>Ga0185299_10000144_pt1 | contig 224452 bp, 205 predicted proteins | sample PaiPotPPA55metaG_FD_128002 | JGI IMG/M metagenome (GOLD analysis project Ga0185299, IMG submission 128002) | Iron sulfur acid spring bacterial and archeal communities from Banff, Canada, to study Microbial Dark Matter (Phase II) - Paint Pots PPA... ...
TCACTCGACGCTCGGCATGCTCTCACCAGCCGAGTACGAGCAGCTCCTCTACGCTGCGAACGACAAGGAAGACCGAGAGGGAGAGAACATCAAGTCAAGAAGTGTCGTCTGAAGCGGGGGAAGTCCACTACGTGGACCAGAAGAACCGCCTCACGTTCCACTGGGATGGCGGGAAGATCGTCCTCCGCACCAACTGCAACCACGACATCATCAAGAACCCCTAGCAGCCCGGTCTAGCAGCTGCCCGAATAGGCCCCGACCTTCGAGTTTCGCGTTGTGCCGCCAGGCGTACTCGTCGAGGTACGACTGCAGATAGGCGGGAGACACCTTCTTGTAGGCGCCACGCATCCCGGTCTTGAGGTTGCCGAAGAAGCCCTCAATGGTGTTCGTGTGCGTGTCGCCGCGCACGTAGATCCTTGCGAGTGGTCGATGATCTTGTGGTCGATGTACGTGCGCCGCAGTGGTTTGTACGACGCCCAGTCGTCGGTGAAGATGATCGAGTCGGGATTGACGTTCGCCAACACCGCTCTACTAAGGACGGCACCGTGGCGCGATGCGATTACGCGGGCGCGCACGCGTCCGCCGCGCTCGACCATGCCGAGGACGGTTGGCTTTTCGGACGCATGCTGACGAGCGCGTTCGCGCGCGTCGGGAGCTGGCGCGTAGCGAGATTCGCCGTGCGGTCGTTTCGGTTTCCCACCCCAGGAAGTCTCGTCGATCTCAACGTCGCCGGACAGCGGCTCGCCGTCGTCCGTCATCAGCTCCGTGCGGATGCGCTTCATCATCTTGTGCGCCTGCTTGTAGGTCACGCCGATCTCGCGCTCCATCTGCTTCGCAGAGATCCCACAACGAGTGCTAGCCATGAGATACATCGCGTAGAACCACAAGTGCAGCGAGGTGGACGAGTGCGCAAAGATCGTGCCCTTCATGGGGTGGATGTGCAGGCCGCAGGTGTCGCAGGTGTAGGACGCCCGCGTTTTGGTCCGGTGGAACTTGCGCTCGCGTCCACACTTCGGGCAGTGGACGTGGTGCCCGTCGGGAGCGAAGCGGTCCCGCCAGAGCCGATCCAGGCACGCAGCGTCGTTCGGGAACATCGCCATGAACTCCATCAGCGAGTAGTCCGATTCGGATGATTTGCGGCGTTCGGGGTTGTTCCGGTCCCGCTTGGCGCGCTGCGGCTTCTGCTCTTTGGCGTAGTCCATGGCTACATTATACATACTTAGTGGACATATGTGTGACATCGCGCACACAACCCGAACGCCCGTGGGGACATCCCTGCGACATGTATCATTCGCTCCAAGCCGCCAACGGACAGCGTCCGTGGTGGACCGGTGTAGTGCCAGCAGCACCCAACTTCAGTCGCGCCGGTATCCGAAGGGAACTGGACCGAGAATGATGAGCACGCCACGATCCACGGACACTCGCGTGCCGGCGCGAGGGCTCCGGACGGTGCGCACGGTCGCCGAGCTGCGCGCCGTGCTCGCACCGGCTCGGCGCGAGGGCCTGCGTATCGCGCTCGTGCCGACGATGGGCGCGCTGCACGCGGGCCACATCTCGCTCGTCGAGCGAGCGCGCGCGACATGCGACGTGGTGGTCGTCTCGCTATTCGTCAACCCGGCGCAGTTCGACGACGCATCGGACCTCGAACGCTATCCGCGCCAGGAGCGACGCGACGCCGAGCTCGCCGCGCAGGCGGGCGCCGACGTGCTGTTTGCGCCGGCGGTCGACGAGGTCTACCCGGCGGGATTCGCGACGAGCGTGGAGGTCGCGGGGCTGACGGAGAAGCTCGAGGGCGCGGCGCGCGGCGCGAGCCACTTCCGCGGCGTCGCGACGGTCGTCACGAAGCTGCTCTGCATGACGCTCCCCGACGTCGCGTTCTTCGGCGAGAAGGACGCCCAGCAGGTGCTCGTGATCCGCCGCGTCGTCGCGGATCTCGACATCCCCGTGAAGATCGAGACCGGGCCGACCGTGCGCGAGGCCGACGGCCTCGCGCTCTCGAGCCGCAACGCGCGTCTGTCCGCCGCTGAGCGTGAGCGCGCCCTCGCGCTGCCGGCCGCGCTGCGGGCGGCGCAGGCGCTCGCAGCCGCGGGCGAGCGCTCGGCGAGCGCGCTTCTGCAGTCGGCGCGCGAGGCGATGCGCACGCGCGGCGTCGAGCCGGAATACGTCGAGCTCGCGGACCCTCGCACGCTCGAGCGGCGCGCGCAGCTCGAGGCCGACGCGCTCCTGCTCGTGGCCGCGCGCATCGGGACGACCCGCCTGATCGACAACGTGACCCTCAGCCCCGTCACCGACCCCGCCGGCGCGCAAGCGCCGTGGAGAAAGGAGCTCGTTGCATGCAGCGAGTGATGTTGAAGTCGAAGATCCACCGCGCAACGATCACGGCGTCGGACCTGCACTACGTGGGCTCGATCACGATCGACCGCGACCTGCTCGAGGCCGCGGACATGCTCGAGCACGAGCAGGTGCACGTGCTCGACATCGACAACGGCGCGCGCTTCGAGACGTACACGATCGCCGCCGAGCGCGGCTTGGGGACGATGCAGATCAACGGCGCCGCGGCGCGCCTGGTGCACGACGGCGACACGATCATCGTCGTCTCGTACGCGAGCTACGACGAGGCCGAGCTCGAGCGTTACGAACCCCGCGTGGTGCACGTCGAGAAACAGACGAACCGAATCATCACCGTCGACGACGAGGTGGCCACGCTGCTCTCTTAGGGAGAGCGGCGGGTCAACCTCGCCAGAGAGGAAACGATGTCAGCCCAACCAATCATTCAAGCCCCGCCCGATCCCGGCCGCCTGCCGATGACGCTGCCGCTGCTGCGCGAGAAGAAGCGCCTCGGCGAGCCGATCGTGATGGTCACGGCCTACGACTACCCGAGCGCGCGCGCGGCTGAGACGGCGGGTGTCGACCTCGTGCTCGTCGGCGACTCCGCGGCGACGACGATGCTCGGCTTCAGCGCGACGACTCCCGTCGAGCTCGACGAGATGCTCGTCCTCGCCCGGGCCGTTCGCCGCGGCCTGCAGACGCCGCTTCTGATCGGCGACCTCCCGTTCGGCTCCTACGAGGTCTCGGACGAGCAGGCGATCATGACGGCGATGCGCATGGTCAAGGAGGCGGGTTGCGAGGCAGTCAAGCTCGAGGGCGGCGGCGAGGCGTCGGTGCGCCGCGCGCGCGCGATCATCGGCGCGGGCATTCCCGTGATGGGCCACGTCGGGCTCACGCCGCAGACCTCGACCGCGCTCGGCGGTTGGAAGGCGCAAGGCCGCACCGCGCGCGCAGCCGCGCGCATCGCGGCGGAGGCGCTCGCGCTCCAGGACGCTGGCTGTTTCGCGCTCGTCTTCGAGGCGATCCCCGCGGCTGTAACCGAGGAGCTCATGCCGGGCGTCGAGGTACCGGTGATCGGCATCGGCGCGGGCCCCGCGACGGACGGGCAGGTGCTCGTGTTCCACGACCTGCTCGGCATTCGCGACGGCCTTGGGCCGCGATTCGTAAAGCGCTACGCGAACATCCAGCAGGAGATGAACGAAGGCGTCACGGCGTTCGCCGACGACGTGCGCCGGCGCCGCTACCCGAGCGCCGAGCACACGTACTCGATCGACCCCGGCGAGCTCGCGGAGCTGCGAACGCTGCTGGGGTAGCGCGTCGCGCGGGCCCAAGCGGCTGAGCTGCTCGGGCCATCCCCCGTCGGTTGCCGGTGCGCGGGCGGCTCGCGTGCTCCTCGACGGGGAGTGACACGGAAACGAACGGCTGCAGCACGCGTTCGCTGCCTCTGGGCACGCCGATCTACTCGGGCAACCTCGTCAACGGCGTGGTCGAAAGCGGAGTCGAGATCGGGACGCTCGCGTACAACTCGTGGATCGCGATGCGGGAACACCACGAAACGAACGCGGCGGCGTGCGCGTTCAACGACCTCGCGCTGATCAAGATCCTGCCCTCGCAGGTGGGCAACGTCAATCCGACGGTCCCGTTCTGGGGCGGGCCGGACGGACTCGCGGCGGGCGTCGTGGCGACGGGCGGAACCGTCTATACGTACGGCAACTCGGTGCTCCGCGGCGGCGTGAGCGCGCTGAGCCCGACGGTTGGCGCGAGCCTCGGCGAAACCGAAGCAAGCGAAGGCTGGAGCGAGGAGGTCTACACGCTCACGCCGGGCATCCCCGGCGACTCAGGCAGCGCGTACATGAACTCCGCCGGCGACGCGCTCGGTGTGCTCTCGACGGTCGAGCTCGCCCCGACGCCCGGCGCGAACGGCGTCGGAACGCTCGCCAAAGAGCTCGCGTACGCGAACGGCGTGACGGGTCTCGGCATCGCGGTCGCGCCCGGTACGACGCCCTTCAGCTCCGTGCCGGTGCCGCCCGCGCAGTAGCCGCAGCACCCGCAAGAGCAGTGCTGAGCGCGGCGCCCTTACCCGCCGCGCTCAGCCGTACAGGATCGGCCCGCTCTGCACGGCTTCGAATTCCGAGCCGGGAACGCGCTTGAGCTGTTCGAGGTTCGCGTCGTTCCAGCGCGGGTTGGGCGCGCCCGTGATGAACCACGGCGAGCCGTTGTCGGCGACGATCAGCCCGTAGCGCTTGAGCGCTCGCAGGATCACGAGCGATTCCCCGCTGAAGCCGGAGAGGCTGTAGCTCGCCTTCAGCCGCAGGCGCAGCCCCATCGGCGGGAGGTTCGGGTCGCTGCTCGAGGAGGCGAAGTGCGTAGCCGGATAGATGTACCCACGCCTGGTCCGTGGAACGGTCACGCGGAGTGCGTGTTCGATGCGCCCGGCGTGCGCTTCCGGATAGCGCGCGAGCAGCGGAAAGATCGGCAGCCCGGCGGCGTCCGCGGATGTGAACCCTTCGGGCCGCAGCGCGGAGCTGCGCAGGTTGAAGACGGCACCCGCCCCGGCTGCCCAGCCTTGGCGGTAGCGGCGGGCGAGGTACATCTCGTACAGCTTGCAGGCGCCCTCCTGCACGACGAGCACGTGTTTGTCGCCGTTCCCGTGCGGTGCGCCGCCCTCGATCGGCGCGTTCGGCGGCACGGGATACGGTCCGGGGTTGGATTCGGATCCGTAGAGCGTGAACTTGATCGGGACCTTCCGCTGCCTGGGGCCGACGACCGCGTACGGGATGCCGTAGCTTCGGTTGGTCCCGAAGTCCGGATGCAGGTGCGCGGTGAGGCCGATGCTCGCGACGTAGTTGGCCGAGTTGGGGTCGGCGGGCGCGTTCGCGATTTCCCGGTTTAGCGGGTCCGTCGAGGGGAGGATCGCACAGCCGTACTCGACGGGCGAGCTCGCGCTCGCGCGGTCCCCGGGCGCAGGGCGCGCCTGCGAGATCGGCAAGAGCGCGACTGCGAGCGCGCTCGCGAGCGCACACGAGCAGAGCGCAAACCGCAGCGCTCGACGGGTCGCACGGCCGCGTGGCGGGCCACCGCTCATTCGCCTGAGGCTAGGCGGCGCGCACGCGCGGCCACAGCGGATGGACGAATCGCCCAGCGCTTCAGCTCGCGGCGGTCGCGGCGCGCGTGGCGAGCAGCGAGTCGACGACTGACTCCGAGCCCATCAGCTGGACGCCGATGTTCGCGAGCTCGCGCTCACCACGCTCGTACATCCCGGAGATCGCGTCGCGCGCGAGCACGATGCGGAAGTCGCGCTCGCTGGCCTCGTAGATCGAGGTGCGCGGGCAGTTGGGGAAATTGCAGCCGCTGAAGACCAGTGTGGTGACTCCGGCGGCGCGCAGGTGGTCCTCGAGCGGGGTGCGGAAGAACGCGCCCCAGCGCGGCTTGTAGATCGCGACCTCGCGCTCGGCGAGCTGCTGCACGCCGCCGCCGAGCAAGAGCGCGTCGTCGAGCCGCTGCGCGGGGTCGGGCAGGAGCTCGTGCGCGAGCTGGCTCCCGTCGGCGCCGGGGTGCAGGATCGGCGCTCCGCCCTCGAGCAGCGCGCGCCTGCACCGCTCGGCGTTGCTGCCATCGGGCGCGTACAGGCGCACGATGTGCACTATCGGCGCGCCCGCGGCGCGGAAGCCGCGCAGCAGCGCGCTCATCTGCGGCAGGGCAGCGGACGTCCCCGCGATCTCGAGCGCGCCCCCGTCGAGCACGTCGCGCTGCGTGTCGATCGTGATCAGCGCGGCGGTGGCGAAGTCGGGCGCGGTGTAGCTGTCCTCGGGCATGCGCTCGGAAAACCTCCTTCAGCCGGCGGCGGCGAGCGGCTCGCCGTAGCGCTCGGAGAAGGTGAACTCCTCGACGGGTCGCCGCGCGAGCGCGCGAGGCCACGGCTCGTCGCGGAAGCCGACGCCGATGTGCGCGGCAAGCGCGACAGCGTCGGGTATTGCGAGCAGCCGCCTGACGTCGGCCTCGGCGGGCACGAGCAGGGTCGTGAGCGCCGCGCCGAGCCCCTCGCCGCGCAGCGCGAGCAGGAGGTTCTGGACGAAGGGGTAGATCGACGCGCCGCCGACGATGCTCTGTCGCGGGAGGTCCGCGTCCGTCACGGCGAGGTCGTCGAGGCGCACTCCGACGACCAGATGCACCGGGACCTGCTCGAGCGTGCGCGCGTACTCGTCGGCACGGCGGACCATGCGCACGCGCACGGGATCGAACTGCTCGGGTTCGGCGAGCATGCGCGCGCCGCCCATCATCTCCATGTACGCGCGCCACCGAGGCAGGTAGAGCGCGTGCAGCTCGGTGCGTCGCGCGGGGTCCTCGACGACGACAACGCGCCAGCCCTGGCGGTTGCCCCCGCTGGGCGCGAAGCGCGCGGCATCGAGCGCTCGCAGGAGCAGCTCGCGCGGCACGGGGTCGGGCTTGAAGACGCGGCTCGTGGGAGCGCAGCGCATCGCGTCGAGCAGCTCCATCGAGCTCGGACGCTACACGTCCACGTAGCCCGGGGCGACCAGGCGGCCTCCGCGTGCGGGCCGCCCGCGGCGTTGCGGGCACCCAGCGACGCGCCCGCTCGGGCGTGCGGCACGCGCTCGCACGTGCGCGCAGCAGTCGCTCGCAGCAAACAATCACGAGGGACGCGCTCGCACGCACGCACGCACACGCGCGCGCGCAGCAGTCGCTCGCAGCAAACAATCACCCACACGACAATCCCGCGAGACCGACCCGGAAACGGCGGGCGCACGCCCGAACCTGCGACGAGGGCGGCGCCTAGCCGTACTCGATCCGCCGCAGCAGACGGGCGGGCGCGCCGGCGGCGACGGAAAAGGGATCGACGTCGCGGGTGACGACGCTGTTGGCGCCGATGACGCAGCGCTCGCCGATTGTGACGCCGCTGCCGACGACGACGTTGGCGCCGAGCCAGCAGTTGTCACCGATGCGGGTGGGGCCCTTGCTGACGAAGCCCTGCCAGGTGACGGGCCGCTCGGGGTCGTCGAACCGGTGGTTGGCGTCGGAGACGAAGCAGCCGTTGGCGAGCATGCAGTGCGAGCCGATTTCGACGAGCTCCTGGGAGGCGACCATGACGCCTTTGTTGAGGAAGGTGCCCTGGCCTATGCGCACGCGCGCGGCACCGGGCGCGGTGATCCAGACATCGGGCTCGAAGAGGGTGCCGGCGCCGACCTCGAGGCGACCCTCGGCGAAGGCCTCGAGGACGTTGCCGTGCACGGGCCAGCGCACGAAGGCTTCGCGGCGCATGAACTCCCAGTGGATGCGGGCGCGCCGCCAGGGCAGCGAGTTGCGCTCATACCAGCGCCACTTCTGCGCCCACAGGTGCGCGGCGCGGAGCGTGTGACTCATGGGCGGAGCTTCGCACGCGCGCGGCGCGGGCGGCGGCGAGTGCGCTTCCGAGCGGCGCTCGCGCGCGCGTCAGGGAGCTCAGGCGGCGACCTTCACGTCCTGCGCGTCGGGGCGGGCACGCGAACGGCGCGCGGCGTGGGCGGCGGCAGGAGCGGGAAGGATCTGCGCGAGGAAGCGCCCGGTGTGCGAGACGGCCTCGGCGGCGACCTCCTCGGGCGTGCCGGTGGCGATGGCGAGGCCGCCCTCCTCGCCGCCCTCGGGCCCCATGTCGATGATGCGGTCGGCGGACTTGATGACGTCGAGGTTGTGCTCGATGACGACGACGCTGTTGCCGGCGTCGACGAGGCGCTGGAGGACTTCGAGCAGGCGCTGGACGTCGGCGAAGTGCAGGCCGGTGGTGGGCTCGTCGAGGATGTAGAGGGTACGCCCGGTGGCGATCTTGGAGAGCTCGGTGGCGAGCTTGACGCGCTGGGCCTCGCCGCCGGAGAGAGTGGTGGCGGGCTGACCGAGGCGGATGTAGCCGAGTCCGACGGCGTCGAGGGTCTCGAGCCGGCGGCGGATCTTGGGGATGTGCTCGAAGAACGAGAGGGCTTCCTCGACTGACATGGCGAGGACGTCGGCGATGCTCTTGCCCTTGAATCGGACCTCGAGCGTCTCGCGGTTGTAGCGGCGCCCGTGGCACTGCTCGCAGGGGACGTAGACATCGGGCAGGAAGTGCATCTCGATCTTGATCTGGCCGTCGCCGCGGCAGACCTCGCAGCGCCCGCCCTTGACGTTGAAGCTGAAGCGCCCGGGCTTGTAGCCGCGCGCGCGGGCCTCCTGGGTCTTCGAGAAGAGGTCGCGGATGACGTCGAACAGCCCGGTGTAGGTGGCGGGATTGGAACGCGGGGTGCGCCCGATGGGCGACTGGTCGACGGCGATGATCTTGTCGAGCTGGTCGATCCCGCGAATGGCGCGGTGGGCGCCTGCGCGCTGGCGCGCGCGGTGCAGGCGGTTGGCGACTGCCTTGTAGAGCACCTCGTTGACGAGCGTGGACTTGCCGGAGCCGGAGACTCCGGTGACGCAGGTGAGCACGCCGAGCGGGACGTGGACGTCGATGTCGCGCAGGTTGTGCTGGCTGGCGCCGAGGATCTCGATGTAGCCGGAGGGTTCGCGGCGGCGCTCGGGCGTGGGGATCTCGCGCTGGCCGGCGAGGAACTGACCGGTGAGCGACTCGGGCACGGCTTCGACCTCGGCGGCGGTCCCCTGGGCGACGATCCGCCCGCCGTGCTCGCCGGCGCCGGGGCCGAGATCGACGAGGTGGTCGGCGGCGCGCATGGTCTGCTCGTCGTGCTCGACGACGATGACGCTGTTGCCGAGGTCGCGCAGTCTCGAGAGCGTGGCGATGAGCTTGGCGTTGTCGCGCTGGTGCAAGCCGATGGAGGGCTCGTCGAGGATGTAGAGGACGCCGACGAGCGAGGAGCCGATCTGCGTGGCGAGGCGGATGCGCTGCGCCTCGCCGCCGGAGAGGGTGGCGGCGGCGCGGTCCATGGAGAGGTAGCCGATGCCGACGTTCTCGAGGAACTGCAGCCGCTCGGAGATCTCGCGCAGGATGAGCCGCGCGACGTGGCGGTCGGTCTCGGACAGCTCGACGTTCTCGAGCCACTCGAGCGCGCGCCGCGCGGACAGCGCGGTGAAGTCCTCGATGCGCGTCCCGCCGACGAGCACGGCGCGCGACTCGGGGCGCAGGCGCGCGCCGCCGCACTCGGGGCACGGGCGCAGCGACATGAATTCCTCGATCTTGGCGCGCGAGAAGTCGGATTCGGTCTCGCGGTAGCGGCGGGCGAGGTTGTTGAGGATGCCGTCGAAGCGCGTGCTGTACGTGCGCCTGCGCCCGTAGCGGTTGCGGTAGGTGATCCGCAGGGGCTCGCCGCCGGTGCCCTCGAGGAACAGCGAGCGGTGCTCCTCGGGCAGCTCGCACCAGGGCGTGTCGAGATCGACGCCGTAGGTGCTGGCGATCGCCTCGGTGACCTGATCGTAATACGACGAGGTGCTGCTGGCCCACGGCGCGAGTGCGCCCTCGCCGATCGAGAGCGTGGGGTCGGGGACGACGAGCTCGGGGTCGATCTCCATCTGCGAGCCGAGGCCGGTGCAGCGGTCGCAGGCGCCGTGCGGCGAGTTGAAGGAGAAGATGCGCGGCTCGAGCTCGACGAGCGAGGGCCCGTGCTCGGGGCAGGCGAAGCGCTCGGAGAACGTGAACGTGGTGCCGGGCTCGGGAGCTTCGCCGGGAACGATCTGCACGGCGGCGGCGCGTGCGCCCTTGGCGCCGGTGGCGTGCGGCGCGGCGGGGGCGGGCGCGTCCTCCTGCATCGAGCCGACGATCTCGATTTCGACGAGCCCCTCGGCGAGCGAGGCTGCGGCCTCGACGGAGTCGGCGAGGCGCTTGCGGACGTCGTCGCGCATGACGAGCCGGTCGACGACGACGGCGATGTCGTGCTTGAAGCGCTTGTCGAGCACGATCGACTCCTCGAGCATGCGCACGCGCCCGTCGATCTTCGCGCGCGCGAAGCCGTCGCCGCGCATCTCGTCGAGCAGCTTGCCGTACTCGCCCTTGCGCCCGCGGACGACGGGCGCGAGCACCATGAAGCGCGTGCGCGGCGCGAGCTCCATGACCTGGTCGATGATCTGCTCGATGGACTGGCCGACGATCGGGCGCCCGCAGATCGGGCAGTGCGGCTTACCGACGCGCGCCCAGAGCAGGCGCAGGTAGTCGTAGATCTCGGTGACGGTGCCGACGGTCGAGCGCGGGTTGCGCGAGGTGGTCTTCTGGTCGATGGAGATCGCGGGCGAGAGCCCCTCGATCGAGTCGACGTCGGGCTTGTCCATCTGCCCGAGGAACTGGCGCGCGTACGCGGACAGCGACTCGACGTAGCGGCGCTGGCCCTCGGCGTAGATGGTGTCGAACGCGAGCGAGCTCTTGCCCGACCCGGACAGCCCGGTGATGACGACGAGCGCGTCGCGCGGAAGCGCGAGCGAGATGTCCCTGAGGTTGTGCTCGCGCGCCCCCGAGACGACTATTTGGTCTCCGACAGCCACTTCGAGGGCATTGTATGACCCCGAACAGATGTTCGCCTGTGCGCGCTACGCGTCGATCGCGGAGTACACCTCGTCGACCAGCTTGAGCGGGTCTGCGAGCTGGAAGTTCTCGGCGAGATAACGCTCGGTGTCGGCGCGCGACTCGCCGCTGAGCGCCATGTTGAGCGCGACCAGCCGGGCGCTGTCGGCGTCGCCGTTCTCCGCCGGGGCGGAGACGTCGTCCTCGGATGGTTGCGGGGAGGGGGCGGGCGCAGGAGCGCCCGCCGTGAGGGGACGGTCGGGTGTAGCGGCGAGCGGGTTGGCGTGGACGCGCTCGGCGCCGGGGACCTCGGTGGGTATCGGGAACCGGGGCTGAGCGGGCGCCTGCTCGGCTCGTTCCTCGCGCTGCTCGCCGGCGGCGCGAGAGAGCTCGCCGGCGTCCGTCTCGAGCACGTCGAGCTCGCGGACGAGCTGCGAGGCGGCGGCGTGGGTCTTGGCGACGACGTCGCGCAGCGTCTCGTCGAGCCCGGTTACGCGCTCGAGCAGCTTCGTGGCGGCGGCGCTGACGGCGGCGACCTGGGTGCGCGCGGCGGCGACGGCCTCCTCGCGCGTGCGCGCGGCGTCGGCGGTGGCCTCGCGCCGGATGTCGGCGGCGGCGCTCTCGGCGGTCGCGATGATGCTCTGTACCTGCGTCCCGGCGGCGGCGGCGAGCGTCGGCGGCACGCCGGCGTGGGCGCGCGTTAGCTCGTCGAAGCGCGCGGCGAGGTTGTGCAGGTGCTCGTCGACGGACGCGGTGTCGTACCCGCGCCGCGAGAGGGGGAAGTCGTGGCGCTCGATCGCCTGGCGGTCGATCTCCACGAGAGAGATCCTACCCCGCGCGCCCGGCGCGCCAAGCGGCGATCGGCAGATCGCGGACGCGCGTCACTTGGCGGGCGCCTCGGCAACCTGGATCTCGCGCAGGTCGCGGCGCAGGTCGCGCAGCTCGTCGCGGATCTGCGCGGCGTACTCGAAGCGGAGCTCCTCGGCGGCGAGCTGCATCTCCTCCTCGAGCTCGACGACCATGCGCTCGAGCTCGTGTTCGCCGAGCTCGCCGCGCTCGGCGCTGCGCCGGCGGCGGCGATCGCGCGAGCGCGGCACCTTGGACTCCGAGGAGAGGAACTCGGCGATGTCGGAGATGCCCTTGACGATGGTCGCGGCGGTGATGCCGTGCTCGTCGTTGTAGGCGAGCTGGATCTCGCGGCGGCGGTCGGTCTCGGAGATCGCGGCGCGCATCGCGCGGGTCTCTTTGTCGGCGTACATGAGCACTGTCCCCTCGACGTTGCGCGCGGCGCGGCCGATGGTCTGGATGAGCGAGGTCTCGCCGCGCAGGAAACCCTCCTTGTCGGCGTCGAGGATGGCGACGAGCGAGACCTCGGGCAGGTCGAGGCCCTCGCGCAGGAGGTTGACGCCGACGAGCACGTCGTACTCGCCGAGGCGCAGGTCGCGGATGATCTGGATGCGTTCGAGCGTGTCGACCTCGGAGTGCAGGTAGCGGGTCTTGAAGCCCATCTCGATGAGGTACTGCGAGAGGTCCTCGGACATCTTCTTGGTGAGCGTGGTGACGAGCACGCGCTCGTTGCGCTCGACGCGGCGGCGCACCTCGTTCATGAGGTCGTCGATCTGGTTGCGGCTCTCGCGCACCTCGACGCGCGGGTCGACGATCCCGGTCGGGCGCACTATCTGCTCGACGATGCGCGTGGAGCGCTCGCGCTCGAATTCGCCGGGGGTCGCGGAGACGAAGACGAGCTGCGGCGTGATCGCCATGAACTCGTCGAAGCGCTGGGGGCGGTTGTCGAGCGCGCTCGGGAGGCGGAAGCCGTACTCGACGAGCGTCTGCTTGCGCGAGCGGTCGCCCTCGTACATGCCGCCGATCTGCGGCACGGTCTGGTGCGACTCGTCGATGAAGCAGACGAAGTCCTCGGGCAGGTAGTCGATCAGGCAGTACGGCCGCGCGCCGGGAGCGCGGCCGTCGAGGATTCGCGAGTAGTTCTCGATCCCCGAGCAGAAGCCCATCTCGCGCAGCATCTCCATGTCGTACTGCGTGCGCTGGCGCAGGCGGTGCGACTCGAGCAGCTTGCCCGCGGACTCGAGCTGCTCGCAGCGCTCCTCGAGCTCGGCGCGGATCGCCTCGACGGCGCTCTCGATGCTGCCCTCTTTGACGTTGTAGTGCGTGGCGGGCCAGATGGCGACGTGCTCGAGGTCGTCGGCGATGACCTCGCCGGTGAGCGGGTCGAAATTCGCGAGGCGCTCGACCTCGTCGCCGAACAGGCGCGCGCGGAACGCGGTCTCGGCATACGCGGGGAACACCTCGAGCGTCTCGCCGCGGACGCGGAAGGTGCCGCGCGCGAGCACGGTGTCGTTGCGCGTGTACTGCATCGTGACGAGCTTGCGCAGCAGGCGGTCGCGGTCGATTTCCTCGCCGCGCTTGAGGATCTGCATGTTCATCTCGTACGTTTCCGGCGAGCCGAGGCCGTAGATGCACGAGACGGACGCGACGATGATGACGTCGCGGCGCGCGAACACGGCGGCGGTGGCGGCGTGGCGCAGCCGGTCAACCTCGGCGTTGATCGCGGAGTCCTTCTCGATGTATAGATCGCGGCTGGGAACGTACGCCTCGGGCTGGTAGTAGTCGTAGTAGGAGACGAAGTACTCGACTGCGTTGTCGGGGAAGAAGGTGCGGAACTCGTTGCAGAGCTGCGCGGCGAGCGTCTTGTTGTGCGCGATCACGAGCGTCGGCCGCTGCACGGCCTCGATCACGCCGGCCATCGTCATCGTCTTGCCGGTGCCGGTCGCGCCGAGCAGCGTCTGGAAGCGTTCGCGCTCGCCCAGCCCCTCGGCGAGCGCGGCGATCGCCTGCGGCTGGTCTGCGGTGGGCTCAAAGACGGAGTCGAGCTTGAAGTCGGGCACGGGCTCCCAGACTAGCGGGGGCGCTACTCGCCGATGCGGGGGCGCTACTCGCCGATGAGGCGCCGGTGGGCGGCCCAGCGGGTGAGCTCGTGGCGGCTCGAGAGCTGCAGCTTGCGCAGCACGGAGGAGACGTGCGCCTCGACGGTCTTGGCGGAGATGCCGAGCCGCGCGGCGATCTCCTTGTACATGTAGCCGCGCGCGATGTGCTGCAGGACCTCGCGCTCACGCGGCGTGAGCAGATCGAGCTCGGGGTCGACCTGCGCGGGCGGGATCTCGCCGGCGAAGACGTCGAGCACGAAGCCGGCGAGACGCGGCGAGAAGACGGCGTCGCCTTCGCGCACGCGCTGCACGGCTTCGGTCAGCTCGGGCCCGGAGATCGTCTTCGTGACGTACCCGCGCGCGCCGGCGCGGATCAGCGCGATGACATCCTCGGCGGCGTCGCTGACGGAGAGCGCGAGAAAGCGCACGCCAGGGCAGCTCTCGCCGACGCGGCGGATCACCTCGACGCCGCCCCCACCGGGCATGTGCACGTCGAGCAGCACGACGTCGGGCTCGAGCTCGCCGATCGCGCGCACCGCACCGTCGACGTCCTCACACTCGGCGACGACCTCGACGCCCTCGCCGAGACTCTCGCGCACCCCGGCGCGAAACAGCGCGTGGTCATCGACGATCACGACCCTCGCGTCGCTCACGAGAGATCCCCCCGACGACCTCGACCCGCGCGCCTCACGCGAAATCCCCAACCGCTCGATCGCCGCACCCCACGCGAACCCCCGACCCACTCGAACGGCGCGCCCCACGCGAACCCCCGGCCACTCGAGCAGGGCGGGTCACGCGCGCGGCTCCCGGCGCTCGAGCACGAGCTCGACCTCGGTCCCGGCGCGGGCGTTCGAGCGCACGCTCGCGCTCCCGCCGGCGCGGCGCATGCGCCCGACGATCGACTCGCGCACGCCGCGCCGCTGCGCGGGTACGCTCGCGAGCTCGAAGCCGGGGCCGCGGTCGCGGACGAACACGCCGATGCGCGCGGGGGACAGCTCGGCGAACACGGACACGGGCCCGTCGACGGCGAACTTGGCGGCGTTGAGCATCGCCTCGCGCGCGGCGGCGAGGACGGCGGCGGCGGGTTCGTCGAGCTGGCAGTCGCCGACGGTGACGACGTCGAGCGAGCCGCCGGCGGCCGCTTCCACCTCGGCGGCGGCGCCCTTCAGCGCCTCGGCGAGGCTCGCGCCGTCGCGCTGCTGCTGCTCGCCGGCGAGCCACGCGCGCAGCTCGCGCTCCTGGGTGCGCGCGAGCATCGCGACGCGACGCGGGTCCTCGGAGCTGCGCTGGATGAGCGCGAGCGTCTGCAACACGGAGTCGTGCAGGTGTGCGCCGACGTCGGCTCGCTCCTGCGAGCGCACGCGCTCCGCCTGCTCGGCGGCGAGGCTGCGCGCGAGGCGGCGCCACGACGGGGCGAAGATGAAAGCGACGGCGATGAGCACGACGACGGCAGTGAGCACGGCTTCACCGGCGGGGCGGATCGCGCCGTTCGCCCACAGCGCGGCGATCCCGGCGCCGAGCACGAGCGTGACGCCGACGCCGCGCCGGCTGACCTGCGGGCGCAGCAGCGAGGCGAGCGCGCCGCGCGCCCTCGAAGCCTCGCGCGGTGCGGCGGATGGCTCCTCGGGGCTCGCGCGGCGCCCCGCGGCGTGCGTTCGGCTCGCGGCGTGCCTCCGGCTCGCGGCGCGTGTCCGGTGGGCGGCCCAGCCACGGCGGGGGCTCGGAGCGGGCAGCGGCGAGCGCCAGATGAGCAGGGCGCCGGTGACGGCGGCGAGCGCGGGCCACACGACCGCATCGCCGGGCCACGGGCCGGTCGCGCGTATCAGCAGCAGGCCGCTTGCGAGCAGGAGGCCCGCGCCGAGCGCGATCCGCCACGCGCCGCGCTCATGGTGCGCATGATCGGGCATCGCGCGGGATCATCTCAAGGGCGGCCGCGGCCGCGGGCATCGAGGCCACTCGCGAGCAGGATCGCGCCGAGCGCGGCGACGACTGCGGGTGCGGTGTAGGCGAAGCCGAGATGAATGCCGCCGCCGGCGTTGAGCACGAGCACGATCCCGAGCGCGACGAGCATCGCGCCGGCGACGATCGAGGTGAGGTGCGGCGCGCGCCTCACCCGGCAACCCCCCGGCACGCGGAGTTGGTCCCGTACAGGCCCGGCTGGAAGTTCCCGGCGAGCGGCCGGTCGACGACGAACAAGGCGCCGAGCCCGACGTTGCCTTCGAGCAGCAGCAGGCGGCTGCCGTGGGGCGGCGTGGGGTGCTGCGAGAAGCTGACGTCCAGCCCGCGCGAATCGTGGTCGAGCGCGCCGACGTAGCCGCCCCCGACGCTCGCGCGGGTCGCGACGCAGACTTCGTCCGGTACGACGACGACGGCCTCGCCGACGCCGAGGCGGATGTGCATGCGCGTCTCGCCCGTGGGGAAGGAGAGGTCGCGCAGGTCGACTTCGAGCCGCCCGGCGCCGAGCCGGTAGGAGCCGCGCAGCGCGCCGAGCGACTGCGGGCGGTAGACGCGTTCGCCGAAGCCGCCGTGGAGGTCGACCGAGGCGGCGGCGAAGAGCGCGACGGCGACTGCAAATGCAAGCGCGGGGGCGACGAGCGCGCGCGCGCCGGCGAATGCGGCCACGATTAACACGGCGCCGGCGGCGACGACGGCCCACGCGGCGGCGCGGCCGTCGATGCCCGCGAGCCAGGCGCCCGCGAGAGCGAAGAGGCTGATGTCGGCGGCGACGGCGGCGACGCTGGCGATGTTGCTCGCGAGCCGCAGGTCGGCGCTGCGTGACTCAGAGCGCGCCACGGCGGCGCGCAGCCTGCGCCGGGCGTAGCGCGCCGCAACGGCGACGAGGGCGAACAGCGCGAACGCCGCGATCAGCCCGGGCGCGGCGTTCGTCACCCAGTGCACGGACGACAGCGCGATGCCGATCGCGGCGGCGAAGGCGAGGAAGCCGGCGACGCGCGGCCAGGCGGAGCGGCGCAGGCGGATGGGCGCGCGCGTCGCACCCTCCTCCGGCGTGAGCAGGAAGATCGCGAGGTAGAGCCAGAAGCCGGCGCCGCCGAGAAACGCGAGCCCGACGAAGGCTATGCGCAGGAGCAGTGGATCGACGCGCAATTGCGCGCCCAGGCCGCTGCACACTCCGGCGACGAGACGCCCCTTGCGAGTGCGAACGAAATGCCGCTCCTCAGGCACGCGCGAGCTCCCTTCGCGCGGCGATCGCGCGCGGAGCGCGCAGAGACGGGGCGCGCGGCTCACGCGCGCACAGCGCCGCGACATGCAGCGCAACCGGTCGCGAGACGTTGCGCAGCACCCGCTCGCCGAACGGCTCCAACACGACGCCGCTCCGGCGCAGCGTGCGCGCGTGCGCGGCACGCTCGAGCTCGGCGGTCACGAGCACCTCGCCGGGGCGGGCGAGGGCGGCAACACGCGCGGCAACGTTGACGACGGTGCCGAAGAAGTCGCCGTCGCACTCGATCGCGGTCCCGTGGTGGATGCCGACGCGCACCCGCGGATCGCCCGGGCGCGAGAGCGCGCGCTGCGCGATGCGCGCGCCGGCGGCGGCGGCCTCGGCGGGGTCGGCGATGCGCACCATGACGGCGTCGCCGAGCGTCTTGACGACGTGCGCGTCGACGCCGAGCTGCTCCTCGACACCCAGGCGCAGGCGCGAGGCGAGCTCGGCGGCGGCGAGGTCGCCGTGATCCTCGGTGTAGGCGGTGAAGCCGACGATGTCGGCGAACAGGAACGCCGCTGCGGGAAGCTCGACCGGGGTGCTGGAAAGCATGTCCGCAGTCTCGCCGTGCGGCGTGCGCGCGGCAATTGGGAATGTCCCCTAGGGGTCCCCTACGCTGCCCCTACTCGAGTCCGAGCTGCCGCGCGTACATCGCGCGGTAGTTGCGCTGCGCGCTCAGCACCCGGCGGACGTATTCGCGCGTCTCCGGGAACGGGATCGAGTCCTCGGTCAGCGATTCGCCGTTGGACTGCGCGTGCGCGACCCACGCGTCGACGTTCGTGAGGCCGGCGTTGTAGGCGGCGAGCGCGAGCATGAGGTCTCCGCCGTAGTGGTCGAGGAGATAGCGCAGGTAGTAGCTCCCGTACGCGACGTTGACGCTCGGCGTGGCGAGGTCGCTGGCGGTGAAGCGCACGCCGCCGGAGAGCCCGGCGAGGAAATACGCGGTCGAGGGCTCGACCTGCATAAGACCCTCCGCGCCGGCGGGCGAGGGGCGCGGTTCGAATTTCGACTCCGCGTAGATGACCGCTGCGATGAGCGCGGGGTCGAGGTGCTTCGCGGCGGCCTGGGTACGGATGACGTCGGCGTTCGTGAGCGGCAGGGGGACACGGTGGACGCTAGGGCTGATGACGATCGCTGTCACGACGAGCGCGAGGACGGCGAGCGCCGCCAGCGCGATCCGCGGGCGGCTGAGCACGGTCATGTCAAGAGCTTGTCAAGCACCGCCGACAGCTCGCGCTCGAGCTCGATCGGCGAGCCGTCGTTGCGCACGACGTACGTCGCACGGCGCGCCTTCTCGTCCTGCGGCATCTGGCGTGCGGCGCGCTCGTCTTCGAGCGCGTGCCCGCGCGTCGCCGCGCGCTCGCGCCGCAAATCCTCGGCGGTGACGACGGTGATCGTGGCGTCGAACGCGCCCTCCATGCCCGACTCGAACAGCAACGGCACCTCGACGATCGCCGCGCGCGGGCGCCCGCCGCGCGCGGGTCCTCCGCCGCCCGCTGCTCCCTCGCCGCCCGGCAATGCGCGCACACGCTCGAGCCAGGCGCTCATCTCGGCGCCGACGAGCGGCCACAGCTGCCCCTCGAGCCACGCGCGCTCGCCCGCGTCCGAGAACGCTCGCGCGGCGACCGCCGCGCGGTCGACGACGCCCCGCGGCGCGACCTCGGGCCCCCAACGCTCGACGAGCGCGTCGCGCAGCTCGGCGCGCTGGTACAGCTCGTGCACGACGGCATCGGTCGACAGGACCGCCGCGCCGAGCCGCTCCAGCGCGGCGAGCGCGGTGGACTTTCCCGCGCCCATGCCGCCGGTGAGCCCGACGAACGGCACTGCCGCGTGCGACTGCGCGCCGCGTGCAGAGATCGCTTCAGTCCTGCGTGGTCTCGGGCGCGGGCGCGTCCGTCTCGGCCGGCGCGACCTCGCCGTCGGCGGAGACGGCCGCCTCACCGTCAGCGCTGGCGGCCTCACCGTCAGCTGCGGCGGCCTCACCGTCCGCCGACACGGCCCCCTCTGCCTGCGCCTCGGCGCCAGCCGCGTCGCCGTCGCTCCCGTCGGCCTCGGTCGCGGAGGACTCCGGGGCCGCGGCGTCCGTCCCGGAGCCTTCCGGCGCCTGCGCCTCTGACGAGCCCGCGGCCTCCTCGGCGACAGCCTCACCGACGCTCGCTTGCGTGGACTCGCTCTGATCGGCGGTCACCTGTGCGGACTCCCCCGCCTCGGCGCCCGCTTGCACGGACTCGGCCTCCGCGGCTGCCTCAGGCGCCTCGGCCTCCGCGGCTGCCTCAGGCGCCTCGGTCTCTGCGGCTGCCTCAGGCGCCTCGGTCTCTGCGGCTGCCTCAGGCGCCTCGGCCTCGACCTCCCCGCCCTCGGCGGGTTCGGCACGCGGGACGGGCAGAACCTGGTCCTCGACCCGCTTCGCCGACAGCGACAGGCGCCGGCGCTCGGAGTCGATCTCCAGGATCTTCACGCGGATTTCGTCGCCGGGGTGCACGATCTCGCGCGGGCTCTCGACGTGGTGCGAGGCCAACTCGGAGATGTGCACGAGGCCCTCGACGCCGTCGAGGATCTCGACGAAGGCGCCGAACGTGACGACCTTCGTGACCTTGCCTGCGAGCTCGTCGCCGACGGTGTAGGTGTCGACGATCCGCTGCCAGGGGTCCTCCTGCGTCTGCTTGAGGCCGAGCGAGATGCGCTGGCGATCGCGGTCGATGTCGAGCACCTTGACCCTGACGGTGTCGCCGATCGAGAGGATCTCGCTGGGGTGGTTGACGTGGGACCACGACAGCTCGGAGATGTGGATCAGGCCGTCGATGCCGTCGAGGTCGACGAACGCCCCGAAGTCGACGATGTTCGAGATCTGCCCTTCGACGACGAGGCCCGGCTGCAGTCGGTCGAGGATCTGCTGGCGCACCTCCTTGCGCTCCTCCTCGAGCACGGCGCGGCGAGAGAGCACGACGTTGTTGCGCGAGCGGTTCAGCTCGATGACCTTCGTCTCGATCTTCGTGCCCATGTACTCGTCGAGGTTGGGGACGCGCCGGATGTCGACGAGCGATGCGGGCAGGAACCCGCGCACGCCGAGGTCGATGATGAGGCCGCCCTTGACGACCTCGATGACCGTGCCCTCGACCGGCTCGCCCGACTCCGCCGCTGCTTCGATGCGCCGCCACGCCTTCTCGAAGCGGGCGCGCTTCTTGGACATGATCAGGCGGCCGTCCTGATCCTCCTTCGTGAGGACGATCGCGTCGACCTCCTCGCCGAGCTGGACCTCGTCTTTCGGATCGACCGACTTGCGAATCGAAAGCTCGCCCGCGGGAATGACGCCCTCGGACTTGTAGCCGATGTCGACGAGCACCTCGTCCTTGTCGATCCGAACGACGTGCCCGGTGACGACTTCGCCCTCCTCGATCGTGCGGAAGGTCGCGTCGTAGTTCGGGACGATCTGGCCGTCCACCTCGAGCAGGAGCCCGTTGGACCCCTCGACCACGCGAGCTTGCGAATCGTCCATCAGCGTATGCACCGGCGAAGCCTAGCGCAGGCTTATCATTAGCTGTGAAATGCCGACTAGAGCGACGAAGCGGGGGGCGGATCGAACCCGCTTGCGGCGCGACTGCGACGTGCTCGTGTGCGGGGCGTCGTTCGCCGGTTTGGCCGTAGCGCGCGAGCTCGCCGGCGTGCGCGCGCGCGTGCTCGTGATCGACCGCTACGAGATCGGCGAGCGCCAGACGTCGGCGTGCGCGATGCCCACGCAATGGCTGGATGCGCTCGGCCTGCGCCGCTCGCTGCGCCAGACATTCGACGAGCTGGTCGTTCACACGCCGTTCGTCACCTCGCGCTGGCAGCTCCCATGGTCGTTCTCGACGTTCGACTACCGCGAGCTGTGTGCGCTCCTGTGGCAGCAGGCCGACAAGGGCGAGCTCGAGTTCGAGACCGCCACGGTCACCGGGCGCGAGGGACTGACGGTGCAGACCGACCGCGGCCCGCTGCACGCGCCGCTCGTCGTCGACGCGCTCGGGTGGCGGCGCGTACTCTCGAATGCGACCACGATCCAGCCGCCGGAGGCGCGCCTCTCGCGCGGCCTGGAGGTGCACCCGGAGGGCAGCGGCAAGAGCATGGAGCTGTGGATCGACCCGCGCTACGTGCGCGCGGGCTACTCGTGGAGCTTTCCCGCCCGCGAGGAGTTGCGCGTCGGTGTCGGGTCGTTCTGGCCGACGCACCACGTCAAGGAGCCCACCCGCGCGCTCGCCGCGGACCTCGACCTGCCCGCGGTGCGCTACCAGGGCAACTGGATCCCGCACCAGCTGCGCGCGGCGGTCGAGGACGAGGTGTTCTTCGTCGGCGACTCCGCCGGGCACTGCCTACCGCTGACCGCCGAGGGCATCCGCACGGCGCTGTACTTCGGCATCGCCTGCGGGCGCGAGCTGCGCGCGGTGCTTGCCGGCCGCAGTGGGCGCGCCGACGCGCTCGCGCGCTACGCCGCCTTCTCCGACGGCCACGCGCGCGAGTTCCGCTGGCTGCTGCGCGCGCAGCGACTCGCCGGTCGCATCACGCCTAGCCGCGCGCTCAGCGCGGCCGTGCGCGCGCTCGAGAACCCGGGCCTGTGCCGCTGGATCTTCGAGCATTACCTCGACATCGCGCCGCCGTCGTTCGCGACCGGAGAGCGCCCGCCGCGGGGCGCGCGGGCGATCGGCTACTCGGCGGTCGCCGGGTCGAGCTCCAGGTAGCACATGTCGACGCGCAGCCTGTCGGCCGACCACTCGAACAACGCCCGCCCGCGGCCGTAGAACTCGCTCAGCGCGCGCTCTGCGATCGCCTCGTCCGCCGGTCCGAGCACGTGCGCCCGGGCCTCGAACGGCGGGCCGAGCGGCCTGCCGCGCGCGGTGCAGGGAGCGATCAGGACGCGCGCGTCGCGGCGCAGCCGCGCGACCTTCGGCGAGCTGCGCGCGGTGCGCACGTATAGACGACCGGCCGCCGGCGCTGCCCACACGGGCGTCGCGACCGCCGACCCGTCGCGGCGGAAGGTGACGAGCAGCGCGTGCTTGCCCACGTGCGCCTGCGGGGCGGCGAGCGGGACGCCGGCGATTTCGCGCATTCCCGGAGGCGGGAACCGTGCAGCGAGCCGGCTGAGGAGCCGCTCCGCGGGCGGGCGGCGGCCGGGCACCGGACGGACGGAGCGTCTCATCTACAGCTCCGCGAGCGCCGCGGCGAGCCTCGAGATGCCCTCCTCGATCTCGCTCTCTGTGAGGTTCGCGTACCCGAGCACGACGCTGTCGCCGACCGCTTTCGGCTCGAGGTAGGCGTACGAGAGTGGGTACACGACGACCGAGTGCGCGTATGCCACGCGCGCGAGTTCGGCGCTGTCGAGCTCGGAGCCGAGCCTCACGATTGCGTGCAGGCCCGCCGCCAGCCCCTCCACGCGTGCACCCGGCAGGTGGCGCGCGAGCGCGCCGACGAGCGCGTCGCGGCGCGCGCGGTAGCGGCGGCGCGCCTGGCGCAAGTGGCGGTCGTAGGCGCCGCTCGAGATCAGGCGCGCGAGCGCGAGCTGGTCGAGCGTCGGCGCGCCGTGGTCGGCGAGGTTGCGCTGCTCGACGAACGCATCGATGAGCGCCCGTGGCAGCACGAGCCAGCCGAGGCGCAGCGCGGGCGCGAGCGTCTTCGAGACGGTGCCCATGTAGATCACGCGGTCGGGCGCAAGACCTTGCAGCGCGGCGAGCGGCGCGCGATCGTAGCGGTACTCGGCGTCGTAGTCGTCCTCGATCACGAAGCGCGTGCCACCGGCGGCCCACTCGAGCAGCGCCGCGCGGCGCTCGGGCGCGGCGGCGACGCCGGTGGGCGACTGGTGCGCGGGCGTGACGAACACTGCATCGAGCGCTCCCGCGCGCGCTTCGATCGCCGCGAGCTCCTGCACGCGCGCGCCGTTCCCATCGACGGCGACCGGGCTCAGGCGGGCGCCGTGAGCGAGCAGGATCGCGCGGTGCGGCGGCAGGCCGGGATCCTCGACCGCGATGTGCGGCCCGCCGAGCGCGCGCGCGAGCAGCGCGAGGCCCTGGGCGGTGCCCGAGCAGACGACGATCGTGCGCGGGTCGGCGACGACGCCGCGCACCCGGCGCAGGTGCTCGGCGAGTGCACGCCGCAGCTCGGGCGCTCCTTGCGCGTCCGGATAGCCGAGGCTCGCCGCGGGTGCGGACGCGAGCACCTCGCGCATCGCCCGCAGCCACTGACGGCGCGGAAACGATGCGAGATCAGGATAACCGGGGAAGAAGTCGAAGCGCGCCCGCGGCGCGGGCGGCTCGGCCGCGGGCGCGGGAGCGTTCGCGGCCGCTTCGGCCACGTACGTGCCGGCGCCCGCGCGCGAGATCAAGTACCCCTCGGCAACAAGCTGCGCGTACGCGTCAACGATCAGCCGCCGCGAGACGCCGAGGTCGGTCGCGAGCACGCGCGTGGCCGGCAAGCGCGCGCCCGCGCGCACGCGCCCAGTGCGCGCGGCTTCGCGCAGGCCGTCCTCCAGCTGTGCGCGAAGCGGCCGGCGGTCGGCGCGGCGCAACTCGACCAGCAGCTCGGCGCCGGCCGTGCCGGACGCCGGCCTGGTACCCGGCGCGAGCGTAGAAGTGGTACCCAATGATGACCTCGAATTGGCTCTTTACAGGGCTCCACTGAGAGCATATCGTGACGCCCATGTCCGCGCACGGCAGGTCCATCGCCCGCACCGCGGCCGCCGCCGAGGTCGACCCCGGCATCGTCGCCGTCGGCGTCGCCGCGTTCGGCGCCGTCGAGCTGGCGCTCGCGATCTGGATGGTCGTCGCGCCGCGCTCCTTCTTCACCTCGATCGGCCCCTTCTCCGGCTACAACCCGCACTACATCCGCGACGTGGCGACGTTCGAGGCGGCGCTCGGCTTCGGACTCCTCATCGCCGCGCGCGCGCCCTCGTGGCGCGTCCCGGTGCTCGCGATCACGCTCGTGCAGTTCGCGCTGCACAGCGTCAACCATCTCGTGGACATCAACGCATCGCACCCCGCGTGGGCGGGGTACTTCGACTTCTTCGCGCTCGCCGGCGCGACGCTCCAGCTCGCCTGGCTGCTCGCGGCGGCGCGCGCGCATGCCAGGAAAGGAGCGAGATGAGGATCACAGGCAGGCCACCCGAGCAGTCCGGGCCGCTCCTGCGGCTCGTCGGCCGCGTCGCGCGGCGCAAGACGAAGCAGATCACGGGGCGCGAGACGGAGCGCATGATCGAGCCGATGAACGCCTACGCGCTCCTCCCCCGCCTGCTGTTCGGCTACGGCGCGCTGGAGGACGCGACGAGCAAGCTGCACAGCGTCCCCGAGCGCGTCAAGACGCTCGCGGAGCTGAAGGCGGCGACGCTCACCAACTGCGAGTACTGCATCGACATCGGCTCGCAGATCGCGCGCCGCACGGGCCTCAGCGACGAGGAGCTGCTCGCGCTGCCGCGCTACCGCGAGAGCGAGCTGTTCAGCGACCTCGAGAAGCTCGCGCTCGACTACGCGGTCGGCATGAGCCGCACGCCGGTCGACGTTTCGGATGACCTGTTCGGAAAGCTCCGGGAGCACTTCGACGAGACCCAGATCGTCGAGCTCACGCACGCGATCGCGATCGAGAACATGCGCGGGCGCTTCAACCTCGCGCTCGGCATCGGCTCGGCGGGATTCACCGAGGGGATGGTGTGCGCGGTCCCCGAGCGCGTGCCCGACGCGGTGCCCGCGGGCATCGCCGCGTGAAGGTCCTGATCGCGGGCGCGACCGGCGTCATCGGCCGGCGCCTCGTGCCGCAGCTGCTCGCCTGCGGCCACGCGGTGACGGCGATGGTGCGCTCGCCGGAGAGCGCCGCCGCGGCGCGGGCGATGGGCGCAAGCCACGTGATCGCGGACGCACTCGACGCCGGCGCGACGGAGCACGCGCTCGCCGAGGCCGCGCCCGACGCGGTCATCCACCAGCTCACCTCGCTGCCGCGGCGCATCGATCCGCGCCACATCGAGCGCGACTTCGTCGTCAACGACCGCCTGCGCGGCGAGGGGACGCGCAACCTCGTCGCCGCCGCGCAGGCGAGCGGCGCACGGCGCGTGATCGCGCAGAGCATTGCATTCGCCTACGCGCCGGGACCGCCGGGGACGATCCACCGCGAGAGCGACCCGCTGCTTTCCGACGAGCAGGCGCCGCAGAGCTTCCGCCGCTCGGCGCGCGCGCTGCGCGAACTCGAGTCCGCAGTGCTCGGCGCCAGCGGCGTCGTGCTGCGCTACGGCTACTTCTACGGCCCCGGCAGCGCGATCGCGCCGGACGGCTCGATCGGCGAAGACGTCACGCGCCGGCGCATGCCCGTGGTCGGCGCGGGCGGCGGCGTGTGGTCCTTCATCCACGTCGACGACGCCGCCGCGGCGACCGTCGCGGCGCTCGACCGCGGGCGCCCGGGCGCGTACAACGTCGTCGACGACGAGCCCGCGCTCGTATCCGAGTGGCTCCCCGCCCTCGCCGCCGCGCTGGGCGCGCGCAAGCCGCCGCGCGTGCCGGCGCTGCTCGCGCGGCTCGTCGCCGGCAGCTTCGGAGCATCGGCGATGACCAGCGCGCAGGGGGCGAGCAACGAGCTCGCGAAGGCCGAGCTCGGCTGGGCGCCTTCGCACGGAAGCTGGCGCGAGGGCTTTCGCACGGCGCTCTCCTGAGTCCTCCGGCAGCGACCGTCTCGGCAAAGCGAAGGGCGATCGACCGGCTTTGCCGCCCTATGACCCGACCCCGTTTGACCTTGCGGGCCGTAAGCCCGGCGACGAGGGTAGCTTTGCCTAAGAATGGCCGCGCCAGACAGGGCTGCGCGTCCCCGCGATCGGTCCCGCGTGATCGCGCTGACGCTCGCGGTCGTCGTGGGCGGCGGTGCGGTTGGCTGGACCGCCGCATTCGCCGGTCTCGGCACCTGGGGGCTCCTGATCGGTTTGGTACTAACGGGAATCCTGGCACTGTGGCTGGGTGAGCGACATCGCCACGCGGTCGGTCTCATCGGTGGCTTTGGGTTGGCGTTCCTACTGCTGACCTGGTTTCCACTGTTATGGATCGTGGTCGGCTACGTCCGATACGTGCTTACCGGCGAACCGATCGAGAATGACTGACCGCCTTCAATTGCGAGCAGGCAATCGCGCCGGCGCTGCTTAGGAAAACGCCGATCCGCGACCGCGGGGCGGCTGCCAGGCTCGCCCCTGGGGCGAATCGCCTCGGCAAAGCGGAGCGATCCTCGAGCGCACGCGGCAGCCAAGCTCGAGGATTCGCAAAGCGCTATTTGCGCACCACTAGCGCGACGCCCGCGGCCAGCAGTACCAGTCCGGCGATGCGCGAGGCGGAGATGCTCTGCTTGGCGATCCCGAGCAGCCCAAAGCGATCGATCAGCACCGAGATCACGAGCTGGCCCGTGATCACCACCGCCGTCAGCCCGCTCGCACCCAGCGTACGCACGGCTTCGATCGCGACGAACACGTAGACCGCGCCGAGCAGCCCGCCGACGAGCGCCCACCACGGCGCGCGGCCGATGTGCCCGAGGCTGCCGAGCCCGCCGCGCACCACGATCGAGAGCAAGACGAGCGCGGTCGTGCCGACGAGGAACGAGAACGTCGCCGCCTGGATCCCGCCGATGCTCTTCCCCAGGCGCGAGTTGATCGGCGCCTGCATGCCGACGAGGCAGCCGGCGCCCGCGCCGAGCAGGACTGCGAGCCCGCGGCTCACTTCGCGTCGAGCCACGTCTTGCCGACGCCGACCTCGACCGCGAGCGGCGGATCGCGCTCCCACACGCCGACCATCTCGCGCTCGATCAGCGGACACGCAGCCTCGCTCTCGGACGCCGGACCCTCGAACAGCAGCTCGTCGTGGATCGTCAGGATCAGCCGCGTGCCGAGGCCCGCGGCGGCGAGCGTGTCGCGCGCGCGGATCATCGCGAGCTTGAGGATGTCCGCGGCGGTGCCCTGGATGACCGTGTTCACCGCCAGCCGTTCGCCCAGCGAGCGCACCTGGTAGTTGCGCGCGTGCAGCTCGGGGATCTGCCGCCGGCGACCCCACAGCGTGCGCACGTAGCCCTCCTCGCGCGCGTTCTCGATCGTCTGCGCGATGAATGCCTCGACGCGCGGAAAGCGGGCGAGGTAGGAGTCGATGAACGCCTTCGCCTCCTCGCGCGAGATGTTCAGACGGTCGGCGAGGCCGAAGTCGGAGAGCCCGTAGACGATCCCGAAGTTGATCATCTTCGCCTTCGAGCGCATGCCCGTGTCGACCTCCTCGGGCGCGACCGAGAAGACCTGCGAAGCGGTCGCCGTGTGTACGTCTTCCTCGCGCCCGAAGACCTCCCTCAGGGCGGGCTCGTCGGCGACGTGTGCGAGCACGCGCAGCTCGACCTGGGAGTAGTCGGCGGAGATCAGCACGTTGCCCGGCGCCGCCTCGAAGCAGCCGCGGATCTCGCGGCCGAGCGGCGTACGAATCGGCACGTTCTGCATGTTCGGGCTGGTGCTCGACAGGCGGCCCGTCTGCGCGACTGCCTGCAGGAACGTCGTGTGGATGCGCGACTGGGAGTCGACCAGGGCGGGCAGCACCTCGAGATAGGTCTTGATCAACGTCGAGAGCTCGCGCCAGCGCTCGATCTTGGGCACGATCTCGTGCTCGGAGCGGATCGCCTGCAGCACGCGCGCGTCGGTCGAGTAGCCGGTCTTGCCGCGGCGCTTGTGCGGCAGTTCGAGCTTGCCGAACAGGATCTCGCCGAGCTGCTGCGGCGACGCGATCAGGAACTCCTCGCCGGCGAGCGCGAAGATCTCGCGTTCGAGCTCCGCGATCTCTGCGTTTACCGTCGCGGTGATGTGCGCGAGGCGTTTGCCGTTCATGCGCACGCCCGCGATCTCCATCTCGCGCAGCACCTTCACCAGCGGCAGCTCGACGTCGCGCATCAGCTCCTGAAGGCCCCGCGCTGCGATCTGCTCGCGCTGCCAGGCGGCGAGCGAGCCCACGAGCACCGCCTGCGCCGCCAGCGGGTCCTCGGCGTCGCTGCCCAGCCCGCGCTCTTCGCACAGCTCCGCGAACGGGTAGCCGCGGCGAGCGGGCTCGAGCAGATAGGCGCCGAGCAGCGTGTCGTGTACGAGCCGCGGAGGGATCTCGCGCAGCGCTTTCGCGTCGTGGACCACGACCGTGCGCTCGCCCACCGCCCGTACGAGCGCCTCGGGCGTCTCGCACTCGCCGACGAGCACCTCCGCGCGGCGCCTGCTCGCCGATCCCCGACCGGCGGCGACGGTGGCCGCGAAGCGCCAGGGCGCGCCCTCGGCGAACAGCTCGCCTTCGGGCGCGTGCGCCTCCTCGGCGGCGAGGCACAGCTCGCCCTCTGCGGGCAGACGCGCGATGTCCGCGAGGGTGCCCTCGCGCACGCGCGCGGCGAGCGTGCGCTCGGCGGCGGGCGCGGGCGCGGCGAGCTCGGAGTCGCCGAGCGCTTCCTCGAGGCGCCGCAGCGGGTCGCGCAGCTCGTACGTGCGAAAGACCTCGCGCAGGCGCGCGCGGTCCGGCTCGCGCAGCGCCTCGCGCGCGACGTCGACGTCGACCTCCACGTCGCGCCGCACCGTCGCGAGCTGCTTCGAGACGCGCGCCGCGTCCGCGTTCGCAGTCAGGTTCTCTTTGCGCTTCGCTCCCGAGATCTCGTCGATCTTCGCCAGCACGCCCTCGAGCGAGCCGTACGCCTGCAGCAGATCGCTCGCCGTCTTGTCGCCGATGCCGGGGACGCCGGGGATGTTGTCGGAGGTGTCGCCCTTGAGCCCGTAGAAGTCGGGGATCAGCTCGGGCGGGATGCCGTAGCGCTCGACGACCGCGTCGTGGTCGTAGATCTTCGTGTCGGTGATCCCGCGCGCGGTAGCCATCACCTTCACGAGCCCGTCGCGGTCGATCAGCTGGAAGACGTCGCGGTCGCCGGTGACGATCATCACCGGCACCGGCGGGTCCTCGGCGAGCGCGCGCTGCGCGAGCGAGGCGATCACGTCGTCGGCCTCGAAGCCCTCGATCAGCGCGTTCGTGTAACCGAACGCCTCGACCAGCGGCTCCATCGCCGGCCACTGCTGCTTGAGCAGGTCAGGGCGCGAGCGGCGCTGCGACTTGTACTCGGGGAACAGCTCCGTGCGCCCCGACGTGCCCGCATCCCAGGCGACGACGGTCGGCTGCACGCCATAGTCGGTGACGATCTTGACGAGCATCGACGCGAAGCCGAAGATCGCGTTCGTCGGCACTCCGGTCGATGTCGCGATCGACTCCGGGAGGGCGAAGAACGCCCGGTAGACGAGGCTCGGCCCGTCGATCAAGAACAGGCGCCGCTCTCCGTTCGCCGGAGTTTGCGCGCTCGCGCTCGCACGCGTGCTCGTGCTGGCCATCGACGCTCACTCTAAGGGGCGCCGCCCGCCGCGGCGGTGCCGCCACGAGCGCAGCGAGCGCGCGGCGGCGGGCGCTATCCGCCTAACATCCCCTGCCCGCCGATGCCCGCAGGTGTTCACAAGTGAGCGCGACCCCGAGCGCGCAGTACCGCCTCACGATCCGCGTGCGCATCGACGACACGCCGGGCACGCTCGGACAGCTCACGACCGCGATCGGCGACGCGGGCGGCATCGTCGGCGCTGTCGACCTGATCGAGGTGGACGGGCACCGCAGCCTGCGCGACATCGTCGTGGACGCGTCGGGCCGCGACCATTGGGCGCGCATCATCGAGGCGATCGAGGCCGTCGCCGGCAGCGAGGTCGTCGACACGACCGACCGCACCTTCCTCATCCACGTGGGCGGCAAGATCGAACAGCACAACAAGATGACGCTGCGCACGCGCGACGACCTCTCGATGGCGTACACGCCGGGCGTCGCACGTGTCTGCCAGGCGATCGCCGACGACCCGGACAAGGCTTTCCAGTACACGATCAAGCGCAATACCGTGGCCGTCGTCTCCGACGGCACCGCGGTGCTCGGCCTCGGCGACATCGGCCCGCTCGCCGCGATGCCCGTGATGGAGGGCAAGTGCTGCCTGTTCAAGGAGTTCGCCGGTGTGGACGCGTTCCCGATCTGCCTCGAGACCACCGACCCGGACGAGATCGTCCGCACCGTCGGGCTGATCGCGCCGGCGTTCGGAGGGATCAACCTCGAGGACATCTCCGCGCCGCGCTGCTTCGAGATCGAGGAACGCCTCAAGCGCGAGCTCGACATCCCGGTGTTCCACGACGACCAGCACGGGACCGCCGTCGTCGTCATGGCCGCGTTGTTGAACGCGGTGAAGCTCACCGGGCGCTCACTCGAGAGCCTGCACGTGCTCATCATCGGACTCGGCGCCGCGGGCATCGCCGTGACGAAGATCCTGCTCGGCGCTGGCGTCAAGGACGTGATCGGCGCCGACTCGCGCGGCGCGCTGCACGTCCGCCGCGAGGACTACCTCGACGGCTCGATGAACGCGGTAAAGCGCTGGTTCGCCGAGGTGACGAACCCCGAGTGCCGCGCCGGCGCACCCGCCGACGTGATCGAGGGCGCGGACCTCTTGGTCGGCGTCTCCGGCGAGCGAGCGCTGCCGCCGCTGGCGCTCGCGAAGATGAACGCCGACGCGATGGTCTTCGCGATGGCCAACCCCAACCCGGAGGTCACGCCCGAGGAGGCTGCGCCGTATGCGCGCATCGTCGCGACCGGCCGCTCGGACTACCCCAACCAGATCAACAACGTGCTCTGCTTCCCCGGCATCTTCCGCGGCGCGCTCGACGTGCGCGCGCAGGCGATCACCGAGGAGATGAAGATGGCGGCGGCCCGCGCGATCGCGGCGACGATCGACGAGCGCGAGCTGCGCGAGGACTACATCATCCCCTCCGTCTTCAACCGCGACGTCGCGCCCGCGGTCGCGGCCGCGGTGGCCGACGAGGCGCGCGCCGAGGGAACCGCGCGTGCGGGGCAGGAGATGGGCTTCGCGCACGGCGACACGATCACGCAGCCCGACGGGCGCGCCTGACGCCGGGGGACGCTGCCGCGGTGCGTGCCACCGTCACCGGTGCGACGGGGCTGATCGGCTCCCGCCTGCTGCCTGCGCTGCTGCGCGAGAACTTCGAGGTGACCGTCCTCTCGCGCTCGCCCGCGCGCGCCCGCGCGCGGCTCGTGGACGGGGTCGAGCTCGCCGCCTGGGACCCGCTCGCCGAGCCCGCGCCCGCCGCGGCGCTCGAGGGTAGGGACGCCGTCGTCCACCTCGCGGGCGCGACCGTCGCGCGGCGCTGGAGCGCGCGCGCGCGGCGCGAGATCCGCGACAGCCGCGTGCGCGGGACCGAGCGCCTCGTGCAGGGGCTCGCCTCGGTCCGCGAGCGTCCGCGGGTGCTCGTGTGCTCGTCCGCGACCGGCTACTACGGCGCGGCTGGCGAAGAGCCGCTCGACGAGGACGCGCCCCCCGGCAAGGACTTCCTGGCGCAGCTGTGCGTGGACTGGGAGGCGCAGGCGCGGCGTGCAGCCGACCTCGGCGTGCGCGTCGTCCACCTGCGCACGGGCGTCGTGCTCGACCGCCGCGGCGGCGCACTCGCGCGCATGCTCACTCCGTTCAAGCTCGGCCTCGGCGGCCCGATCGCCGGCGGGCGCCAGTTCATGCCGTGGATCCACCACGAGGACCTCGTCGCGCTGCTGCTCGCGGCGATCGGCGACGAGCGCTTCGGCGGCGCGGTCAACGCGACCGCTCCCGAGCCCGTAGCCAACCGCGAGTTTGCGCGCGAGCTCGGCCGGGTGCTGCACCGACCCGCGCTGATGCCGCTGCCCGGACCTGCGCTGCGCGCGATCTTCGGCGAGATGTCGACGGTCCTCACGACCGGCGCGCGCGCGATGCCCGCGAAGGCGCTCGTGCTCGGCTTCGGCTTCCGCCATCCACAACTCGAGGAAGCCCTGCGCTCGGCCCTGGCCGATGGATAGTCGGGCGCCGCTCAGGCGCCGGACGGCGCGCGTCGCCGAGTCAGCCGGCGCTGCATCACGCGGTCTCCCACGCGAACCCGTCCGGGTCGATGAACGGTCCCCCGTCGCCGCAGATGACGATCCGGTGTGATCCGGAGCCCTCGGGGACGACGCCGGCGTCCTTGGCCAGGGCGCGGCGCCCGTACAGCGCGAGCTTGACGCCCGACTCCGAGCCGGCGAACTCGACGTACCTGCGGCCAAAGCTCCTTGCCACGGCGAGGCCGCGGTCGACGTAGAAGCGCTTGCTCGCGGCAACGTCGGAGGCTCCCAGCAGGAGCACCACGTTCTCGATCTCCAAAGACGCCGGGCCGGTGTTCTTCTTCGCCGACGTCGCCACCTTCCAGATCGTCCCGTCCGCGGCCTGCACCACCCCGCCGTAGCCCCAGAAGCCCTTCTTGACCGGCTTCAGCGGCGTCGCGCCCGACGCGAGCGCCGCGCCGATGAGCTCGTCGACCGTTGCCGGCTGGGACACCACGAGCGACAGCGTGAAGCCGCGAAAACCGCTCGTCGGCGCCTCCGAGGCGCGCAGGCGCAGCCGTGGGCCGAGATCGAAGGCGGCGGCGTAGAAGGCGCCGGCGGCCCACGCGTCGGCCACCTCGAGCGTGACCGATTCGATCGCGGTCGCCTCCGTTCGCTCGGTCTCCGGCCGCTCGAGCTCGATGGATTGCGCAGACGTCATTTCTCCTCCTTTGTCGACTTGGGGGGTCGCGGTCGCGTTCGCCGCACTGGGCTGCATCGCGGCGCTCACCGGTCCTGAAGCAGCCCGAGCACGTTGCCGTCCGGGTCGGTGACGGTCGCCACCAGGCGCCCGCCGCCGACGTCGTGGGCGGGTTCGTGCACGCTCGCGCCCGCGGCCGTTACCTCGGCGAGCTTCGCCTCGATGTCCGCCACGTGCCAGTAGGCGACCGGGGAGGTCATGCCCTGGGGCCCTCCGCCCGGCACCAGCCCGATGTGCTGGCCGGCGGCCTCGAAGCCGACGTAGTAGTCCCCGTCGGCCTCGGGCGTCCCGCCGAGCAGGGCGGAGTACACGGCCTTGGCCCTTGCGAGGTCGGACACGGGATGCAGCACGGTCTTGATGCCCTCGGTGGGCGATCCGGTCATGTTCGCTCCTTCAGTCGTGGTCGCGATGTCGCGGATCATAGCAGCGTTCTATTATTGGGTTAGTCCATCATTGATGATGTCCACTGAATGTGCGAATATCTGACACATGGCAGCGCCCTTCTCGTCCGAGCTCGAGGTGACCGAGTTCGCCGGTCAGCTCCTCTTCCGCCTGTGGCGCGCGTCGCATACACGCACGGCCGAGGCGCTCAAGTCGGTTGGCCTCACGACCGCTCTGTTTGCCCTGCTCAACGTGCTCGGCGCGCGCGAGGGGGCGATCCAGCAGCAGCTGAGCTCGGACATGGGCATCGACCCGAGCGTGATGGTCACGCTGATCGACGAGCTAGAAGGAGCTGCGCTCGCGCGGCGGCGGCGGCGCCCCGGCGATCGCCGCGCGTGGGAAGTCGCGATCACCGCGAAGGGCCGGCGCGCGCTCGAGCGGGCACGGCGCTTGACGCTCCAGGTCGAAGACGAAGTGCTGGGCGGGCTCACCCCTGCCGAGCGCCGGCAGCTTCTCACGCTGCTTCGCCGCGCGCTCGTCTCCGCGCCTCCGCAACCGCCGTGGAGCTCCGCGGAGGGAGATTAATCGCGCGCGGGCCGAGGGCGCTCAGCCCGGGTCGTGCAAAGGACGTTCAGCCGCGGACGCTCGCGGTGCCTGCCCGGCACCCGCGCCGTCTGCTCGCCCGTTCGCCGTCGCGCGCGGCCGGTGGTTCTGCGTCTCGATGATGATCCGGCACGGGCGCTCGCGCAGCAGGTATGCGGCCGTCGGGCCGATGCGCTGCTCGCCCGCCGGGGCGTGGATCGTCGACCAGTAGATCACGTCTGCACCCACGCGCTCGGCTTCGCCGACGATCGCCGCGCCGGGGTTGCGCGTGCGGATCAGGCCCGTGTGCACCTTGATGCCTTTGCGCCGCGCCTGGATGCGAGCGCTCTCCAGCACCGCGCGCCCGCTCGCCTCCTCCTCCTCGAGCCCCGATTCGAGCGACAGCTGGCTCGGGACCGGCAGCACGTAGACGGCGTACACGACGCCTTCCGCGCCGATCAGCTTCGCCGCGCTCCTCAGCGCGCTCGCCGAGACGTCGCTGCCGAAGATCGGCACGATCGCAGTGCGGTAGTCGAACTCCTCGAAGTCCGGCGGCCGCGCCGGCCGCGCGATGCGGTAGTCCTTTTTCGGATCCAGCCCGGCGCGCTTTCGGTAGATGAAGTAGCCCGCCATGCCGAGGACCATCCACGGGATCCCGACGACGCGCGCCTCGCCGTGCAGGGCCGTCACCGCCACCCACGCCGCCGCCGTGCCGATCCCCCCGATCACCGCCGTCATCGGGATCACCGAGCCTTTGATCCGCACCCCCCACGGGCTGCGGTAGGGACGTTCGCGGTCGGGGTCTTTGACGCGCAGCGCCACGATCGCCGCGTGCGCCGTCGTGAATGACAGCATCGCGCCGAACGAGTAGAGGTTGCCGAGCACCGACGTGTTGCCATAGATGATCAGCGTCGCCGCGAGCGCCGAGAAGAACAGCAGCGTGAACCACGGCGTTCGATAGCGCGCGTGCAGCTGCGAGAACAGCCGCGGCAGCTGCCGGTGCTCGGCCAGCGACCACGACAGCCGCGAGATGCCGATCATGCCCGCGTTCGTCGCGATGAACAGGATCGTCGCCGCGAGGAAGCCCAAATAGTATTTCGCGAGCGTCAGCGCGGTCCCGTGTAGGCCGATGTGTTCGATCACTCCGAGCATCGGGTCGTTTTCGAAGAAGCCGCCGAGCGACGTCGCGTAGCCGGCCGAGTGGAAGTGCTGTTTGAGCTCCACGCTGTAGCCCGCCGCGTGGTGCACGACCGGCAGCGCCGACAGCGCCACTACCGAGATCCCCGCGTACACCCCGAGCACCGCGAACACGACCAGGTTCACCGCCCGCGGCACCTGCCGCCCCGGCTCCTTGGACTCCTCGGCCATGTTCGCCACCGTCTCGATGCCCGTGTAGGCGAGCATCGCGAGCGAGAGCGCGAAGATCAGTTCCTTCCAGCTCGGCACGTGGCCGAGGTGGACCTGGTTCACGAGCAGCGACGGGTTCAGCACGAGCACGAAGCCGACCCCGACGATCAGGATCTGCGTCGCGAGGTCGAGCACCGCGAGGACGATGTTGAGTTTCGCCGACTCCCCCAGCCCGCGGATGTTGAGCGCGACGAGCACGCCGACGACGACGAGGCCGCCGAAGATGTCGCCGGGGTTGTGGTTCAGCGCGCCGAGGCCCGGGAACGCACTCAGGTAGTGCGGCACGAAGAACGCCGAGATCGCGATCGTCAGGATGTAGTCGAGGCTCAGCGCCCAGCCCGCGAAGAACGACGTCACGCCGTCGAACGCGTGCCGCGCGAACGACGACGAGCCGCCCGCTTCGGGGAACATCGACGCGCCCTCCGCGTACGTTTTCGCGGTCAGCGCGAACAGGCCGCCCGCGAACAGGAACACGAGCGGCGTCAGACCCAGCGCGTGTGCGGCGACCAGCCCGAGCGCGTAGTAGATCGACGAGCCGACGTTCCCGTAGGCGGTCGCGAACAGCCCCGACACGCCCACCGAGCGGCGCAGGCCGTGCTCGCTCAGACGCGCCATCTAGACGCCGCCTCGCGCCGCCGGATTCCGCGCCGCGACGCACAACACCACGGCGACGGTGTTCACATTTCGAGGCTAGGCCCGCGACCGTCAAGATCGTGTCAAGAAAGCCCCGGCGGACATTCAGATTTCACAAAGATCGGGACGCGAGCCGGTGCTCGCGCGGTGCTCACGCGATGAAGCGGTAGCCGATCCCCGACTCGGTGCGAATCAACCGGCGCCCGCCGTCCGCCGCGGCGAGCTTGCTGCGCAGGTTCGCGATGTGCGTGCGCAGCACCGCCGTCGCGTCGGCGTACTCCGGGCCCCACACCTCCGTCAGCAGCTGGCGATGCGTGAGCAGCAGTCCGCGATTCATCGCAAGCAGCCGCAGCAGCGCGAACTCAGTCGGCGTGAGGTGGATTTCGGAACCGTCCGCCGAGACCGCGTGCGCGGCCAGGTCGATCGTCAGCTCCCCCACGCTCACGCTCGCCTCCGGCTCGTCACGCCCCGCGCGCCGGAGCGCCGCGCGCACGCGCGCCACGAACTCGCCGGGCGCGAACGGCTTCGTGACGTAGTCGTCCGCGCCGAGCTGCAGCGCCTCGATCTTCGTCGGCTCGTCGTCGACCGCCGAGAGGACCAGGATCGGTATGTCGCTCCACTCGCGCAGGCGGCGACAGACCTCGGTGCCGTGATGGTCGGGGAGCAGAAGGTCGACGACCGCCAGGTGCGGGCGTTCGAGCGCGGCATGATCGAGCGCCTCCTCGCCATCTGCGGCGAGGATCACCTCGTAGCCCGCGTCGCGAAGCAGCAGGCGCAGCGCCCGCCGGATCTGCGGATCGTCGTCGCAGACGAGGATGCGCTCGGCCGACATCACACCGCCGCGGGCACGGCCGGCGACCCCGGCGCAGCTTCATCGGGCTGCTCCGCGAGCACGAACTCGATGATGAAGCTCGTCCCGCGTCCGGGCACCGACTCGACCGCGACGCGCCCCGCGTTGAGCTCGACGAAGCCTCGTGTGATCGCGAGACCGAGGCCCGAGCTCGAGGTATGCGACGGGCTGTCGAGACCGCGGTAGAAGGGAAGGAAGATGCGCTCGCGTTCGGCCGCTGCGATCCCCGGCCCCTGATCGACGATCAAGATCCGCACCCGGTCCCGCACGACCTTCGCCCGCACCTGGACGGGCTGGCCCGCGCAATAACGCGCGGCGTTCTCGAGCACGTTCGCGAACGCGCGCTCGAGCTGCGCGGGGTCTCCCCGCAGCAGCGGCAGATCCGGTTCGATCGAGAGCCTGTAGTCGACCCCCGGCGCGTCGACGTGCTCGACCGCCTCGCGCACGACCTCGTCGATCGAGTACCACACGCTGCGCGGTTCGGCGCGACCCGCTTGCAGCTGCGAGAGGTCGAGCAGCTTCTCGATCAGCCGTCCCAGCCGCGTGCCCGCCGCGAGCACCTGCTCGCGCACCTCCGCCACGTTCTCCGCGCTCGGCCGTTCGGCGTCGAGCGCCGTGGCCGCTGCCAGCACGGCCGTGAGCGGCGTGCGCAGGTCGTGCGAGACCGAACGCAGGACCGCCGTCTTCAGCTCGTCGCTTCGGCGTAGCGCGGACGTCTCGACGACCTCCGCCTCGAGCTCCGCCCGATGCAGTGCCGCAGCGAGGATCGACTCCAGCGGCGGCACGATGCGCTCATGCACCCGCGCGCGATCCGCCGCGCTCTGCTGCCCGTGGATGACCAGCGTCCCGACCTGCCGCTCGCCGGCGCGCAGCACAAAGCGCGATGATCGCGCCGGCTCGGTCTCCTCGGCGGCATCCTCGTTCAGGCGGATCTCCGCCGCTTCGGCGCCGAGCGCCGTCGCCAGATACTCGCTCGCCGGCACGAGCGCCTCGCGGACATCCGTTACCCCGAGCAGCAGGTGCGCCAGCTCGGCCGCGACGTCCGCCTCCTTGCGACGCTCGTCGGCCTCGAGCCCGCGCGTGCGAGCGAGCTCCGCCACGAGACCCGTCGCCACTGCGACGACGACGAACACGACGAGCGCGGCCCAGTCGCGATCGTCCGCGAGCGCAAACCTGCCGCCGGGCGGGAGGTGGAAGAAGTTGAACGCCGCCGCACTGAGGATGCTCGTCGCGACTCCGAACGCAAGGCCCCAGAAGGCAGAGATGACGACCACCGCCAGGACGTACAGCACGCCGAGCGACAGCACCGGAGTGAACTGCTTCAGCGGATAGATGGCTGCCGTCGCGGCGCCGACCGTTGCGACGGCGGCGAGCGCGCCCGCAAAGCCGGACGGCCGGGCGTTCCTGAGCAACGACCGGGACAACGCGCCCGTATCCATCAAAGACATCATGGTGTATCTCGTGCGCAGGGCAAGGCGGACGGCGCCGCCGGGGATCGCCGCCTTGGTTTTAAGCAGCGACGGCGGCGGCCTCGCGCGCGCGCGTGTGCATGTTCTCGGTCTCGATGATCACTCGGCAGGGACGGGTCCTGAGCAGGTACGCAGCCGTCGGACCGATGCGCTGCTCGCCCGCCGGAGCGTGGATCGCCGACCAATAGATCACGTCCGCGCGCACGCGTTCGGCTTCCTGCACGAGCGCCGCGCCCGGATTGCGGGTGCGGATCAGGGCGGTGTGGATCTTGATGCCTTTGCGTCGCGCTTGAATGCGCGCGCTCTCCAGCACGGAGCGCCCCTGCGCCTCCTCGTCCTGCAGGCCCGCCTCGAGCGACAGCTGGCTCGGCACGGGCAGGACGAACACCGCGTACACGACACCGCGTTCGCCGATCAGCTTCGCCGCGCTCGTGAGCGCGCTTGCGGAGACGTCGGTCCCGAAGATCGGCACCAGCGCGGTCCCGTACTCGAATTCGGAGAAGTCCGGCGGTCGCTCGTGGCGGGGCGAGCGCGTCGTGGTGCGCAGGTCGAGCGAGTGGCGCCGGCGGTACGCGACGTACACCGCGATGCCGAGCGCCAGCCACGCGACCCCAGCGACCGCTACGGCGACGTGCAGGATCGTCACCACGACGAACGACAGTCCCGTACCGAACCCGCCCGCGACCGCAAACAGCGGCAGCTCGCGACCCGCTATCCGTAGCGTCCCCGGGCCGCGATACGGGCGGGGATGGTCGGGCTCGCGCATGCGCAGGCGGATCACCGACACGTGCGCGAGCGTGAACGAGAGCATCGCGCCGAAGGCGTACATGTTCCCGAGGAATTCCGCCTTTCCCGGGATGATCGTCACGCAGGCGACGCCGCCGAACAGGAGGATCCCGACCCACGGGGTGCTGAAGCGCCCGTGCAGGCGGCTCAGCCGGTCGGGTACCTGACGGTGAAGCCCCATCGAGTACACGAGCCTCGACACGCCGATGATGCCCGCGTTCGTCGCGATGAACAGGATCGTCGCCGCGAGCAGGCCCACGTAGATCTCGCCCACCGATTGCAGCGCGCCGAGATGCAGGTGCTTGACGATGCCGAGGACCGGGTCGCCGGCGTAGCCGCCGTGCGCCTCGCTCGTGCCGAGCAGCGTCGCGTAGTGGCCGTTCGGCTGGCGGTGCACCGGAAGCGCCGACAGCGCGACCATCGGCAGCGCCGCGTAGATCGCGAACACAGCCAGCACTACGCCCCTGATCGCGCGCGGCACCGTTCGCGTCTCGTCGCGCGCCTCCTCGGCCATGTTCGAGATCGTCTCGATCCCCGTGTACGCGATCATCCCGATCGGGATCGCGACGAGGAAGTTGCGCCAGCTCGGCGCGACGCCCAGGTGCACGTTGCCGATCAGCACGTGCGGCGAGAGCACGAGCGAGATCCCGACCACGACGAGCAGGAGCTGCGTCGCGAGGTCGATCACCGCCAGGAGGATGTTCAGGCCGGCCGCCTCTTTGACGCCCACCACGTTGACGATCGACAGGACCGTCACGACGCCGATGCCGAACAGGATGTCGCCGGGGGTGTGCTGCAGCGCCGGCCAGAACAGCCCCCCGAGGTAGTGCGGCACGAAGAACGCCGAGATCGCGATCGTGATCGTGTAATTGAGCATCTGCGCCCACGCCGCGAAGAACGACCACAGCTCGTTGAACGCGTGGCGCGCGAAGCTCGAGGACCCACCCGCCTCGGGGTACATCGCGGTCGCCTCGGCGTAGGTAGCCGCAGTCAGATAGAAGATCACGCCGGTCACGACGAACACGACCGGTGTCAGCCCGAGCGCGAACGACGCCACGAGTCCGAGCGCGTAGTAGATCGACGAGCCGACGTTTCCGTACGCCGTCGAGAACAGCGCGCTCGTGCCGAGCACGCGTCGCAGGCCGTGCTGGCTGAGGCGAGCCACAGTCAGCGCAGCGTACCCGGCGCACGAGCGCGAACTCGCCACCAGCGACCGCCGCGCGGGCCGCCGCAGCGGGCCGCCGCAGCGTGCAATAACGCGTTCAGGATGATCTGCCGTGCAGGAAGGAGCCGTATGATCTCGACGGCACGGGCGCTAGGCGATTCCCGGGCATGGGCAATGGAACCGTCAAGGCGTGGCAACTACGACTCGGGTGAGGACTTCGTCCTCGAATACGGCGAGCTGCGCTTCACGTTCAACGAGCAGGACTTCGCCGAGCGCTGCGAGCAGGCCGCGATCAAGGTCGGGTTCGTCGGCGGCCGCCTCGGCGACGAGGAGCTCGAAGACCTCGTCAACCTCGCCGTCAACGGCGAGATCTCGGAGCCCGCTTCTGCCCTCGGCGAACACGTCAACGACTGCTGGCCCGAGCTCGTCGGCCCCGCTGAGCGCTCGCTCGTGCACTGGCTGCGGCGCCTCGTCTTTCGCGGTGCGTGGCTCGACCAGCGCGTCAACGAGGGCGAGCTCGCCGTCGCCTTCGACGAGGACACCGGCACGTTCTCCTACGTTCAGCCCGCGGACCCCGGCGACGCCGGCGCAGGCGAGCCGATCGAGCTCGCGCCCGAGCCCTCCTGGGGCCGCGTCGCCTACCGCCGCTAGCGCGTCGCCGACCGCCGCCCGCGCGCTGCCTGCGCCGCTAACGCGCTGCCTACCGCCGCCCGCGCGCTGCGTACGCCGCTAGCGCGTCGCCTGTTCCGCTAACGCGTCGCCTCGAGCGCCGACGCGCGCGCCTGAGCGATCGCCCGCGCGCCGTCCTCGCCGACCAGTAGCTCCGGGCGCAGCGTCCCGCTCTCGAGCAGGTCGAGGATCGGCTCGCGGCCCGTCGACGCGAGCGCCGCGTCCAGCGCGATCACCGTGCTCTCCCCTCCGAACGGCCGCGACGCTGTCGCAATGACCGTTACCGAGCCCGCCTCGCGCAGGTTGCGCGCGGCCGCCAGCGCCCTGCGCGCGGCCTGCGCCTGGACGCCGTCGAGGCCGTCGATCAGCACCAGCGCATCCGCGCCCCGCGCGGCGACGCGCTTGGCTTCGTCGAGCACGCGCTCGAGCGCCTGGCCTTGAGCGTCCGCCGACGCGGCGAACGTCAGCGCGACCGCCGGCGCGACCGGGCCCTCCTGCCACCATGCGACCTCCTCCGGGCGCACACCCAGCAACACGAGCGACACCTGCTGGCCGGTCTCCGATCCGTCATCGCCCGCGCTCACCGCCTCGAGCATGCGCCGCAGCGTGTGCGTCTTGCCCGCCCGAGCCGGGCCCGCGAGCACGGCGCGCGAGCCGCGACCGAGCGGCGTCAGCCATTCGATCGCCTCGAGCGTCGCGTCTTTCGCGGCGAACGTGATCCGCTCGCTCGGGTACGCGACCGGGAGGTCGTCGTAGCGCGCCGCCTCCGAGACGCGGTCCGCGGGCTCACCGTTGATCTCCTCCACGCGCACGAGCGACGGGTAGCGCTCCGAGCGCCGCGGCGCGCGCACCGGCCCGCTCACCCGGTCGCCGTTCACGAGCTCGCAGCGGCGCACCTGCGCGGCCGAGATATACACGTCGTCGTCCGACGGGTCGGGACCGTCCACGCGCAGGAACGCCGAGCCGTTGTCGAGCAGCTCGACCACTCCTTCGGCCGCGCTCGCCGGGGGAGTCGCACGGCCCTCACCGCGCCCGCCGCGTGCGCGCTCGCCGCCTGCCGGGGAGCGCGTCGAAGAGCGCGTCTGGGAGCGTGTCGAGGAGCGTCGCCCGCGCGCGCGCCTGCTCGGCCGCGTCGACGTGCCGCGCTCGGGCTCTGCGCCGTCCTCGTCGAGATCGTCGTCGTCGTCGTCGCGGTCGCTGTCCGCGCGCGCGGCCGGCGCGTCGCCGAGGATCGCGTCGATCAGGTCGGCCTTGCGCAGACGGCGGAAGGCCTCGAGCCCCAGCTGATCCGCTATCGCATGTAGATCCGCGAGGGGGCTCGCTTCGAGCTCCGCGCGCTCCAGTACTGGCATATCACTGCTCTCCTTCTCTGTCGGGACGGGCGGTGTGCCTCCCACCGCGTTGACCAGCGGCGGGCACCCTTTGCGCTATCAAGCCTAGCGGTCCGCTCCGCGCGGGCGGTCGTGGCGCAATTCGTCGGCCAGCGCCAGATCCCTCGCCGGCCGGACCTCGCCGCGCAGCGCCGCGCGCACCGCGAGGAAGTCCGCCGCCGCCGCGACGTCGTGCACGCGAAAGATGCTCGCGCCCTTCTCCACGCCGTGAGCGAGCGCCGCCAGCGTCCCCGCGCCGCGCGCGCGCGGGGCGCGCCCAGTGAGCGCGCCGATGAAGTCCTTGCGCGAGATCGCCATCAGCAGCGGCCGTGAGAGCTCGTGCAGGCGCTCGAGGTGCGCGAGCAGCTCGATCGTCTGCGCCGGCGTCTTTGTGAAGTCCGGCCCCGGGTCGAGCACGATCTGCTCGAGCTGCACCCCCTCTCCCAGCGCGACCGCCATGCGCTCGCGCAGGAACTCGAGCACCTCCTCCACCACGTCGCCGTACAGGTCAGGGTCCTGGAGCCGCTCGCGTGGCGCCGCGCGCGTGTGCATCACGACCAGCGCCGCCCCCGTCTGCGCGCACACGCGCGCGAGCTCCGCGTCGCGCAGCCCGCTCACGTCGTTGACGATCCGCGCTCCCGCCGCGATCGCCGCGCGCGCGACCTGCGGCTTGTACGTGTCCACCGACACGAGCGCTCCGAGGTCGCCCGCGATGCGCTCCACGAGCGGAACCACGCGCTCGATCTCGATCTCCACCGCCACCGGCTCCGCGCCCGTCGTCGCCGACTCGCCGCCGACGTCGATCATGTCCGCGCCCGCCGCCAGCAGCCGCCGCGCGAGCATCACGCGGGAGCGCAGCGTCCGGTGGCGCCCGCCGTCGCTGAACGAGTCCGGCGACGCGTTCACGATCCCCATCAGCCACGGTCGCCCGCCCAGGTCGAGAACGCGGTCGCCCGCGCGCAGGAGTCTCGACTCCCGGTTCAAAGCCCGCGCGCCGCGCGAGGTCCGGCGGTCACGTCGCCTTCAACCCCTCCGCGCGTCCCTCGAGCGCGAAGCGCTCCCTCTCCATTCTCGTCCGCCCAGCGTCCCACCCCAGCTCCCGCCCGAGCACCTCCGCCACGCGCGCCACCGGCTCGCTGCCACCGTGCTCGTCCGTCAGCAGGCTCCGCGCCGCCAGCAGCCCCAGGCGCGTGCGCCGCAGCAGCACGTCGCCGATGCTGCGCGCCTGCTCGCGCCGCGCCGCGAGCGCGACCTCCGCGAGCAGGTCCGGTAGGCCCGGGACGATCGCCTGGGCCAGCTCGCCGCGCTCGCCCGCGATCGCCAGCACGTCGTGCGCCGCGTGCCCGTAGCGCGAGGCCAGCGCCGACAGCGACTCCTCGGGCACGCCCTCCACCCGCGGCAGCTCGTCCGGCGTGATCGCCTGCCCGAGCGGAACCTCGTGCGTGCGGCACGGCGCCTCGCGCGCTTCGCGCTCGACCAGCCTGTCGACCGTCATCTTCGCCATTCGCCGCCACGTCGTCAGCTTGCCGCCAGTGATCGTGATCAGGCCCGAGGAGGTCTCGTACAGCTCCGCCTTGCGCGAGATGTCGACCGACTTCTTCGGGTCGCCCGTCGAGATCAGCGGGCGCACGCCCGCGAACGCGCCCGTCAGGTGCTCGCGCGTCAGCGACGTCGCGAAGAACGCGTTGGTCGCGCTCAGCAGGTAGTCGATGTCCTCCTGCGAGGGCTCGATGTGGTCGAGCGGGCCCTCGTACTCGACGTCCGTCGTCCCCACCAGCGTGCGCCCCAGCCACGGCAGCGCGAAGATCGTCCGCCCCTCGCCCGCCGGTACGATCGCACCGCCGCGCAGCGGCAGGTCCGCGCCGTCGAGCGTCACGTGCGTACCCCGGCTCGGGCGGATGCGTGGCAGCTCCGCCTCGTCGTGGAGCTCCTGCGGGCGCAGCTCGTCGGCCCACACTCCCGTCGCGTTGACCACGTTCGGCGCCCGCACGTCGAAGCCCGCCCCCGTCTCGGTGTCGACCGCGCTCACGCCCTCCAGGCGCCCGTCGCGCTCGAGCAGGCCGACCACGTTCACGCGGTTCGCCAGCACCGTCCCGAAACGCTCCGCCTCACCCAGCACCGTCAGCACCAGGCGCGCGTCGTCCGTCTGGCAGTCGTAGAACAGGTACCCGCTCGTCGGCTCGCGCGGCGCCAGCGCCGGCAGCAGCTCCGCGACTTCCTCGCCGCTGATCACCCGGTGGCGCTCCGGGCTCCAAGATGCCTGCTGGCCGATCTTCGATCGGTCCGGCTCGGATCCGTCCCCCTCGCCCGCTTGCTGGCCGATCTTCGATCGGTCCGCGTCGCTCGCGCCGCGGCGGCCGTTGCCGCGCGCGCGCCGCGAACGCCGCGAGCGCAGCCGGTCGCGGTCCACCGACATCACGTCGTACAGGTTCAGGCCCACGCCCATCAGCCGGTCCGGGCGCGCGCCGTCGAACGCCGGCACCACCAGCGGCAGCGGGCGCACCAGGTGCGGTGCCAGCGTCACCATCAGCTGGCGCTCGAGCAGCGCCTCGCGCACCAGCCCCAGGTCGAAGTGCTGCAGGTAGCGCAGGCCGCCATGCACCAGCTTGCTCGAGCGGCTCGACGTTCCCGACGCGTAGTCCGCGCGCTCGAGCAGCGCCACGCTGTAGCCGCGCGTAGCCGCGTCGAGCGCCACGCCCGCGCCCGTGATGCCGCCGCCCACGACCACCACGTCGAACTCATCCTCGGCCAGCGCCGCCAGCGCCTGCTCGCGCGCGATCACGGTCAGCAGTCTGCCAACTCGCTGCGATGCGTCGCGGTGCGCGCGTGCGCGCGCGTGGCTGTACGCGCGGCGACAGCTGCGCCTGTATGCGCGGCCACAGCTGCCTCCGTATGCGCGGCTACAGCTGCCCGCGCCGCTACAGCTGCGCGAGCTCCGCCGTGATTTCGCTCACCGCGGACTTCGCGTCGCCGAACAGCATCGACGTCTTCGGCTCGTAGTACAGCTCGTTTTCGATCCCCGCAAAGCCCGGGTTCATCGAGCGCTTGATCACGATCACCGACTGGCTGTCCGAGACTTCGAGGATCGGCATGCCGTAGATCGGCGAGGACGGCGTGTTCTTCGCCGCCGGGTTCGTCACGTCGTTCGCGCCGATCACCAGCGACACGTCCGTGCGCCCGAACTCCGAGTTCGCCTCCTCCATCTCCTCCAGCTGGTCGTACGGCACGTCCGCCTCCGCCAGCAGCACGTTCATGTGCCCCGGCATGCGCCCCGCGACCGGATGGATCGCGTAGTGGACTTCCACTCCCCGCTTTTCGAGCTCCTTCGCCATCTCGCGCACCGCGTGCTGCGCCTGCGCGACCGCCATCCCGTATCCCGGCACGACCACCACGCGGCTCGCGTACGCGAGCTGGATCGCCGCGTCCGCCGCGCTCGTCGATTTCACGCTCCCCGCGTGCTCGCCCGCTCCTTCCGCCCCCTCGACCACGCCGCCGCCGCCGAACCCGCCCGCCACGATCGCCGGGATCGAGCGGTTCATCGCCTGCGCCATCAGGTTCGTCAGGATCGAGCCCGACGCGCCTACGATCATCCCCGCCACGATCAGCGCCGGGTTGTTCAGGGCGATACCCGTCGCCGCCGCCGACAGGCCCGTGAACGCGTTCAGCATCGAGATCACCACCGGCATGTCCGCCCCGCCGATCGGCAGCACCACCATGTTGCCCAGCACCGCCGCCGCCAGCAGCATGCCGATGAACAGCAGTTCCGAGTGCGTGCCCGCGACCAGAGCTATGCCCGCCCCGAACGCCAGCACGAACAGCAGCAGGTTGACCGCCTGTTGCGCGCGACCGAGCGTGATCGGCCGCCCCGGGAGGATTTCCTGCAGCTTCCCGAACGCGATGTTCGAGCCCCAGAACGACACCGACCCGACGATCGCCGCGAACACGCTGAAGATCGCCACGTACGTCGGCGGGCCGCCGACGTCCGCGTGAAGCGTGAGCACGCCCAGCACGTTCGGACCGCCGCCCAACCGGTGCACGATTTCGCCCACCGGGAGGCCGACTTTCCGCGATCCGTACGTCGAGCCGTAGTGGCGAAACTCGACCCACGAGATCAGCGCCACAGCACCGCCGCCGACGCCGTTGAACAGCGCCACCATCTGCGGCATCGCCGTCATCTTCACGTTGCGCGCCGCGGGCACCCCAACCGCGGTCCCCAGCGCGATGCCCAGCGCGATCAGGCCCCAGTTGCCCTCGCTGCGCTGCAGCAGCGTCGCCACGATCGCGATCGCCATCCCGACCGCCGCGATGCGGTTGCCGCGCACCGCCGTCCTCGGCCCCGACAGGCCACGCAGGCCCTGGATGAACAGCGCGAACGCGACGATGTAGAGGACGTAGATGAAGCTTTCGCTCTGCAGGAACGAGCTCGCGAGCGGCGTCGTCACCGTCACGACCGCTCCTCCCCTTTGCCCTCCCCCGCCGCGCCCTCCTCGCCGCTCGCCGGCGGCGGCTTCGGCTTGGACTTGAACATCTCGAGCATCCGGTCCGTCACCAGGAAGCCGCCGACGATGTTGATGGTGCCGAACGTCACCGCGATCACGAGCAGGAACTTGCTGAGACCGCCGAGATTCGCCAGGCCGAGCAGCAACAGGCCGCCCAGCAGCACGATCCCGTGGATCGCGTTCGTGCCCGACATCAGCGGCGTGTGCAGCGTGTTCGGCACTTTCGAGATCACCACGAAGCCGATGAACCCCGCCAGCACGAGGATCGCGAGGTTCGTCGTGAGCGTGCTCGCGAGGATCACGCCGCCGCCTCCGTACTCGCGCGCGCGCCCGCGTGCACGATCTCGCCGTCGCGCACGATGCACGCCCCCGCGATGATCTCGTCGTCGAAGTCCAGCGACAGCGTTCCGTCCTCGCCGATCATCAGCTCGAGCAGCGCCAGCACGTTGCGCGCGAACAGCTGCGAGGCGTGCTCCGGCATGCTCGCCGGCAGGTTCAGCGGCGAGACGATCTTCACGTCGTGGCGGATCACCGTCTCGCCCGGGACGGTGAGCGCGGAGTTGCCTCCGGTCTCGCCCGCCAGGTCGATGATCACCGAGCCGGGCTTCATGCCCTCGATCGCCTCGGCAGTCACCAGTTCCGGCGCCGGCCGCCCCGGCACCAGCGCCGTCGTGATCACCACGTCGAAACCCTTGATCGCGTCCGTCAGCGCCTGCTGCTGCTGCGCCCGCTCCTCCTCCGTCAGCTCGCGCGCGTAGCCGCCCTCGCCGCTCGCCTCCAAGCCCAGGTCGAGCCACTGCGCGCCCAGCGACTGCACCTGCTCGGCCACCTCCGGGCGCACGTCGTAGCCCGTCGTCCGCGCGCCCAGCCGCTTCGCCGTCGCGAGCGCCTGCAGACCCGCCACGCCGACGCCCAGCACCAGGACTTTCGCCGGCGGGATCGTGCCCGCCGCCGTCATCAGCATCGGGTAGAAGCGCCCCATTTCCTCCGCGCCCAGCAGCGCCGCCTTGTATCCCGCCACGTTGCTCTGCGACGACAGCGCGTCCATCGACTGCGCGCGCGAGATGCGCGGGATCGCCTCCATCGCCAGCGCCGTCGCGCCCGCGTCCGCGAGGGCGCGCGTGGACGCCGGGCTCGTCAGCGGAGCCAGGAAGCCGATCAGGATCGACGAGCCGCCCAGCGCCGAGATCTGCTCCGGCTCCGGCGGCGTGATCGTCACCACCACGTCGCTCGCCCACACCTCGTTCGCGTCGTCCGTCAGCTGCGCCCCAGCCTGCTCGAAGGCCTCGTCCGGCAGCAGCGCGCCGCCGCCTGCGCCGCGCTGCACCAGGACGTCCACGCCTTTCGCCTTCAGCTTGCCCACCACCTCGGGCACGAGCGCCACGCGATGCTCGCCGGCCGCGCTCTCCTTCGGCACGCCTATCCGCATTGGCCCGGCAACGTACCCGATCCGCCCGCCGCGCCGCGTCCAGCCCGCCCGCGTACCCGCGACCCTGCCGCTGCCCGCGCGCCCCCGTCGCGCGCGTTGCCGCGCCGTATCATCGGGGACACCTCACCGCACCCGCGCCGCGCCATGACCGTCAACCTCACCCGCATCTACACCAAGCTCGGCGACGGCGGCGAGACGCACCTCGGCGATATGAGCCGCGTCTCCAAGCTGCACCCGCGCGTCGAGGCCTACGGCACCGTCGACGAGCTCAACGCCTTCATCGGAGTCACGCTGCTCGCCCCCGGCATGCCCGAGCGTTTCGCGCGCTGGCTCTCGCGCGTACAGAACGACCTGCTCGACGTCGGCGCCGATCTCTCCGTGCCGCCCGCCGCCGAGGCCGCGGCCACCGAGGACGCGGGCGCCCCGGACGCGGGCGCCGAGGACGCGGGCGCCCCGGACGCGGGCGCCGAGGACGCGGGCGCGGCGGCCGACGCCGGCGGCGGGGCGGCGCGCACGCGCCTGCGCGTCGACGCCTCCTACACCGAATGGCTCGAGCGCGCCCTCGACGAGGTCAACGCCGAGCTCGAGCCGCTGCGCTCGTTCGTGATCCCCGGGGGTACTCCCGCGGCGGCGCACCTCCACGTCTGCCGCACGGTCTGCCGGCGCGCCGAGCGGCGCGCGGTCGCCGTCGGCGAGGAGGGCACCGCCGAGGTCGTCCGCTACCTCAACCGCCTCTCGGACCTCCTCTTCGTCCTCAGCCGCGCCGCCAACACAGGCGCGGGCGGAGATACGCATTCCGAGCCGCTGTGGGACCCGGGCGCGCACGAGTCGTCCGCCGGCAGCAGCTAGCGGGTTCCGTTCACTGAAAAGAGGTGCCGCGTGCGCGCGCGTTACGACGAGCGGGCGCAGTATGGACAGTCTGCGTTGGGTGTTGAACACCAAAAACAGGTGCCGCGCGCGCGCGTTACGACGAAACAGCCGGTTTGTGACGCCCCTCCGGCCATCGCCGCTCGGCTGCGCGCAGAGTCGCGACGGCGAGCGCGATCCACAGCGCCGCGAACAGGTAGCCGCCGAGGACGTCGCTCGGCATGTGCCACGCGTCGACCAGCAGCGCGGCGCCGTAGAGCAGCGCGAATGCGCCTCCCGCGAGCGCGACGACGCGGCGCCAGGGCGCCGGCGCGACCAGCACGGCACAAAGCGCGAGCACTGCGACTGCCGTCGAGTGTCCGCTCGGCCATGAGCCATAACCGTGGTAGATGCGCCCGACGTGCGCGTGGTGGTAGGCGAGCAGCGGCTTCAGGCGATCGGCGGCGATCGGCGCGAAGGCGAGGACGACTGCCACGGCGAGCCCGAGCCGCGGGCGTCCTCGCGCTATTGCGATCGCGACGAGCGCGAGCGCCCAGAGCGTGAACGGGAGCGGGTCGAGAAGGTGGAGGAACACCCGCGCGGCTTCGTGGAAGCGGTCTCCGCCTAGCTTTGCGAAGTGGTACAGCAGCGATTCGTCGCGCGTTTGGAACGCGGGCACGAACTCCGCGAAAACCCACGTGAGCACGAGCGCGGCGACGAGCACCGCGGCGAGCGACAGCGCCGAGCCGGGGCCCGCGGAACCGCTGCGCTGCCGCCGTGCGCTCGAGCCCGCGCGGAGCGGATAAGTGGCTTGGGGCATCAGCGGACAGCTTAGGGGCGCCGATTAAGGCCGTCTGAGCATCCGCACCGCAGCGCTACGGCCGTTTGAGACGTCGCAACACGGCACCCCTGCGTCCAGGCGCCGCTCGTGATCGCGCCCTCTCAGCCCGCGACAGGGAAGATCCTGCGCGCGAGCGCGACCAGCGCCTGCGCTGTGACCCACACTGGCGTTTGACCGCTGGAGCGCGAGTAGCGGATGCTGCCCGAGCCCGTGACGAGCGATTGGAGGTAACCGATCGGCGAGCGGCTGCCGCCGCGATGTATGGACGCCGGGTTCACGCCGCCGGCGATCAGGCCCTGGACCGCCCATGCGGTCGACTGCGCGTTCGATTCGCCGCCGCGCTGCTGCGGGTAGCCGCCGTCGGCGTTCTGCGCGCCAAGCAGGTATCTCCATGCGGTCCCTCGCACGCGCTGGTCGCGCGCTCCCGCGTCGATCAGCGCCTGCAGTGCGGCGGCCGTGTCGTCGACGTCGCTGGACCCCCCGCGGCCGCCGAAGGAGAAGCCGCCGTCGGCGTTCTGCTGGCGCTCGATCCACCGCGCCGCGCTGTGGATCGGCTGATACGACGCCGAGTGTCCGACGGATGCGAGCGCGAAGATCGCGAACGAGGTGAGGTTGATCTGGTCGGCGAAGGAGCCGTCGGGGCGGCGCGCGCGCATCATTTCCGCGACGAGGTTGCGGCCCGCGAACGAGTACGCGCTCGCGCCGCACGCGCGCACGGCGAGGATCGTTCGCTCGTAGTCTCCGAGCCCGCTCAGCGAGCCGGCCTGGGCTCGCAGCGCATCGAGCACCGAGTGGCCGCGGTGCGTGACCGCCGCCGGATTTCGACCCGCGGCGGCGAGCCCCATCGCCGCCCACGCTGTGTACAGCGCGCTGCTCGTCTGCCCGGGAGCGGCGCCGAAGCCGCCGTCGCCGTTCTGCGCCGAGACGAGGAACGACACCTCCGCGCGCAGACGGGCGGCGTCGGCGGCGCGCGGCGCTGCGAGACCGATCACGGCGGTCAGCGCGATCAGCGCGACGGCGATCGACCCCGGAGCGTGCAGTGCGCCTGTACCGCCGCCGGCTTCACCCGGCGCGAGCGGCGGCGCAGCCGGTGCGGCGTCCTCCCAGCGCACCTCCATCCGCGCCCTCGCCCGCACGAGCAGGCGCGCGAGCTCGGGCGCGAACGCGAGCGCGAACACGGCGCTCGAGACGGCGTCGGTGATGTCGAACGGCAGCGCGCTTCCGGCTGCTGCGAGAAACGCTGCCGGCGTGTGGCTCGCGCCGATCGTCCACGTGTACAGGTTCATGATCTCCTTCGCGCCCGCGGCGGCGAGTGCGCACGCGACGGCAAACCCGAGACGCCCGAGGCGGCGCCGGGTCACGGCGCCGAGGCCCGCGCCGGCGAGGCCGACGAGCCCCCACGCGGCCATCTGCCACGGCGTGTACGGCCCCTGGCCGAGGACGATGTTCGATGTGAGCATCCCGAGCGACCCCACGGTGAAGCCCGCGAGCGGGCCGAGCGCATAGCCGACGACGAACGTCATCGTCGTTATCGGCTTGACGTCCGGGAGCGCGACGAACGCGTCGCGGCCGAGCGCGGCGACCGCGGCGAGCGTCGCGACGACGGCGATCATGCGGGCGGAGGGACGCGAGCGCTCATACGAGATCCAGCCCGCGAGCAGCACGAGGGCGACGATCGAGAACGCAGCGAGCGGCCAGCTCATCGTGCCGCCTCCGCCGCGCGCGAGCGTACCCGGCCGGCGTCGCCGCGCGCTCCTTCGAGCAGCAGCTCGGCGCCCTCCTCCGGCAGCACCGCGCCGCCCGCGCCGCCGAGCACGCGCGCGGTCTCGGTCGCGAAGTACCAGCCGCCGGCAAGCAGCTCGCGGGCGGATCCGTCGGCGATCACGCGCCCGTCCGCGAGCAGGATCGCGCGCTGCGCGCACGCGGCGGCAAACTCGGGGTCGTGCGTCGCGACGACGACCGCACATCCCGCGGCGGCCCGCTCGCGCAGGTCGGCCGCGAGCTCTGCCTTCGCGGCCCTGTCCATACCGCGCGTCGGCTCGTCGAGCGCGAGCAGCGCGGGCGCAGCCGAGCCGGCGACGATCGCGAGCGCGAGCCGCTGGCGCTCGCCGCCGGACAGGTCTCGCGGGTGCCTCGCCGACAGCGGCTCGAGCCCAGCCGCGCGCAGCGCCGCGGCAGGCGCCTCCTCGCCGACGCGCTCGTGGATCAGGTAGTCGCCGGGGTTCTGCAGCAGCAGAGCGACCCTGCCGCCGCGCTCGATGCGTCCGCGCGTCGGCTCGAGCAGGCCGGCGGCGTGGCGCAGGAGCGTCGACTTGCCGGCGCCATTTCTGCCCATCAGCGCGACGCTCTCGCCGGGCGCGATCTCGAGCTCGACGCCGCGCAGGATCGCGGGCCCAGAGCGCAGCTCGTGCCAAACGCCGCGCATCGCGAGCGCGGGTGCGTAAGCGTCCGCCTGCGGCGCGCCCACGAGCCGCCGCAGGCGCGACCATGCGGACCCGTCCTTCGCGCTCGGCGCGGAGGAGTCGCGGGCGACCTCGCAGCCGGCGGCGCCGGGCTCGGGTAGGAGCCCGCGCGCGCGCAGGCTCGTGCGCGCCTGCTTGACGGACACGGGCGCATCGGGAAGCCCCGCGAGCGAGAAGAGGCGCGCGCCGGGCGTCTGTAGCGCGGGAGCGCGAAGCGCGGCCCAGCGCAAGAACGTTCCGGGATCGCCGTCGCAGACGACGCGGCCGCCGTCGAGCGCGATCACGCGGTCGGCGGCCGAGAGGCAGCGCTCGAGGCGGTGCTCGGAGAGGAGAACGGTCGTCTCCCACTCCTGGTTGAGGCGTCGCAGGAGGCCGATGAGCTCATCGCCGGCGACGGGGTCGAGCTGCGAGGTCGGCTCGTCGAGGAGCACGATGCGCGGCCGCCCCGCGAGCGCCGCCCCCAGCGCGACGCGCTGCTGCTCGCCGCCGGACAGCTCGTTCGTCGGGCGGTCGAGCAGCGCGTCGATGCCGAGCGCGAGCGCGACCTCCTCGATGCCGCGCGCAACGGCGACGGCGCCCTCGCCGCGGCTCTCGAGCGCGAGCGAGAGCTCGGCGCGCACGGACCCGGAGACGAGCTGCGTCTCCGGGTCCTGGAACAGCGCGCCGGCGAACCTGCCGACCTGCGCGGGTCCGTTCTCGCGCGTGTCGAGCCCGGCGAGTACGACGCGGCCCGCGAAGCGCCCGCCGTGGAAGTGCGGGACGAGTCCGCACGCGGCGCGCAGCAGCGTCGACTTGCCTCCGCCCGAGAGCCCGGCGAGCACGCAGAACTCCCCGGGGTGCAGCTCGAGGCTCACGTCGCTCAGCGCAGCGTCGCGAGCGCCGGGGTAGCGATAGGTGACGTTCTCGAAGGTGAGCAGCGCGCCGCTCACGGCTCGATCCCCCTGCGGGCGGCGAACGGCAGCAGCATGGCGCCAGCGAGCGAGGCGGCGAGCGCGAGCGTCACCCACCCGACTGGCATGTCGATCGTCGGGTAGGCGGAGAAGCTCGCGCCCCCGACGGCACGGGCGGCAATCGCGAGCGCGGCGACGACGGCGGCGGAGGCGGCAAACGCGATGTCGTGACGCGAGGCCGCGCGGCGCATTCGCGGGCGGCCGCGGGCGAGCATCGGGGACGCGAAGCCGCGCACCTCGAGCGTCGCGGCGACGTCCATGGCGCGATCGAGCGAACCGCCGACGACAGCGGCGAGGATCGCGAGTCGGCCGCGAGTCCGGCCCGCGGACGCGTCGGGCCGCGTGCGTTGCGCGTCGGCGAGGCGCTGCGCGTCGGCGGCTAACAGCGGCAGCATGCGCATGGCGATCGAAGCGGTGAGCGCGGCGCGAAAGGAGAACCTGCGCACGACGCGCAGCAGCTCATCGGGATCGATGGTGAGGCTCGCCAGCGCGACGACGAGGATGACGAGCGTGACCTTCAGGGCGATCAGCCCGCCGTAGGCGAGCGCCTCGACGGTGAGGTCGCCCTGCCCGAACGGCCCGAGGTCACCGAGGCGCGCGAACACGGTGAGACCTCCGCGGCTGACGATCACGTTGACGAGCACGATCGGGATCGAGACGATCAGCGCGCCGCGCAGCGCGCGCAGCAGCATCGGCGACACGCCCGCGCCGACCGACGCGCCGAGCGCGGCGAGCAGCAGCGCGAGTAGCACGATCGGCGATTCGGACACGAGCGCGGCGAGCAGCAGCGCGAGCGCCCACGTCAGCGCGACTGTCGCGCGCGCCGCGTGCAGCGGGCTCGCGAGCCGCCGATAGAAGGGGATCGTCGCGCCGATGGTCGTCATCGGCTGACCAGCGGCAGCGCCTGCGTACCGGCGCTCGTAACGGCGAGCGCGAAGCGCCCGTCGAGAGTCTGCGCGTTGAACGCCTGCGCGGCGAGCGACAGCCCGGCTTCGCCGGTCCCGGTAACGAGCCAGATGGGCGCTTCTTCGCCGATGCGCGTCGCGGCGATCAACCCGGCGGCGCCGGTGAGCGAGCTCCGCGGCGCGCCGTCCTGGTCGAGCAGCGTGAGCGCGCGCCCGCCGGCGGAGAACTCCGCATACACGCCGCTCGCGGCGGGGCCGTCGGATATCTCGTGCGCGACGACGAACCCCGATATGAGGGGCCACGGGGCGACGAGCACGTTGAGCGTCTGTGGACCGCCGCCGCCGAGCGCGGCGACCGCGGCGGGCACGCCGGCGGAGCGCAGCGCGGAGAGAACGGCCTTGCACGCGCGCCCGCCGACCGACGAGCACTGGACGCGGACGGGCAGCCGCTTGCCTGCGATGCCGTTGAGAAAGGGCTCGGGAAAGGATCCGACGACGGCGGGCACGTGGTCGGTCTGGCTCCAGTCGTGGCGGTCCCACCAGATGTGGTCGCCCCGTTGGACGTTCGTCTCGGCGGCGCCGCGCGGCGCCTCGACGCCGTTGACGTAATAGAACCAGTCGACGGGCGCCCCGTGTTCGTGGCCGCCGGAGAGCCCGTCGATGCTCTGTACGAAGCCGCCGCCGTAGCGCGTGGTGACGCGCGCGTTTCGCTCGAGCAGGCTCATGACGGTCTCTTCGCCGTGCACCGACGGCGCGGCCGACGACCCGAGGACGCGCGCGCCGAAGTCGCTCGTGACGAGCAGCTGCACGCCGCCGGGCGCGCGGCCTGCGCCGAGACCGCAGCCGGCGAACGCTGCGGCGGCGAGCGCGATGGCAAGGGCGAGAAGCCCGGTGAGGCCAGCACGAGCGTGTCTCGCGCGAGCGGCATGGCGTCTCCTACCTTCGGACATAGAACACGAGCCGCGAGGTGCCACGCGCAAGCGTCAGGTGATTGCCGGCTGCGTCGCTCGCGGCGACGTCGAGCACGTAGCGCCCCGGCGCGAGCGGCGCGGGGAGCAGGTACGAGAAGACGCCGTTGTTCGACACCTTGAAGAAGCTCCCGACGCCGCAGTGCGCGCGCACGAACTTGGCACGCACGCCGTCGTAGGAGTAGCAGCGATGCCTGTAGCGCCGGCGCAGCTCGAGGCTCACGGCGGAGACTGCCGAGTGCGAGCTGATCGTCCCTTCGATCAGTCGCGGGGACTTCGCTCGTGCGTACACGCGGCCTTCGCGAACGTCGGCGATGTGCGCGACGAGCGCGAATGGCCCGACGTACGGCGGCGGCGGGAGCGACGGCGGCCGTTCTGATCCCCCCGTCGACGAGGGAACCTGCACGCCGCAGGCCGATTCGGAGGGCGCACGCACGCAGATCGTCACGGGCGCTGAGGGCGCGTCGCCGGACTTGGTGGCAATCAGCGTGTACACCCCGGGCTGCTGCGGCGTGATCGTCGCGACGCCGCCGGAGCCGCTGAGCGCGCTCGACCCGCCGCCGGCGACCGTGACGCCGGATTCGGCGACTGGTGTCCCTTCGCCGATTTCGGGAAAGTTCCCCGGGCGGGTGGTGACGAGCTCGGCCTGCACAGTGAACGGCGCCCCGACGACCGCGCCGGCGGGCGCGCCCGTGATCACGAGCGGCAAGCGCGTCGGCGCGCCCGGTTCAGGCTCGTGGTCGGCGACGGCGAGCACTTCGTCGCCTTCGCTGAGCAGGTCCGTGCAGATACCTCCGGCCCACTTGTCGTTGATCCAGATCGCCCACGTGTCCGATTCGTGCGTGAAAGCATGCGTCTCGCCGAGGATCGTCTCGGTGAAGTCCCCGTGCGATCCGAACTCTTCGCCGTGATCCCAGTTGCCGCCGACGGCGAGATTGATCGCGGCGTTCGCGCTGTCTGCCGGACAGCCGCTGACGGGTTCGGGGTTTTCGAGCGTGACAGACGTCAACGGCAGCAGCGTCGCCGATTCGCCCTCAACGCGAACCTTTACGACCGGACCGGCAAAAGCGCTGGCGGCCGTGAACAGGAGCGCCGTCGCGCACAGCGCCAGGACAGACGACGTCGCACGACCGGCGGCCGTGCGCGTGATGTGAAGCGAGACCATTCGGAGCCACCCCTTTCCACGAGGGCTTTTGGGCTTGCGGCCAGCGGCAGGTCTCCTGGCTCCCGGGCCTACCCCTCCGCGCCTTCCCGACTGCCGGCGGCGAATCGGTGGCTCGCGCGCGTTGCGCGCGGCGGCGGGCATCCCCGGTCACAGTGGCGGGTCCGCGCCGGATTCGCACCGGCTTCCCTTGACCACCGACCGTATGAACAAGCGGATCCTACTTGATAGAGGGCCGCCCGCCTGCGCCGGCGGGCGGCGTTTTGGGTCGCGCTCGGCGAGCGCGGGCGCGGTCTCCCGGCGGCGCGGGTGGGCGCTGATCGAAACGAACGCGGGCGCGCGCTCGCGTGCGCTACGCCCTGATCATCGCGAGGTCGCCGTCGACGTCGCGCAGGGCGGCGCGCTCGTCGTCGGTGAGCTCGCCCGCGTCCTTGATCAGGCGGCGTGCGTGATCGAGGTCGCCCGAGCGCGCGAAGGTGATCGCGGCCTTGACGACGCGGTCCTTCAGGTACCAGAGGGTGAAGCTGCGGTCGTCGAAGGAGCCGCGCACGATCTCCTCGTCCCAGTCGTAGGCGGGGCCGACGTACTCGAGTTCTCCCCAGTCGGCGAGGACGGAGTAGAAGTAGGGCACCTCTTCGTGTGGCTGGTCTTTGCCGAGCATGTTCAGCGCGACGGTCTTGCCGTGGTTGAAGGCAACGTCCCAGTGCTCGATCCGCACGAATTCGCCGCCGTGGATGACGGACTCGTATTCGCAGATGTCGCCCGCCGCGTAGATCCCGGGCACGGAGCTCTCGAGACGCGATGAGCAGCGCACGCCGCCGCGCTCCCCGATGGCGAGGCCGGCGCGCTGCGCGAGCGCGATGTCGGGGATGACACCGGCGCCGATGACGACGCCTTCGGTGTCGAGCTCGAGACCGCCGCGCGTGATCACGCGCGCCACGCGGCCGTCGCCCTCGAAGCGCTCGAGCTCGTCGCCGGGATGGATGACGACGCCGTGCTCTTCGAGCAGCTGATGGAAGAAGCGGCCGGCGTCCCGGCCGAAGGTGCGTTCGAAGGTCACCTGCTCCTGCATGACGATCGTGCAGCGTTTGCCGAGCTTGGTCAGGGACGCGGCGACCTCGCAGCCGATGAACGAGCCGCCGATCATGACGACGTGCTCGGCGTCGGCGAGCCCGTCGCGGATGGCATCGGCGTTGCCGAGCGTGCGCAGGTAGTGGATCTGCTCGAGCTCGCAGCCGTCGACGCTCAGCCGGCGCACGTTCGCGCCGGTGGCGAACAGGGCCTTGTCGAACTCGACTTCGTCCTTGCTCGACAGCTTCGCGGTGCGCGTCGAGAGGTCGACCTCGCTGACGCTCGTGCGCCCGAGCATCTCGATCCGCTGCTCGCCCCACCACTCGATCGGGCGGAAGTAGGCGTCCTCGCGCGTCTCTTCGCCGCGCAGGTAGTCCTTGGAGCAGTCCGGCCGGTTGTACGGGGGGTCGCCCTCGCGCCCGACGAGCAGGATCTCGCCCTCGGAGCCCGACTCGCGCAGCCAGCGCGCGCAGTTCGCAGACGCGAGGCCACCGCCTATGAGCAGGAAGTCGACCTTGCGCACGCCCACACCGGGACCATACCCGCGCGCGGGTCGCGCGAACATGTGGGAGGCCCGCCCGGGCGGGCCTCCCACCACTGCGTCCCTGTCACTGTCCCCTGTTCTTGTCCCGCTACTGCATCTCCCGACGAGCCTTCCTAGGCCCTGATCCCCGGCTCGTTCGGCCGCGCGTGGCCACCACGCACGGACACGGACGTGCGCCGGACGCCCCGCGCAACCGAGACGCACCTCTCTGTGCCTCGCCGCTGCCTCCCCGGAGGCGAGGGCTCGGCGCGGGGAAGCTAACCGACCGCGCGGGCGCGATGGGCGCGCTTGGACAGATGGTTGAAGTCGAATGCTTGTTCGCTACTACAGTCCCGGTGGATGACGGACGGACCAGCGCGCCCACGTGGGAATGCGATCGAAGATCCTCCAGCGCGGACCGTCTTCCCGGCTGTTTGGGCCGACGTCGGTGCCGTTGTGGCTCGTGTCCAAACGCAGGCCGGCGATGACGATGAAGACATGCGCAACAGGCGCGGCGGTCGCGTAGATGGTCACCCAGCGGCCGGGTCCGGGCGCGCCCCAGCTGACGTAGTCCTGCGCGAGCGGGTTCTCGCTGACTATTTCTGAGATCGGGCGAACGCCCGCCCGGTAGAGCACGTAGTTCACCGAGCTCGAGCAGTCCTCCTCCGTGGCGCCACGAGGATCGGGGTGCCCGGCCGGCCCGTATGGAAGGGACTGCAGCTCGTTCCCCGCGACGACCATCGCCTGCACGGCGAGCGGCGCGCCGGCGGGGATCAGCGCGACGCGTCGATCTCCGCCGGCCAAGCGCGCGCGTTCTCCTTCGACAAAGGCGACGGGCGTGGTCGTGTGTTCGGCGAGTCGCGGCGCTTCGGCGTCCCCTTCGACGCTCACGGCGGACCGTTCGAAGGCGCTGCCCCGATAGCGAGCGGCCCAAGCCTCGACCATCGCGACGTACCAGTGCGCGTGGTTGTACGCGAAGATCGCGCGCGCCATCTCGCGCGGCGCTCCGTTCGCGACGAGGTAGGCGGCGGCCGAATAGATCGCATCGGCGGGATCCCAGCGGCTGGCGCTTCCGTCTCCGTTGCCGTCGCGACCGTACTGAGCCCACGTCGCGGCGAGGAACTGCATCGGGCCCCCGGCGGCGGCAGCGTTCGTCGCTCCGGTGCGCGTGCACGACGAGTCGGGCGCGCGCCCGTGGTCACACTCGACCTTGCCGATCGCCGCGAGCACCGCCCAGTCGAGCCCGTACGCGCGCGCAGCTTGCGCGTAGAGCGTCAAATACCTCGGCGGTATGTCGCGGCGGGCGAGCGCGGACGGAGGATCGGTGACTTCGCGCGCGCCGGCGCCGGAGACGGAGAATGCGGCGCCACCGGCGAGGGCGGCGATCATGAGGACGACCCCGAACCACCCCGTGAGCAGGGCGGCGGCGGCCCGCGGGAAGGGGACCGTTCTGGGGAGTGCTCGCGCGGGCGAGGTCAATCGCGACCGAAGCCGAGCTGACGTTTGCGCCTTTCGGCGACCGCACGAGCGTCGTCCATGACGCGGGAGCTCCCGGCCTCGCCTCGACCCCCGGGCACCCGCCCACTCGCACGCCAGCGCGCGATCGGCGAGCGATCGCGCGACGCGGGCATGCTCTGGCCGGCGTCGCCCAGGCGACGCTCGAGCCCGCGCTCGAAATCCCTCTCCGCGCGGCGCGCGTCGCGTCGTCGCACCCCGCGCGCCTCCGAGTCGCGGACGACGTCACGCACTGTCGCGTTGATCTCGCGCCGCAGCGCGAGCTCGCGGTCGAGCTCCAGCCGCGCGGCTCGCTGCCTCGGCGGGCTGAGCGCGTCGTACTCGCCTCTCGTGTACCCGATGAGACCGGCGAGCGCGGGGTAATCGCGCCGCTCACCCGAGCGGCGGCGTACCAGATGGCGACTCCCCGGCAGTTCGGACTGCGCATCGAGGAATGCGGCTCGCTCCGGGAGGTCGGAACCGCCTCGTGCGCTCTCGCGGTGGTGCCGCGCGTGCGTCGCCTCGTCGAGCCGGCGCCGCTCGGCCGTGATCTCATGCTCGACGCGCGCCGCGCGATGCGCAAGTTCGGCCGCACGGCGCGAGTCGCCTCCTGCGCTCGCGCGGCCTCGCGCCGATCGCACGCGCTCGAGTTGTGCGTTCAAGCCGGCCACACGCTCGCGCGCGGCGGGCGCGGCCAGCGCCGCCGCCCGCGCGCTTCCTTGGTCTGCATCCAACGATCGCGCGACCTGGTCGGATGCGCTGAGGCGGCCGCGCTGGCGCACTGCGGCGGCCAACCGGCGTCGATCATCGCCGGTCGGCGCGGAGCCGCCGAGCCTGCGCATCGCGGTGCGAACGCGGTCTACACCGCCACCCCGACCTCCCGCGCGACGCAACCGGCGTGCGAGCGCGGAGCTGCCGGCTCGACGCGGCGCGGTGCCGCCGCCGACGAGCGCGAGCACGTGCTCGCGCCGCGCGAACGACCCCCACCAGAACACGGACATGAGCAACCACTGCGTCCAAAACCCGAGCCCGGAGAGCGCAGACAGAACGGCAACGACGGCGAGCATGACGCCGAGCAGGAACGAGAACAGAAGCTTGGAGACGACCGCGGCAAGCAGTTGCGTCGCCCAGCGTCCGAACAGGCGCCGCCCCCCCTCGCCGAAGGCCGGCGCGAGCACGGCGGCGGGCGCGAGCAGGAGATAGAAGAGGCTGAACAGCGCGGCCGCGAGTAGGCGCGCGGCGATAAACCCGAGCATCAAGAGCATCCCGGAGAGGCCGGCGGCGATCAGCAGCAGGCCGCCGACGCGCGGCCAGGTCCCACCGTCGGTGCGGAACTCGGCAGCCGCCGCCATCGGGCCGTGGCAGGCGGTCGCGTCGCTGGAGCGACAGATCACGCGCAGCAGTGAGCCGCTGTCGTTGATCGAATTGCGCTGCGGCCCGTTGGCCGGCAGCGCGAGAAATATCGCGCCGTTGGAGCGTGCTTCGCGCAGCAACTGGGCGCTGTGCACGAGACCGCGGGCCCGCGTCGAGCCCGCCGCGCAGGCGGTGGTCGCATCGCCCTGGGACTTGCAGCCCGCCGAGGCGAGCTCTTCGTGCGCCATACGAAGCGCCGCGGCGTGAAGTTCGGGATCGAGTCGCGTCGGGTCGCGACACCAGCTCACGTCTCCGAACTCGAGGTAGCACCACGGCACTTCGACGGCGGCGGCGAAGACGTCGCTCATGCTCGTTGCGAGCGCATTGCCGCCGCGAGCCGGTGCGCCGCGCGCGACCGTCGCCAACGTTCCGAGGCTCGCCTCGTTGGCCCACCCGCCGAGCGCGCCGACGGTGCCCGCGGGATCGAGCGTCACCCACATCCCGCCGGCGACCATCACGAGCAGCAGGAGCGACTGGCCCAACGTCTCCGCGACGCGGCGGCGGATCAACCCGTTGTACACGGCCAAGATCGAGGCGCAGGCGAACGCGAGTGACAGCCACGGCGCGGTCACCGCGCGCTGCATCCGCTGGAGCCCGGCGCCGACGCTTTCGCGCACGCCGGGGCTGTCGAGGAGGTCGATCGTGAACCCCCACTCGAGCATCACGATCAGGGCGTGAACCGCCCAAACGATCGCCATCCACACGGGCTGGATGAACAGGTCCTGGACGATCGCAAGCAAGCCGCCGTGGCTCAGGCCGAGGAGGCCGGTGTTTATGTGGACGTCGAGGCCGTAGTCGCCGCTCGGCGCTGCACCCGCGACGAAGCCGGACGTTTCGCAGTCGCGCCTGTTCGTGCGGCTGAGTTCGGTTTCGCCGAGCACGCCACGGCAGAGCGGGCTGCCAAGCCCGTTGCCCACGAGCGGGTCGACTTCTCCCGGCTCAGCACCGCCGGCTTCGGACGGTTCTGCGCCGCCGCCGAGAGAGCCCGATCCCGACACGAGCGGAGGCCCGCCGGGGGCGCGCTGCGGCGGCGAGCTCGCGCCTCGCGAGGGCCGCGCGGCGAGCGCGGCGGCTGCCGCCGCGCGCTGCTTGGCGCGGCCTCCTGCGTCGGCGGCCACAGGCGCAAGGGGGACGACGAGCAGCGCGGCCGCGAGCGCGACGCGGGCGCGGCCGATGACCGCTCTCGCGCAAGCGCCTTCATGCACGCGCGGGCGTGGTGGAGAACGCTTTCAGGAGCCGTGAAACCACGACGTCGACCTGGATCGCCTCAACGCGTCCGACGTGATCGCGGAACAGGCACCGCCCGGCGTCGAACTCGAGTAGGACGCCGCGAAGCCGTCGATCGTCGCTGTCCAGGCCGAGCAGCCGCAGAGCTCTCGCGGCTTCTGCCTCCGATCGCATACCGAAGGCGAACGTCGCCCCGATCAGGTTCTCGAGCGACTCGCGCTCTCCGACCAGAGCGTCGGTCACGAGCTGCGTGCTGATGAGCGGCACCGCGAGCTCGGATCGGCCCATGCGCTGAAGCGACGCGAGCAGGGACCTGCCGGCGGGGTCGCCGAGCAAACGCCAGCCCTCGTCGAAAGAGAAGAGCTTCAGACGGTCGCGCTCCGCGCCCATCAGGTGCATCGCGAACATCGCGATCAGACGCACGAGCTGCTCGCCGACGCGCTCGGCCTGCGAGTACTCCGAGCGCGGCGTCCCCGGGTCCGGAGCCGGGAGATCACGAATCGGCAGGTACGTGACCTGACGCTGCCCGACGCGCGGAAGCCGCACGGACGCATCGGCGAACCCAAGCTGGGTCAAGCCCGAGCGGGCGTAGACCTCGAGCGCGCGCGAGACGCGCACGTCGACCTCGTCCCCGTCGCGAAGGGCGGCGACCACCTCGCCGCACGTGGGTCGCCGGCTTCGGCGCACAACGCGATCGACGGCCGAGACGACGGCCGTCTCCCACAGCGGTTCTGCCCTCGCGGGTAGGAGATCGCGGAGGAACGAGACGGCGACGTCCTGGCGCAGATGCGGGGGCGCGACGCGCAACGGATCGAGCACGCCTCTCAGAGCGCGGTCCGGACGCAGGACGATGCGCTCGACGTGCGGCGCGACCTCGTCGAGCAGGTGAAACCGATGATCGCCCTTGGGATCGCAGTCGACGACTCGCGCGCCCAGCAGGAAGCCCTCGTACTTGAGCTTCTGTGCAAGCGTGGTCTTTCCCGACCCGAGTGCGCCGACGCTCAGGATCGTCGCGTTGCGATCGGCGTCGGAGCCCTCGCGGAGGTTGAAGCGGATCGGCTTGCGCGACGCTGAGAGCGTGTAGCCGAGATAGAAGCCGCTTCGCGAACCCGCGGCGTGGCCGGCGATCGGCATCATCGCGGCGGCTTGTTCGGTAGTGAGCGTTTCGTCGTAGCCCGCGACTCGCGTGCGCTGCGCGGGAAGGTGCTGCAAGAAGAGGCGCAGCTGATCTCCTACGGGGCGATGCAACCTCACCTCGCCGAATGAACGGCGGCAGAGCTCGATGCGCCCCTCGAGCTCTTCCTCGCAATCCGCGCCGGCGGCTAGTGCGAGCGTCGCCCGCAAGAGCGGTGGCCGGCGAGATGCCTGCAGATGCCCGAGCAGGTCGCGCGCGAGATGCGTGCGCTCGTAGCCGACGTCGGAGACGCCCTGCTCGCCGTCGGCCTCCGCGCGGAGGATCTGGTCGGCGTCCTGAATCCGTCTGCGTGCGAGCCGCAGCGCGAGCTCGTTGGGAAGAAACCGCGCGGTGAGGGAGAGGTCGACCGCGAAAGGCACGCCGTCGACGGGCGCGAACATGAGCTCGCACGCCGCCCCGGGAAAGGTCGCGCGCTCGGGCATCGCTCCGGCGACGAGCATCGCTTGCCAGCTGCGGCCGAGCTCGGACTCGACGACAAGCACGCGCGCCCTCTGCTCGACGCAGCCGTCAGCCCAGCGAAGCACGTCTCCCTCGAGGGGTGCGACGACCGCCTCGCCGTTGCACTCGAACACGACGGCGGCGGGCTCGTGCAGACCGTCGAGTGATGGTTCTCCCAGTCCGCGACAGAAGCTGCGCCGCACGAGCCATTGCAGCTCCGTCGTCCGTACGGGGCGCGCATTGAGGAAGTCGTCCAGTCGCGCATGGACCTGGTCAGCGCGAGCTCTCACGCGCTCGAGCTCCGACGCCTTCAACAGCCGTGAGTCCCCGAGCGAGAACGCCCGTCGCAACCACCGCAGCCACTCGCCGGGTGGCTCTTCGGCGGCTCGCGAAACGAACGAGGCGACGTCGCGCGCGGGCTCGCTGAGGCTCACGCAGATGAACACCTCGGGCACGACAGGCGCGATCTCGCGCAAACGCCGCAGATGCTCAGCGACGTAGTGCGCGCCGAACTCGCGCCGCTCGGCCGCGTCGACGGCGCACGCGACGTCTGTGCCCGCCTGCTGCGCGTATGAGCCGACGTCCCACGGACGCCCGACGCGAAGAACCTGGATGTCCGCCTCGAGCGCCTCCAGCGCACCCAACAACGAGAGCAGCTTCTGCCTCTTCGCGTCTGCGCTCAGCCATTCGTAGGAGCAGACATCGAGCGCGAACACCGCCCAGGGGTCGGTGCATCCGTTCGCGAACACGCAGTTGCCGTATGTGAACGCGATCGGAGCGCGCACGACTCACCCAGCCCTCAGGCACGACCCGCGGTCGAGGACGATCACGCTGCCGCTCGCGCCTTCACCGGCGCGCGTAGCCGCAACCACAACGACGCGCGCGTGCCGTCGGAAGCGCCTGGGCAGATAGCCGCGCCGCTCTTCGCACCTATGCCGGGTGATGACGTGCGCGGCGCCCGGCCCATCGAAGCGCAGGCGGCGCAATCGATGCTCGGAGCCATCGGGCAGCATCAGGAGCGCCGGCGGGTGCCATCGCGACGCCGGGTCCCGCGCGGCGCCGGCCCGAACGCAGACGCTCCGAGGACCGAGCCCGCAGCGCAACAGGGCGTGCAGCGACCTGTCGAACGAGCGACCGTCGATGCGCAGCACGGCCAGCAGTGAGCCGATTGCCGCGGGGACCACGAGATCGCGCAGGAACCACGGGACCGGCGCGAGGAGCGTCCCGATGACGGGAAGGCGGTCGCAGATCAGGCTCGCGGCGATCGCGGCGAGCGAGTAGACGATCCCGCGCACTGGCACCCCGCCGGGATTCAGCCGTACCTGGTCGATGCGGTAGATACGGCGCTCGAGGTCGAAGACCCTCCTGTAGGAGCGGATCTCCATCTACGAGCCGAAGAGCGAGGAGACGGTGTCCTTGAGCAGGTTCAGCCCGGCGGGCGTGGCGAGGAGTATCGAGACGATCCCCACGGCGAACACCCCCGCGGCCTCCTTGAAGTCACGCCGGAACGCGAGCACCGTCGCGGCGATCGCGAACGCAAGGCCGATCAAGCTCATTGCGACCGTGCGGCCAGTCGCGCCCGCCCGCTTCGCCGCGGCTTCGAGCGACGTTCCGCTCCTTTCGCCGCTCGGCACGTGTTCAGCCCCTGCCGGGACGCCGCTCGACACAGACGCTCGCGCCGGTGGCGCGGTCGAGCAGGCAAGCAGGGCGAGGAGAGCGGTGAGCATGCACGTCGTGCGCATCACACATCCGGATCCGTCTGCACCGCCGACACCTCCCAGCGCCCCTGCGACCTCGATACATCGAGTTCGTAGCCGAGCGTGTACTGAACGCCGCGTCGGTCGCTCGCGCGAACGAGAGCGAGAACCGACTTGCCGTCGGATGCCCACGTGGTGCGTTCGACGGACTCGAGCGCCAACGGTTGGTTTGGGAGCGACACGCGCGCGCCCGAAGTCAGGTCCGCCGCGAGCTCGTCGGGCGATCCCGCCAGATAGTTCCGGAGCGCGCGTGAGACGACCAGCGCCAGCGCCTGATCGTCGACTTCGTGCGACGAGCTACCGAGCTGCGCCGGCGCCGCGGCAGGCGGTCCGACCAACGCCGGATAGCCCGAGAGCGCGAGCCGGCCGTCGCCGAGACGCGCGACCGGGACGGTCAGGTACACGAGGCCGTCCGTGTCTGTTTCGACGGCGACGGTATAGACGCGAACACCCGGCGCAGCGATCCGCATCTGCACGACTTCCGTCCAGAGCACGCGCTGCTCGCCGCTTGCGGGAAGACGAATGTCTGCGGCTTCGACGGCGCGACCGCCCAGCTCCGGAATTTCCAGTCCGTGCCCCTGGGGTTCGGAGGCATCCCAACTCAGATACCGTCGCGCGAAGAGGGACGCGAACCCTTGAGCCGCGAGATCCGGCTCATGTGCGTTGCCGCGATCGAGGACCTGCTGCCGCGGCTGTGGCGGCGCAATCGCGAAGCGCGCAGTTGCGGCGAGCCCGACGAGGCACGTGAGATAGAGCAGGTAACGCGGCGACTCGCGCGCGGCGCGAATTCGCCACATCGGCTGAGGCGTGACCGACAGACGAGGGGAGCCGGGACGAGCGTTCGTCACTTCTCGAAGCCGAATTCGAGACGCCGCTGTTCCGGTGGCAGACGCGTTCGCGACGAGCTGGGTTCGATTTGCCCGCCGGCGGCGAGCGCACGCGCAGGTCGAGAGACACGGCTCTCGCGAGACGAGGCATCGCTCGTTGACCGTGCTCGAGGGGACTTGCGACGCGGATGATGCGTTGATGCTGGACGGGGAAATGCGGGAGCGCGCCGTGCCAAAGCCGTTGCGCGCGGCGCCGACCGATGGGCCCGCGCAAAGACAGCGGTGGGCAACGCCGCTCCGTCGTGAGCCGTACCGGACCAGACGCGCCGTCCACCGGCACGGCCTGTTCGCATCCACACAGTCGAGACGGCGGTCAGAACTGCTGTCACGCACGCGACGGCGAGTACGCACAAGCTCAGCCGCCGCAAGAACCAGGTTGGTAGCTGGCCGCGACTGCCCTCGCTGGCGCGACCCGGGTGCGCGGCGAGCGTCTCGCAGTCCAGGCCGGCCACGAAGTCGCTCGCAGAGTAGATCCGGTAGCCCGCGCTCGAACGGCGCGCGACCGGGAGCCGCAGGGGGAGGAAGCCGGCTCCCGGTCGCCTTTGCGCTGATCGATGCCGGCCGACGCCAGCCCGTTCCGCTGGTCGCCGGCGCACCAGGGAGTGATTCCTATGGGTCGACTTTGCGAAGGTCATAGGCGTTCCCTGGGACCCTCAACCGACCTCTCGCGCGCAACCGGGACATGCGGACGCGAGCGGCCCGTCAGCTTCGCGAGCGGCCGGTCAGCTTCGCGAGGCGAGCTCGCGCGCGCTGCGAGACCTTGCGGTACTTCTCGGTCGACCATCCATGCCTCAGGCAGAACTCGGCGGCGCTCAGCTCGGCGGTTCCGAGTTGAGCCGCGAGGACCATTCGCTGATCTCTCGAGAGCTCGCGCGCGGCACCGCAAACCTGGCGCACTTCCTCGCGCACGATGACCTCGCGCTCGATGTCGGCGCGACGGTCGACTATCGAGACGCCGTCGTCGCCTTCTGCGAGCGTCAAGGCGGTCTCAAGCGCGGCTTGCATCGGACTGCGGCCGCCTATCGCGCGTCGACGGTCTCTGATGCGGGAGTTGAAACGCAGCTCGAGCGCGTTGCCGAGATGCCTCTCGTCCGCGTACGCGCCACCGGCGCGAACGTGCGCGATGAGCTCGAGCACGGCCTGGCTGTAACAGTCTTCGAGATCCTCATGGCGGAGTCGGTGGCGGTTGAGATGAAGCAGCAGCGAGCGTTTCGCGAGCGCGATTACCGCGACCGCTTGCGCCTGGTCTCCGGCGAAGGCCTGGAGTGCGCTGCGCGCGCCGGTCGGGATCGCTCTGCCGTATCCGCTAGACACACCCCTATGTCGTTTGCTGGCGGCATCCGACCCCCCCTCAATTTCCGTGCGCGCCGGGCGGGCGTGTAGTCCCAGCCCGATGGGTCTCTACGACAAACTCGACCGGCTCGACGCGCGCCAGCAGAGGAGCCCGCGGCTGTCGTTCGTCGCGGCCGTCTACAAGAAGTTCTTGGACGATCAGGCGGGGCAGCTCGCGGCGCTGATTGCGTACTACGGGTTCCTCTCGCTGTTCCCACTGCTGCTCGTGCTCGTGACGGCGCTGGGCTTCGTGCTCCAGGGCGACCCGAGCCTGCGCGAAGAAATCCTCAAGGGAACGCTCGGACAGATCCCGCTGATCAGCGACCAGATCACGCACAGCGGCCTCAAGGGCAGCGCGGCCGGCTTGACGATCGGCATCGTTGGGGCGCTGCTGGCGGGCCTCGGGATCACAAACGCGACGCAGAACGCGTTCAACCGCATCTGGGCGGTCCCGTTCAAGGAACGCCCGAACTTCATCTTCGTGCGGCTGCGGGGCCTGGGCCTGCTGGCGATCCTCGGTGCGATGTCGATCATCTCGACTGTCGCCGCGGGGTTCGTCGGGTCCACCAGCCACGGTGCGTCGACGGTGATCGCGGGGGTGATCGTCGCGTTCGTGTTCAACGTCGCGCTCTTCATGACCGCGTTCAAACTCCTCACGGCTATGGAGCTCTCGTGGCGAGATCTACTACCGGGCGTGATCGTCGCGGCGGTCTTCTGGCAGGCGTTGCAGCACCTCGGCGGCTACTACCTCGACCACGAGCTCAAGCGCACGGGGCCGCTCTACGGGCTCTTTGCCGTCGTGCTCGGGTTGGTCGCATGGTTGTACATCGGGGCGCAGCTGACGATGTTCGCTGCCGAGATCAACGTCGTGCGCGCGCGCAGGCTGTGGCCGCGAAGTCTCTTCGGCGAGCCCGTGCTCGAGGCGGACCGCCGCGCGCGCGCCGAAGCCGTCGAATCGCAGGAGCGCTCGCAAACCGAGGACATCGACGTCACGTTCAACGACCCGTGACCTTCGCGGCTATTCGCGGCTAGAGCTTCAGCTGCTTGATGTTGACCGAGTTGCGCGTCACGCCGCCTGCGTTGGTCGCGCTGAGCGTGATTCTCACCGACTCCTTCGCTTTCGCCGCGAGCGTCACGAGCGCGTTGAGCGGGAGCTTGAGCGAGACCATCGACGCAACGCCTTGCGCGACCGTCGTCGTGGTCGGGCCAAGGCGATACACCTTCGTGCGTTGTTTGCCGTGCTTCGGCTTTTTGCCGATGAGCCGCACGAGTCTGCCGGTGAGACTCGCTGTCGCGGCGTGGCTGCACGTGACGGTCACTCTCAGCTGGCCGGCGGTGATCTTCGGGCGCGCTTTGCCCTTGTGCTTGCGTTCGATCGTTAGGAAGATCGGCTTCATCGTGCACATCGCTGTCGGCGGCGGTGGGGGCGGTGGCGGCGGCGCCGCGTAGGCGAAGGAGTCTGCGGCGCTCGTCGCGCTCGTGCCGCCGGCCGTCGTGACCGTCACATCGACTTTGCCTTTGCCCGCCGGCGAAGTCGCGGTGATGGACGATGAGGAGTTCACTTTGAAGCTTGCCGCGGGGCTCGCGCCGAAGCGGACGGCGGTCGCGCCTTCCAGATTGGCCCCCGTAATCGTGACCGCTGTGCCGCCCGATTCCGGGCCTCCGGAAGGGGCGATAGACGTGACGGCAGGCGGCAGTGGTGGAGGTGGCGGCGCCAGTTCGACGTAGGTGAATTCGTCGGCGCTCGATTTCGCGCTGGTGCCTTCCGGGGTCGTGACCGTCACGTCGACTTTGCCTGTACCCGCAGGCGATTGCGCCGCGATCGTCGTTGGCGATTCGACTTTGAAGCTTTTGGCGGGCGTCGATCCGAACGTCACGGCGGTCGCCCCAGTGAAGTTCGTGCCCGTGATCGTGACTCCCGTGCCTCCCGCTTCAGGGCCTTTGTTGGGCGCGACTTTTTCGACGGTCGGTACGGGCAGGTAGGTGAATTCGTCGGCGCTCGATTTCGCGCTGGTGCCTTCCGGGGTCGTGACCGTCACGTCGACTTTGCCTGTACCCGCAGGCGATTGCGCCGCGATCGTCGTTGGCGATTCGACTTTGAAGCTTTTGGCGGGCGTCGATCCGAACGTCACGGCGGTCGCCCCAGTGAAGTTCGTGCCCGTGATCGTGACTCCCGTGCCTCCCGCTTCAGGGCCTTTGTTGGGCGCGACTTTTTCGACGGTCGGTACGAGCCCCGCCGTACGAATCGCGGCCGGACCTCCGCCCAGCGGACGTGCGCCGGCCGGCAACGCTGTCCCAGCTCCGACGAGTACCGCGAGCAGGAGCGCGAGCGCGGCGCAGCGAATCAGACGCGCACCGCGGAGCGGGCGTGCGGGTACGCCGAGACGCTGCGCTCGCTTCGGCGTGTTGTTCTGAGGAACCTCAAAGCCCACGAAAAATCGGTCGTCTGCGGGTCTCCCCCGGCAGTTCGACGACGATACCTCAACACCTCGCGACGCCGATGCACTCGGTCCCGCGCTTGCAGACCGCCCTTCGCGCGCGCACCCGCACGCAGCAGTTCCGTCGCAAGTCGTCGCCCCCTCGCGGCGAGGGGATTGCGGCCCGCGCGTTCAAGGCCCGCGCGCGGGGACCCTCGCGCGCACGCGCGCAGCACCCTGATCGAGTCTCGCGGCACCGAGCGCCGAGTGGGGCCCCTCGCGCGCGCACGCGCGCGCAGCACCTCCATCGCGAGTCACCCTCGCCGGCGCCGCACTACGCAGCGCGGACCGTGCGGCCGTGGTCGCAGGCCATGGACTGCCGCCAAAAACCCCTGCAAACAGGCCGAAAGACGAGTCCCGACCGGCGCCGCGGAGAAGTACTTGCATCCGCAACGATCGGCGCTATACTAACTAAACTTTCGTAAGTAGATATGGAGCTGATACCCATGCCGCCTGCATCAAAACCCCCCGCCCAACCCCCTGAGAACAAGCCGCTGCTGCGCCTGATCGCGCTCGACGACACGGTGGTCTTCCCGAACATGGGGATCACGCTGACGGAGGACGTCGGCGACGACGACCACGTGGTTCTGGTACCGCGGCACGAGAACGAGTTCCTCGACGTAGGCGTCGTGGCTGAGGTGTCGGAGAAGATCCGGCTCCCCGGCGGCGGTCGCGCGGTCGCCCTCTCGGGCGAGCACCGCGCGCTGATCGGCGCGGCGCAGACGAGCCCTACGGGCGAGCTGCGGGTCGAGGTGGACGAGCGTCCGGACGAGGTTCCGGTGGACGGTCGTACGCGTGAACTCGAGCGCGAGTACCGCGCGACGGTCGAGGAGATCCTCGAGCTGCGCGGCGACGACGGGCGCATCGCGGCGTTCCTGCGCGCGATCGCGGAGCCGGGAACGCTCGCGGACTCGGCGGGCTACTCCCCCACTCTGAGCTACGAGCAAAAGGTCGAGCTGCTGCGCACGCTGGACGTGACGGCCCGGCTCGAGCTGGCTGTCAAGCTCCAGCGCGAGAGCCTGGCCGAGCTGCAGGTGCGCAAGCGCATCCGCGAGGACGTGCAGGAGGGCGCTGAGAAACAGCAGCGCGAGTACTTCCTGCGCAAGCAGATGGATTCGATCCGCAAGGAGCTGGGCGACGACGAAGCGTCGGTCGTCGAGGAGTACCGCGCGAAGATCGAGGAGGCGGGGATGCCCGAGGCCGTCGAGGAGCAGGCTCTGAAGGAGCTTGGCCGTCTCGAGCGGATGGGCGAGCAGACGGGCGAGTCGAGCATGATTCGCACATACCTCGATTGGCTGATCGCGGTGCCGTGGAGCAAGCGCTCGGACGAGCGCCTGGACCCGGTCGCGGCGCGCGAAGTGCTCGACGCTGACCACGCGGGCCTCGAGGACGTGAAGGACCGCGTGACGGAGTACCTGGCGGTGCGCAAGCTGCGCCAGGAGCGCGGCATCGAGGCCGACCCGAAGGCGGGCGCGATCCTGACGCTGATCGGGCCGCCGGGAACGGGCAAGACGTCGATCGGCGAGTCGATCGCGCGCGCGACTGGGCGCGAGTTCGTACGCATGTCGCTGGGCGGCGTGCGCGACGAGGCGGAGATCCGCGGGCACAGGCGCACGTACATCGGCGCGCTCCCCGGGAGGCTCGTGCGCGCGCTGCGCGACGCGGGGACGATGAACCCGGTGATCCTGCTCGACGAGGTCGACAAGGTCGGCGCGGACTGGCGGGGCGACCCCTCGGCAGCGCTGCTCGAGGTGCTCGACCCGGCGCAGAACCACACCTTCCGCGACCACTACCTCGACGTCGAGCTCGACCTCAGCCAGGTGATGTTCCTGGCGACGGCGAACGTCGCCGACACTATTCCCGGACCGCTGCTCGACCGCATGGAGGTAATCCGCTTCGACGGCTACACCTCCGAGGAGAAGCTCGCGATCGCGAAGGGCTACCTGTGGCCGCGCCAGCGCGACCGCAACGGCCTGCGCGAGAACGAGGTCGAGATCTCAGACGACGTGCTGCGCACGATCATCTCCGAGTACACGCGCGAGGCGGGCGTACGCCAGCTGGAGCGCGAGCTCGGGACGGTGCTGCGCAAGACGGCGACGACGATCGCCTCGCTGCAGTCGCAGAACGGCTCCACGCCGAAGGGCGCGGCAGATGCCGAGGCGGCCGCGGAGATCGCGGACGCCGACGGCGTGACCGCGTCCGAGGTCGCCGACAGCGCGAAGTCGACTAACGGCGCGCGGCCGGCCGCCGAGGCGGCGGAGCGGCCGAAGGACGGCGCGAAGGCGAAGAAGTCGCGCGCGAAGTCCGCGGACGCGTCGGCGAAGTCGTCGGGCGGCGCCCTTCCGGGCAACGCGGCGGCGAGCGTAGCGACGGGCAAGCCGGTGACGATCGACGTCGACGCGGTACGCGACGCGCTCGGAAGGCAGAAGTTCTTCCAGGAGTCGGCCGCGCGCACGGCGACGCCGGGCGTGGCGACGGGCCTGTCGGTGACGATGGCCGGCGGCGACGTGCTGTTCATCGAGGCGAGCGGAATGAAGAACGGCGGCAAGGGCGGGCTCGTGCTGACGGGCCAGCTCGGCGACGTGATGAAGGAGTCGGCGCAGATCGCGCTGTCCTACGTGCGCGGTCACGCGGAGCAGCTGGGCATCGACGAGTCGGCGTTCGAGAAGAAGGAGTTCCACATCCACGTGCCGGCGGGCGCGATCCCGAAGGACGGCCCGAGCGCGGGCGTGACGATGGTCACGGCGCTCTCGTCGCTGCTGACGGGACGCCCGGTGAAGCACACGGTGGGCATGACCGGTGAGGTCACGCTGCAGGGCCGCGTGCTGCCGATCGGCGGGTTGAAGCAGAAGGTGCTCGCGGCGCACGCGGCGGGGCTCACGGACGTGATCCTGCCCGAGCGAAACCGCGGCGACCTCGAGGAGATACCCAAGGACGTGCGCTCGCAAATGACGTTCCACCCGGTGATGACCGTCGACGAGGTCCTCGAGCGAGCGCTCGAGCCCGCGCCGACGGTCGCGCACGCGTAGCAGCGATGTCGCGACCGGCGCGCAGATGCAGCCCCGTTCCGGAGGAGGTTCGCCAGACGGCGGACCTCCTCGAGCGGCGCTGGCAGCTGTCGATCATCTACGCGGCGCTCAGCGGCGCGCTGCGCTTCAACGAGTTCGCGGACGCGATCGCGGGGATCTCCCCGCGCATGCTCTCCGAGCGCCTGCGCGACCTCGAGGCTGCCGGCCTCGTCGTGCGCAACGTGATCCCATCGAGCCCGCCGACGGTCGAGTACCGCCTCACCGAGCGCGGCCGCCGGCTCGGGCCGATCATCGAGGCGATGCGCGCCTACGCGCGCGAACCCGTCGGCTGAGGCAGCGCCTTGCGCGGTTCGAGCGCGGGAAGGTCGGCGCTCGAACCGACGAGCGCGCCGCCGGGACACGACGCCGCGCGCACGCGCCCGCGCGGGTTGCGAATGAAGACGACCCCCGCGACCCCGCCCGCGGCGACGAGCACGGCGGCGATCGCGAGCCCGAGGTGGAAGGAATGGAGGGACGCCGCTTGCGCGGCTCTGGTGAGCGCGTGCGCCTGAGCGGGCGGTAGGCCGCTGACGTCCGGGCGCCCCAACGGCAGGCGTTCGGCGCCGTGGATCGCCGCGCGCGTCGCGGGCGCGAGCGAGATCCCGGCGAGTCCCGAGCGCATACGCGAGGCGAACGACGCGGATATCGCCGCGCCGACGGCGGCGGTTCCCAACAGGCCGGCGACGCGCGCGACGGCGTTGTTGACGCCCGAGGCGATGCCGGCGTCGGACTCCGACCCGGCGAGCACGGCGGCGGTGAGCGGCGCGACGGTCATCGACAGCCCGAGCGCGAAGAGCACGAGGCCGGGAAGCAGGTCGGCGGCATAGTCGATGTGAGCACCGACGCGCACCAGGAGCAAGAGGCCGACCGCCGAGACGAGCGGCCCGGCGCCCATGAACAGGCGCGGGCCGTAGCGGTCGGCGAGCGCGCCGAAGCGACGCGAGAGGAAGAACATGACGACGGTCACGGGCAGCGTCGCGTAGCCGCTCTGCAGCGGGGTGTAGCCGGCGATCTGCTGCAGGAAGATGGTGAGGAAGAAAAAGAGGATCCCGAGCCCGGCGTACATCGCGAGCGTCTCGGCGTTGCCGGCGGCGAAGTTGCCCACCTTGAACAGGCGCAGCGGCAGCATCGGTTCCTTCGCGCGCGCCTCGTAGACGAAGAACACGACGAGGAGCACGCCGCCGGCGATGAGCGGACCGAGCACGCCGACGCTCGACCAGCCGAGGCGCGGCTGCTCGATGAGCGCGAACACGGGTCCGCCGAGGCCGAGCGCGCCGAGCACGGCGCCGACGACGTCGATGCGCCGCGCGCCCGCCTCGCGCGGCTGCGCGTGCGGCATCTCCTGGCGAATCAGCAGCAGCGTCACCGCGGCGAGTGGGAGGTTGACGACGAAGATCCACCGCCACGACCCGATCGCGAGCAGCTCCCCGCCCGCGAGCGGGCCGAGCACGCCCGCGATCGCTCCCCACGCGGTCCACGCGCCGATCGCGGGACCGCGTTCCTGCTCGTCGAACGTGTTCACGATCACGGCGAGCGCGCTCGGCGTCAAGAGCGCGCTCGCGACCCCCTGCGCGGCGCGCGCGGCGATCAGCGCGCCGACGGTCGGCGCGAGCGCGCACGCGAGCGAGGTCGCGGCGAAGCCGGCGACTCCCAGCGAGAAGATGCGCCGCTCGCCGTACACGTCGCCGAGCGAGCCGCCGATCAGGATCAGCGACCCGAGCGTGAGCAGGTAGCCGTTCGCGATCCACTGCTGCGCCGCCAGGCCCCCGCCGAGCGAGCGCTGGATCGTGGGCAGCGCGACGTTGACGATCGTCCCGTCGAGCAGCGCGATGCTCGACCCGAGGATGCACGCGACGAGGATCAGTTTCTTGACGGTGCGCTCGTGCGCGAGCTGCGCCTCCGACGCCCCCGTGCTCCCGCCCGCGCCACCCTTTACCGCCACCGCCTAGACACTAGAGCGCCCCGCGACGCAGAGTCCTTGCCGGGAGACTGGAGCGCCAGCGGCGGAGCGTCGGCGCCGGGAGACTGGAGCGCCGGCGACGGAGCGTCCGCGCCGGGGAGCCCCGCGACGCGCGACCGCCGCAGACGGAGCGTCCACGTGGGGAGCCGCACGCGCGAGCGCCGCAGACGGAGCGTCCGCGCGGGGATCGCCGCGACCAGTCCACGAAGCCGCCGAAGGCGGCGATCAACAAATCGAGGCGGCGGACTCCGCCCGGGCGCACGAGCGCGCGCTGAGCGGCGCCTGTGCCCGAATCCCTCCCGCGGCGCGCTCCTGGACAACCCCTCTCGCGGCTAGATCAGGCGCGAATGCAGCGAAAAACTGTGTCCCGGGGCACTACTTTCCCTGGTGCCGACTTACCCCGCGTCAATGCTGCGCAAACATCAATACGCACAATGCCATAAAACATGGTTGACATTACGCAGGCGCTATGCAAGAATCCGAATCGCCTCATCCCTCTCGCGGCGCGCTCTGACTGGATCGTGTTAGGGCGCGCCGCAAGCATTTAAACCGCCGGCGCGAGCGACGCTACTTCGGTTGAGGCACGATCCTGATATAGGGCCGCGGCTCCTTCCAGCCGTCGGGGTATTTCTCTTTGGCCTCCTCGTTGGAGACCGAGCCGGCGATGATGACGTCCTCGCCCTGCTTCCAGTTGACGGGCGTCGCGACCTTGTGCTTCGCGGTGAGCTGAAGCGAGTCGATCACGCGCAGCACCTCGTCGAAGTTGCGTCCCGTCGTCATCGGGTACACGAGGATCAGCTTGATCTTCTTGTCGGGCCCGATGACGAAGACGTTGCGCACGGTCTGGTTGTCCGCGGGCGTGCGGTCGCCGGGGTCGCCGGCGGTGCTCGCGGGCAGCATGCCGTAGAGCTTCGAGACGTTGTAATCGTTGTCGGCGATGATCGGGTAATTCGGGGCGACGCCCTGCGTCTCCTCGATGTCGCGCGCCCAGCGCTCGTGGTCGCCGGTCGCATCGACGGACAGGCCGATGATCTTCACGCCGCGACGGTCGAACTCGGGCTTGGCCGCGGCCATGTAGCCGAGCTCGGTCGTGCACACCGGCGTGAAGTCCTTCGGGTGCGAGAACAGCACGCCCCACGAGTCTCCGAGCCACTCGTGGAAGTGGATCGGACCCTCGGTCGTCTGCGCCTCGAAATCGGGTGCTTCATCCCCTAGTTGCAGCGCCATCGGCGTCTCCTTTTTCTCGTCCAGCTTGCCGTGCGAGGCCGCGAACCGCATCGAGCGCCCCGGCCAACGCCGGGGCTTCGGGCCCCCGGACTCTCGCTGCCTTCAATGTTACGTCGCGGCTGAACCCTCGCTCCGGCTCCGCGGCCGGCGCGGTGAGCAACGATTGCCGGCTGTCGCTGCCGCGCGCGCGGGCGCACACCTGCCGGCCGCCCGGGCGCCTTGCGCGCTGCGCGTCAACGTGTCTCTGCCCGGCCCCGCGCCGCTGCGCGCGCGGAGCTGCGCGCCATCAGCCTGCGCATCTCCTCGAGGTACGCGCCGCGGCCGAAGTGAAGCACGTGGCTTCCGGCAAATGAGTGCATGCGCGGCCGTCCCCAATGCTCCCAGAGCATCGACGCCTGCTCCGGCGGCGCGAGCTTGTCGCCGAGCCCGCGGACGATCAGCAGCCGGCGCTTGGGCACGACCGCGGGATAGGTGAGCGGGCTGTGCAACGCGAAGCTGCGGGTGAGCAGCTCGTCGGAGATGCCCAGGACGCGCCGCCCTACGCCGACGACGGCGTTCGTCGGCACCCAGCTCGAGATGAGCGCCGGCATCCACACGACGGGCGCGTTCGGGATGACGAAGTCCAGGCGCCCGTCGACCGCGGCGAGAAGCGCCGAGATATACCCGCCGAGCGACAGGCCTGTGACGCCGGCGCGCGGCGCGCCGTATCGCTCGAGGTGGTCGAGCAGGATGCGGAAGTCGAAGACCGCCTGGAGAATCGCCTCGTGGATGCGCGATGCGCCCGCGCCGAATATGCCGACGCCGTCGGGAACGAGAGGCCCGCCGCGCCCGCCGTGGAACGGCAGCGTGTACAGGAGCACGTCCCAGCCTTCGTTGAAGAAAGTCTCCAGCGAGAAGAACAACGCGTTGAACCACACCGGCGAGGCACCGAAGCCGTGGATGACGCACAGCGTCCGGTGCGGCCCGTCGGTGTGGCGCCAGTGGTGCGCGGCGACGAGACGGTTGCGGCTGTCGCCGCGCGCGTACTCGGAGCGAAGCGCGGGATTGAGCGCGCGGTACGGGGAGCGGAAGCGCAGGACCTCGATGTGCCGGCGGCCGTCGAGATCGTCGCGCAGCGGCGTCGCGGAGATCTTCACCCGCGTGGGCGGGCGCTCGAACACGCGCGTGACATCGCGCGCGTCGGCCAGCTCCGCGTAGTACTCGAGGCGGTCGCCGTCCTCGCGGCCGGGACGCGAGAGCGTTCCGCGTACCAACGCCGCGCTCAGCACCGACGCGAGCGCCGTGCGCAGCGCGACGTCACTCGCGATCGACGCGCGCAGGAGGACGCTCGAGCCGCAGCTCAGCTCCGGCGCGCGCGGCTCGCCGTAGACCTCCTGTCCTCGCGCCACGCGCGCAAGACTAACGGCAGGGCGCCGTGCTTCCGGTGCGGACGGCGTCGCGAGCTGTGCCTCCCCTGACCACGTCCCAATCGCTAGGAGTAGATTTCGCGCATGCCTCGGAGCTCGAAACCCAAGCGTCCGCTGCCGGTCAGGATCGCGCTTCTGCCCGTCCGCGTCGCCGGCAAAGTCACGCTCGGGGTGGCGAAGCTCGTGACGTCGCCGCTTCGGCGTCGCTGACGCTCGTCGCTTGCTGCCCGCACGCTGTGCGCCGCGCGCTCGCCCGGCGGTGTGCGTCGCGTGCGATCGACGGAGTACGCGCGAGTCACGGCCCCGCAGCGCAGGCAGAGCGCCGCCGTCTCGAGCCTCCGTTGCTAGCGTTTCGCGTCGCGCCAGTCGAGCTCCGCGACCGCACACGCGCCCACGACCACGTCGCGTGCGCGTGGCTGGTCGTCGATCCAGAGCGTGTAGCTTCCGGACGCGAGGCCGTCGAACACGGCCGTGAACGCGGGCCGTCCGCTGATCGTGCGCTCGAGCACCTGCTTGTGGCTTCGTCGCGCGTCGTCCCCCGTCGGGCTGATCTCGATCTCTACCCCGTGCATCGCGGGGTGCGTGTGCACGATCAGCGCCCCGCGATCCTCACCGATGTCGAGCACGACGAACTCAGGATGACTGCGGGCGGCGTACCCCTCCCCTGCGTGATCGTGATGATGGGTCGCTTCGCTCACTCGCATCGGCTATGCCGCCGGCGTGTCGAATCCGTCCAGCGGCGGCGCGAGGTACGGGAACGTCGCCTGGTAGCGGGCCGATGCCGGTGACAGACCCTCGGTCAGCAGGCCCGCGGCGGCGTCGGGTTTGTAGGCCTTTTCCACCAGCGGGTAGGTCGCACCGGCGATCGCGCGCAGCTCGATGCTGACTACGTCGTCGAACACACGCCGGCCGTTCGGGAAGCCCGCGAGATCGCCGCCCACTATCCCGTACGGGCTGGGCTTCGTGGTCGTAGGCGGGATCGCGACGTTGAGCCGCAGCTGATCGGCGGCGACCTTACCGGTGTAGTTCTGGAAGCCCGGCACGATCCCTGACGGCAGGCCGGTGAGCAGAATCGCGACCAAGTCGGCGCGCGCCGCGCCGAGGCCCGCGAGGTTGGGGAACACCCCGGGGTAGAGCACAGGAAGGAGCTTCGCCACCTCAGGGTGTTGCACGTACTTCAGGAAGGCCTTGTCTTCGGCGGGGTAGCGCCGGTTCCACCTGTCCTTCTGCCCAAGCGGCACGATCACCTCGTTGAACAGCGGGTTGCCCAGGCGCGAGACCTGGATCCACGGTCCCGACTCCGAGCCGTTGCTCGACTTGTTGATCATCCGCACCCTGCGCCTGCTGGCCGCACTCCAGACGCCGATCACGGACGACTTGGCGTTCGGGTCTGTCGACGCGGAGCCGTGCGAGGTGAGCTCGGAGATCGGGATCTGCAGCGCGATCGTGTGGATGTTGAGTGTCTTAGTCGCATCGACGCCGAGCGCGTCCGCGCTTGGGATCAGATGCAGGTGCTGGAACGGGCGCAGATCCGCGAGGTCGAAGATCGCGCCGAGGTCGACGTAGAAGCCGTCGGTGCGCTGGCCCGCGAACACCTTCCCGCCTCCGGGGAGCGGATGTACCGCGGCTTCACCCAAGCCGGCGTAGTTCGGCGTAGAGCGGGGCCCGATGTTGCACGGCGGACACGCGAGGTTTCGCCCGAGCACGTGCGCTTTGAGCTTGTGCTTGTGGTGGTCGTTTGGGTGCGCGGACCCATAGGCTGTCGTGTCGTCTCCCTCGACTCGGGTGACGGTGAAGAACTGGCGCTTATTCCAGTTGGGGCTGTCCAGCGACGTGATCGGTCCCGTGTTGTAGAGGAACGTGTTCGGGTTGCGCAGACTCGTGGTGAAGTGGAACACATACGCGATCTCCGGCTTGCCATCGCCGTCGTTATCGATGTAGATCGAGTACATGACGTCGTCGCCGAATTCGAAGAAGTTCGGGCCGCCGGGCGGGTCCTGGAGCGGCACGAAGTTGCTTATGAGCGTGACCGTGCTCGGATCGTCCGGGCTGACGAACGCGTAGACGTCGGCGTTGTCGGCGACGGGGTCCTTGCTGATCTCCGGTGCCTCACGATGCGAGGACATCAGTACCTCCAGTCGGGTGATCGGATGTGAGCTCTTGCAAATGCTTGACGAGCGCGGGATCGCGGTAGGTGGTCTCGGCGGTACCCGAAAGAACCGTCACCTCGCCGCGGTCCGCGTCGTGGACGTAAGCCATCACCGGTTCCGCCGGCGGGGCGGCGTCGGACGACACCGGCACTGCCTTGCGCTTGTCGGCAAGCGCCGCCGCCGGCACACCCAACGCCGCCACCGCCGGCATCCCCACCGCTGCCGCGCCTGTGGCGACTCCGGCAGACGCCTTGATGAACGCTCGGCGATCGATTTCCTTCTCACTACTCATGTGTGTTCTCCTCTGCTGGTCGCCCGCTCGAAGAGCGGCGCTCACGCGCTGTTGGTGGTGCACCCGTCTCAATTGCGGGCCGCTCTCTCTAGTGGGCTCTTCGCACCGCAGCGCCCCTTTGGATCACTCGCGCGAGCGCGGAGCCGCGCGTGTGCCCGGTCGCGGACGCCGCTCAACGCGGACACTCGTCCTCGCCGAGACCGTCGTCGGGGGCGTCGCGAGATCGCGTGGTCTTCTCAGACGGCGCGAGAGGAGCAGCGCATGCTGTGGCCCGGGTGCTCGGCGCGGGCACGATGATCGAGCTCGGACGGGGCGACTGCCCGGAGGTCGCCGCACGGCGAGCAGGTCGGGCCGGCAGGTCGCTCGCCCGCACCGCCGTCGCCGTCGCCGTCGCCGTCTCACGAAACTGCGGCTGCTGACTCAGTCGCCCGCCAGGTACGAAGTCGCGCTCGCGGGAACTTTTGGCACGCGAACCGACAATAGGTGGCAATGCGCCGGGCACCTCTCGCGGCTGGCGACGCCTCGGATAGCGAGCGGATTGCTGCCTCGCTCGAGCATCCCGAGAGCTTCGCTACGATCTTCGACCGCCACTACGACGTCGTTTACAGGTATCTGGCGCGGCGCGTGCCACGCGCGTACGTCGACGATTTGGCGTCGATGACCTTCATCGTCGCGTTTGAGCGGCGCGCGAGCTTCAGAACGGAGAGCGACAGCGCGCGGCCCTGGTTACTGGGCATCGCGACCAACCTCCTGCACGAGCACGCTCGGTTGGATCGCCGCGAGCGGGGGAAGCTTCTTATGCTCGGCGCCGAGCACCGGCTCGACGGACACGCAGATCGCGACGTAGGTCGCGGCGCCGAGACCGATCGACTCGCAGACGCGCTCGCGACGCTCGACCCCGAGCAACGCGATGTGCTGCTTCTCCACGCCTGGGAGGAGCTGTCCTACGAGGAGATTGCCGAGGCATTGGGAGCGCCCGTGGGCACCGTCCGCTCCCGTCTCGCCCGCGCGGGGACGCATCTCCGATCGCAACTCGCGAAGGCACGATCCGCCGCCGAACTCAACCCTTGTCAGGAGCAGAGATGACCGACGACCTCGACCTGCTACGACGTCATCGCGGCGAACCCGAACCCCCGAGTGACGAGATCCGAGCCGCGGCTAGGCTCTCGCTCGAGCGTGCGATCAGGCGCCAGACGCTCGGGCGTCGCCGCGAGCCGCAGGGCAACGAGGTCGCGACGACGTTCGCTCGCCGGCGCGATGATCGTACTTGTCTCAGCCGGTGCCGCGATTGCCGCTACAGCGTTCGTTCACTCGAGCCCGACCACCGAACCCGCGCTTGCGGCGGGGCCTTTGCTCCAGAGGCTCGCGCGCGTCGCGGCAGTTCAGCCGCGCACGGTTCCAGGCCCCGGCCAGTACCTGTACACGACGTCGCACTCGCTCACGGAGTCGGACACCGCGCTGCCGGGAGGCGTCTACTGTCGGTCCCTGGTTCAGCAGTACCGCCAGAACTGGATCGCGGCCAACGGCGAGGGCGTGTTTCGGGAGACCAATGGACCCGCCCATTACCGCTCGGCGCACGAATCCGCTGCGTGTGCTGCGGCCCCGCCACAACCCGCCGGCACGAGCGACACGTGGGCGGCGCCGGGATGCCTATCGATCTCTCCGATTCCACTCGCGCGCCTTCCGAGAGACCCGGTGCTGCTGCGCGCGCGGCTGCTCACCGGCAAGGTGGAGGGCGGGCCGCCTGGACCGGCGGAGGCATTCGTGCAGGTTGGCGACCTGTTGCGTGAGACCGACGCCCCACCGGATCTACGCGCCGCGCTGTACCGCGCGGCCGCTGGTCTACCCGAAGTCAAATCCCTTGGGACCATGACCGACGAGCTCGGACGCCGGGGCGTCGGGCTGGCAATAGACGGCGCCGGCATCCGGCACGAGCTGGTCTTCTCCGCCGCAACGAGTGCGTTACTCGCCGAGCGAGACGTGCTTGTCGGCCGCGCGCGCGGGATCCAAGCGGCCATCGGGACCGTGCTCGACTGGTCGGCCTATTCCGCCGGCGAGGTCGTTGATGGGCTCCCCGCAGCGCCTCCCCTGCCGCTCACTCCGCCCTGCGTCAAAGGCGCCGGCACGGGCTTGTCGGTCCCCGGCCGCCCGCAGGAAAGCGTGATCGTCGGCTCGTCGGCTCGACCGCTTGCCCCGCCGCGATAGCGAGACGTGAGCTCGGCTCGGGCATTCTCTTCATCGGGGCGGCCGGATTCGAACCGGCGAATAACCTCCCGCCCCCAAAGCGGGCGCTCTGACCAGACTGAGCTACGCCCCGTCGCCGCCTGAGTTTAGCTGGGCACACCGACTCCATTCGTGCCTGGTTCGATCGATCCACGCCTGTAAGCGCGCGCGCAGATACGTGTCAGCGACGGTAATCGCAAGGACGCCATGGTGGCTACGCCAGTTACGACCCTTTAGTCCCCCGCTGTTCGACTTGCGCTGAAACCGGATCGCGTCGCCGTCGAAGCCAAGTGTCTTACCCCAGAACGCGCGCAACTCGTCGAGGTCTTGGTCCGCGTGGTACTGGATCGAAAACGAGACCGTTTTGGTGCTCAGGCGACGAATCCAAGCCAGAGAGAGTTGAAGCATTGCCGGATCTGAGTTGCAGATCGAGACGCGGTTGCGATCTCGCTTGCAGCCCTCAGCTATGTACAAACAGACGAAGTCACGGAAGCCGGGCTCCTCCGCAAGCTCGTTGAAGCGTGCGACGCCTTCTGCGTATGCGGCGTTCCGCAGTAGCGGTGCTTCCGCCTATTTGCTCGCGCGGCCGCCGCATGAGCAGACTCCGGCCAACCGCCGCCGGGACCAGAGCCTGGGATCGGCAGATCCCGCACCCAGTAATAGATCGTGCTTCGCGACAGCGAGCCGCTCCGCGAGCTCGTCGATCGTGAGCTTGCGCGCGAGACGCAACTCGCGGCACTTGTCGCGCAAATACGCCGGACGAGCCATACGAACATATGTTCGCCGCGCCTTGGGACGGAACTCTCGCGCCGGGATGCACCGAACCACCCGGACGCGCCACTCGCGCAACGTGTGCTCGCGCTCGGCGCTCGGCGCTCGGCGCTCGGCTCGCCCGCGCGCTGCGCCGCCAGCAGCCACACACCGCGACCCCGCGGCGCGGCCGACCCGGCGACCCTCGCTGCTAGGGTCAGCGACCGCGATGACCGACGTCGAGCCGCTGCGCGCGCTGCACTACGACCCTGCGGCGGTAGGCGACCTGGCTAAGGTCACGGCGCCCCCGTACGACGTGATCGACGAGGACCAGCGCGCCGAGCTGATCGCCCGCTCGCCGTTCAACGTCGTCGCGATCGATCTTCCGGTGGGCGGCGACGGGCGCTACGAGGCCGCGGCAGAGCAGTTCGAGAGCTGGCAGCTGCAAGGGATCCTGGTACGCGATCGCGAGCCGGCCCTGTGGGCGCACACGCAGGACTACCGGGGACCGGACGGCCAGCGACGACAGCGGCGCGGGTTCTTCTGCCGCGTGCGCATCGAGGGCTACGGTCCGGGCCGCGTCCGCCCGCACGAGCGCACGCACCCCGGGCCGAAGGAGGACCGTCTACTTCTCACGCGCGCGACGCGCGCGAACATCTCGCCCATCTTCTCGCTGTTCTCCGACCCCGACCAGTCGGCGTGGGCAGCACTCGAGCCCTCCACGCAGGACGCGCCCTGGGGTGAGGTGACGGACGCGGACGACACGACCCACCGGATCTGGCGCGTGACCGACCCCGCGACGATCGCGGCCGTGCAGTCGGCGACGCGTGACGCGGAGCTGCTGATCGCGGACGGCCACCACCGCTACGAGACCATGGAGGCGTATGCGCAGGAGGTCGGCGGCGAGGGCGAGCATCGCTACATCCTCATGTGCCTTGTCGCGCTCGAGGACCCGGGGCTCACGGTCTTCCCGACGCACCGCGTCGTGCGCGACCTCGACGACGCGCGCTGGGCCGCGCTCGCCGATGCGCTCGAACGAGACTTCGAGATCAGCGACGTGTCCGTCGCCGAGCTCGCGCCGACGGACCCCTCGGGGCCGCTGCAGATGGGCTACTTCGACGCACGCGAGGGGCGCGCGAAGCGTCTTCGCCTGCGCGATCAGGCGATCGCGGATGCCGCGCTGAGCGGCCACTCGGAGGCGTACCGGCGACTCGACACGGCGGTCCTCGAGACTCTGATCCTCAAGGGTGCGCTCGGCCTCTCCGAGGACGACATCTCCCACTTCCAGGGCATGTTCTACGCGCGCGACACGGACGAGGCGCTCGAGATGGTGAGGTCGCGTAACTACCAGGCGGCTTTCCTCATGCGCGCGACGCCCGTCTCGCAGGTGCGGGAAATCGCGGCGGCGGGCGAGAACATGCCGCCGAAGTCGACCTACTTCTTCCCTAAGCTCTTGACAGGGCTGCTGTTCAACCCGCTTTCATAAAGGTCCTAGATCAGTACCATTGGAAGCGAACAGCACCAGAAAGGGGGCACTATGGACGGACAAGTGAGGCTGAGGCTTAAAGCCAGCGCCGAGCGCGAGGGCGGCGGATTCAAACACTCGGTCCACGTTCGCGACCATCTGATGACGGTCGACGAGCCGCTCACCGAGGGCGGCGGCGACACGGGGCCGAGCCCGCAGGAGCTCCTCGCGGTTAGCCTCGCATCATGCACGGCGATCACGATTGAGATGTACGCCGCGCGCAAGGGATGGGAGGTTGGTCACGTCGGGGTCGATGTCGAGTACACGCCCGCCGAACGAGGCTGTCCGACCAAGTTCGAGCTCGTCCTGCGCTTTCCCGAGGACCTCCCCGAGGAGCAGGTGGAGCGACTGCGCGTGATCGCGACGAAGTGTCCCGTTCACCGCACGCTCGATGGCGAGGTGATGTTCGCCGAACGCGTCGAGCGAGTCCACATGGCTGCGTGAACGCGCGCGAGCGGACGAGCGCGCCTCCGCGCGTGCCGCGGCGATCGCCGTGAACGTGCCCACACTCGTCCGCGCGGCGGTCCTCGTCCCGTTGCTGCTCGCGCCTGAGCGCGATGACATCCAGGTGGTGCTGACGCGCAGGCACGCTGACCTGCGCAGGCATGCGGGCGAGATCTCGTTCCCCGGCGGACGCGAGGATCCGCACGACGCAGACCTGTCGGTTACGGCGCTGCGCGAGGCGGAGGAGGAGATAGGGCTTCCGCGCACAGGCGTGAGCCTGCTCAGAGAGCTCCCGCCGACGCCGACGTTCGCGACCAACTACGTGATCCACCCGTTCGTCGGCGCGATCACCGCGCCGGAGCAGTGGCACCCGTCAGAGGGCGAGGTGGATGCGATTCTCGAGCTCTCGCTTGGCACGCTCGCGCGCTCGAGGACACGGACGCGCCTCACGCGCCGCGGTGTCACCTTCGAGACAGACGCTTACATCGTCGGCGAGCACCTCATCTGGGGAGCCACGGCGAGGATCCTCAAAGACCTGTTCGCGCAGGCCGACGAACTGCTGCCGCGCGGCTGACCGGCGCGAGGCGGCGCGCACGCGGGCTCGGCCGGCTCGGCGAGCCCGCGCGCCAGCACACAAGCGCGGATCGCCGCGCGCACATACACGCCCTCGCGCGCCGTCACGCCCGCGCCCTCGCGCGCACGCGCGCGCGGCACCTTGCCTGCGAATGCAACCCCCCGCCGGGTCTCCACACCGAGCAGACCCCCCTATACCTCCGCACCGAGCAGACCCCTACACCTCCACGCCGAGCAGCCCGGCGATGGCGGCGCGCGCGCCGAGAAGCCACGCCTGACGATCGTGGATGTCATCGGCGATGACGGCAAAGGGGATCGCGTTGAGGGCGGCGAGCTCGCGCGCGACGCGCTCGCCGTCTGAGAGCGCGTTCGCGAGCGCTCCGGCGAGCGCTCCTCGCTCGTAGAGGAACCCGCGCGCGGTGGTGTCGATGAGCTGGCGGGCGAACGCTTCGAGGCGAGCGGAGTGCAGCTCGGCCAACTCGTCCTCCCCCCCGCGCGCTCCGGCGAGCATCCAGCAGGCGACCGTGACGCCGTCTAGCGCGCGGCGTAGCGTGGCGAGACGGTTTGGATCGCCGATGAAGCACTCGGCGCGACTGTCTTCGATCGCGGCGCAATTGCCGGCCGAGCGCGTGGTGATGCGGACGGCGTGACCGGAGGCATTCAGCTCGCGCGCGAGCGCGCGCGCACGGCACCCCCCGCCGACGATGAGGATCCTGGCCATGGCCGCGCGGATGCTACGCGCCGCCCGTGCGAGCGCACATCCCCGGCGCGCGACCGCGCGTGCGTGTGGCCGTCGGAGCTGCCGGTTACGGCGCGCGCCCGAGCAGGCGTTCGGTGACGCCGGCGATCGTCTGCTCGCCGTACTGCATTACTTCTTTGTCCTGGGTGAGGACGGGCTGTGTGGCGGTCTTGGGGTTGTCCTGAGTGAGCACGGCGAGCGAAAAGGTGATGCCGGGGCGCTCGAGACGGGCTGCCTGGTTGACGAGGCCTTCGGATTCGGGCAGCCAGCCGCCCTTGAAGAACACCTGAAACTCTGGCCGGCCCACGGCGGGTATCCCCCAGCTCTGGTCGAGCTCGATACCCGAGAGCAACGAGCGGGCGTAGCCGTCGAAGGGGGCGGGGATGAGCGAGTCGATGACGGAGAAGAAGCGCGCGAGGTCGGCGGCGGAGACATCGGTGAACGCCCACCAGCCACGGGCGCGCTCGTAGTCGTTCATATGCGCGTCGTCGGCGACGCGATCGAGCGCAGCCTGGCCGACGAGCGCGAGGACGGAGGAGGCGGCGGCGTTGTCCGACTCGTCGATCATCGGATACAGGAGCGCCCTGCTCGCGCTATCGAGCGGCCGCCGCTTTTCGGCGAGCATGCGCAGGTAGGCGACGAGCATCATCGCCTTGACGACGCTCGCGGAGTGAAAGCGGCGGCGGACGTTGACGCCGGAGAGGCGGCCGTGGCTGTCGACGACGGCGAAGGCGTCGATGCCGGCACGCGTGGCGAGATAGCGCCCGGCGGCGGCAACGCGCGCGGCGGAGGGATACGCGGGCGCTTCGAGCGCGACGGCGACGACGGGCCCGGTGCGCCCGTGCGCGCCTTCGTCGGCGACGCGAAAGCGCGCGTCGCGTTCGACACTGATGGCCGGAAAGCGATAGCTGCCGTTGGCGCGCGTGCGGGTGTGGGCGATGTCGAGAAACCGCGCGCCGGGCGCCTGGGCGCGCTGGAGCTCGAGGAGCTCGCCGGCGACTGGCTGGTCGCCCGGGCCGACGAGCGTCCCGGAGATGACGGTGCGATGACGGTACGGAACGACGGTGGGGCGCGCGCGTGTGACGAGCCCGCTGCGCACGCGCCCTCGCGCGGACGCGGGCGCGGGCGCCACGCGCGCAGCACCCCCCGCGGCGTACGCGGCACCCACACCCACACCCATACCTCCACCCCCACCGGCCCCGGCCCCAAGAACGGCACCGACTCCAAGAACAGCACCGAGGCCATCACCGGCACCCGCACGGGCACCGGCAAGCAACAGAGCGAGGACGAGCGCTGTTAGGAGAAGGAGGCGGGTGCTGGCTGATGCCATGCTCGTCGGGGCGGCTTGACCACGCGGGCGCGCGCCGCCGCACACAGACGATCGTACGGGCGCGCGCGGTCGGGCAGACGCGGTCCGCTAGCCTCCTAAACTCGCCGCCGGACAGCGACCCTGGCGAGCGAGCGCACAGCGAAGGCTAAGCCAGCGACGACATTGACCAGCCCGCCCACCGCCCCGACGGGCGACGTCGTGACAATGGAGAAGATCGTGGCGCTGTGCAAGCGGCGGGGCTTCGTGTTCCCGTCGTCGGAGATCTACGGGGGCGTGGGCTCGACGTACGACTTCGGCCACTACGGAGTGCTGCTGAAGAACAACGTGAAGGGCGAGTGGTGGCGGGCGATGCTGGTCGACCGCGACGACATCGTGGCGCTCGACTCGGCGATCCTTCAGCACCCGCGGGTGTGGGAGGCCTCGGGACACCTGGCGGGCTTCACGGACCCGCTGGTGGACTGCCGCGGGTGCGGGCAGCGCTTTCGGGCGGACCACCTGTCGGAGCTGCCGTGCGGCAAGCGCCCGTCGAAGCACCCGGGCGAAACGGATGAGTGCTCGCTGACAGAGGCGCGGGACTTCAACCTGATGTTCGAGACGACGATCGGGCCGGTGAAGGAGTCGGGGGCGACGGCGTACCTGCGCCCGGAGACGGCGCAGGGAATCTTCATCAACTTCAAGAACGTGCTGCAGTTCTCGCGCCAGAAACCGCCGTTCGGGATCGCGCAGATCGGCAAGTCGTTCCGCAACGAGATCACGCCGGGCAACTTCATCTTCCGCACGCGCGAGTTCGAACAGATGGAGATGGAGTACTTCGTGCCGCCGGCGGAGGCGCAGAAGTGGTTCGAGCACTGGCTGCACGCGCGCGAGGAGTGGTACGTGGAGCTGGGCATCCGTCCCGACCACCTGCGGCTGCGCGCGCACGACGCGGACGAGCTGTCTCACTACTCGACGATGACGAGCGACGTGGAGTACCTGTTCCCGTCCACCGGCTCCGCGGGTGCGAGCGATTCGCCGGAGGGGGCGCGCTGGTCGGAGCTCGAGGGGATCGCGTACCGCGGCGACTTCGACCTGACGCGCCACTCGGAATTCTCGGGCGAGCGGCTCGAGTACTTCGACCAGGGCAGCGGCGAGCGCTACGTACCGCACGTGATCGAGCCGGCGGCGGGCGTTGACAGAGCGCTGCTGGCGTTGATGGTGGACGCGTACGACGAGGAAGTGGTGCCGGGCGAGGGCGAGGGCTCGGGCGAGCGCCGCACGCTCCTGCGCCTGCACCCGGTGCTAGCGCCGGTGAAGGTGGCGGTGCTGCCGCTGCTGCGCAAGGACGGCCATCCGGAGCTCGCGCGCGAGGTGCACGAGGCGGTGCGCACGACGGTGCAGTCGGAGTACGACGAGGGTGGCTCGATCGGCAAGCGCTACCGCCGCCAGGACGAGATCGGAACGCCGTTCTGCCTTACGATCGACCATCAGAGCGTGGAGGACCGGACGATCACGCTACGCGACCGGGACTCGCTCGCGCAGGAGCGCGTGCCAATCGAGGGGATCGCGCAGGAGATCGAGCGGCGCATCAAGGCGCCGTGGAAAACGCCGAAGCTAGCGTGAGAGGACAGCGATGGACTTCGAACTGACGGACGAGCAGCGACTGATCAAGCAGACGGCGCGCGAGTTCACGGACAACGAGATCGTGGAACGCTCGCGCGAAAACGCGCGCAACCACCACTTCGATCTGGAGATCGTGCAGAAACTCGGCGCGCAGGGCTACCTCGGGGCGATCGTCCCCCCGGAGTACGGCGGGGCGGGCCTGGACTACGTGAGCTATGGCCTGATCGTCGAGGAGATCGGCCGCGGCGACTCGGCGGTGCGGACGGTGATCTCGGTGCAGACGTCGCTGGTGTGCTCGGCGATCCTGAAATGGGGCACGGGGGAGCAGAAGCTCGCGTACCTGCCGAAGCTGTGCTCGGGCGAGTGGCTCGGGTGCTTCGGGCTGACGGAGCCGGACACGGGCTCGGACGCGGCGAACCAGCGCACGCGGGCGCGCAAGACGGACTCCGGCTGGGTGATCAACGGGGCGAAGATGTGGATCTCGATGGGCAACTACGCGCGCGTGGCGATGATCTTCGCGCAGACGGATCCGGAGCTCGGGCACAAGGGCCTCGCGTGCTTCCTCGTGGACACCGATCAGCCGGGCTTCAAACCGCAGGTGATCGAGCACAAGATGGGCCTGCACGCGTCGGACACGGCGTCGATCGCGCTCGAAGACGTGGAGGTGGGCGACGAGGCGATGTTGGGCGAGGTCGGCGACGGCTTCAAGGTGGCGATGTCGGCGCTTGACTCGGGTCGCTACTCGGTGGCGGCGGGCTGCGTGGGCATCTGCCAGGGGTGCGTGGACGAGTCGGTGAGCTACGCGAAGGAGCGCGAGCAGTTCGGCCGCCCGATCGCGAGCTTTCAGCTCGTGCAGGCGATGATCGCGGACATGGTCGTGAAGACGGAGGCGTCGCGCATGCTGGTGTGGCGCGCGGGCTGGCTGAAGGACGAGGGGCGTCCGAACACGCTGGAGACGTCGGTGGCGAAGCTGCACGCGACGGAAGCGGCGGTCGAATGCGCGAACACGGCGATCCAGGTGCACGGCGGCGCGGGCTACGTCGACGACCACCCGGTCGAGCGCTACTTCCGCGACGTGCGCGTGACGACGCTGTACGAGGGCACCTCGCAGATCCAGAAACTGATCATCGGCCGTGCGGTGACAGGCATCAATGCGCTCGTGCCGGCGTGAAGCGCGCGCGCGGCTAGACGACCGATGCGCGAGGCGACCCGGCCGGGTGAGGAGGAGAAGGGGGCCGGCAATGCCGGCCCAGATGGACGCGCGGCGGCAGTAATCGGCGTTCTGGGCGCTGGCACCATGGGCGCCGGCATCGCGCAGCTGGCGTGCCGCTCGGGGGCGCGCACGCTGCTGTTCGACCCCGTGGCGGCGGCGCTCGAGGCGGGCATGCAGAAGGCGCGCTCGGGCCTCGGCCGCGAAGTCGAGCGCAAACGGCTCTCGCAGGCGGACGCGGACGCGGCGGCGGAGCGCCTGCAGGCGGCGGCCGACCTGGCGGAGCTGGCGCCGTGCGAGCTGGTGATCGAGGCGGCACCGGAGCGCCTGGAGCTCAAGCACGAGCTGTTCGGCTCGCTGTCGGAGATCGTCTCCGAGCGCTGCGTGCTGGCGACGAACACGTCGTCGCTGCCGGTGACGGCGATCGCGGCGGGGGCGAGCGCGCCCGAGCGCGTGGTCGGGATGCACTTCTTCAACCCGGCGCCGGTGATGCGGCTGCTCGAGGTCGTGGCGGGCGAGCGCTCGGGCGAGGAGGCGCTGGCGATCGCGTTCGCGACGGGGGAGGCGATGGGCAAGACGGTGATCCGCGCCAGCGACGGACCGGGCTTTCTCGTGAACCGCTGCAACCGGCCGTTCGGCCTCGAGGCGCTGCGCCTTCTGGCGGAGCGGATCGCGGACGTGGCGACGATCGACAGCATCGTGCGCATGCAGGGCGGCTACCGCATGGGCCCGTTCGAGCTGATGGACCTGGTGGGGATCGACACGGGCTTCGAGGTCTCGAAGAGCTTCTACGAGCAGAGCTTCGGCGAGCCGCGCTGGCGCCCATCGCCGATCACGGCGCGCTACGCGGCGGCGGGCATGCACGGCCGCAAGACGGGCCGCGGCTACTACAGCTACGAAGGCGACGGCGCGCAGCCGCGGCCGCCGATCGGAGATCGGCCAGCGGGCGGCCCGGTCCACCGCCCCGACGACCCGCCGCCGCTGGCGGCGTCGGCGCCGGCGCGCGGCGAAGGCGCGGTCGTGCTGGCGGGCGAGAGCGCGCTCGCGCAGCAGCTGCGCGAGGCGGCGACGGCGGCGGGGTACGAGGTGCGCTCGCCGCACGACCCGACGGGCGGGGTGCTGCCGGCGCTGATCATCGAGTGCGACGTCATCCCGGCCTTGGGCGATGCCACGGCGGCGGAGGCGCGGCGCGCGGACCGGCACGGGCAGCCGCTCCCGCAGGGAGGCGCGCAGCTGATCCTCTGCTCGCAGGGCTCGCTGGCGGCACTCGACGGCAGCGGCAGCGCGGTCGGCTTTCACGTGCTGGCGCCGCTCGAGAAGGCGATGCTCGTCGAGCTGACGCGCAGCGCGGACTCCTCGCCGCTGGCGGCGGCGCGGGCGGAGCGCTTCTTCGCGGCGCTCGGCAAGCACGTGGCGTGGGTCGGTGACGCGCCGGGGCTGGTGCTGGGACGGATGGTGTGCCAGGTGATCAACGAGTGCGCGTTCGCGCTCGGCGAAGGCGTGGGCAGCGCGGCGGACATCGACGCGGGGATGGTGCTCGGTCTCAACCACCCGCGCGGCCCGCTCGAGTGGGCGGACGAGATCGGTCTCGACGTCGTGCTCGACCTGCTCGACGCACTCGCGGACGAGTACCGCGAGGAGCGCTACCGGGCGGCGCCGGTGCTGCGCAGGCTTGTGCTGGAGGGGCGCCTCGGGCGGGCGACGGGAGCGGGCTTCTTCGAGTACGGCGACGGCGGCGGTGACAACCTCACATCGGTGACGTGAGCGGCGTTTTAGTGGTGTGAGCGAGCCACTGCTGCCCTTTCAGCGCTTCCTGGACACCTACCGCGGTGACGTCTGGCGCATGATCAGCGCGTCGGTGCCGGCGTCGGAGGCTGACGACTGCTTCCAGGAGACGTTCATAGCGGCGCTGCGTGCGTACCCGCGCCTGCGCCGCAACTCGGACCTGCGCGCGTGGGTGCTGACGATCGCGCACCGCAAGACGCTCGACGCGCACCGCGCGCGCGCTCGGCGCGCGCTGCCGGTGGCGGACGTCGCCGAGCACGACACGCGCGCGAGCGCGCCGGCCCCGGTGGCGGGCGCGCGCGACGAGCAGCTGTGGAGCGCGGTCGGCGCATTGCCCAACCGGCAGCGCTCGGCGGTAGTGCTGCGCTTCCTGGCCGACCTGCCGCACCGCGACATTGCGCGCGCGATCGGGTGCTCGGAGGAGGCGGCGCGGCGCTCGCTGCACGAGGGACTTTCAAAGCTTCGAGAGGTGGTACCGGCATGAGAAACGAAAAGCTCCAGACACCCGACTGGCTCGAACGCGAGCTGCGCGACGGACCGCCGCCGGCGGCGCCGAGCGAGGAGGAGGCGGCACAGGCGGCGGCGCGCCTCGCCGAGCGCATCGCGGCGGAGGGCCTCGCTGATGTGACGTACGCGAGCGCCGACTCGCCGTTCGGCGCGCTGCTGCTCGCGGCGACGAAGCGCGGCCTCGTACGCGTGGCGTTTCCGGAGGAGGACGTCGACGCGGTACTCGAGCGCCTCGCGCACAGGCTCTCGCCGCGGATCACGCAGGCGAGCGCGCCGTTCGAGCAGGCGCGCAGAGAGCTCGACGAGTACTTCGAGGGGCGCCGGCGCGAGTTCGCGCTGCCGCTCGACTGGTCGCTCGTGGGCCCGTTCGGCAGGCGCGTGCTGCGCTACACCGCGGCGATCCCCTACGGCGGCGTGTCGAGCTACGGGCAGGCGGCGGCGGCGGCGGGCAGCCCGCGCGGCTCGCGCGCGGCGGGCAACGCGCTCGGCGCGAACCCGATCCCGATCGTCGTGCCGTGCCACCGCGTGCTGCGCAGCGGCGGCGCGCTCGGGGGCTACGGCGGCGGCCTCGACCGCAAGCGCTGGCTGCTGGGGCTCGAGGGCGCGCTCCCGCGCGCGGCCTGACGCGCTCGCGCGCGCGGCCCTACGCGCTCCTCGCGGGCAGGCGCCGCGCTCCCGCTCAAACGCGCGGGCTCAGCGCGCGGTCGCTTGCTCCGAGCGGCCTACTACGGGGCGAGGCGGCCTACTACGAGGCGGCGGAGTCCGCCGCGGGCGCCCACTGCGCCTCGGCCGGGTCGCCGAGGTGCATGCCCTCGATCATCGGGATCTCGGGCGTGTCGCGCAGGTACCACTCGGCGTCGAGCGCTGCCTGACAGCCGGAGCCGGCGGCAGTGACGGCCTGGCGGTAGGTGTGGTCGACGAGGTCGCCCGCGGCGAACACGCCGGGCCGGTTGGTGTGCGTCGAGCGCCCCTGCGCGATCGCGTAGCCGGCGTCGTCGAGGTCGACCTGCCCGCTCACGAGCTCGGACTGCGGCTCGTGGCCGATGGCGATGAACGCGCCCATGATCTCGAGCTCGCGCTCCTCGCCGGTGGCGGTATTGCGCAGCCGCGCGCGCGACAGCGCGCCGGCGTCGCCGGGGCGAAACTCCTCGACGGTGTAGGGCGTGAGGAACTCGATGTTGTCGATCTCGCGCGCGCGCTCGACCATGATCGCGGAGGCGCGGAACTCGTCGCGGCGGTGCACGATGACGACCTTGGAGGCGAACTTCGAGAGGAAGATCGCCTCCTCCATGGCGGTGTCGCCGCCGCCGACGATGACCGTCGCGCACTCCTTGAAGAACGCGGCGTCGCACGTCGCGCAGTAGCTCACGCCGCGGCCTGCGAGCTCGTCCTCGCCGGGTACGCCGAGCTTCTTGTGCTGGGCGCCCATCGCGAGGATGACGGTGCGCGCTCGGATCTCCTCGCCGCCGACCCAGACGCTGTGCACTCCGCCGGGGGCGTCGGAGAGCGCGACCCGCTCGGCCTCGTCGGTGATGAGCCGCGCGCCGAAGCGCTCGGCCTGGTCGCGGAACTTCTGCATCATCTCCGGCCCCATGACGCCCTCGGGAAAGCCGGGGTAGTTCTCGACGTCGGTCGTCTGCTGGAGCAGCCCGCCCCAGGCGAAGCCCTCGATCACGACCGGACGCAGGTCGGCGCGCGCGGTGTACAGCGCCGCGGTGTACCCCGCGGGGCCACTGCCGATGATGACGACGTTCTCGAGCTCAGCCATCTCGACCTCCATTCTTGCCGACGCCGGGGCGCCGGTGCGGCGCGCTCGACGCGTTTCGCGCTAGCCTGATCAATACTTTACTTTGTATAGTGTAGCACCGGCGGGGTAGTGGGTCAGTTTGAATCCAGAAGCGCCGCGACCTCGCGTAGCGTCCAAACGTGATCTGCAACGCCAGCGGCCATCGCGGGCGTGCGCTTGACCCGCTTGCCATTCGCGTCTGTAATCGTCAGAGACTGATGGACGCGGCAGAAGTTGTAGTGCATGAAGTGAAGGCTGACCGCGTGCGTAAGGTTCTCGACCTTCTTTGAGAAGGCGTTCGTGAGGCGCGTGAACCGGCGCGTGCCCATCCGCATCGTGAGGTTCTGGCGCTCGACGTAGCTCGTTGAGATGCGCTCCGGGTCAGGGTCACCCTTCCGCACGCGCACACGAACGCCGGTGCAAATCGGCGGGCTGTAGCGCCGCTGCTCGCCCTCGGACGGGGACTTGTACTCCTTTTCGAGGATCGCCCAGTCGATGCTTTGCCCGAACGTCAGTCCGATGGCGGCACTATGGGCCGGGTAGCCGTCAGTCGTCAGCTGCACGCGGTTCCGCAGGCGACTCTTGAGATCCGCCATGAAGGTCCAAGAATCCTCGACGGTCCGCTCCCCCACCAGCCACGACGGGACAAGCTTCGTGTCCGCGCAGAGCGCCGTGTGCGTCCAAACGTCGCCATAGCCAGGTGTGCCGCGAAACTGCTCGGGCACGTTCTTTTTCTTCGCGTAGCAGAAGGCCCAAATCTCATCGACCTCAAGGGTCGTGCAGGGGAGATCACGCAGGACGCGGTCCTGATAGTTGGCGCAGGCGTGTCCGAGATCGACCAGCAGCTTCGTGACCGTGTTCTTCGCCGCGCCGGTCATGCGCACCGTGGCGCGGATGCTGTTGCCCTCGACCAGACATCCGATGATCTGGGCTCGCCTCTCGGTGCTCAAGCGGTTCATACTGACCATTATGCTTGAGCTAGCGGACGGAACTTTGGTCAGTTTGGGTCGTGAGAATGGGACCAGACCGAAGCTATTATGATAACTACTTTGGTCTGTTGTCAGACGACTCAGCTAGACTGACCAAAGTGCCCAGCGGACGCCCAACCAGACAGCAAGTAATCGCGGACTTCGACCGGTCCCTCAATGACCTTTGGGCGGTAGGCGGATTGCCCTCACCCTGGGAGGCTGAGGGAATCTGGGACGACATCTGGCAAGAGGAGACGCATCACTCGACCGCTATGGAGGGCAACACGCTGGTCCTTAGGCAGGTCAAGGTCCTGCTCGATGAGGGCCGCGCCGTCGGCAACAAGGAGCTGCGGGAGTATCTAGAGATTGAGGGGTATGCCTCGGCAGCGAAATGGGTTTACGACCAGGCGATCCGCCGCAACTGGGACGTGCAGGGCGCCACGCCGCCGGGACTCGTGAGCCTCAGCGACCTTCGGGAAATCCACACCCTGGTGATGGGGCCTGTCTGGCGAGTCTTCCCGCCGGAGGGAGCTGGAGACCAAGAAGGACCCGGAGGCTTTCGCGAATGCGAAGTAGCGCCCCTTCGCGAGGGGTTTCGTCCTCCCCCGTCGATCACCGTGAGGCCCGAACTTGACGACTGGCTGGAAGGCGTTGGGAAGGGTCCGCCCCCCGATATCCATTTCCTCGAATACCTCGCCGACGCACACGCGTCATTTGAGCGCGTCCATCCTTTCCGAGATGGGAACGGAAGGGTAGGACGACTCGTCATGAACCTTCTGCTCGTTCGGAACGGCGCCCCTCCGGCGATCCTCGACAAGCGAGTCCGCGCCAAGTATCTGCGGAGTCTTGAGCGCGCCGACAACGGTGAACCAGGGCCGCTGGCTGAGCTGCTAGCCCGTAGTGCACGAGACAGCGTAGAGCGGTTCTTATTGCCTGCTCTAGCAGGTCCGCAGCGCCTGGTTCCGCTCAGATCGCTCGCAAGCGAGCAGCTATCCCACCAGGCATTATTGAGCGCCGCGAAGCGCAGCCGCCTTCAGGCTACGAAGATTGGTGGTGCTTGGTATTCAAGCCAGCACCACGTCAACGAGTACCGCGATGGTCGACAACAGGGCCGCAGGCTAGAAGCTCGGGCACCTATGAAGCCCGTCGCCAGCGAGTCCGAGCAGCCTTCCGGGCAGTTTCAGATCGCTCTGACGGAGTGAGCTTCTTAGCCCGAGCCACGCCGCCCTTTAAGCCCCCGCTGCGTCCATTGATCTGGGCTGCCGTTGGCTTTTCGCCGGGATCGGTCGCCTTCTGCACGATCCGATGGGCCATCCGGTTTAGATCGGCCATGGGGGGATCGTAGCGCGGGCCGGTGATGTGGAGTCTGCCTACGCGCTGACCGCTTCGGCAGGACAGGCCGCGACGCTCGACTTGGCTTCGGTTTCCGTGAAATGAACCTTGGAGCGCTGCTCGATGATCTGAAGCAGCTCGGCGACCATATTCTGGGATTGGGCCATCGTCGCGGCCTCCGCGCTAAATCCGAGGTCGATAGCGCGATCGGCAAAATCCACGGACACAACCGGACCCAAAGCGATGTCCTTGCCGTGGACCTCAACGATTCGCAGCACGTCGAGCATGTTCTGCTCGAGCACATCGCGATCAACCGATGGTGGGGCGATGAGCTGCAAGACCACGTTGTATTCGGCCATCAAGAGCCTCCTTATGCTACTGGCCAGCCATCCATAGCTACGTCAGTAGCGTATCGGTCATTTCCGGCGACGATTGAAATCCGGGTCTATTCCTACGCGCCTTAGCTGCGCCCGCTTGTTCTTGATGGTGCGCCAATCACTAGGCGTCATCGGGACGTGGACGATCCTGTCGCCTTCCTCGGGAAAAATCTTGAAATGATCGTTACCGCCGCGCTCAATCCACGCTCCCTGCGCCCAGGCTGCCTCCAGGAGCAATCGAACATCGTCCCGCGTTTCGCTTTTGGTTTCTGCTCGCGCTTCGGATGCAGGGGCGGAGCATAGCTCCGCCCACACTCTGCGACCCGTCGGGGGGGTCCGTGCTGACCGGCTCGGCGTCTAGCTCAAACTGACCCACTACCACCGGCGGAGGGGCGGACGGCCCGTGACGGGCGCGCGGCGGGCCGGGAGGGAAGCGCCGTTCATGCCGCAGACGCCGCCGCGGCCGTCGGTGCGCGCGGCTGCTCGTCCCAGCGATGCACGGCGCGGCGCAGCTGGAAGTAGGCGATCGCGCCGGGGATGGTCGGCAGCCAGAAGGCGAACAGGCGGTAGACGAGCACGGCGATCAGCGCGAGGCTGCCGCTGACGCCGAACGCGACGAGCGCGCCGATCATGCCGCCGTCGACCCCGCCGATGCCGCCCGGCAGCGGCAGCAGGTTGGCGAGCAGCCCGACGAAGTACGCCTGGATCAGCACGGCGACGGGCGGGGCCTTCCCGAAGGCGCGAAAGGCGGCGTACAGGACGGCGATGTTGAAGCCCCACCAGGACACGGTGCCGATCATCGCGAGGTCCGGCCGGCGCAGCTTGCGCCAGGCGAGGTGGATGCCGCCGGAGAGGTAGGCGGGGCTCGTGGCGACGCGTTCGACCCACAGCTGGACGCGCCGGTGCCCCGGCGTGAGCGTGCCGAGGTCGGGACGGTAGTCGGCGGGCACGAACGCGATCGCGAGGAACACGAGGATCACGACGGCGCCGAAGATCGCGGGCACGATCGTGATGGCGAACGGGTGCGAGCCGCCGAACACGCCGAGGTAGAGGCCGACGCCGCAGACGACCATCGCGATCATGTACACCCCGTAGAGGAGGACGAGTAACGCGATCATGCGCTCGGCGACGTCGCGCCGAGCCATGCCCGAGCGGCGCAGCGCCCACGCCGTGAGCACGACCCCGCCGGCGCCGCCTGCGGCAAACAGGCGCGTGGCGGCGAGTCCGGCCATCGTGATCTCGTAGCTCTCGCGCCAGGTGATCGGCGAGTCGCGCGGCACGGCGACGCCCTGGAAGATGGCGATGTAGCTGATCATCGAGAGCACCTGCAGCACGACGGCGACGGCGATCCACCAGGCATCGCCGCCCTTGAGCCGGTTCCACGTGTGCTGAAAGCCGCCGAGCTGCGGCAGGACGAGGTACAGGAACGCGAGCGCGGCGAGCACGAACGCCGCGAACAGCAGCGCCCGCCGCCGCGTCACGCCCAGGCGGAGCATCGCCTCGCCGCGCTCGGGCGGGTCGTCCACTACGTCCGGCCGCGGCCGGGCATCGACATCCGGCAGCGGCCGAGCGTCGCTCACAGCCGCCCGGTCGACCTCCCCCCCGCTCGCCCCGTCCATCAGCTCGCCTCGTGCGCGAGCGCCTCCAGCGTCGCGACGGCGCGGGACACGCGTTCCAACAGCGGCGCCGCGAATGGCTCCGCGCGGCGCACGGCGGCGGTCAGCGCGACGCCGGCGAGCAGATCGACGACGTAGTGCTCGCCGAGGTAGACGAGCGCGAACCCGAGCGTGGCCGTGTAGGCGAAGCCGAGCGCCCCCGGAAGCGGCCCGCTCTCGGCGAGCAGCAGCGCGGCCATCGAGGATGTGGCGAAGTGGAGCGAGGGCATCGCGGCGAGGGGATTCCCCCCGAACACACTGTAAAGGTGGCTCCAGCGGTCCTTCCAAAACCACTCGCCGTACTCGACCATCATCCGGCGTACCTCCGCTTCGGGGCCGCTCGCCTTCTCGGCGGCGCCGGCGGCGTACCACGGCGGCGCGGTCGGCAGCACCCAGTAGATCATCACGCCGGTGTCGAATGTGGCGTACGTCAGCGCGGCAGCGCGCGGAAAGCGCTCGGGATGGCGCAGGAGGATGTACGCGACGGCGCCGTGGGGCACCATGAACCACATCCAGTGCGCCCACACGAGCACGCCGTCGAGCGCGCGCCATTCCGGACCCTGCAGGCCGCTGCGCGAGAGCGCGCGCTGCAGGCGCACGCTCGGCAGCTGGCCGAGGCCGAGCACCCGGTCGGCGAGGATCGGGTAGCGCACGAGCACGCGCGCGGCCTGACCTTCCTCATCGTCGTGCGGCGACTTGTACGCGGCTACGTACGCCCACATCTGCAGGGCGCACGCGGCGATGTCCCGGGTTCGCGAGCGGGGCACGGCGACGCACAGGCCGACGGGCGCGGAGAACGCGACGGCCTGCGTGAGTAGCTTGGGCACGCGTACGCGCTTGCGCGCGAGCGGCGCGGCGACGCCCGCGGCGACGACCCCCAAGGCGGCAGCTCTGATCGCGCCCGCCCTGATCGCGCCCACCCGCCGCACCGGGGCAGGAGTATATGTTCGCGCGGGGCCGCCTACGCGCGCGCCCGCGCGCGCGCGGCCTCGACGAGCGCGCCCACGACGGGGCTGTTCACGTCGGCCTCGGGATGCCACTGGACACCGAGCACAAAGCGCTTGGCGGGCAGCTCGATCGACTCGGGGAGGTCGTCGAGCGCCGAGGTGCCGGAGACGACGAGCCCCGCGCCGAGGCAGTCGATGCCCTGGTGGTGGTGCGACTTCGTCGCGTGCCGCGCCTCGCCCACGACCTCCATCGCGAGCGAGTCCGGCTGCACGTCGACGTCGTGGTCGGCGCCGTCGAAGGACCCGAGCACGCGGCGGTGCTCGTGGTGGCCGTAGTGGTCGGGCAGGTGCTGCAGGAGCGTCCCGCCGAGCGCGATGTTGATCAGCTGCATGCCGCGGCAGATCCCGAGCACGGGCATGTCGCGCTCGATCGCCTCGCGCACGAGCGCGATTTCGAAGCGGTCGCGCTCGGGGACCGTGTCGACCGTCTCCGCTTGCGCCTCTGCACCGTACGACGAAGGGTCGATGTCGGCGCCGCCGGCGAGCATCAGCCCGTCGATCCGCTCGAGGACTTCGTCCGGCTCCTCGGCGAGGCGCGCATCCGGCGGGAGCATCAGCGCGAGGCCGCCCGCCTCCTGGATCGCGTCGACGTAGCCGCGGGGCAGCAGGATCGCCTCCTGGTCCCATACGCTCCATTGCGCGCGCTCGAGCGCGGCGCAGATGCCGATGATTGGGCGGCTCATAAGCACACCATAGGAGGATTCGCCCGATGGCCGACTCGACGACGCAGCTCCAGACCGTGAACGTGACGCACAGCGCAGGCGCGGCGACGATCGAGCTCAATCGCCCGCAGGCGCTGAACGCGTGGAACGAGCAGTTTGGAATCGATCTCCTCGCCGCCGTGCGCGAGGCCGCCGCCGACGAGGCCGTGCGCGCGGTCGTAATCACGGGCGCGGGACGGGGATTCTCCTCCGGCGCGGACCTCAAGGACACGGGCGCGGGCCAGGCCAGACCCGACGGACGCCCGGACGTGTACACGCGCCTGACCGAGCTCTACCACCCGATCATGGAGACGATCCGCGAGATGCCCAAGCCGGTCGTCGCGGCGGTCAACGGGCCGGCGGTGGGGATCGGCTGCTCGCTGGCGCTCTGCTGCGATCTGATCGTCGCGGCGGAGTCGGCGTACTTCCTGCTCGCGTTCGTGAACATCGGCCTCGTCCCCGACGGCGGCTCGTCGCTGTTCATGCCGACGCGCGTGGGCTTCGCGCGCGCTGCAGAGCTGATGATGCTCGGCGAGCGCCTGCCCGCGGCGCAGGCGCTCGAGTGGGGCCTCATCAACCGCGTCGTCCCCGACGAGGCGCTCGCACGGGAGGCGGCGGAGCTCGCGGCGCGGCTCGCGCAGGGTCCCACGCGCTCCTACGCGGGGGCCAAGCGCGAGCTCAATAACTGGCTCTACGCGCGCATGCCCGAGCAGCTCGAGCTCGAGGCACAGCTACAGCAGGAGATGGCGGGAAGCGACGATTTCATCGAGGGCGTGACGGCCTTCGTGCAAAAGCGCGCGCCGAACTTCAGCGGCCGCTGAGACCGCCGCGCCGACGCCCGCGAGGCACGCGCCGGCGCTCGTCAGCCGCGCGCGCCTGCATGCGCGCTCGCGGCGGCGCCGAGCACATCCCCGCCAAGGCGTGACTAGAATCCCGCCGGCCTTGGGTCATCTAGCTTCCGCAGCGCTCGCGTTCTTCGCGCCGGAGTCGGGGGGATCGCCGAACGCGAACCAGATCGACACCCTCTACAAGATCGAGCTCGTGATCGCGCTCGTGATCTTCGTCGCGGTCGAGGGGGCGCTGCTCTACGCGCTCGTGCGCTTTCGCGCGCGCAAGGGCGCGGTGGCGGCGCAGATACGCGGCAACACGCGCCTGGAGGTCGGCTGGACGGTCGGCGCAGCGCTGATCCTCGTCGCGCTCGCGGCACTGACGTTCGCGAAGCTCTCCTCGATTCAGAACCCGCCCAACTCGGGGCCGGAAGGACTCCAGCTGGCGAGCGCGAGCGGCGGGCAGCTGCTGGCGAGCAACAAACGGCTGCCGCCGAACGGCAAGGCGCTCGAGATCCACGTCATCGGGCGCCAGTACATCTGGCAGTTCGTGTACCCGGGCGCGAGCGAACCCGACGGCCTCGGCGCGCCGTACTCGTACGAGGAGATGGTCGTGCCGACGAACACGACGGTGACGCTCGACATCGTCTCGCTGGACGTCGTGCACTCCTGGTGGATCCCCGAACTCGGCGGCAAGTTCCAGGCAGTGCCCGGCTACCACAACTACACCTGGTTCAAGGTCCCCAAGCCGGGCGTGTACCGCGGCCAGTGCGCGGTGCTGTGCGGGCGCGGGCACGCGCGCATGATCGCGACGGTGCGAGCGGTGTCCCCGGCGCAGTTCGAAGAATGGCGCGCGCGCCAGAAGCAAATGCTCAGCGAAGCGGACGCGCAGGCGAAGCTCGCGCGCGAAAAGCTCAAGACGCAGAATGCCGGCGCCGGCCAGGTCGAAAACCCCTAGCGATGGCGACCGCGCAGCTAGCCCCCGTCCCGCAGATCACGGTCGACCGCGTGCGCCCGCAGCCGCGCGGGTGGACGAGCTGGTTCACGACCACCGACCACAAGCGGATCGGGATCCTGTACATGGTCACGACGTTCGCGTTCTTCTGCCTGGGCGGCGTCGAGGCGCTGCTGATGCGCCTGCAGCTGGGCTCACCGGAAAACACGCTCGTGGCGCCGATCGTCTACAACCAGCTGTTCACGATGCACGGCACGACGATGGTGTTCCTGTTCGTCGTGCCGATGATGGCGGGGCTCGCGAACTACTTCGTGCCGCTGATGATCGGCGCGCGCGACATGGCCTTCCCGCGCCTGAACGCGCTCTCCTACTGGCTCCTACTCGCGGGCGGGATCGTCTTCTACGCGTCGCTCTTCTGGAACCCGCCCGAAGCGGGCTGGGTGAGCTTCGTGCCGCTGGCTAGCTCGACGTACTCGCCGAGCGGCGGCGAGGACGCGTGGATCTACCTCATCCACCTCACCGGTCTGTCCTCGTTGCTGGGCGCGATCAACTTCTACGCGACGATCGCGAACATGCGCGCGCGCGGCATGAGCTGGGGCCGCATGCCGCTGTTCGTTTGGGCGATCCTCGTGTACGCGGTGCTGCTCATCTTCGCCCTGCCGGTGATCGCCGGCGCAGTGACGATGCTGCTGACCGACAGGCACTTCGGGACGCACTTCTTCGACCCCGCCAACGGAGGCTCGTCGCTCTTATGGCAGCACCTGTTCTGGTTCTTCGGCCACCCCGAGGTGTACATCATGGTCCTCCCCGGGTTCGGCATCATCTCGGAGATCCTGCCGGTGTTCGCGCGCAAGCCGATCTTCGGCTACCGCGCGATCGCCGCCTCGACGGTCGCGATCGCGTTCCTCGGCTTCCTCACCTGGGCGCACCACATGTTCACCGCCCCGGTCCCCGAAGCAATCCTCGTGTTCGTGCTCGTGAGCTCGTTCCTGATCGCGGTGCCGACGGGCGTGAAGATCCTCAACTGGATCGCGACGCTGTGGCGCGGGACGGTCGAGTACTCGACGGCGCTCCTGTTCTGCGTGGGTGGAATCTCGATCTTCGTGATCGGCGGCATCTCGGGCATCTTCCTCGCGACGTTCCCGATCGACTGGCAGGTCAACGAAACGTATTTCGTCGTCGCGCACCTGCACTTCGTGCTGCTCGGCGGAGCCGTGCTGCCGATCTTCGGCGCGATCTACTACTGGTTTCCGAAGATCACCGGGAAGCTGCTGTCGGAGTCGCTCGGACGCCTGAGCTTCGCCCTGATCTTCATCGGCGTCTTCACCACCTTCCTGCTCCAGCACGTGATGGGCCTCGACGGGATGCCGCGGCGCATCTACGAGTACCCGAACGTCGGCCACCTGCACCTCTACAACCTGATCTCGACAGTCGGCTCGTTCATCCTCGGCGCGGGCGTGCTGACGACGATCATCAACGTCACGCGGAGCGTCCGGCGCGGCGTCGTCGCGGGCCCCGACCCGTGGAAGGCGAACACGCTCGAGTGGTTCACGCCGTCGCCGCCGCCGCAGAACAACTTCGACGTCGTCCCGCGCGTGCGATCGAACGAACCGATGAGGGACATCCGCCGCGAGATCGAGCGGCGCACTTCGGGGGCGCCGAGCGCCGGCGCGGCGACGGTGCCCGCAGGCGCGACGCAGGTGGGTATCTAGATGGCTGCGACGCAGATTCGTGCACCTAGGATGAGCGCGGCGCAAACGGGTATCTAGATGAGCGTGAGCGCCTCGCCCCACGGAGCAGCCTCGGCGATCGATTCCCGCGGGCTGCGCTTGGTCCCGCGCACGCGCACGCTGATCGGCGACTACATCGAGCTGACCAAGCCGAAGGTCCAGTCGCTGCTGCTGCTGATCACGGTCGCGACGATGTACGTCGCGGGCGACCCCTCGCCGGTGCTCGTGCTGCTGACGTGCCTCGGCGGGTCGCTGTCGGCGGGTGGCGCGGGCGCGATCAACCACTACGTCGACCGCGACATCGACGCGCAGATGACGCGCACGGCGACGCGGCCGGTGCCCGCGGGGCGCATCCGCCCGCGCGCGGCGCTCGCGTTCGGCTGCGCACTCGCTGCGCTCAGCGTGGTCGAGCTGTGGCTCGCGGTCAACCCGCTCGCGGCGGGCCTCTCGTTCTCGGGCTTCCTCGGCTACGTGTTCGTGTACACGCTGTGGCTCAAGCGGCGCACGCCGCAGAACATCGTGATCGGCGGTGCCGCGGGAGCGGTCCCGCCGCTCGTCGGCTGGGCGGCGGTTCGCGGCTCGGTCGGCGGCACGGCGGTGATCCTGTTCTTCATCGTCTTCTTCTGGACGCCACCGCACTTCTGGGCGCTGTCGCTGCTGATGAAGAACGACTACGCGCGCGTCGGCATCCCGATGCTCCCGGTCGTGCGCGGCGAGCAGGAGACCCGGCGCCAGATCCTCCTCTACTCGGTGCTGCTGTACGCGGTCACCCAGCTTCCCTTCTGCGCGGGCGGCTTCGGCGCGATCTACCTCGTGGCATCGCTCTTGCTCGGCATCGGGTTTGTCGCGTTCGCGGTCGCGCTCTCGCGCCGCGCCGACCGCCGCTCGGCGCTGCGCGTGTACCTGTACTCGCTCGCCTACCTCGCGCTGCTGTTCTGCGCGATGGTCGCGGACGCCCACCTGTAGGATGCGCGCACGCCGATGACGCGACGGCTGGCCAACAAGAACATCCGCACCGGCCTGATCGTCGCGGCGGTCTGCCTGCTGATGTTCGCGCTCACGTTCCTCGTCGCGGCGATCTACGTCTCGTGAGCCCGCTCGAGCCCGAGCCGCCGCCCGTCGGCGAGGAGATCCACCTACCCGGTCCGTCGATCCTCCCGGTGCTGACCGCGGTCGGGATCACGCTCACGCTCATCGGCATCACGACGTTCATCGAGTTGACGGTCGTCGGCGTGCTGCTGACGGGCGCCTGCGTGTGGCGCTGGCTCAAGGACACGCGCCACGAAATCGACGAGCTGCCGCTCGACCACTAACCGGGCGCCACCCCAGGCCCCACGCCCCCCCGCGGGGGAGCCGATCGAGTTGGCTCCCCCGCTGACTGCCCTCCCTTCCCGCCGCGTGGCCGCTAGGAGAAGTGCTCGGTGTTGTGGTTGAGCTTGACGTGGACGAGTTTGAGGACGACTTTGCCGCCCTTTTCGATGATCAGGGTGTAAAAGGTGTGTCCGCCCGTCTCGCGGATGGCGAAGGACGCGGTGTAGCCCGTCTTGCCGCGGCCGCCTTTGTGGATCAGCTTCGCCGGCCCGGTGCCGGTGAATTCGAACCCTCCGGAGATCGCGATGCACGACGCGCTCGTGAGCTTGCCGACGCGCACGTGCAGTTTCTTGTGCGGCGTGGTGGTCTGGAGTTCCTGTTTGGCGGTGAGCACCGTCGTTAGGTTGTTGTCGAGGTTTCCACCCTTGGGTCCGCGCACGCCCCAGTGGCCGTATCCCACGACCTTCGTGCACGCGGCACCTTTCGCGGTCACGACCTCGACCTCCGATCCGCACGCACTCTTGGACGCTTCGTTGGTCGAGTCGCCGCCGTAGGAGGCCTGCCAGTAGTAGGTGCCGGGCGCGAGCGTCTTTGCTTCCGAGCCGGGCACCGAGCCGGCGCTGACGGTGACTTTGCCCGCGGCGGCGACGAGTTTCGTGCACGCCGAGTCCGAGTACACGTTGTATTCGGCGGAGCCGGTGGCTTTGGAGGCGTTTTCGCCGGAGAGCGTCGCGCCATCGCCGACCGAGGCGCCTTCTTTGACCGTGATCGAGGCGCCGGATTTACCTTCGCCGGAGAGCGTCGTGCTCAGCTGGGTCGACTTCTTGCCCGCGGTGACCGTCTCGATCTCCGATCCGCACGCGCTCTTGGACGCTTCGTTGGTCGAGTCGCCGCCGTAGGAGGCCTGCCAGTAGTAGGTGCCGGGCGCGAGCGTCTTTGCTTCCGAGCCGGGCACCGAGCCGGCGCTGACGGTGACTTTGCCCGCGGCGGCGACGAGTTTCGTGCACGCCGAGTCCGAGTACACGTTGTATTCGGCGGAGCCGGTGGCTTTGGAGGCGTTTTCGCCGGAGAGCGTCGCGCCATCGCCGACCGAGGCGCCTTCTTTGACCGTGATCGAGGCGCCGGATTTACCTTCGCCGGAGAGCGTCGTGGAGAGTTCGGTGGGCTTCTTTTTGACCGACGATTCGACGGTCTCGACCTCCGAGCCGCAGGTGCTCGTTGAGGCGTTGTTCTTCGTGTCGCCACCGTAGTGCGCCTGCCAGTAGTACGTGCCCGGGGCGAAGGTCTTGGCTTCCGAGGATGGCACGACTCCCGCTGTCACCGTCACCGAGCCCGCGCTGGCGACTTCTTTGGTGCATTCGGAGTCCGAGAAGACCTTGTATTCGACGGTCCCCGTCGCTTCTTTGGCGTCCGCGCCCGCGAGAGTCGCGGAGTCGGTGACGGACGACCCTTCGGGCACGGTGATCGAGCCGCCGCTCTTGCCACCGCCTGAGAGCGACGTTGAGATCGCCGTCCCGCTGATGAGGCTTCCCGCCTCGATGAACACCGCGGAGTCGAGCATTTCGTCGCTCGCATCGGCGATCGCGAGCTTCATCTTGTTCTTGACGCCGACGTTGACCGTCGCGTTGCACGTGAGGACGGTCGTGAGTCCGTCCATCTGTGTGTCGATGGTGGGTTTCGGGCGTACGTTGTCGCGGAAGAATTCCGCGTGGTGCGGCGTCGCGTCGTTGCCTTCCAGGTCGTTGCCGTTGTTGATCGTGTTGACGGACACGGGTTCGGTCGTGCCGGGAACGAGCGCGCAGTCGGTGCCGTTGACGAAGAAGGCGAACACGTCGTTGAATTCCGTGTTCGCGTAGTCGCTGTACTCCTCGGAACCGAACACGTAGCTGACCTGCAGCGTCGAGTGCTGGGGCACGAATTCGAATTCGAGCACCGACGCGTCGAAGGTCGTGAACCCGGAGAGTTCCGTCAGCTGTTCGTCGCCGGGGTTGCCGAACAAGGTGCTGTTGGCGAGGCCGCTCGGTCCTTCGGGTTTGCCTTCTGTTGCCTCGTAGCAGGTGTTCGGCCCCTCGACGCCTTTCGAGCAGGGGGGGTCTTCGGGGTAGGTCTGCACGTTGCCGCTGTCGAGCACGACGCCGTTTTCGAAGCCGATGCTTTCTTTGCCGTTAGTGAACGTACCGGCGGCGCGATTGGAGCCGGTGTATACGACGTTCGAGACGGCGACCCCTGAACCCGCGAGCGATTCCGCGAGCCCGGCGGCCGTGGGGCCGTTGTTGAGGTCTTTGACCGTGACGCTTTCTTCGGCCTGTGCGCTCGCGGCGACCGCGAACATGAGCGCGCTCGAGACAACCGCGGCCGTCGCGGCGCGCCGCGTCAGATGGGTGGAACGTCGCATGCGTACACCTCCGTGTCGTGGGCCGCGACGCGACTGCTCGCGTGTCCAGCGTCTTCCTTGCGCTTCCCCGGCGTTTCTCGCACCGGTTTGTATAGGAAACATCCACAACCGTCAAGAAACCCGTGCAAACCTCACACGTATGCCACCCACACGTAGTACCTCACGACTGCGTTGCACGGCACGGCGTCGAGGCAGTCGAGCTCGCCGCAGACGCCGCCCGAGTTTCTTGGTGCGCGCCTCGCGCTTTATGAACGACTCGAGCAGGTCGCCGATGTGCCCGGCGAGCACGACGCCGAGACCGAGCACGAGCGCGTGCCTGCCGGCCCTGGCGGGATAGCCCAGCGAGTTCTGATCTCGGCATGTGACACTTCAAGGAGCGCGGCGACCTCGCGTGGATGCATGACGGTCGCGGGCGGCCTGTTGACGCTCGACTGTGTGTGGCACTGGCTCAACGACACGCGCCACGACATCGACGAGCTGCCAGTCGACTCGCACTGACGCTCGGCCGAAGCGCGCCGCGACGCCGGGCGCGCTCGCCGGCGCTCGGCTCACCCCACGGCGGCGCTCGCCGGCACCTCGCAGATCGCCCCGTCGTCGGTCCAGCAGCGGACGACGTCGCGCACCGACAGGATCCCGACGGTCTCCCCGCGCTCGACGACGATCAGGTGGCGAAAGCCACCGCGCACCATCGCGGCGGCGGCCTCCTCGAGCGACCACTCGGGGGTCGCGTAGACGACGTCGCGGGTCAGGTGAGCAGCGACGATCTCCCTGTCGGGGTCCTGCCCGGCGCCGAGCGAGACGAGGATGTCGCGCTCGGTGATGATCCCCGGGCCGCCCGAGTCGGGATCCATCACGACCGCCGCGCCCACGTTGCGGCCGCTCATCAGCTGCGCGACCGCGCGCAGCGAGTGGCTCGGACCAACCATCAGCACCGTCGGCGTCATCCCTTCGCGGACCTGCATGCTCCGCTCCTTTCCCCCGGCCTTGGCGAAGGCCTGGGCGACGTTTGCAACGATTGACTCAATCTAGTAGGAAACGGCGCGCGCCGTCAAGCGCCTGCGAACGCGCGCGCCGCGGCGGGGCGTACGCGCCGTTCGGCGGGCGCAGGCATTAGGATCACGCCTCCCGATGGAGAGGCGCTCCAAGGCAGCCGTGCGTGACGAAGCGAGCCCGTACTCGAGACGATGACGAGGCGGCGCTCGCTGACGATCGCGATCGTCCTCGGCGTGGTCGCCACCGCCGCGGGCATCGCGCTCAGCTACTTGATCCACTGGTTCCCGCCGGCGGCGAGCACGCAGGCGCACCACACCGACACGCTCTACCACGTGCTCGTGATCGCGTGCGTGCCGATCTTCGTGCTCGTGACGGGGATCATCCTGTACTGCGTTTGGCAGTTCCGCATGAAGCCCGGCGAGGAGCTCAAGGATGGCCCGCCGATCCACGGCAACACGCGCCTGGAGGTCCTGTGGACCGTGGTGCCGGCGGTGCTGCTGATGAGCATGATCGGCTACTCGTTCGTGGTCCTGCACGACAACGAGAAGAAGCCCGCGAAGGAGATCGACGTCGAAGTCATGGCGCAGCAGTTCGCGTGGACGTTCGAATACCCCTCGTCGCTCACGCACCGAGCGCCGGTCCACACCACGCAGCTGTACCTGCCGAACAACGAGTCGGTGCGCTTCAACCTGCACTCCAAGGACGTCATCCACGCCTTCTGGATCCCCGCCTTCCGCCTGCAGGAGGACGTCGTGCCGGGCATCACGGTCCACTACCGCGCGACGCCCGACCGCCTCGGCACGTACCCGATCGTGTGCAACCTGCTTTGCGGCATCGGCCATTCGCTGATGCGCTCGCAGGTCCACGTTCTGACACAGGAACAGTTCCGATCTTGGCTCGCGAGCCAGCCTTCGGGATAATGTCCGCCGTGCCCGCAGGCGTGCCGAGGACCGCGATGAGGACGCCGCGCTGATGGCTGTGCGCCTGCGCGCCCCGGGCTTCTACCGCGCGGGCGTGCTGATGGTCTTCGGCCTCGCCTTCGCACTGCTTTTGACGTGGGCGGTGCGCTCGTCCTACGGCCACGCGACGTACAGGCACTTCATCGACGGCGAAGCGATCGCGATCGTGGCGATGATCTCGGTGCCGATGATGTTCCTCGTCGGCATCGGCGGCTTCGACTACTGGTTCTACTGGGCGGCCGGCAGACCGACGCGTCCCGAGGATCATTCCGGCCACGGCGCGCGGACGTGGAAGGACTACTTCCGCATCAACACCGACCACAAGGTCATCGGCATCCAGTACACGGTGTCGTCGTTCTTCTTCCTGCTCGTCGGCGGCCTGCTAGCGATGCTGATGCGCGCCCAGCTCGCGCAGCCGGGGGCGCAGTTCGTCGACGCGAACACGTTCAACAGCCTCTTCTCGGTGCACGCGACGCTGCTCATCTTCCTGTTCGTGATCCCCGTCTTCGCGGGTCTCGGCAACTTCGTGATCCCGATCATGATCGGCGCCCCCGACATGGCGTTCCCGCGTTTGAACGCACTCTCGTTCTGGCTCTTGCCGGTCGCCGGGGCGCTGATGCTCGTGAGCTTCGCCGCGCCCGGAGGCGCGTTCGCGGACGGGTGGACGGCGTACGCGCCGTTATCCACGGACGCGCCCGTCGGCCAGATGTTCTTCTCGATGGGCGTCCAGTTCGCGGGTGCCTCGTCGATCATGACCGCGCTCAACTTCCTCGTCACGATCATCACGATGCGCGCGCCGGGAATGAGCTTCTTCCGCCTGCCGCTGCTCGTGTGGGCGAACTTCGCGACCTCGCTGCTCGTCGTGATCGCGACGCCGTTCATCGCCGCCTCGCAATTCTTCGTCGTGCTAGACCACGCCCTTCACTTCAACTTCTTCAACGCCGGCAAGGGTGGCGACGTGCTCATGTACCAGCACGTCTTCTGGTTCTACTCGCACCCCGCGGTCTACATCATGATGTTGCCGGGCTTCGGGATCATCAGCGAAATCATCGCCGTGAAGTCGCGCAAGCCGATCTTCGGCTACCGCATGATGGCCTTCTCGCTGCTCGCGATCGTCGGCCTCGGCTTCACCGTCTGGGCGCACCACATGTTCACCTCCGGGATGGCCGCCTGGATCCGGATCCCGATGGCGATCACAACGGCGATCATCGCGGTGCCGACCGGCATCAAGATCTTCTCCTGGCTCGCGACGCTGTGGCGCGGCGTGCTGCGCCTCGACACGCCGATGCTGTTCGCGCTCGGCTTTCTCACGACGTTCACGCTCGGCGGCATCAGCGGCGTGATGCTCGCGATGGTCCCCTTCGACATCCACGTGTCCTCGTCGTACTTCATCGTCGCGCACATCCACTACGTGCTCTTCGGCGGCTCGCTGATGACGATTTTCGGCGGCGTCTACTACTGGTTCCCGAAGATGACCGGGCGGATGTTCGACGAGCGGCTCGGCAAATGGCACTTCTGGACGACGTTCGTGACGTTCAACCTCACGTTCGGCCCGATGCACATCCTCGGGCTGCAGGGCATGCCGCGGCGCGTAGCGACGTACGCGGCGAAGTTCGCCGACCTCAACCTGTTCATCTCGATCGTGAGCTTCGGGCTCGGCGCCTCGACGCTTATCTTCCTCTACAACATCGTCACGAGCTGGCGCGGCGGTCCGATCGCGGTCGCGAACCCGTGGCGCGGGATGACGCTCGAGTGGCAGGTCGCCTCGCCGCCGCCGATCTTCAACTTCGACCGCGTGCCGACGGTCGTCGGCGGGCCGTACGAGTACGGCGTGCCCGGGGCGGTGCACGGCATCTTCGCCCCCGCGGGCGCCCCCGCGACTGCGGGCGGGATCGTAAGGGCACCGGCGAGGGAGTGAGCGCGCGTTGAAGGAAGTCCTCGTAGTCGCAAACCGCACCCTCGCGGGCGCGAAGCTGCTGCAGGCCGTGCGCGACCGCGCGGCGGCTGAAGAGCTGCGCGTGCGCCTGATCGTGCCCGCTACGAACCCCTCGGCGGGCCTCGTGATCTACGACGAGGCAGTGCGCGAATCGGCGCAGGTGCGCATTGACCTCGCGCTCTCGGCGCTCGCGCAGGAGGGGATCTCGGCGACGGGCGAAGTCGGCGACTCCGACGCGTTCCTCGCGACGATGGACGCGATCGCGACGCGTCGCCCGGACGAAGTGATCGTCTCGACGCACCCGGTCGCGAGCTCGGGCTGGCTGCGCCGGGATCTGATCGAGCGTATCCGCAGCGCCTCCGGCCTGCCGGTCGACCACGTCGTCGTCGACCTCGAGCACGAACCCAGCTCATACACCTCGACGCTGGTGCTCGCGAGCCAGACGCTGCGCGGTGAGCAGCTGCTCGAACGCCTGCAGGCGAAGGCCGCGCAGACAGGCCCGCACCTGTTCATCATTGTGGTCCCGCAGGAGGACGGCAGCGGCGACGCGCCGCGCCGCGCGCGTGCGCGCTTGGCGGACGTGCTCGACCGTTTGCACAACGCCGGCCTGCTCGCGTCGGGGATGATCGGCGACCCCGACCCATACACCGCGGCGGTGAACGCGCTCGAGCTGTTCAGGGTCGACGACGTGCTCATCTCGACGCTCCCGGGCGAGCGCTCGGGATGGCTGCGCGCGCAGCTCATCGAGCGCGTGCGCGGCGTCTCGCCGGTGCCCGTGGAGCACATCGTCATCGACGTCGCGACCGCGCCCGCGGTGGCCGGAGCGTAGACATGGAGGCCGCCAGCATCGCCCACGGCGCGCAGGCCGAGCACCACGCCGATCATCCGCCGCCCGCGAACCGCTCCTCGCGCGCGGAGCCGCAGACGCTCGGGATGCTGCTTTTCATCATCTCCGAGGTGATGGTCTTCGGCGCTTTCTTCACCGCCTACTTCTTCATCCGCGTCGGCGAAGGCAACCCGTGGCCGGCGCCGGGCACCAAACTTCCGGTCGAAGTCGCGGGCGTCAACACCGCGATCCTCGTTTCATCGTCGTTCACGATGCACTGGGCGCAGACGGCGATCAAGAAAGGCAACCGCTTCGCGCTCAAGGCGGGCATGCTGACGACGTTCGTGCTCGGCGCGACGTTCCTGTTCGTGCAGATCAACGAGTACGCGAACATCGGCTTCGCTCCCCAGGACCACGCCCAGCAGACGATCTTCTACTCGCTCACGGGCCTGCACGGCGCGCACGTGTTCATCGGCCTCTGCCTGCTGCTGTTCGTGAACATCCGCGCGTTCCGCGGGCACTACACCCCCGAGGAGCACCGCGGCGTCGAGGTGCCGGGCATCTACTGGCACTTCGTCGACATCATGTGGATCATCGTCTACACGACGGTCTACATCCTGTAGTCCGGCCGGCGGCCCGGCCGTGCTCAACCCGCTGCGCTCCGAGGACGAGGCCTTCCGCTTCCTCCTCTACGCGCTCGGTGTGATCGCCGTGATCGTCGTGCTGATCGTCGTCCTGCGCGCGGTCCTGTGATGATCGAACCCCGACGCCGCGACCCCTCGCGCACGCGCACGATCATCGGCACGATCGAGGTCGTCGCCGTGACCGTCGTCGTGCTCGCGCTGATCGCGTTCGCGATCTGGTTCTTCTTCTTCGCCCACAACCCGCTGCTGCGCGTGTAAGCGCGCGACCCGAGCGCCCGCGGCGTACCGCGCCGCCGCCGCAGAGCGCGATCGACTCAGGTCGCGACCGGCGTGTCCGGTAGGTGCCCCCACTCGGACCAGGAGCCGTAGTAGATGGCCACGTTCGGATATCCCAACTCGTGCTTTAGCACGTAGGCGACCTGGCTCGCCCGATTTCCGATCGTGCAGTACGTGACCACCCGGCGCTCGGGCAGCACGTCCTGCTTCTCGTACAGCCTCCGCAGCTTTTCGGGGTCGGTAGGAGCACCGTCGTCCTCGCGGAGGACGTCGACCGGCATGTGGACGGCTCCCGGGACGTGGCCGGCACGCCCGACGTCCTCGGCAGCCCCCGACGGCCAGAAGCGTTCACCTCTGAACTCCTCTGGCGAGCGCACGTCGAGGATCACCGCATCCGGGGAGCCAATCAGCTTCCGAAGCTGATCGCGGGAGACAATGAGGTCGGGCGTCCCCCCCTGGCGCTCATAGGTGGTCGCGCGCGACTCCGGCACGTCGGTGCTCCATTCGTGCCCTGCGCTCTCCCAGCGCTCCCGCGGACCGTCCATGACGCGGATCCGCTCGTGACCGTGCCAGTCCAGCAGCCAGTACGCGAGCGATGGCGCGTAGCCGTACAGGGCCACGGTGGTCTCTGCGGTCACGCCCGTTCTCGACAAAAGGCCGTCGAGCTCACTCTGGCTCATGGGCGTGTAGTCAGGATGGCGCAGGTCCGTGTACGCGTTCCACAGGATCGCTCCCGGAATGTGTCCTTGGTCGTACGCCCCCCTGCTGACGTCGATCTCGATCACGCGCACGTCCGGATCAGCGAGATGCGCCGCGATCCAGTCAGCGTCAATCAACACCCGAGACCCCACTGACGAAGTATCGCGCGCGACGCCGAGTCGAGCACGCGAGTCTGCTCCGTTCGCGCGACAAGGAGGCGGCCTTCGCGCCAAACGCCAGCGGCGACCAGCCGATCTGCGCGTCAGGACCCGACCGCAGAGTTGGTGCGGGCGATCGCCGCCGCGGGGATTCGAGCAATCCGTCGTCGGGTTGGCGAGAGAGCTCGAGCCCGCAGGCCGCGGCCTTGGTTGACAATCGGCTCGAGCGCCCGCGTTAAACTCGGCGTTCAGGGCGTCGTGCTCAGCGGTCGTGTGCGCCCATGCTCGTGCCCAGCAGGCTCGCATGCCGTTTAAGCGGAACCAACTGCGCTACTTCGTGACTGCCGCGGACGAGGGGCAGATCACTCGCGCTGCGGGGAAGCTTCACATCGCCCAGCCCGCACTCTCCCGCGCGATCGCCCAGCTCGAGTCCCAGCTCGGTGTCCGTCTGCTGGAGCGCAACTCTCGCGGCGTCACGCTTACCGCCGCCGGCGAGGCGTTCATGGTCAAGGCGCGGCTTGCCGTCGCCGCCCAAGACGACCTTAACCGCACCGTCAGCGGGCTCGCACGAGGACGCACACAGCACGTCGAGTTCGGGTTCGTGGTGGCGGCGCCGGGCCTCCACAGCCCTGGCCCTCTGAGAGGGTTGGCAGAAGCGTATCCCGAGATCGAGATCCGCTATCGGGAGCTGCCGTTTCCGTTTACTCCCACACGGTCCTGGCTCTCGGGGGTGGACATCGCGGCCTGTCACCTGCCACCCGCCGATCCGGACGTGTGGTCGTACCCAATCCGTCGGGAGCGGCGGATCGTGCTCGCGGCGAAAGGTCATCCCCTGGCAGGGCGCGGCGCGGTGAAGGTTGCAGAGGTGCTCGATGAAACCTTCATCGGCTTTGATTCCTCGGCCGATCAGGAGTGGACGGGGTTCTGGAGCCTCGACGACCATCGCGGCGCGCCACCTCGTCGCGTCACGGCGGACCAGGTAACAAACGGGCAGGAGGTTCTCGCCTCGCTCGCGCTCAGCAAGGCCATCACGACGGCTCCAGCCGTAGTCGGGACTCTGCTCACCGGCCTACAGACGGGTGTCGTGACAATCCCGCTCGAGGACGCCCGGCCTTCCAAAGTGGTACTCGTCGGGCGGAACGACCGCCGCACCCCTCCCGTCGAGACGATGCTTGCCTTCTTTCGCTCCCTCGACGGCGAGTAAGCGATCGACCCCGCGATTGCCCCGTGGCAGCCCAGGGCGTATGCTCGCTCGCGGACGACGTCCACAACTGGACAAATCGGCGACGCCGCGGGGGCGACAGTCTCGAACAAAGCCATGGGACTTCGTGGCGCATACTCGCAAGCGGGGCCATCGACCGCGCCGCAACTCCCGACTGGAGTCGAGAGGACGAGCGATGGGCTAGGCGACGGTCCGACACGCGCGAACGGCGAGAAACGGACCGGCCGCCGCGTCTCCTCGCCGCGAGCTGTACTCGCCGTGGCCGTCCTCGGAACGTTCATGGCGTTCGTCGACGCGACGATCGTCAACATCGCCGTCCCCAACATCGCGCACGACTTTTCGCGCTCACATCTGTCCAGCGTGTCGTGGGTCCTGAACGCCTACAACATCGTCTTCGCCGCATTTCTCGTCGCGGGCGGTCAACTGGCGGACCTGCTCGGGCGGCGCCGAGTATTCGACTTCTCGCTGATCCTGTTCACTCTCGCGTCCGCCCTCTGTGCGACCGCGCCGTCGCTCGGATTTCTCGTCGGCGCCCGCATCGCGCAGGCCGCTGGAGCTGCGCTGCTTGTTCCGAGCTCGCTCGCGATCGTCCTCGACGCTCACGCCGAACGCGAGCGGACCCACGCGATTGCGCTCTGGTCGGCAGTGGCCGCGCTGGCGGCCGGGATCGGGCCGCCGCTCGGCGGCCTGCTGATCACGGCGTCCGACTGGCGACTGGTGTTCCTCGTGAACATTCCCGTCGGGATCGCTGCGTTCGTGCTCGCTCGCCGTGTGATCGTCGAGAGCCGCTCGCCCGGTCGCCGGCGCATGCCCGACCTGCTCGGCGCCCTCGTGCTGGCGGTGGCGATCGGCTCGCTCGTGCTGGCGATAGTCAAGGGACCGGAATGGGGTTGGACGAGCACGCGCGTCGTCGCCACCTTCGTTCTCGCGATCGCCCTCGGCACGGCCTTCGTGCTGCGCACGAACCGACACCGAAACCCGCTGATCGACCTCTCGCTCGTGCGCCGACGCGGGTTCGGGATCCCAAACGGTGTCACCGTCGTGATGGCCGCCGGCTTCTACGCGTACACGCTCTGCAACGTCCTTTTCCTGACGAGCGTGTGGCGCTATTCGATACTCGACGCGGGTCTCGCGCTCATGCCGGGGCCCTTCACCGCGATCGCCGTCGCCGGGCCCTCGAGCCGGCTCGTCGGCCGGTTCGGCGCGCGCGTGGTGGCTGTGCCGGGCGCGCTCGTGTGGGCGGGGGGGATGGCGTACTTCGCGACCGTGCTCAGCGTGCATGCGGACTTTCTCGGCCACTGGTTGCCGGGCATGGTGATACTCGGGCTCGGCGCCGGGCTCACTTTCCCCACGCTGAGCGGCGTCGCGGTCGGCTCTGTTCCCGGAACCCGCTTTGCGATGGCGACGGCCCTGAACTCCGTAGCCCGCCAGATCGGGGCAGCGCTCGGCGTCGCCGCGCTGATCGCGATCCTCGGCACCCCCTCGCCCGCGGAAGCTCTCGATGCCTTCCGAAATGGTTGGATATTTGCCGGCGCCTGCTTTGCGGCCGGCGCCGCGATCTGCCTGGCGCTGGTGGCCACCAGCCTGCTGGGTGAAGAGGAGCTGACCTCGGGCACCCGTTTGGGCGTTCGTTATCGAGCACTCGACGAGGACCCAGCGGTCGACGGTCTCGCCCCGCTCGCGCTAACGCCGGGCGAGCACGCGTCGCCCGCTCCCCAAACGACGTCTCAGTTCCTGCGCATGGTCCCGGTCTTCTCCACCCTGGGGGAGCGTGCGCTCGAAGAGCTCGCGACGGTCGCGAGCACCGTCAAGCTTCGAACCGGGGCGTGGCTGTTCAGGGAGGGAGCCGCCGCCGATGCGGTCTACGTGCTGCGCGTCGGCCAGCTCGAGATCATCCGCAAGCTCGCCGACTCGGGACAGGAAACTGTGAACGTGCTCACACGCGGCGCGGTCCTGGGTGAGCTCGCGTTGCTACGCGAGACGGGGCGGCGGAGTGCGTCGGTCAGAGCCCTGCGCGACAGCGAGCTGATCGAGATCGAGCGTGGGCGCTTCGAAACCCTGCTCCGAAGCGAGCCCGAGCTCGCGCTCGGGTTGATGCGTTCTCTCGGAGACCAGCTGCGGGCGAGCAGGGCGATACCCGTGGTGCGCCGACCGCGGCCGGTCACGATTGCCCTTGTCGGTACAGGCGCCGCGCCGCTGCTCGATCTGGCGGATGAGTTGAGCCGAGCACTGTGCTGCTGGGGCCGGGTCGCGGTAATGCTCCCCGAGGACGCGGATCCAACCGGGGAAGAGCGAGCACGGGACGACGGGGTTCCCCGCTTCGCACCGCTCGTCGACAGCAGCGAGCGCGAGCATGACCACGTGGTCATGGTCTGCGGCCAGGGAGGGCGGTTCGGGCCGTGGGAGGATTTCTGCCTTGCGCGCGCGGACCGGGTCATCGTGGTGGCGGCGGGACCGGTAGCGGAGAAGGCGGTGGCGCGGCTGGCGGGCGTCAGCGACGCCGATCTGCTCGGGTTGGGATTCGATCCGGGCTCGGGAGTGCTCCGGGGGTGGCTCGATCAACTCTCACCACACAGCGTGTTCTCCGTCGCCGCTGACGGTTCGTCGCGACGAAGCGACCTCCGGCGCACAGCCCGGCGTCTTGCCGGCCGTTCGGTGGGCGTCGTCCTCAGTGGAGGCGGCGCCAGGGCCTTCGCCCATCTCGGTGCGCTCGAGGTGCTGCTCGAGGCCGGCCTGCCCGTCGACAGGGTCGCCGGCGTGAGCATGGGCGCGTTCGTCGGCGCGCTGCTCGCGTGCGGCCGCGACAGCGCAGAAATGGATGCCTGCTGCTTTGAGGAGTGGGTCAGGCACAACCCCATCAACGACTACACGATTCCCCGCCACTCCCTTATCAAAGGGCAAAAGGCCGAGATCATGCTCGAGCGCGTTTTCGGCGAGGTGTGCGTCGAGGAGCTGGCGCGTCCCTTCTACTGCGCGAGCGTCAACCTCCGCGGCAGTCGCCTGGTGCTGCATCGCGAAGGACCGCTCGTCGAGGCGGTCGCAGCAAGCATGTGTCTGCCCTTGATCGCTCCGCCGCTGCGCCGCGACGGCGGACTCCTCGTGGACGGCTCGCTGCTCGACAACCTGCCGATCGGACCCATGAGTACGAGCGGCGAGGGCCCTGTCGTGGCGATCGACGTCAAGGGCGGCGAGGAGCGACCTATGGTCACCCACGACGCAGACGGTGAGGTCACCGATCGCCGCTCACGACTGCCGCTGCTCACGGAGACGATGTCGCGCATCGCCCTGCTGAGCAGCGCGAACACCGAGGAGGCCGCTCGCCGGTTCGCCGATTGGACGCTGCCCATTCGCGTGCCCGGTGTGGGCCTGCTCGAGTTTCACCAGATCGACGTCGCTCGCGACGCAGGCCGCAAAGCCGCTTTGGCCGCGCTGGATGATCCGCCGGAGTGGTTCGTGGGGGGCATCCCCGCTACTGAGAACCTCACCGGTCGGCGCACCGTGGTGAGGGTTTAGTCGCCTATCGCCGAGAATCGCCCTGCAGCGCGAACGGGCCGCCTGCCGAGACGGTGACGCAGCGATCAGGCCTCGGCCGCTGACTGCATCTCGACGAGCGCCGCCGCGCGCAGCTCGAAGAGGCCGTAGCCGTGCTCGCGCGAGAGCTCGAGCGCGCGGGTGGCGTGCTCGCGAGCGGCGACGGCGTCACCACGAGCGCCGAGAGCCTCAGCCCAGCCGAGGTGACCACGCGCGGCCCATAGCGGCATCTCGTTGGCTTCGTGGAACTGACACGCGAACGCAAGGTGCTCATCGGTCCGCTCGTCGTCTCCTATACACGCGGCAAGCAAGCCAAGGTACAGGCGCACGTGCCCGTAGCCGGTGAGGCCGTTCCAGACGAACTGTTCGGCCCACGGCTCCATTAGCCGATAGAGGGTGGCGGCGGGACCCCGACTAGAGGTTTCGGCTGCGCTCTCGGCGTATAGCGCGAGCGCGGTCAGCGTGGAGTGGTTTTGTGGGATCCACGCGAAGCCGTCGCTCGCGGCCTGCTCGAGCGCCGCGGTCGCGTCGGCTCGCTGCTCCGCGGCGCAGAGCATCCACGGCAGGCCAGCGCGCTCGGAAGCAAGGCTCGACACCTCCGTTCTCTGTTGGACCGCCTCGATGATCTCCGCCGCGCGCCCCTGGTAGCGGCGTACGAACGCGAGATGCGTGCCGAGGGCCCAAAACGCGTCCGGCTCTCCTATCTCTCGCCCGAGGTGAAACGCGCTTCGGGACAGCTCGTCGCCTGCGACCAGATCCCCGCACGCAAGCGTCCAACCGGTCCTGACAAACATGGATTGCCACTTCAGCCCGGGCTGATCGAGCTCACCCGCGCTCAGCTCCATCTTCTGAAGCGCAAGCTCGGCGCGCTGGGCATCGCCTTGTTCCACGCTGTTGTGGAAGTCCCAAGAGTGGGCATAGAACTTCAGCGCCGGGTCGCCCACCTCTGCCGCGCAGGCGGAGAACTCATCGATGAGGCTGCACCTTAGGTCGAGCGTTTCGGGCACGCGCAGCGGTTCGTGCGTGAGACGAAGCACCTCGGCGAGCGTTCTGGTCTCACGCGACTCGCGCGCCAGCGAGATCGCGTCTTCGGCAAGTGATCGCCGTCGCTCGAAGTCTCGGTCGAACGTGAGTTCCAGTGCCTTGATCGCGAGCAGTCGCGCGCGGCGAGCAGCCTGTGGCGGGTCGTCGAGCTCGAGCGCCCGATCGATTGCCGCGAGCCGCTCCAGGTCGACCTTGCTGATGACGCTGACGAAGCCGCGGTTGTTCGCCAGCGCCGCCCGCGCCGCCAGCTCGGCGTCCTTTAGCTCCGATCCGAGTCGCGACGCCTCGAGCAGTGTCTCGCGGTAGCCGGCGAGGCCAACCTGACGTTGCGCCTCGCCGAGGCCGACCAGCGCTCGGCAGCGCTCGGGGGTATCAGCGCCGCTTAGCTCGGCGGCGTCGCCGAATAGCTGCAGCGCGTCGGCGGGGGCCAGGCTCGAAAGCGCTCGCTCTCCCGCCCTGAGCGCGTAGTCGGCGGCCTTGGCCTTGTCGATCGAGACGGCGGCCAGGCGCCAGTGCAGCGCGAGCTCGGCGAGGTGCTCGCCGGGGTCAGCGCCGTAGAGGTCCTCGAGCGCCTGGGCGACACGCTCGTGCATGCGCGCCCGACGCGTGGCGCCGACGCCCTCGTAAATCGTCTGGTTGATCAGCGTGTGCGGGAAGCGAAACTGCCCGACCTGCTCGGAAGATTCCGCCAGCACGGAAGCGGCGACGGCGGCCTCGAGGTGATCGAGCAGCTCGCTCTCGCCCAGGTCTGAGGTGGCGCACAACAGCTCCAAGCTGAAGGACCGTCCAATCACGGCAGCGATCCTTAGCACCTCCAGCGTCTCCTCACCCAGGCGCTCCACGCGGCGCTCGATTACGTCGCGCACGCTCTCGGGCAACGCGAGCTCGGCGGCGCGGTCGATGCTCCAGCGCCCTCTGGCCTCGTCGAACACGAGCGAACCCGACTCGGACAGGCCCCTGAGCACCTCCCCCACGAAGAACGGGTTGCCGTCGGTCTCGTGCGCGATCTGGGCCGCGAGCTCGAGGCCGTCTGCTTCGAGCTCGTGGCCGGCCATCGCGGTCATGATCTGCGCCACCTCGTCCGCACCGAGCCCGTGCAGGGAGATGCGCTGCACGCCCTGCAGCGAGCGTAGGTCGGCCAGGAGCGCGGTGAGCGGATGGTCCTTGCCGAGCTCCGAGTCGCGGTAGGTGGCGATCACCTGAAGCGATCCTTGCTCGGTGGCGCGCAGTAGGTGCTTGAGCAAGGCCAGCGACTGCGCGTCTGCCCAGTGCAGGTCGTCGAGCACCACGCACAGGGGCACGGTTTCGGCGACCTGGGTCAGTAGCCCCGTGACCGCGCTGAGCAGGAGGTAGCGCTCGGTCTCGCGGTCGGACGTTTGCGGGTCGGGCAGCTCGGGGATGCGCTGCTTGATGTTGCGCGCCAGGCGCGAGAGCTCCCCCCCGTGTCGCTCCACATGGCGCTGCAGCAGCTCCCGGGGAGCGTGCTCGACGAGGTGGGTGCAGATCTCGATCCACGGCTCATACGGGGCCGCGAGCTCCTCAGAGCACGCGCCCCACACGACGGCGAAGCCCTCGCTGTGGGCGTTGTGGGCGGCGTAGCTCGAGAGGCGCGTCTTGCCGATCCCGGGCTCGCCGGAGAGCAAGACGACCTGGCGCTGCCCGGAGCGCGCGAGCTTCATCGCTTCCTCGAGCGCCGCGCGCTCCTCGATACGCCCAACGTACGAAACGGGCGGCACCGAGCGCAGAAGACCCGGCAGGGGCCAGCGGCTCTCGCCTCTGGCCTCTTCTGAAAGCGGTGCCCAGGAGACGGAGAACGCGTGCACCGACGCTTCGAAGCCCTTCAGCTCGAACTCGCCGGCTGCTGAGAACTCGATCCCGTCGCAGCGACCGGCGAGCGTCTTGGCGAGCTCGGAGACGAGGATCCCGTCGGCGGGCGCCTGCGCGCACAGGCGCGCGGCTTCGGTCGGGGGCACGCCGAAGTAGTCGCCGTCCTTGACGGTGCACTCACCCGCTCCGAGACCGACGCGTATGTGCAAGCCCTGCTCGGCTTGGCGGTAGCGGCGCTCGAAGCGCTGCTGCATCGCGACCGCACATCTGACTGCCTCGGAAGCCGAGGGGAAGGCGACCATGAGGCCGTCGCCGGTGTTCTTTACCTCCTTGCCCGATGAGGAGGCGAGCGCGTCGCGCAAGAGGCCGAAGTGCTCCTCGCGCAGCTGATCGGCGCGCACCGGACCGACGGAAGTGGCAAGGCGAGTCGACCCGACCAGGTCGGTGAAGAGAATCGTCGCAAGCTCGACCGACTCGGCCACCGAGTTCCCCCATGAAACGTCCGCTGCCTGTAGGAGGAGGCTACCAGGGCGATGTGGGCTGGGGCTCCTTCGAGAACGTCCTACGACACGCCGTCGAGGCTGTTTTGCGTGACAGGACGGGCGCCTCCTTCTCGCGCGAAGCGAGAGCATCCGATGACGTCGGGCGCTACCGCAGCTCGTCCCCTGCGAGCGTCACGTCGCCGCCCGGGTGGCGTCCCAGTTTCTGGGACGCCACCACGGGCCGCGCCGACGACCGGGTTGGACGAGTAGGCGGCGTCGCTCCGCGTTCTCGTTGCGTTTCGCTTTCGCGTGAAAGCGGCACTCGTGTAATCCGAATGTGCACCCGGAACCCGCAGTCCCGGTCGCGAAGAAACAACGACGCGTGTACGCGCTGCGCGACGGGCGCGCGCATCTTGAGCGAAGCGAAGCCGCCGCGGTCGCGGTCGCGCGCTCCAAGAGCGCCCTTCGACCGCGACGACGGCGGCGGCGGGCTACTTGACCGTCAGCGTCCCGTACATCCCCGCCGCGCGGTGGCCAGGGACCTGGCAGAAGAACGTGTACGAGCCCGGTTTGAGGGTCACGCTGATGCTCGTCGCGCCCTTCGAGATGAACGAGCTCGCCGCGAGCGGCGTGCCCTTCGCAGTCGCGCCGCCCGTGCCCGGTTCGATCGCGATGTTGTGCGAAACGCCCGACACGTTCGCCATCGTGATCGTCACCGGCCCCGCCGTCCCCGACGCCGTCGCGCTCGTGTACGCAAGCTGGCCTTCGGGGTTCGCGTCGATTGCCAGCTTGCCCGCGCTCTCGACCGCCGGCTTGCCCGCTCCCGGAGCCGCGACCGCGCTCGCCAGCAGGCCCGTGTCTTTGCCGGGCTTCGCCGCCGATTCCTCGACGTACGCCGATACGTCGCGCCGCAGCGCGCCCGTGACGAGGTCTTTCGGCATCGCGCCTTCGGGGTTCGGGAACTCGATCTGCGCTTCGACGATGCCGCGTAGCGCGCTGCGTCCCTCGCCTTCCGCGAGGCCGCGTTCGAACGCCGCGTCTAGGTTCGGGCCCACGATCCCCTTCGTGTTCGCGCGCGCGAGCGTGTGGCACACGCCGCATTTCGCGACGAACGTCTGCTTGCCGAGAATCAGATTCGGGTTGTCCCCGCCCTTCACCGAGCACCCGCCCGCCGCCACCGCGAGCGCCGCGAGCGCCGCGAGCGCGCATGCGCTGGCAGCCGCCCGCGTCCGCGCCGGGCGGCGTTCAAAGGCGCGCCGCACGGCGCTCTCGGCGGGGATTTTCGGCATCGGGTGAGCGGAAAGACTACCCGACCCGTCGGGAGGCGCGACCGCCGCCCGGCCCCCCGCACCGAGCCTTGTCAGGGCGCTTCCAGCGCGTCCAGCTCGCCCCGCGCGGCCGCGATCACGCCCTCCGCGACGCCCTCCCACGACCACCGCTCCCGCACCGTGCGTGCGAGTGCCGCGCGCGCCCGCGCGCGGCAGGCGTCCCCGACGGCGAGCCACGCGACGAGCCGCTCGGCGAGTGTCTCGACAGCGTGCCCGTCGAGCTCGAACGACAGCAGCGCCGCCACCTGCGGCTCGAGCGCCCGCGCGAGCGCCGCGCTCACCTCCGCGAGCCCCGAGTGCGCCGCCGAGACCGGGAGCACGCCGCACGCCGCCGCCTCCGCCGCGACCATCCCGAAGGACTCCGGAAACGTGCTCGGTACGACCAGCGCCTCGCACGCCGGCAAGAGCTCCGTCAGCTCGTCGTGCTCGAGCCTCCCCGTCAGAACGATCCGCTCGCGCAGCGCGCGCGCCGCCCGCAGATAGCGCTCGCGCCGTGCCTCGTCTCCGCCCGCCACGCGGCCCAGGAACGCGAGCAGCTCCGCGACTGGCTCATCCTCGCGCGCGCGGTCCTCGCGCGGGGAGTCCTCGGGCGCGCCGCCCTCAGACGCGGAGTCCTCGCGCGCGCGCCCCGCTCGTGCGAGTGCGAGCGCCGCGTCGAGGCGGCCCGCCGCCAGTGCCGCGATCAGCTCTTCGATGCCTTCGCGGTACGCGCCGAAGCCCACCACCAGCAGGCGCGCGTTCGGCTCGCGCTCGAGCACCAGCGGCCACGCCGCGACCGCCAGCTCGACGCCCTTGCTCACGATCAGCTTGCCCACGTACGCCACCAGCCTGTCGCGCTCGAGGTCCACGCGCGAGAGCGCCTGCGCAGCCGCGTGCGCGTCGCGCGCGAACGTGTCGCCGGCCGCCTGTTCGCCAGCCTGTGCGCTCGCGAGCCCGCGCTCGAGCTCCCGCACCGCGCTGCGCGCCTGCGCGCGCTCGCGCGGCGCGAAGCGCTCCACGTCCACCCCCGGCGGGCCCAGGCGCGTGCGTCGAGGCAGGTCGTCCATCGCCAGCGTCTCCCACAGGCTCTCCGCCGTGTGGCGCGAGCCCACCAGCACGCCCGCCGCGCGTGCCACACCCTCGCGCGCGAACGGGACGAAGCGCTCCCGTTCGGGCTTCACCGTGTACTCGAGCGCGCTCCCGTGCACCTTCACCGCGTACGGAACCTCGCCGCCGAGCGCGCGCGCGAGGATCACCGGGCCCATCACCAGGTGGTTCACCAGCGCGATCTGCGGCCGCGCCCGAGCCGCCACCTCGCGCACCGCCGCCACGTTCGCCTCCACGTAGCGCGCCACCTCCGCGTCGCTGCACTGCGCGAACGTCCGCGCCTCTAGGCCCTCGTAGCGATCGAGAACGTACACCGGCAGCAGCGAGCCGATGTTCGGCCGGTAGATCGTGCACCGTACCGCCGCGCGCGTCCCATGCACCCGAAGGGTGCCCTCATCCCAATCCCCCCACGCATCCACGAACGGCTGGTCATCCGGGTGGCGATCCTGGCAGAGCAGGTGCACCTCGTGGCCGAGGCGCACGAGCGCGCTCGCCAGGCGCGCGTTGTAGACGTTCGATCCCGTCCCTCCGAGCAGGTAGCCGTGGAAGACCAGGATCCGCACCGATCGCGCACCCTACCGCGGGGCCCCTCGGAGGCTCCGGTAAAGTGCCGCCGGTGGACGAACACCAGCGATACCGCCTGCGCAACCCCGCCAGCGGACGCGAAGTCGTGCTCGAGGCCCAGCCCGACGAGGTCTATCTCGACCGCGAGACGCAAGAGACGCTCGAAGTCGTCGGCAAGCTCCTCCCGCTCGCGCCCTCCAAGTCGCGCCTGCCCTGGGCCGTCGAGAACCTGCGCTTCTGCCCTTCATGCCACGAGCTCGCCCAGATCGACCTCAACGAGTGCCCAACCTGCGGGCGGCGCATGGGACCGCCCGGCCCGGTGAGAGGGTGAGACTTCCGAGCGCCCGCGCCGCCCTAGCCGCCACCGCCGTGCTCGCCGCCGGCGTCGCCCTCGGCGCGTGCGGCAGCGGCACCACCAACGGCGACGTGATCCCCAAGACCACCCCCGACATCACGCCGCCCACCGACACCAGCGGCGAAAAAGCCGCCGCCTCCACAACCTCGACGACGAGCACCTCAACCACCCCGAAATCGAGCTCTTCCACCGGCGAAGCCTCCGGCTCGAGCGGTGAAGCGAGCGCCGAAACCCCCGCCGAAACGGCGAGCAAAGGGACCGGCGAAGCTACGCCCTCCGGCGGCGCCAGCGCCGAAGAAAAAACCAAAGAATCGAAATCCGAAGCCGCCTCGAGCCCCGCCGGCGGCGCGAGCGCCCCCGAAGGCAAATAACTCTTCGCCGTTTCCGCTGCGGTCGAGGGGCGCTCTGCGAGCGCGCGACCGCAGCGGAAACGGCTTCGCTTTGCCGAGGGGCGAGACCTTGCGCTCCTCTTTGATCCAACGGAGCTATGCGCGACCCTGCGAGGGACCGGTGGCGCGTTTCGCGCGACCCTGCGCGCGGCCCGGCTCGCGGCTCGCGCGTGCTACGGCGTAGAAACCAGCGTCGCGCTGTACGTCAGGCGCGCCGTCTGGTAGAGGCAGATGTATTGGACCGCGCTGCCCACCGCGGTCTGCGTGCTCTGCGAGCTCGTGCTCGAGCACGCCTTGCGTGCGCGGCTCGCCCGCCACGACGTTTCGTGGCCGAAGCCCAGCGCCAGCGCCGGCGCCCACGTCGGGACCGACAGTGCCACGATGTCGCCCTTGCGGATCGGGATCGTCCTTTCCAGCGGGAATTGCGCCGTCTCGCCGAAGTAGGGCTTCAGTTTCACCGGCGGGCTCTCCGCGATCAGCTTGTAGTTCAGGTGCGGCAGCCCTGGCACTTCGCGCAAGATCGTCAGCGCCGCTTCCGATTCGCCGCCCTCGTTCGCGTTGAAGAACTTGATCTGCGTCGCGTTTGGCTTGCCCAGAGAGATCGTCCACGCCACGACCGTCCCCGCGCGTTTCGACGTCAGCGGCCTGAGCGCGGTCCCCACCCGCACCTGGAAGCCCGTCGTGCGGCTCACCGCCAGGCACGGGTTGCCCGGGCAGCTCGCCACCGTCGCCGGGCTCGTTTCCGGCAGCGTCCCCACTTCCGTGATTTTCGCCGGCGCCACCGCGGGCAGCACGAGCGCCAGCGCGAGCACGGTCAGCGCACACAACGTTGTTCGTTTCTTCATTGCCATTGCAACACAGCCGGGCCGCAGTTGTAGCGACTCTTTCCCTAAGAGCGCCTCAACTCCTGCGCTGCGGCCTCGATCTCCTCCGGATCGCCCGGCGCGGGCACCCATGGTAGCCGCAGCCCGTCGCCCTCGTAGCGCGGGATCACGTGCACGTGGAAGTGGAACACGCTCTGGAACGCCACAGCTCCGCACGCGTTCAGCAGATTCACGCCGTCCGCGCCCAGGCGCTCGGTCGCCCGCGCCGCCAGGCGCTTCGACGCGTCCGCCACCGCCCGCAGGTCCTCCTCGTCGACGCTCAGCAGGTCGCTCGAGTGCTCCCGCGGGATCACCAGCGCGTGTCCGCGCGTAGCCGGCGCGATGTCCATGAACGAGATTGTCCGCTCATCCTCGTCCACCCTCGTCGAAGGCAGCTCGCCCTCCACGATCTTGCAGAAGATGCAGTTCGGGTCGCGCATCGCGCCGCAAAGCCTATTCGGCGTCGTCGTCGGTGCTCTTCTCGTGGGAGGTGCGCGGGCCGCTGCCCTCGCCGGCGGAGTGCTCGGCGGCGTGCTCGTGCGGCGCGCGCGGGCTGCTGCTCTCGCCGGTGGCGGGCTCCGTGTTGTTCTCGTGGGAGGTGGCGCGCGCGCGCGCGTACGCGCGCGCGTGAGCGATCGCGTCCTCGCGCGTCGCGAGCTCGCCCGCATATCGCGCCCGCGAGATCTCCTCGAGAAGCTCGCCCAGCAGCGGACCCTCGGCGATGCGCAGCTCCGCCGCGAGGTCGTCGCCGCGCACCAGCGGCCGCTGTGCACGCTCCGCGTGCCACACGAGCGCCTGCGGCAGGATCTCGCGCGCGAGCGCCATGTGCGCGTCGATCGACTCGCGCGCACGGTCGCCGCGCGTCGCCAGCCGGTCTGCCACCGACAGCAGCGTCACGTCCACCTCCACCGGCTCGCACGCGCGCAGGTAGTCATAGACGCGCGCCCGCGCGAGCGGTTGCGGCTCGTGCACGAGAAAGCCCAGGCGCAGGTGGTTGCGCGCGAGCGCCGCCACGTACGCACGCGTGCGCTCGCTCGCGCGCAGCCTGCCCAGCACCTCACGCGCCAGCTGCGCGCCGCGCACGTCGTGGCCGATGAACGTCACTCCACCGCCCGGGCGGTGTCCTCGCGTGAGCGGCTTCGCCGCGTCGTGCAGCAGGGCGCCCCAGCGCAGCGCCTGCGCGCGCGTGAGCCCGTCGGCGAGCGGCTCTGCGAGCAGCGCCGCGACCTCCGCGCCGCGCTCGCCGATCGCCCCGCCGGCGTCGCGCTCGCCGCGCGCGACCGCTTCCTCGAGCTCGATCGTCTGCTGCAGCACCTCGAGCGTGTGCTCGTAAACGTCCGCGTGGTGAAAGCGGTTCTGCTCGATGCCCTGCAGCGCCTCCAGCTCGGGAAGCACCACCGCGAGCGCGCCCACATCCCGCAGAAGCCGCAGGCCCGCGACCGCCCGCGCGCAGGAGAGGATCCGGCACAGCTCCACGAACGCCCGCTCGCCGGCCACGCGCTCCAGTGCCGGCGCGGATTCGCTCGCCGCGCGCAGGGTCTCCGCGTCCGGGTTGAGCTCGAGCTCGACGTACAGTCGCACCATCCGCAGGACCCGCAGCGGGTCGTCGCGGAACGCGCTCGGTCCCGCCATCCGCAGCCGCCGCGCCGCCACGTCCTCGAGGCCGCCGAGCGGATCGATCAGCTCGCCTCCCGAGAGCGGCTGCGCGATCGCGTTGACCGTGAAGTCGCGCAGCGCGAGGTCCGCCTGCAGCGAGCCCCCGCGCAGCGGCTCCACGTCAATCTGCCACGCGCCCTCGCGACTCTGCACGCGCCACGCGCCGAACTCGTCCGACAGCGAGAAGCAGAACGCGCGCCCCGCCGCCGCCGCGATCGCGCGCGCAGCCTGCTGCGTGTCGCCGTCCACCACCACGTCCACGTCGACCGTCGCGCGCCCCAGCGCGCCGTCGCGCACGCCGCCGCCGACGAGCCACGCCGCCGTGCCCGCGAGCGCGGTTCGCGCCACCGTCAGCGCTTCGCTCATCCCCGCTCGAGCACCTCCGCCGCGGGGCGTCGCTCGTCCTCGACACCGTCGCGGTGATACGTGCGCGGCACGCGCGCCGTCAGCCCGCACGTGATCTCGTAGTTGATCGTGTCGAGCCGTCGTGCGAGCTCCTCCGCGGCGATCCGCTCGCCGTCCTGCTCGCCGATCAGCACCGCGCGCTCCCCGACCAGCGCCGGTGCCTGCGCGCCGCCCGACAGCAGGACCGTGATGTTGTCCATGCTCACCGTCCCCACCAGCGCCCGGCGCTCGCCCGCGATCAGCACGTCGGCGTTGTTCGTCAGCCCGCGCCGCACCCCGTCGCCGTAGCCGATCGGCAGAACACCCAGCCACGACTCGCGCTCGGCGATGAATCGCCGGCCGTAGCCCGCGCTCTCGCCCGGCGCAAGCGCCTTCACCTCCGCGACGTATGAGCTCAGCTCGAGCGCCGGCTCGAGCTCACGCGCCGCCGCGTCCTCGCCGAACGGATCGAGCCCGTAGATGCCCACGCCGCAGCGCACCATGTCGAAGTGCGCCCGTCGCTCGCGGATCGTCGCCGCGCTGTTCGCCGCGTGCAGCACCAGGCGCTCGTCCGCTTCCTTGTGCGGCAGCGCCCAGCGCTCGAACGCCTCCAGCTGCTGCTCGAAGAAGCCGTCGTCGTCGAGTTCGTCCGCCGTCGCGAAGTGCGTCATCAGCCCCGCCGCCTCGACGTTCGGCAGCGCGCGTGCAGCCTCGAGTGCGCGCGTCGCCTCGTGCGGGTCGCGCGTTCCGAGCCGGCCCATGCCCGTATCGAGCTTCACGTGCACCCGCCCGCCGGCCGATCTCTGATCGGCCGCCGCTGCCACCGCGCGCACCTGGCGCTCGCTCCACACGACCACATCCGCGTCCGCCGCGAGCGCGTCGCGCAGCTCCGCGTCGGTCAGCGCCCCCATCACCAGCAAGCGCGCGTCGCCGACGCCGTGCGCACGCAGCTCCAGCGCCTCCTGCGCGCTCACCACCGCGAGCCAGCCCGCGCCCGCCGCAAGCGCCGCGTCTGCCGTCGCGTTCGCTCCGTGCCCGTAGCCGTCCGCCTTCACGACCGCGCACAGAGCCACTCCGCGCGCGCACTCCGAGTGCAGGCGCACGCAGTTGCGCTCGATCGCCGCCACGTTCACGCTCGCACACGCGCGCACCTCGCTCAACCGCCCGCCGTCCCGCCGTCGCCTGGCGTGCGCGCTTCCAAGCGCCCGCGCGAGGTCCCCGCGACGTCCTCCGGATCCGCCAGTCGCCCGCCCGGCCGCCACACGCGTTCGCGCGTGCCCGTGCGAGCCGTCCCGAGCGCGGCGATGACGTCGCTCGCGATCACGCTCTCCGCCCCTTCCTCGCGCCGCGCCGCCTCGCGTCCCGCGAGCACGTGCAGCCACACCCCCGCCGCCGCCGCGAGGAACGCCTCCAGGCCCTGCGCCAGCAGCGCAGCGATCACGCCGCTCAGCACGTCTCCCGTGCCCGCCGTCGCGAGCGCCGGGCTCCCCCCCGCGCTGACCGCGACGCACCCGTCCGGCCCGGCGATCAGCGAGTCATCGCCCTTCAGCACGACCACCGCCTGCGCGAGCTGCGCCGCCTCGCGCGCGTGGCGCAGGCGCTCGCGTTCGATCTCCTCGCGCTCCACGCCCAGCAGCCGCGCGAGCTCGCCCGCGTGCGGCGTCAGCACCGTCGCCGCGCCACGTCGCGCGAGCTCGCCCAGTCCGCCCGCTGCGTCGCCGTTGGGCGCATGCGCGTTCAGGCCGTCTGCGTCGAGCACCAGCGGCAGCTGCGCGCGCTGCGCGAGCTCGCGCGCAAACGCGCGCGCGCCGTCCGTCGACCCGAGGCCCGGCCCCAGCACCAGCGAACCCGCGCGCGCGGCCGCCGTGAGCACCGCCTCCACCGCCGCCGGCGCGAGGCGGCCTTCCTCGTCGCTCAGACCGCGCGTCATCAGCTCGAGCGGCGCGCGCGACGCGATCACCGCCTGCACCGAGTCGGGCACGCACGCCGTCACGTAGCCCGCGCCCGCGCGCATGCTCGCGTGTGCGCTCATCATCGGCGCGCCCGTCAGGCCGCGGGATCCCCCCGCGACGATCACGTGGCCGGAGCTGAACTTCGTCGAGGACGCGCCGCGGCGCGGCAGCTCGTGGAGGATCGCCGGCGCGATCAAGCCCGTCGCAATCTCGACCGGCGCGTCGCGCGTGATGCCGATGTCGATGACCTCGACTTCGCCCGCGTGCGCCTTGCCCGGAGCGATCCACAGACCGGGCTTCGCCGCGTGGAACGTCACCGTCACGCTCGCTCGCACCGCCGCCGCGGCCACGACGCCCGTCGAAGCGTCCACGCCGCTCGGCACGTCAACCGCCACCACCGGCGCGCCCGCCTCGACCACAGCCGCGATCGCCTCCGCCATCACCCCGCGCGGCTCGCCCGCAAACCCCGTCCCCAGCAGTGCGTCCACGAGCGCCGAAGCCTGCGCGATTGCGAGCCGGCCTTCCTCGCCCTCGAAGTCGCGCGCCGGCGCTCCGCGCAGGCGCTCGAGGTTCGCGCGCGCGTCCGGCGAGAGGTCCGCGCTGATGCACACCACCTCCACCTCGCGCCCCGCCTCGCGCAGCACGCGCGCCGCCACGAGGCCGTCCCCGCCGTTGTTGCCCTTGCCGCACACCACCGTCACGAGCCCATCGGGCACCACGCGCTCGACCGCGCGCGCGACCGCCGTGCCCGCCCTCTCCATCAGGTCGAGGCCGGGAACGCCGTGCGTCTCGATCGCGAAGCGCTCGCTCGCGCGCATCGCCTCTGCGTCGGGCAGCGGAATAAGCCAGCCGGGCAGCTTCATGACGATCAGCGATGCTAGTCCCCGTCGCGCGCGCGCACCGGTGCGCGCCGTGCGCGCCGCGCTCGGACGCGCGCCGGGCGCCGCGCCCCGCGCCGTGCGCTACTCGACGGTGACCGTCTTTGCGAGGTTGCGCGGCTGGTCGACGTTCAGGCCGCGCAGGCGCGCGATCGCGTAGGCGAGCAGCTGCAGCGGTATCACCGCGAGCACCGGCTGCAGCATCCAGTCCGTCTCCGGCACCTCGATCGCCGCGTCGACGTGCTCTCGCACCAGCGCTTCGCCCGCCGTCGTCACCGCGATCGCGCGCGCGCCGCGTGCGCGCGCCTCCTGGATGTTCGAAACGAGCTTCTCCAGCACCGGCGAGCGCGTCGCCACGCACACCACCGGCGTCCCGTCTTCGAGCAGCGCGATCGGCCCGTGCTTCATCTCGCCCGCCGCATACGCGTCCGTGGACACGTAGGAGATCTCCTTCAGCTTGAGCGCGCCCTCGAGCGCGACCGGCAGGCCCACGTGGCGCCCGATGTAGAGGAAGAAATCACGCTCGAAGCACCCGCGCGCGATCTCCTGCGTCTGCTGCTCGCACTGCTCGATCACCTCCGCCATCGCGTGCGGCAGGCGCTTGAGCTCCGCGACCAGCTCCGCGATCCGCTCCTTGGGCAAAGTGCCGTGTAGCTCCGCCAGGCGCAGCGCGAGCAGGTACATCACCGCGACCTGACACACGAACGTCTTCGTCGCCGCGACACCGATCTCGAGGCCCGCGCGCGTGAACAGGACGCCGTCGCACTCGCGCGTCGCCTGCGAGCCCATCGTGTTCGTGATCGCGAGCACCGTCGCGCCGCGCTCGCGCGCGAGACGCATCGCCGCGAGCGTGTCCGCCGTCTCGCCCGATTGCGAGATGCCGATCACGAGGTCCCCCTCCCCGACCACCGGGTTGCGATAGCGGAACTCGGACGCGATGTCGAGCTCGACCGGCACGCGTGCCCACTCCTCGATCGCGTAGCGGCCGATTAGGCCCGCGTGGTAGGCGGTGCCGCACGCGACGACGACGATCCGCCGCGTGCCCGCGAGGATCGACTCGTCGAGCGCCCCCTCCTCGTCGAGGTCGACACCGTCGCCGCGCGCCGTACGGTCGGCGATCGTCTCCGCCACCGCGTCCGCCTGTTCGGCGATCTCCTTGAGCATGAACGTCTCGAAGCCGCCCTTCTCTGCCGTCTCCTCGTCCCAATCTACCGTCTCGATCGCGCGCTCGACCGGCGTCCCGTCGGCCTTCGTGATCTGCACGTCCTCCGCGTGCAGCACGACGATCTCGCCGTTCTCGACGAACTGCACGCGCCGCGTGTGCGCGAGGAAGGCGGGCACCGCCGACGCGACGAACTGCTCGCCCTCGCCGCGGCCGACGATCAGCGGACACTCCTTGCGTGCGCCGACGAGCGTCTCCGGCTCGTCGAGGCTCATCGCGACGAACGCGAAGTGGCCGTCGAGCTGCGCGTACGCGCGCCTCACCGCCTCCGCCAGGTCGCCCTCGTAGAGCTCCGCGATCAGGTGCGCGATCACCTCCGCGTCCGTCTCCGAGGTGAACACGCTCCCGCCCGCCTGCAGGCGCCGCTTGAGCGCCATGTAGTTCTCGACGATGCCGTTGACCACCACGTGCACGCGGTCGTCGCTGTCGTAGTGGGGGTGCGCGTTCTCCTCGCTCACGCGCCCGTGCGTCGCCCAGCGCGTGTGGCCGATGCCCGTGCGCGCCGGCTTCGTCGCCAGCGCCACGCCGCCCGCGTCGCCCTCGAGCTTCGCCTCGAGCGCCTTCAGGTTGCCGACCGCGCGGACGGCTTCGATCTGGTCGCCCGCGATGACCGAGATGCCCGCCGAGTCATAGCCCCGATACTCGAGCTTGCCGAGACCCGCGAGCAGCACCTCGCGGACGGGCCGCCCGCCCACATAGCCAACGATCCCGCACACCGTCGCGACGATATCAGCGCTTCTTTAGGCAAGCTCGCGGCGCACCAGCTCGGCCAGGCGATCGCATACCGCTGCCGCCTCCTCGTCCGTCGGCGCCTCCACCATAACCCGCACGAGCGGCTCGGTGCCGCTCGCGCGCACGAGCACGCGCCCGCGACCCGCGAGACCCTCTTCGGCCGTGCGCACCGCCTCCGCGAGCTGCCGCGAACGCGCCGCCGCCGTGCGGTCGGCCACGCTCACATTGACGAGCCGCTGGGGCAGCTTCGCCATCGCCGCACGCTCGGCAAGATCGCCGCCCGCGAGCGCCTCGAGCACGAGCAGCGCGCTCGCGATGCCGTCGCCGGTGCTGTTGAAGTCCATGTCGATCAGATGGCCCGACTGCTCGCCGCCGAACGCCCAGTCGCGCGCGCGCAGCTCCTCGAGCACGTAGCGGTCGCCGACCTGCGTCGTCGCGACGGCCACACCCGCGCGCTCCATCGCCGCGTGAAAGCCGAAGTTCGTCATCACCGTCACCGCGACGCCGTTCCCGCGGAGCCGCCCCCGCGTGCTGCGGTTCAGCGCGACGATCGCCATCAGCTCATCGCCGTCGACCACCTCCCCGCGGCGATCGACCGCGAGCACGCGGTCGCCGTCGCCGTCGAAGGCGAATCCCGCGTCGTGACCGCCCTCGGCGACCATGCGCGCGAGCCCGTCGATGTGCGTCGATCCGCAGCCCGCGTTGATGTTGCGCCCGTCCGGCACATCCCCGATCACCGTCACGTGCGCACCCAGGCGCCTGAAGATCTCCGGCGCGACCTCGTACGTCGCGCCGTTTGCGCAGTCGAGCACCAGGTCCAGGCCGGCGAGATCGAGCTCGCGATAGCGCGTGTGCAGCTCGCGCAGGTAATCCTCCGCCGCCCCGCGCAGCCGGCGGATGCGCCCGATCGGCGTCGCGGACGCCGCGGGCTCCGCGGCCGCGTCGGCGTCCGCGCCGCCCTCATCCGCGCCGAGCGCGCCTTCGATCGCCGCCTCGTCCTCGTCTGAGAGCTTGAAGCCGTCGCTCGCGAAGAACTTGATGCCGTTGTCCTCGAACGGGTTGTGCGACGCCGATATCACCGCCGCGAGGTCGAGGCCGTAACGGCCGATCAGAAGCGGCGCCGCGGGGGTCGGCAAGATGCCCGCGAGCAGCGCATCGCCGCCCTCCGCGCTCACGCCCGCCGCGAGCGCCGACTCGAGCATCTCCCCCGACTCGCGCGTGTCGCGCAGGATCACCACCTGCGGGCGCTGCGCGGCGCTGCGCGACGTCGCCGCGCGACCGAGCGCGAGCGCGAGCGCCGGCGTCAGGAAGCTCCCCGCGCGCCCGCGGACGCCGTCGGTGCCGAACAGCTTGCGCGCCACGCGTTCGCGCTCCGCCGCGCGCTAGCGCTTCGAGAACTGCGGACGCTTGCGCGCCTTCTTCAGCCCCGCCTTCTTGCGCTCCTTCGCGCGCGAGTCGCGCGTCAGGAATCCGCGTCGCTTGAGCTCGCCGCGCAGGTTCGGGTCCGCCTCGAGCAGCGCGCGCGAGACTCCGTGCCGCAGCGCGCCCGCCTGCGCGGAGATGCCTCCGCCGTGCAGCCGTGCGACGACGTCCATGCGCTCGTGATAACCGACCGTCTCGAGCGGCTGGCGGATGTTGCGCTGGAGCGTCGCGCGCGGGAAGTGCTCCTCGAGCGTGCGCCCGTTGACGAGGTACGTCCCCGCCCCCGGCCGCAGCGTCACCCGCGCGATCGCCGTCTTGCGCTTGCCCGTTGCGCGGTAGCGCGCGCCCGCCGCGAGGTCGATCGCCGCCGTCGCGATCGGCTCGCTCAGAACCTCATCGCGCGCGTCGGGCTCCTCCGCCGCCTCCGCGTCCGCGTCCTGGTCCTCGTCCTCGATCGCGTACGGGTCGACGTACTCCTGCACCTCGCCGCGACCGAGCGGGTCCTCACCCTCGCGCACGATGTCCACTTCGAGGTGCGCGCCCGGCACCGCCGGCTTCACGCGCGGCGTCTCTGCCTCGTCCTCCTCCTCGGGCCCGCCGTCCGCTGCGGCAGCCGGTGCGGCCTCCGCCGGCGCGGCCTCGGCCTGCGGCTCCGGCGCCTCGGCCTCCGGCGTCTCGGCCTCGGCCGCGTCCGCGGGCTCCGTGGACTCCTCTGCGACGGGCTCGGCGACGGGCTCGGGCGCCTCCTCAGACACCGGCTCCGCGGACTCCTCGGCTACCGGCTCGTCCTCGGCGCGCGCGTCGGGTGAGTCGGAGGCGGAGGTCTCCCCGGCGGCCTCACCGCCCTCGGGCGCCTCGCCGGCCTCGGGCGCCTCGTGTGCCCCGGTCGCCTCGTCGGGCGTCGGCGTGTCGTCGTCTGCCATTACTCGTCAGCCGGGAACGGTTGCGGCTTCTGCGCGGCGTGCGGGTGCTCCTCGCCGGCGTAGATCTTGAGCTTCGTGATCTGCTTTCGCGCCAGGCGATTGCGCGGCATCATGCCCTTGACGGCCAGCCGGATGATCTCCTCGGGCCGGCGCGCGAGCATTTCCTCGAAGCTGCGCGAGCGCAGTCCTCCGGGGTAGCCCGAGTGGCGGTAATAGCGCTTGTCAGTGCGCTTGTTGCCGCTGACGTGGATCTTCTCCGCGTTGACGACCACGACGAAGTCGCCGGTGTCGATGTGGGGCGTGTACGTCGGCTTACGCTTTCCGCGCAGCGCGTCCGCGATCTGCGTCGCGAGGCGCCCGAGCGTCTTGCCGCTCGCGTCGACGACGAACCAGTTGCGCTCGCGGTCGGACGGCTTTGCTACGTACGTCTTCGTGGAGGGTGCCATGGCGTAAAAAAAAGCCGCGCTGGACGCTTCCTCGCGCGGCGCTGCGACATGATAGGCGAAGTGGAGCGCGCTCGCCGGACCCGCCGCCGCCGCCGGCGCGGCGGCAGGCGGCGTCATTCAGACGCGCTGATCGCTCACTCCCACTCGATCGTGCCGGGGGGCTTCGAGGTGATGTCGAGCACGACGCGGTTTACTTCGCGCAGCTCGCCCATCATGCGCGAGGCGATCGTCTCGAGCAGGTCGTAGGGCAGTCGCGCCCAGTCGGCCGTCATCGCGTCGTCGCTCGTCACCGCGCGGATCACGACCACGTGGCCGTAGGTGCGCTCGTCGCCCTGCACGCCGACGGTGCGGATGTCGGGGAGCACGCAGAACGACTGCCACAGCTCGCGGTACAGGCCCGCCGCGCGAATTTCCTGCTGCAGGATGTGGTCGGCCTCGCGCAGCAGCGCGAGGCGCTCCCTGGTCGCTTCGCCGCCGACGACGCGAATCGCGAGCCCCGGCCCGGGGAAGGGCTGGCGCCACACCAGTCGCTCGGGCAGGCCGAGCTCGGCGCCGACCGCGCGGACCTCGTCCTTGAACAGCGCGCGCAGGGGCTCGACGAGCTCGAAGTCGAGATCGTCTGGCAGCCCGCCGACGTTGTGGTGGGACTTGATCGTCGCCGCGCCCGTGCCGCCGCCGGACTCGATCACGTCCGAGTACAGCGTGCCCTGGACGAGGAACCGCGGCCCGTCGCCCTCGCCGGCGCCATCGGTGCCGCCGAGCTTGCGCGCCTCCTCCTCGAACACGCGGATGAACTCCGCGCCGATCGCCTTGCGCTTGGCCTCGGGCTCGGTGACGCCCTCGAGCACGCGCAAGAAGCGCGACTCTGCGTCCACCGCCACGAGCGGGACCTTGAACGTGTCGCGGAACGCGCTCACGACCTGTTCGCCCTCGTCCTTGCGCATCAGACCGTGGTCGACGAAGACGCACGTCAGCTGGTCTCCGACGGCGCGGTAGGTGAGGAGCGCGGCGACGGAGGAGTCCACGCCGCCCGACAGGCCGCAGATGACGCTCGCCCCGCCGACCTGCGCGCGGATGCGGCGCACCTGGTCCTCGACGATCGACGCGGGTGACCACGACTGCGAGCAGCCGCAGATCTCGCCGAGAAAGCGGCCGAGGATCTCCTGCCCGTACGGCGTGTGCACGACCTCGGGGTGGAACTGGATCCCGTAGATGCCGCGCTGCGGGTCCTCGACCGCCGCGACCGGCGACGCGCTCGAGGAGGCGAGCGTCGTGAAGCCGGGCGGCGGCGCGAAGACCGTGTCGCGGTGCGACATCCAGCACGTCTGCTCGCTCGGCATCCCGCGCAGCAGCACGCCCGCCTCGAGCACACGCAGGTCCGAGCGGCCGAACTCCCCGACCTCGGCCTGCTCGACACGACCGCCGAGCTCGGACATCAGCAGCTGCATGCCGTAGCAGATGCCCATCACCGGGACGCCCAGCTCGAGCAGGCCGCGCTCGAGGCGCGGCGCACCCGGCGCGTACACCGACGCCGGCCCGCCCGAGAGGATCACCCCGCGCGGCCGGCGCGCGGCCACATCCTCTAGCGGCGTCGTGTGCGGAAGCAGCTCGGAGAACACGCCGCACTCGCGCACCCGGCGCGCGATCAGCTGGCTGTACTGCCCGCCGTAGTCGAGGACGACGATCTCCTCGCTGACCGCCGCAAGCGTGCGCGCGCGCTCGGCTACCGGCGCGGCGGCTGCGGCGACGGCGTCAGTCATTTACGAGGGCGGCTGCCTTTCCGTTCGTCGCGCCCATCCCGATGCCCTGGTCGCGCTGCAGCGCCTTGCCCTCTGTCTGCAGCGCCGGCGCGATCACGACCTCGGCGCGATTGAACTCCGCGAGGTCCTTGTGCCCGCACGTCGCCATCGATGTGCGCAGGCCGCCGAATAGGTTGAAGGTGCCGTCGTTCTCTCGCGCGGGGCCGACGAGGATCTCCTCGAGCGACCCGTTCTGCGCGGTCGCGACGCGCGCGCCGCGCGGTAGCGTCGGGTGGAAGGTCGCCATGCCCCAGTGAAAGCCGCGCCCCGGCGCCTCGTACGCGCGCGCGAGCGGCGATCCGAGCATGACCGCGTCCGCGCCCAGCGCGATCGCCTTCGCCACGTCGCCGCCGTTGCGCATGCCGCCGTCGGCGATCACCTGGCAGTACTCGCCCGTCTCGAGCATGTGCGTCGAGCGCGCGTGCGCGACGTCCGCGATCGCGGTCGCCTGCGGCACGCCGATGCCGAGCACGCCGCGCGTCGTGCACGCGGCGCCCGGGCCGACGCCAACGAGGACGCCGGCGGCGCCCGTGCGCATGAGGTGAAGCCCCGTGTGGTAGGACGCGCAGCCGCCCACGACGACCGGCACGTCGAGCGTCGGGATGAACTCCTTCAGGTTGAGCGGCTCGGAGACCGTCGAGACGTGCTCGCCGGAGACGACTGTGCCCTGGATCACGAGCACGTCGAGCCCCGCCTCGAGCGCGATCTCGTGGTAGCGCAGCACGCGCTGGGGCGTCAGCGACGCGGCGACGACGACTTTCTGCTCCTTGATTTCCGCGATCCGCTGCGCGATCAGCTCGGGCTTGATCGGCTCCGCGTAGATCTCCTGCATCTCGCGCGTCGCGATCTCCTTCGGCAGCGAAGCGATCCGCTCGAGCTGCTCATCCGCGTCCTCGTAGCGCGTGAAGATGCCCTCGAGGTTCAGCACACCGAGGCCGCCGAGGCCGCCGACTACGCCGGCGGTCTGAGGCGAGACGACGCCGTCCATCGCCGCGGCGAGCAGCGGCAGCTCGAACTGGTAGGGCCCGAGCTTCCACGAGATGTCGATGTCGTCGGGATCGCGCGTACGCCGCGAGGGCACGATCGCGATGTCGTCGAAGCCGTACGCCTGACGCGCCTTCTTCCCGCGACCGATCTCGATTTCCATCAGCGGATCATGCCAGCCCGCGCGGACGCGTGAGCCGCGGGCAATGAGGGGTCTGAGGGGGCGCCGCCGAAGCCTGCTCGGCGCTTTCGCTGATGGGGGCCAAGTGGCCTCGAGCATAGCAATCGACCCGCGGCGAACAGCGGCGAAATCCCTGGTTCGGAGGCCTTCACCGGCGTCCCGGACGCGCTGGTGCCCTTGGGTATGCTCGGTTGACTATGAGCACCGGGGCCGCGGGTTACGACCCGCAACAGATAGAGCTGCGCCGACAGTCCGCGTGGCGCGAGCTGGACGCTTTCCGCACACCCGCGCCCGCCGAGGACCAGCCGCACCTCTACATCAAGCCGTCCGCGCCGTTCACCTCGGGCAACGTGCACATGGGCCACGTGCGCAGCTACTCGATCGGCGACGCGTACGCGCGCTTCAGGCGCGCGCGCGGCGACGCGGTGCTGTTCGCGTTCGGCTTCGACGCGTTCGGCCTGCCGGCGGAGCTCGCCGCGATCGCCTCCGGCGAGCGGCCGAGCGAGTGGGTCAAAGACTGTGCCGAGCATATGCGCGGACAGCTCGAGCGGCTCGGCTTCTCATTCGACTGGGAGCGCGCGTTCTTCAGCTCCGACGTCGTCATGTACCGCTGGTCGCAGTGGCTGTTCCTGACGCTGCTCGAGCGCGACCTCGTCTACCGCGGCGTCGGCACCGTGGACTGGTGCGACACCTGCCAGACGACGCTCGCGACGATCCAGGTCGAGAACGGGCTGTGCTGGCGTTGTCACAACCCCGTGCGGTTGATCCAGCGCGCCGAGTGGAACCTGCGCATCAGCGCGTACGTGCCCGAGAACGACGAGCGCCTCGCCGAGGTCGAGGACAACTGGGACGAGATCGCGCTCGCGAGCCAGCGCTTCGTGCTCGGCCGCGTCGACGGCGTCGAGGTGGACCTGCGCGCCGAGGACGGCGACGAGCTCACGGTATTCACCCCGCACGCCGACGCGCTCGAGCTCGCGCGCTTCGTGCTCCTCTCGCCCAAGCACCCCGCGGTCGACGCGTGGGCCGTCTCCGAGCGGGCGCGCGCGCAGCTCGAGGAGCTGCGCTCCGGCGGCCTCGAGCGCGCGTCGCGAGACGCGGAGGCGATCTCGATGATCGACACCGGGCGCACGCTCCCGGCGCCGGCGGGCGGCGCTCCGCTGCCGGTACTCGTGTCGCCGATCGTCGACGGGCGGTTTGGCGCGACGGCGGTTCTCGGGATCCCCGATCGCGACCACAGCGACGAGCTGATCGCTTCGCGCCTGCCTTCCACGCCGGAGGCGCTGCCCTCCGCGCCGGAGGCGCAGGCGAGCGGCGAGACCGCGGCCGCGGCGTCCTCTCGCGCGAGCGCCCCGCGGCCCGCCGTGCGCTACAAGGCCGAGGACTTTTCGATCTCGCGCCAGCGCACGTGGGGCACGCCGATCCCGATCGTGTGGTGCGAGGGCTGCGGGATGCTGCCCGTGCCGAAGGAGCAGCTTCCGGTGGTGCTGCCGAAGGACATCACGCCGACGGGCACCGGCAATCCGCTCGCTGAGCGCGAGGACTTCGTGAACACGACGTGCCCGAGCTGCGGCGGTCCCGCGCGGCGCGAGACGGACACGCTCGACGGCCACTTCGACGCCCTCTGGCTGTGGGTGCCCGTGTGCGTCCCCGTCGACGCGCGCGAGGAGCCGCTGGAGCAGATCCTCGCGCTGCCCGAGCTGCGCCACTGGCTCCCCTGCGCGCGCGTCGTCGCGGGCTCGGACAGCGGCAACTTCGTCTTCGACCAGCGCATCGCGACGAAGGCGCTGCGCGACATCGGCCCGTTCGCGTTCCTCGCCGACGGCGAGCCCTTCGCGGGCTGCCTGTTCCACGAGATGGTGATCAGCGACGGGCGCAAGATGAGCAAGCACCTCGGCAACGTCGTCGATCCCGATGAGCTGGTCGCGCGCTTCGGCGCGGACACCGTACGCCTCGCGGTGCTGTACGCCGCGCGCCCGCAGCGCTCGCTGAACTGGAGCGACTCGTCGGTCCTGCGCTGCCACCGCTTCCTCACGCAGGTCCACGACTACCTGCACGCGCGGATCGCCGCGGCGGACGATGTCGCGACACCCGAGCGCGACACGACCGAGCACCTGCGCAAACGGCTCGCCGGGTGGTGCGAGACGGGCGCGCAGAAGATCACGGAGGACATGGAGGAGCTCGAGATGCACAGCGCCGCGCGCAACGTGATGCGGCTGTTCGACCGCATCCGCGACTTCGAGAAGCGCGTCAAGGCGCGCGAGGAGAAGCTGAGCCGTGCCGACAGCGACGCGCTCCTCGAGGCGCTCGCAGTGCTCGTACAGCTGCTCGCGCCGCTCACGCCGCACCTAGCCGAGGAGCTGTGGATCGCGCTCGGCAACGAGATCTCTGATGCGCAAATGCCGTGGCCCGGGGTATCGTTGGTGGCACCCGCATGAGCAGATCGAGCAGCAACGGCCCTGGGGAGGGGCCGCGCCGGCGGACGCGCTCGTGTGCGACGGGCCTCGTCTGTCACCGCTGTGACCTCTCCTACGCGCTGGAGGAGACGGTCTACGCGTGCCCGCAGTGCGGCAAGGGCCTCGACGTCGTCTACGACTACGAGCGCGCCGCGCAGCACTTCACCGAGGTCCCGCGTGAGCAGCGCCCGCAGAACATCTGGCGCTTCGAGGAGCTGCTCCCGATCGTCGATGCGGAGGCGCAGCAGCGCGTCGGCCTGCACGCCGGCTACACGCCGCTGATCCGCGCCGACCGCCTCGGCGCGGAGCTCGGGATCGCGAACCTGTACCTCAAGGACGACTCGACCTCGCGCCCGAGTCTCTCCTACAAGGACCGTGTCGTCGCGATGTCGATCGCGCGCCTGCTCGAGCTCGGCAAGGACGAGATCGGCTGCGTCTCGACGGGCAACGTCGGCACGGCCGTCGCCTCGTACGCGGCCAAGGCGGGGGTCGCGGCATACGTCGTCTACCCAAATCGGCTCGAGGACACGAAGGCGCGCGCGTGCGCGGCGCTCGGCGCGAAGGTATGCCAGGTCGAGGGCAACTACGACGAAGCCAACCGCCGCTGCAAGGAAGTCGCGGAGGCCGCGAGCATGGAGTTCGCGAACATCACGCTGCGGCCGTTCTACGCGGAGGGCGCGAAGACGTCCGCGTTCGAGATCGTCGAGCAGCTTTCGTGGAACGCGCCCGCGCACATCGTCACGGCCGCCGCCGGCGGCACGCTTTCCTCGCGCCTGCACAAGGGGCTCGTCGAGCTCCAGCAGCTCGGCCTCGCGCACACGGAGTCGACGCGCATCCACATCGCGCAGCCGAGCGGCTGCAACCCGATCGCGAGCGCGATCATCGCGGAGGAGGCGGAGATCCACCCGATCACGCCCGAGACGGCCGCGCACTCGCTGGCGATCGGCGCGCCCGGCGACGGCTACCTGGTGATCGACGCGGTGCTCAAACGCGGCGGCACGGGCGCCTTCGCGAGCGATCCGGAGATCTTCGCGGGCATCGACCTGCTCGCCGCAACCGAGGGGGTGCTCACCGAGCCCGCCGGAGGAACGACCGTCGCGGTACTCGAGAAGCTCGCCGCGGAAGGCCGCTTCGCATCCGACGAGGTGGTCGTCGCGATAATCACGGGCAACGGGCTGAAGACGCTCGACGACCACCCCGAGAAGCCGTGGCCGGCGAAGATCGACTGCGAGCTCGACGCGATGCTCGCGGCGCTCGAGGAGCTGAAGCGCGGCGGCGCGCTGACCGAGCGCGCGCTCGAGCAGCTGCACGCCTAGCTCGAGCAGTCGCACGCCTCGCGGCAGCCGCACGTCCAGCCGCAGCCGCCGCAGCCGGCGTGGACGTTCGATCGATGCGCGACGCGACTCGCGCCTGAGCGGCTGCAGCGCACGCGCGCATGCGAGTAAAGTTGCCGCGATGGAAGACCTAGAGCGCGACCCGCTGCCCGAGCTCGAGGAGCGCCGGCGCAAAGAGCGCCAGGCGGTCGACGAGGCGGGCGGCGGCGAGTCCGAGGGCTTCGAGCTGAGCGAGGAGGAACTGATCGAGCACGCCTCGCACGGAGACCAGCACGCGCCTGTGCGCATCATCTACGACGCGACCTCGGAAGAGGAGCAGGCGGGCGCGATCTACAGCGAGGCCGACGAAGAGCAGCTGGCCGACTAGCGCGCGCGAAGCCGCGTTACGCGCGCGAGGATCACGCAGCGCGGCGGCGCGCGCAGCGAGCGAGAAAGTGAGGAAGCATGGAGGGCCCGTTCGCATCGTCGAAGGAGTTCCGCGAGGTGATGGACAAGGTCTTCGCGCTCATGAGCGAGGATCCGCAGATGGGGCCGCGCCTGCGCGACGCGAACGTCCCGCAGCGCTTCGAGTTCGACGACGTCGACCTCGTCATGAACATCCGCGCGGGCACCGAGGGCGAGGGCGCGAACCTGCACTGGGAGTGGACGGACGACGTCGACTGGTCGCCGCGCGTACGCATGACGATGTCCTCGGAGACCGCGAACCGGTACTTCCAGGGCCGCGAGAACGTCCCGCTCGCGATCGCGCGCCGGCGCATCAAGACGGGCGGCGACATCAAAGCGTCGCTCGAGCTGATTCCGATCACGAAGCCCGTGTTCGAGCGCTACCGCGCACTCGTCGAGTCCGAGTACCCGCACCTGAAGGTTTAACGCAACGGGGGCGCCGTTCGGCGCCCCCGTTTCAGATCAGTGTGCCCCGGTACCTACGGTTTCGGGCACCACACGTTGTACGGAACCCCTTCGCACGGGTTGGCCATCGTCGGAGAGCGTTCTTCCATCCGTTTGACCGGCAGGAGTTTGACTGCGCTGCGTTTGTATTCCTCACCCGGCCCTTCAGGGCATTCGGCGAGCAGCCGCGAGTCGCACGCCGCCTGCGCGGCGAGCACGCCCGTGGAGCCGGCGCCGCCGGTGTCCGGGTTCGAGCACGTGCCGTGCGTCGTCTGGATCGCGGCGGGTTCGCTGCTCGGTTCGCCGCCGCCTTCCTCGACGTTGCTGTGCCAGCAGTTGATCAGCTGTTTCGGTTCCGCGTTGGAGACTTCGCCGATGTCGCCGTTGGTCGGGTTTTTGAAGCCGCCGTTGTTGGCGAACGTGTTCCCCTGGACCTCGTTGGCGTACGGTTCGAAGACGCACTCGGTCTTGCCTTCGACTTCGGCTTTGATGCCGCCGCGGCAGTTGTCTTCGGGGAATTCTTTGAGGACCTGCGCCGGCGGTTCTTCTTCCACCCCGGGATAGGTGAGCACGAGGATGCCCCACGCGTTGTTGCCGGCAAACGTGTTTTCGGTAATCAGGTCGTTGCGCCCGCCGGCGTCGGTCATGCCGGTGCCGAGCAGCCCGGGCGCGCCGCCCGAGGTGGGCGTGCCGCCGTTGTTGTTTTCGATGATCCGGCTGTGGATCATCACCCAGCAGATGTTCTTGCGCTGCGCGCCCGGCGGAGGCGAGGGGTTTTCCTTGCCTTCGGGGCACAGCCCTTCCTGCGGCGCGGGAGCGTCGTCGTTGTTCTGAGACGTCGTCGCGACGCCCTCCTCGTTGTTGTTGAATTCAGTGTTCGCGATCGTCAGGTGACCACCGGAGTTCGACCCCGAGTAGCCGAGGTCGTTGCCCTCGAACTGGCTGTTCTCGACGATCGTGTGGCAGTCCGGGCAGGCGCCGATGTAGACGCCCGAGTCGGACATGTTGCTCGCGTAGGACTGGTTGAAGATTCCGGGGCCTCCGAAGACGTTGGAGGCGTAGACGCCGTAGGTCGCCGACGGCTTGCTCGTTCCGCCCCAGTAGGTCGACGTCGCGCTCACGTATTCGCCCCACCACGAGCGCAGGGCCTGCTTGCCGGTCGACTGCCCGCCGTCGAACCAGATCTCGTCGCCACCGCCTTTCTTGCCGGAGACGAAGTTGCAGGCGGAGAAGTTCTGCAGCCAGACGCCTTCGGCCTTGTAGACGACGATGCCGTTGTTGCCGCTGAAGCCACCGCCTTCTTCGGGTTCGCCGAGGTACTGCGCGGCTTCTTCGGAGCTGCACTCCGGGGTGCCGGGCTTGGTGCCGTCGAGCATGACGGTGTTGCGGTTCATGCCGCGAATGTGCAGGCCGGGCGTCGTGATGACGATGTCGGCTCCCGCCCGGTCGTCGCCGACGGCTCCCGCCATGTGCTGGCTGGCCGACTGTTTGTAGTCGCCGGGCCCGATCAGGATCCAGTTGCCCGGGGCCGCCGCGGCGATCGCTTCCTGGATCGTTTTGCACTGGCCTTTTTTGCCGTTGAAGGTGCCGACGCGAAGGACGCGCCGTTTCGGCGGCGGGATGCGTTTCGAGGGCACGCACGTGTTGGTTGCCGCCTGCGCTTCGGCGACGCTGCCGAAGACGACGGCGAGGCACAGCGCCGCGCCGAGCAGCGCGCCTCCGGCCTTCATCAAACGACGACGACGTACGGCGTGGAACGCGCCCATGCTCAGCACCTCACCCTTCTAAGTCCGTAAACACTGATCCCTCTCGGGCCTTGGCGTGTGCCGATTGGCCCCCGGTGCGGACACCCCGATCCGCCGTGCGGCGGATCGCGTCCGGGGCGAAACCTTACACGCTCGCGGCAATTGCGTCGAGCGCGCCGCGGGGCTCCAGGTAATCGAATGGTTTTTGGAACATTCACGACGAATGTTTTGATACCCTCGCGCGCCAACGTACCGAGACGCGCCGATGAGGGTCGGCGGAAGGAGAGGGAAATGAGGATGACGAACCGACTCGCTCGGCCGGCACGCTCCATGCCACGCGTGGCTCTCGTGTTTGCCGCGATGAGCATGCTGACGCTCGCTGCGGCTTCGGCGGCGAGCGCTTCGAAGTTCGAACGGCGCCCCGTGCTGTTCGTCCACGGCTTCGAGAGCGCGGGCTCGAACTTCGCCTCGCAGGCGATGCGCTTCGAAAGCAACGGCTACCCGCACGCGTGGGTCGAAGAGCTCGACTACGACTCGACGGCCGCCACGGGCAACATGAGCGAAGTCGAAAAACAGATCGAAGCCGCGATCACGGCGCTGAAAGTCCGCACGGGGGCAAAGCAGGTCGTTCTGATCGGCCACTCCGAGGGCACGTCGGTCGTCTACCACTACCTCGCCGAAAGCGAAAAAGCGGCCGAACACCGCGCGACGGTGGCGGCGTACGCAAACCTCGACGGGCAGGAAAAGAACCCCGGCGTGCGCACGCTCGCGGTGTGGGCGGGCCGCTGCGGCGACGCGACGTGCAGCAAACCCGAACGGCACATGGAAGGCGCCGAAAACGTGACGATCCCGAACTCGACGCACGTGCAGACGTCGACCTCGCCGGAAACGTTCCAGCAGATGTTCAAGTTCTTCCGCGGGCGGCTGCCGAAGCACGACATCGTCCCGCAGAAACTGATCGCGCTGCAGGGCAAGGCGCTCGAATTCCCACAGAACACGGGCCTCGCCGGCGACACCGTCGAAATCTGGCCGGTCAACGCAAACGGCGAACGCGCCACCAAGTCGCCGATCGCGTCGATCCCGATCACCGACGGCTCGGAGGCCGGCGGCGGGTGGGGCCCGGTGGCGGCGAAGGCGGGGCAGCGCTACGAGTTCGCGCTCGTCGGACCGGCGAAAACGATCCACGTGTACATGGAGTCGTTCGTGCGCAGCGACTACGCGATCCGGCTGCTCGGGTCGGTGCCGATCTCGACCCAGTCCGGCAAGTTCCCCGGACGCAGCGGCGCGGTGCAGATTCGCTACAAGGAGTACTGGGGCAACGAACCGGGGCAGAACGACGAACTAAAGATCAACGGCCTCGAGCTCTGCACGCCGACGCTGTGCCCGTGGGAAAAGGAGGTCAACGCGTACTTCGCGTTCGACTGGGAAGGCAAGGAAGAATCGACGCTGAACGAAGAACCGGCGCTGAGCAAGCTCCCGTTCATCCAGGCCGCCCAGGTGTACATCCGCGGTCACGAACCAACCGATGAAATCGTCCACTACCAGCTGAGCTCACGCGGCGGCGGCGGGCTGCGGACGCTGAACGTCCCCAACTGGGAAGGCACGACCAACCAGGTGGAGATCTTCTGGAACGACTTCGAGAGCATCAACTTCTAGGCCTGGCGACCGCGTGGTGGTGGCGAGCCCCCACGACACCAGCCGCCTGAGTCGAAGCTGCTCGAGCATGGAGGAAGGCCCCGCTCTTTTAGAGCGGGGCCTTTCAGTGACCGGAGAGCGGCCTGCCGCTGTGAGCGTTCTCACCGGCGCGTTATGAGGTCCTTACGGACGGGGAGATGATCTGACGCTATGCACCTGCGCGCGGCGTGTGCCCTGGTCGTGAGCGCGACGCTGCTCGGAGCGTGCGGCGGAGCGGCGAGCGCTCCGAGCCGTTCCGGCACGATCCCCGCGTCCGCCAACGCGAGCACCACCGCGGGCGCGAGCACCGCGAGCCAGGCGAGCGCCGCGCCCGCCCCGCGCCCGCGCACGTTCGCGCTCGCAGTGCGTGCACCGGCGTCGCCGGGCCCGTCGTGGAGCGTGGTCGCGCGCGTCGGCGAACAGCCGCTGGCGTGGTTGGAGCGGCGCGGCGGGGTGACGCTGATCCGCTTCGACCAAGCGCACACGCGGCTGATCCTTCATGCCGGCACGGCCGAACCGGAAGGCAGCGGCTGGCCGCACGGGAGCGAGATCGGCCCGAGCGAGGCCCACCGCGTCATCGCGGGCTTCAACGGCGGGTTCAAGCTCGACTACGGCTCCGTCGGCTTCGTAATCGGCCGGCGTGTCGCCGTCCCGCTGAGCGCGGGGCTGGGGTCGATCGTGACGTATACGGACGGCGCTACGCAGATCGGGCGGTGGCTCGCCGGCGTGCCGCAGCGCGGGCGCGCGGTCGCGTCGGTGCTGCAGAACCTCGCCCTCATGATCGACCACGGCGCGCCGGCGGCGAGCGTCGAAAGCTGCACGACGTGCTGGGGAGCGACGCTCGGAGGCGGCGTCGCCGTCGCGCGCTCGGCACTCGGGATCGACGCCAACGGCGATCTCGTGTGGGCGGGCGGGGAGAGCATCTCGCCGTCCGCGCTCACGTCCGCGATGACGAGCGCGCGCGTGCAGCGAGCGGTCGAGCTCGACATCAACCCCGAGTGGGTCGCCGGGTACCTCTACGAGCACCGCGGCGGAGGACCGGCGGCGGTGCCGGCGATCTCGGGACAGCCGGGAATACCAGGGCAGCTGCTCGCGCCGGACAGCCGCGACTTCTTCACCGTCATCGCGCGCTGACGCGCGTCTCGGCCCTTCTTAACCGTCGTCGCTCGCTGACGCGCACTCTGCGCCCAAATAGGAAGACCCCGCCTTCGCGGGGCCTTCCCTTAGCGGGTCGGTAAGCCAGATTCTGTCGTTGGGCAGCCATCCATCTGAGCGGCCTACCTGGACCTTGGCGGGCCACCTGCGAACGGTCCCGTTTGGCCTTGCATCGAGTGGGGTTTGCCCAGCCGCCGCGTCGCCGCGGCGCTGGTGCGCTCTTACCGCACCATTTCACCCTTGCCCGCCCGCCGGCCAGGCCGGAGGACGTCGGCGGTTTCGTTTCTGTGGCACTTTCCCTCGGGTTTCCCCGGGTCGATCTCTCGACCACCCTGCCCTGTGATGTCCGGACTTTCCTCGAGCGCGCAGAGCGCGCCCGCGGCTGCCTGACCTGCATTCCCCAACCTAGCGCGCGCGTGTCGGGCCGTGAAGGGACGCCCCGGGGCGTGCGCGGTTCAGATGGTTCTCAGCAGACCGACGACGCGTCCGAGGATGCGCACCTCTTTGCTTCGGATCGGCTCCATCGTCGTGTTCTCGGGTTGCAGGCGGATGTGATCGGACTCGCGATAGAAGCGCTTCACGGTCGCCTCCTCGCCGAGCAGGGCGACGACGACGTCGCCGTCGCGCGCGGTCTCCTGAGAACGCACGACCACCATGTCGCCCTCGAGGATGCCGGCGTCCTTCATCGAGTCTCCACGCACGCGCAGCACGTACTGGCCCTCGTCGCCACCCGCGACCGACGGCACCGAGATGTAGTCCTCGATGTTCTCCTCCGCGAGCACCGGCGAGCCCGCGGCGACCGTGCCGAGCACCGGGATGCTGTCCGAGCGGACGATCCCGCGGACGCTCTCGACGGCGGACCCGACGCCGCGCTCGAGCAACTCGATCGCACGCGGCTTCGAGGGGTCGCGGCGCAGCAGCCCGACCTTCTCCAGGTTGGAGAGGTGCGCGTGCACCGTCGAGGAGGACGCGAGGCCGACGGCTTTGCCGATGTCTCGCACCGTCGGCGGATACCCGTACCTGGCCGAGTACTTGCGGATGAAGTCGAAAATCTCCTGCTGGCGTTTGGTCAGGTCCATTGCTAGATCGGCTCCCCGTTTCGCCTCTTCGGATTGGGTAGAACGAACATGTGTTCGCACTTTAGCGCCGCCCGAGGACGTCTACAAGCGCTGCGAGCGACGCCTCTCGAGGGCCCGAGCCGCAGGGCTATACTCGCCCTCCTCTGCGCCCGTGGCGGAATTTGGTAGACGCGCAAGGTTGAGGGCCTTGTGGGGAGTTTTCCCCGTGGTGGTTCGAGTCCACTCGGGCGCATAGGCGGCCAGCAATGACGCGTACCACCTGCCACATGTCCATCTCACTCGACGGCTTCGTAGCCGGTGCGGACCAGAGCCGCGACAACCCGTTGGGGGTCGGCGGTCCTGCGCTCCACCATTGGCATCTCGACGAGCCGTTGCATCCGGCAGACGCCCGCGTGCGCGACCGCTTGATGGAGCCCCGCGGCGCCTACGTGATGGGCCGCAACATGTTCGGCCCGGTCCGTGGGCCCTGGGCTGAGGAGTGGCGCGGATGGTGGGGCGACGAGCCGCCCTACCACGCTCCGGTCTTCGTGCTCACGCACCACGCGCACGATCCGATCGAGATGCAGGGCGGGACGACGTTCCACTTTGTCACCGACGGCTTCGACGCCGCCTACGAGCGGGCCAGGGCGGTGGCCGGAGAGATGGACGTCGACATCGCCGGCGGAGCGTCCACCGTGCGCCAAGCGTTTGCCGCGCGGGTGATCGACGAGCTGACGCTCGACATCGTTCCTGTCCTTTTGCACTCAGGCGAGCGCCTGTTCGACGAAGTGCAGGATCCGGGACTGGAGCAGATCGAGGTAATCGACTCCCCGGGCGCAACGCATATCCGTTACGTGATCAAGCGCTGACATCAACGCTCGCGCCCGGGCGGTCTCCCAAGCGCGCGGGAGCCCTCAGGCTCGTTGACATGTCGCGCAAGTCGGCGACATGCTGGAACGAGGAGGACATGGCGCTCAAACGGATGGACAACATGGGCATCGTCGTGGAGGACCTCGAAGGAACGATCGAGTTCTTTCGCGAGCTCGGCCTCGAGCTGGAAGGGCGAGCCACGGTGGAAGGAGAGTGGGCTGGGCGCGTCACTGGACTGGGCGACCAGCGTGTCGAGATCGCCATGATGCGCACGCCAGACGGCCACGGCCGGCTCGAGCTCTCACGCTTTCTCGACCCGCCCGTGGTCGCTGATCACCGGAACGCCCCGGTGAACGCTTTGGGTTACCTACGTGTCATGTTCGCTGTGGACGACATCGATGAGACTCTCGCTAGGCTCAGCAAGCGGGGCGCGCAGCTCGTCAGCAGCGAAGTGGTGCGCTACGAAGACGCATATCGGCTCTGCTACATCCGCGGGCCCGACGGACTTCTCATCGGGCTCGCCGAAGAGCTCGCCCGAGCGCCCGGGCGAGCGCCGTGACTCATCCCACCCGCTCGGGCGCCCTCGGTCGCAGGCGAGCTGTCGAGCGCCGCGGGGGCGCCGAACACGCCCTGTTGGGACGGCGAAGGATTTGAAAGCCGTCCTAGCAAATGCATGTCGGCGGCGGAACAGAGGCGTCTAACTGAAACCGGCCTCGGACAGTTTGATCGGGCACGCAGGCAGGTGTGCACTCTCGCACACGACCCTCAAGCCCCCTCAGAACGCGAGTTGAAGACGAGCGAGTCGAGATCTGCGGGTGCTTCTGTCAGCCACACGGGCCCGGAATCGCTCACCACCACGGTGTCGGAGTGGCGAAAACCGCCCAGACCGGGGATGTAGATGCCGGGCTCGATCGTGAAGACCCGAGGCGCGGTCGAGTGCCGCGTCGACTCGGGCGCGATCGCAGGTGGCAGGGAGGTCGAGCTGCAGGCCCCGAAGCTGGGCGAGGAGGATCGTCGCGAAGCGCTTCGTCTCGGTCGGGGGGCAGCCAGTGTTTGTGGCGAGCCTGCTCATGATCTTCACGCGGCAACGGCCAGCGAAGACGCGCGCCGCTTTGCGGCGCGCACGGCCTCGGTGAGCGTGTCGATGTCGTAGACGCCGTAGTGGCGGCGGCCGTTGATGAAGAACGTCGGCGTGCCCGAGACGCCGCTCTCGTCCGCGCTCGCCACGTCTACGAGCAAGCGGTCGGCGTAGCGGTGCCCGCGCAGGTCCTCGCGGAAACGATCCACGTCCAGCCCCAGCTGCTCCGCGTAGGAGACGAGGCTCTGCGGGCGCAGCTCGTCCTGATGGTTGAGCAGGGCGTCGTGCATCTCCCAGAACGCTCCCTGGCCCGCCGCCGCCTCGGCGGCTTCGGCCGCCACCTGAGCCCACGGGTGCACGTCGTTCAGCGGCAGGTGTCGCCACACGTAGCGCACGTCGCTGCCAGTCTGGACCAGGAGCTCGCGTATCACCTCCTCCGCGCGTCCGCAGTACGGACACTCGAAGTCTCCGTACTCGAGCAGCGTCACCGGTGCGTCGTCCGGGCCACGGATGTGGTCTCGCGACGGATCGATGTCTTCGACGAGGTCGGGGACATCCTCGGCGGTGCGGCTGATCTGGCGCGCGCGGAGGTCGGTCGGGAGTCGTCTTACGACCATCAACGCGACCTCCGTGAGCAGCGGCGCGAGCACGACGGTGAAGAGCGCCGCCAGCTTCGCCTCGCTGAGCAGCCGGCCCGTGAACGCGAGGCTCGAGATCAGCAGCGAGACCGTGAAGCCGACGCCGGCGCACGCACCGGCCGCGACGAGCAGCGGTCCGCTGATCAGCGGGCGCGGGCCGTGAAGCGATGGCCGCGTCGCGAGCCACGAGCCGGAGAAGATGCCCACCGGCTTGCCCAGCAGGTAGCCGAGCAGGATTCCGAGAAAGACGGGCGAGGTCACCGCCGCGGACAGCAGCGAGCCGGTGATGTGCAGCCCGGCGTTCACGAGCGCGAAGATCGGCAGCACGACGTAGCTGACCCACGGATGCAGCTCGTACTGCAACCGCTCGTTCGCCGAGATCGCCGACGTGACGGTGCGCAGCACCGAGCGCGCGAGCGCAGGCGTTGGCTGCTCGCGAAACGAGCGCGCGACCGCGCTCGCCTGCTCGAGGTCCTCGCGCACGGGCGAATACGCGCCAGTGACGAGGCCGACCGCCAAGCCCGTCACGACGGGATCTACCCCGGACCTGTACGTCGCATACCAAAGCGCGATCCCGAGCATGACCGAGGCCGCCGTTCGGGCGACCGGGAGGAAGCGCAACGAGAACAGCAGCGCGAACAGGCCGATTGCCACCGCGAGCGCGACGCCGTCGACGCTGTGCGTGTAGACGATCGCGATCACGAGCAACGCGGCGAGATCGTCGAAGATCGCGAGCGTGAGCAGGAAGACGCGCGTTCGCGTCGCCGCGCGCGGCGTCAACAGCGCCAGCGCACCCATCGCAAACGCCGTATCGGTCGACATCGCAGCGCCCCAACCGTGGGCGCCCGCGCGCCCGGCATTGAACGCCAGGAAGACGAGCACCGGCACCGCCATTCCCGCCGCGGCTGCCGACGCGGGGATCACGAGGCGCCGACGGTCGCGCAGCTCGCCCATGTCGATCTCGCGCTTCGCCTCGAGTCCGACGACGAGGAAGAAGAGCGTCATCAAGCCCTCGTTCGTCCACTGGCGCAAGCTCAGCGCGATCCCCGAGCTGCCGATGTGGATCGAGAGCACGGTCGACCACGCGGAGTCGTAAGAGTGGATCGCCGCGTTGGCCCATACGAGCGCCGCTACCGTCGCCGCGGCCATGAGCGCGGCGCCGCCGGTTTCCGTGCTGAGGAACTCGCGCACCGGTGCCGCCATGTTGCGACCCCATGCCGTGTGACCGGTGAACTGCGCCGCTGGGCTCTGTGTCGACAGTTGGCGGGCCTTTCGCCGGGTTTCCGGGCGAAGTCTAGTCGCCGCCGACTGCGCCGCCGGGGCACCCAAGGCCCGAACCAAGCGATGAGTCCTCGCGCGGCGAGCGGTCTAGAGCGATAGCGATAGGTTCCACCTCGTTCGCCCTCACCGACGATGACACCGCACTCACGAAGCCGTGCAACCCCGCTCCGCGTCGATCGCTCCGTGCCGCTGCGCGGCCCGCGGCACGCGATCTTTCGCGAGCCTCGCGCGGTGCTCGCCAACATCGACCGCCGCCGGCGCAAGCCGAAGGCGCCCTAGCGGCGACGAGATGCCCGCCTCGGAGGTCACTGTGGTCGATGCGGGCGGGCGCGAGCTGCGCGTCTCGAACCCCGATCGCGTCATCTTTCCCGCGGCCAAGAGCTCGCAGCGTGTCACCAAGCTCGACGTCGTCAACTACTACCTCTCCGTCGAAGACGGAATCATGCGCGCGCTCATGCGCCGGCCCACGACGCTCGAGCGCTGGCCGCGCGGGGTGCACCCCGAGATCGTCCTCTCCACGCGTGAGAAAGGCGGCGGCGATGCGTTCTTCCAGAAGCGCGTCCCGCGCGGCGCGCCCGACTACGTGCAGACGGCGACGATCGCGTTCCCGTCGGGGCGCACGGCGGATGAGGTCTGTCCGACGGAGATCGCCGTGGTCGGCTGGGCCGCGCAGATGGGGACCATCACCTTCCATCCGTGGCCCGTACGACGCGAGGACCTGGACCATCCCGACGAGCTGCGGCTCGACCTCGACCCGCAGCCGGGAACCGACTTCGATGACGCCGTCCGCGTCGCCGCGGAGGCGCGCGCGCTGCTCGGCGAGCTCGGCTACGTCGGGTTCCCCAAGACCTCGGGCGGTCGCGGCGTCCACATCTATATCCGGATCGAGCCTCGCTGGACGTTCACCGACGTCCGCCACGCAGCGATCGCCTTCGGGCGCGAGCTCGAGCGGCGCCTGCCCGGCGAGGTGACGACGCGCTGGTGGAAGGAGGAGCGCGGCGAGCGGATCTTCGTCGACTACAACCAGAACGCGCGCGACCGCACGATCGCCTCCGCCTACAGCGTGCGCCCGAAGCCGGGCGCCCCCGTCTCGGCGCCGCTCGCGTGGGAGGAGCTCGACCACGTCGCGCCGGAGGAGTTCACCGTCGCGACGATGCCCGCGCGCTTCGCGGAGGTGGGCGATCGCCATGCGGCGATCGACGAGGTGGCGCATTCGCTGGAGCCGCTGCTCGAGATGTACGAGCGCGATCTCACCGAGGGCGAGGGCGACATGCCCTATCCGCCCGACTATCCGAAGATGCCCGGCGAGCCCAAGCGCGTGCAGCCCTCGCGCGACCGCGACCGGCCGCGCGATTAGCCCGGCTGGTCGCCCAGCGAGCCGATCGTCTGCGGGTTCAGCAGCTCCAGCGAGGAGAGCGTCAGGTCCGCCAGCGCGAGCGCGTCGGGACTAGGCGGAAACTGGCGATTCGGCACCGCGATCACGCGCATCCCCGCCGCGGCCGCCGCGCGCAGCCCGTTCGTCGAGTCCTCGACCGCCACCGCCGCGCCGGCCGCGACGCCGAGGGCCTCGATCGCCGCGAGGTAGACATCGGGAGCAGGCTTGCCGTGTGAGACCTCTTCGCTCGAGACCGTCACGGCAAACCGTCCTTCAAGGCGCGCTAGCCGCAACACTTCGTCGATCACCTCACGGTTGGCCGAGGAGGCGAGGCCCAGCGGCCATCGCCCGGCGAGCGACTCCACGGCCGCGACCGCTCCCGGCAGCAGCGGCAGCGAGCGCCTGTATCGCTCGAGCACCCGGTCGACGACGCGCTCGCCAATCTGCGCCGGAGCGAGATCGGCCCCGAGCTGCTCGTGCAGGTAGGCCGACCACTCGAGCGCGCTCATGCCGAGCATCTCCCGCGTAGCACCCTCACGCCAAGAACCGCCCGCCTCTGCCACTACGGCGCGGCGCGCTTCGTCCCAGACTCCCTCCGACTCGATCAAGACGCCGTCGAGGTCGAAGACGACCGCGCTCGCTTCAGCGCAAGCCGTCGAGCGCGGCGCGGAGGGCATCGAGGTCGGCGGCTCCGAAGACAACTCGGTTGCGCGTCGCGATGTAGACGAGGTCGATGTTGACGCCGGCCCGCGCGACCTTGCGCGCGAGATCTGCGAGCACGCCGGGACGATCCTCGACGTCGACCACGACCACCTCGCGCTCGCGGTTGACGCCCAGATGCGCGATTGCCAGCGCGTGCCTGACGGGCTCCGGGTGCGGCACGAGAATGTGGAGCTCCGCGCGCTCGCCGTTGCCGATGCAGGTCGCGGCGGCGAGGTTGACGCCGGCGTCGCTCACGGCGCTCGCGACCTCGGCGAGTGCCCCGGGGGTGTTCTCGACCTCTATCGTCAGATCGAACGCCATGCGCGCGTGCGACAGCAGCCTATCCTGCCGTCGCAACAAGCGGTGAGACGGGCGAAGCGGGGGACGTAACGATCGCGCCCCCAGACGCGGTGGCATACTCGGGCGGTGCCGTATGACGCTGCTCTGGGCCCGACTTTGTACGTTCCCGCGGACGACCGCTACGAGCGCATCCCCTACAGGCGCTGCGGTCGCAGCGGTCTCCAACTGCCGGCGATATCGCTGGGGCTGTGGCAGAACTTCGGCGATGACCGCCCGCTCCAGAACAGCCGCGCGATGCTGCGCCGCGCGTTCGACCTCGGGATCACGCACTTCGACCTCGCCAACAACTACGGCCCGCCGTACGGGAGCGCCGAGTCGAACTTCGGGCGCATCCTCGACGAGGACTTCCGCCCCTACCGCGACGAGCTGATCATCTCGACGAAGGCCGGCTACGACATGTGGCCGGGGCCGTATGGCGAGTTCGGCTCGCGCAAGTACCTGCTCGCAAGCCTCGAGAAGAGCCTGCGCCGATTGCGGCTCGACCACGTCGACATCTTCTACTCGCACAGGTTCGACCCGGACACGCCGCTCGAGGAGACGATGGGCGCCCTCGACGCCGCGGTGCGATCGGGCAAGGCGCGCTATGCCGGGATCTCCTCCTACGGACCCGCGCGCACCGAGGAGGCGGCGGGCATTCTCCGCGCCCTGGGCACCCCTTTGCTGATCCACCAGCCGTCGTACTCGATGCTCAATCGCTGGATCGAGCGGGGGCTGCTCGACGTGCTCGAGCGCGAGGGCGCCGGCGCGATCGTCTTCTCGCCGCTCGCGCAGGGCCTCCTGACCGACCGCTATCTCCGCGGCATCGACGAGGATTCGCGCGTCCGTCGCGGGAACTACTTCTCCGAGAACCTCGTCAGCAAGGAGAACCTTGCGCGCGTGCGCGCGCTCAACGAGATCGCGGCACGGCGCTCGCAGAGCCTCGCCCAGCTCGCGATCGCGTGGGCTCTTCGTGATCCCCGAGTGACCTCGGCGCTGCTCGGCGCGAGCAGCGTCGAGCAGCTCGAACAGAACGTTGCGGCGCTCGAGCGGCTCGACCTCGCCGCCGACGAACTCGCGGAGATTGACGCGTACGCACAGGATGGGGGCGTTAACCTCTGGCCCCCCTCCGAGTAGGCGCGCCGAGAACGACCGATGGACACCACGACCGAACAGCCCGAGCCGGCGTATCACCTCCTGCTCGACCGCGAGGAGGTACCCGTCGCCGCGAGCGCGCTTCGCCTGTACATCTCGGATGAGGCGCACCAGGCGCGGATACGCGCAATCGCGCGCGAGGTCCTCGCCGCGCTCGAGCACGATCCGGACGCGAACGGCGTGCTCAGCGTTCCCTTGAGCGCCCCGGGAATGAAGATCGCCTACAGCGCGGTGAGGCTCTTGCTCAACGACCTCCAGCGCGAGCAGGCCGACGAGCGCGCGACGCTGTGGGCGATCCTCGACAAGCTGCCGGACGAGCACGCCGTGCGTGCGATCTCGATCGAGTAGCTCGAACCCCGGCGTGCGAGCAGCGCCGCCTCGCACCTCGCCGTCGGCGATCAGGCGAGCGGCGAGCAGCCGGCGCAGCTCTGTTGCGTCACAGGCGGTGTAGTCCGCGAGATCCACGTCTACGAGCGACGCGGCCGACCCCGGCGCCAATGCCCGCGTGAGCGCTCGCCCGCTCGCGCACACGGCGCTCGCGCGCGGCCATCGGCGCGCGCCGCTGCGCTACGTTGCGCGAACTCGCGCCGCTGCGTCGGCGACGATCAGCTCGTGGTCGAACGCGAGGTCGGGAAGCGCGTCGAGCGCAAACCAGCGCGCGTCGCGCGCGTCATCCGCCCCCGTGACCTCCTGCTCGTCGTTGAGGCTCGCGATATACGCGACGGACACCGTCCATCCGCGGGGATCGCGGCCCGGCGTGTCGTACACGCCGAGCAGCTCGAGCGCGCGCACGCGCAGGCCCGTCTCCTCGAGCAGCTCTCGCGGCGCCGCCTCGGCAACGCGCTCGCCCTGCTCGACGAACCCGCCGGGTAGTGCCCAGCTACCGGCAAACGGCGGGCGGGCGCGCTGCACGAGCAGCACGCGTGGAACCGGCGCAACGCGAGCGAGCGCGACCACGTCGACCGTGAGCATCGGCGTGGGATGCCCGCCGACAGCCTGCGCTCCCTCGCTCATGCCCGCAACCGAGATGCCCGATCTCAGCCGTCGGGGCGGCTCCGCTTGCTCTGTCCCACCTCGATCAGATGCCCGTCCGGGTCGCGGATGTAGCAGCGGAACTCCGACTCGTGCTCGATCGGCGGCGTGAGGAACTGCGCCCCGCGCGCGCTCCAGTCGGCGTACACGGCCTGGATGTCGGCTACTCGGATGTTCAGGAAGCTGCTGGTGCGGTCGGGGTCCTGCGGGACCTCGAGCAAGACCGTCGGCTTGTCGTCGGTGGGGCCGCCGCCGACGTTGATGATGATCCAGCTGTTCGCGAGCGCGACGAATGACGGCTCGCCGGCCGCCACGGTTTCGCCGCCCAACACCTCCGTGTAGAAACGGCGCGAGCGCTCTACGTCCGCGGAGACGATGAAGTGAGTCAGCAGAATGCCGCTCGCCGGCGCCGGAAAGTCGGCCATGGCCGGAGCGATACTACGCCCTGTCTACCGCGGCGACGCGTGTGCCCGCGCTAAGCCGCGCCGTCCTCGTCCTCCCACTCCTGCGGAGGCCCGAGGACGAAAGCCTCGGCGCCGAAGCGCTCGGCGTAGCCGTCGCGCAGCTCGCGCCAGCGCCCGCTGTCGTAATCGCGCCCAAGCTCGCCGGCGAGCACTCGCTCGAGCCCCTCGAGCGACTGGTGCCAGCCCGCCTCGTCGCGCGTTGCCTTGCCGAGCTCATCGAGCGCGACCGTGAACGTCAGCAGCGTGCCGTCGGCGCCGGCGCGTCAGAATCACGGCCGAGCATGAGCAGCTCTTCGGATAACCCTTCGAGCGCTCCGACGCCGCGCGAGGCCATCTTCGAGCTCGCCGCGTATGAGCGCGCGTCCGCCTCCGCCGGCGAGCGCCGCGCCGCGGAGTCGATCGCCGGCTGGCTGCGCGAGCTCGGCTGCACAGCGGTGGTCGAGGAGGAGAGCGCTCACGGCGGATACTGGTGGCCGCTCGCGCTGGCGAACCTCCTCGCGCTGCTCGGCGCACGTGTCGCGCTCCGCGGCGGGGCGGCAAGGCGTGCGGCCGGAACGCTGCTCGCGGGCGTCGCCACGAGCGCGCTGTCGGACGACCTCGGGCACGGACGGCGCTGGTTTCGCCGCGCCCTGCTGCCGCGCAGGCCCACGTGGAACGTGATCGCCGACGCGGGCGATCGCGGCGGTGAACACACGCTCATATTCGTCGCCCACCACGACGCCGCGCATTCGGGGCTCGTCTTCCACCCCGCGCTCGCGCAAATCGGCCCGCGGTTCTTCCCGAAGTTGCACGAACGCGCGAGCCACACGCTGCCGATCCTCTACGGCGTCTGGCTCGGTCCCGCGCTGATCTGCGCGGGATCGTTGCTCGGCATCCGCCGCGCGATCAAGACCGGCGCCGCCTTCGCGCTCGGCGCGATCGCCGCGATGGCCGACATCGGGCGCAGCGCCGTCGTGCCGGGTGCCAACGACAACCTCGCTGCCGTCGGCGTGCTGCTCGCGATCGCGCGGGCGCTGCGCGAGCGGCCGGTCGCGGGCGTGCGCGTGCTGCTGATCTCGACGGGTTCGGAGGAGTCGTTCAGCGAGGGGATGCAGGCGCTCGGGGAACGCCGTTTCGCCGACCTCGACCGAGCGCGCACCGAGGTCGTGTGCCTGGAGTGCCTCGGCGGCCCCAACCTGATCGTGCTCGAGGGCGAGGGCATGCTGCGCATGCGCGACTACACGCCGCGCATGCGCGAGGCGCTGGCGCGCGCCGCCGAGGACGCCGGCGTGCAAATCGGCCGGGGCTTGAAAACGGTCGGCGCGAGCGACGCGCTGATCGCGCTGCGCGCCGGCTACCCAACGGTCACGCTCGCGTCCGTCGACGACGCGAAGCTGCCGCTGAACTACCACTGGCCCTCAGACGTGCCCGACGCGCTCAACTGGCAGACGATCGAGGACGCGACCGCCGTGTGCCTGCAGCTCGTCGACGACCGCGCGCACCCGATCCGCACCGCCGAGCGAGCAGCGGCGGCCGAGGGCGAGGCGGTCGCCGCGGAGAAGCGTTAGGCGCGAGCACAGCGCCGCTTCCGCGGCGTCGCGTCCGCCGTGCCGGGCTATGGGCGGGCGCGGAAGGTGCACGGCATGCGCTTCACGCCGTGTACGAACGCGCTTCGCAGGAGCTCGGGCTCGCCCGCCTCGAGGTCCGGGGTCACGCGCAGGATCTCGCCGAAGATCGCGCGCAGCTGCGCGCGCGCGAGCGACGCGCCGAGGCAGTAGTGGGGACCGCCGCCGCCGAAGCCCGCGTGGCGGTTCGGGTCGCGCGTCACGTCGAACCGCCACGGATCCGCGAACGCCCGCTCGTCGCGATTGGCCGAGTGGTAGAAGAGCACCACCTTCTCGCCCTCCGGGAGCTCCTGGCCGTGCAGCTCCGTCGGCCGCGTCGTCGTGCGCCGGAACGTCAGCACCGGCGACGCCCAGCGCACGAACTCCTCGACCGCGACCTTCAGTCGCCCGTCGGGGTCCTCCAGCAGCAGCTCCCGCTGGTCCGGGTTCGTGCTCAGCGCGCGCATCGCGTGCGAAGTCGTGTGCCGCGTCGTGTCGTTGCCCGCGACCGACAGCAGCACGAAGAACGCCGCTATCTCCGCGTGCGTGAGACGCTCTCCGTCGACCTCCGCCTGCACGAGGCCCGTCATCAGGTCCTCACCCGGGTGCGCTTCGCGGTGCGCCGCGAGCGCCGTCGCGAACTCCGTGAGCGTCCACAGCGCCTCGCCGGCGACCTCGATCGGAGGCCGCTCGCCGAATGCCTCCGGGTCCGACGTCGTCACCAGCAGGTCCGCCGCCGCGACGACGCGCTCGCGGTCCGCGTCGGGCACCCCGATCATGTCGGAGATCGTCACCAGCGGCAGGCGCTTCGCGATCAACTCGACGAAGTCGCCGCCTCCCGTCGGCGCCGCCTCTTCCACTATCCGCTTCGCGTTCGCGCGGATCCCCTGCTCGATGCGCGCGACCTGCCGGGGCGTGAACGCCGCCGAGACGAGGCCGCGCAGCTTCGTGTGACGCGGCGCGTCCATCGCCAGGAACGACATCGACGCCTCGAGAAACTCAGGCGGCGCGTCGGCGAACTGCGTGCCCTTGCCCGAGCAGAAGGTCTCGGTGTCGCGCGAGACGCTGCGCACATCCTCGTAGCGCACGATCGCCCAGTAGCTCTGCCGCCCCTGGTCCGGCAGCCCGAGCAGGTCCTCCGGCGGCTCGTGGCGCGAGATCGGCGCCTCGTCGCGAAGCCGCGCGAAATAGACGTCTCGCTCCTGCGCCGGCCTGCCCCAGAACTCGAGCGAGCCGAGGTCGACATCGGGAGCCTGCGAGGGGGTCACCGTCACGGTGCCCCGACTCTACTGCGCCCTCAGCCGAGGTGCGCGAGGAGCCGCTGCGCGTACCACTCCGGCCACGCGTCCCCGGGCTGCTCCTGCGCGTAATCCTTGTCCAGCCCCACCAGCAGCCAGACGAGCTCGCTGCGCACCGGCCGGCGCCCGAGGATCTCGGGCAGCTCGGAGTGCTCGATCAGCCAGTCCGCGTACCACGACGCCCAGTCGGCGTCTTCGCCGTCGACGATCCGGTAGACGATGTGGTGCGTCTCCCCCGCCTCGTGCAGCAGCGCGGAGACGCGCTCGCAGCGCTCATCCACCGCGCGACCGTACTTCCTCGCCGCGCTGGTGCGCGCGCGCGTAAGAGACGCACGTAATCAGCGCCAGCGCCGCCGCCAGCGCGAGCGGCAGCGCGAGCGTCGTGCGCAGCAGCAGCGCGCCCGCGATCGCGCCGGCGAGCATTGCCACGACCGCCGCCGCGCGGTGCGGTGTCGCCCTCCCCGACCCCCCCGCGAGCCGCGAGTCGGCCGTCAGGCCGGTGAGCGTCATCGTCAGCACCGTCGTCGACAGGTCCGGCACGCCCAGGCTGCGTACCGATGCGCTGCGCGCGCCCATCGCCAAAGCGAGCAGCGCCACGATCGTGTCGCTGTACGCCGTATTCGCGCGCACGTGCACGCTCGCCGCGAGCACCGCGCCGGCGCCCGCGATGAGCGTCTCGGCCGCGACGATCGCCACGAACGCGCGCGTCGGCTCCGCGAACCTGCGCACCACCAGACCCCCAAGCCCCGCGCCCGCGACGAACGTCGCCGCCGCGATCAGAGGCGAGACCGTCGGCAGGCCACGCGCTCCCGCGATGCCGAAGCCGAGCAGCACGACGTTCCCCGTCATGTTGGCGCTGAACACGCGCCCCAGTCCGAGAAAGCTCGCCGCGTCGATCAGGCCCGTGCTGAACGTCAGTGCCAGCAGCGCCCGCGGCAGCGGTGCATTGAGGTCGACCGCGACGGGCGCGCGCGCGCCCGTCGCAGGCGCGGGCTGCGCCGCTTCCGCCGCGCCGTTCATGCCGCCCGCCGGCCTGCGCCGCCCGAACGCCGCCGGCCGGGCCCGCGACGCGGGGAGAGAGCCTCACGCGCGCTTCTCCTGCCGGCAGTCGTGAACGTCGTACGTCCCGCGGGGATTTCCTCCAGCTCTCGTGACGGCCACACGGCCGCCGCCGAAGTCTATGGCGGGCGCCAGCGGCGCCCGGCGGTGCCGCGCCGCATGAGCCGCCGCGCTACGCCGAATCGTGGCGCAGGTGCACCCAGCGGCCGTCCCGCAGCCGCAACGAGGATCCGTACGCGACCGTCGCGCCCGCCCGCGCGCGCTCGTGCGCGCGCGCTGCTCCGCGCCCGCGCTCGGCAGCCCGCGTCAGGTCCGCGAGCCGGTCCTTCGACAGCGCATACATGATCGCCGCGTTCGCGCGCATCGCTAGCGCGCCCCGACGCACTCTCGCGCGGGCCCGAGCCGCTCTCGCGCAGGCCCGATCGCCGGCACCAGTCGCGCGTCGTCGAGCAGCTCGAGCTGCGCCGCGAGCGCGCCCGCGTCGCCGCCAAACACCGGGCCGGTCCCGTCGCTCAGGAGGCTCGTCAGCGACGCGAGCGCACGCGCCGTCATCGGCGAGCGCGCGCGCAGCCGCCCTGCGAGCGCTTGCAGGTGCGACGCGTTCGCGAGCACCGGCTCGCGCGCAGGTGAGATTCGCGCCCGGCTCGCCGGTTCGTTCGCCGCCGCGATCACGCCGTCGATCGCGTCCGCGAGCGACTCGCGATGCCTTCTGGAAGCCAGCCGCTCAGCGCGCGCCCGCGCCGCGTCTGAGCGCGGCCCGGCGCCCGACATCAGCTCGCAATCGAGCGATCGCGCCCGCACGTGCGCCGCCACGCGCGCTCGGAGTCCTGGACCTGTGTGCGCTTGATCTATCATCTCGCTGACACCACCTATTCTCGATTGCTGGTGTCTGTAACCTATCAAGAGCTAACAATGGTTTCAAGCCCTGAGACGACCCAACCCCCGCACGGGCTCTCCCTCGTGATCGATTTCGTCAACACGCTCGACCTCGAGACGGGCGTCGACGAGCTCAGCGACGCCGATGGCCTCGCCAAGTGGCTCGCCGGCCACGACCTGCTCGACCCCACCGCCGCCAAGCCCAGCGACCGCGAGCGCCGGCGCGCGATCGACCTGCGCGAGGCGCTGCGCGCGCTCATGCTCGCGCACAACGGCGCCCCCCGCGCAGAGCGCGCCGGCGCCGAGCTCGATCGCGCAGCACACGCCGGCGCGCTGCGCGTGCACTTCGGCGGGGACGGCCGCGCCCGCCTCGACGCCGACGCACGCGGAGTCGAGCGCGCGCTCGCCCAACTGCTCATACCCGTCGTCGACGCCGGCGCCGACGGGTCCTGGGAGCGCGTCAAGGCATGCCGCGCCGACGACTGCCTGTGGGCCTTCTACGACCGCTCGCGCAACCGCTCCGGCGTGTGGTGCGACATGGCTGTCTGCGGCAACCGCACCAAGGTGCGCGCGTTTCGCCAGCGCGCGCCAAAGCGGACGCGCCGCTGAGCCGCCACACGCTGCTCCGCTTCGTGGCCCGCTCGAGCGCGCGCGCCGGGCGTCGCTGCGTGTGAGAGCGTTAGCGTGCGTTGACGAGCGCCCTCGACATCCGCTGGATCACCGAGCGCGATGACCTTCGCCGTGCCCACGCCATCCGCGAGCGCGTTTTCTGCCGTGAGCAGGGAGTCTCGCGCGAGGACGAGCTCGACGGGCTCGACGACGTCAGCGAGCACCTGCTCGCCATCACCCGCGAGGAGCCCCGCGCCGTCGCGACCCTGCGCCTGCACGTAACCAATTCCGTCGCCCGGATCGGGCGGCTCGCCGTCGATCGCGACTGGCGGCGTCGCGGCCTCGCGACCGAGCTGCTGCAGCGCGCGCTCGCGCGCGCTCGCGAGCGCGGGTGTGAGACCGCGCAGCTCGCCGCGCAGATCGACGCCCGGCGCCTGTATGAGAACGTGGGCTTCAGCGTCCAGTCCGAGCCGTTCGAAGAGGCCGGCATCACGCACGTCTGGATGACCCTCGCCCTGTAGGCGCTCGTGGGCGTGAAGTTGCAGCGCCGGGTGCTGTATGCGGGGCCCAGCGCGCGGTCTAACATCAGATCGGCGATGGAGTGCCTGGGGGGTTTGTTCGCAGTTTCACCGCGACGCTCGCGGGCGGGCGCGAGGTCGCCCGTGGGCCTGCCGAGCCTCCCACTCGCCCTCGCGCTGTGCTCGCTCGCCTGCTGCGCCTGCGTCGCCCCCGCCCGCGCCAGCGAACAAGCCGCGGCCGCCGCGCCCGGCGGCGCAAGCCAACCCGCCGCGGGCGCCAGCTCACCGTCAACTGCGCCGTCAGGCGCCGTCATCCTTTCCAACGAACGGGACTTCACCACCTGGGCGCACTCCGCCTCCTCGGCCCCCATCTACGCGCGCCCCGACGTCAACTCGCGCCGTCTCGACCGCGTGCATCTCGAAACCGAGGACGGCTTCCCCGAGGTCTACCTGCTACTCGCGCTTCGCACCGTCCCGAGCGGGCAGGTGTGGGTGAAGCTCCGGATTCCCGGGCGGCCCAACGGGCGCACCGGCTGGGTCGAGCGCGTCGCGCTCGGCGGGTTTCACCAGACACGCTGGCTCGTCGTCATCAGCCTCAGCCGCCGCGCCCTCACCGCCTACTACGCCGGCCACGTGCGCTTCCGCGCCCCCGTCGGCGTCGGCAAGCCCAGCTCGCCCACCCCGCCCGGGCGGTTCTGGATCCGCGAGCGCTTTCGCCTCGCCAATCGCTCCAACCCGTACTGGCCGTACGCCATCGGCACCTCTGACTACTCGACCCTGACCGACTGGCCCGGCGGTGGCATCGTCGGCATCCACGGCGACTTCGGCGAACCGCAGAGGATCCCCGGCGATCCCTCCCACGGCTGCGTGCGCATGCGCGATTCCGACCTCGCCTGGCTCGCCCCTCGGCTCACGCTCGGCACGCCCCTTCGGATCATCGACTAGGCGCCCCGCTCGCTGCGCGATACTCGCATCGGCATGTCCCAAGACAAAGTGGAGGTCGCCCGGCGAGCCGTCGACGCCTACAACCGCCGCGACGTCGACACCGTCTTCGCCGAGCTCGCCACTCCCGACTGCGAATGGTTCCCCGCTCTGACCCGGGGCCTAGAGGGCGGCTGCTACCTCGGACGCCAGGGCGCCGAAAGGTTCATTGCCGATACCAGCGAAAACTGGCAGGAGCTCCAAAACGTCGCCGCCGAGTATCGCGATCTCGGCGATCGTGTCCTCCTGCTCGGGCGGCTGCAGGGACGCGGCAAGGGCAGCGGCGCCCCCGTCGATCAGCCCTACGTCGGCATCTTCGATTTTCGCCGCGGCAGGATCTCTCGGTACCGGGTGTATCTCGACCGCGCCGAAGGATTGCGGGCGGCGGGACTGTCGGGGTAGGCGCGCGCGCGTGCGCGCGTGAGCCTCTGCGGGCGAGGGGCGGCCTTTGCGACGGACGTGCTGCGCGCGCGTGCGCGCGTGAGGCTCTGCCGGCGAGGGCGGCCTTTGCGACGGACGTGCTGCGCGGCGCGTGCGCGTGAGGCTCTGCCGGCGAGGGCGGCCTTTGCGACGGACGTGCTGCGCGGCGCGTGCGCGTGAGGCGCCCAGGAACATCCGTCCAATTGCGTTGATCCTTTTGGCGCACTTTGCGAGGTTGCCCGCGCTCGCGCGGTTTCGAGTGGCGATGCGCCCGCCGCCGCCTCCCGCCGAGCGCAGCGCATCCCAACACTCGGATTCGGAGGGACTCATGTCCGCGTACGAACGCCCAACCACACCCGCGGCCAGGCACAGCGATGCACGGCGGCTGCGCGACGTCGCCTTCGCGGTGATCGCGATCCTCGCCATGCTCGCCGTCCTCGCCGCCGCCATGATCGTCCCGTTCGCAAGGGCCGCGCGCCTTTCCGGCGCGCGTGCGCGCACCAGCCCTGCGGTGGGAAGATTCCGCTCGTGCCTGCCCGCAGCGAGCGCATGCACGCGCGATGAGCGCCGTTTCCCGCAATCGGGCGCCGCTCGAGGGCGCAGACCGACCTGAGCCGGTTTGCGCAGCGCGCGCGTCGCGAAGCGCAGCGCGCGCGTGAGGGTGTGGGTCGACCCGCGCATGAGGGTCGACCCGCGCACCCCCGTAATCGTCGGCGCCGGCCAGGTCCTACGCCGGGACCCGCGCGAGGACCGCGAATGCGAGCCCGCCGCGATGATTGCCGACGCCCTGCGTCTCGCCGCGCGCGACAGCGGCGGGCGCGAGCCGCTGCTTGGTCGCGCGGACTCCGTCCGTTGTGTGCCCGTCATCGGCTGGCACTATCCGAACCTCGCCGCGCTCATCGCCGCGGAGGTGCGCGCACAGCCGCGCGACACCGTGCAGAGCGCGAGGATCGGCGGCGACGGGCCGCTCGCGCTTGTCAACCACACCGCCGCCGACATCGCCGCCGGGGATGCCGACGTCGTCCTCCTCGGCGGTGCCGAGTGCGGTGCCTACCTGCGCGCCGCGCAGCTCGCCGGGCGCGCGCCCGCGTGGCGAACGCAAGACGCAGAGCTTCAGCCGACACGCACGCTCGGCAGCGAACGGCCTGCGCTCACCGAGCGCGAGCTCGCAGCCGGGCTCGCGCCGCCGGTGTGCATGTACGCGCTGCTCGAGACCGCCGAGCGCGCTCGCGCGAGACGCGCTCCGGGCGCGCACACCGAGCGAATCGCCTCGCTGTGGTCGCGGTTCTCGCTCGTCGCCACCGAGAACCCGCACGCCTGGAGCGAGCGCAGCTTCACACCCGAAGAGATCGCGCGTCCCACGCCGGAGAACCGCGTCGTTTGCACCCCCTACACCAAGCTTCTTACCGCAAACATCCAGGTCAACATGGCCTGCGGCCTCATCCTCGCCAGCGCTCGCGCCGCGCAAGCCGCCGGTGTCCCCCGCGACCGATGGGTGTTCATCCACGCGGGCGCTCGTGCCGAGGACGTATGGCATGTCAGCGAACGCGCCGAGCTCGCTGCCTCGCCCGCCCTCCGCCAAGCCAGCCGCAGCGTGCTCCGCCATTGCCACCTCGCGATCGACGACGTCGCGCATATCGACCTCTACTCGTGCTTCCCCGCCGCCGTTCAGATTGCCGCGCGCGAGCTCGGCCTGGCCACCGAAGACGCGTCCCGGCCGCTCACCGTCACCGGCGGGCTCACCTTCGCCGGCGGGCCCGGCAACAACTACTCCTCGCACGCGCTCGCGACGCTCGTCGCCCGTCTGCGCGACGATCCTCGCGCGTACGGCATCGCCACCGCCGTCGGCTGGTATCTCACCAAGCACGCCATCGGCGTCTACTCCGCCCAGCCGCCTCGCGCGCTCTTCGCGAACACCGTCCTCGACCCTCCGCCGCCCGGGCGCCGCGCAGCCTGCGCCGACACACGCGAGCTCTCCGGCCCCGCCACGCTCGAGGCCTACACCCTCCCCTATCGACGCGACGGCTCGCCCGAGGCAGCGATCGTCAGCGCGATTGCACGCGATGGCACGCGCGTGCTCGTGCGGAGCGATGACGCAGGACTGATCGGCGCCCTGCTCGCCGAGGACCCTCTTGGGGCGCCGCTCGAGCTCGCTCGCGGCGCGCCCGGAATTGCGCTGGTTTCCGTGTAGACGCCCGTCCAGCGGGGAACAGTAGTGGGGATGCTTCCGCCGCCTCAAAGGTGCCGGCGCGCGCCGCCGGGCCTCGCGGCGGCTGCGCTCGCATTGCTCGTCGCGCTCGCCGGCTGCGGATCGGCGGGCCCGCCGCGCCTCGATACAGCCGACGCGAGCTCGCTGCAGAGCATGCTCGGCATGGTGCGTACCGGCGCGCAGCGCAAAAACCGAGTCGCCGTGCTCACGGGCCTCGCCGCGCTGCGCGCACGCGTCCAAAGCCTCGACGCCTCGGGTGCACTCCCCGCCTCAGAAGCGCATTTCCTGCGCTCGGACATCGCCGCCGCCGTCGCCGCCGCGGAACGCGAACTTTCGCCGCCGGCGCCCCCCGTCACCGTCGCCCCGCCCGTCGTCACCGCGCCGGTCCGTTCGCCCGACGGACCGCACAAGCATCCCAAGCCCCCCAAGCCTCCGCACGACCGTCGCGACAAGCACGGCCCCGGTCAAGGCGGCGCAGGCGACCATCCCCGCGGAGGCGGCGACGCCGAAGGGGGAGCCGGTGGCTGACCTCGCCACGTTCTCGCGCGGCGCCGTGCTCGACTCGCGCTACCACCTCCAACGCCTGCTCGCCACCGGCGGCATGGCGTCGGTGTGGCTTGCGAACGACGACGCGCTCGAACGCGCCGTCGCCGTCAAGATCATCGCCGACACGCTCGCCTGCGACGACACCTGGGTGCGCCGCTTCGAGCGCGAGGCGCGCACGCTCGCCGGGCTCAACCATCCAAACATCGTCCGCATCTTCGATTTCGGCGTCGATCGCGGGCGGCCCTTCCTCGTCATGGAGTATCTCGGCCGGACGCTCGCCCGCGGCGTTGCCGACGGCGCGTGTCCCGATCTCGAGCTGATCGCTCGCCATCTCCTCTCCGCCCTCGACCACATGCACGCCGCCGGCCTCGTCCACCGCGACATCAAGCCCTCGAACGTCCTTCTCGCCAACGACGGCAGCCCGCGTCTGACCGACTTCGGCATCGCCTACAGCCAGGAGACGACCCGCCTCACCAGCACCGGCATGGTCATCGGCAGCGCGCGCTATCTCGCTCCCGAGGTCCTCGCCGGCGAGCCCGCCACGCCGCGCAGCGACCTCTTCTCACTGGGGCGCCTGCTCGATGAGCTGCGCTCGCTGCGCGAGAGCCCGCCGCGCCTAGTCCGCCTCATCCGCGCGCTCACCGAGTCCGACCCCGCGCGCCGACCCCACTCGGCGCGCGACGCGCTCGACACGCTCGAGCGCCCAGCCAGCCGCGTACGCGCCTTGCAGCCGCGAGGTGCCGACGTCCTCGGCGCCGCCGCCGCGCACGCGCGCGAGCGCGGCACCCGCCTGCTCGCGCGAGGGCGGGAGCGAGCCACACGCATCGACGCACGCTCGCCGCGAGCGCGCGAGCGCGCCCATCGCCAGCGCAGCACTCACCTCGCGCCCTCCGCACGCTTGCGCGAGCGGGCGCTGCCGCCGCTCGCCTCGTCGTTCGGTGCGTCTCGCCGGCGCCTTCCCGTGCCCTCGCCGCGATCGCGCAAGCAGCGCGTGCTCGCCGCGCGCCTGCTCGCCGCGATCGCGCTCCTCACCGTCCTCGTGCTCGGCATCGCGTCCTCGCCCGGCGGACGCGCTCCCGCGGCGCCGCCCGCGCGCGCCGCGGCCGCCGCCACGGGCACCTCTGGCTCGAGCTCCACCGCGCCCGCGCGAGCCCCCGCGCGCGCCGGGACGCGCCAGTCGTTGCAGCAAAGGCTCGACGCCATAGCCAGGCGCATCTCGCTCGCCGCTGGGCACTGACCAGCGCGCCGCCGCGCCGGGCGTGCGCGCACGAGCACGCGTGAGAGACGTCTCATCGTCAACCAGCGCGCATACACGCCGGGTGGTGGAACGATCGGCACGTGCGCCCGGCTGCGCGAGCTCGACAACGCCACGGGGCTCGCCTCGTGAGAACCCGCTCGGGCCTCCTAGTCGCGCTCGCGCTCAGCGTCGCCGCGCTGACCGCGTGCGGATCCGCGCAGGGAAGACGCGCGCCGGCCGGCGCGCCCAAAGCGCAGCCGGCGCGCGGCGCTGCAAGCGCGGGCGAGGCGGTGTCCGCGCCGAGCCAGCCGTGCGGCGCGGCCGCGCCGGAAGTGCTCGCCGGCACGGTCGGCACGGTCGCGACGCGCATCTACGGCAACGAGCTCGCGAGCGGCGAGGTGCGCTCCGACCGGCGCCAGGTCGAAGTCTTCGAACCGCTGCTCGCAGCGGTCGCCGCCGGCGACCGCGGAGCGACGCTCAGCGCGGTCACGAGCCTCGTGTACTCGCACACGCACATCGTGCGTCTGCGCGTGACGCGCGGCGGAACCGTGCTCGCCGACGTCGGTGGACCGCTGATACTCGCACCCATCAGCGGGCACCTGCGGCGCGGCGGGCGCACGATCGGCGCTTACGTGCTCTCAGTGCAGGACGATTCGGGCTACGTCAAGCTCGTCACGCGCTTCCTCGGGGTCCCGCTCGTGTTGCGCGCGGGCTCTCACGCGCTACCCGTCGAAGGCGCGCTCTCGCGCGCGCCCACGAGCATCCCCGCGCGCGGCCCGCTCGTGTTCCACGGGCGCGACTACCAGTCGTTCACGTTCACCGCGCGCGCGTTTCCGAGCGGGGCGTTGAGCATCGCTCTGCTGGTGCCGGTCTCGCAGGCGCTCGCCAGGCGCACGTGCGCCGAAATCCGCGACGACGAGCTCGGCGACGTCGCGCGGCGCGTGTCGCGCCGCTTCTCGCTCGCACCGTCGAACCTCGGCGCGTACATCGACGCGACCGCACCGCTCACCAGCGGCCTCATCTACATCCGCACGCTCGCGCCGAGCTCGCGGCAGCTCGCGGGGAGCACGCCGCGCGGCCCCCGCACGCTGCCGGTGCGCGGCCGCGTCACGTATCGCGGCAAGGCCTACAGCGTCTTCTCCTTCATCGCGCCGAGCACCGCCGGCGCGCTGCGCATCTACCAGCTGATCCGCGAATAGGCGCACGACCTGACGTATAGCTCCACGGGTCGGCGACACCGCCAGCGCTCGGGACGCGAGCCCGCGCAAAGCGCGACCACGCCGCACACGCGACCTTCGTGGGCGCCTCCTACCAGCCGTGGCCGGGCGGGCGCGGGCGCGCTACGGTACGCGCACGTCGCAGCCCCGAGCATCCACAGAGGCGGAGGAGAGACATGCACCTTGAGGCCGAGATAACGGTCGAGCGCCCGCGCGAGGACGTGTTCAACTACATCGCCCGCGCCGAGAAACTGCCGGAGTACGTGACGGACTTCTCGTGGGTCAAGCAGGACTCGGATGGCGAGCCGGCGCTCGGAACGACGTACAGCTACAAGATGGAACGCGGTGCCGAGGGCACCTTCGATTGGACCGTGTTCGAGCCCAACTCGAAGCTCGCGTGGCACGGGCCGCCCGCAAAAGCCGGGCCCGGATCGATGGAGCCGGCGGGATGGTGGGAGCTCTCCGACGCCGGTAGCGGCACGCGCGTGAAGCTCGTCATGACGCCCGAGCCCGGCGGTCTCTTCAAGCTGATCGCGCCGCTGATGGCGATGACCATGCGCAGGGGGAATGCCGCTGCGCTCGAGCGGCTGAAGGGGAAGCTCGAGAGCGCGGGGGATGCCCATCCGGCGGCCCCCGCCGACTACCCCGCCGGCAGCTCCAGCGCCAGCCCGGGCTAGCCGCCGCGCGCGGGGCCCACTACCCCGGCAACTCCCTCCCGAGCCAGCCGCGGTAGAAGCCCGCGATGTCGGGCAGAAAATCGTGCACCACGGGATAGCCCGGCGGCAGCGCCTCGACCTCGAGCTGGCGCGCACACGACGGGCAGTAGTACTCGCGCACCTGCTGCAGCGCGGGGTCCGGCCCGGCCATCTTCGGGTACACCTCGAGCAGCGACTCCTCGCTCTCGCGCACGCGGACGACCGCGTCGAGCTTCCAGTTGCGGTCGTGCGCGCAGAAGTCGTGCCCGCAGTCACAGCGGTAGACCATCTCGCCGTCGGAGCGGCGCCTGACGATGTTCAGGCCCTCGCCCGCGGGCAGGACGATCGGGTCCTCGTACGGCACGCGCCGCTGCAGCACGGATAGCCACTTCGCGAAGCGGTCCGCGTCCTTGTAGCCGGACTGGATGTCCTTGATCTCGCGGCGCGAGAGCTTTTCGTCGAGCAGCGCCTCGAGCGTCTCCTCGTCGAGGCGTCCGCCCGTCGCCGCGGGCACGCCCTCGTGCCTTCCGTGCGGGTTCGACTGCGCGAGGAACTCATCGGCGGCGTCGGAGGGGTCGAGCTTGCCGGGCTGGGCGCGTGCGAGCACGACCGTCGGCGTGATGACGTCGAAGTCGAAGTCCTCGGGCAGGTCCCAGAAGCCGCGGTACTCCGCCGCCCAGCGCGGCGAGAGGCGCATCGACTCGGCGAGCGTCTCCTTGATCGTCTGCGAGATGTCCTGCGCGAGGATGCGCGCGCGCTCTGCCGCGATCCACTCGCGAACCGGCACCGCGCGCTCGAGACGCGTGCGGCGGAAGGCCTCGCGGTCCGAGACGCCGTAGACCGACTCCGCGAAGCGCGGCAGCAGGTGGCCTTCGTCGATGTCGCGCTGCACCGCCTCGAGCGGGCGCAGCAGCGGATCGCCGAGGCCCGCGCCGCCCTTCATGACCGACAGGTAGAGGTCGCCGTTGGCGAACGGCGAGAGCATCGTCATGCCGTCGTTCTTGTACTCGCGCGAGCTGCCCTCGATCGCCATCAGCGCGGGGTTCTCGAAGTCGCCGTCGGCGACCGGGTAGGCCTCGCCCCGTCGCGCGCGCTCGATCAGGTCCGCGCCGTTGATGTTGTGGATGTATGCCGTCGGTCCCGGATAGCCGCCGAACAGCCCGCCGGCCGAGAGAACGCGGTTGGTGCCGATGTTCTGCAGCTCCCAGAAGGGCGTCTTGTTGATCATGAACAGCGACTCGAAGCTCGAGCCGCCGCGGTGGCGCCCGCAAGCCGCGGACGAGGCCTTCACGCGGCGCGAGAGATACACGAACGGCGAGATCAGCTCCCACATCTCGACGTCGCCGGCGTCGCCCTCGGGGTTGAACATCGCGGCGCAGTAGTCGGTGCCGTCGAGCACGTACTTCGCCCCCATCCCCTGAGCGGCGATCTCGAAGTTCATGATCGCCGAGGACGCGCCGTACTGGTCGATGCCGCCGCCCTGCTGCACGTTGCCGGAGACCGAGTAAGAGGAAAGCACCTCCTCGATGAACCCGCGCGCCTGCAGCGCGCGCGAGATCGTGCGCGGAAAGCCCGTGAACGACGGTTGCAGGAACGCCCACGCGATAGCAGTCGAGCCCTCGGCGTCGCCGAGGTTCGCGATCGTACCCTCGGGGAAGTTCGTCTCGAGCGCGAGGTACGCGCCGTCGTTGACCTTGTCGTTGCAGATGAGCGTCTGCGTGAACATCACCCAGATCGCGCCCTGCATGCCGGACGGCGTGCAGTTCATCGAGTGCCAGCCCCACGCGGACGCGCCGTCGTAGTCGAGCGAGTACGTGCCGTCGCCGCCGATGCGCACCTCGAACGGCGAGTGCATGACGATGTCGCGCCGCGCGCGCGCGGGCAGCTGCTCCTTGTCGCTGAACTCGGCGTCGAACAGCGCCGGCGAGCGGTAGCGGCCGGGAACGGTCATCTCGCGGATGCGCGACTTGAACGAGCGGCGGCCCTCCTCGATGACCTCGCGGCTGAAGCGCCTGAAGCGCTCCGCGCCTTCCTCCTCGAGCACGCGCTCGACGGCGTCGCGGATCATGTGGCAGCCGGCCAGGCGGGTGCGCTCGTCGAGCATGTAGTACGCGGACGCGCGCGTGCGCTTTTTGCAGCGCTCGAGGTGCCAGCGGGCGAGCTCGTCGCGCTCGCCGACCTTCATGCACGGCAGGTCGATACCGTCTTCGTAGCGCGTGGTCGGCCCGACGGGCACACCGCCGGGGGTGCTCGCTCCGATGTCGAGCACGTGTGTCACGCCGCCCGCCCAGGCGAGCAGCTCGCCCTCCCAGAAGATCGGCACGAACGTCTGCACGTCGGCGTTGTGCACGTCGCCGATCGTCGGGTCGTTGTTCGCGAAGATGTCGCCGGGACGGATACACGGGTTGTCCTCGTAGCCGTTGCGAACCATCCACTTGATCGCGTCGGACATCGTGTGGACGTGCACGATGATCCCGGTCGAGAGCGCGATCGAGTCGCCCTCGGGCGTGTACAGCGCGAAGCACAGCTCGCCGAGCTCGCGCACGATCGGCGACGCGGAGATGTTGAGCGCGGTCGAGCGCGCCGACACGAGCCCGCCGCGCAGGCGCGAGAACAGCTTCTCGTAGCCGATCGGGTCCGAGCGCATGAACTCGAGCTCGCGCAGCCCGCAGTAGTGGCCCGTCTCGGCGAACAGGCGCTCGGATTCCTCGAGCATCTCCAAGAGGCCTCTCCCCTCCCAGCCGATGCCCGCGCCGAGCGGCTCGACGCGTGTTTGCTGATCGACGGTCGCCATCGCTGGACCTCCTACGTCGCGGTGAGATGGAAGATGTGATGCCCGTCCAGGCGCGCGGCGCGGCCCGGTGGGACGGCGAACGTGGTCGCCGAGTGCTCGACTATCGCCGGGCCGCTCACAGTGTTGCCGGCGGAGACGTGCTCGAGCTGGAAGATGTCAGTCGGCACGCGTTCGCCTTCGCTCGCGCGCCCCCAGTGGACGGCGCGGCGCTCCTTCGGCGGCGGCGTCCCGTCGGTTTCCGCGAGATCCGGAAGCGCCGGCTTCTCGACGGCGACGGTGCCGTGGACGATCGCGTGCGTGACCAGGTATCCGAACTCGGGCGAGCGCGCGGAGGAGGCGTACATCTTCGCGTAGGCCTCCTCGAAGCACGCGATCAGCTCGTCGACCGCGGCGGCGTCGGACAGCGCGGCGTGCGGCGAGAGGAACTCGATGTCGTTGAGCTGCCCGTAGTACTGCATGCGCACGACGTGCGTGAAGCGCACGCGCTCGCGCTCGATCCCCGACTTCGCGAACTCCTGCACGGCGCGCTCCTCGAGCCCCTGCCAGGCCGCGGTGATCATCATCCCGATGCCCGCGCGCTCCGCCTCGCCGAGCGTCGGCAGCAGCGGGAGATCGATCGTCTGGTCGTAGCGGTAGTCGAAGTCCGCGCACGCGCAGCCGAACGCGGAAAAGCCGGCGGCCCACGCGGGCATCAGCACCTCCGCGTAATCGACGCCGTCCGTATAGCCGGCGACGTGCAGCGGGCCTCCCCCGCCGTAACACAGCAGCGTGTAGTCGGCCGGCGAGTAGCCCTTGCCGAGGATCTGCCCGACGGCCTCGTTCTTGAGCGTCTGCTCGAACAGCTCGATGACGCCCGCGGCGGCCTCCTCCACGCCGAGGCCGAGCGGCCGCGCTAGCTGCCGCTCGACGGCCTCGCGCGCGCGCTCCACGTCGAGCTTGACTTCGCCGCCGAGGAAGTAGTCGGGGTTCAGCCGCCCGAGGATGAGGTTGAGGTCGGTCACGGAGATCGTCTCCAGACCTCCCTCCGGCCAGCAGGTTCCAATTCGCGAGCCCGCGGAGTCGGGACCGAGCTCCGGGCGGTTGGAGTTCGGGTTCACGCGCACGAACGAGCCGGTGCCGGCGCCGATCGAGTCGATACGGACGAGCGGCATGTTGAGCAGGAAACGCGCGATGTCCGGCGTCTGCGTGATTTCGAAGCGCCCGTCGGTGATGAGCGCGATGTCGAACGACGTGCCGCCGATATCAGTGCAGAGCACGTTGCGCAGACCCATGCGCTGCGCGAGCGCGTGCCCGCCGACGACGCCGCCGATCGGCCCGGATACGAGCGTGCGCGCGAGTTCGCGAGCGTCGATCGAGACGGTTCCGCCGTGAGACGCCATCACGCGCAGCTCGAACGGCGCGCCGTTCTGCTTGGTGATGTCGCGCACCGCCTTGAGCGTCGAGCGCGAGGGCTCGGCGGCGTACGCCTCGATGACCGTCGAGTTCAGCCGCGGAAGGTCGCGGCGCATCGGGTACAGCTCACTCGAGAGGAACACGGGCACCGACCCGTCGACGCCCGCGGCGGCCTTCTCCTCGGCGACGATCTCGCCGATGCGCTGCTCGTGCGCGGGGTTGCGGTAGCTGAAGAGCAGCGAGATCACGATCCCCTGAACGCCGTCGGCGAGCAGCTCCCTGGCAGCGGCGCGAGCGTCCTCCTCGCGCAGCGGCAGCACCTCGTCGCCGAACACGTCGATGCGCCCGCGCACGCCCTTCATGCGCTCGCGCGGCACGAGCGGCTCGTTGTGGAAGTGCGTCGCGAGGTGCAGGCGATCCGCGTAGGAGGTCCCGAGGTAGGTCTGGATCCCGCGCTCGATGCGCAGGTAATCCTCGTGGCCGGCGTTGACGATGCAGCCGATGCGCAGGCCCTGCCGCTGCAGCAGGCGGTTGAGCATCGCCGTGCCGGAGTAGATGCCGGAGACGATCGAGGGAAAGCCCTGCTCGGGCCGCGAGCCCCACTGCGCGAGCGCGTCGCGCGCGGAGGCGATGAAGCCGAGGGACTCGTCCTCGGGCGTCGTCTGCGCCTTGCCGACGACGAACGAGCCGTGCTCGTCGACGATGAACGTGTCGGTCATCGTCCCGCCCGCGTCGATCGCGAGCACGCGCGGCTCGCGCGCGGTCGCGCTGTCAGACACTCTCGCTCCCCGGCAAACCGAACATCCTCGCTCTCGCTATCTGTCGCGACTCGAGCTCTCGGTCGAGTCTACGTCTCCGCTCGAGCGCGTGTCGGGCACGGGTCCGGGGATATATTCCGCACGCAAGGTCAACTGCTCACGGCTGGAGGAACGATGAACGAGCTGGACCGACTCGACGCGACAGCCCAGGCGCAGCTCGTGCGCGACGGCGAGGTCTCGCCGCGGGAGCTCGTCACGGCGGCCGCCGATCGCGTCGCGGCGCTCAACCCCGAGCTCAACGCAGTCATCACGGACCTCTCCGAGAAGGCGCTCAAAAGCGCTGCGGGAGCGCTGCCCGACGGCCCCTTCCGCGGCGTGCCGATGCTGGTCAAGGACCTCGCCTGCCACACCGCCGGCGATCCCTTCCACGAGGGCATGGCGTTCCTCAAGCGCCTGCAGTGGACGGAGAACGAGGACCAGTTTCTCGCGCGCCGCTTCCGCGAGGCGGGCTTTCTGATCCTCGGCAAGACGAACACGCCCGAGCTCGGGATCCTGCCGACGACCGAGCCGGCGGCGTACGGCGCGACGCGCAACCCGTGGGACACGAGCCGCTCGCCGGGCGGCTCGAGCGGCGGCTCGGCGGCGGCGGTCGCGGCGGGGATCGTCGCGCTCGCGCACGCGAACGACGGCGGCGGGTCGATCCGCATACCGGCGAGCCACTGCGGGCTCGTGGGCCTGAAGCCCTCGCGCGGGCGCGTCTCGCTGGGCGCGGACTTCGGCGACGTGATCTCGGGCCTCGTCTGCGAGCACGTCGTGTGCCGCTCGGTGCGCGACAGCGCGGGCGTGCTCGACGCGATCTGCGGCGAGATGCTCGGCGATCCCTACGTCGCGCCGGCGCGGGCGCGGCCCTACGTCGAGGAGCTGGGCGCCGACCCGGGCAAACTTCGCGTCGGGCTCATGACCGCCCCGCCGGGCCGACAGTTCGAGACGCACCCCGACTGCGTCGCCGCGGCGGAGGCGACGGGGCGCGCGCTCGAGTCGCTCGGCCACGCCGTCGAGCCGGCGCGGCCGGAGGCGATCGATGACCCCGACTACATCGAGACGTTTCTGCTGCGCTGGACGGCCGGAATCGCGTGGAACCTCAAATACTGGGAAGCGAGGACCGGCGAGCCGATCGGCGCGGGCGACGTCGAGCCGTCGACGTGGGCGCTCGCGGAGATGGGCCGCTCGCACGCGGCCGCGGACTACCTGGGCGTGATCGAGACGCACCAGCGCCTCACGCGGCGAATGGCGGAGTGGTGGCAGGACGGCTGGGACCTCCTGCTGACGCCAACGACGGGCGAGCCGGCGACGCTGCTGGGCGAGTTCGACGCACCCCCCGACAACCCGGGCGCGCCGCTCATGCGCGCGGTGCCACTCGGGACGTTCACGGCCGGGATCAACGTCAGCGGCCAGCCCGCGATCTCGCTGCCGATCCACTGGACGGAGGCGGGACTGCCGGTCGGATCCCAGCTGATCGCCCCGTACGGGCGTGAGGATCTCCTGTTCCGCGTTGCCTCGCAGCTCGAGGAGGCGGTCCCGTGGGCTCAGCGCAGGCCCGAGCTCGCTGGGCACGCGGCGAGCGTCGGCTAGCGAGGTGGGCGCGCCCGGCGCTCGCCCCGGGGGCACGTCCGAGGACGCAGCGGCCGGCGAGCCGCAGCAGCCCGGTCCGCTGTCGCCGAGCGGGGAGGACCTCGCGCGCGCTTGGTTCGCGCACTCGCCACTGATCGGCACACTCGGCATGCGGCTCGAGACGATCGCCGCGGAGGAGGCGACGGTCGTGCTGCCGTATCGCTCGGACCTCGCGACGGCTGGCGACATCGTGCACGGCGGCGCGATCATGTCGCTGCTCGACACCGCGGCCGCGCTCGCGGCGTGGTCGGCGCATGACCCGAGCCGAGGCGTGCGCTGGGGGACGGTGGGCGTCTCGGTGAGCTTCCTGGAGTCGGCGCGCGGTCGCGACCTGACGGCGCGCGCGCGCGTGACGCGGCGAGGGCGCAGCATCTGCTTCTGCCGCGTCGAGGTCGAAGACTCCGAGCAGAGCCCCGTGGCGGAGGCGCTCGTCAGCTACCGGCTCGGGTAGCAGCACGCGTTCGCGCGCGGCGCCCGGTTCGACCAAGGCCTTGCGCGACAATCGGCCGGTGAGCGCGACGCTGTACTTCGACCTCGGTTCGCCGTACGCGTACCTGGCGCTCGAGCGACTCGAGCGCTTCGACCTCGGCGAGGTGGAGCTCGAGGCGATCTCGCTCGGCGCGCTGTTCAAGCTGACGGGCCGTTCGTCGTGGGCGCGCAGCGCGGGACGCGAGGTGGGCATCGCCGAGGTGGAAGCGCGCGCGAGCGCGTACGGCCTTCCGCCGATGCGCTGGCCGAAGGGCTGGCCGGGCAACTACCTGCACGCAAACCGTGCGTGCCTGGTCGCGGAGGAGCGGGGCGCGCTCGAGGAGTTCGCGAGCGCGGCGCTGCGCGCGGCGTTCACGCGCGGCATCGACCTGAGCGACGACGCGGCGGTGCTCGGGATCGCGCAGTCGGTCGGCCTGCACGCCGACCACGTGCGCGAGCAGATCGAGGCGCCGGAGATAAAGGAGCGGCTGCGCGCGAATACCGACGAGGCGTTCGCAGCGGGCGCCGTGGGAGTGCCGACGCTGAGGCTGGACGGGCGCCTGTTCTGGGGCGACGACCAGCTCGAGATCGCGGCGGCGAGCAGGCGTCCGCAGACGCGTCTTCGGAGCTGACCCGTCTGCTAGATTCGCGGCCTACCTCCGGCGCGAGGTGAGGCCACGAGCGAGCGCCGGCGCGGACTTTACGGATGGAGGAACGGGATGCGGAATCGGGCGCTTGCCACTCTCACCGGCGCGCTCGCGGGCTTGGCTTTCGCGGCCACCGCGGCGCACGCTGAAACGTTGCCTGTCGAATACGACAGCGCGGTCGGATTCGCGCACTCGAGCCCGACGGCGGCGCCGCCGGGCGCTAACAACTTCGCGTGCAAGCGCAGCGCGCGCCATCCGCGGCCGGTGATCCTCGTGCACGGGACGTTCGAGGACATGGCGAACAACTGGTGGGCGCTATCGCCGCTGCTCGCCGACAACGGCTACTGCGTGTTCGCGTTCAACTACGGGTCCTCCGAAGGGAGCGGCGAAGTGGGCGTGTACGGAACCGGCCACATCGCGCACTCGGCAGAAGAACTGTCGGCGTTCGTGAACGAGGTGCTCGCGGCGACCCGGGCGACGAAGGTGGACCTCGTGGGCCACTCGCAGGGCGGGATGATGCCGCGCTACTACCTCCGCTTCCTGGGCGGCGCAGCGAAGGTGCACACGCTCGTCGGGCTCGCGCCGTCGAACCACGGCACGACCTTCAACGGGCTGTTCACGCTGGCGGAAAACATCCCCGGCGCGACTTCGTTCGCGGGACACTGCGTGGCGTGCGAAGAACAGGCTGCAGGGTCGGCGTTCATCGCCCATCTGAACGCGGGCGGCGAAACCGTGCGCGGCGTGTACTACACGGTGATCGAGTCCGAACACGACGAGGTCGTGACGCCGTATACGTCAGCGTTCCTCACGGGGCCGAAAGTCACGAACATCACGCTCCAGAACCAGTGCTCGCTCGACCTCGGCGAGCACCTGTCGATGGCGTACGACCACATCGCCGACGCGGACGTGCTGAGCGCGCTCGATCCCAGGCACCCGCTGACGCCGGCGTGCACGCCGGTGCTGCCGATCATCGGTGGCTGAGCGTGTAGTCGGCGGGCGAGCGGAAGCTCGGATCGCTTATAGACGCGGGCTGGGACGACAGGCCGTACTCGCCGCGACGCTGGCCCTGCTCGCCGTCGTCGCGCTGCTCGCTTCGGGCGTGACGTCGACGAGCGGAGGGCAGCGCGAGCGGCGCGTGAACGGCGGGTCGTTCCGGAGCACGATCGACGCGCGCTGGGCGATCGTCGCGCACAGGGGCGCACGTGGGTTCGAGACGCTTGCGCTCAGCTCGCACGGCGCGCGCCTCGACGCCGACGGCATCCCGCCGGCGGGCGCGATCGGGATCACGATCACGGAAAGCGCCGCGTCGGCGCTCGCGCGCGGCGCGCGCGGAGGGCGGGAACCGCAAGCGCACCAGGCGATCGCACTGCCCGGCGCGAGCGTGAGGGCTCGACGCGCGCTCGAGCTGCTCTCACGGGTCGTGCGAACGCCCGCGAGAGCTGTCGGCGTGCAGCCGTCCGAGCTGCCTCGCCTGCGCACGCTGGCGGGGGTGAGCGCGGCGGAAGAGGCGTACGAATACGTCTACTCGGGCCGGGGCAACGTGCAGGTCGACGTCGTCGCCCGCCGCGGCGCGAAGATCTACTTCATCGAGCTGGACACGCAGCTGGCGCAGCTCGCGACGGGCGAATCGGCATTTGCGCAGCTGCTGCACGACTGGCGCTGGGAGTAGCGCAGCGCTCGTCGCGTCGCGTCGCGTCGCGTGCGCACGCGCGCACGGCACGCGCTCGCGCGCGCGCCCTCGCCCGCACGCGCAGGCGCGCGCGCACGCGCAGCAGACGTGATGAGATACGAGCCATGGAGGCAGAGCCGGCGGTGCTACGCCGCCCGCAGGAGCTGACGCCTGCGTGGCTGAGCGCGACGCTGGGCAGTGGCGCGATCGAGCAGCTCGAGGTGGAGCGGATCGGCACGGGCCAGATGAGCGAGAGCAGGCGCGTGCGCATCGCCTACGCGGAGGGCGAGGAAGAGAGTGGACGCGCGACGCGCGTGCGGCCGCAGAGCGTGGTGATCAAGACGGCGTCGGAGGACGAGGCGAGCCGCGCGACGGGCGTGGGGCTCGGGGTGTACGAGCGCGAGGTGCGCTTCTACCGCGAGCTCGCACCGCGCATAGGCGGCCCGCTGGCGCGCTGCTACGCGGCGGTGAGCGACCCTGCCGAGGGCTGGTTCACGATCGTGCTCGAGGACATTGCGGACGGCGTGCAGGGCGACCAGATCGCCGGCTGCGCGCCGGCGCAGGCGAGCCTTGCGATGCGCGAGCTGGCGCGTCTGCACGCGCCGGTGTTCGCGGATCCGCAGCTGGGAGCGACACCGTGGCTGAACCAGGAGGCGCCGCTCACGCAGGCGCTGGTGACGCAGCTCTTCGGCGGCTTCGTGGAGCGATACGGCGAGCGCGTGGCGCCGGAGCACCTCGGCGTCTGCCGCAGGTTCATCGAGAGCCTGGACGGCTGGCTCGCCGACAGGCGACCGCCGCTCGGCCTCGTTCACGGCGACTACCGGCCTGACAACCTGCTCTTCATCTCGGGCTCCGAAGGCGACTGCGACGGGCGGCGCCTGGTCGCGGTGGACTGGCAGACGGTCGGGTGGGGTGCGGTGATGACGGACGCGGCGTACTTCCTCGGCGGCGCGCTTTCGAGCGAGGATCGCGGCGCGCACGCGCAGGAGCTCGTGCGCGAGTACTACGACGCGCTGCTGGCGCAAGGCGTGCGCGGCTTCGGATGGGAGGAGTGCTGGGAGGGCTACCGCCGCCAGAGCTTCCTCGGGATCCTGATGACGGTCGCACCGGCGATGCTGGTCGAGCGCACGCAGCGCGGCGACGAGATGTTCCTCGTGAGCCTCGCGCGCTACGCGCAGCAGGTGATCGACCTCGACGCGCTGGCGCTACTCCCGAGCGCGGGCACGGGCCGACCGGCGCCGCTGCGGCCCGATCCGGCCGACGAGCGCCGCCACGAGCCGGGCGCGGAGCAACTGTGGAACGAGAGCTGGTACTTCGACGCGGTCTCGCACGACGGCGAGCTCGGCCTGTACACGCGCCTGGGCCTGTACCCGAACATGGGCGTGGCGTGGGTGACGGCGTTCGTCTGCGGCAGGGATCGCGCGACCGTCGCGGTGATCGATTTCGAGGCGCCGCTGCCGTCGGGAGACGACCTGACGGTCGAACGTGACGGCTTGTTCATGACTCACGCGTGCTCCTCCCCGCTCGAGCGCTTCGCGGTTCGCCTGCGGGCGCGCGGCGCGGCGTACGCCGACCCGGCGGCGCTGTTGCGCGGCGAGGCGGGTGAGGATGTGGACGTGGAATTCGACGTCGACTGGACGACGCAGGGCGAGCCGTACGCATACCGCGTGGCGACGCGCTACGAGATCCCGTGCGAGGCGGCGGGCGAGGTGCGCGTGGGCGATGAGGTAATGCAGCTCCGCGGGCGGGGCCAGCGAGACCACTCCTGGGGAGCGCGCGACTGGTGGTCGGCGGAGTGGGTGTGGTCGGCGGGCGCGCTCGAGGACGGCACGCGCGTGCACGGCGTGGAGTTCCGCTTACCGGGAGCGCCGCCGCTGGGCGTGGGCTACCTACAGCCGCCGGAGGGCGGCGTGGTCGAGCTCGACACGGTAACTGCGAGCGAGACGGTGGCGCCTGACGGCCTGATTTCGAGCGCTCGGATCTCCTACGGAGACCTCGAGGTGGAGGTCGAGCCGATCGCGTTCGGACCGCTGCTGCTGACGGCGCCCGACGGGCGGATCTCACAGTTCCCGCGCGCGATGTGCCGCGTGCGCGCGCGCGATGGGCGCGAGGGGACGGCGTGGGTGGAGTGGAACCGCAACGCATCGCTCGGCTGAGCGCGGCACGCGCAAGGCTCTCGCCGGAGTCGCCGAATCGGCACGCGTAGCCGGCGACGATGCGTCCGCGGGGCCGGCGATATTCGGAGTCCGTCCGGCCGGGGGTGACCGGACGGACTCTCGCTCTGGATGCCCCTGAGGAGGACGAATCCCTGAGGCGGTATAAGCATATCGCCATACCGCCATGCCGCTTTTCGCATAACAAAGTGCGTCTTGCGCGCTGCGCGCCTCGCTCCACGGCGCGCAGTATCTGATCCGGCGGACTCCCCCCGCCGTCGTCGCCGCGCGCAACACGCGAGGCCGTCCGGCCCTCGGGGGTCGAGGCCGGACGGGCACTCGCTGTGCCTGTAAAGGAGGGCAAACTCCCCAAGGCGGCATAAGCTTATCGCCATATCGGATGCAGTTTTCGATATGGGAGCAACACTTAGATTCGACACTTGTTGCATCGCGCTTGAACAAAAGATTTTGATCTGCCAAAATCGATTTGATGGCTGTGAGCGAACCTGTTTCTGCGCCGATCCAAGATTACGCGAAGGCCGTCTATGCGCTCGAGGAGCGAAGCGGCGGCGCGGTATCGACGAACGACCTCGCCGGGCGGCTCGGTCTTACTCCCGGCTCGGTCTCGGCGATGCTGCGCAAGCTCGCGGACCTCGGGCTGGTCGAGCACGAGCCGTATCGCGGTGTGCGCCTGACCGACCGCGGGCGCGAGGTCGCGCTCGAGGTGTTGCGTCACCACCGGCTGATCGAGCTGTTTCTCGCGGAGGAGCTCGGCATGCCCTGGGATCGCGTGCACGCGGAGGCGGAGGTGCTCGAGCACGTCATCTCCGAGGACCTCGAGCAGCTGATCGCGAACCGGCTCGGCAATCCGACCGTCGATCCGCACGGCGACCCGATCCCGAGCGTTCAGTTCGAGATCGAGGAGCACCCGACGCGCAGCCTGGATGAGCTCGAGCCGGGGATGACTGGGCGCTTCGTTCGCGTGTCCGATTCCGAGCCGGCGATGCTGCGCTACCTGGCGGAGCAGGGAATCGACCTCGGCGACCAGCTCGAGGTGACGCGCCGCCAGCCGTTCGGCGGTCCCGTGTTCGTTCGCATCGGCGAGCACGAGCAGGCGATCGGCGGCGAGCTCGCGAGCGCAATGCGGATCGCCATCGAGGAGGCGTCACGGTGACCTGGCGCCGCGGTCGAGCGCCGGTGCCGGTGCTCGAAGCAGCGGCCGAGGGCGCGAGCGTCGCGATCCCGGACGCCGGCGCGGGCATCGCGAGCGCGCTCGAGCAGCTGCTGGCGAAGGGACGCGTGCGCGCGACGCTGTGGATGCTCGGCCCCGCGTTCGTGGCGTCGATCGCGTACGTCGATCCCGGCAACTTCGCGACGAACATCGAAGGCGGCGCGCGCTTCGGCTACGAGCTGCTGTGGGTCGTGCTCGGCGCGAACGTGATGGCGATGCTCATCCAGTACCTGTCGGCGAAGCTCGGGATCGCGACCGACCACAACCTCCCGGAAGTCGTACGCGCACGCTTTCCGCGCTCAGTCACGTGGGGAATGTGGGTGCAGGCGGAGATCATGGCGATGTCCACCGACATCGCCGAGTTCCTCGGCGCGGCGCTGGGGTTGAACCTGCTGTTCGGCGTGCCGTTGCTGCCCGCGGGCGTGATCACGGGCGTGATCGCGTTCGCGATGCTCGAGCTCCAGAGGCACGGCTTTCGCCGCTTCGAGCTTGCGATCACGGCGCTGCTGGGAATCATCTTCCTTGGCTTCCTCTACGAGACGTTGCGCATCGGCCCCTCCGCGCGCGCGTCGCTGCACGGCCTCCTGCCGGGGCTGAGCGGTACGAGTTCGCTGTACCTCGCCGTGGGGATCATCGGAGCGACGGTGATGCCGCACGTCATCTACCTGCACTCGGCGCTCACGCAGGGCCGCGTGCCGTGCCGCAACGACCGTGAGCGAGCGCGCGTTCTGCGCTTCGGGCGCACCGACGTGATCGTCGCGCTTGGGCTGGCGGGCGTGATCAACATGGCGATGCTCGCGGTCGCGGCCAAGCTGTTCCACGTGCACGGGCTCGCGCGGGTCACGGGGATTCCCGCAGCGCACGCGCAGTTCGGCCAGCTCGTCGGCGGCGGCGCGGCGCTCGCGTTCGCGGTCGCGCTGCTCGCATCCGGCGCGTCGTCCTCCTCGGTGGGCACGTACGCGGGCCAGGTCGTGATGGCGGGCTTCATCAACGTGCGCATACACGTGCTCGTGCGGCGCGCAATCACGATGATCCCCGCGATCGCCGTGCTCGCCGCGGGCATGAACCCGACGAACGCGCTCGTGCTCTCGCAGGTGGTGCTGTCGTTCGGGATCCCGTTCGCACTCGTGCCGCTCGTGCTCGTGACATCGCGCCGCGACGTCATGGGGGCGCAGGTCAACCGCACCCCGACGAAGGTGCTCGCGTGGCTCTGCGCGGGGTTGATCAGCGCGCTGAACGTCTTCCTGCTGGTACAGCAGTTCGTCGGCTGAGAGCGCCCGCCGCTGCTCTGGCAGCGCGCGCACGTGATCGCGCGCCGCGCTGCGCACGCGATGGCGCGCCGTTCTACGTCTCGGCCGCCACGGGGCGCACTGCGCGCGTGCGGCGCGTGCGCGATGGCTTTGCCGGCCGCCGCGGCGCATCGGCCGGCCCCTTGCCGCTGCGCGCGGACGACGCTCGCGCAACCCGGCGCGCGGAGCGCGAGCGCTTGGCGGGAGCGCCGCTTGGCGCGGCCGGTTCGACGGCATCGAGGAGGTGCGCGTCGATCGCGCTCTGGACGCCGGCGAGCCTGCGCACCAGCGATGCGCGCACCCGCTCGAGGTCGCTCACGCTGAGCAGCGCCGCGCCGGGAGCGCGCGGCGCGGGAGGACCCGGCGGCGCGAGGCCCGGGTGCTCGGACTCGAGCTCGCCGATCGCGCGCTCGAGGGCCCCGATCTGAGAGCGAAGCTCCCGCCGGCGCGCTCCCGCGGCGACAGTCTCGGCGGGCGGCTCTCCGCGGGCCACGTACAGCGCGGCGGCGACAGCGCGCGGATCGATCCCCGTCGCGCGCGCCTCGCGCGCGGCGTTGGCGGCGATCGCGCGTGCGTCTGTCGCCGCGGAGGCGGCGATCGCGCGTGCGTCTGTCGACGCGGATGCGGCGTCTGCGACGAACGTGCCACTCCCCTGCCTGGACTCGATCAGTCCCTCTTGGTCGAGGCGCTGGTAGACGGCGCGAACGGTGTTCACGTTAAGTCCCGTCGCCTCGGCGACCTCACGAATGCCGGGCAGGCGCTCGCCGGCGCGCGTCCCGCCCTCTTCTATGCGCGCACGCAGAGCCCACGCGAGTTGAACGCCGACGGGCACCTCGGCGCGGCGGTCGAGCGCGAGCTGCAACTCGTCGACGGTCACGCAGTGAGAGTAGCGCGCTCGAGTCCGTATCGACACAGAGTGCTAGTCAACTAGTACACTGGGCCGCATCATGGCTTCGGCACGGAGCGCGGCCCCCGGCGCGAGCAGCGCGATCGCTTGGCGTCGGAGCCGTATCGACACCAAGTACTAGGCAACGTAGTACACTGTGGCGGATATGGCTTCGGCACGGAGCGCGGCACCCGGCGGAGCGGTAGCCGCAACGACTAGGGCAAGCGTAGGTCCAGGGTTCGTGCAGCGGGCAGCGTTTGCTACTCGCAACGTGCTCGAGGAATTCGGCGACATGATGATCCTCACCGGGAGGACGATCGTCTCCGCGCTGCGTCCTCCCTACCCGTACGGCGGCGAGCTCGTGTCGCAGTTCCTGTTCGTCCTGCGCCTCGTCTGGTTTCCACTGCTCGTGACGACGGTTGCCATCTCGTACGGTGCGCCGGGGCTGCAGGCGGGCGACTTCCTCACCCTGTTCGGCGCGCTGGACCGGCTCGGCGGCTTCTTCGTGCTCGCCTCGATCCGCGAAATCGGGCCGCTGATAACCGCGATCGTGATCGCGGGCGTCGCTGGCACGTCGATCACCGCCGACCTCGGAGCGCGCAAGATCCGCGAGGAGCTCGACGCCCTCCAGGTCCTCGGCGTTGACCCGGTGAAGAACCTCGTCGTGCCGAGGTTCCTCGCGCTGATGGTCGCGACGGGTTTGTTCGACATCTACGCGCTGCTGTTCGGGATCTTCGGCGGGCTGGTCGCGGACATCGTCAGCGGCGGCACGGTCGGGCCGTTCTGGAACACGCTGTTCGCCGACGCGTCCGTGACCGACCTCTGGGGCTCGGTCCTCAAGTGCACGATCTTCGGCGCGGGCATCGCGATCGTCTGCTGCTACAAGGGCATGTCCGCCTCCGGCGGCGCCGAGGGCGTCGGGCGCGCGGTCAACGAAGCGGTCGTCATCTCGTTCCTCTTCTTCGGCGCGGCCAACTACGTCTTCACGCAGACGCTGCTCGCGACGCACCCCAACATCCTGGTGCTCAAATGAACCAGCTGCTGGCACTGCCGCGCGAATGGCTCGGCTCGAGCGGCGAGATCATGCGCTTTGCGAGCCGTGTCGTGGGCGACGTGTGGTCGGGGCAGGTGATGCGCTTCTTCGGCGAGACGCTGCGCCAGGCCGGGATCCTGATCATCTACTCGACGCTCGTCATCTGGGGCCTCGTATTCCTCACCGGCCTCGGCACCTGCGGGATCGAGGCGGCGTACTTCAACCAGTCGGTCGGAGCGCCGACGTACTCCGGCGTGTTCGCCGCCTGGTGCAATCTGCGCGAGGCTGTGCCCTACGCGTTCGGCTACATGATGGCCGCGAAGGTGGGGACGGGGATCGTCGCCGAACTGGGCGCGATGCGCATCTCGGAGGAGATCGACGCGCTCGAGGTGATGGGCGTCAACTCGGTGACGTTCCTGTGTGCGACGCGGCTGCTCGCGGCGTGGATCGTGCTGCCGTTCATGTACATCGGCGCGATCGGCGTCGCGTATCTGGCCTCGTACATCGCGATCGTGCAGCAGATCGGCTACGTCTCCTCGGGCGGCTACCTGCTCGTCTTCTGGCAGTTCCAGAACGCTCCCGACCTCTTATTCAGCCTCATCAAGGGCATGGCGATGGCCACCGTGATCATCCTCGTGGCGTGCTACTACGGCTACAACGCCTCCGGCGGACCGGTCGGCGTGGGTACGGCTACGGCGAAGTCGATGGTGCTCAACCTCGTGCTCGTGACGCTGATCGGGATGTTCGGCACGCAGGTCTTCTGGGGCGGTAACCCGCGCGCGCCGATCGGCGGTTGAACCCGCCGCGCGCGCCCGGCTCAGCCGGCGCGCGCGAGCTGGCCCTCGCGCGCCTCGAGCGCGGGGGTGAGATAGCGCGCCGCGATCTTCGGGCGCTCGCCGGCGTCGGCCACCCTCGCCTGCGCGCTCGAGCCGCGACCTCCGGTGATGTGAGCGGTGATGTGCAGAGGCTTGCCGCCGGTGAGCAGCATCCCCTCGATCGTCGGGCGAAACCGCGTCGGCTCGATCGGCGCACCCGCGAGCGCGGCGATCGATTCCGCCGCGACGTCGGCCTGCTGTGCTCCGAGGCCCCCGTGCTTGACCGGGAACTCGGTCGCGTCGCCGGCCGCGAATACCGGCCCGCAGTCGGGCACGCGCAGGAACGAGTCGGTCGGCAGGAACCCATACTCGCCCAGCGGGACCCCGCGCACGGAAGGCCCGTAGAGCTCCGGCAGCGCGACCACGCGGTCCACGTGCATGCGGCGCTCGCCGGGCTGGATGATTACTTCGCCCGACGCCGGCACCTCCGCGTGCGCAGAGGGCACGAACTCGACGCGCGCCTCGGCGAGCAGCTCGCGCACGGCGGCCGAGACCTCGCCGCCGAACACCACGAGCGGAAGCTCCTCGGGCGTGACCAGGGTGACCGACAGCTCGACGCCGGCGTCAAACGCCCGCGCGGCGCTCATCAGCGCGAGCTCATACAGCGGCAGCGGCCATGCCATGCGTCCCGGCGAGACGAACGCGATGCGCTTCAGGTACCCGTCCTCGACGTCCTGGATGAGGCCGCGCAGGGCTTCGTCCATGCGCCGGTCGTCGACGGTGACCGCGTGCTTGTAGCGCGTCGTCACGCGCGCGCCGGGCGCGAGCAGGAGCGCGTCGTATCCGAGCGCCGCGCCGTCCGCCGTGTGAACCGTCCGCGTCGCGCGATCGACGCGTGCGAGCTCGCCCGCTCGCAGCTCGGCGCCGGCGTCGCCGACGATCGGCGCCAGCGGGTAGCGCCTCGCGGTGCCGTAGGAGAACGGCTCCCGCACCGCGAGCGGCCGGTAGACGAACTCCTCGTTCGGCGCGAGCACGGTCATCCGGACGCGATCGCCCGCGAGCTCCTTGAGCGCGAGCGTCGCCTCGAGCCCCGCGACTCCGCCGCCGGCGATCAGCACGCGGAACTTGTCGCTCATGCCGCCATCCGTTCGTGCCACTCGGCGCGCTTGGCTGCGAATTCGGGGCCGAGGACGCCGTCGAGCCGCTCGATCACCTCGAGCCACTCGAGCGCCGAGGAGAAATCGCCGTCGGCGGCATCGCGCTCGGCGAAGGCGACCGCGAGGGCGCGCGCCTCCTCGTGCGACGCCGCGGCGCGCTTCGCGTCCGCGCGCGGCGCCGGTCTGTCGGCGAGCTCGTGTGCGCGAGCGAGCGCGTCGTGGCCGGCGAGGTACGGCGCGAGGTAGCGTGCGGCGATCTTGCTCGGCGGCCACCACAGCGGCTCGATGGTCGCCTGCTGGCCGTTGCCCGCGCCGTTCGGCACGCCGGCGCGCAGGTACAGGGGCGCGATGCCCGTCAGCAGCATGCCCCTCAGCGTCGGCCGCACCGGCGTCGGCCTCACCGCCGCGCCCAACCCGGCGACGATCGCCTCGACCGCCGCGTCGGCCTGCTGCGTCGCGATGCCGCCCTGCTTGACGGGATTGTTCGTACCGTCGCCTGCTGCGTAGACGTCCTCCAGACCCTCGACGCGCGCGTGCGCGTCGACCGGGATGAAGCCCGCGTCGTCGCTCGGCAACCCGGGGATGGCCGGACCCGCGAGCTTCGCGAGCGTCACCACCTGGTCCGCCGCGATCTCGCGGCCGTCGCGGAGGCGAAGCTCTCGCTCAGCGAACTCCGCCGCCTCGACGCCGACGCGCAGCGCGATGCCGCGGTCCGCGAGCAGGCCCCTGAGCGTCCGCGAGGCCGAGCTCCCGAACATCGAAAGGGGCTCCTGCTCCGGCGTCACGAGCAACAGCTCGGCGCCGATCACGGCGCTGTCGGCGAGATGCGAGGCGGTAAGCAGCGCGAGCTCATACAGCGGCAGCGTCCAAGCGACGCCTGGCGGGCTGACGAAGCAAACGCGCTGGTCTTCTCCGCGCGCGAGCCGTGCGAGCAGCGCGCGGTAGGCGGCCACCTCGCCGGCCCCCCCGAAGTGCAGCGCACCCGGGAGCCAGTCGGCCGGCTGCGCGCCCGTCGCCACGAGCAGGGCGTCGTAGGGCAGCGCCGACCCACTCGCCAGCTCGATCGTCCGCCGATCGGCGTGCACGCGCACGAGCGAGTCCAGGTGCAGAGACGCGCCGTGGTGCGGGACGATCTCCGCAAGATCGAAGCGCTGAACACCCCCGGGTCCGAACGGCGCGGCGACGGCGAGCGGCCGGTAGACGAAGTCGCGCCTGGGAGCGACGACGTGGACATCCACGCCGACCTGCAGGTGAGCGTGAAGCCCGATTAGCGCCTCGAGCCCTGCTACGCCTCCCCCGCAGATCACAACTCGCTTCGACGCTGCCCCCGGCATAGGGCAACGCTAATCCAGGATCCTGCCCGCGGCAGCCGAGAAAAGCCGCTGACCGTAGAGGAAAACTACGGAACCCGTTCAGCCTCGCGAGAGCGACGGACGGCGTGCGAGGTCGGCCCGAGCGCTACTCCGCGTGCCTCGCAGGCACCTGCTGCGTGACGCAGTGGACGCTCCCTCCGCCGAGCACGATCTCGCGCCCGCCCACGCCCACGACCTCGCGATCGGGAAAGCAGCCTTCGAGTACCTCGCGCGCACGGTCGTCGGTGCGCTCGTCGAGCAGCGGGAAGACGACGCGCGTGTTCGCGAGATAGAAGTTCGCGTACGACGCGGCCAGGCGGTCGCCGGCGCTCCGCGACAGCGTCCCGCGCGCCGGGACGATCCCGCTCGACTCCTCTTCGGTCATCGCGAGCGGCCCCGGCGACGGAATCACGATCACCTCGAGCGCACGCCCGCGCGCGTCGCGCGCGGCGCGCAGGCGCTCCAGCGCGTCGGCGGAGATCTCGTGCTGCGGGTCGGACTCGTCGTCGGTATATGTCAACAGGACCACGCCGGGGCGCACGAAGCACGCGAGATTGTCGATGTGACCGTCGGTCTCGTCCTCGTACACGCCGCGGGAGAGCCAGATCACCTTCTCCGCCCCGAGGTATTCGCACAGCGTGCGCTCGACCCGCTCGCGAGACAGCGTCGGGTTTCGGTTCGGGTTCAGCAGGCACTCTTCGGTCGTCAGCACCGTGCCCTCGCCGTCGACGTGAATCGAGCCGCCCTCGAGGACGATCGGCGCGCTGTAGCGATCCGCGCGTTCGATCTCGAGCACCTTCTGCGCGACGCGCTCGTCTCGGTCCCAGGGGCAATACAGGCCTCCCTCCAATCCACCCCACGCGTTGAAGCGCCAGTCGACTCCCCGCCGGCCGCCGCGGTCGTCGACCAGGAACGTCGGCCCGATGTCGCGCATCCACGCGTCGTCGGTCGCGATCTCGACGACGCGGATGCGCGCGGAGAGCGTCGCGCGGCAATGCTCGTACTGGCCGTCGGAGACCGCCATCGTCACCGGCTCGGACGCGGCGATCGCCTCCGCGACCGCCGCGTACGCCTGTTGCGCGGGCGCCGCCCCCAGGCGCCAGTTGTCCGGGCGCTCCGGCCAGGCCATCCAGCACCCGCTGTGCGGCTCGAATTCGCCCGGCATCCTGTAGCCGTCGCCCGCCGGCGTCGAGCCGAGCGTCGCGCTCATCGCGTGCCTTGGGCGGCGGCTGTCGGATCTCCGGCCATGCAACGAGCAGGATGCCAGCCGCGCGGCGCGCTCATCGCGCCGCGCGCTCCCTACAGTCCTTCGCATGGAGGAAGAGGTCCCGCTGCTCGTCGCCACACCGCCGCAGCCCTCGCCGGCGCGAACGCGGCCGTCGGGCCGCGTGCCGTTTAGGGTCGGCGCGGTACAGCAGCGCTGGCATGCCGATCCCGAGGAACACGCCGAGGCCATCGCGACAGGCATCCGGCGCGCGGCCGCGGAGGGCGCAGTGCTCGTGTGCCTGCAGGAGCTGACCCTCAGTCGCTACTTCGCCGTCGATCCGTCCGGCCCCGAGGCCGCGGGCGTCGAGCCGGAGGAGCTGCCAGGTGGGCCCACCCATCGTTTCGCCGCGCGCCTCGCGCGCGAAACCGGCGTGTACGTGCACGCGTCGCTGTACGAGCGTCCCGAGGACGGAGTCGGGCTCGGCTACAACACCGCGATCATCGTCACACCGGACGGCGAGCTGCTGGGGCGAACGCGAAAGCTGCACATTCCTGTGACCGCGGGATATCACGAGGACCGCTACTTCCGCCCCGGCCCAGGCAGTGGCGATCCGTTCCCCGTCGTCGCGCTCGCCGGCGCGCATCTTGGGCTGCCCACGTGCTGGGATCAGTGGTTCCCCGAGCTCGCCCGCGCGTACAGCCTCGAGGGCGCGGACGTGCTCGTGTATCCGACCGCGATCGGCTCCGAGCCCGATCACCCGGACTTCGACACCGAGCCGCTATGGGAGCAGGTGATCGTCGGCAATGCGATCGCGAACGGCGTCTTCATGATCGCCGTCAACCGCATCGGCGAGGAGGCTCCGCTTCGCTTCTACGGCTCGTCCTTCATCTGCGATCCCTACGGGCGCAAGCTCGTGCAGGCTCCGCGCGAGCGCCCCGCAGTGCTCGTCGCCGACCTCGACCTCGACCAGCGCCGCGACTGGCTCGAGCTGTTCCCGTTCCTCACGACGCGGCGTCCCGATGCCTATGCCCGGCTCGCACAGTCGGCGGCGGACGTCATGAACGAGACCTGAGCGCGGCGCGCGTCGCAGCCCGCGACGGCGCCCGAGATCGCTCCTCGCCCGGCGTCGGCCGTTCGCCCGCTGAGCGACACGGGCGTTTGGACCTACGATTGCGGTGCAATGGACAACCCGCCGAGGACCTCCTCGGTCCGGCATCTGCTAGACGTCGGGCGGGCGCTGACCCGTGAGCTCGATCAGCCGGCCGTGCTCAAGCGAGTGCTCGAGGCGGCGTGCGAGATCACCGGAGCGCGATATGCGGCGCTCGGCGTCCTCAATGAGGACGGCGACGGTCTCGAGCGGTTCCTCACGATCGGCGTCGACGACGAGACGAGGCGAACGATCGGCGACGAGCCGCGCGGTCGCGGCGTGCTCGGCGAGCTGATCGCAAATCCCACGCCGCTGCGCCTGGCGGATGTCGGCCATCACCCCCGCAGCTACGGCTTCCCGGCGGCACATCCGCCGATGCATAGCTTCCTCGGCGTGCCGGTCGTGATTCGCGGCAGGGCCTGGGGCAACCTGTACCTGACCGAGAAGCCCGGCGGCGGCGAGTTCACGGAGTCCGACGAGGAAGCGGCCGTCGTGCTCGCCGACTGGGCGGCGATCGCGATCGAGAACGCGCGCCTATACGAGCGCAGCGAGCAGCGCCGGCACGAGATCGAACAGGCTTTTCGCGAGCTCGAGGCAACGCGCGACGTCGCGGTGGCGATCGGGGGCGAGGTTTCGCTCGAGCCGCTGCTCGAGCTGATCACCAAGCGGGGCCGCGCGCTGGTCGGCGCGCGCACGCTCATGATCATGCTTCGCGAGGGCGACGACCTGGTCGTCGCGACCGCCGCCGGACGCGTCGCGCCGGCCGCCAGCGGGCGCATCGCAATCCGCGAATCGGTCTACGGCGAGGTGCTCGAGCGCCGCTGCTCGGAGCGCATCTCCGACGTCGGTTCACGCCTTCGCATCCCCGCCGCCGAGTTCGGCGTCGAAGATCCGCAGACCGCGCTGCTCGTGCCGATGGTTCACCGCGGCGAGGCGCTGGGCATCCTCGCCGCGTTCGACCACGGCGAGGAGCACGATCCCTTCAACGCGCATGACGAGCGCATGCTGCGAACGTTCGCCGCCAACGCCGCCACCGCTGTCGCGCTCGCTCGCAGCGTCGAGTCCGAGCGGCTACGCACGTCGCTCGCAGCCGCCGACTCCGAGCGCGGGCGCTGGGCGCGCGAGCTGCACGACGAGACGCTGCAGGGGCTCGGCGCGCTGCGCGTCCTGCTGTCGTCGGCCCTGCGGCGCGATGACCCCGAGCTGACCCGCCGCGCGATGGCCGGCGCGATCGAGCAGATCGAGCGCGAGATCGCGAACCTGCGAGCGCTGATCTCCGAACTGCGCCCCGCGGCGCTGGATGAGCTCGGGCTCGGGCCCGCCTTGGAGACGCTGCTCGACAGGCATCGCGAGCACGAGGGTCTGGAGATCAATGCGCATCTCGCGCTCCCGACGGCTTCGCAGGAGGCCGCCCGTCTGGGCGACCAGCTCGAGATGGCCGTCTACCGGCTCGTGCAGGAGGCGATGACGAACGTCGTCAAGCACGCCGACGCCCGCACCGCAAGCGTCGAGGTCAGCGAGGCGGACGGCCATCTGCTCGTCGAGGTGCGCGACGACGGCAGCGGCTTCGATCCCTCGCTCCCCGTCGAGGGATTCGGCCTCACCGGCATGCGCGAGCGCGTGAGCCAAGTGGGCGGCGAGCTGCGCATCACCTCATCAGCGCAAGGGACGATCGTCAGCGCCACCGTACCACTGCCGGCAGTCGCCGTTCGCGGCCCAGCGCTCGCCCCAGACATGGACGTTCCCGCGGGTCGGGCCCACGGCGACGCGACGCACGCCGGCTCGATTACTGCTGCGCCACGCTCTCGCCCTTAGCCCCGGCGAACGCTGTAGCGAACAGGCACGAGGTGCTCCGTTGCCTTGGGAGGACGCTGGTACTCGCGTTTCTGGCGCGACGGGAGCTTGAGCGCGTCTCCGAGGTCGACGCGCTCGTGCGGGACGATCGACAGCAGGTGGCTTATGAGGTTCAGCCGCGCCGCCTTCTTGCTGTCGCCCTCGACTACGAACCAACGGCTGCGCTCCGTGTCGGTATACGCGAACATGCGGTCCTTGGCTTCGGCGTAGTCCACCCAGCGCGCGCGCGCCTGCACGTCGGTGGGGCTGAACTTCCACCGCTTGCGCGGGTCCGACAGCCGTTTCTGAAAGCGCCGCTCCTGCTCCTCATCGCTGACCGACAGCCAGTACTTGACGAGCATGATGCCGTCGTTCATGAGCGCCTCCTCGAACAGCGGGCAGAAGCGCAAGAACTCTTCGTACTGGTCGTTCGTGCAGTAGCCGAGTACGTGCTCGACGCCGGCGCGGTTGTACCAGCTGCGGTCGAAGAGCACGATTTCGCCCGCCGCCGGCAGGTGCGGGACGTAGCGCTGGAAATACCACTGCGACTTCTCGCGCTCGCCCGGCGTGGGCACAGCGACGACGCGGCACGTGCGCGGGTTGAGGTAGGTGATGATGCGCTTGATCACGCCGTCCTTGCCGGCCGTGTCGCGTCCCTCAAACAGGACCACGAGCCGTCGGCCGGTCGCGACGATCCACTCCTGCATGTAGACGAGCTCGGTCTGCAGGCGCAGGAGCTCCTTTTCGTACTCCTTCGTGCTCAGCTCCCGCGGCTCGCCCACGGCGAGCATGATCCCAACTCCGCCTGAAGCTGACGAGCTGACGCGGCGTGCGCTCGCTGCGGCGGGTGCCGGTACGGCCCCTGCGCATAGGCTCCGCCGTTAGCATGCTCGCCCTGGGAGCGATAGCCGCGCCGGCCGCCATGTCGGTCTTCCGGCGGCGGGATCTGCTCCGCTCCGCGAGCGCGCGGCGATCGAGATGAGCTTCGAAACGCTTCTGCTGATCGCGCTCGCCGGGCTCGGCGGCCCGCTGCTCGCGCTGTCCGGGCGCCGCTTCATCCCCGTCGTGATCGGCGAGATCGCCGCCGGCGTGGTGATCGGGCGCACGGGCTTCGGCGCGATCGATCCCAACGAAGCGACGACTTCCTTTCTGGCGATGGTCGGCTTCGCGATGCTCATGCTCACGGTCGGCATGCACCTCCCGCTGCGCGACCCGAGGCTGATCGCATCGCTGCGCGAGGGCGCGCGCCTCGCTTTCGCGGTCGCGGTGCTCGCGGTTCCCGCCGGCTTCGCCGCGGCGGCAATCGCGGGGACGCATCACGCAGCGATCTATGCGCTCGTGCTCGCGTCGGGGTCGGCGGCTGTCCTGCTGCCCTCGCTGCAGGAGGCTGGGACGGCGAGCGCGGATGCGCTCGCGGTGATGGCGCAGGTGACAGTCGCGGACGTCGCGACGATAGTCGCCGTGCCGATCGTGCTCGCCCCCTCGCGCGCCTCGCACGCGATCCTCGGAGGAGTGCTCGTCGTGGGCACCGCGCTGGTGCTGCTCCTCGCAGCGCGCAGGCTGCGCGGCAACGATCGCATCAGCCGCGTGCGCGAGCTCTCGAAGCGCCGCCGCTGGGCGCTCGATCTACGCCTCTCGCTGATCGCTCTGTTCCTGCTCGCGTGGATCGCGCAGGAAAGCGGGACGAGCGTGCTCATCGCCGGGTTCGGAGCCGGGGTGACGGTCGCCCTGATCGGCGGTCCCAAACGCCTCTCGACGCAGATGCGCGGGATCGCGGAAGGGTTCTTCGTGCCGCTGTACTTCGTCGTCCTCGGCGCGCAGCTCGACCTTCGCGGGCTCGTGAAAGCCCCTTCGATCATCGCGCTCGCGGTCGCGCTGACGGCGTTGAACGTGGTGATCCACCTCGCCGTCACGCGGCTTTCGCGCCGCCCTCTGAGCACGGGGTTGGCCGCAAGCGCGCAGCTGGGCGTCCCCGCAGCGGTGGCTTCGCTGGGGCTCGCCGAGCACGTGATCTCGGCGCCCGTCGCGACGGCGGTCGTCGCAGCGGCAGGCGTGAGCCTCGGAGTTTGCACGCTCGGCGTCGAAAGGGTGATTCGGAGCGAGCAGGCGGCGCCGCAGGCGGCGGTGTCGTGAGCGACGACCGCGCAGCGGACGGCGGGTGGACGCCGACGTTCGACGAGGAACTACTCTCGTGGCTCGGCGACGAGCCCGAGAACGTGCGCGCTGCGGACGCCGAGCGCGTGCGAGACATCGCGTCGGAGTTTGCGCGCGGTTTCGACGCGCTCGCGGCGCTCGGTCCATCGGTGACGGTCTTCGGCTCGGCGCGCACGCCGCGAGAGCACCCCGACTACGAGCTCGTGCGCGAGGTTGCGGCGTGTCTCGGCGGCGCGGGATATGCGGTCATAACCGGGGGCGGCCCGGGACTGATGGAGGCCGCGAACCGGGGAGCGCAGGAGGCGGGCGCGGCATCGGTCGGGTGCAACATCGAGCTTCCCCACGAGCAGGCGCCGAATGCATACCTCGATATCTCGCTGCGCTTTCGCCACTTCTTCGCGCGCAAGGTGATGTTCGTCCGCTACGCGTGCGCGTTCGTGATCGCACCCGGCGGCTTCGGCACGCTCGACGAGCTGTTCGAGTCGCTGACCCTGATTCAGACGGCGACGATCCGCCACTTTCCGGTGATCCTGTTGGACGGCGGCGAGTGGGACGGGCTGCTGCGCTGGCTCGAGTCGAGCGTGCTCGCGGGAGGACGGATCGACGCAGGCGACCTTCGCCTGCTTCACCTCGCCAGCCGGCCGCAGGAAGTCGTCCCGATCATCGACCGAGCCCGGGCACGCCAGCTCGAGGAGAGCGCGCGCGGGCGAGGGCGATAGCGCGCGCCAAGCCGTTGCCGGCGTCGCGACCGGTGCGCGCGCACGTCCGTACTAACCCGCAGTCTCGCGCGTGCGGCGCCCGGATCGGCGGCGGTCGTGTCGTGTCAAGCTTATGGCGACCTCAACCCCGTAGAAGGACGAAGCGATGTTCAAGAACGTGATCTCGGGCGTCGACGGGCGCGGCGGCCGCCGCGACGCGATCGCGCTCGCGACGAAGCTGCTCGATGGTGCGGGGAGCTTGACGCTCGTGCACGTGCGCCAGGGAGCGACCAACCCCTACCACGCGATCGCGCCGGGGCTCCTCGACGAGGAGCGCGACGCGTCGGAGAAACTGCTCGAGCGAGAACGCGTTGAGACGGGGGTGAGCGCCGAGCTCGTGAGCGTGGTCGGACAGAGCCCCGGACGGGGGCTGCACGAACGAGCCGAGGAGCAGGACGCGGACCTGATCGTCGTCGGTTCGTGCAAACGCGGGGTGCTCGGGCGCGTGATGGTCGGCGACGACGCGAGCGCGGCGCTGAACGGCTCTCCGAGCGCGGTCGCGATCGCGACGGCGGGCTACCGCGAGTTGGGTAGGCCGCTCGAGAAGCTCGGCGTCGCGTACAACGGCTCGCCGGAGAGCGAGGACGCGCTCAAGGCGGCACGCGAGCTCGCCCACGAGACGGGCGGGCGCGTGAGCGCGCTCGAAGTCGTGCACCTCAGCGCGTACGCGTTCGGCGGCCTCGTCGCGGCGCCGCCGATGGGCGACGCGATCGAGGAGATGCTCAGTCAGGCGGAAGCGCGCATGCGCGCGCTGAAAGGCGTCGAAGGCCGCGCAAGCTACGGCCTTCCCGGCGAGGACCTGGCGGCGTTCAGCGACGAGGTCGACCTGCTGATCGTCGGCTCGCGAAGCTACGGACCGGTCCGTCGCCTCGTCTACGGCAGTACGTCTACCTACCTCGAGCGCCACGCTCGGTGCTCGCTGCTTGTGCTGCCGCGGCGCACGGATCGCCGACGTGCGGCGGAGCCTGAGGGCGCCGGGGAGAACGCGCTTCCGGCGAAGGCGGCGTGACATGGAGGACGCAAGCAACACTCGAACGAAACGGCGCCCCGCGGCGTCGGACGCAGCGGCTACGGTTGCGCTGATGAACGATGCGGGGGGCACGCACGCGGACGATGACGCGGGCGGGGACGCGAGCGCGTCCACGATCAGGATCGTGCTGGCGGACGACCACGAGGTCGTGCGCAGCGGCCTGCGCCTGGTGCTCGAAGCCGAGCGCGATTTCGACGTCGTCGCGGAGGCGAGCGACGTGGACGGCGCGCGCCGGTACGTGCGCGGGCACCACCCGGCGGTGCTGGTGCTCGATCTGAACATGCCCGGCGGGTCGAGCCTCGAGGCGATCCCGCAGATTCGCGAGGAGTCGCCGGAGACGCAGATCGTGGTGCTGACGATGCAGCAAGAGCCGGCTTTCGCGCGCGAGGCGCTCTCGAACGGAGCGCTCGGATACGTGCTCAAGGAGGCCGCGGCCGAGGAGCTCGTGGAGGCGGTGCGCAGCGCGGCTGCGGGCGAGAGCTACCTCAACCCGAGACTCGGCGCGCGGCTCGCGTCGCAACCGTCACCGGATCAGGACGACCTCTCCGAGCGCGAGGTCGAGGTGCTGCGCCTGATCGCGCTGGGGCACACGAACGCGGAGATCGCGGGCAAGCTCTACCTATCTGTGCGCACGGTGGAGACGCACCGCGCGCACATACAGCAGAAGCTGCGGCGCTCGACGCGTGCGGAGCTCGTCGGCTACGCGCTCGAGCGCGGCCTGGTAGATCGCAAGACGCTCGGCTGAGCCTCGGGAGCGTCCCCGCCGCGGAACGCGAGGCCGGCGGCGGCGTACGCGTCGGGCGCGTCGAGCGTCTCGGCGTCCAGGAGCGCGTGCGCGAGGCTGTCGAGCTGCTCGCGGTGCTCGGTGAGCAGCTGCAGAACGTCGTTCTCGGCGCGCTCGACCAGCTTGCGCACCTCATCGTCGACGAGGCGCTGCACATCCTGAGAGGTCTCGCTCGCGCCGGGCAGCAGCGGCCCGTTGCCGTCGCTGGGAAGCACCGCGACGGGGCCGATTGCGTCGCTCATCCCCCACCGCCCGACCATCTGGCGCGCGATCAGCGTCAGCTGCTGGATGTCGGCCTCGGCGCCCGAGGTGATCGTGCCGTAGACGACTTCCTCGGCGCCCCGACCGCCGAGCGCGACGCGGATCTTCGCCTCGAGGTCCTCGCGCGAGTAGGAGACGCGGTCCGAGTCGGGCGTCGAGAGCGTGACGCCGAGGGCCATGCCGCGCGGGATGATCGAGACCTTGCGCACGGGGTCCGCGAGCGGCGTGAGCATGCCGACGAGCGCGTGGCCCGACTCGTGGTAGGCGGTGCGCTCGCGGTCGGCGGGCGCGAGCACGATCCCGCGCGGCGAGCCGAGCATGATCTTCTCGAGCGAGTCGGTGAAGTCGGCCATTTGAACCTTCTCGTGGGCGCGGCGCGCCGCGAGCAGCGCGGCCTCGTTGGCGAGGTTCGCGAGATCCGCGCCGACCATCCCCGGTGCGCTTGCCGCGAGCGCTTCGAGGTCGACGTCGTCGTCGAGCGGAATCGAGCGCGTGTGCACTTCGAGGATCTTGCGCCGCCCTTCGCGGTCGGGCGCCTGCACGGTGACGCGCCTGTCGAAGCGTCCGGCGCGCAGCAGCGCGGGGTCGAGGATGTCGGCACGGTTGGTCGCCGCGAGCACGACGACTGCCTGTGAGGATTCGAAGCCGTCGATTTCGGTCAGGATCTGGTCGAGCGTCTGCTCGCGCTCGTCATTGGCGCCGCCGAAGTTGACGGTGTTCGAGCGCGAGCGCCCGATCGCGTCGAGCTCGTCGATGAAGATGATCGAGGGCGCGGCCTCCTTGGCCTTCGTGAACAGATCGCGCACGCGCGAGGCGCCGACGCCGACGATCGCCTCGATGAACTCAGACGCCGAGATCGAGAAGAAGGCCGCGTGCGCCTCGCCCGCGACCGCGCGCGCGAGGAGCGTCTTTCCGGTGCCCGGCGCGCCCGAGAGCAGCACGCCGTGCGGCATGCGCCCGCCGAGACGGCTGTAGCGCTCGGGGTTGCGCAGGAAGTCGACGATCTCCGTCAACTCGGCCTTCGCCTCGTCGATACCGGCGACGTCGTCGAAGGTCACGCGGATCGTTTCGGGATCCACGCGCCGCGCGCTCGAGCGCCCGAAGCTGCCGAGCGCGCCCATCGCGCCGCCGCGCGTGGCGCGTCTCGCGAGTAGCACGAACAGGCCGACGATCAGCAGCGTCGGCCCGAAGCCGAGCAGCAGCTCGGCGAGCAGCGACGTATGGGAGCCGGTCGCGCGCGCTTTGATTTCGACGCCCTTTTCACGCAGCAGCGCGGACAACTGTGCGTCGTTCCAGAACGTCGGGATCTCGGTCTTGAAGAGCGTCGTGGGCGTCGCTTTCGCGTCGCTCGGCGGGTAGCGGAGCTTTTCGTTGAAGTTGCCTTCGACGGTGTTGCCCGTACTCGAGATCGACCTCACCTGGCCCGCCTGCACGGTCTGCAGGAAGAACGGGTTGAACGACACCGTCACGCGTTGGGGTCCCGTCGAGGGTGTGATCAGGAGCACCGACAGCCAGTTGAGAACGAACAGGGCCAGCACGAACCACAGAAAGCCCGGGCGGCGGTGCGGTGGCTTTGCTTTCGGAGCCTGCTCGGGCATGCCACGCCCGTCGGGCGCTGGCTGGACCTTCCAGCCGCGCTCGTCGCGCGGCATCGGCGGCCCGCCTTCCTGCGGGGAAGTCGTCGGTTGCGGCTGCTCGCGCTTCGGCTCCTCGGGCACTTAGCGTCAATGCTACGGAGATTCGATCGATGACAAGGGCCGGCGCATGCGCCGGCCCTTGGTGGCGCGCATGCGCGCCACCGGGAAGCCGCACATGTGCGGCTTCCAACCTGAAAGAAATCCAAACAGCCCTCGCTCGCGTGCCTGCGGGCGCGAGGAGGCTTACGAGCCTGTGCCCAGCGAGCGGTAGTGCTCGCGCCAGATCAGGCGGTAGATCGGGATCCTGCGCGGCAGGTCGCGCACGCCGGGGATGATCGGGATGCAGATGAAGGCGAGGCTCATCAACGCCATGATCAGGAGGACCTGGATGTCGGCGTTCGGCGAGGACTTCATCGGTTCGACCTGGTACCAGAGCGCGTACAGCCACAGCCACGGCTGTCCGGGATAGCTTCCGGTCTCGTTCATCAGCCCCCACTGCTTACCGAGCAGGTGCTGCTGTTCGGCGCGTTCGTCGAGCAGTCCGCCGTCGGCCATGAAGAGGAGGGGCTTGGTGTAGTCGGTCTGGTAGAACTGCCCGCTGGTCAACAGATCGCCGTCGAGCGCTCCGCTCTGGGCGGCGAGGAGCAGCGCGCCCATCAGCACCGGCACCGGGCCCGCGTCGCCGCTCGGCTTCACGACGACCGAGCCGTTGCTTTCACTCACTGTGCCGGGCGGCTGCTTCTTTTCTTCTTCGGCTGTCGCGGTTTCTTCAAGCGGCTTCGCGTACGCTTCGGTCCACTGCGCTTTCTGATTTTTCGGCGCCGCTTCGTACTGCGACACCGCCGCCTGAAGCGCCGGCGTGGAGGTGACCTTCCGCAGCGGGTCGAGCACGAAGTCCCTTTCGGTATCGATCGGGTGGCTCACCCCGAGCCAGCGCTGCGGGTGCAGGATGAAGAAGTGCTGGACGCTCCCGGACCTGTGGTTATACGGCGGGCCGTATTCGGCGGTGGCGCTCGTCCCGTCGAGCTCCGTGATCGCGGTGGTGACGAAGTCGACGGGTTTCTGTTTCGACCACTGCGCGATCGTGCTCGGCTTGTCGTCCGGCGAGGACAGCAGGACCGTGAGCAGGACCACGATCACCAGAATCACGCCGACCGCGATCACCAGCTCTTTCACCAGGTCATAGGGGTAGTAGCGCCCTTTCCAAGCCTGCGTGTCGTCCTTCGGGTGGACGAGCCTCGCGAGCCGGCTCATGCGCCGCCTCCGCCTCCCCCATCACGCCCGCCGGCGCCGGCGCCGGCGCTGGGGTCGCCCGCGCGCGCGCCCGCAAGCTCGAGCCGCTTCTGAAGCTCGAACGGCGGCACGACGCCGTGCGTGCGCACGAGCAGGACGTGGCCGGCGACCAGCGCGACGACGGCGAGCGGGAACAGGAGCACGTGCCAGCTGTACATCTGGCCGAAGTTGGTGACGTTGAAGAACGCGCCCACACCGACGGAGTTCAACGCGTCCTTCGCCTGTGTGGAGATCCACTGCGCGTCGAAGTTCTGCTGGCTGACGTAGCCCGTGAGCGCCGTCGGAATCGCGATCAGGAAGATGATCGCCCCGGTTATCCACACGCGTACCCGGCCGCCGCGCCAGGCGGCCACCCAGTACTTGCCCCACAGGTGCACGACCATGACGAAGAAGAACAGCTCCACGGCCCACAGGTGGATGCTGTTGAAGAAGTGCCCGACGCCCGTGAAGTGCCACCACGCGGGACCCTTCAGCGCGAGGATCGAGCCGGAGGCGATGATCACGACGAGCGAGGCGATGCTCGCGACGCCGAACAGATAGATCCACGAGGCGACGTACGTCGGCTGACCGTCGGGCAGCAGCTTCTCGGGCGGCAGCGCGTCAACCGCGGCTTCGCGCACGCGCGCCGTCCACGACTCGTGCTTCCGCTCGACCGCGGACGCTTGCGGTTCGACGCCCGCGGGCTCGGCGACGCTCATTTGAGCGCCCTCCGCCGTCGCTCCGCACCGGGGAACGGCAGCGCGATCGCGAGCGCGAACACGACGAACATGAGCCCGATCACGACTACGTTCGCAACTGACAGGTGAATGAAATGCCAGTCGACGGTGTGCGCGGGATGATTCAGGTTGAAGACCGCGGCCAGCACGATCACGGGCGTCGCCTCCGGGAGGTTGAACTGATTGCAGTGGACGCTAAACCGCACATCGGACGCCGCGCGTCCGTAGAAACCACGCTCGATCCTGCGGGTGGCGCGCGAGCGGACATTGCTCCGCGCCTACGCAGCACCGCACTACAACGGTCCCGCATCCCCTCCATCCGCACGCGGTGGATCCTGAACGTGACTCCGTCCGTTCGATCCGGCCCTCGGGCAGGATCGCGCGCAGCAGCGTCGAACGTTGGCGAGGCAGCTTGCGGAAAGGAGGCTCACATGAGCGCTGAACGGCAGCGCGGAGCGATGTTCGCGGGGATCGGGTTTGTGGTGCTGTTCGTAGCGGGGGTCATTCTCACCTTCGGCGACACACCGGAAATCAAGAAATCCGACACCGCAGCGACGGCGGCGCAGAAGTGGCTGACCGAACTCTCGACCAGCGGCCACCGCGTGGGGATCATCGTGGGCGCATACATGCTCCTGGTCGCCGCGATCGCGTTCGTGTGGTTCTGCAGCGGGCTGCGCGAGTGGCTCGGGTTGAGCCCCGGCGCCAGCCGGGCACTGACGGGCCTGAGCGTGCTCGGCGCGGGAGTGATCGCGGTCGCCACGATGTTCGGTGGCGCAAGCGTCGCGGGCGCTGTCGAATTCGCCGAAAACCCATTGCCAACCGGTGAATCGATACGCACCGGCGCTGAACCGTTCTTCCCGCTCCTGTTCGTCGCCTTCGGCCTCGTAAGCGCTGCGATCATCGTGACCGTGACCGTCTCGGCGACGCGTGCAGGCGGGCTGCCGCGCTGGCTCGCCTACGCGGGATGGCTCGGCGCGCTCGGATCGATCCTCGGCGTGATCTTCTTTCCGTTCGTGCTGCCGCTCCTGTGGTACCTCGCGGTCGCAATCGTCGGCCTTGCCGCCGCGAGCCGCGGTGCTCCCGTACAGCCGTCGCCGAGCGCGCCACCGCCGCCAGGCGGCTAAGGCTGGGCGCTCGCCGGCGCAGCCCTGCCGCGACCACGATTGAGCGACGCGCGACCCGCTCCATTTCAGTCAAATCCGAAGCGCCGATCTTCTGTCAACGAGGCGAGCGGAAGGGCTCTAGAACGGCGGCATGAAAAGGCCAGGCGAATAAGATCGACTGGCCCGCGTGTGGAACGCGCGCAAAAGGCACAACAACCGCGGCTCGCCGGCCGGGACGGATGGGTGTCGATACCTCGGGCGGCGAGGAAACGCCGGATACGCTGGCTGTTGTGCGGCAGCTTGAAAAGTGGCAGTGGAACGCGATCATCGAGGCGATCGAAGAGGCCGGTCTCGACCCGAAGGACCCGACGTGCACGACGACGGCGACGAGGCCCGAATCAGCCCACGCCGGTCGGAGGGCGTATTCGTGCTCCGCGGCGGCAAGTCTGGCGGCTACGACCTGAGCTACGCGGTGGGAGAACGTGGGCCGATCGGGTACCCGGTCCACTCTTGGAATGGCGTGTTGAAACCGCCGCTTTACGTCTGGCTGCGCGATGTCAAGGCGGACCAAGAAACTCCGGATCGGTTCGCCGAACTTCAGCAGGAACGGGAGATGGTCATCGCCGCCACCGCCGAGGACGTCGAAAACACGACATTCACCACGGACGAGCAGGAGACACTCGCGGCCCAGCTCCGAGAGATCGCGGAGTACGCGAGGAAGACCTACGCGCTGTCGCAGGACCAGATGCAGGCTCTCGAAGCGGGGCTCGAAGACATCGGGGACAAGGTAGGCCGGCTGGGGCGCCGCGAGTGGCTCACCTATGTAGCCGGAACGCTCGCCATCCTCGAGGCGACGATCCTGCCTCCCGAAGCCACACGGCACATCTTTCTGATTCTGGTCCGGTCTCTCGCGCAGTTGAGGGGACACACATTCCCCGAACTGCCAGGCGGCCTCTAGGCCTTGCGGCGCCAGCTACCACGTTCGCCCGTGCCAAGACCCGCTACGGCCGGCCGCGACGATCTGCGATGCTCAGTGCAAGCACCTAAACAGAGGGGGAGCGAGATGCCCGTGGTAGTAGTCCAACCCGGATGGCGACCGACGGGCCGTGAGCGTGTCGCTGCAGCTCTTTAGCGCGGGCGCCCGGACCGACCGCTGGATTGAACTACCGGCTGCCGTCCCTAAAGACACGTCGGCCCACGACGCAGGTCGTGGCCCTGGGTGCGCTACTTAGCGGCTTTGAGATCGGCCGCGGGGACCGTCACAGCGTTTCGCACTGCCCCTGCTTGCTCGCCGCTGTGTTGCTACCGCCTGTGGGAGTCGGACTATTGCGCCGGCAGAGAAGCGTGTTGGTCACCGTGTTGCCTTCCACCGCAAACTGCACGTATTCGCCGTCGAGAAGCGTGTTTCGCAGCAATTCCATGCTCCCCGCGACTTCGTTTCCAAACGTGCTTAGGTGCACCCGAATCGGACTGGGGGGCTGGGGCGGTTCAGCCTCGAGAAGGTTGCCCGCCACGCGGAGGGTTCCGCCGACACTCGCTCCGCCAACTTCGAGAATATCCCCTTCCGTGCCGGTGAGCGAGTTGTGGGTGACTTCCACGCTGCCACCAACCGATCGCGGAGTTACCACAACTTCACCCTCCGGGCGGCTGCGTTCTGAGTTTTCGTGGCTCGCGTTGTGGTAAATCCGCAAGTTGCCGCCGACGAACGTCCTGTCTACCCGCACTGCGCCGCTGCCGTACTCGATCACCACGGGGCCGGTGACTGCTCCGAACCTAAGCAATACCGTGCCATGCGTTCGGGTGATGTGCACCCTGCCGCCGACGTGGGTTTCGGCCAACTCAATCGCGGACGCTTCATAGCTGATCAGGTTGCCGGTGATCTGATGGAGCGAGAATTCGCCGAATGCCTCGACACTGCCCCCGGGCTTCACCGTCAGGTTGCCTTCGATGGTCGTTTCACCTTCCAGCACACAGCCGGGCCCTGCGACCACATTACCGGTGATCTTTCCTGGGCCGATGTGCCCCGTGCAGTGGATCGTTGGGACGGTGGCCCATGCTGCGGTCGTCATCCACGCAGCCAGTAGACCGCCGACAGCCCCGCCCAACACTCCCGCCCTTTTCCGTTTCAACATAGGAGCCCCCAGTAGTCCTCAAGCCCTCAGTTGCGCGGCCCTTATCCGGAGCGCGGCACCTTTGTACCTCGACTGAGCGTACCGGAACACGGCTCGAAGACACCATCCTCCAGGCGGCTGCCTTTCACGGAATTGGGCCCCCGCCCGGAGGCGAGTCCGGAACGCTCCGAACGGGGGCCGGCGCGCCGGACGAACTGAGCGCGCTGCCGGGGCGCGCGCCCGATACGTCCTCCTCCACGATCACCGCCCCGAGGCGATGCTTCTCCGGTCCGCCCAGCGGTCTATGTCGTCGCGCTGGATCGACGGCGACATCTAGCTCTCGCCGTCTCGCCCGCCGACCCGCGAAACTCGCGTGTACGCGTCCATTGCCATGCTCAATCTCCCGTCGGGTTGGTCGTTATACCCTGCGCATCGCGGCACGACTTGTACCGACCAGCATTGGTCCGGTCAGAATTGAAACCGTAATCGGTCGAGCTGGGACGCGTAGCCTCCTTCGAATCGAAGCCGCATCTGAAGCCCCGCGATAGTTCGTCGATGGCCTCCGCCAAGGTCCTTATGAGTTAGGGGAAGCTCGCGGTACCGACGGTGCGCGATACTCGACTCAGTGTCACGCGAGAACATGGAGTTGGCGCGCAGAACCCTCGAGGACTTCATCGCTGGCAAGAGCGAGTTCGACGCGCAAGGCACGCTGATCAAGCTTGCCGGCGAGGAGCATTGGCACCCCGACATCGAGCTTGAGGTCCCCGAGGCCGTCGTGCCGGAGATGAGAGGCGTGTTCCGCGGAAAGGACGCCGTTCGGCGGTGGTGGGCCGAGTGGCTCGGCGCCTGGGAGACCGTCGAGTTCGAGTATGAGCTGCTTGACGCTGGGGACCGCATCGTGGTGCTAATCGACCAGCGGATGCGCGGGCGCGCTACGGGGATTGAGGTTTCCCGTGGGAACTATGCGCAGGTCGGCACCTACAGAGAGGGGCTGCTCGTGCACTGGCGGTTCTACGACGACCAGTCGGCGGCCCTGCGCGCAACCGGGCTGCGGGGTAGCCCCGCCCGCTGCGCTGATAAGACCTGAGCCACTCGCCTCCCGCGACGGCAGGCGCACTGCCTCCACGCCGGGGGCGAGCGTTGAACTCGTGCGCGCGATCTTCGCCGTTCCTTCGCTCGCGGGTTCCTCGTGAGCGCGGCCGGGCTACGATGGAGCGATGCCCGACCGCCTCAATTTCACCGACTCAGACGAGGCCAACGCTCTCATCGCAAGCGACTCGATGGCGCTGCTCGTCGGGTTCGCGCTCGACCAGCAGGTGACAGTCCAGCAGGCGTTCCTCGGACCGCTGCGACTGCGCGAACGGCTGGGCACGCTCGACGCCGGCGCGATCGCCGCCGCGGACCTCGAGCCGATCTTCCGCGAGAAACCCGCCATCCACCGCTTCCCAGCAAAAATGGCAGAGCGCGTGCACGCGCTCGCGGAGCACGTTCGCGACGACTACGGCGGCGACGCCGCCCGCGTGTGGACGGACGCGGCCGACGCGAGCGAGCTGCGTGCGAATCTGTCGGCGCTCCCGGGCTTCGGCGAGATGAAGATCAAGGCGCTCGGCTCGGTGCTTTACAAGCGCTTCGGCGTCCGCGCCGCCGAGCGCCTCGTCCCGTCGCACCCCACGCTCGAAGACGTCGACTCGCATGCCGCGCTCGCCTCCTACCAGGAGGCGAAGCGGATGCACAAGGCACAGTGGTCGAAAGTCAAGGCGTAGGGCGCCGCGCGCGTACTGCGAAATAAGCCGCTCGCGGCTGGTAAAGTTCCGCCCTTGCAGAGGACGACCGGGTCCGCGTGGGAGCGTTGGGGCCCAAGGAGGGGATCTGATGTTCAGACGCGCAAGGTGGATCTGTGCGCTCGCAGCCGTGTTCGGCGCGCTCGGCGCCGTCCCGGCGTTCGCCGGCGGCGCGGGAACGGAAACGTTCACCGAACACGAACACGAAGTCACGTTAAAGGAAGGCGTGCAACCGAATCCCTGTACGGGAGAAATGGGAACGCTGCGCGTGGTCGCGAAGAACTTCGTGTTTCACGTAACCACACAGGCAGACGGCGATTCGTGGGCGACCGGCACCGGCAACGGCATCGTGACCTTCACGGCGCTCGAAGGCGGGCCCAACTACAGCGGTCACTTCACGCAGTGGTTCGGCGACTCGAACAACAACAAGAACCAGGTCGAACACGGCACCATGACGTTCACCCTGAAGGGCACCGACGGCTCTACCATCCACATGCACGCGCTGTCGCACTTCAGCACCAACGCGAACGGCGAAGTGAAGGTCGAAACCGAAGTCAGGGAACTTCGCTGCGGCTGAGCCGCACGCGCGGGCGGGGCGCCGAGCGCGTCCCGCCCGCGTGCGGCACTCATGCCAGCCGCCGAGCGCCGTTCCCGCGGAGCTAGCCTTCGGCGACGCCGAGGCGGCGCGAGCGCGGCGAGCGGTGCTCGAGGATCGAGCCCCAGTCTCCGTCCTCGATCAGCGCGGGCTCGGTGTCGGCCATGAACGCGCGCAGCAGGAGCGAGAGCCCGCCCGGATCTTCGAGGTGCGGGAAGTGTGCGGCGTCGCCGAGCACCTCGAAGCGGCTCCCCGGGATTGCCTCGTGCGCGGCGCGGCCGTGTTCCAGCGGGATCGTGTGGTCGCGTCCCCCCCACACGATCAGCGTCGGCATCGACTCGAGCAGGTACAGACGGTCGCTTGCGCTCACGCGCTGTCCGTGGATGTCGATCACCGAGCGCAGCGTGTGCAGGAACGCCCCGCGCGCGTCGGCATTCTCGAGCGGGCCGAGAGCGCGCGCGATCGCCTGCACGTAGACGCCCGCCGAGATTCCGCGCGCTCGCAGGCGCTCGCCGCCCGAGCGCAGCGCGCGCAGCACGCGCGGGTTGATCGTCGCGGCAAGCACGCCGGAAACCCCCGGCAGCGCGGCCGTCCGCAGCAGCGGGCTCACCTCGCGGCCGAGACCGCCGCTGGAGACGAGCACGAGCCGCTCAACGCGCTGCGGGAACTGGTAGAAGAACTGCATCGCCACGCCGCCGCCGAGCGAGTGGCCGACGACCGTCGCGCGGTCCACACCGATCGCGGCCAGCAGGTCGCGGATGCTCGCCGCGTGCGCGCCCAGCGAATAGTCGCCGCGCGGCGCCGCCGAGTCGCCATGGCCGATCAGGTCGGGGGCGATCACCGTGTACTCGTCCGCGAGCGCCAGCGCGACCGAACGCCAGTGGCTCGATGAGTTGAGCATCCCGTGGATCAGCACCACCGGCGGGCCGCTCCCGGCCACGCGATAGATGACGCGCCGCCCGTGCAACTGGATCTGCCACTCGTCGAACTGCGCGGGCAGGCTAGCGACGGGTGCGGGTCGCGGGCCCGCCGGCGCGTGCGCGGCGAAGTCCGCCCCGCGTCTGCGCCTGCGCGCTCTCGCCAGCGTCACCTCGGCGGCACCCTAGCAATCGCGCAGGCGTGCGCGGCGCTCACGCGGTCAGCCAGCGGCGCGGGTTCTCGACGAAGATCGTGTTGAAGGCCGCGTCATCGAGGACGCCCTGCTCGCGCAGCGCCGGGACGACCTCGTCGAAAACGAGCGTCATCGACCAGTTGCGGATCGCGCCCTGCGCTTCGAACGCCGGCGCCGCCTCGGCGGGGAACCAGTCGATCGTCGCGCAATAGTCCTGCGAGATGATCAGCCGCTCGGCGTGACCCCGCCGCAACAGCTCGGCGGCGGTCGCGTTGCGCTTGTCGATCGGGAGGAACATCTCGAGGCCGTAGCGGTCGAGCCCGACGTACACGCCCTCGTCGATCAGACCCTCGATGTAGGCGACGTCGTCGGTGTCGCCGCAGTGTGCGATCTGCACGCGCGCCATGTCCACACCCTCGTCCTTGAAGATCTCGACCTGGCGCGGGCCGGTCCCGACGGCGGGCATCGAGTGGGCCATGATCGGCGCCCCGGTCCGCACGCTCGCGCGCGCGCAGGCGCGGTGGATCTTCTCGACGTTGTCCGTCACTCCCGCCGCGTCGGCCGCGCACTTGATGAACGCGGCCTTGATGTCCGTGCCCTGAATCCCGTTCTCGATGTCCGCGACGAAGTGCTCAGCCATCACGTCGACGTCCCGGTTCTCGAAGTAGTGCGGCAGGTAGTCGTAGCTGTAGATGCCGGTGCACGGGACGATCTGCACGCTCGTTCGCTCGGCGACCTGCTTCATGAAACGCACGTCCCGGCCGCCGAACATCGCGGTCGGCTCGACGATCGTGCGCACGCCGCGCTCGCGCGCGGCCGACACCGCCTCGACCGCCGCGTCGAGTTCCGCCGACGTGTCGTAGCGGTCGGGCCACTCGCTGGCGACCGCCTCGTCGCGGAAGCGCAGGTGCTCGTGCCCAAGCACGACTCCCAGCGCGTCCGCGTCGACGCTCCCCTGCACGGTCTGCACTTCCGGCATCGCTCGCGCGGGAGTGTATTGGGACGGAGGCGTCCGTCGCGGGACGGCGGGCGTCCGTCGCGGTAGCGTTAGTCGCCGTGTCGCTGCCTGCCGAGGGCTACCAGCTCACGCGGATCTCGCCGAAGTCATACGAGCATCCCGCCGACCGCGCCGCGACTGCCGCGCTGAAGGCGGTCCCGCACCTCGACAGCGTCATCTCGAAGATCATCGAGTTCGGCTATGAGCGCGCGATCCGGCGTGGGGTCCTCGGCTCCGCCGTGCGCCTCAGCGAGGAGCAGCTCGGCGATGTGTGGCGCGCGCACGCGACGCTCGACCTCGAACCCCTCCCCGAGCTCTACCTGACAGCGTTCCCGATCGCCAACGCGCTCACGATCGGCTCCGGACGACCGATCGTCGTCGTCAACTCGGAGCTCGTCCAGTTGCTCGACGCCGAGGAGATGCGCGGGGTGTTCGGGCACGAGGCCGGCCACGTGCTCTCCGAACACGTCATCTACCGCACCGCGCTCGTCATCCTGCTGCGCCTCTCCTCGCTTCCCGGCGTCCCCCTGCCCCTCTTCCCACTGCGCGCGGCGCTCATGGAGTGGTTTCGCGCGGCCGAGCTCAGCTGCGACCGCGCCGCCGCGCTCGTGATCCGCGACCCGCTCGCGGTGTGCCGCACGCTGATGGTGACCGCCGCCGGCGCCGAGGCCGCGAACCTCGACCTCGATCTGTTCATGAAGCAGGGTCAGGAGTATCGCGAGAAGGCCTCGCCGTTCGACCGCTTCTCGCGTCTGTTCGCCGACCTCAACCTCACGCACCCGATGTCCGTGCAGCGCGTGCACGAGCTCACGGAGTGGGTCTCATCGGGCGAGTACGACCGCATCGTCGGCGGCGAGTACATCTCGCGCGACGAGCCCGTGCGCCCGCGCGCCGAGGCGGGCGCCGCGGTGAGCCACTACGCAGAGCGTTTCCGTGACACCTTCCGCGACCTCGGCGACTCGATCGAGGATGCCGGCCGGCAAATGAGCGACTGGCTGCGCCGCACGCGCGAGAGCGACGATTGAGCCGGCACGCGATGCGCGCCTGAGCCGGTGCCCGCGCGGGTCGATTACGAGCGCCACGGGCGCGCGTATTCGCTACACAGGCGAGCCGATCGCAGGATCGCCGCGCGCATCCACGCGGCGCTCGGCGACGCGCGCACCGTGATCAATGTCGGTGCCGGGACAGGCTCGTACGAGCCGCGCGACCGCTTTGTGCTCGCGGTCGAGCCCAGTGCGACGATGCGCGCGCAGCGGCCCCGCGACGCCGCGCCCGCGCTCCACGCTCGCGCGGAGGCGCTCCCCTTCGACGACGACTCGTTCGACGCGGCGATGGCGTGCGTGACGATCCATCACTGGGAGCCCCCGCAGGCGGGCCTGCTCGAGCTGCGCCGCGTTGCTCGGGGGCCGGTCGTCGTGTTCACGTTCGACCTCGCTCACCTGCCGCCGTGGCAGCTCGAGTACCTCGCCGACGCCGTCGCGGTCGAGCGCCCGCGCTTTCCCGCGATCAACGAGATCGCGGCGACGCTCGGCGGGCGCACGCGCATCGAGGAGATTCCCGTTCCCGGCGACTGCGAAGACGCGTTCTTCGAGGCTTTCTGGAGACGCCCGGAGAAGCTCCTCGACGCCTCGGTTCGCAGCGCGCAGTCCGTCTGGGCGCTGCTCGGACCCGGGGTCGAGGAGCGGATCGTCGCGCGCCTCGCACGCGCGCTCGAGAGCGGCTCGTGGGACGCCGAGCACGGCCACCTGCGCGCGCTCGAGAGCTTCGACGGATCGCTGCGGCTCGTCATCTCCGAGGGGTGACGCGCGCGGTAGTCTCTGCGGTGATACCGGTCGCGGAGCGGTGAGATGATCGACTCGGGCACAACAGGTGGGCTTATCTCCACGCGCAAGGGCGAGGGTGTTCCGGCGGCGCCGACGCAGACGTCCCACCTGTTTCTCAAGCGCCTCGGGATGGCGGCGGTGACCGCGTTGGTGACCGCGAACATCTGGACCGGCGCTCCGCTGTTCGCGCTGTGGGTCGGCTCGCAGTTCGTCGGACATCGCGCGCTCAGCATGGGCGCCGTCGGCATCGTCATCGTCGTCCTGGCGATCCTCGAGTTCGCGCTCGCGCTGCTGCTCACGTGGCTCAACAACACCTACGACGACATCTCCGGCCGTCCTCGTGTCGAACGCCGCGCGCGCTGGCTTCGCAGCATGCGCGCCGAGGACGAGGGATACGTGAGCCAGCGCGCCGGCATCACCGCGCTCGAGCGGATCGTCATGCTGAACGTCTACGTCGCCGTGCTCGTGCTCCTCGTCTGGTACCTCTTCTTCGCGGGCGCGCCCGCGCCGACGATCTGCCCGACCGGCACCGTCTGCTGATTCGTAGCGACGGCGCTGCGCGCGCGCGTAGGCCAGCGCGTGCGACCGCGCGCGGCGCTCGCGTCAGCGCACGATCGCGAAGTGCAGCGCGACGGGCGCGGAGGCCACGCCGGCGGTGTTCGTCGCGACGACGTGCAGCGTGTACGGGCCCGGCGCGAGCCTGCTCGACGCGCTGACGCGCCCCTGGAACGCAACCGTGTTCGTCCCCGTATGGCCGGCGAACGAGAGCGACCCGACCGTCACCGTGCGCGTGCACCGCTTGCGCCTCGAGTTGCGGTGATTCGGCGCGACGCACGCGTGCCGCACCCTCCGACCCTGACGCGTTTGCGTGAACGTGAACGTCACCGACGCCTGCACGTTCAGCGCGAAGGAGAACGTCGTCCCCAGCGGCGGCCTACGCGGGCGATGTGCGCGGCCGATCCTCGCGAGCGCCCGGCCGGAACGCCACCTCTTCGCCGACTGTCGTGCCGCGCCGATGACCGGCGTCGGCGGCGCGGTGACGACGATCGCCGCGCTCGTCGCGACCGTGCTCACCATCAGCGGCAGAGGGTACGTTGCCGTGACCGAGCACGCGAGCTGGTGAGCGATGTTCGCAACCGTCGGCGTGTACGAGGGTCCGGATGCGATCGCCGCGCCGTCGAGCAGCCAGCGGTAGCCGTCGAAGCCGAACAGCGCGGGCTGGGGCTGGAGCGCATCCCAGGTGGACCAGGCGACACTGCACGCCTGCGCGCTGCCCTGTTGTCCGCCGCCCGTCACGACGGGCGCAGACGCGAGTGCTTCGGCCGCCCCCGCGCCGATGCGGACGATGCGATCCGCCCTGTGCTCGGTGAACCACAGATTCCCGTCCGCCGCCGGCGCGATGCCCTCGGGCGAGCTTTTCGTGGGCGGCAGTTCGAATTCTTCGACGGCGCCGCTCGGAGTGATGCGCCCGACACCATCGGCGCTCGTCTCGGTGAACCACAGATTCCCGTCGGCGCCCGCGGTGATCCATTCCGGGTTGGCTTTCGCCCTGTGGAGTTCGAACTCTTTCACTTCACCGGCCGGAGTAATGCGCCCGATCTGGTTGGCTTCGGCCTCCGTGAACCATGTGTTGCCGTCGGGCCCCGCCGTGATGCCTTCGAGACCGCTCGAGGCGGTCGGCACGGGGAACTCCGCGAATGTCCCCGTCGGGCTGATGCGGCCGATCTTGTTCGCGTTCGCCTCGGTGAACCAGAGGTTCCCGTCAGACCCGACAGCGATTGCCACAGGTCGGCTTCCGGGCGTCGGGACCGCGAACTCGGAGATCACGCCGGAGGGCGTGATGCGCCCGACCTTGTCCGCGCGTTCCTCGACGAACCAGATGTTGCCGTCTGGCCCGAGCGCGATTCGCGACGGCCCGCTTTCGGGCGTCGGGGTTTCGAACTCGGAGATCAGCCCTGACGGGGTGATGCGGCCGATCTTGTTCGCGTTCGCCTCGGTGAACCAGACGTTCCCGTCGGCGCCCGTCGCGATTCCGAGCGGTTCACTCGCGGCCGTCGGGGTCACGAACTCCGACACTTCCCCGGCGGGCGTTATCCGCCCGATCTTCGAGCTTCGGCTCTCGGTGAACCACAGGCTGCCATCCGGGCCCGGCGCGATCCCCGTCGGCTGAGCTTCGCTCGTCGGGAGTCCATATTCGGCCTTTGAGCCCAATGGAGCGGCCGCCGAGCCGGGCGGCAGCGACGCGAGCGCCGCCGCGGCCAGCGCGGCGGCGAAGAACGACGCTCGAGCGAGCATGCGTTTTCACCTTACCTGCGCTCGATGGAGCAGCGCACGGGCATTCGCTGAATCTGCGCCCGTAGGCCGGCGCCACGTAAATGAGAGTCGATCTCTGCCCCGATGGCCGTCGAGGATTGCCGCGTCCCGAGCTTCAGCCGAGCTCGGGGCACGGCACGCCGCGGGTAGGCAGGGACGGGGCGGGGCGCAGGGGCGGAGATTCAGAGCGCGCTCGGGTCAGGCGCCGGCAGCGCGTGCGGCACGCGACTTGGTCGCCGGCGCGTTTCCCTGGGAATTTGCGCGCCTCACCGGAGCGACCGTCCGACCGTTGGTCGATACTTCGGCAATGGACGATCGACAGCTGGGCCCTCGTAACGGCGGCAATCGCGAGGTGCTCGTCGGTGACCGCGACGCGCGCACCGTCGCGCGCTACTTCGCCCGCGAGCGCGAGAAGCAAGAGCTGCGGCGCGAGCGCGACGCCGTCATGCTCGGCATCGCCCGACACCTCGGCGAGGGCACCCTCGCGGAGCGGTTGCAGGTTGCGCCGGCTGTCGTCGACAAGCTGCTCGCCAGCGCGCGCGAACGCCTCAACACGTCGACCATCACGATTCGCCGCATGGGCGCGAATCGCGACCGCTGGGCCGACGTCGATATGTATTACGAGGCTCTGGGAAGTCGTCCCGGTGTCTCGTCGCGCCGGCGGATTCCGCCCGAGTCCTGATCCTCGAGATGCGCGCGGCGCGGGCCCGCCGACGCCGCGCGGCTGCTGCTTGCCCCGATCTTCGACCGATTTGAGCTACCCGCGACTCGTCGTGACCGCGGGCTCGCACCCGCTTCTCAGCTGAGCGCCAACCGAATCCGCGGATCGGCCTGCTGCGCGGCCATCAGCGCGCCGGCGAACACGGCGAGCAATAGGTCGCGCAGCTTGGCGCGCGGAAGGTCGCGCGCCTGCGCCCAATCGAGGATCGCCGCGTCCATATAGCCGAGCCAGCCCTTGACGGCGTTGCGCAGCGCGGGGCGCGGCTTGCGCCCGCCGGTGAGCTCTTTCAATACGAGGTCCATCGTGCGCGCGCGAAAGCCCTCCACGAGCTCGCGCGCCTCCGGCAGCGCCGCAGCGCTCTGCATGAGCTTCGACCACGTCTGCGCGTTGTCTTCGATCCAAGCAAGATAGGCATCGAGGCTTTCCGCCAACTGCTCCACCGGAGAGCCCTCGTGGCTCGGCTCTATCAGCACCTGCAGCTGCGCCGCCTTCTCGGCCACGGCCGCCTTGAAGAGCTCTGTCTTTGACGGGAAGTAGTGGTACAGCAGCGGCTTCGATACCCCGGCCGCCTGCGCGATCTGGCGCATCGAGATCTCCTCGAAGGAGTGCCGAGCAAACAGCTCTGCGCCCGCATCCAGCAGTTGGCGGCGGCGCTCGTCGACCTGCAGGCGCGAATAGGCGGGCCGGGCCACAGTCTCATTCTAGCGCGTTTGTTGACCGGCGGTTGACAAGCTAGGGCAGCTGCGGTACGGTGCTATCAACCGGCGGTCAACAGGAGGTTTGGGAATGCCACAGGCGATGCATGGAACGGACATAGAGCAACGGCTCGCCACACTCGAGCGCCGCTTTGAGCAGCTCGTCGGCCCCCTGCGCGCAGAGGTGGCGAGCAAAGACCGGATCGCGACAGGCGCTCCGACTTACGGCTCCACTCAACGTCCACACGGCGGGCGCCCTCACTTCGGTCCGCACACGAAGCCGGGCACCGATGGCCCGGCCGAGACCGTTGTCCGGCCCGCCGGTGGACCTCCGGCGACGCTCGCTCAGAAGCTCCCGCGATCGTCGCAGGCGGCGCGGGGGGAGCCGATCAGCGACCTGATCGGGGGCCGGCTGCTCGCATGGGTGGGGGGCGCGGCGACGCTCGTCGGCGTCGTTCTGTTCCTCGCGCTTGCCGTCTCGCGCGGATGGCTCGGTGAGGATGCGCGCATCCTGAGCGCGGCCGTCGCATGCAGCGCACTGATGGCCGCCGGAGCGTGGCTCCACAGCCGGCGCGGACGCACCGAGGCAGCGAAGGCGATGGTCGGCGCGGCCACCGCGGGCCTGTACTGCACCTTGATCGTCGCGAGCGCGTCCTACCACCTCATCTCGGCGATCGACGCGGTCGCGCTGTCGCTGCTCGTAGGGGGCGCCGCCACGACCCTCGCGATCCGGTGGGCCGGGCGCGTGGTGGCTGCGCTGGGGCTCCTCGGCGCATTGATCTCCCCCGTTCTGGTGGGGGCGGCAGCGAGCGCCGCGACGACTTCCGTGCTCGCGCTTGCGTGCGCGTGCGCAATCGCGGTCGTGACTCGACAGCGCTGGACTTGGCTGGGGTTCGCGAGCGTGCTCGTGTGCGCGCCACAGTGGGCGGCCTGGCTGAGCAAAGGCCAGGGTGCCGCGCTTGACGTGGTCGTGCTTACGGTCTTCGCCACACTCGGCCTGACCGGCGCGATCGGTGCGCAGACGCAGACCGACGCACGGCGATTGCCGCGCGGATCGGCCGCGCTCGCGGCGCTCAGCGCCTGTCTGGTGGCGGTGATCGGCCGCCTGGTGCTCGACAGCGACGCCGGTGAAGCGGCGGCCCAGCTGTGGCTCGCGGCGCTGGCGGGGTCACACGCCGTTCTCGGCATCTGCAGGTTTCGGCGCGTGCCGATCGCCGCGCCGCTGAGGCAAGTGCTGATCGCGATCGCCGTGGTCCTCGCAGACGTCTCGTTCGGGTTCGGGACCGGCGGAGTAACGCTCGCGCTGGGCTGGGCCGCAGCGGCTGTGGGATTCGCGTGGCTCGTTCGTCGCGCCGCCTCGCGGGCTGACGGCGAGGCGCTCGCCGGACTCGGACTGGGAGCGCACATTGCGCTGACGCTAATCCGCGCGCTGGTCGACGCCCCGGTGGGTGCGCTCGGGTCGGCTGACGCCGCGCTGATCCCGCTGCTGTCCGTATCCGCGCTCGCCGCGGCGTCCCTCGGCTCGGCCCAAATCGTCGGCGCCGAGCGCCCCGCGTGGCGGACGGCATTGAATGCGCTGGGACTGGCGGCGGTCGCGTACTTGACGGCGTGCACGCTGAGCGGACCGGCGCTCGTGCTCGCCTGGTGCGGTGAGGGTCTCGCCCTCTCGCGGTTTGCGAGCACGCTGCACGCGGCGGACGGTCCGACGGCGCGCCGGGGAGCTGCCGGCTTCCTCGCGCTCGCGGTTCTGCATGTGCTCGTGGCGGAGGCGCCGCCATGGGCGCTGGTGACCGGCACCCAGGATGCCAGCGGCGCTGCGCTGGCATTGGGCGCGATCGCGCTGGCGATGTTCGGCGCCGCGCGCTCACACGGCGTCGGGAGCAAGCTCGGGGCCGGCCTGCTCGGCGGTTCGGCCGCCGCGGTTATCTACCTGGCTTCGGTTGCGATCGTGAGTGTCTTTCAGCCTGGGGCCGAAGCGGAAACCGAAACCGTCCTCGATCTCACGGTGCGTCAAGAGGGTCAGGTGGTCCTGAGCACGCTGTGGGGCACGGTCGGCCTCGCCGCGTTGATCGTTGGCCTGCGCCGCAAGAACTCGACGGTGCGGACCGCCGCGCTCGCGTGGCTGATGATCACCGTCGGCAAGGTGTTCTTGTACGACCTGTCAACGCTCACCTCGATCTTCCGCGTGGTTTCCTTCGTCGCCCTGGGCCTGCTCCTGCTCGCCGGCGCCTATGCGTATCAGCGCCTGCGGCCCCTCCCGCAGCCGGATTTGCGTAGCGTTCACGCGAGCCAGCGGTAGCGAAAACCATCTGGCAGTCACAGGACTTCCGAACTCAGGCGGCGCCGTCAGTCTTTGGGCGCCGGGCTCTGCGCGCGCAACGATAGGTCGTTCCAGCGCTCCCAAGTCTCTATCCGATCCGCGTACTCGCGCTTCGCCATTTCCAGACCGCTCGAGCCGAAGAACACGCGCAGCGGCGGCTCATCGGCATCGACCAGCTCGAGAATCGCCGAGCCGGTCGCGTCAGGATCGCCAGGCTGCGATCGCACGGGCCCGAGACGCCGAAAGCGCCGTTCGCGCACGCCGTCGTAGACCGGCAGCTCGATGCTGCGCCCAGCCGATGAGCCCGACCAGTCAGTCGTGTAGCCGCCCGGCTCGATGAGCGTGACCTTGACGCCGAACTCCTCGAGCTCTTCGGAGAGCGACTGGCTGAACGCCTCGAGCCCCCACTTCGAGGCGTGGTAGAGGCCCAGGATCGGGAACGCCAGCACGCCTCCGATCGACGAGACCTGCAGGATGTGTCCCGAGCGCTGCTCGCGGAGGATTGGGATCGCCGCTTTGGTCACCCACAGCGGCCCGAACAAGTTCGTCTCGATCTGACGCCGCGCCTCCTCCTCGCTGAGCTCCTCGATCGCGCCGAACTGACCGTAGCCTGCGTTGTTCACCACCACGTCGATGCGCCCGAAGCGCTCGTGCGCCGTTGCCACCGAGCGATCGATCGCCGCCTTGTCCGTGACGTCGAGCTCGAGGGGGAGCACGTGCTCGCCGTGCGCCGCGATGAGGCCGTCGAGGGAGCGCGTGTCGCGGGCGGTCGCCGCAACCCGATCGCCGCGCTGCAACGCTGCCTGCGCCCAGACATGGCCGAAGCCTTTTGAGGCGCCCGTGATCAACCAGACCTTCGTCATCGCCAGCTCCTTTCCACCTGTCGTTCGTACTCGGGTTGCGTTCCCGGGGCCGAGCGAGACTACGAGAAGATGACAAAGCGCGCTGTTCCCCGAAGCTGAGGCTCAGGCCTTCGAAATTTGAGGAGCCGGCGTTTCCGCCGGCTCGTGGGTTGGCGCTCCGTAATCGGTGGCGTAGAGCAATGAAACAATGGCCACATCTTGCGTGGAGCGGCTGCTGGTGATGTGGGGGTCCCGGGAACGCTCCCCCGCGTCATCGCCGTGCGTGGAGCGCGGCACAACAACCTGAAGGACATCGACGTCGATGTGCCGCTGTGGCGTACGGTCGCCGTGGTCGGAGTGTCCGGTTCGGGCAAGACGTCGCTGGCCATCGGCACGCTGTACGCCGAGGGCATGCACCGGTTCCTGGAGGGCCTGAGCACGTACAGCCGGCGGCGGCTGACGCAAGCGCAGCGACCGGACGTGGACCGGATCGACTACCTGCCGCCGGCGCTGGCGCTGCGGCAGCGCCCGCCGATACCGGGCCCGCGCAGCACGGTCGGGACGATGTCCGAGGTCCTCAACGTGCTCCGCCTGATGATGTCGCGGCTGGGCTCGCATCTGTGCCCCAACGGCCACCGCGTCGGTCCGTCGATAGCTACGCAGAGCGAGGAGATCGTCTGCCCGGTATGCGGCGCGCATTTCGAGCACCCGAGCGCGGAGTCGTTCTCGTTCAACTCCTACGGCGCGTGCCCGGCCTGCGAGGGGTTGGGCGTGCGCTCCGAGGTCGACGTCAGCACCCTGGTTACCGATCCGGACAAGACGATCGAGGAAGGCGCCGTGCTGCCGTGGAATTCCGGCGGGCGGCGGCTGTCAATGTACGCCGCGGGCAAGCAGGGTGTGCGTCTCGATGTCCCGTACCGGTCGCTGACCAAGCGCGAGCGTGACATCGTGCTGCGCGGTAAACCGGTTCAGCGCCGGGTGACGCTTCAGTCCGGGCGGACCGGGCGGTCCGTGCAGCTGTCAGTCAATTACGACAACGCCGTCGCCGCGGTGGAACGCTCGCTGCGCAGTGACAACGAGCGCACCCGCCGCCTGGTGCAGCGGTTTCTCATCACCCGCGTCTGCTCGGTGTGCCACGGCACGCGGCTGCGGCCCGAGGCATTGGCCTCGCAGCTCGGGGGCCGCAACATCGCCGAGATCAGCGCCTTAGGCCTCGACGAGCTGCGCGGATTTAGCGACGGGCTGCCCGCGGGGCTTCCGGCCGAGCTCAGCCGGATGACCACCGGTCTGCTCGCCGAGCTGAACGGCACGCTCGCCCCGCTGCTCGACGTGGGTCTCAGCTACCTGACGCTCGACCGGTCCGGCGCCTCACTGTCGACGGGGGAGCGGCAGCGGATCGAGCTCACTTCGACCGTGCGCGCGAGCACCACGGGAATGCTGTACGTGCTGGACGAGCCGTCTGTCGGGCTCCACCCGATCAACATTCAGGGGCTGCGCAAGACGATCACCGCCCTTGCCGGAAACGGCAACTCGGTCGTCGTGGTGGAGCACGAGCGGGAGATCGTTCGTACCGCGGATTGGGTCATCGAGCTGGGCCCCGCAGCTGGCGCCAAAGGCGGCAGAGTGATTGCCGAGGGTCCTCCCGCCCAGCTGAAAAGGGACGCCCGCTCGATCATGGGCCCGTTCTTGGCCGGCGCTCCGGCCGTGCCGCCTCGCCGGGCGGCGCGGGGCGACCCCGGCGGCCAGATCACCGTTCACATCGGCGACCTGTACAACCTGCACGACGTCACCGCCGACTTCCCGCTGGGCCGGCTGACCGCGCTCGCCGGGCCGTCCGGCGCGGGGAAGACCGCACTCGTCCTGGACAGCCTCATCCCGGCCGCCCGGGCCGCCCTGAGCAGGTCGGCTCCGCCGACGCACGTCCGGCGCCTGGACCTGGGCGGCATCCGTCAGGTTGTCCAGGTCGATGCCTCGCCGATCGGTCAGAACTCCCGTTCCACGCCAGCGACCTACTGTGGGGCGTTCGACCACATTCGCCGCGTGTTCGCCGACTCCCGGTACGCGCGGCGGCGGCGCTGGAAGCCCGGTCACTTCTCGTTCAACACCCGCGAGGGTCAATGCCCGACGTGCCGCGGGCTTGGCGACATCGACCTCGACGTCCAGTACCTGCCCGACATCAACGTCCAGTGCCCGACCTGTCACGGAGCCCGCTTCAACGACGCCACTCTGGCGGTGAGCGTCGACGGCCTGACCATCGCCGACGTACTCGGCCTAAGCGTTGATGACGCTTTGCAGCGGCTCGCTCACCGCGCCGCCGTCATCACAGCGCTGCGGCCCGTCAGCGAGGTCGGACTCGGTTACCTGCGCCTCGGTGAGCCCACGCCGTCGTTGTCCGGCGGGGAGTCACAACGACTGCGGATCGCAACCCGCCTGCGCAGCAGCCAGCGCGGCGCGCTTTACGTCTTCGACGAGCCGTCCACCGGCCTGCACCCGCTCGACGTGGCCACGCTCGTTGCCGTGTTCGACCGGCTGCTTGACGCGGGTGCCACGATCATCGTCATCGATCACGACTTAGACCTACTCGCCGCTGCGGACCACCTCATCGACATGGGGCCGGGCGGCGGTCCGCACGGCGGGCACATCGTCGCGGCAGGCACGCCAGAGGAGGTTGCGCGCGCTCCACGAAGCGTGACCGGCCCCTGGCTGGCCGAGCACCTGGGCCCGCAAGCAACCCGGCCGGCCCGGCGGACGGCGACCCGAGCATTGCCTAGCCGCGATCAGTGAGGTCGTCGGGCGCGTCGAAGGCCGGTCGCGCCTTTACGTCGGCGATCATCGCCGCCGCACCATCGGCCGCGAGAACCTCGGCGATCGTCGGTCGAGCGTTCATACGAGGGCGGGGATGACTTCACCTGCGAGCCGCTCGAGCTGTTGCTGATCGTCTCTGAGCGGGTTGAGCAGGACCAGCTCAGCGCCGGCGTCAGCGACGGCGCGGACCCCTGTGACGCACTCCTCCACGGTGCCCGCGAGCATGTGCTCTGACCAGTCGCCGCCGCCATAGTGATGTTTGAGTGCATCCTCGAGCCGCCTTCTTGCGAGCGCGGGATCGTCCTCGACGTGCACGTAGACACGCTTGCCGAACCGGAACTTCTCGGGGTCGCGGTTCTGGACGGCCAGCTCGTCCTTCACCATCGCGACCTGTTCGGCGTATCTGGCGGTTGTCTGAGATCCCGCGCCCATGAACCCGTCGCCGTGCCGCGCGGCGCGGCGCATCCCGGCTGGTGCGTTACCGCCGAACCAGATCGGCGGGAAGGGCTTCTGCACGGGCTTGGGCTCCATCCTCGCTCCGTGAAGATCCCAGAAGCGTCCCTCGAAGTCGATCTGGGGTTCGGTCCAGCAGCTCTTCATCAGCGCGAGCGCCTCGTTGAAGCGCGCGACGGGTTTGTCAGGGTCGACGCCGAAGGCGGCGAACGGTCGCTCCCGCCCGCCCGTGGCGATGCCGACCTCGACGCGGCCTTGGCTCAGGCAGTCGAGTGAGCTGATCGCCTTCGCCAGGTGCAGGGGATTGTGCAACGGCAGGACGAAGACTGCGCAGCCCAGTCGCAAGCGGTCGGTGCACGCCGCCGCATAGGTGAGCGTCTGGAGCGCCGCGAGGACGCCGGCCGCGCCGATCACCTGCTCCTGCACCCAGCCACTCTCGAACACCCCGAGCTCCTCGACCCGGCGAAGGTGCGAGCGGAAGGCGGGCCCTTCGAAGCGACCGTCGCGAGCGTACTGCGGGATCGAGATCGCGAATCGCACGAACCGAGAGCTTATGGGACGACGCCCGCAGCTTGCCACGAAAGATTTGGACCCCAACCACACCCTCTGGAACCAAGCCCATTGCGTGCAAAACTCGTAAGCGTTCAGTTGGTGCCCGCTCAGGCGAGCAGCGGCACCGGATCACCGCGGGCATGCGCGCTCAGGGCGTCGCTCAGGTAGGCGAACAGCGAGCGCCCCTGCAGGCGACAGGTGGTGTGCGCTG
>Ga0185299_10000145_pt1 | contig 222592 bp, 215 predicted proteins | sample PaiPotPPA55metaG_FD_128002 | JGI IMG/M metagenome (GOLD analysis project Ga0185299, IMG submission 128002) | Iron sulfur acid spring bacterial and archeal communities from Banff, Canada, to study Microbial Dark Matter (Phase II) - Paint Pots PPA... ...
ATGTCGGCTCATCGCATCCTGGGGCTGGAGCAGGTCCCAAGGGTATGGCTGTTCGCCATTTAAAGCGGTACGTGAGCTGGGTTTAGAACGTCGTGAGACAGTTCGGTCCCTATCTGCCGTGGGTGTTTGAGACTTGCGAAGCGCTCTCCCTAGTACGAGAGGACCGGGAGGGACGCACCTCTGGTGTACCGGTTGTGGCGCCAGCCGCACCGCCGGGTAGCTAAGTGCGGACGGGATAACCGCTGAATGCATCTAAGCGGGAAACCCCCTTCAAAACCAGGTCTCGTTGAGAGCCGTGAGAGACCATCACGTTGATAGGCCGGAGGTGGAAGCGGGGTAACCCGCGCAGCTGACCGGTACTAATCGCTCGATCGGCTTTTGCGCCGCGCCCAGCGGCAAGAACCATTGATCAGGAAGGGCGACAGCCCTCCCCAGACGACACGCGCACAACTCGCTTCGCGGCCGGAGGCCCCCGGGTTACGCCCGGGGGTGCCGTTCGACCAACGGCTCGCTCCGCGAGCCTGATCGCTCGGCGCTTTGGCCGGCCTGGTGGCCATAGCGAGGGGCAAAACACCCGATCCCATCCCGAACTCGGCCGTGAAAACCCTCAGCGCCGATGGTACTGCGCCTTAAGGCGTGGAAGAGTAGGTCGCCGCCAGGCCCGCCAAACCGCCCAGCCGCGCCAAACCGGCGCGATCGGCGAACCGTCAGGCCGTCGCACCCGTTCTAAAAAGGGGTTAGGCACTTGCCTGACCCCTTTTTCTTGGCCGATCCGGCGGCGGTGGACCGGGGAGGTGGAGCGCCAATTCGCGGCGCGGCTCCGTCCGCCGCCCGATCTGGCGGGCCTATCGAGACGTCACAGCTAGATCGCCTCCAGCAGCACTTTGTCGAGACCGTAATGCTCGGCGCGCGGCAGGAAGAAGGGCCGGATCCCGGTCGGCTGGAATGCACCGCGCAATTTGCCGTCGGAACCTTCGCTCTGGAACATGAACGTGAACAGGTCGTGGGTGGTGATGACGTCGCCCTCCATCCCAACGACCTCGGTTATATGGGTTACCCTGCGTATGCCGTCACGCATGCGGTTGACCTGGCAGATCAGCTGGACCGCGGAGGCGATCTGAGAGCGGATTGCCCGCGACGGCAGGTTCATTGCGGTCATGCCGATCATGTTCTCAAGGCGGGCCAGCGCGTCGCGTGGGGTGTTCGCGTGAATCGTGCTCATCGAGCCGTCGTGCCCGGTGTTCATCGCCTGCAACATGTCGAATGCCTCCTCGCCACGGCACTCGCCGATGATGATCCGGTCGGGCCGCATGCGCAGGGCGTTCTTCAACAGATCGCGTATCGAAATCTCGCCGGAGCCTTCGAGATTTGCCGAGCGCGTCTCGAGCCTGCCGACATGTGGCTGTTGCAGCTGCAGCTCGGCGGCATCTTCGATTGTCACAATCCGTTCGGTGGCGTCGATCATCTGCGACAGCGCATTGAGCAGGGTGGTTTTGCCGGAGCCTGTGCCGCCGGAGATCAGGATGTTGAGGCGGCACCGTGCCGCGACCTTCAACACCGTCGCCATCGCTGGCGAAATGGAGCCCTTGGCGATCATTGTGTCGAGGGTGATGGTCTTCTTGGAGAATTTGCGGATCGTTACCATCGCTCCGTCGAGCGCCAGCGGCGAGATGATGATGTTGACGCGACTGCCATCAGGCAGGCGAGCGTCGACCAATGGATTGGACTCATCGACCCGGCGACCAATTCGGGTCACGATTTTGGTGCAGATATTCAGCAAATGCGGCTCGTCGCGGAACACCGCATCCGTCAGCTCAAGCTTGCCGCGCCGCTCGACGTAAATTTGCTTCGGCCCGTTGACCATGATGTCGCTGACGGTCTCGTCAGACAGCAGCGGCTCCAGGGGTCCAAGCCCCAGCATATCGGCAATCAGCGCTTCGACGAGTGCGCACTGCTCCGTGAAATTCAGCTGGATCCGGTTGGCGGGGAGGAGTTCCCTGACCCAACCGGCGAGCCGCGCCTCGAAGGCCGCGCGCGGCAGATTAGCCGCCGCGGCGACATCCATCTGTTCGAGGATGAGTGGCAGAATAGCTGCCTTCGCTGTTTCGACCACCGCCAGACGAGTTCGCGGGTTTGAAGAGGTCAGCTCGTCTCTACGCGAGACGAGCAGTCCCTGCATGATGTTGGTCACCAGAACGCGGCGCGTGTACTTTCCCAGACTCGTCGCGTGGCGGATAAGGTAAGCATCGACGGCTGTGCCGACGATTTTGGCAAGCTGAGGTCTGCTGAGCACAACGCGCTGCTCGGGACTTACTTCAGCATCCAAGAGGCCAATCAATTCCGCGCACGTGGCAGAAAGGCGGTCATCGAACGAGCTTTCCGGTTCCACCTCCGGCACTGATCGGAAGGCCGGTTCCTGTTGCGGTGGATTGTTTACTGATTGCCGTACAGCCTTTTCTCGCCGGCTGGCCAGAAGGGCGATCCGTGCCTCCAGCCCAGTCGCGGCAATCGGCTTCCCGGGCGATGCGATCATTCTGTGCTACCCATAAGGGTGTATTTAGGTAAAAGACCCTATAATAGCGATGTCATATATCCACATCGTAGATTGAGTCAATCGCATTACCGCGTCATTAGGGAATCATTTGCATTTCCATCGAAGCTGTAGGTGATGAAGCCCGTGGTCGATTTCGACGCAGGTTGGCGTGCACCGCCCGAATGGACCGACTGCTCAGGCCAGCCGTGCAGAACCCCGATAGCTAGCCGGATGGCGATGCGACGGCGTCCTATCAAATGGGCCGACCAGCGACGAATGCGCAGTTTCATCACTGTCTACAGCCCTTGCAGGAAGTCGATCATCGCGGCGTTAACCTCCGATGCCTGCTCCTGCTGGGTCCAATGGCCGCAACCCGGCAGCATGACCGTTTGGCGCAATTGCGGCGCGAACTTGGCCAGGTTCGGGAGCAGCTGATCCATGCCGCGAAAGGCGACGACGAGGTCGCGGTCGCCGGCGATGTAGAGCGCGGGGATCGTCACCTGGGCGCCGGCAAACGGCGCGAGCAGCTCCCAGTTGCGGTCGATGTTGCGATACCAGTTGAGCCCGCCGCGAAACCCGCTGCGGGCGAATTCGCCGGCATAAAAATCGATGTCGGCCTCGCTGAGCCAGCGCGGCAGGGAGGCCGGATTGACCATTGCGGAGAGGAAGCCGGCTTGCCGCGAGACCATGCCGACCGCACCCTCCGCCGCCCCGCCCGCGCGGCGCGGTGCATCGCCAGAGCCGGAATAGAGCATCGTGCGCAGCGACACGCGGGGATCGCGCTCGAACTCGGCCTCGGCGATTCCGGGTTCCTGGAAATAGAGCTGGTAGAAGCGGGCGTCGTCGGTCTGCGGCATCGCCGTCGTCGGCCGCACCGTGCCGCGCGGCCGAAACGGCACACTGAGGCCGACCACGCCGCGAAAGCGGTCGGGGCGCAATAGCGCGGCGTGCCACGCCACCGGCGCCCCCCAATCATGGCCGGCGATGACCGCCTGTTCGGCGCCCAACGCGTCGAGCAGGCCCACCATGTCGCCGACCAGGTGGAGGAGCGTGTACTGGTCGATCGCCTCGGGCTGCTCGGTCTGGCCATAACCGCGCATGTCGGGCGCAACCGCATGAAACCCGGCCGCGGCCAGCGCGGGGAGCTGATGGCGCCACGAATACCAGGATTCGGGAAAGCCGTGACAAAGCACGACCAGTGGACCCGCGCCCGCCTCCGCCACATGCATTCGGATGCCGTTTGTGTCGACGAAACGATGCGCGATTTCGGTCATGGCGTTTCTCCCGCGCCGGCACGGCGCCGTGGCAGGATGGCATGTTTGCGCAGATAATGGCGCAGCTGGTGATAGCCCAAGCCCAGCGCCTGCGCGGTGCGACGCTGGTTGAACGCGTTCGCGGCCAGAGCGGCGCGCAGCATCTCGGCCTCGAAGCGGCCGATCCGGGCGGCGAAATCTCCGGGGTCCGCCGGCGCCGGCACTTTCGGCGGCGCTGGCGCCGGATGCTGCGGCCGGAACGGCGAGTCGAACGGATCGAGGATGATCTCGTCGAGCGGCTCGCCGGGATTGGCCGCGCGGTAGAGGCTGCGCTCGACCGCGTTTTTAAGCTCGCGCACATTGCCGGGCCAGGAATGCGCCTCAAGCCGCGCCATCGCCGCGCGGGTAAAGCCGGCGAAGGCGCCGCGGCCCAGGGTGCGCGCCATCGCGCGCGCGAAATGCTCGGCCAGGAGCGGGATGTCCTCGGGGCGTGCCCGCAACGGCGGCACCGTCACGACATCGAACGCCAACCGGTCCAGGAGATCGCTGCGGAAACGGCCGGCCTCGGCTAAGGCCGGCAGGTCGGCATTGGCGGCGGCGATCAAGCGGACATCGACGGCCAACGGTTCGTTGCCGCCGACCCGCTCGAAGGTGCCGTATTCGATGACGCGCAACACCTTCTCCTGCACGGCATGCGAGGCGGCGGCGATCTCGTCGAGAAAGAGCGTCCCGCCATCGGCCAATTCGAAGCGCGAGGCGCGCCGCCGCACCGCGCCGGTAAAGGCGCCGGCCTCGTGCCCGAACAGCTCGCTGTCGAGCAGCGATTCGGCGAGCGCGGCGCAGTTGACGGTGAGGAACGGTTTGTCCCAGCGCGGCGAGAGATAGGTCAGCCGCGCTGCGATCAATTCCTTGCCGGTGCCGCGCTCGCCGACCACCAGCACCGGGCGGTCGAGCGGCGCCAGTTGCGAGACCTGCGCTAAGACGGCGCGGAAGGCCGGCGCCTCGCCGACCAGCGGCGGCAGCTCGGTATACGGTGTAGCGGTCCGCGTCATCAGAGTTAGCGTTATTCCGCACATATTTTAGCGTAATTTGCTACTATGCTGCAAGCCTCGGTGCAAGACGATCCAAATCAATTCGGATTCTCAATGGCTTGCGCGAATCGACGGCGAGCGGCTGGCGTTGGCACGGAGCATGCCTAACAAAAGGCATAAGCACTGCACGAGGACCTGAACCATGGGTATTTTCTCCCGGCTAGCCGACATCGTGAATTCCAACATCAACGCCATCCTCGATCGCGCCGAGGACCCGGAGAAAATCATCCGGCTGATCGTGCAGGAGATGGAGGATACGCTGGTCGAGGTGCGCTCGGCTGCGGTCCGCACCATCGCGGAGCGGAAGGAGCTGGAGCGGCGGGTCGAGGCGCTCGAGCGCGAGCATGAGGAGTGGCAGCGCCGCGCCGAGCTGGCGGTGACGCGCGGGCGCGAGGATTTGGCGAAGGGCGCGCTCACCGCCAAAGCACGCATCGCCGAGGAGCTGGCGCGCGAACAGCACCAGCTTGCGCAACTGGCCCAGGCGCTGGAAAAGGAGAACGAGGACATCGCCAAGCTCCAGGCCAAGCTTGCCGACGCCAAGGCGCGCGAGAAGACGCTCGTCGCACGTCACAAGAGCGCGGCCTCGCGCATCCGGCTGCGCACGCGGCTCTATGACGAGCGCATCACCGACGCCTTCGCCCGCTTCGAACAGGTCGAGCGCGCACTTGACGGGATGGAGGGGCGGGTCGAGTCGTTCGAGCTCGGCCGCAAGCCCAGCCTCGCCGACGAGCTCGCCGGGATCGAGAAGGACGCGCGTGTCGAAGAGGAGCTTGCCGAGCTCAAGGCGCGGCTCGGCAACGGGCCGCGGCCCGTGCCGGCGCGGTGACGCAAATGGTGCATATCAGTGTGCTTACCTTTGTCCTCGGCATCATCTTCCTCGCCGTCGTGGCGCCGATCTGGATCGTCGCGCACTACCTGGCGCGCTGGCGGCGGAGCCGCACGCTCTCGTCCGAGGACGAGCGGGTCCTCGGCGAGCTTTACGAGGCGGCCGGCAAGATGGAGGCGCGCCTTGCAGCTTTGGAGCGCGTGCTCGACACCGAGGCGCCGGGCGGCAGGCGCACGGGAGGATGAAATGGTGACCGACACCCGCCATCGCTTCTATCGCGACCCCGAGAACGGGCTCCTGGCCGGGGTCTGCGCCGGCATCGCCGACTATCTCGGCGCCGAGCCCATCGTCATCCGCCTCGCGTTCGTGCTGGGGCTCTTTCTTTTCATCGTACCGGCAGCGCTTCTCTATATCCTGCTGGCGGTCGCGCTGCCGAAACGGCCGCCGGCGCTCTACGCGAGCGAGGCGGAGGCGGCCTTCTGGCGCGGCGTCGCCACCGCGCCTGACGACACGCTTGCCGTGCTCAGGCGCCGCTTTGGCGATCTCGATGCGCGGCTCCAAAGGATGGAGCGCGAGGTCACCTCGGGCGAGGCCGATCTGCGCCGCAAGTTCCGCGATCTCGGAGGCTGACGCCATGGCACCGCTGCCGCTCTTCCTCAACATCCTCTGGGTCGTCTTCGGGGGCCTCTGGATGGCGATCGCCTGGCTCATCGCCGGCATGATCATGGTCATCACGATCATCGGCATTCCCTGGGCGCGCGCGGCCTTCACGATGGCGGGCTATGCCTTCCTGCCGTTCGGGCGCCGCGCGATGTCGCGCGCGCTGTATCAGGGGTACGACGATCTCGGCACCGGCCCGGCCGGCATGCTCGGCAATCTGATATGGCTGGTGCTCGCCGGCTGGTGGCTGGCGCTCGGCCATCTCGGCATCGCGCTGTTGCAGGCCGCGACGATCATCGGCCTGCCCTTCGCCTGGGCGCATCTCAAGCTCGCCGGCCTTGCGCTCTGGCCGATCGGCCGCATCATCGTGCCGGCCGACCTGCCGCCGGCCGGCTACGCGCGCGGGAGGTAACCAGCTCTCACGCCGTCGCGGCGCCGTCGACCGGGAGCGCTGCGCCCGAGACGAAGGAGGCCTCGTCGGACAGGAGGAACAGCGCCGCGTTGGCGATCTCCTCGGGCTTGCCGGTGCGGCGCATCGGGACCTGCTGGGCGCGCCGCACGATGAGTTGCTCCTTGTCCATGATTCCCGCTTCGCCCGGCGGCTGCTGCTGGTCGGGGCGGGCGACAAAGACGCGCAGCATCGGCGTGTCGATCGGACCCGGGCAGATCGCGTTGACCCGGATCTTGTCGCCCGCCAAGCGCTTCGCCAACGAGCGCACAAACCCGACGACACCGAACTTCGCCATCGAATAGACCGGGCTGAACGCCGAGCCGACAAGGCCCGAGGTCGAGGCGGTGAAAAGCAGCGCGCCGCCGCCGCGCGCCCTGAGTTCCGGGATCGCCGCCTCGGTCGTCACCAGGATCGTGCGCAGATTGAGGTCGATCGCGAGTTCGAAATCGGCCATGTCGATGCCCTCGATCGCGGCGGGGCCGGGATGGCCGACATGGTCCCACACAAAATCGAGCCCGTCGAAGGCGCGGGCGGTGAGCCGCACGATGTCACGGGCGAATTCGTCCTGGCGCAGATCGCCGACGATACCGAGCGCCCGGCCGCCGGCGGTGGTGATCTCCTGGACCACGGCAGCAACACCGCCCTCGTCGATGTCGACAACGCCGATCGCGGCGCCCTCCTTGGCGAAGCGCAATGCGCCGGCCCGCCCCATCCCCGAGGCCGCCGCCGTGACGATGCCGATCTTGTTTTCGAGGCGCATGTCACCCTCCTAAGCCGCCATTCCGGTGCCGTCATAGAGCGTCTCGAACGCGCTCTGATAGGCCTCGCGGATCGCGTGGCGCCGGATCTTCAGGGTCGGCGTCAGCTGCATGTTGGTCAGGCTGAACGGCTCGGCGGCGATCGTGAAGCGGCGCACCCGCTCGGCTGCCGGCAGATCCCGGCCGACCCGGGTGACGACATCGCCGAGTGCCCTGTGAAAGCCGATATCCTGCGCCAGTGCGGCAAGGTCCGCCGGCATCGCATGGCCCGACGCGTAGGCGGAAGCGAAGTCCGGGTCGGGAACGATGACCGCGACAAGATAGGGCCGGCGGTCGCCGAACACCATCGCCTGGGCGATTTCCGGCGCCAGCGTCAGCGCCCCCTCGACCCGTGCCGGCGAGATCATGTCGCCGCCGGAATTCTTGATGAAATCGCGCTTCCTGTCGGTGATGCGCAGATAGCCGTCGGGGTCGAGCTGGCCGACATCGCCGGTATGCAGCCAGCCGTCAACCAGCGCGCGCGCGCTGGCCTCGGGTTCGTTCCAATAGCCCTTCATGACATTGTCGCCGGCAACGAGGATCTCGCCATCCTCGGCGATCCGCAGTTCGACCCCGTCGAGCGGCGGGCCGACCGTGTCGACCCGGATATGCCCGGGCGAATTGCAGCAGATGACCGGCGCAGCCTCGGTCTGGCCATAGCCCTGCAGGAGGCGCACCCCGAGCGCCAGGAAGAAGCCGCCGATCTCCGGATTGAGCGGCGCCCCGCCCGAGATCATCGCCTTCAGACGTCCGCCGAAACGCGCCCGCACCTTGTCGCGCACCAGCTTGTCGAGCAGAGGATCGAGGAGCCGCTCGCCGAGCGACAAGGGCTCGGCCGCGAGGCGCTTCCTGCCGAGCGCGACGGCGCGCTCGAACAGGCGCCGCTTCAGCCCGCGCTCGCGCGCGATTCCCAGCCGAATGCGCTGGTGCATCGTCTCGTAGAGCCGCGGCACCGCGGTCATGATCGTCGGCCGTACCTCGACCAGGTTCGTCGCCAGCGTCTCGGCGCCCTCGGCAAAATAGATCTCGGCGCCGAGCGAGATCGGGAACATCAGCCCGGCGGTGTGCTCGTAGGAATGCGACAGCGGCAGAAAGCTGAGGAATTTGTCGTCGCCCAGCCCGAGCATCTCCAACAGGCGGTAGGCGCCGCGGCAATTGGCGATGACGTTACGATGGCTCAGCATCACCCCTTTCGGCACGCCGCCCGTGCCGGAGGTGTAGATGATGCAGGCGGTGTCGTCGGGCACCAGCGCCGCGACCCGCGGGGCGGCGTCCTCGCTGGACTTGCCGCCGAGCGCCAGTACATCCTCCCAGCGGCGCACATCGAGCTGCGGTGGCGTCTCGCCGACATCCTCGATCGCGATCACCACACCCACGCTCGGTACCTGCGCGGCCGCCGGAACGAGGCGGGCGGCCAACGCCGCGGTCGAGACGATCGCCGCGCGCGCCCCGCTATTGCCGAGGATATGGCGGTGGTCGTCGACGGTGTTGGTGACGTAGGCCGGAACCGTGACCGCGCCGGCGCTCATGATCGCAAGGTCGGCGATGACCCATTCCGGCCGGTTTTCCGATATCAGCGCGACCCGGTCGCCCGGCGCGATGCCGAGCGCGGCGAGGCCGCGCGCAAGACGCGCTACCGCATCGGCCGCTTCGTCCCAGCTCAGCGCGCGATAGCTCCCATCGCGCTTGGCCCACAGAAACGGCCGCGCTGCCCGCGTTCGCGCCACCTCGAAGAACATCGCCGGCAGGCTGCGGCAGCTCGCGTAATCCATCTCGCCCCCCAACGCTCTTGACTGGCCGCCCGGTCCGGTTGGCGCGCCGTCATCCGCGCCCCATATCCTCGCGGCATGATGACTCCGATGTCATCCCGGCGAAAGCCCAGGCCCCTCACCCTGTCCCTCTCCCCGCAAGCGGGGCGAGGGAACGCAGCGGCCAGGGCATGTTTGATGGCGCGAACGGCTGTTCTCCGACAGTGCCACAAGCTCTCCCTCTCACCGCTGACGGGGAGAGGGCTGGGGTGAGGGGCATCGATCAATGCCGGTGGGCGAAGGTCGGGGTGACCATTTGGGAAGAGGCGAGATGAATATCAGGCAAGTTGGCGCTGAGGCTGGTTCAGCTGTGGCGGCACCGGGGCCTCTGCCGGAATGGGACCTGGCCGACCTCTATCCCGGCCGCGACAGCCCCGAATTGACTCGCGATCTGGCTGATCTCGCGGCGGCGGCGGCGGCGTTCCGGCGGCGCTATCAGGGCCGGCTCGGCGCATTGCCGGGCGCCGAACTCGGCGCGGCGGTGGCCGAGTACGAGCGGCTGCAGGAAGTGGCCAGCCGCATCATGAGCTATGCCGAGCTGATGCGTGCCGGCAATGTCGCCGACCCCGAGATCGCCCGCTTCTTCCAGACGATGCATGAGCGGATTACCGAGATCTCGAGCCAGCTGCTGTTCTTCACATTGGACATCAACCGTCTTGAGGACGGCGATCTCGACGCCAAGGCGGCCGATCCGTCACTGGCGCGCTATCGCCCCTGGCTGCGCGATATCAGGGCCCAGCGTCCGCACCAGCTGAGCGACGACCTGGAAAAGCTGCTGCTCGAAAAATCGGTGGCTGGGCGCGCCGCCTGGATGCGCCTTTTCGACGAGACGATCGCCGAGCTGCGCTTTCCGTTTCGCGGTCGCGACCTCACCGAGCCCGAGGCGATGCATCTCCTCTCCGACCGCGACGGCACGGTGCGGCATGAGGCCGCGCTGTCGATCGGCGAGGTGCTCGGCCGCAACGGTCGGCTCTTCGCGCTGATCACCAACACGCTCGCCAAGGACAAGGAAGTCGAGGACCGCTGGCGCCATTTCGCGCGGCCGATCTCGGCGCGCAATTTGTCGAATTTTGTCGAGGATGAGGTCGTCGATGCGCTGATCGCCGCGGTGCGCGCCAGCTACCCAATGCTGTCGCATCGCTATTACCGGCTGAAGGCGCGCTGGTTCGGCGTCGAGGCGCTCCCGTTCTGGGACCGGAACGCGCCGCTCCCCGGTGACGACGACCGCGCCGTCCCGTGGGCCGAGGCGCAAAGCACCGTCCTTTCCGCCTACCGCGCCTTCTCGCCCGAGTTGGCCGCGGTCGGCGAACGCTTCTTCAAGGGGCGCTGGATCGACGCGCCGGTGCGGCCGGGGAAGGCGCCGGGCGCCTTCGCCCATCCAACGGTGCCGGGCGCACACCCCTACCTGCTCCTCAACTACCAGGGTAAGACGCGCGATGTGATGACGCTGGCGCACGAGCTGGGCCACGGCGTGCACCAGGTGCTGGCCGGGGAGCAAGGCCAGCTGATGGCCGATACCCCGCTGACCCTGGCGGAGACCGCCTCGGTGTTCGGCGAGATGCTGACCTTCCGCGCGCTGTTGCGTACCGAAAGCGACCCCGCCCGCCGCAAGATCATGCTCGCCGGCAAGGTCGAGGACATGCTGAACACGGTGGTGCGCCAGATCGCCTTTGTCACCTTCGAGACGCGCGTGCATGACGAGCGGCGCCAAGCCGAACTGACCGCGGAACGGCTCTGCGAGATCTGGCTGGAGGTGCAGCGCGACAGCCTCGGGCCGGCCGTGCGCCTCGAGGATTCCTACCGCTATTACTGGTCTTACATCCCGCATTTCATCCATTCGCCATTCTATGTCTACGCCTATGCTTTCGGTGATTGCCTGGTGAACTCGCTCTACGCGTCCTATGAGGACGCCCATCAGGGATTTGCCGAGCGCTATCTCGACTTGCTGCGCGCCGGCGGCACGCTGCGCCACAAGGAACTTCTGGCGCCGTTCGGCCTCGATGCCGCCGACCCGGCCTTCTGGTCGAAGGGGCTCGGCGTGATCAGCCGCTTCATCGACGAATTGGAACGGATTGGATAAAATCTCGCACAAAAACGAGAGCAGGATGGACTTCTATGCCTGATAATGTCCTTCCAGAGCGCACGCAGGAGCCGCCCATGCCCGATTGGCTGACGCTTGCTGAAACGGTCGAGGAAATTCGAAAACTGCAGGGCGCCTCGGAATATGAGGCAAAGATGCAAATGTTCGGCGAGTTGTTTACCGGCGTGAGAAAGGCCAAAGGAATTCGCGAGGAAATCGAACGAGAGATTGAGGGGAAATGGTTTATCGGGCAGATCGGAGAGCAGGGTGTTGATTGGTCCCGCTCGGCGATGTCGAAATATGGCGTGGAATATTCCCAAATCAAAATCTCGCCAGCCGAGCCGAGCCCCGATACGAACAAGGAAAATCGTCCACCAAAATTCAACTGGGACCAGTTTTGGCTGGAGATCGTGCGAATGGCAAAAACCGCCGATGGGCTGCCCGAGGATGGGGGAGAGCTGCACCGCCATATGACCGATTTCTGCGTCACGGGGTTCAGCGATCCGCCAGGCGCAGCCGCGATCCGCGACAAACTCGCGATGCTGCCCAAATAGCTTTCCGGGCGGCGCGATGGACACCGCGCTGGCGCATTTTTATCTCCTCGCCCGCCGACGTGCCGCCGGAACGGCTAATTGATCGCAAGCGCCGCGTCTCGCCCAGAAGACCGCACTCGGCGGATGCGGCGGAGCGTTGAAGCTTGAGCACACATTCCCTATATGTTCTGCCTGGTCATGATAGGATGATGATGCGGATCGTGGCGCGTCATAGGCGCGAGCGAGTGCTTAGCGGCGGCGGCCTGACTGCAACCAAAGCGTGTTGCCGCCCTGTTCCTTCCCAGTATTATCAGATGGAACAGGCTGTCCCGCGACACCAATATAAACGTTAAGGTTGTACGATGACCGACGACGACAGCTTTAGCGGCCGGGTCAGGCGCTACGCAAGGGTCGGCGGCGCGATGGGCGGGCTGGCGGCGCGGCTCGCCGGCGAGCGCTATCTCGGCGTGCCGATCGATCGCGAGCGCCACGCCGCCGATCTGCGGACCGCGCTCGGCGGCATCAAGGGGCCGCTGATGAAGGTGGCGCAATTGCTCGCCACGATCCCCGACGCTCTGCCCGAGGAATATGTCCGTGAGCTGATCCAGCTGCAGGCCAACGCGCCGGCGATGGGCTGGCCGTTCGTGCGCCGCCGCATGATGGGCGAATTGGGGCCGGAGTGGCAGAGCCGGTTCCACAGCTTCGAGCATGAAGCGGCGCGCGCTGCTTCGCTGGGCCAGGTGCATCGCGCAGTGGGACTTGGCGGCGCGTGCGACGGCACCGCGCTCGCCTGCAAACTGCAATATCCCGAAATGGCCGCCGCCGTCGAAGCCGATCTGCGCCAATTGAAGCTGGCGATGGGGCTTTATGAGCGCTACGACCGCACGGTCAGCACCGCCGCGATCCATGCGGAGATCGCCGACCGGCTGCGCGAGGAATTGGATTATCAGCGCGAGGCCGCGCATATGCGGCTTTACCGCGAGATCTTGCACGACGAGCCCGGGGTCGCCGTGCCGCGGCCGATACCGGAGTTGTCGACCCGGCGCCTCTTGACGATGACCTGGCTCGACGGCAGCCCGATCCTCGATGTCGCGGCCAAGGCGCCGCTCGCCGTGCGCAACGAGATTGCGCTCAGGATGTTCCGGATCTGGTACGTGCCGTTTTACTTCTATGGCGTCATCCACGGCGACCCGCATCTGGGCAATTACACAGTCGCCTCCGACGGGACCGTCAATCTGATGGATTTCGGCTGCATCCGCGTCTTCCCGCCGAGTTTTGTGAAGGGCGTCATCGACCTCTACCACGCCTTAGAGCGCAACGACCGCGAGCTGGCGGTCGAGGCCTACCGGAGCTGGGGTTTCGGCGAGCTGTCGCACGAGATGATCGCGGTCTTGAACCGCTGGGCCGCGTTTGTCTATGGCCCTTTGCTCGACGACCGGGCGCGGATGATCCAGGAAAAGGCAAAGCCGGGCGCCGATGGCCGCAGCCTGGTCGACGACGTGCATCGCGATATCCGCCGCTTGGGCGGCATCGCGCCGCCCCGCGCCTTTGTCTTCATGGACCGCGCCGCGATCGGTCTCGGCTCGGTGTTTCTGCACCTCAAAGCCAAGGTCAACTGGCACCGGCTGTTCCACGAGCTGATCGACGATTTCGCCGAGGGCGTGCTCGCCGCGCGCCAGGCGAAGGCGCTGAAGCGGGCCGGCGTGCCGCTGCCCACACCATGATGAGCGGTCTGCGCCGATGGCATCTCATTTCGTCTCGCACGGGCTGACCCATGTCGGGCTGGTGCGCCGGCGTAATGAGGACGCCTTTCTCGACCGGCCCGCGCCCGGCCCCGGACTAGGTCTTTGGGCGGTGGCCGACGGGATGGGCGGGCACGCGCAGGGCGACTATGCCAGCGCCAGCATCGTCGCCGCGCTCGATGCGCCGGGGGCGGATTGGCCGCCCGGCGAGCTCGGCCAATTCATCGAGGCAGCCGCCGGGCGGCTGAACGCGGTCGATGCCGAACTGCGCGCCCGCGCGTCGCGGCTCGGCCCCGGTGCGGCGATCGCCAGCACCGTCGTCGTCCTTCTCGCCCAGGCCGGCGAGTTTGCCGTGCTGTGGGCCGGGGACAGCCGCGCCTATCATTGGCGCAACGGCGAGTTCCGCCGGCTGACGGTCGATCACAGCCACGTGCAGGAGCTGGTGGAAGCGGGGCTGCTGCGGGCGGAAGAGGCCGCCTTCAATCCCCAATCGCATGTCGTAACCCGGGCGATCGGCGCCGGCCGGCTCGAATTCGGCCTCATGCGGCAGGCGCTGGTCGCCGGCGATCGCTTTCTGTTATGCAGCGACGGCCTGACCAACATGGTCGGCGATTGCGACATCGCGCGGGAGATCGCCGCGGCGCCGCCGCGCATCGCCGCCGAGCGGCTGCTTGAGCGCGTACTGGCGGCGGGCGCAGTCGACAATGCCACGATCGTGGTCGTCGCGGTCGAGCCGGCTGGTTAGGGGTACGACGATGCATTTCGACCTCGTCATCTTCGACTGCGACGGCGTCCTGATCGACAGCGAGCTGCTGTCGGTGAAGGCCGATCGGGAATGCCTCGCCGAGGACGGCATCCACCTTTCGGCCGAAGAGATCCTCGAGCGCTATACCGGCACCAGCCTGGCCGGAATGCTGTCCGACCTCGAAATGCGGTATGGCTGTGGTCTGCCGGATTTCGCAAGGCGACACCGGGCACGGCTGCGCCGCCTGTTCGAGGCCGATCTGCGAGCGATCCCCGGCGTGACGACCGTGCTCGATGCGCTGGTCTGCCGGGTGTGCGTTGCCTCCAGCGGCACGCCCGAGCGGCTCAGGCACGCTCTCTCGCTGGTTGGCCTGTTCGAGCGCTTTGATCCGAACGTCTTCAGCACGACCGAAGTGGCGCGCGGCAAGCCGGCGCCCGATTTGTTCCTCCATGCGGCGCGCCGGATGGGTATCGTGCCGCAGCGCTGTGTCGTCGTCGAAGACAGCCTTCCTGGGGGTCGCGGCGGCGGTTGCGGCCGGCATGATCGCGATCGGCTTCACCGGCGGCAGCCATTGCCGGCCCGGCCACGATGCGCGGCTCCTAAAACAAGGCGCCGCGCTGGTGATCGACCAAATGGCGCAGCTCGTTCCCACTCTCGCGCGCGGCCGGCCATGACGTTAAGGGATCGAAATCAACTCACCGGTGTTTGTGGTGCAGCTCCGAGCATCGTGCTCCCCCAAAGCGAGCTCGGGGTAGGTCGGGCGGGTCGAGACCGGCATCACCGCCCGACCGACCGTTGCGCTATTCGCAGGGCCAGCTGTAACCGGTGGCTCAAGCGATACCCGTCCGCGGCGGGGAACAAAGCGCGCGCGGCCGCGTTATAATCCAGAGGCGCTCCATCGAATGGCGAAAGCGCGGCGAGGCCTGTGATGAAATTCGATGGTCTTCTTATGCGGCTGCTGCTGATGGTCGGTGTGGTCGTCTCGCTCGGCTTGTCCTACGCAACATCGCGAGCCCAGGACATGCCGCCGCTGCTGCCCGCCCCCGTCGCGCTGCAACCGGTGACGCCCCAACAGCAAACGGTGACGCCGCAGGTGACGCCCCAAAAGCTGGCCGAGGCGACAACGCCCCCCGCGCCGGCAAACCCACCGACCGCTGCTGCTCCGGCAAACCCGCCAACCGCGGTGGAGCCGCCCGCACAAGGCACCGCGCCGGCGACACCGACCAGCGCGAGCCTGACGCAAGCCCAGCTCGGCCAGCTGCTGGCGCCGATCGCGCTCTATCCGGACCAGCTGCTCGGCCAGATCCTGATGGCGGTGACCTATCCGGTCGAGATCGTCGAGGCGGCGCGCTGGGTCGCGGAGCCTGCCCATCGTGGGTTGAAGGGCGACGCGCTGACCAATGCCCTGCGCGACCAGCATTGGGACCCGAGCGTGATGGCGCTGGTGCCGTTCCCGCACGTGCTTGAGATGATGAATGCTCAGCTCGAGTGGACGCAGCGGCTCGGCGCCGCGTTCGTGGCGCAGCAGGCCGACGTGATGAACGAGGTCCAGCAGCTGCGCCACCAGGCGATGGCGGCCGGACGCTTCAACAGCGGCCCGCAATGCCAATGCGTCGTCGCGGAAAGCGGTGGCTATGTGACCGTGGCTCCGGCCAATCCTGAAGTCGTCCATGTTCCGGTCTATGCCCCGGCCATTTACGGTCCGTGGCTATACCCGGCCTACCCGCCGTTCCTGTTCCCGCTGCCGGTCGGCTTTGCTTTCGCGCCGGGGTCCCTGATCGGCTTCGGATGGGGCGTCAACGTTGCTTTTTACGGTCCGCTATGGGGCTGGGGCAGCCTCGATTGGGGCAGGCACGGCATCATCGTCGACCCGGTCCGATTCGCCGCGATTTCCGGACGGCAAGCCGGGTTCGCCGGCGGGATCTGGGTCCATGATTCCACCCGGGGCGGCATAGCTTCCGCCCGCGCAGCTACTGGCTGGCGTGCCGGCGTAGCCGGCAGTGGTGCAACCGCTACCTCGACCGGTATGCGCGCTGGCGTGGCCGGCGGCCGTTCGACCGTGGCCTGGACCGGCGGCCACGCGGCATGGGCCGGCGGGCATATGGGCCACGCGGCTTGGACCGGCGGGCATATGGGCCACGCGGCTTGGACCGGCGGGCACGGCGGGCGGTTTGCAGCCGCAGCCCCCGGGCGCACGATTCGCGGCGGCGGAGGGCACGTGCATATGGCCGCGGGTGGCGGGTCGGGCCACGGCGGTTGGGGGCACGGCGGCGGCGGACACGGCAATCACCGCTAGTGTGCCGATCCAGAATTCGCCGTAGCCCAGGCGGGAGGGCGCAGGCGCGAACGCCGAAGTTGCGTCGACGCCTCGCTGCCGGCACACTGGGGCGGCTCTGCCGAGCCCCCGGATGGTGCCATGCGCGTCTTGTTTGCTCTTCTGGTTTTGTTGCCGCTGATGGCGGGTTGCACGCCGTATATCCCGGTCAAGGATGATTTCGGCACCAGTGCGCTTGCCCCATCTGGCGACACGCCGCCCGAGTTTGCCGAGTTCAACGTCTACGACCCGGCCGTCAATCCCCACTTGGCCGCTCAGTACTGCGCGACGCCCTATCAGCCGCTCGACGAGCAGACTCTCGGCGCCTCCTCCGGTCGCCTGATCCGGGCCAGCGGCCGGTGTCAGACCCACATTCCGCTGTGGGGCCCCTGAGCCGCCTCGGCGGTCACGCCACCGCCACCTTTCGCCTCGGCTCTTCGCCGCGCCCGCCCAGGAGCTTGTCGAAATAGGCGATCGTGCGTTCCAGGCCGGGGCGAAGCGCGGTCTGCGGCTGCCAATCGAGCAGCTGTTTCGCATGCGAAATATCGGGACAACGCTGGATCGGATCGTCGACCGGCAGCGGCTGATGCACGATCTTTGAGCGCGCCCCGGTCAGTTCGACGATTACTTGGGCAAGCTCGGCGACCGAGGTTTCCACCGGGTTGCCGAGGTTGATCGGCCCGGTGATGTCGTCGGGCGTCCCCATCATCCGCAGGAAGCCCTCGATCAAATCGTCGACATAGCAGAACGCGCGGGTTTGCGTGCCGTCGCCGTAGAGCGTGATCGGTTCGTTCCTGAGCGCCTGCACGATAAAGTTCGAGACCACCCTTCCGTCATTGGGGTGCATGCGGGGGCCATAGGTATTGAAGATGCGCACGACCTTGATGCGCAGATCGTGCTGCCGGTAATAATCAAAAAACAGCGTCTCGGCGCAGCGCTTGCCCTCGTCGTAGCAGGCCCTGGGGCCGATCGGGTTGACGTTGCCGCGGTAAGATTCGGGCTGCGGGTGCATCACCGGGTCGCCGTAGACCTCGGAGGTCGAGGCTTGCAGGATCTTGGCCTTCACCCGCTTGGCGAGCCCGAGCATATTGATCGCGCCGATGACGCTGGTCTTGGTCGTTTGCACGGGATCGAACTGGTAATGGATTGGCGACGCGGGGCAGGCGAGGTTGTAGATTTCGTCGACCTCGACGAACAAGGGATGGGTCACATCGTGCCGCATCGCTTCGAAATGCGGTTCGTGCAGCAGGTGGGCGATGTTGTCCTTGCGCCCGGTAAAGTAATTGTCGACGCAGAGCACGTCGTGGCCTTGGGCGCGCAGGCGCTCGCAGAGATGCGAGCCGAGGAATCCGGCGCCGCCGGTGACCAGAACGCGTTTTCGAACAGTGCGCATCAGAAAACCCTCAAAGGATGCTTGGTCCGGTGGACCCAGACCACGCGCTCAGGCGATTACCCGGGCACCGGCAGGAATCTCGGTCAGCAGCTCACTGCCCGACGGACTGATGGGCCGGCCGATGCTGTGATAGCTGAGCCCGGCCGCGAGCATCGCGTCGGGCTGGTAAATGTTGCGCAGGTCGATCACGACAGGCTGGCGCAGCAGCGATTTGACCCGGTCGAGATCGAGCGCGCGGAACTCGTTCCATTCGGTGATCAGAACGAGGGCGTCGGCCCCTTCCATCGTCTGGTAGGCATCGCCGCAGTAGTCGAGCTCGGGCATCAGCCTCTTGGCCTCTCCCATACCCTCGGGATCAAAGGCGCGGATCGTCGCTCCGGCGGCGTGCAATACCGGCAATATCGCCAGGCTCGGGCTGTCGCGCATGTCGTCGGTGTTCGGCTTGAAGGTGAGCCCGAGCACCGCCAGCGTCTTGCCGGCGATATTGCCGCCACAGATTGCGATGATTCGGTCGGCCATCCGGCGTTTGCGCGTCTCATTGACGCGCAACACGGTCTCGACGATCGATAGCGGCGTCTCGGCAAGCTCCGCGGAACGAACCAGCGCTTGACAATCCTTCGGGAAGCACGACCCGCCAAAGCCCGGCCCGGCATGCAGGAATTTGCGGCCGATGCGCCCGTCGAGGCCGATGCCGCGGGCGACATCCCCGACATCGGCGCCGACCGCCTCGCAGAGGTCCGCCATCTCGTTGATAAAGGTGATCTTGGTCGCGAGAAACGCATTGGCCGCATATTTGATCAGCTCGGCGGTCTCGAGCGAGGTGAAGACCACCGGGGTCTCCAAGAGATAGAGCGGCCGGTACAGCGCTGCCAGAACCGTCCGCGCGTGCTCGCTTCGGGTGCCGATGACCACCCGGTCGGGCCGCATGAAATCCTCGATCGCCGATCCCTCGCGCAGGAATTCCGGGTTCGAGGCGACATCGAAGCGGCCCTGCGGCAGGGCGCTCTCGAGGATGCGCTCGACCCGGCGGCCGGTGCCGACCGGCACTGTCGACTTGGTTACCACGACCGTGCGTTGGCTGGCTCCCTGCGCGAGCGCGGCGGCAATCTCGGCGGCGGCCGCGACGACGAAACTGAGATCGGCGTGGCCGTCGCCGCGCCGCGACGGGGTTCCGACAGCGATGAACACGGCGTCGGCCCCGTCGACCGCGGCGTTGAGGTCGGTCGTGAAGCTGAGCCGGCCCGCGGCGGCGTTACCGGCGACCAGCTGGTCGAGGCCAGGCTCGAAAATCGGGATCTCGCCGCACTTGAGGCGTTCTATCTTGCCGGCATCCTTGTCGACGCAGGTGACCGACACGCCGAATTCGGAAAAGCATGCGCCGGAGACCAGGCCGACATATCCTGTCCCGATCATCGCGATGCGCATCGGCTCGGTCTCCCGTTATCGTGACGCTCGACGCAGCCCAGAACGGGCCATCCCAAGGGTTATTCCCCGCCTTTGAGCGCGGCGAGCCGACGCACCCGCCTGCCTATCGTGGAAGACAAGGGCCGGTTCCCCCGTTATCCGCTTGTTTTGGCAACCGTAGCCGGTAATCGCCTGATGTCGCAATCGATCCTCGTCACCGGCGGTGCCGGCTATGTCGGCAGTCACGCCTGCAAGGCCCTGGCCGATGCCGGTTATCGCCCGGTAGTGTACGATAATTTGTCGCGCGGCCATCGGGAGGCCGTGCGCTGGGGCCCACTTGTCGAAGGCGATCTCCATGACAGCGCCCGGCTCGCCGGGGCGCTGCGCTCGCACCAGGTAACCGCGGTAATGCATTTTGCGGCCTTTGCCTATGTCGGAGAATCAGTTGCCAACCCCGATCTTTATTACGCCAACAACCTCGGCGGCACTCTCGCGCTACTAGGCGCGATGTGCGAGGCGGAAGTAAAGACGATCGTGTTCTCGTCAACCTGCGCGGTCTATGGCGTTCCCGAACAAGTGCCGATCCGCGAAACGACCGCGACAGCGCCGCTCAATCCCTATGGTGAGACCAAGCTGGCGATCGAACGGGCGCTCCACTGGTATGCCGCAGCCTATGGCATGCGATATGCCGCGCTGCGCTACTTCAATGCCGCGGGCGCCGATATCGACGGCGCTATCGGAGAGAACCACGAGCCGGAAACCCACCTGATCCCGCTCATCCTGCGCGCGTCGCATGGCCGCGGCGATCCGATCCAGATCTTCGGCACCGATTACCCGACCCGCGATGGCACGGCGATCCGCGACTACATCCATGTCAACGATCTGGCCGAAGCCCATCTTAGCGCGCTCGGCCATCTCGCCGCAGGTGGCGCCAGCGTTGCGCTCAACCTCGGGACCGGCTGCGGCCATTCGGTGCGCGAGGTGATTGCCGCGGTCGAGCGGATCGGCGGACGGCCGGTGCCGCAGCGCGAGGCGGCGCGGCGCCCTGGCGATCCGCCGGAGTTGGTCGCCGACCCGGCGCTTGCCCTCGCCGGGTTAGGGTGGCAACCCCGCCACTCCGACCTCGACACGATCATCAGCACCGCGCTGGCATGGGAGACCCGCCCGGGCAGGGCTGCTTGATCGGTGGACGAAGAACCCGGCGCGGGCTTTTTGGGTCGGCCGATTGCTTGGTTTTGGATGTGAAATGGACATAATTTCACCTGTTGCGCGAGAGAACGCCGACCGCGGATCGGTTGCCGAGCCAGGTAATGCGGGAGCTATCGCCGAGATGAGCACGTTGGAACGCGGCGCCGTCGCCCGGGAGGCGTCCGCGCTCAACCCGGTGATGGCGAGCGCGCCGGCGGTTGCCGAGACGATCCGGGTGCACGGCAAATTCTTCTTCGCCGGCGCTGCCAAGCACTTCGTCAGGGGGGTCACCTACGGTCCATTTACCCCCGGCGATCACCACGCGCCGTTCCCGGAGCGCGCGACGGTCGGCCGCGATTTCGCGCTGATGCGCGGCGCCGGGATCAACACCGTGCGGGTGTTCACCGTGCCGCCGGGTTGGCTGTTCGATATGGCCGAGGAGGCCGGGCTCAAGGTTCTGGTCGGCCTGCCGTGGTCGCAGCATGTCGCTTTTCTCGACAGCACCGCAATCAAGGCCGAGATCCGCGCTGCGGTCGCGGCCGGGGTGCGCGCCTGCTCTCGTCACCCGGCGGTTTTTGCCTATCTCGTCGGCAATGAGATCCCACCCGACATGATCCGCTGGCATGGCGCCGAAGCGGTGCGGCATTTCCTCAAGGATCTTGTGAGGTTGGTGCGGCAGGAGCACCCCGGTGCGCTGGTCAGCTACGCCAACTTCCCGTCCACCGAGTATCTGACAATCGATTTCATCGATTTCCTGTGCTTCAACGTTTATCTCCACGACGAGACCGCGTTCCGCCGATACGTCGCCCGGCTGCACAATCTAGCGGTCGACAAGCCCTTGGTGCTGACGGAGTTCGGCATCGATTCGATGCGCGGCGGCGAGGAGGAGCAATCCCGTATTCTGTCCTGGCAGGTCCGCGCCGCCTTTGCCGCCGGGGTTGCCGGCACCTTTGTCTTCGCCTGGACCGACGAGTGGTTCACCGGCGGCCATTTGGTCGAGGATTGGGCGTTCGGCCTGGTCGATCGCGACCGCCAGCCGAAACCCGCCTTCCTCGAGGTCGCCCGCCGCTACAGGGGTCCCTTGCCGCCGCCCTTGCTGCGCTATCCGCGGGTATCGGTCGTGGTGTGCGCCTACAATGCCGAGCGCACGATGGAGGCCTGTCTCGCCTCGCTCGAAGCCCTCGACTATCCCGACTACGAGGTCGTCGTCGTCAATGACGGCTCGACCGATCGCACGCTCGAAATTTCCGAGCGCTTCCCGTTTTGTCGGATCATCAGCCAGCCGAACAGGGGGCTGAGCGTGGCGCGCAATGTCGGCGCCGAAGCGGCCACCGGCGAGATCGTTGCCTATACCGACAGCGACTGCGTCGCCGACCCCGACTGGCTGACCTACCTCGTCGCCAGGATGGAGGCCGGCAATCTGGCGGCGTGCGGCGGGCCCAATTTCCCGCCCCCCGAAGACAGCCTGGTTCCGGCCGCGGTCGCCGTGTCGCCGGGCGGCCCGACGCATGTCTTGATCAGCGACGAGGTGGCCGAGCACATCGCCGGTTGCAACATGGCGTTCCGCCGCGATGCGTTGCTGGCATTGGGCGGTTTCGATCCGCAATATCGCGCCGCCGGCGACGATGTCGATATCTGCTGGCGCTTTCAGGATGCCGGGCACGCGATCGGCTTCAGCCCGGCCGCGGTAGTCTGGCATTTTCGCCGCAATTCAGTGCGCGCCTATCTCAACCAGCAGCGCGGCTACGGCAAGGCCGAGGCGCTCGTCTATGCCAAGCATCCGTTCCGCTTCAACCTGTTCGGTCAGGCCAAGTGGCTCGGGCGAATCTACGGCGATCTCTCGGCGGCGCTCTTGTTGTCGCGCAAGCCGGTGATCTATTCCGGCGTGTTCGGGCGCGGCCTGTTCCAGACGATGTACGAACCGCCCTCCTCGCTGACCGCATTGTTGCCGCTGACCTTCGAGTGGAGCGTCGCCGCGCTCTTGCTCGCGCTGATCGGGATCGCTGCCGGCGGCTGGCTGTGGCTGCTCGCGGTGCCGTTGTTGGCGACCTGGGCGATGTGTCTCAACGGCGCGCTGAAGGCGCCGATCGACCCGCGCTTTACGGGGGTCAAGGCGCGCGCTCTCGTCGCCCTGTTGATTTATCTCGGGCCACTGCTGCGCGGCTGGGAACGGCTCAAATGGCGCGTCAAGACGATGCAGACCCACGACCACATCCGCCTCCCGCCGGTCGAGCAGCGGGCCCGCATCGGATGGTCGGCGCGCGCCTTCGTCCTGTCCTACTGGAACGAGACTGCGGCCGAAAAGGAAGTGTTGCTCGAGGGGTTGATGGGTTTTCTGCTGCCCCAGAAATATTTCGTGGTGGCGGATACCGGCTGGAGCAAATGGGACCTCAAGATCGCGCGTGGTTTGTGGAGCCGCGCCCTGGTCACGGTCTGCGCCGAAAATCACGGCGGCCAGAAGCGATTGCTGCAGGTGCGTTGCGCGATGCGTTCGTCGAGCCTCGCCCGAGTGCTGTTGCGGTGTTATGCGGCGCTCGGGGCGGGGAGCCTGATCCTTGGCGCGCCGGCAGTTGCCTTGGCGTTTTTTGCCGTGGGGGTGGTTAACCTCGGCGTGGTTGGTTGGCGGCTGGTGACATTCGGCCGGCTGATGCATCGCATCATTGAAGCGGTCGCCAGCCAGGCCGGGCTGATGCCGGCAAAGCCGGTCGACGCCGCACCGCTGCCGATCGGCGAGCCGCGCACGGTGTAATGCGGCGCGAGCGGGCGCCATTCCCCGGCAAGCGGATGCGGGAAAGCCCCGATGATCGCTAAGTTCCTGCCCTATTTGAAGGCGCATCGATGGCGGGTCGCCTGGGCGCTGGCGCAGGTTTTCCTGATCGCCGGGGTCGAGCTGTTGAAACCCTGGCCGCTGCAGATCGTCATCGATTACGTGTTGGGCGGCAAAGCGCCGGGGAGCAGCGGGCTGCTGGGCGAACTGCTGTCGCTGCCGGCGGGCCTGCTGCTGTTGTTGGCCTGTATCGCGATCGTGCTTGTCCATTCCAGCGCCGGGGCGCTGACCCTCTTGCACAATTACACGACGATCCGGGTCGGCCAGAGCATGGTCAACGATCTGCGCGGCGACCTCTATGCCCACCTGCAGCGATTGTCGCTGGCTTATCACGGCCGGCAGCGGGTCGGCGATCTGATGTACCGAATTACCGCGGACAGCTTTGCCGTCCAGACGATGATCATGAACGGGGCGCTGCCGATCATCTCGGCGGTCATCCTCTTGGGCGGCATGCTGATAATCCTGTTTCCGATGGATCCGCTGTTGACCGTGCTCGCGCTGGCGATCGTGCCGGTCCTGTTTGCGCTGATCGCCACCTTCAATCGCAAGATCGTCGATGTCGCGACCGAGGTGCGCGATCTCGACAGCCGGGTCTACTCGCTCGTGCAATGGGGCATGGCCGCGATCAAGGTCGTGCAGGCTTTCACCAAGGAGGAGGAGGAGCACCGCCGGTTTATGGGCGCCAGCCGCGACAGCCTGCACGCCGCCTTGCGCCTCTATAACTGGCAGACGCTCTACTCCGCCGGGGTCAATGTGATCATCGCGCTCGGCACCGCGCTCGTCGTCTATGCCGGCGCCCGGGCTGTCATGTCGGGGACGCTGTCGCTCGGCCAGTTGATCGTGTTCATCGCCTACCTGGCGCAGCTTTATGCGCCGATCAACCAGATCACCCAAAGCTGGGGCCTGATTGCCGGAGCGCGGGTCGGCGCCGCCCGGGTCTTCGAGGTACTGGAAACCGAGGCCGACCTCAAAAGCGGCGGGCGCCAGTTTCCGCCGGAGGGTGCGCAGGGCGCCATCGCGTGGCAGGGCGTCAGCTTTCGCTACCGGCCCCAGACGCCGGTCCTCAACGATATCGACTTCGCCGTCGCCGCCGGTTCGAAAATCGCGGTGGTCGGGCCGACCGGAGCTGGAAAATCGACCCTGCTGGGCCTGTTGCCGCGGTTCTTCGATCCGAGCCGCGGCGTCGTCACGATCGACGGCATCGACATCCGCGAATTCACGCTCCCCTCGCTGCGCAGCCAGATCGCGATGGTGTTGCAACCGCCGCTGATCTTTCCGCTTTCGGTATCCGACAATATCGCCTACGGCCGTCCCGGCGCCGATCACGCGGCGATCGCAGACGCCGCCCGCCTGGCCCATATCGACGAGATGATCGCCGGATTGCCGCAGGATTACCAAACCGTGCTCGGCGAAGGAGGGGCGCTGCTCTCGGAAGGCGAGAAACAGCGCATCACAATCGCCCGAGCCCTGTTGCGCGGCGCGCCGATCCTGATCCTCGACGAGCCGACCTCGGCGCTCGATGTCGCGACCGAGGCACTGGTCATGGCAGCGATCGAGACCCTGATGCAGGGGCGCACCACATTCATCATCGCGCATCGGCTGTCGACGGTGCGGCGATGCGACCGGATCATTGTGTTGCGCGATGGCCGCATCGCCGAACACGGCACGTTCCCGGAACTGCTGCGCCGCGGCGGCGTCTTCGCCGACTACTACCGGACACAGTTTGCTCCGGAGCACGCCGCCGAGGCCGGGCTCTCGGTCTCGGCCTGAGAACGGCGTTGCCGATGTGCAACAGGTGATGTTGCTGAATTGCCGCCAGCTGTGCCTGCCTCCCGCTGGAATTCGCTAATCCGGCACAGGCAGTGTTGCAGCTCTGCCAATACAATCTTCAATATACTGGCACGGTGCCACGGATAACGCCAATGGCTACGCAGAGCTGCGGCTTGTATGTTAGTTGCTGCATTATGCTTTGACTGAGACTTTCTGTGGCATCGGCTAGGGGCTCCCGGATTTACAGCGTCCGGCGATCGTTCAGTCCGTCATTTGCTGTTGCATGACCGATAATGAGGCGTTAGGCTGGCCGCGCTTTGGGGGATGCCGCACGCCGTTTATGCGGGGTGGGGAAGCGGCGGTTGCGGGGCCCGCGAACCGCGGTTTCAACAGCGTTTACGGCGGCGGCGCCACCCGGATCTTTGCTTTGCGGCCTGGTCGGGCCTTTGGCCCGACATCCACGGCTCGGCAAGGCGTGGGGGTGGGGGACCAGGAGTGACCGATCTGTTGCGCGGGGGACGGCTGAGCGTCCCCGAAAAGCGATGGTTCTGGGGCAGTGCGAGCGGCGGGGTCGAACTCGTCCTAGGGCATCGCAGAGCCGCCGCATTCGGTGCCGCGGCGGCGATCGGCCTCGCCGCGGCCGCCTATTTCGGCATCGGCTACGCCCGTTACAGCTACCTGGCCTCGGTCGAGCAGACGGCCGCCAGGAACGCCGAGCGCGCCAATGCCGATCTGCAGGATGCGTTGGCAAAACTGCGTGACCAGCTCGGTTCCGCCAACCAGGCGCTCGGCATGGCGCAAAACCGCATCACCGCGTTGAGCGATGAGGCGAAAAAGGAGCTTGCCGTGTCCGAGCAGGCCGCGACCTCGAAAGCCGATCGAGTCGCGCAGCTGACGCGCGCCCTCGAACTGGCGCAGCGCGAATTACATCTCACCGAAGCACAGCGCGTCACGCTGATGGCCCGGCTCAGCAAGGCCAATGCGGATCTGACCGACGGGCAGGCGCGCCAGCAGCAGGCGCAGGCCGGGGTCGACCAGTGGCAGAAGAAAATTCAGCAGCTGACCGCCGATCGCGATAAGGCCGCGAGCGAGCGGGATCAGTTGCGGATCCGTTTTGGCGCACTCGAACAAAAGCGCCCGTTGCAGACGCAGCAATCGCCTCCGCCGGTGGCTGAGGCGCAGCCCGAGCCCGCATCTCCGGCGCCGACCGTAGCCGCGCCGCCTGCGCACGCACCGGCTACTGCTCCGCAGGCCGCCGCGCCGACCGCCCCGGCAACAGCTACCGCGCCGCAGGCCGCCGCCCCGGCGGCAGCAATCGTCGGAGCGCGAAGCGGCGGGCTCGCGCAATTCGAGCGGGTGCTCGGTTCGGCCGGGGTCGATGTCGCCCATCTGTTCGCCCAATACGGGGTTCGCACCGGCGAGGGCGGTCCGTTCATCCCGGCGCCGCGCGGCCAAGTCCGCGACACCACGCTGAGCCCGGAAAAGCTCGCTGCCCTGCACAGCCTGATCAAGGCGCTGCCGGTTTCGGCGCCGCTCGTGAGCTACGAGTTGGGCAGCCCGTTTGGCGTGCGCGGTGACCCGATCAACGGCCACTCGGCCTACCATACCGGGATTGATCTGCTGGCGCCCTACATGACGCCGGTCTACGCCACCGCGGCGGGCGTGGTCAGCTATTCCGGCTATCGCGACGATTATGGCAAGGTCGTCGAGATCGATCACGGCAACGGCATCTCGACGCGTTACGCCCATCTCCATCGCGCCATCGTCTCGGTCGGGCAACGCGTTGCAGCGCAGACCCAGATCGGGTTCCTCGGCAGTACCGGCCGCGCCACCGGCCCGCATGTGCATTACGAAGTGCTGGTCAACGGCGAACCACAGGATCCCGAGAAATTTCTCACGCTGGCGCATCTTGTGCCGGCCGTGCGGCAGTAGATCAGCCTCTCGCACCGACCGGCGGCAGAGTCCGCCGATGCGGAGCTCGGCTCCCGGTTATCCCTTCCATCCGCGCTGGCGTCGTGCGATCACAAAAACCTCGCAGCCAGACCTCCGACGCTGACGCGGTCGGCGGTCGCTGAAGAGCGGGCGTGCACGGGATGGACATCGCAACGGGTTTCGAGATTCCGGGTGTGCTATGGCGGCGCGACCCGCATCGCGACGCCCTGCCGCTCGTCCTGGATTCGCCGCATAGCGGCGCGCTCTACCCCGACGATTTTGCCTATTGCTGCCCATTGCCGGTGCTGCGCCGTGCCGAGGATGCCTATGTCGACGAGTTGTTCGAGGCGGCGCCGGCCAATGGCGCGACGCTGATCGGGGCGTTGTTCCCGCGCAGCTATATCGATGTCAACCGGGCGCCAGACGATCTCGATCCGGGGCTCTTGGCGGGTACCCTCCCGCCGTTTCTGGTGCCGCGGCCAGTGACCCGGGTGGGCCTGGTACGCCGCCATGCGCAGCCGGGCGTGCCGATCTACGACCGGAAGCTCAGCCCCGACGACATTCTCGCTCGGATCGAGCGCTATCACACACCGTATCACCGCCTGCTCGACGAGACCTGCGGGCGCTTCCATCGCGAATTTGGCGCGGTGTGGCACATCAACTGTCACTCGATGCCGTCCTATGGCCCCAGCCGCGAGGAGCGCAAAGGCGTCTATGCCGATTTCGTGCTGGGCGACCGCGACGGCACCACCTGCGCCCCCGATTTCACCGATTTTGTCGCCCGCTTCTTGCGCGGCCTCGGGTACGACGTGCGCATCAACGAGGGCTACAAGGGCGTCGAGATCGTACGCCGCCAGGGCCGCCCGGCCGAGAACCGCCATAGCCTCCAGATCGAGGTCGACCGCGCGATTTACATGGACCAGAAAAACCTGAAAAAGCTGCCCGGCTTCGACAATCTTCGCGCCGATCTCGCGCGCCTCGTCGAAGCGCTCGGCGCCTTTGTGCGCGACCGGCTCTAAGCCCGCCTGGACAGAACGCCGCGCCGCGGCTGTATGATGCGCCAAGGCTTGCCGTTTCCGGGCAATTCGAAATGGATATGGCAGAATGGCTGCGCGGGCTCGGGCTCGAACAATACGCGCCGGCGTTTCGCGATAACGACATAGACGGGGAGGTCCTGCGCCGGCTGACCGCCGAGGATCTCCGCGAGCTCGGCGTCGCCTCTATCGGCCACCGCCGCCGCCTGCTCGACGCGATCGCCGCACTCGATGCGGGTGGTTCGGGAGCAATCCCGAGCGAAACCGCCGCACCCAGCCACCCCCGGCCCGACCATCGCCCGCCCGCCGGGGAGGGAAGCGTGGGGGGCGAGGCCGAACGACGGCAGATCACCGTGATGTTCTGCGACCTCGTCGGCTCGACCGCTTTGGCGGGGCGTCACGATCCCGAGGATCTGCGCGAGATTGTCGGCGTCTATCACCGCGTCGTCGCCGACACGGTCGGCCGTTTCGCCGGGTTTGTCGCGAAATATATGGGCGACGGGGTGCTCGTCTATTTCGGCTATCCGCAGGCGCATGAGGACGATTCCGAGCGAGCGGTGCGCGCGGGGCTCGCGGTCGTCGACGCGGTCGCCGGGCTCGATATCCCGGAACGATTGGCGGTGCGGCTCGGCATTGCCAGCGGGCTCGTCGTCGTCGGCGATCTGCTCGGCGAGGGCGCGGCGCAGGAGCGCGGCGTCGTTGGCGAGACGCCGAACCTGGCAGCGCGGCTGCAAGGCTTGGCTGACCCGGGTACAGCGGTGATCGCCGATAGCACGCGGCGTCAGCTCGGCGGCCTGTTCGATGTCGCCGATCTCGGACCGCAGCAGTTGGCCGGTTTTGCCGAGCCACAGCGGGTCTGGCGGGTATTGGGCGAGAGCGAAGTGATCAGCCGCTTCGAGGCCTTGCGCTCGGACGCTACGCCGCTCGTCGGGCGCGACGAGGAACTCGATCTGCTGCTGCGCCGCTGGCAACAGGCGAAGGCAGGCGAGGGACGGGTCGTCCTAATCTCGGGCGAGCCGGGGATCGGCAAATCGCGGCTGACGGCGGCGCTGTCCGAGCGCATCGCCGGCGAGCGGCACACCAGGCTGCGCTATTTCTGCTCGCCACACCACCAGGACAGCGCGCTCTATCCGTTCATCGCCCAGCTCGAACGCGCCGCCGGCTTCGCCCGCGACGATACGACCGAAGCCAGGCTCGACAAACTGCGGACGCTGCTTGCGCCGGGCGCGCGCGATGACGACGATCTCGCGCTGTTTAGCGAGCTGATGTCGTTGCCCAGTTCCGCCGCGGAGCTCAACCTCAGCCCGCAGCGCAAGCGCGAGAAGCTGTTCGAAGCCTTGCTGCACCAGCTCGAAGGCGTGGCGCGACAACAGCCGGTGCTGATGGTGCTGGAGGACGGGCATTGGATTGATCCGACCTCGCGCGAATTTACCGATCTGACGCTCGATCGAGTGAGGCGTCTACCGGTATTGCTGGTTGTGACCTTCCGCCCGGAGTTTCAGCACGATTGGGGCGGCCAGCCGAATGTGACGCTGATGTCGCTGAACCGGCTTGGCGTGCGCGACGGGGTCGCGTTGGTCGAACGGCTGGCGGGCAACGTCGGCCTGCCGCGCGAGATCGTCGACGAGATCGTTGAACGCACCGACGGCGTGCCGCTGTTCGTCGAAGAATTGACCAAGGCGGTACTGGAAAGCGGCGGCGGCGACAACCGGGTCGAGGCGGTATTGTCGGCCAGCCCGCTGCCCAGACTTGGGGTGCCGGCCGCCTTGCACGCGTCATTGGTCGCCCGGCTCGATCGGCTTGGCCCGATGGCGCGGGAGATCGCGCAAATCGGGGCGGTGCTTGGCCGCGAATTCTCGTATGAATTGGTTGTGCGGGTGGCGCAGCGCGCACATGCCCATCTACAATCGGCGTTGGCCGCGTTGACCGGCGCTGGCCTGTTGTTCTGCCGCGGTGTGGCGCCGCACTCCACCTATCTTTTCAAGCATGCGCTAATTCAGGACGCGGCCTACGAAACCCTGCTCCGGACACGCCGCCGGGAATTGCACCGAGTTGCGGCACGGACCATCGCCGATCAGTTCCCGGCGCTCGCCGAAGCCGAGCCAGAGGTAATGGCCCGTCACTGGAGCGAAGCGGGCGAAGCCGAACCGGCGCTGGCCGCTTGGCGCAAGGCCGGCGACATCGGCCGGGCGCGCAATGCCTTTATCGAGGGGCGGGAAGCCTATCGACACGCGCTCGAAATCCTTGCCACGATGCCGGCGTCGCTTGAACGGGATGCCGCGGAATTGGAATTGCTGATCGCGATCAATCAAATTATTTGGGCAACCAAAGGCTACAACACGCCCGATTCTGCCGGCATCAACGCCAGGGCGCGGGAGTTGGCCGAAAAGATCGGTAATCTCGGCCGTCTCGTCCAGCAGTTGTACGGTGCGTGGACGGCTTCGATCGTCGCCGGCACTTACGCGTCCTCAATCGCTTTGTCCGATCAATTGCTCGACGCCGCGCAGCGCGACGGTAGTGAATTAAGTTTGGGCCTCGCCGCCAACGCGCAATTCGTAACGCCGCAATTCCGCGGCGAGTTTATCGAGGCGGAGAAACGCTTGGCCTGGGGCGAGCCCTATCTCGCGGCGCCGGGCCTCAGCCAGTTCTTCGCCGCCGGCTGGACAATCTCGATCGCCGGCTGGAATGCCTGGATATTGGGCAGACCCGATCAGGCACGAGCGCGGATCCGTCGCGCCTTCGCGACAATCGGCGACGACGCCTTCGCCCGGGCTTCGGTGCAATGGGTTGCAGCGAAGCTTCACGTGATGTTCCAAGAGCCCGAGCGGGCGGCGGCCGTGGCCGACCAAGCCATTGCCCTGTGCGACGAGCGCGGATTTCGCGAAATCGGCTGGTGGGCGAAGGGTGAGCGGGGATGGGCGCTGGCGCGGCTCGGACGTGTCGACGAAGGATTAAGCCTTGCTGGCGACGCGCTGACCGCCTCTCGCGAAGGCGGCTCGTCGCCTCTCATCACGATCCAATTGACGTGTCTGGCAGAAGTACAGGCGCTGAGCGGCGCGCTGACCGACGCGGTGCGCAGGCTCGACGAGGCGCTAACCCTCGTGCCGGAGGAAGGCTGCTGGCGGCCTGAGGCGATCCGGCTGCGCGGCGAAGTGCGGCGTCGGGATGGGAAGGAAGAAATGGCTGAAGCCGACTTTCGCGATGCGATTGTGCTGGCGCAGGAAATGTCTGCCAAGGGATGGGAATTGCGCGCCGCGACGAGCCTCGCGCGGCTGTGGGGCGAGCAGGGCCGGCGGGAGGAAGCGCGCGATTTGCTGGCGCCGATTTATGGCTGGTTCACCGAGGGGTTCGATACCGCCGATCTGAAGGAGGCGAAGGCGCTGCTCGCGGAGCTGGCGTGACGCAACTGGGCTGTTCGCCCGGCTTGCCCGGAGCGTGCGGCCGGCGTAGAGAGGCGGGTGAGCGGCATCCTCGCGACGCGACCGGCGCACTGGCGCGTGCGCCGATGCCTGGCGCAATTACCAAGAGCGGGAGCGGAAAGATGGATTTCGGCGTCTTTATGTTTCACACCGATTATTCGATGCCGATCGTCGATCTGGCGCAGGCATGCGAGGCGCGCGGGTTTGAATCGCTGTGGGCGCCCGAGCACTCGCATATTCCGCTGACCCGCAAATCGCCGTGGCCGGGCGGTGGCGAGCTGCCGAAGATGTATTACGACGCGATGGATCCGTTTGTGATCCTCGCAGCGGCCGCCGTGGCGACCAAGAAATTGAAACTCGGCACCGGCGTCTGCCTCGTCGTTCAGCGCGACACGATCCAGACCGCCAAGCTCGCCGCTTCCCTGGACCAGGTGTCGGGCGGCCGGCTTCTGTTCGGCATCGGCGGTGGCTGGAACCAGGACGAGATGGAGGATCACGGTACGGTTTACGCCACCCGCTTCAAGCGGATGCGCGAACAAGTTGAAGCGATGCGCGAGATCTGGACGGCCTCGAAGCCGGAATATCACGGCGAGATCGTCGATTTTCCCCCGATGATGGCCTGGCCAAAACCGGTGCAGCAGCCGCTGCCGATCATCGTCGGCGGCGCCTTCCCGCATGCCGCGCGGCGCGCGGTGCGTTATGGCAATGGGTGGATCCCGATCGCCGGCCGCGCCAGTTATGGCAGTTTCGACGAGTATCTTCCGGTCTACAAGCAGATGCTGGCCGAGGCCGGGCGCAGCCTCAGAGACGCGCCGATCACGATGTTCGGCGCCGCCGATAATTATGACCAGCTAATCGGCTATCGCGATCTTGGAGTGGCGCGGGTCGTCGCCGGTCTGGCGCCGGAACAGGCCGACAAGGTGCTACCGGTCCTCGACCGCTGGGCCGAGCTGATCCGCAAAGTCAATGCGTGATCCGGGGAGGGCGCGTACGATCGGCGCCGATCCTTCGCGACTTCGATTGGGTCCGGAGGCCCGCGGTCCGAGGTCGCTAGGCGATGCGCCGCTCCAGCTGGGTTTCGCGGACGACGCGTTCGTGCCCGTCCGTCTTGCTTTTGATCCGGTATTGCGGCGTGTTGCCCTCCTCGGGAAGCAGCCGCACGATCGTGTACCGGCCGCGCGCCGAGCCGTCGTCCCGCCGATCTGGCGAAAAGTGCACGGCTTGGCCGATGGTAAATTTGTGTCCGGCCATGTTCTCCTCCGGCAAAACCGGCGCCGCCCGCCCGCCCCAAACACCGACGGAGCAGCGGGCGGCGCGCGGCGTGGTCGGAACTATTCCGCGCGGAGGTTTACCGCCGAGGTCTTGCCCTGCTGGCCGCGCTCGAGCTCGTAGTTGAGCTTCTGGCCTTCCCGCAGATTGCCCATCCCCGATCGCTCAACCGCCGAGATATGGACAAAAACATCCTTGGAGCCGTCGTCGGGCTGAATGAAACCATAGCCCTTTTGCGCGTTAAACCACTTTACCGTACCCGTAGCCATTCTTCGCTTCCTTTAAAGAGTATCTCGCAACCGGCTGCTCAGCCGGTTGGACCATATTCCAATTTTGGGGAGCACTCTCGGGAAGCTGGGTAGCAGGCCGGAACAGGGCAAGCCAGAGTCGAAACACGATCGAGGCGATAGGTGGCGAGCGCCTGAGGCGGTTTCAATGGCAGAGCCGATTTTTCAGATCAGCGCATTGACGGCGTGCGCCCTCTCGCGACAGAACTATTATCGAGAGCCTAACGAGGAGAGCGGCATGGCGGACATTCGGATCATGGCGGGCGGTTTGGGATTTCCCGAGGGCCCGGTGGCGATGGCGGACGGCTCGGTGATCCTCGGCGAGATCTCCGGCCGCAAGGTGACCCGGGTCATGCCGGACGGGTCGAAGAGCGAAATCGGCAAGGCTGGCGGTGGGCCGAACGGGCTGGCGCTCGGCCCCGACGGCGCGCTCTACGTCTGCAACAATGGCGGCGCGGTCTACGAAACGACGCCGAGCTTCCTCTCGACCGGTCCGGCCCCGGACTACGCCGGCGGCACCATCCAGCGCATCGACCCCAAGACCGGCGAGACACGTGTGCTGTACCGCGAATGCAACGGCCACCGGCTGTCAGCGCCAAACGACATCGTGTTCGACAGGGCGGGCGGCTTCTACTTCACCGATCTCGGCAAACGGTATGCCCACAATCGCGACAATGGCGGGCTCTATTACGCCCTGCCCGACGGCTCGGCCGTTACCGAGCTGGTCTACCCAATCATCACGCCCAACGGGGTTGGCCTGTCGCCGGACGAGAAGACCGTCTATGTCGCCGATACCGAAACCTCACGGGTTTATGCCTGGGATATCCTCTCCCCCGGCAAGGTGAAGCACGAGCCGTTTCCGGCGCCCTATGGCGGCCGCTGCGTAGCGGGCCTGCCCGGCTTTCAGCGCTTCGACAGCCTGGCGGTCGAGGCAGGCGGCAATATCTGCGTTGCGACGCTGGTGACCGGCTACATCACCGTCATCTCGCCGGCGGGGCAGGTGGTCCGGCAGGTCAAGATGCCCGACGTCTATCCGACCAATATCTGCTTTGGCGGACCCCAGCTCCGCACCGCCTACATCACGCTTTCGGCCTCGGGCCAGCTCGCGGCGATGGAGTGGCCCGAGCCAGGCCTCAAGCTCAACTTCACGGCGTGAGAATGCCCATGCACATCGAGATTATCTGCACCGGCGACGAGGTGCTGACCGGGAAGATCGTCAACACCAATTTCAGCTATATCAGCCAGAAGCTCGAAGATGTCGGGCTGTCGGCGCGCTGGGGGACGACGATCGGCGATGACCGCGACACGCTCCTGGCGGCGTTCCTGCACGCCGGCGCGCGGGCCGATGCGGTGATCGTCAATGGCGGCCTCGGCCCGACGGTCGATGACCTGTCGCAGGAGATCGCCGCCCGTGCCGCCGGGGTCGAGTTGGTGCTGAGCGATGAGTGGCTGACCACGATGGAGGCTTTTTTCGCTAAGCGCAGCCGGGTCATGTCGCCCAACAACAAGAAGCAGGCGATGCTGCCGGCGACTGCCGAGATCCTCGACAATCCGATCGGCACCGCCTGCGGCTTTGCAATGGATATCGGCAAGGCGCGCTTCTTCTTCACCCCCGGCGTGCCGCGCGAGCTGCGCCGCATGTTGGAGGAGCAGATCATCCCGCGCCTCTGGGCCCGTGGTGGCGCCTCGACGGCGATCCAGCTGAAGCGCTTTCACTCCTATGGGCTCGGCGAAAGCCATGTCGACGCGTTGCTCGAAGGGGTCGAGGCGCTGGTCCCCGACGGCAGCGCCAAGCTCGGGTTCCGCGCGCACTACCCTCAGATCGAGACGAAGGTGACCGTGCGTGGCGCCGACGCGGCAGATATCGAGCGAAAGCTCGCGCCGCTCGTCGCCGAGGTTAGGAAGCGGCTCGGCAACTTCATCATGGCCGAGGATGACGACACGCTCGAAGGCGTAATCCTGAAGGCGCTCAGCCGGCGCGGCGGCTCGCTCGCCCTGGTCGAGACCTTCACCAGCGGCCAGATGGCGGCGCGCATCGCCCCGCTACCGGGCGCCGAAAAGGTGTTTCGCCGCGGCATCCTCGCTCGCGACATCGGCGAATTGTGGGATGCGCTGCGCCTCGCAATCCCGGTCGAAATCACCCGCGACAGCGCCGCTGCGGTGGCCGAGGCCGCGCGCCGCGAGAGCGGCGCCAGCCACGCGCTGGCCGTGCTGATCGATCTCGACGACGGCCCCGACCGAATCGATTTCGGCGGCACGATCTGCATCGGCATCGCCAGCGAGGGAGAGGAGACCGAGACCCGCCGCTCGCGCATCCTCGGCGGGCGCGAATGGGTGCGCCTCGGCGCCGTCGAACTGGGGCTCGACTGCCTGCGCCGCCAGCTCTACGGGCTGCCGGTCACCGAGCGGATCGATTTCGAGAGGACCTGAGCCCCGGATTTTGGGGTTCCGCACAACGCAATTGCGTGTTCATTTGTCACCTTATTTGTCATCCCGGCGAAGGCCGGGACCCACCGATCCGCCGCTCGATCGCTTGAAGTATGGATCCCGGCCTTCGCCAGGATGACATTTGACTACATAGAGAACCTGATGCCGGATTCGTACTTCCCGCCGCGCGACATCATCCTCGTCCACAGCTCGGATCTGCATGTCGATGACGAACGCATCGCCGCCATGCATGGCGGCGACGGCACCGCCGGCCTCAGCGGCGTGTTGGCGACCGCGCGCGCGGTCGAAGCCGACATCGTGCTGCTCGTCGGCGACACCTTCGACAACCACGCGGTCACAACGGCGACGATCGACCGTGCCGGAAGGCTGCTTGCCGATGCCCGGCTACCGGTGGTGATCCTGCCCGGCAACCACGATCCGGCGATGCCGGATTCGATCTGGCTGCGCGGCCGGTTCGACGAGATCGGCAACCTGGCGATCCTCGGCATCACCAATGACCGCGTCGTCGTCTTCCCCGACCGCGACCTCGAAATCTGGGGTAATGCGCACCGCGATTACATGGACATGGTGCCGTTGCGCGACCCGCCGGCGCGGGCGAGTCGCTGGCACATCGCGCTCGGCCACGGCCATTACGAGCCGCCCGAGACATGGCACAACCCATTGCGCCCGTCCTGGCTGATCAGCGACGCGATGATCGCCGCGACCGCGGCCGATTACCTCGCGCTGGGGCACTGGGACCGCGCCGCCCAGGTCGGCGATGGCACGGTCCCGGCCTATTACTCGGGCTCGCCCGATTATGTCGGAACGGTCAACCTGGTGCGGCTGACCGCGGCGGGCGAGGTAATCGTGACGCGTGAAGACGTAACGGGGAGGGGAGGCTGATGCCGCAACAGATCCGAGCCGTTGTCGTCGATCCCGTGGCGCCGGGAAAGCTGGCCGTGCGGGAGGTCGCGTTGCGCGACCCTGACCGCGACGAGGTCAGCGTCAAGGTCAGCGCGATCTCGTTAAACCGCGGCGAGACGCGCCGCGCCTTGCAGGTGGCCGAGCCGGGCTGGCGGCCGGGCTGGGATTTTGCCGGCGTGGTCGAAAGCGCAGCCGCCGACGGCAGCGGCCCCAAACCGGGTACACGCGTTGTCGGCATCCTGCCGTCGGGGGCCTGGGCGGAGCGGGTCAATTGCCGCACCCATGCGGTGGCGGCATTACCGGACGGCGTGAGCGACGCCCAGGCATCGACGCTGCCGGTCGCCGGCCTCACCGCGCTGCACGCGCTGCGCCAGGGCGGACTGCTGCTCGGCCGCAAGGTGCTGGTCGACGGCGCCACGGGCGGGGTCGGCCACCTCGCCTGCCAGCTTGCCTCGGCCGCCGGCGCGCTGGTATGGGGGCATGTGCGCCGGCCGGAATCGCGCGAGGCGGTCGCCGAATGGTGCGGCGGTCGCGTCGTGCTCGGCCGCGATCTCCTGGCTGCCGAGCCGCATGGGCCATTCTGGCTGATCGTCGACTCGCTCGGCGGCCCGGCGCTCGGCGCCGCGCTCGGCATGCTGCAGCCGAACGGCACCTGCGTCACGCTCGGCATTTCGGACGCCAGCACCGTGACGTTCGAAAGCCGCAACCTGTTCGGTACCGGCGGAGCGCGGCTCTACGGCCTCACCCTGTTCCACGAGCTGATGAGCGTCGAGCGCGCCTCGATTGGCCTCGGCCTCCTAGCCGAGCTGATCGCGGCGGGGAAATTGAAGCCGCAGATCGCAGTCGAGGCCGCGTGGAGCGAGATCGGCGCTGTCGCACAGCGCCTGATCGACCGCGAATTCACCGGCAAGGCGGTGCTGCATGTGGGTTGAACATAATTTTATTCGCTGAGGAGACCCTCCATGACAAAGTTGGGCCGCGCAACGACGATCTGTTGCCTATTTCTTGGGGTGCTGGTCGTCGCGGCAACTTCATCGGCGCAGACGCGGCCACCCATTGCCAAACAAATTGCCAAGACCTATGGCCTTGATTCATTTGAGAAAATCGAAGCAATCCGCTACACGTTCAACGCGCAGCTTCCCGGAGTCAATCTCTCCCGTTCATGGGTTTGGTGGCCCAAGACTGACCAAATCTCCTACGAGGGAAAAGATAAGGACGGCAAACCGGTGAAGGTTACCTATGTTCAGTCTCAGCTGGGCGGCGAACCTGCCACCGTAAAGGACGAAATTGACCCGGCTTTTTACAACGATCAATACAATCTGCTCTTTCCTTTGCATGTTTACTGGGATGCGAGCGCCGATGTCCAAGACATGGGCACGCAAAAATTGCCTCTAGGGAAGGGTTCGGCGAAGCAAGTTGTAATAAAATATCCTTCAGATGGTGGCTACACGCCTGGAGATACTTGGGAGCTCTATCTCGGGTCTGACAATCGCGTCGGGGAATTCGTCTATCACCGCGGTGGACCCAAGAAGCCGAGTGTCGTCATCGCGATGTGGACGGGCTACAAGAAAGCGGGCCCTCTCCTTCTCTCAACCGACCGTAGCGGGACGGCGGACGACAAGCCGGTGCGAATCTTCTTTTCGGATGTGTCAGTCAAGCTGGTGGGCTCGGACAATTGGGTGAACGCGCAATAGGAAACGGGCCTTGAGGCAGGCACAGAAGGGCGGCCCTGTCTGACCGCCCCCGGCCTGCGATCTTCGCGTATGTTTCGTATCCTCTGAATCCTTACGCCGCCGGCGAACAGACGTGGATCTCTCGGTTGGCCAACAGGTCGCGGGTTTTGGCCGCGTAGGCGGCCATGTGCGGCGAGCGGGCATGGGCGCCGAGATGATCGAGGCTCTCCCATTTCTCGACGACGACGAATGTGTCCGGCCCGAATTTGGCGCCGGCGCCGCCCTCGGCGTCGATCACCGGGCCGTATTCGACGCACCCGGCTTCGGCATGGACGGCCGGCATGTTGGCACGGAAAGCGGCGAGCACCTCCTCGCGCTTGCCGGGCTTGGTGGTGATGATCGCGAGCACATGGATCATTTGACGCGTCCTTTTTGGCATATGAGCAATCGGTGCGCAGGATAAGCGCGAGGCGCGCACCCGGCCACCCATTTGCGGTAGGCTCTGGTGCTTCTATCGTCGGAGGACGCAACATGGCACAGCGCGGCATGAAATTCGGCATCTTTCTCGCGCCGTTCCATCGCCTGGGCGAGAACCCGACCTTGGCGATGGCGCGCGACATGGAGCTGGTCGAATGGCTCGACTGGCTCGGCTACGACGAGGCGTGGATCGGCGAGCACCATTCGGCGGGCTGGGAGGTCATCGCCTCGCCGGAGATCTTCATCGCCCAGGCTGCCGACCGTACCCGGCAGATCAAGCTCGGCTCCGGGGTGACCAGCCTGCCCTACCATCACCCGTTTCTGGTCGCGCAGCGTTTCGTCCAGCTCGACCACATTACGCGCGGCCGGGTCATGCTCGGCTGCGGCCCGGGCGCCTTGCCCTCGGACGCCTACATGATGGGGATCGAGCCGGTCGATCTGCGACGCCGCATGGAAGAGTCGCTCGACGCGATCATCCGCCTCTTGCGCGTCGACGAGCCGGTGACGATGGCCACCGACTGGTTCGAGCTGCGCGAGGCACGCCTTCACCTCGCGCCCTATTCCGACCCGCGCTTTCACATCGCTGTTGCCAGCACGATCACGCCGTTCGGCATGGTCGCGGCCGGCCGGTACGGACTCGGCGTCCTGTCGATCGGCGCCGGGCTGCCCGGCGGGCCGGAGGCGATGGCGAGCCAATGGCGGATCGCCGAGGACACCGCCGCTCAACACGGCACAAGCATGAATCGCAAGGATTGGCGCATCGTCGTCGGCATGCACATCGCCGAGGACGACGAGGAAGCGCTGCGCCAGGTCAAGGCCGGCGAGCGGCTGGAGACGACGAGCTATTTCGAGGAGACGCTCGGCCGCGTGCCGGGCACCTCGCAAGACCCGGTGCGTGACGGCGTCAAGGCGCTGACCACGCTGGTGGGCTCGCCCGCGACCGCGATCCGCGTCATCGAGCGGCTATTGGCCGCCAGCGAGGGCGGCTTTGGCGGGATGCTGTTCCGGGCGCACGAATGGGCCAACCGCGAGCAGACGATGAAGAGCTACGAATTGTTCGCTCGCTATGTGATGCCGCATTTCCAGGGCTCGGTCGCGCCGCTCGCGCAGTCCAACACCTGGATCCGCGACAACCGGCGCCGCATCCTCGGCAACAATGTCGAGGCGGTGCGCCGCGCCTTCACCGATACCGGCCGCGCGGTGCCCGACGAATACCGCTACCGCACCGTCGGCGCGCAGGACATCGACCCGGCGGCGGAGGGGTGAACCCCCGGTTCTTTCGCATTCCCGGCGAACGCCGGGATCCACTATTCAGCCCACGAGTTACCGAAAAATGGGTCCCGGCCTTCGCCGGGAATGCAAGAGGTTTTACGCGGTCAGCAGCTCGGTCAGCGCCGAGACGCCGGCGAGCCGGCGGAAATCGTGGATGATGCCGAGGCTCGCTTCGATCTGCCGGTCCGAGAGCCCCGCCAGCGGCACCAGCGCGCGGTACTTGGCATCGATGTCGTCCCAGGCGATCCCCAGCATGCCCGAGCCCTTCGGCGCGTAAACGGTGCTGGTGACGCTGCGGCCGTCATGCGTGCGGATCGTGACGCTCGCGCCCTGCCGGTAGCGGGCGGCATCCTCGTTCGGCGGCGAGCCAACCCGAACCTTGTCGATGAGCCCGTGAATGACCGGGTCGGCGATCTTCTCTGCACCGGCATGCGCCCAGGAAAAACCCCGGTCGGCGGCGCCGGCGGCGACAAAATAGGCGGGGCTGTGCGCCATATCGATCAGATCCTTGGGATGCAGCGGCCCGGTCAGCGCGGCCATCCCCGGACGCGACACCGTAATGCTGTCGATTTCCGCGGCGGCGATATTGCCGTCGCGGGCGGCGTTGGCGGCCGCCTCGGCGAGCGCATGATAGGGATGGCCGCCGGGCACCAGCTTGACCGCCATGTCGGTCACAATGTCCCAGGACTGACCGAGGTCGCGGGTCGCCCGGGCAGCGGCCTCGGCGCCATCGACACCGCCAAAGCTCTCGAAAAAGCCGAGCTTCATTTCGAGGATGCGCTCTTCGACGCGGTAGCCGCGCTGCGCCGCCCGCACCGCCTGTATTCCGCTCATCGTCGCCATGCCGGCGTGATATTCGCGGGCGACGCTGGTATCGGCCGCCTTGGCGAGACCGCCGGTCGAGGTCGCCGCCAGCGCGATCGCGTGCGTCGTCTGCTCGGCATCGAGTCGCAAGAGGCGCGCCGCGGCGCCGGTCGCGGCGAAAATCGCCGCGTTCGAGCCGTGGAAGCCGCGCTCGCGGAAGCCGGGCATGCCGTCGATGATGCGCCCGGCCAGCTCATAGCCGACAACGATCGCGGTCAGCACGTCCTCGCCGCTGCCGCCGTGGTGCTCGGCAGCGGCGATCGCCGTCGCTACGAGCGGCGTCCCGCAATGCACGATCGTGCGCAGGTCGCTGTCGTCGGATGCGGCCGCGTCGCTCATTACCGCGTTGACTTGCGCGGCGGCGACGACCGGGAGCTTGGCGCCGCCATCGAACCATACCGAGGCGCGCGGGCTGCCGCCGAGGCTGCGCGCCATGTCCTTGACGATCCCCGCCGACTCGAGCCCCGAGCCCATCGCCGCGCTGGCCAGCGTGCTGGCGATCAGCATCGCCGCATGATCGATCGCCTGCGCCGGCAGGTCGGCGGTAGTGACGCCGGTGAGAAAATTCGCCAAGTCGCGCGCGGCGCTCATCGCTGCCTCCTGCATTGCCATGGTTGAGTTCGTTGCCCCGTACTGCCAAGCTCGGTCCGCGAATGTGAGCAATCCAACCGGAGGAGACGAGCATGGCCATGGAAATCGGGCACGTCCACATCAAGACGTACGATCCGAAGAAGACGGCGAAGTTCTATATCGACAATTTCGGCGCGACGATGAAGAACGAGGCCCCCAACGGCAATATCCAGCTCAACCTGCACGGGCTACAGCTCAACGTTACGACGATCAGCGCCGCCCAGAACCGCAAGCAGATGATGGGGATCGAGCACATCGCGCTGCAGACCGACGACTATGCCGGCGCGATCACCAAGCTGAAGGGCAACGGCGCGCACATCATGCTGGAGCAGTTCAACAACGGCCGCCACGTCGCCTTTATCGAGGCGCCGGATGGCGCCCAAATGGAGCTGATCGAGAAGGTGTAGCCTTTCCCGCCTGTCATCCCGGGGCGGCCCGGCGGACCGAACCCGGGACCCAAGAACACGGGATTAGAAAGTTTGCGCGAACGGCTGCGCGTGTGTTGTTAAGGTCGGTGGTCATGGGTTCCGGGTTCCGGCTCTGCCGGCCCCGGAACGACTGCGTTTGGAAGGCTGCTAAATGGCACTGAAAGACCGGATCGCGTTCGGCATGGCGCTGCCGCACCGCTCGCCGGAGCCGATCGACATGGCGGCGGTGCGCCAAGTCGCAACCCGCGCGGAAGCGCTCGGGTTCCGCGATCTGTGGGTCACCGAGAACACGCTCGACCACGTGTTCTGCTTCGACCCCGTCGTCGTCCTGACCTACGCGGCGGCGGTGACCGAGAAAATCCGCCTTGGCGCCTCGGTCGTCGTGCTGCAAATCCACAGTCCGCTGATGGTGGCGCACCAATGGGCCTGCCTCGACTATGTCAGCAACGGCCGCGCGATCCTCGGCGTCGGCATCGGCCGCGAGCACCACTACCGGCAGTTCGAGGTATCGCAAGCGGGCCGCGTCACGCGGTTTCGCGAAGAACTCGATGTGATTAAGGCGCTGTGGACCGAAGAGAAGGTCACCTACCACGGCCGCTTCTATAACCTCGAAAACGAGACGATGGCGCCAAAGCCGGTGCAGAAACCGCACCCGCCGATCTGGATGGGGGTCGGGCATCCCAATGCGGTTCGCCGCACCGCAGGGATCGCCGATGGCTGGATGGGCTCGGGCGGATCGAGCATCGCGCAATTCGCCGAGTCGGTCCCGATCCTGCGGGCGGCGCTGGCGGAGCATGGGCGGGACCTGGCAACCTTCCCGATCTCCAAGCGCATCTTCATGGCGGTCGATGAGCGGCCGGAAGTGGCGCGGCGGGAACTTCTGCGCTGGTTCACCGAGGTCTACCACAACCCGCCGGGCACCGACGCATCCGGCATTCACGGCACCCCCGAACAGGTGCGCGAACGGCTCGAGGAGGTGATCGCGATGGGCGCCAATCATTTACTGTTGAACCCGGTGTCGCGTTACGAGGAGCAGCTCGAAGCATTGGCCGAAGTGGTGGGGCTGACATGAGCGCGGCGCAAACCGACCCGGTCAAGGCCCAGGTCGCTCAGCATTGGGACCGCCGGGCAGCGCATTTTGACGAGGATTTCGGCCATTCGATCGGCAGTCCGGCTGAGCGCGCGGCGTGGGACCGCATCCTCGCTCTGGTCGTTCCCGCGGGCGGCCCCCTAGACGCGCTCGACGCTGGGTGCGGCACCGGCTTTCTCAGCCTCGAATTGGCGGTGCGCGGTCATCGGGTCAGCGGCATCGATTTCGCACCGGCAATGCTCGCCGCCGCGCGGCAGAAGGCAGCGGCGCAGCGCCTCTCGGTTCGCTTCGAGGAGGGCGACGCCGAGCAATTGCGGTTCGATCGCGGCAGCTTCGACCTGGTGATCAGCCGGCATGTGCTATGGACGCTGCCGCACCCCGAGGCGGCGATCGATGAATGGATCCGGGTGCTGCGGCCGGGCGGGCGGCTGGCGATCGTCGACGGCGCGCAATACAACGATGCCACCGCGCCGCCGCAGCGCGAGAATGCCCGTACCAGCGCAGAATACGCCGCGATCGGCGACCAGCTGCCGTTTTACGGCGGCCGGCCGCGCGAAGAGATTGTGGCGCTGCTCGGTAGGAATGGGCTGGTAAACGTGACGGGCGATCCGCTCTCGGATCTGGTCGCCGCGCAGATGGCGCGCATGGTGGAGGAGGGCCGCGAGCCGCGGCCGCGCCAGCGCTACGTCGTCTGGGGCGATGTTGCGCGCTAGACCGCATTACCGTCATCCCCGGGCTTGACCCGGGGATCTTTTGTGGCACTTCGAGAGATGGCCCGGTCAAGCCCGGCCATGACGAGAAGGCGAAGGGCTCTTGGAGGAGCTGAAAATGAGCTACGAACACATCCTGGTCGATATCGAGGACGGCGTCGGCATCATCACGCTCAACCGCCCGGAGAAGCTCAATGCGATGAACCGGCGCCTCGTCAGCGAATTGCATGACGCGGTGCAGCAATTCGACGCCGATGATTCGGTCGGCTGCATCGTGCTGACCGGCGCCGGCCGCGCCTTTTCCGCCGGCGGCGACATCCACGAGCAGCTCGAGGATGATGCCCGCTACTCCGACGACGAGCTCGACCGGATGCGCACCCGGCGCGGCTACCTCGACATCAGCATGTCGAAGAAGCCGAATATCGGCATGATGAATGGCCTGGCCTTTGGCGGCGCCGCGGTCATCGCCTCGTCGTTCGACATGCGCATCGGTTGCGAGGACACAAAGTTCCGCTTTCTCGCCGCCGCCTACGGCCGGATCAACAGCACCTGGACGCTACCCAACCAGGTCGGCTGGCCGATCGCCAAGGAGCTCCTGTTCTCGGCCCGGGTGGTTGAGGCCGAGGAGGCTTACCGGATCGGTCTCCTCAACCATCTCGTGCCGAAGGACCAGCTGCGGGCGAAGACCATGGAGCTGGCGAAAACCATCGCCGGCAACAACCGCGCCGCCGTCATCGGCGTCAAGGCGTTGATGCTCAAGCAGATGGCGCAGGATCTCGAAGCGCAATGGGATTCGGAGCGGCGCTACACCACCGAAGTGATGCGCAACGCCAAGGCCAAGGAGGCCTTCCCCGAATTCATCGCCCGCAAGGGCATCGCGGTGGGGTGACCTGGCGCAAACGAGCTGTCATAGCGCAGCGACGAAGCAATCCCCATCGAGTGACGAACTCGGCGGGAGATTGCTTCGCTACGCTCGCAATGACGAGTTCCCCGCCCTTACCGTGCCTCGGTCCAGCTCTCAGAAAACGCCAGCGCGCAGGTGCTGAACGGGCGACCCTCGCGCTCCATCGCCCAGGGCAGGCCCGCGGCGTCGACACCGTTGCGCGTGAGGCGGGCGCCGAGCGCCGGGATCAACAGCGTGCAGACGCCGTATTTGCGGCCGCCCTCGCCGGGGTTGGTGTGGATCAATAGGGGATCGCCGATCTCGTGCCAGGTGAGGGTCAATTCCTCGCCGTGAGCGATCAGGCTCTCGGTCCAGAAATAGCGGGGGTCGCCGGACTTGGCGAACTCGGCGTCGGTGACCGGGATTGCGGTGTCGGCGGTCTCGGCGCTGAGCATGCCCTGGACCGTCCCTTGCAGCCAGCGCGCCATCGCGATGTTGTCGGAATAGATGCGCCAGCGGTTCTCGGTCAGCTCGCTTTTCACGTAGAGCACGTGCCCGGGTCCGGCCGGGCAGGTGATGATCCGCCAGAAGCTGGCGTTGGTGGTGACCGGGCCGCCATTGGCGGCGCTGAGGCGGATGAACGGGTTTTCGCCGGTCAGGATGACGCGGTTCGGATCAGCGGCCATGGGACACCTTCTCTGAGCGAAATGGATGGCGCCGCCGATCGTACAGGAGTTTTCTTGTGGTACGCATGCGAAAGGGGCTCCGATGTCATCAAACCGGTTGGCCGCGATCATCATCGCCGCGTTGTCCCTGGCGGTGCTCGGTATTGTTGCCCCTTGGCCGGCCGCGCGGGCGGAGCCGCCGATCAACATCGAAAACTGGCCCGATGACGTTCCGTGCGACAAGCTGAAGAAGAACGATGACGGCTCCTACGAGATGACCGTCCCGTGGGCCCGGTTCTTCCAGGTTCATAACGGCGGCAAATGGAAGAATACGCGCGAGACCCATTACTGGGACCAGAAATGCAAGGGCAAGACGCAGTAACGGCATTGCGTCCGCCGGTGCCGGGCGGTTGCCGCTTGCGAGGGCGCGGCATCGCGGTAATGCTGCGGGCCGCCTCGCTGCCGCGCACAGGAGATCGCAGACGATGAGCATCGAATTGTGGACCTGGAACACGCCGAACGGCCGCAAGATCAGCGTCGCGCTCGAGGAGATGGGGCTGCCCTATACGGTCAAGCCGGTCAACATCGGCAAGGGCGAGCAATTCGGCGCCGAGTTCCTCAAGATCAGCCCCAACAACCGCATCCCGGCGATCATCGACAGCGATGGGCCGGGCGGCGCGCCGATCAGCATTTTCGAATCCGGCGCGATCCTCATTTATCTCGGCGAGAAGACCGGCAAGTTCTGGCCGAAGGGCGACATGCGCCGCCAGGTGCCGGTGCTCGAATGGCTGATGTGGCAGATGGGCGGGTTCGGACCGATGCCCGGCCAGGTCCACCATTTCCTCCAGGTGAAGGACGAGGCGGACCGCCGCTATGGGCTCGAACGCTATATGAAGGAGACGCAACGGCTCTACGGCGTCTTCAACAAGCGGCTGGGCGACGTGCAATTCGCCGGCGGCAATGAGGTGTCGATCGCCGATTTCGCGATCCTCGGGTGGGCCTGGCGGCACGAGCGCCACCAGGTGGATCTCGCCGACTACCCCAGCGTCAAGCGCTGGTACGAGACGATGATGGCGCGCCCCGGCACCAAGCGCGGCTTTGAGGTGGCGATCAGCTAGCCTCTCGCCCTTATCCCCGATACCACCATCCCGGCGCAGGCCGGGACCCATCTCGGCTATGGATACCGGCCTTCGCCGGTATGGCGGGAAGGAGGCGGCCTCTATCACCGGTTGGGTCATCGGTCTTCCCTCGCTGCATCTGCAAGAAATCAGCAGGCCGGCAACGAAGTAACCGCTGCGCGCTTGCCGCCCCTCTGTGTGATGATGTCCTTTATCGGATATAACGAGAGAAGGTTGCTGCGCGAGCGCGCGCGAAGGGTTAAGGGGGATTGGCGAGTTGTCGCCGTACAGCCGCCATCAATTCCTGGTGCCGTGCAGGCGTCCGCCGTGATAATTCTCGCGGAACACCGGGCGGAGGTGGTGATGGCGATCGGCCCTTGCGCCGAATGTGGCGGCCAGGTCAGTTCGGAGGCTGAAAACTGCCCACATTGTGGGGCACCGACGACGCGGCGAGCTCAAGAAATCAAAAAAACCAAAACCACCGAAGCGATTACGGGCTTCGGCGGCCTCGTTATTGCGGGGGTCATTCTCTATTATTTCTGGCCGTTGCTTTCGCCGCTGTTCCTGCCGTTCCTGAGGGACATCGGAATCGTATCGCCGACTCCGCCGAAGCCTGCTATTGCCGCGGCATCGATACCGACCGCGGCCGATGGCCTGGCGCTGATCATCGCAAACACGGGCTGTAAAAGCAGCTACAGCGACGACAAAAAAACCGACATTTTCGATCGGCAATACAAAGACCACCTGGTGCGTGGGACCGGTAAAATCGTGCGGCTGGACAAATCGTCCCTTGGACTTCAGGTGAATCCGGGCTCCCTGACTCAGGATGTCGAAATCACGCTCAGGGATCCTGGTGCTGGCTACGCGCTCCAGAAAGACGCTATCGTCCGCGTGACCTTTCGCATGTTGCGGATGGGAGGGTGTTTCCTGGCCTACGGCGGCGATCTGGGCGAGGTCAACCAATAGAGAAACGGGGTTAGAGTTGATTTCCGGCGAAGGCCGGAACCCATTTCCGCCGTGGATACCGGCTTTCGCCGGTATCACAAGAAGGGGAGGGGGAGAGGGGTATGCGGGGCCCGGGTTCACATCGGGGCGCCGGGGGCTTCCTTGCTGAGGGCGAACCAGGCGGCCGCGAGGCGGCCGTGGTCGGGCGAGAAACGCTCGTCGAGGAGCCGCGAATTCACGATGCGGTCGACCCGGAAGCTGCGGAAATCCTGTCTCAACTCGCACCAGGCGCCGATCAGACTGACATCGACGTAATAGCCCATCGCGATCGGCCAGATCGTGCGGTGCGTCCGCCGCCCTTTGTCGTCGGCATAGTCGATCGCCATCTTGCGCGCCTCATGGATCGCGCTGCGCACCAGGGCCAGGTCGACGATCGTGCTCGGAGAGAGGCTTTCGGGTGCGCGGAAATTAGGGCTCTCGCTGATCCTGGCCGGTGCGCTGATCATCGTCGGCTGGCGCGAGGCGGGATGGAGCGCCGCGCGCGGGGTTGGCGACGCGCTCCTCCTCGCCGCGGTGTTTCTGTGGGCATGTTTTACGGTGGTCATGCGGCAGGCGATGCTCGATCCGTTGCACGCGGCGGCTCTTGTCTCCACCGGATCCCTGGTGATGTATCCGCCCGTCTACCTCGCGGTGAACCGGGACGGCCTTGCGCAGGTGCCGATCGCCGAACTTGCGGTTCAGGCGATCTTCCAGGGCGTTCTGGTGACGATCGTGTCGCTCCTTCTCTATGCCAGGGCGGTCGCCATCCTTGGCGCTTCAGCGGGAGCGGCCTTTGGCGCTTTGGTTCCGGCGCTCTCGGCGCTGCTGGCGATACCGCTCCTCGGAGAGTGGCCGAGCCAAACGGGTTGGACCGCCATTGCCCTGATCTCCGGCGGTGTCTATCTGGCGAGCGGTGGACGGTTGCCGAAATCCCGCTAATGTCCGCCGATCATGACCATCGACCGCTCGCCCATCGCCGCGGAGATCCGTGCGACGCTCGCCGTCGCGGCACCGCTGGCGGCCGCCAATCTGGCGGCGCAGGCAATGCAACTCACCAACGCGGTCATCGTCGGCCATCTAGGGGCGGTGCCGCTCGCCGCCGCCGGGCTCGGCGTCGTGCTCTACGCGACGCTGTGCATGCTGTGCCAGGGCGTGCTGACGGCGGTGGCGCCGTTGGCGGCGCATGCTATCGGTGCCGACGACCGGGCGACCGCCGGCCGGGTCGCCGGCGCCGGGCTTGTCATCGCCGCGGCGATGGCGGCGCCGATTATCGTGATCCTGACAGCGGTGCCCGACCTCCTCCGCGCGCTCGGCTACGACGCCGAGCTTGCCGCCGAGATCGAACGCTTTCTGCACGCGATCCGCTGGGGCGCGCCGGGCTTTCTCGGCAGCGCGGTGCTGCGCCTTCTGCTGGTCGCGTCGTTTCGCACGCGGATCGTGGTGGCGATCCCGGTCATCGCGGTTCCGATCAACGCCGTCCTGAGCTGGGGTCTGGTGTTCGGCCATCTCGGTCTGCCGGCCCTCGGCAGCGCCGGCGCCGGCTGCGCCAATGCGGCGATGCATTGGCTGACGCTTTGCGGCTTTGCCGTGTATATGGCGGCTGCGTCACGCCACAATTCAATCATGCGGGTGCAACGCGTCTTCGGCGAGATCCCGCGGATCCTGCGGCTCGGCCTGCCGATCGGGGCCTCGATCGGGTTGGAGATCGGCGTCTTTCTGACGACGGGCGTCTTTATGGGCCTGTTCGGCGCCGACGCGCTCTCGGCGCATCAGCTGGTGTTCAACATCGTCGGCTTTCTCTTCATGGTGCCGTTAGGGATCACCCAGGCGGCGACGGTGCGGGTGGCCTTCCAGCTCGGTCGAGGGGCGCCGGCGGCAGCCCGCCGCGCGGGGTTTGTCGCCGTCGGGCTCGGCGCGCTGTTCATGGTGGCCAGCGCAATCCTGCTGCTGGCGGCGCCGCGCGCTCTCATCGGCGCCTACCTCGATCTCGCCGATCCGCGGAACCAGCCGGTCGTGGCGATCGCCGTGCGGCTCTTCGCGATCGCCGCGTTGTTCCAGGTATTCGACGGCGTGCAGGCGATCGCCGCCGGCGCGCTGCGCGGCTATCGCGACACCGCGGTGCCGATGGTCATCGCCGCGATCGGGTTCTGGGCGATCGGCTTTGCCGGCGGCTGGCTCCTCGCCTTTCCGTTTGGGGTTGGGCCGATCGGGCTGTGGCTCGGCCTGGCGCTCGGCCTCGGCGTCGTCGCGACGGCGCTGACGCTGCGCCTCAAATCCCAGGCGCGCCCGGCGCCCGTCACAGGTTCAGCGGTTGATCGGCCGGCCGCTGCGTGACAGATGCGGCGCATCGAGCCCGACCCCGACGAGATGGCCGAACAGCTGAGCGAGCCGGGCGCGGTCCGCCTCGGGCAGCGGCGGCTTCAGGATCGAGGCGATGTTGCTGCGCAGATGCGCGTGATCGCCGGTGCCGAACAGCACGACATCGACGCCGGGCTCATGGCGCACAAAGCGATAGGCGGCGTCGATGACGCTGCTGGCACCGCCCTCATGGATGAGAAATCCTAGCGGATCGGGATTGTCGGCGAGGTCTTGGCGGACCTCGCCGTCGGCAGCGAGTTCGCGCAGCGTCGCGGCGAGGCGCCCCTCGCGCGAGAAAATGTTGCGCACCGCGAACATGAGGAGCGTGCCGACGCGATGTTGCCGGGTCAGCGGGAACACCGCTTCGCGCGCGTTCTGGTGCAGCATGTGAAAGGCGATCATCGCGACATCCCACACGCCGTCGCGGCAGGCGCGCTGCGCCATCTCGTGCTCGGGGTCGCCGGGTGCCGTCTCGGTGACGCCGAGATGGCGGAACTTGCCCTTCTCCTTTTCGCGCAACAGCGCCGGCGCGAGCACTTGGAGCGCGTGGTCGTAAGCGCGCGGGGCGACCCCGTGCAGCTGGTAGACATCGATGTAGTCGGTGCCGAGTTCCTTCAATGAGCGGTCGAGGCTGGCGACGGCGCTCTCGGGCGTCGAGTTGGGATTGCTGACGCCAAAGGGCGCCTTGGTGCAGATCACCACCTGGTCGCGCGGCACCCCGCGCAGCGCCTTGCCGAGCACCGGCTCGGTGCCGTAGGCGGCCGCGGTGTCGAACAGATTGACCCCGAGATCGAGGGCAGCGCGGATGATGCCGATCGCGTCCGCTTCGCTCTTGCCGGTGCCGAGTCCCAATTGACTGAAGCCGCCGCAGCCGAGCCCGGCGACGCTGACCTTGAGCCCGGTGCGCCCGAGCGTCATGTAATCCATTCCCGCACCCGTGAGTGACAAAAGCGACCGCGATCTTTAACATGGCCTCGCTGCACATTGCGTGCCGCATCGTGGGAGAGAGAAAAGCATGGCACTGCGCAAATTCATCATCGAGCGCGACATTCCCGGCGCCGGCAGCCTCGAGCGCGAACAGTTGAAAGGCGCTGCGGCAAAATCGAACGGCGTCCTGCGCGATCTCGGTGCCGATATTCAATGGGTCGAGAGCTATGTCGCCGCCGACAAGACGTTCTGCGTCTATCTCGCCAAGGACGAGGCCATCATCAAAAAGCATGCTGAGATCAGCGGCTTCCCGGCAACCAAGATCACCGAAGTTCGCAAGATGATCGATCCGACGACCGAACAGGCAGGGTGATCGCGGGGCAGGGGCCGTAAACTTTAGAGCCGGGTCCTCTACCGAGGTTATCCTTTATGGCCTCTCACCCTAGCCTCTCTCCCGGCCGCCGGAGGAGAGCGGAATAAAGCAGTGCGCCTGATCCAACCCGAGGAAACCGATGCGCAAGTGGTGGATAATCGGCGCAGTCGCGGTTGTGCTCGCTGTCGTAGGTATCGCCGGCGCGGTGGTCGCGAGCGATCGCTCCAGCCTGCGCAGCGATGTCCGCGATATCGATTACTCGCTCGGCGATCTCGAAAACGCGCTGCGCGGTTCGCCCAGTCGCGACACGCTCGACACGGTGCGCAGGCGCCTCGATATCGCGCGCGACCATCTGGAGCTCCTCAGCCTCCACCATCAGCTGGCGATGACTTTTTTCAACCATGAGACGCGGGCGGCGTGGGACCGCTTTGGCCGCGTCGAAGATAGGTGGAGAGCGGTCTCGACGCGGTAGCTCAATACCCGGTGATGGCGCGAACGTCGTCGCCGGTGACGGTCAGCAGTTTTTCGTTCGGAAGCGATTCGAAGCCCGGCGTCGACGCAATCCGCTCGGCCTGAGCCGGCAGGATCCTTTCGAAGAAGGTCCTGACCGCCCGCGCGTTGCCAAAATCCTCGCGCGCCGAGTCCAGGTCTTTTATGTACTTTGCCGCTTCATATTCGGCGTCCGGCTCCAGTACATAATTGCCTTCATGTACCATATATTTAAATATCTCAAATAATTGGTCGGAGTTGTACGATTCGAACTCCAGCTCTCTGGTAAACCGCGATTTCAATCCAGGATTGTTTTCCATGAACCGTCGCATCGGCGAGGTATACCCGGCGACGATCACGACAACCCGGTCGCGATAGTCTTCCATCATCTTGAGCAGCGTTTGCACCGCTTCGTCGCCAAAGCTGTCGCTGCTCGCAATCTCCCCGGTGCCACCGGCAAGGGCGTAGGCCTCATCGATAAACAAGACCCCGTCCTGCGCGTCCTTGACCGCTTCCATCACCAGCTTGCCGGTCTGGCCGATATAGCCGGCGACCAGTTTCGAACGATCGACCTCGATGCAGTGACCCTTGCGCAGCAGCCCGATCGCCTTGAAGAGGCGCCCGATCTTCCGCGCCATGATGGTCTTGCCGGTCCCCGGTGGCCCGGTGAACACCATATGCAGGCTCACGCGCTCCATCGGAATGTCGCGCTGGCGGCGCAAGGCGACTAGGCTACCCAAGGCGATCAGCTTGTTCAGCTCGCCCTTGATTTTCTCCATCCCGATCAGATCGGAGATTTCCTTCAGGACCTTCCCGAGATCATCCTCTACCGTCGGGCGCTTCGGCACCTCAAGATGGAGAGGAGTGGAGATCGTCATCATCGCAATTGCCCCGTTCGTCTCGCTCTAACCGAATTCGGCAACTATAGCAGCCGGAGACCGCCCTACAAGCCGAACGGCTCCAGTGCGACGCGGCGGCGCTTGATCCCCGATCGCGGCTTCGGTCAATCCCCGGCTCACCGGTCGATCCAGGCGATGCGCAAGACGTTGGTCGAGCCCGGTGTGCCAAACGGCACGCCGGCAGTGATGACGAGGCGCTGGCCCGACCCGGCGATCTCCTCGCGGTAGGCCGTCTGCACCGCTTTGCGCACCATGTCGTTGAAGCTTCTGATGTCGGCCAGGTGGACGCAGTGCGCGCCCCATAACAGGGCAAGCCGGCGCGCGGTCGCGAGGTTCGGGGTCAGGGCGAGGATCGGCGCTGAGGGGCGCTCGCGCGCCGCCCGCAACGCGGTCGCGCCCGAGCTGGTAAACGAGACGATCGCGGCGGCGCCGACCGTTTCCGCCACCTGGCAGGCGGCGGCGCTGATCGCATCGGAATTGGTGTGCTCGGGTGGCATGCGGCTGGCATCGAGCGTCGCGAAATAGAGCGGGTCTTCCTGCACCCGGCGCGCGATGCGGTCCATCATCGCGACTGCTTCGACCGGGTATTGGCCGGTCGCGGTTTCGGCCGACAGCATCACCGCGTCGGCGCCCTCATAGACCGCGGTGGCGACATCGGAGGCTTCCGCCCGGGTCGGGGTCGGTGCGCTGATCATCGATTCGAGCATTTGCGTCGCGACGATGACCGGTTTGCCGGCGACCCGGCAGGCATGGATCACCTGCTTCTGGACGCTCGGCACGTCCTCGGGCGGCATCTCGACGCCGAGATCGCCGCGCGCCACCATCAGCGCGTCCGACAGATCGATGATCTCGTCGAGCCGGCGGATCGCCGACGGTTTTTCGAGCTTCACCATCAGCCCGGCGGCGGCGCCGATCAGCTTCCTGCCTTCGGCGACGTCCTCCGGGCGTTGCACAAAGGAGAGCGCGACCCAATCGGCGCCGTGCTCCAGCGCGAAAGAGATATCGGCGCGGTCCTTTTGGGTGATCGCTGAAATCGGCAGCACGACATTGGGCACATTGACGCCCTTGTGGTCCGACAGCGTCCCGCCGACCAGGATCTCGGTGTCGGCGAAATCGCCGCCGCAATCGGTGACCCTGAGCCGCAGCTTGCCATCGTCGAGCAAGAGTTCGGTCCCCGGCCGCAGAGCGGCGAATACCTCGGGATGGGGCAGCGGCGCGCGTCCCGCGTTGCCCGGGCTGGGGTCGAGGTCGAAGCGAAACCGCTTGCCGGCCACAAGGTCGGCCCGGCCATCCGCGAAATTGCCAACGCGCAGCTTGGGGCCCTGGATGTCGGCGAGGATGCCGATCGGGCGCCCGGTGTCGGCCTCGACCTGGCGGATCTCGGCGAAGCGGGCGTGGTGCTGGTCGTGCGTGCCATGGCTGAAATTGAGGCGGAACACGTCGACCCCGGCATCGAACAAGGCGCGGATGCGCTCTCCTCCCGCGCTCGCGGGTCCGAGCGTCGCGACGATCTTTGCGCTGCGCCGCCGCCGCATGACCCGGTTTCTGCCGCGCGCCCGCTCAGTCGGAGCCGGGGCCGGGGCCGGCATTCGCGAGGATGAGGATGGCGCGGAAATCGTTGACATTGGTCAGGGTCGGACCGGTTAGGACAAGATCGCCGAGGGCGGCGAAGAAACCATAACCGTCATTTTGCGCCAGCTTGTCGTCGATAGCGATGCCCTGCGCGACGGCACGCTCGATCGTGTCCGGGTAGACGATCGCCCCGGCATTGTCTTCAGTCCCGTCGATGCCGTCGGTGTCGCAGGCGAGCGCCGCGATTTCGGGCAGATCGCCGGGGGCTTTGGCAAGCGCCGCGGCAAACGCCAGCAGGAATTCGCTGTTGCGGCCACCGCGGCCAGTGCCGCGCACCGTGACCGTGGTTTCGCCGCCCGACAGCAGCACCGCGGGCGGCGTCACGATGTCGGCGCCGACGCGAAAATGCCCGGCCGCGACCTGCAGCGCGATCGCCGCATGCACCGCCGCCACGTCGCGCGCCTCGCCCTCGATCCGGTCGCTCAGCACGATCGGGGTGATGCCGCGCGCCCGGGCAGTCTCGGCGGCGGCGGCGAGCGCCTGCTGCGGGCTGGCGATCAGCTCGAAGCGGGTGCGGGCGAAGATCGGATCGCCGGGCTTCGGCGTCTCCTCGGCCGCGGCGGCGAGATGGGCCGACACGGCATCGGGCGGCGTGATGCGGTATTTGGCGAGCACGGCGCGCGCATCGGCAAAGCTCGTCGGGTCGGGGACGGTCGGGCCGGAGGCGATCACCGCGGGGTCATCCCCCGGCACATCGGAAATCGCCAGGGTGAGGACCTGCGCCGGCGCTGCGGCCGCGGCGAGGCGGCCGCCCTTGATCGCCGACAGGTGCTTGCGCACGGTATTGATCCCGCCGATTGTGGCGCCCGAACGCAAGAGCGCCCGCGTCACCGCCTGCTTGTCGGCAAGAGCGAGCCCCGGCGCCGGCAATGTCAGCAGGGCCGACCCGCCGCCCGAGAGGAGGCAGACCAGCTGATCCTCCCGGCCGAGCCCGCGAGCGAGGTCGAGAATGCGCCGCGCCGCTGCCTCCCCAGCCTGGTCGGGAACCGGGTGCGCGGCCTCGACAATCTCGACGGACCGGTAGGCGACGGCATGGCCGTGGCGGGTGATCACTATGCCCGCGAGCGGGCCGCGCCAGGCTTTTTCGAAAGCGCATGCCATCGCGGCCGAGGCCTTGCCAGCGCCGACGACGATGGTGCGACCGGCGACCGGTTGCGGCAGATGCGCGGCGATCGCGCGGGCCGGATCGGCGGCGGCGAGGGCCGCGTCAAACAGCGCGCACAGGCACTCACGAATCTTGCTAGACTCGCGCCGGTTCACACCCCTGTTCCTCCCGGTCAATTCGCTCTAATCGATTGGCCCTTGCGATTTGCGATGCCATTTCATATCGACCGTACCGGAAAGGCCAGCTTTAGATACCAGCCGGCAACCGGAGGCGCGCATCTCCGTTCCGCCGCGCAATTGCTGCGAGGGAGAGCCGGGGTGAGAGTTTTGCGCCGACGTGGCGCCGTTGTCGCGGCTGCGTTGGCATTGTTCGCGATGATCGGGGAGCCGGGCCGCGCCCAGCCGCCCAACCCGCCGGCGGCGTCGAGCCAGGCTCAGTCGCGTGGGCCGGCCGCGCCGGTTCCAGTCCAGCGGCCGGAGGCTGCGGCAGCACCGAGCGAGAGCCAGCCGCCGACGACGCCCATTCCGGCCCCGACGACGACGCCCATTCCGGCCCCGCCGACGACACCCATTCCGGCCCCGCCGTCAGAGCCCCAGACAGCGCCGCACCGGGCTCAGGTGCCGGAGACGCCGTTTGCCGAATTGTTCGCCCAGCTGGCGGGACGGCTCACCGGTGTGGTCGTCAACATCTCGACCCAGGCCGCACCGCCGGCCGCCAAGACCCAGCAAGAGATGCCGCAAAATTCGGCCGGCGGCACGCTGGACGAAGTGTTCCGCGACTTCTTCGGCGACAAGGGCGCACCGGGAACGCCCGGCCCGCAGATCGCCTCGCTCGGCTCGGGCTTTGTCATCGACCCGTCCGGGTTGATCGTCACCAACAACCACGTGATCGCCAACGCCGAGCAGATCACCGTGACGCTGTCCGACGATACCGCATTGCAGGCCCAGGTCATCGGGCGCGATGCGGTGACCGACCTCGCCTTGCTGAAGGTCGAACCCAAAAGCCCGCTCACCGCCGCCAGCTGGGGCGATTCGAGCAAGGCCCGGGTCGGCGATTGGGTGCTGGCTATCGGTAACCCGTTCGGCCTCGGCGGCACGGTCACCGCCGGGATCATCTCGGCAACCGCGCGCGACATCCATTCCAGCCCCTATGACGACTATGTGCAGACCGACGCCTCGATCAACCGCGGCAATTCCGGTGGGCCGATGTTCGATCTGGCGGGCGAGGTGATCGGCATCAACACCGTCATCTATTCGCCGTCGGGCGGCTCGATCGGCATCGGATTTGCGATCCCCTCAGCACTCGCCCATCCGATCATCGACCAGCTGAAAGCGACGGGAAAGGTGGAGCGCGGCTGGATCGGGGCACGCATCCAGCCGGTTACCGACGACATCGCCGAGAGTGTCGGGCTCGACAAGAGCCACGGCGCGATGATCGCCGCGATCGACCCCGGGAGCCCGGCGCAATCCAAGCTGCAGCCGGGCGACGTGATCCTCAGCTATGACGGCAAACCGATCGAGCGCAGCCGCCAGCTGCCGCGGCTGGTCGCGGATACGCCGCCCGATAAGCAGATCAAGGTGACGATCTGGCGCGAAGGCAAGGAACAGGAGGTCGAGCTTAAAGCGGCGGCTCTCGATCCCAACCGGCTGCCGCCGGCCCCCCCTGCGCCGGAAAAACCCAAGCCGGTTGTCAGCGTCGACGCGTTCGGTCTCAAGCTTGCCAAGCTGAGTCCCGAGTTGCGCAAGCAATTCTCGCTGCCCGATTGGGCCAAGGGCGTCGTCATCACCGAGGTGCCGCCGAACAGCGCCGGGGCGTGGCAGGGTCTGCGCCCCGGCGATCTGGTGATCGCCGTCGGGCATGCCGCGGTCACCACCCCCGAGGCAATCCAGCAGCTCGCCGGCGCGAAAAAGCCCGTCCAGAAAAAGGTGCTGTTGCGGATCGAACGCGAGGGCAACACGCGGTTTGTCGCATTGCCGGCGGAGCCGGGCTGAAAACTTCATCACCTTGATTGAGGCATCCGACCCGTCACCCCCGCAGAAGCGGGGGTCCAGGGGGAGCGGCACAGCGGTTCCCCTGGAATCCCGCTTGCGCGGGAATGACGAGGCCTCGAGTGGACCAATACGCCCGAATGCGCTCTACGGGCGCAGCCGTACCGGCGGAACCTCGCGCGGGATCAGGAGGGTGCAGCCGATCGTCGCCTTCACTTCGTCGATGCTCACGCCGGGCGCGACCTCCCGAAGCGCCATGCCGTCGGGAGTGATTTCGAACAGCCCGTAATTGGTGACGACGAGGTTGACGACGCCGGGCGCCGTCACCGGGATGGCGCAACGCTCAACCAGGCGTGGCCGGCCGTTGCGCGTCACCTGCTCCATCGCGACGAAGACATGCCGGGCGCAGGCGGCCAGATCCATCGCCCCGCCGATGCCGCCGCCCTTCTGGCCGGCCATCTTCCAATTGGCGAAATCGCCGTTTTCGGCGACTTCATAGGCGCCCAGCACGGTGACGTCGATGCGCCCGCTGCGGATGAGGCCGAACGAGTCGGCGTGATGAACGATCGCCGCGCCCGGCCGCAGCGTCACATGCTGGCCGCCGGCGTTGACGAGGTGCAGGTCCTCCTTGCCGGGGCCGGTCAACGGCCCGTAGCCGATGACGCCGTTTTCGGCGTGAAAGATGATCTCCTTGTCGCCGAAATCGAAATTCGAGCACAAGGTCGGGATGCCGATGCCGAGATTGACGATCCAGCCGTCCTCGAACTCCATCGCCAGCCGGTCGCACATCTGCTGGCGGGTAAGCCCCTTCGCGCCATCGCTCATGTCGGAATTGTCCTTTCACAGATGCAAGAATTCATCACAAAGGACACAAAGGATTCACGGTGGACACTAAGGGTCAAAAGCCATTCAGCATCCGCACAATACCCTCTCGCATATGCGCAACATGGAAATTCAGCAAATAGCCTAACCGGAAGCCGCCGAGACGGAGGTAGCTCAGCAACTGTCCACGGTGCAGGGCCAACAGTGGAGTGAGCCTTCATCGCGGCTCCGATGATCGCGTGCCCGATCTCGTCGTCGGTCATCCTCCGTGTCCTTTGTGCGTCCTCGGTGTCCTCCGTGGTATTCCTATCTTTTCTCGGCTTCCTGTCTTGCGACTTCGGCCGGGCGCATCGGCCACCAGCCCTCGGGCGCCGGCGGAATCTTGACCAGGCGGTGCACATAGATCCCGGGGAGGTGCACGTCGTCGGGATCGATCGCGCCAAGCGGCAGGATCGCCTCCTCGACCTCGACCGCTGTGACCTTCGCCGCCATCGCCATCAGCGGGTTGAAATTGCGCTGGGCGCGGCGAAAGCGGAGATTGCCCGCCTCGTCCGCCTGATAGGCGCGGATAAAGGCGTAATCGAGCGGCAGCGCGTATTCGAGGAGGTATTCGCGGCCGTCGAAGCGTCGCGTCTCGCGCCCTTCGGCGAGCTCGGTGCCGACCGCGGCCGGGGTGTAGAAAGCCGGGATGCCGGCGCCCGCGGCGCGCATGCGCTCGGCGAGCGTCCCCTGCGGCACCAGCTCTGCCTCGATCAAGCCCTTGTCGACATATTCGGTCAGGGCCAGCCGCTGCGAGGCGCGGGTCGGCGCGGTGAATGCGCAGATCGCCTTCTTCACCTGATCGTTGCGGATCAGCCATTCCATCGTCGGTGCATCCTCGGGCATCGTGGCGCCGCCACGCGTGCCGTTCGAGACGCAGGTCAGATTTTTGGCGCCCTGCTCGGCCAAGGCGCCGTAGAGGTTGATCGGCATGCCGACGACGGCGAACCCGCCAAAACCGATGACCGAGCCGTCGGGGATGTCGCGCACTGCGTCAGCGAAGTTCGCGAAAACCTTGGATTTGGGCATCGCTTCCTCGACCCTTCAATTGTCATGCCGGCGAAAGCCGGTATCCACGGTTCACCCTTCCGAGCGGCTGACGAGTGTGTCCCGGCTGTCGCCGGGACGACAGAGATCGTTTACCGCAGCTGCTGTCCCTCGCCGGAGCCTTGCAGGAAGATGTTGGGCTTAAGGAACACCGACAGCACCAACGCGCCGTGCGGCGATTTTGCGATATGGCGGTTGCCCTTGGGGCGCCAGACGTAATTCCCGGCCGTGACGTCGCCCTCGTCGTCCTCGAGGCTGCCTTCGAGGACAAAGGTCTGCTCGACCTCGACATGCTCGTGGAGGGCGAGCTCGGAACCTGGCTGCCAGCGGAAGAGAGCCGTTAAGAGCCCCGTCTCCTTGTCTTCGAGCAGCACCTTCATATCGATGCCGGGGCATGGCGTCGGCTTCCACGGCAGGCTCTCGACATTCACATAGCGCGAGGCCAATGGTCCGAGCATGTCTTCGTTGTTGAGGAATGGTGTCGTCGCGGTCATTTGCGATCTCCTCCCGATGGTCAAGGCGTCACATCAAGAACACGCCCTTGCCGGTGGTCTGGGTGTCGAAGAGGGTATAGGCCTCGGCGGCCTGGTCGAGCTGCCAGCGATGGGTGAACAGGTGCTCGACGTCGATCTTGCGGTCGACGATGAATTGCGCGCATTCGGCCTGGCCCATCTGCGAGAAGGTCCAGGACGCGACGATCGTCAGCTGCTTCCTCAGCATGTCGGGGCTGACATCGATCGTCACCTGGTTGCGCTCGCCGACAAAGCAGGTCGTGCCCCAGACCTTGGTGGCGCGCACCGCGGCGATGCGGCCCTCGGGCTGGCTCGACGTGTCGAGGGTGAACTCGGCGCCATAGCCATGCGTCAGATCCTTGATCGCGCCGACCGGATCGTTGGACCGCGGGTTGACCGTTTCGGCGGCGCCGAATTCCTTGGCGCGCTGGAGGCGCTCGGGGCTGACATCCAGCGCGATGACGCGCGCGCCCATCGCGCTCGCCAGCTGGGTCGCCGACAGCCCGACTGGCCCTTGGCCGAAGATCGCGATCGTGTCGTTGCCGGAAACCCGGATGCGGCGTCAGGCGCCATAGGCCGTGCCGGTGCCGCAGGAAACCGCGGCACCGGTGACGAACGACATTTGGTCGGGCAGCGGCACCAGCGTGAAAGCCGGCACTTTCAGGTATTTGGCGTGCCCGCCATGCGCGTTGTTGCCGTAGACCAGCACCGGCTCTTCCTGGCAAAGCTGCGACCATCCCGAGCGGCAGTGGTTGCACACCGTGCAGCCCTTGTAGTGATGCACCATGACGCGCTGGCCGATCCGGGCCCGCGCGGCCGGGACGCCGGGCCCGATCGCCGCGACGATGCCGCACGGTTCGTGCCCGGCGATCGTCGGCTCGCTCGGCGCGGCGAGGCCGCCGGTCGCCCCGCCGGCTTTCGGGCGGCGGTACTGGTGCAGGTCGCTGCCGCACATCCCCGAAGCCTTCATCTCGATGACGACCTCGCCGTCACCCGGAATCGGGTCGGGGAACTGCATCAGCTCGAGCTGGCGTTCGCCGGTAAAGACCACCCCGCGCATCGCGTCCTCCCCTCGGCTCGATCCAATTGCAGCCCCCGCCCTAGCCCTCCCCAGCGATCCCCGGGTCAAGCCCGGGGAGGGGAGAGAATGGGAGGGGGCGGCTGACATCCCGGTTGCCCCGATGCTAGCATGAGATGCCGCGAGGTCGTCAGCCAATCGCGGCAAGCAGAGATGCGGGGGGCGAGATGGGGCGCTTGATCGGGCCGGTCGCGGTCATCGGCGCGGCATGTGCGGCGTTGCTGCTGCCGCCGCGGCCGAGCCTTGCCTGGGGGCCGGACGGGCACCGCGTCATCGCCCTCATTGCCGATCATGCGCTGCAGCAAAGCGACCCGGCGGTGCGCGCCAAGATCCTCGCCGTGCTGGCGAGCGACAAGGGCAGCCACCTGACCAAGAACGACATCGCCAGCGAAGCAACCTGGGCCGACGTGCTGCGCGAGAAGAGCGAGGAGGCGCGCGCCGCCACCGCGGCGTGGCATTCGGCGCGGCTGAAACCGGAGAATCCCGACCTCGCGCGGGCCTGCTTTGGCCGCAACCCGCTGCCCTCCGGCTACCCGGCAAGCCATGGGCCGCAAGACAATTGCAGCGTCGACAAGATCGAACAGTTCGCCACCGAGCTGAAAAACCCGGATACCTCGGCCGGCGAAAGGCTGACCGCGGTGCAGTTCCTGTTGAACCTGGTCGGCGATCTCAACGACCCGCTGCACGCCATCGATCGCGGCGACCGCGGTGGCGAGTGTATTGCACTGCAGATCGGGTCGAAGCCGCCGGTTCGGCTGTCGAGTTATTGGCAGGAGACGCTGGTCGGCGAGGTGGTAGGCTCGAACCCGGGCGCCGCCGCTTCTCGCATCGCTGCATCGTTTCCCGCCGCAGACTCGCAGAAATTTGCACAGGGCACCCCGGAGGATTGGGCCCGCGAGACCTTAGAGGTCGCCAAGACCGTAACCTACAGCTTTGCCGCGGGCCAGCCGACCGGGAAACGCACCTTCCCGCCGCGCGCGGGGCAGGAGGAGACCTGTCCCTCGGTCGATCTCTACGTGGTCGGCCCCGACTACGAGACCAAGGCGCTCGCTGCTGTCAAAACACAGCTCGCCAAGGCGGGGGCGCGTCTCGCGCGCGTTCTGCGCGAGAGCGTGAAATAGGGCCTTGCCTGGCTACAATAATGCGGGTTCTCGTCATCTACGCGCATCCGCTCGCCGACAGCTTCGCCGCCGCGCTGCATCAAAGTGTCGTCGCGGCGCTCAGAAGCGGCGGCCACGAGGTCGATGATTGCGACCTCTATGCGGAGGGCTTCGACCCGCTGCTGAGCGCCGCCGAGCGGCGCGCCTACAACACGCCGAGCCCCGATTTGTCCGGCGTCGCGAGCCATGTCGCGCGGCTCCGGGCGGCCGAGGCGCTGGTATTGTGCTTTCCGACCTGGTGGTACGGCATGCCGGCGATCCTCAAGGGCTATTTCGACCGCGTCTGGGCCCGCGGCGTCGCCTTCGATCTGCCGCAGGGCGGCGGTACGATCCGCCCCGGCCTCACCAACATCCGGAAAGTCAGCGTGGTGACGACTTACGGCGCGCCATGGTGGTTTATCAGGCTGGTGCTGCGCGACCCGGTCCGCGCGGTCCTCCTCGGTGGCCTCGCCCGGCTGTGCGGCCGCGGCGTCAAGGCCCGGTTCCTCGCGCTCTACAATATCGACGGGGCGAGCCGCGCCAAGTGCGCCGGGTTTCTCGCCCGAGTGGAACGCGCATTCGCGCGCTTCTGAGTTGCGATCCCGCGGCTATAATGCGGCAGGAGGCGCCGCATGGCCGACAATCCGCCCGTTCAGCGCCGGCTTGCCGCGATCCTCGCGGCCGATATCGCCGGCTATTCGCGGCTGATGGGCGCGGACGAGGAGGGCACGCTGGCGCGGCTGAAAGCGCTGTGCGCCAAATTGGTCGACCCGACGATCGCCCGCCATAACGGCCGCGTCGTCAAGACTACCGGCGACGGGCTCCTCGTCGAGTTCGCCAGCGTCGTTGACGCGATGCGGTGCGCGGTCGCGTGGCAGACGGCGATGGCCGAGCAGACCGAGCCAGGGGACCGCCGCATCGAATGGCGCATCGGCGTCAATCTCGGCGACATCATCAGCGACGAGGGCGACATCCACGGCGACGGCGTCAACATCGCCGCCCGGCTCGAAGCGCTGGCCGAGCCCGGCGGGATCTGCATTTCGCACGCGGTCTTGACGCAAACGCGCGGAAAACTCGATTTCCCGATCGAGGATCTGGGCAACCAGGCGCTCAAAAACATCGCCCAGCCGGTGCACGTGTTCCGGGTGCTGGCGGAGGAAAAGAAGATGCCCGATATCGCCGCATTGCCATTCCCCGACAAGCCGTCGATCGCGGTGCTGCCATTCCAGAACATGTCGGGCGACCCGGAGCAGGAATATTTCGCCGACGGTATGGTCGAGGAGATCATCACCGCGCTGTCGCAGATCCGCTGGCTGTTCGTTATCGCCCGCAACTCGACGTTCGCCTACAAAGGTCAGACCGTGGATGTGAAACAGGTCGGTCGCGAACTCGGAGTCCGCTACGTGCTCGAAGGCTCGGTGCGCAAGGCGGGAACGCGGGTGCGCATCACCGGGCAGCTGATCGACGCCCTGACCGGCACGCATCTGTGGGCCGACCGTTTCGACGATTCACTCGAAGACGTGTTCGAGCTTCAGGACAAAATCGCGCTCAGCGTCGCCGGGGTCATCGAACCGGCCTTGCAGGCGGCCGAGATGCGCCGCTCGGCGGCGCGGCCGACGACCGACCTCAGCGCCTACGATTTCTACCTGCGCGCCCTCGCGGCCTTCTTCCCGATTACGAAAGAGCGGACTTTCGAGGCTCTGGGATTGTTCGAGCAGGCGCTCGCAATCGATCGGCATTACGGGCCGGCACTTTGCGGGTCGGCGGTTTGCCACATGCGATGCGCCGCTAACGGCTGGGACGAAGCGCCGGAGGCAAATCGCCGCCAGGCCATCGAACTAGCCCGGCAGGCGCTCCAGGCAACGCAGAACGACCCAGGTATCCTTGCCTATGCCGCCTTTGTGCAGGCAATATTCGGCGAGGACATCGGTGCCATGATCGGGCTGGTCGACCGTGCGCTCGCGTTCAACCCGAGCTTTGCAGTTGGCTGGAATCTAAGCGGTTCTCTCAGGACATACGCCGGCCAACACGATCTCGCGATCGAGCATATCGAGACCGCGCTGCGCCTGAGCCCGCGCGAGCGTGTCGGTCTGCCGCTAGCCACAATGGGCATTGCTTATTTTCTCAAACGTCGGTTTGAGGAAGCGGCATCAACGCTGCTCCAGGCTATTCAAGACGATCCCGATTATCCAGTTGCATACCAGTTTCTCGCCGCGTGCTACGCGCATATGGGGCGGCTCGACGAAGCGCGTGCGATCGTCACCCGCCTGCGGGCAATGGCCCCTCAGGTCGTGCCGAGCGTTCTGCCGTGGCGCAGACCCGAGGACCGCGAGCTGTTGCTGTCGGGCCTGCGCCTGGCGATCGGCGAGCCGGGCTGAGCCTGAATCAGGTTGGTAAAATCCCCGTGGCCGGACTTGATCCGTGGGCCTTCAGCCCACGCGCTGGTCCCGTGGGCACCCACGTCTTTGGCGAGCCGCCTTTCGTTGATGAAGACGTGGACCCGCGGGTCAAGCCCGCGGGAGGGGCTAGAGCCACGAGGGGTTGTCTTCGGCGACCCGCATACCCATTTGCATTTAGCAATTATTGCTATTTAGACAACTTGAGTGAATTACCTGATGGCCGCGAAAATTCCCTGCTCGGCACCCAAAAATTCCTAGCTCGGCGCGCAAAATTCCCTGCGCCGCGCCGGCAAAATTCCCTGCCGCGATGCGGGAATTCACCCAAAATGGATGCTGTTTCAGCATGAAAACGGCGATGCCATTGAAAAATTCCCTGCGAGCAGGGAATTTACCGCCGCCGCGCCATTCCAATTTCGTCATCCCCGGGCTTGACCCGGGGATCTCAGAGCCGCGTCTCGCGGATGGCCGGGCCACTCCCGGAACGGCCCGCAAGGGCCGGCCGTCCGGGGGCGGCCATGACGGCAGGAGGGGTGGCTAAACGCGGGGTAACCTTGCGTCACCCGTGCTTGTGGATCGGGTCGATCCAGCGGACCGTTTCGGGCTTTTCGACCGGCTCGATGTCGAGGTTGACGACGACCGCCTCGTTGTCGCTGCGCACCAGGACGCATTCCAGGGTCTCGTCGGTCGAGGCGTTAATCTCCTGGTGCGGCACATAGGGCGGGATAAAGATGAAATCGCCGGGGTTGGCCTCGGCGACATATTCGAGGTGCTCGCCCCAGCGCATCCGCGCCTTGCCCTTCAACACATAGATCACGCTTTCGAGGGCGCCATGGTGGTGCGCGCCGGTCTTGGCGTTGGCGTGGATATGGACCGTGCCGGCCCAGATCTTCTGCGCCCCGACCCGGGCGAAATTGATCGCCGCGGCGCGGTTCATCCCCGGCGTCTGCGGCGTGTTGGTGTCGAGCTGGTCGCCCGGGATCACCTTGACGCCGTTGGTCTTCCAATCGATTGGCGCTTGCGCTTGGCTCATCCGCGTCCGCCCTGAAATGCAGTGCGTTTGGCCGCAATATAGCGCGGCTATTCGTCAAACAGAACCTCGGCGATCGCGATGCCGCTCTCGCCGGCGACGGCATAGAACAGATATACCCGCCCCTCGTCTTCCAGGATCGCGGGGTCGCGCAGCTGATTTACCTGGCCGTAGGCGGTGCTCCGGATGGAGGGGACAAGCGGCGCGTCGGCACCTTCCCAGGCATGCTCCGGCCGGAGGATTTCGCTGGTCGGCCCGTCCTTCCAGCCGTGCCAATCGCCGGCAAGATCGATGCGGCTCAACAGGATGCGTTCGGGCGCCTCGCCGACCTGCGTCCAGAAGACCCATAATTCGCCGCCGCGCTTCAGCACCGCCGAGTGGCGCATCCGCGGGTTGAACAGCATCGGCCCCGGCTCGAAGCCGCGCATGCCATCCACCGAGCGATACAGCTGCCCCGGCATGGTCAGCGCGTATGTCATGCCGTCATGCCGGAAGGCGCGCATGTAGGAGGGTCCGAGAATTTCCGGCTGGGCGGTGAAGTCGATGCCGTTTTTCGAGGTCGCGACGCGCGTGACCTGGGTCCCGACGCCGTCAAGGCCGTGAAAATACATGACGATCCGCCGCCCCGCTTGATCGGCATGCACATCGGGCGAGGCGATGTGCGGCGTCGTGATCTCCAGCAGCAGATCGTGCGACAGCGCGGCACCGCGCTGCCTGAAACGCGCCTCTTGTTGCGCAAGCTGCTCCGGCGTGACGTTGGGCGGCTCGGTCAGGAAACACGATTGTTCGAGCTGCAGGCTTCCGGGCGGATGGATGGTCCAGGGTCCGGTCAGGCGGTCGGCGTAGGCAAGCCGAATGTAGCTTCCCTTGTGGTCGGCGAAATAGAGGTAGTAGGCGCCGAGCCGGGCTTCGATCCAATCGGGCATGCGGATCGCCGAGGGGCCCTGGATGTTGACGCCGACGCTGGGATGCAGCTCCGGTGAAATGATCGGTCGATCGAGCAGTCGTTGGACCCGCAAGGCCGGCTCCTATTGGTGCGAATAAACCCTCGGCGATGCTATAGTGACGCGCACCTTAGCGCCGCTCGGGGCGAGGCGCCATGTTGCGCTCACCGGAATGTGAGCGGAAAAGGCGACAGTGCCGCGCCATTTCTGCGGAACACATTCGCGAAGCCTGAACCGGGAGGACCTGACCAATGCGAAAGATCGCGCTTGCTGCCGCCGTCATCGGCCTGTTTGTCGTGCCTGCGCTGGCGCAGACCCCGCCGACCGCCCCGCCGACCCGGGTGCGCGGCACGATCGAGAAGGTCGACGGCGACAATATGACGATCAAGGCGCGCGATGGGACGACCATGAAGGTCGCGGTGACAGCCACCACCAGGATCCAGAGCCTGGTCAAGAAAAGCTTAGCCGATGTCAAGGTCGGCGACTTCCTCGCCTCGACCGGCACGAAAGGCACTGACGGCAAGATCCATGCGATCGAAGTGCGCATCTTCCCGGAAGCGACGCCCGATGGCGGTCGGCAATTCGCCTGGGATCTGGGATCGGACAGCGTGATGACCAACGCCACCGTCGGCACCGTTGCCGAGGCTCCGCAAGGCAAGCTCGTGCATGTCAAATTCAAGGACGGCGAGTCGGAATACAGCATCGGTCCGGAGGTGCCGATTCTCGCCCCGGTTCCAGGCGATAAGAGTCTGCTGAAGCCAGGCCTCGCGGTGTTTCTCGCCGGGCCCAAGGGGCCCGACGACACGGTGACGGCCGCCTTCATGTACGTCGAGAAGGACGGGATCAAGCCGCCGATGTAGGGCAGTCTTATACAGGCGCGATGACGTACCCGTGGCAGGATTATAGCGGCCGCACCTCGCCGCTGAAGCTTGTCGTCTTCGCCGCGCTGTTCGCTCCGGCGCTATGGACCGCGCTGTCGTTTGCCTTGGGCTGGCTCCAGCCGCAGCCGTTTACCGCCGCGATCCGCGAGATCGGGCTGTGGACGATCCGGCTCATATTCACCGCGCTTGCAATCACCCCGCTGCGCTCCATCGTGCAGTGGCAGCGGCTCATCCTGGTGCGGCGGATGGTCGGCGTCGCCGCGTTCGGTTATGCCATCACCCATCTCAGCCTCTACACCGCCGACCACATGTTCGATCTCGTCAAGGTCGCCAGCGAGATCGCGCTCCGGATCTATCTGACGATCGGCTTTGCCGCGGTGCTCGGGCTGGCGGCGCTCGCCGCGACCTCGACCGACGGCATGATCCGCCGGCTCGGCGGCCGCAACTGGCAGCTTCTGCATCGGTTGGTCTATCTGATCGCGCTGCTGGCGGTTTTGCATTACTGCATGCAGTCGAAGCTCGATCTCTGGGAGCCGACCATCATGGCCGGGATCTATGGCTGGCTGATGGGCTACCGCCTATTGGCTCGCTTCCTTGCAGTGCGCGGGCGGTTGCCGCTCGTTGGGGTTGGCGCGCTCGGGGTGGCGGCGGCCGGTGCGACGGCGGTGGGCGAAGCAGCCTATTTCTGGGTCGCCTATGGCGTCGATCCGACGCGCGTCGTCGCCGCCAATTGGTCGCTGATGACCGGGCTGCGCCCGGCGGTGGTCGTGCTGGGGCTCGCTGTCGCCGTCACGGCGGCCGGGGCGCTGCGCTCCGTGGTGGCGCTGCCGGCTAAGCGCCGGCCGCGCTTTGCCTGAGGTCGGCGCGCGCGGGGGTTGTGATGGATGATCGCAACGCGTTGCTGCGCGAGTTGATGGCGGTGTTCGACGACTTGCCGGCGCCGTTGCGCGATGCGATCAACTATGCTCCCGAGCCGCTCGACCCGAAGAACCTGGGCGCGCTGTGCCGCCGACACGGCGCCGGCAATGTCCTCGCGATGATCGAGATGAAGTTGAAGCGGGCGGCGAGGCAGCAAGATTAGCCGGAGCGCGGCCGCCGCGGGCGATCGCGGCGGCGAGGCTGCGATGCATCGCGGCGATGTCGCCGATCTGGCATGTCAGATCCTGCGCCAGACTTGCGGCGCCGGCGGCCGCCGCCGTGGCGCGTCGGCTGCGCAGACAGGCGAGCCTGGCCGCGGCAATTCCGAGCTCGGCGGCATGGCCGTGACCGGGCCCGCAATGTTCATCCCCGTGCAGCACCAGCTCGAAGGCGCGGCCCAGCAGCTGGCGAGGGTCGATCGGCCGCGTGACGACGGCGGCGACATCCGCATCGATTGACCGCAGCGCCGCCGGGTCGATGACGAGCAGCGCCGCCAAGCCGGGTTGCCGGCGGCGAGCCCGGCGCAGGAACGCCACCCCGCCATCCGGCAGCGCAATGATCGCCGCGGCGAAGTGCTGGCGGATCATCGCGGCCCCGGCGGCGCGATCGTGCGCCGCCGCAACCACGACAAATCCCGCCTCGCACAGCGTGGCGGCGATCACGCCGCGTTCCTCTCGGTCGCTGTCGACAACGAGGATGGTTGGTCCGCTACCCGCCATCGCGCGCCCGCCTTCAATCACCGCTCCAGCTAATGGTGTAGCGCGAGGAAGGTTAAGGCATGCTTACGCCACCGGCGGCTGCGGGCCGATCGTCGCGGCCCCGCTCGCGATCCGTGCCGGCGCGGGCAGGAAAGCGCCGTCGCGGGCGACGATCTTGCCGTCGAACATCACGAGCTTGCGCCCGGGATGAGCGGCGACGGCTTCGGCGACGCAGCTGGCGGCGATCGTGAAGAGATTGGCTGCGCCGCCGACCGTGATGCCGTAATCGCCGATGCCCAAAGCCCGCGCGCCGGCGGCGCTGACCAGGTCGAAGGCGACCTCCACCTGGTCGTCGCGCCGTAAATCGCCCTTCCAGCCGATCAGCGCCGCGCGTTCCAGGAGATCGCCGGTGCCGTAGGGGGACCAGGTGTCGCGGATGTCGTCGTTGCCGGCAAACACCAGCACCCCGGCGGCGCGCAGCATCTCGATCGGCGGCATCGTCAGCCCGCCGGCGCCGTGGGTGACGAGCGCGACGCCGGCCTCGGCCATCCTCTCCGCCGCCTCGGCTGCTTTCCGCTCGGGGATACCGCCGAGGCAGAAGCCATGGCTGATCGTCACCTTGCCGCCGAGACCGAGCGCCCTGGTGCGGGCACAGATCTCCTGGAGATTGAAGAGGCCCATCTCGCCCGGTTCGTGCAGGTGAATGTCGAGCCCGACGCCATGCCGCGCCGCGATCGCGAAGATACCGTCGAGCTGCCCCTTGGAGTCGCGGTCGATCTCTAAGGGATCGATGCCGCCGACCAGATCGGCGCCGTTCTGAATAGCCGCGTCGAGCAGGTCGAGGACGCCCGGACAGCGCATCACACCGCTTTGCGGGAACGCGACGATCTGCACCGTCGCCCGGTTGCGAAAGCGCTCGCGGGCCGCAAGCACCCCTTCCAACTTCGCGAGGCCGCTTTCGAGATCAATGTCGACATGGGTGCGCAGATGGCCGGTGCCGTGAGCGACGCAGTCGCGGATCAAATTGCCGGCGCGTTCTTCGGTCGACAGCGGCAAGTGCGGCAGGATCGTCTTGTCGGTCTCGATGCGGCTCATTCTTGTCGGTCCGGCCGCATGTCCCATCCACGGCAAGCCGAGCAAGGTCTTGTCGAGATGCATGTGGCCGTCGACCAGGCCCGGAAGCACGAGGTCGCCGCCGATGTCGAGCGCCGGCGCGCTGTTCGACGATGTCGGTGCCGCGCCTTCGCCGACAACCGCGATCTTCCCGTTGGCGATGCCGATATCGACAAGACGGCCATCGTCGAGGCGGCAATTGGTCAGGAATGCCTCGATCGTCGTCATTGCCTCACCCTCCCCGCCGATACAGATCCCGGTACGCCTGACCCCACCGGTCCTTGAAAACGACATCCGCAAGAGCGACGCGGCGAACCGGGCCGAACCGCCCCATCGGGTACCCGATCGGCAGAATGGCGTAGCTGTGCCAATCCGCCGGCAAGCCGAGAGCGGCCTCGGCTTCCTTCTCGAACGACAGATAGAGCGTTGTCAACGTCGCCCCCAAGCCGAGCGCCCGCGCCGCCAGAAGCATGTTTTGGACCGCAGGGTAGATCGAAGAGCCTGCCGTGCGGGTCGGCGCCTCACCCTGCAAGCAAGGCACAATCCACACCGGCGCATCCTGAATGCGGGCCGCCAGATGTTCCGCCGCGGCGAGCAGCCGGCGAAATCGATCGCGATCCATTCCAGGTGCAGGTTCGCCCGCCCGGTAACGCGGGGCGACCACTTCGTCCCAGGCGCGCTTGTAATACGCCCCGACAGCCCGCTTGATCGTCGCGTCCCGGACAACGAGAAACCGCCACCGCTGCATATTGCCGCCGCTCGGGGCGCAAACCCCGGCCTCCAGGACTTTCTGGATCAGCGCGTCCGGCACCGGGTCCTGCTTCAGGTGCCGCATCGAGCGGGTCGTCCGGATAATCTCGAACAGATCGGCGGTGTTTGCGGCATCCTCGGCCATGGCATCCTCCACAACGGGTTACCTGATCAAATCAGCGCACGATGCCGCGCTCGCGCAGGGAGGCGATTTCGGCGGCCGAATAGCCGTGCGCGGCGAGAAGCTCGTCGCTGTGCTGGCCGAATGTCGGCGAGGCGAGCGGCGCCGGTCCCGGGGTGTCGGAGAATTTGATCGGCTTTGTCATCGTCCGGTAGCGGCCGACGACGGGATGGTCGAGCGTCGTCACCAGATCCTCGGCGACAACCTGCCTGTGGTCGAACATGTCCTCGATCGGTCGCACCGCCGCGCAGGGCACGCGCTCGCCGAAAATCTCCTCCCATTCGAGGGCAGTGCGCGCCGCGAGGGCGGCCCGCACCTCTGGGATCAGCTCGGTGGCATGCGCGGCTCGGCGGCGCATCGTCGCGCAACGCGGGTCGCTCGCCAGCTCCAGGCGGCCGATCAGCTCGCACAGTGCGGCGAAGAAATGATTGGAATGTACCGAAATGTAGAGCCCGCCGCTCTTTGTCGGGTGGATGCCGGTCAGGCCGCCGGTGCCGGAATCGCGGGCAACCTCGCGGCCCTCGCTCTCGGCCCAGACAAAGCGGCCGGCCTGGATCGTCAACGCGCTGCGCAACAGCGAGAGGCTGAGATATTGCCCGGTGCCGGTGCGCTCGCGCTGGAACAGCGCGGCGGCGACGCCATAGGCCAGCAGCGCCGAGGTGAAATAGTCGAGCACCGACCCCAGCACCAGTTGCGGCTTGTCGGCCCCGCCGCCCTGGAATACCGCCATGCCGGAAAGACACTGCAACACCTGGTCGAACCCGCCCTTGTCGCTGAGCGGCCCCTGGTCGCCATAGCCGGTCAGCCCGGCATAGACGAGGCGCGGGTTGATCGCGCGCAGACGGGGGTAGTCGATCCCAAGCCGCGCCGGCACCGAAGGGCGGAAATTCTCAACGAAGACATCGGCGCTCGCGACCATCCGATGCAAGATAGCCAGCCCCTCGGGCGCTTTCAGGTCGAGCGCGAGCGCACGTTTGCCGCGGTTGGTGCCGAGAAAGAAGCGGCTCTCGCCATCGAGGCTCGACGGGAACTGGCGCAGCATGTCGCCTTGCGGCGGTTCGATCTTGATCACATCGGCGCCGAGATCGGCGAGCAAGGTGCAGCCATACGGTCCGGCGAGATAGCTGCAGAGGTCGAGAACCGCGACGCCGTCGAGGGGTCCGGGCGGTTTTCCCGTCATCGCGCGCCCTCCCGCTCGCGGATCGCGGCGATCCTCCGCAGCACCCGCTGCGCCCGATAGACGATCGGGTAATCGATGAACTTGCCGTCGAGCTGGATCGCCGCGCTGCCTTCGGCTTCGGCCTTGGCAAAGGCGGCGGCAACCCGCTCGGCAAAGGCAATTTCCTCATCGCTCGGCGTGAATACCCGGTTCACGACCGCGATCTGGTCGGGATGAATGCACATCTTGCCCTGGAAACCGAAGCCCAAGGCGGTGCGGGTCGAGGCTTCGAGACCATCGCGGTCGGTCAAGTCGACCCAAACCGTATCGAGCGGAGCCTCGATGCCGGCCGCGCGCGACGCAGTGACGATCGACGCGCGGGCGTGGGCGAGTTCCGCCTCGCCGCGACTCCACATCATATTGACGTCCAAGGTGAAATCGCCGGCGCCAAAGGCGGCTCGACTGACACGGGTGCCGGTTGCGAGGATCGCGCCGAGCCGGTCGAGACCGCGCGCCGTCTCGATGATCGGGATCAGATCGATGCCGCCGGGCGGCAGATTGCGGTCGCGTTCGAGCTGGGCGAGGAGCCAGTCGATCGTGACCAGCCCCGCCGCGCTCTCGACTTTCGGCAAGATGATGCCGTCGAGGCCGGGCTGCACGATGGCCACGAGATCGCCATAGCAGAACTCGGTATCGACGGCATTGACCCGGACATAAAGCTGTCCCCGCCGCGGCCGCTGCAATGCCGCGGCGACCGCCTTGCGCGTCCCCGGCTTTTCGGCAGTCGCGACCGCGTCCTCGAGGTCGAGGATCACCGCATCGGCATCGAGCGACAGCGCTTTCTCGACCCGTCGCGGGTGGTTGCCCGGTGCGAACAGGAAGCTGCGCAGCGGTTGACCCTCCGTGCTCTCCGTCACCATCTCGGAGGACCTTCTTGGCACGGCTGAAGCTGAATTCTTACAGGCCACGGAACTGGCCCTTGCGCTTTTCTATGAAGGCGCGGCGCGCCTCTTTCGCGTCCTCGGAATTCTGCAGGATTCCGCCGGCGTTGGAGGTCATCACCATGGTGTTCTCCAGCGTGCTGTCCAGGGCGGCGCGCATGATGCGCTTGCTGATCCATTGCACCATCGGCGGTATCCCGATCATCCGCGCGCACAGCTCCCGCGTCGTCTCCTCGAGTTTTTCTGACGGCACGAGGTGGTTCAGCATACCCCATTGGTAGGCCCGCTCGGCATTGACGTCGCCGGTGTAGGCGAATTCCAGCGCCCGCCCGAGACCGACCATCTTGGGCAGATAATAGGAGCCGCCGTTCTCGATGATCTGCCCGGCGTTGTGATAGCCGATAAAGCGGGTTTTTTCGCAGCCGATCCGGATGTCGCAATGCAACGCCATGTCCATGCCGGAACCGACCGCAGGGCCGTTGACCATCGCGACGGTCGGCTTGCGGATCAGCGAGATGTCGCGGTGCAGGTCGGTGAACCCGTGGAAGAAGTGCTGGCGCGCCGAGTCTGGCCCGTCATGGGCGCCGCGATTGCCGGGAAAGTTCTCGCCGGTGATGTCCTGCGATGCGCGCGACCCGAGGTTTGCCCCGGAACAAAATCCGCGGCCAACGCCGGTCAATACGATCACGCGAATATTGGGATCGTCGTCGCCGGCGCGCATGTACTCGCCGACCTTCGCGACGGTGCCGTTTTCCTCGGATGTGCCGACCAGCGCGTTCATCCGCTCGGGCCGGTTGAATTTGATCCAGAGGATGCCGCTCTCCTCCGGCTCATACAGCAGATAGTCGACCAGTTTCGGTCCCATCGCGTCCTCCCTTTCTCCCTGGATCGGCAGTTTAGGCCGCCGAGGGTGCCGCCGGCAAAGCGTCTGCCCGTGCAACCCACCGCGCGGTGTGACAGCCCTCGGACATCGGCGGTTGGGAGGGTGGCGATGCAGGTGGGGCGTCGGCAACATGGGGCAACCCATGGCAGGGAAGCTGCTGGATGGCGAGCACGGCCTCGTCGTGTTCGACATCAGCGAGGCGGCAATGGAGCCCCTGCTGCTGCGGCAGGCGCGGCGGGCTGCCTCACTCAATCCCGCGCAACCGCCTGCCATTGGGGCTCGATGGGGTCAAGAGCGGTGACAAACTTTGGCTTGACGGGCGGTGAGCGGCGGGCAAAATGGCCGCCCAGCGAAAGGAAAAATAGATGGCGCGAGACCAGATTTTTCTGCGGGAGACTTCAGGATCGGGTGATTTTGAGTTCAATGCCCAAGTTGCCGAGGTGTTCGACGACATGCTTGTTCGCAGCGTGCCTTTCTATGTCGAACAGCAACGGATGATTGCCGAGATTGGCAAGAAATTCGTGATCGAAGGAACCGGTGTCTACGACCTCGGGTGCTCCACCGCGACAACCCTGATCAATTTGTCGAGAGAGATCGACAAGCCAGCGCACTTCGTCGGATACGACAATTCGATCCCAATGCTCGAGCGGGCGAGGTGCAACATCAAAGAGCACCGATGCGATCAGCAGGTCGAATTGCGGTTCGGCGACCTCAATGGGCCGCTGTCGAGCCTGTGCATTGACCGGGCGAGCGTCGTTGCGATGTGTTGGACGCTCCAGTTCATTCGTCCACCCCAGCGGGACGGATTGATCCGATGGATCCATGACGGCATGGTCGACAACGGCGCGCTGATCGTTACCGAAAAAGTCCTCGCGAACAACGCGCACATGAACGAACTGCTCGTCGATTGTTATTATGCGCTCAAAAAACGCAACGATTATTCAGAGACCGAAATCGCCCGCAAGCGAGAAGCGCTCGAGAATGTGCTCATTCCCTACCGCATCGACGAGAACATCGAGATGTTCCGACGCAATGGCTTCGCCGAAGTCGAGACGGTGTTTCAATGGTATAATTTCGCGGCGTTTCTTTGCGTCAAGAGACCGCATTGAGCGCTGCCGGGCCAGCGTGCCGGCGAAGGCGCCCGTGAGAGGAGAGCCTACCAGGTGAAATTCCCGGACATCGCGAGGCATAACCTGGCGGTGTACCGTGGGAGGCTGCTGTCCTGGCGGTTTCAGAGACGCACCGAGCTTTTCGCACCGGAAGCATCGATCCTGCAAAGGCTGGGTGCGCGCTTCACCTACCGAAATGTTCTCGATATCGGCGTCGGCGGCGGTCGAACGACCGCGCATCTCCTGAAGATCAGCGGAAATTATACGGGTATAGACTACTCCCCACAGATGATCGCTCGTTGCCGGGAGCGCTATCCTGAATTGTCATTCGCGGTATGCGATGCACGGGATCTCTCGAGATTTGAGGATGGGTCGTTCGACCTCGTATTTTTCAGCTTCAACGGCATTGACTGCGTTGATCATGCGGACCGTATTACCGTGCTGCGAGAAATCTTCCGCGTTCTGGGCAAGGGCGGTGTTTTCGTCTTCTCCACGCACAATCGCGATTGCAATGCAGGACGAAGTCCTTGGAATCTGACAAATCTTCCTTTGCAGATCAATCCCTTCAATCAGCCACTCCGGTTCCTCGTCCGAATCTTTGATTATTTTGCCGGTATCACTAATTACCTTCTTAGCCACAGGCATGAACAGCAATGCGCGGACTACGCCATTTGTACCACCGAGGCAAACCACTACCGAATGCTGATGTACTTGATCTCCGTGCCCAAGCAGATCGAGCAACTCGAAAAAATCGGTTATCTCTCTATTGAAGTCGTGGGCCTCGATGGTTATTCGCTCTCCGCTTGCGAGTACGGTCGCTGCCGGGACCCGTTTCTCTATTATCTCGGCCGGCGCTGACCCTCGGCTGTCATGGTGGCTGGCATCGCCAAGCGCGGCTGACGCGCAGGTCATTTCCGACGACGCAAGGTCGCCGGCCTAAGAGGCTCGTCGGATCCGGTCGATCAACAGATCGGCCGGGTGGCGCGGAGCCGGTCGCCCTCGTGACCCGACGCCGAAGTTGACCCCGATGCCGATGTCGATGCGCGTGTCGGCCGAGAACATGGTTCGCCAATTCCGTCTGACAGGGATCGCGCATCGCAATCCCGGACGTTCGCCCTTTTACGCCCCTCCAAACTCACGGCACATCTCGTCGTATTCGGACACGGCGATCTCAAAGGGGCCTGAGCGAGTTCCTGTGCACCGGTGGTTGGCAAAGCGACGCGCGTCTGCTAGGCGTTGCCTCTAGCATCGGAGCGGGAGGCTTGTGATGAACCAGAGCGAATTCGAAGCCGAGCTGAGGCGCGAGGGCTACCAGGTGTTCTACGGCGGTCTTAAGGCGGCTGAGGTGAACCCCGATCACACGCATGATTGGGATGCGCGGGTCATGGTGCTCGCTGGCGAGATCACCCTTACCCGCGGTGGCAAGGCGGAGACGTTCCGTGCCGGCGGCAGCTGCGCCGTCGCTGCTGGCGAGACACATGCCGAGCATGTCGGTCCGCAAGGGGTCGCCTACATCGCGGGACGGCGCGCCGCCGCAGTTTAACGCCCCGGGATCTTTGCGATCGGGCGCGCGGCGTCACCGGCACGTCTTCGCGTCGGCGACCGCGTCGGCGAAATTGTCATGGGCATCATCGAGCGCCTGCATTTGGGCGGCGCAGTCGTCGCGCTTGTCGCTCGCCGAGACGCATTTCGCATAGCTGCGCAGCGCATTGACGATCTCGGCGACGGCGGCCGCGTAGCGATCGGAAAGATTGCCGCAATCGGCCTTGTCGACATTCGGGGCGACCAGCAGTGCGAGCGCGATCAGGCCGGCAGAGAGGCTATGCAATCGACTTTCCATCCGGCCAGGATCGTCGAACCTGGGACCTTTGGTTGACGCTCGGCTTCGGCATCGATATAAGCCGGCTCTCCCGGTTTCCAACGACCCAGCATGCCGCATCATAAATCCGCCGAAAAACGGCTTCGCCAAACCGAAAAGCGCACGGTCATCAACCGCGCCCGGATGAGCCGGGTGCGCACCTTCGTCAAGAAGGTCGAGGCCGCAATCGAGACCGGCGATCGGGCATCGGCCCAGTCGGCCTTCCAGCTCGCCCAGCCCGAGCTGCATCGGGCGACGACCAAAGGCGTCATGCACAAGAACACAGTGGCGCGCAAGCTGTCGCGGCTCGCCGCCCGGATCAACGCCCTCTGACCCACTGACCGGACCGCGCGGTCGTGCTCCGCCGTAACGCGCGAGGGTTTCCGCGCGTTTGCACGAGCGTGCCACAAAATTGTCTCTGTTCCCCTTTCGATCTCGTTGCCTCCGCTCTGACATGTGGCTAAAGTTTGCAGCAACGAAGCCACGAACTCCGTGGTTTTCGTGTAGATCTCGGTAGTTGTCAAGACATCGGCATGTATAGCCTTGGCTAGCCCGCGGTTAGCTTAGCTGTGAGGGGAAATCCTTCCCTCATGGTTACCATGGTAGGCGAGGCCTGATATTGAATAACTCAGCAAATTTCAACAAGAGCTGAGACTATAATCGAACCAAGAAACGGCGATTGCTTGGGGGTGAGAGTGGCGGGGGAATCAGTTCGAAACAGCCGGATCGATGAGGGCGTGCGGCCCGGCATTACCGCGTGGGGGCGGGTGCTGGGCCACCTCAAGGACGAGGTCGGCGAGAGCGCGTACCGCTCGTGGCTTCAATCGCTGCGGGTGGAGCGCATCGACGAGGGTGAGGCCGTGGTCGCGGCACCGACCCGTTTTCTGCGAAATTGGGTGGCGACGCACTACGGCGACCGCATGCTCGCGCTGTGGCGCCTCGAAAACCCGGCGGTCGACCGCCTGTCGCTGATCGTCGATCCGCGCGTTGCGGCCGCCGTGCCCGAGTCGGCGGCGGCTGCCGAGATTTCCGGCGCGTCGCACGCTGCAACAGAACCGGCCGGACCCGCCGAAATCGCCGATGACCGCGGCTATCTCTCGGCGCCGCTCGATCCGCGGTTCACATTCGAGAACTTTATCGTCGGCAAGCCAAACGAGTTGGCGCATGCCGCCGCCCGGCGGGTGGCCGAGGCCTGCGCCGGCCCGGTCCATACCGTTCCGTTCAACCCGCTGTTCCTCTATGGCGGCGTCGGTCTGGGCAAGACCCATTTGATGCACGCCATCGCCTGGCATGTCCGGATGAATGCTCCGCGCCGCAAGGTGATCTACATGTCGGCCGAGAAATTCATGTATCAGTTCATTCGCGCATTGCGTTTCCGCTCGACAATGGACTTCAAGGACCAGTTCCGCTCTGTCGATCTGTTGATGATCGACGATGTTCAATTCATCAGCGGCAAGGAATCGACTCAGGAGGAATTTTTCCATACCTTCAACGCGCTGGTCGATCAGAACCGGCAGATCGTCATTTCCGCCGACAAATCGCCGTCCTCTCTCGAGGGTCTCGAGGAGCGAATGCGTTCGCGGCTCGGCTGGGGCCTCGTCGCCGACATCCACCCGACGACCTACGAGCTTCGCCTCGGCATCCTGCAATCGAAGGCCGAGCAGAGCGGGCTGCGCCTGCCGCAAAAGCTGATGGAATTTCTCGCCCACAAGATAGTCTCGAACGTCCGCGAGCTCGAGGGGGCGCTCAACCGCATCACCGCGCAGATGCAGCTGATTGGTCGCGACATCACGCTCGAAAGCGCGCAGGAGCTGCTGCACGACCTGCTGCATGCGAATGAACGGCGAGTGACGATCGACGAGATCCAGAAGCGGGTCGCCGAGCATTTCACGATCAAGATGGCCGAGATGACCTCCAGCCGGCGGGCCCGCATCGTCGCGCGGCCGCGCCAGGTCGCGATGTATCTGGCAAAGCAGCTGACCTCGCGCTCGCTGCCCGAGATCGGGCGCAAATTCGGCGGCCGCGATCACACCACGGTCATGCATGCGGTCAAGAAGATCGAGGAGCTGACTGCCATCGACCCGGCGCTCGCCGAGGATGTGGAGCTGTTGCGCCGGATGCTGCAAAGCTGACGCGCTTCGGGTGAACCGCCGGGTATGGCGCCGGCGGTTCCATGTTATACTGCGTTCCCGCCAGCCGCTGCCGGACGACCGTCCTGACGGGCGTTCGAGGAGTGCCGCGGGGGTTTGCTTCCGATCCGCCAAGAGTCGTGCAGCAACATGAAGCTTACCATCGAACGGGCCGCCCTCCTGAAGGCGCTGAGTCACGTGCAAAGCGTCGTCGAGCGGCGCACGACGATCCCGATTCTCTCTAATGTGCTGTTGCGCGCAGAGGCCGGGCGTTTGGCGCTGAGCGCAACCGACATGGATCTTGAAATTGTCGAGCGCGTGACGGCGCGGGTCGAGCGCGACGGCCGCACCACCGCCCCGGCGCACACGCTCTATGACATCGTGCGCAAGCTGCGCGAGGGCGCTCAGGTTGAGCTGGAGGCACCAGGCGGGAAGAACGACATGACGCTGCGCTCGGGCCGCTCGACCTTCACCCTCGCGTGCCTCCCGCCCGAGGATTACCCGGTGATGTCGGTTGGCGACCTGCCGCACAATTTCGTCCTCTCCGCCGGCGAATTGCGCAGCCTCATTGATCGGACCCGGTTCGCCATCTCGACCGAGGAAACGCGCTATTATCTGAACGGGATCTTCCTGCACGCGACCAAGAACAACGAGGTGCCGGTGGTGCGCGCTGTCGCGACGGACGGGCACCGTCTGGCCCGCGTCGAGATCACCGCGCCTGAGGGCGCGGCCGGCATGCCGGGGATCATCGTCCCGCGCAAGACCGTGCTGGAGCTGAGAAAACTGGTCGATGAGGGCGAGAGTGAGACGGAGGTCCAGATCGCGCTCGGCGAGACCAAGATCCGCTGTGCGATCGGCGAGGCGGCGCTGACCTCGAAGCTGATCGACGGCACCTTCCCCGATTACGACCGGGTGATCCCGGCCAACAACGACAAGATCCTCGAAGTCGATTGCAAATCCTTTGCCGAGGCGGTGGACCGCGTGTCGACGATCTCGACCGAGCGCAGCCGCGCCGTCAAGCTGGCGATCGAGCGCGGCGGAATGGTCGTTTCGGCGACGAGCCCGGAAAACGGTACCGCGGTCGAGGAGCTGGAGGTGCGCTACGAGAGCACCCCGCTCGAGATCGGCTTCAACTCGCGCTACCTCCTGGACATCACCGAGCAGATCGGCGGCGAATACGTACAGTTCCAGATGTCCGACGCTGGTTCGCCGACGATCGTACGTGACGGCGCCGATGCGAGCGCGCTTTACGTCCTGATGCCGATGCGCGTGTGATCCCGGGCGCAACCGCTCGAACCCGTGGATTCGGTGGAAATTCAGGTCTTTCGACCTATATGACTGTCATGCTTACCGCGGCGCAGGAAGACCGCCAGAGCGCCAGCATCGCGGGTCTGGCGGCGCGCGGCGAACGCGTCGGCGTGACCCGGCTGGTCCTGACCGATTTTCGCAATTACCGCTCGGCTCGGCTCGATCTCGACCCTGGGCTCGACCTTGGGCCGATGGTGCTGACCGGAGCGAATGGCGCCGGCAAGACCAACCTCTTGGAGGCGATGTCGTTTCTGTCCCCCGGCAGGGGCCTGCGCAATGCCCGTCTCAGCGACATCGACCGACGCGATACCTACCCGGCAGACGGCTCCCTTGGTCGGGTCGAGGCGTCCACCTCGAGCTGGGCGGTCGCCGCGACCGTCGCGACCCGGCGTGGGCCCGTGTCGATTGGCACCGGTCGACTCGGTCGGCGCGACGCGGCGGAGGGCGAGCGCCGCACGATCCGCATCGACGGCGAGCCGGCGAAGAGTCAGGCCGTGCTCGGCGAGCGGCTCGGGCTGTTGTGGCTGACGCCGCAGATGGATCGGCTGTTTGTCGAGGGGCCGGTCGGGCGGCGCCGGCTGCTCGACCGGCTCGTGCTCGGGCTCGACCCGGCGCATGCAGCACGGGTCGCGCGCTACGAACAGGCGCTGCGCGAGCGCTCACGGCTGTTACGTGACGGTTCTCACGACCCGGCTTGGCTTGGTGCGCTCGAAGAGATCATGGCGGCCGAAGGGGTCGCGGTCGCGGCGGCGCGGCGCGACGCCGTCGAGCGGCTCGACCGGGTTTGCGCGACGGCGGAAGGCGCCTTTCCGCGCGCTCGCCTGAGCCTCCTTGGGACAATCGAGGGCTGGCTCGGAACCATGCCGGCGCTCGACGCCGAGGAGCGGTTCAGGGCGGCGCTGGCAGAGAGCCGGGCGAGCGAGACGCTGTCCGGCGGCGCCGGGCTCGGGCCGCATCGCTCCGATCTCGGCGTCTTTCACGCCGAGAAAGGCATTGCCGCCGAGGCGGCTTCGACCGGCGAGCAGAAGGCGCTGCTGATCGCGATCCTGCTGGCCCAGGCCCGGCTGCAGCGCGCCGTGCGCGGCGAGCCGCCACTGCTGTTGCTAGACGAGGTCGCCGCGCATCTCGATGCCGCGCGCCGCGCCGCGCTGTTCGAGGTGCTGGCGGGGCTCGAAAGCCAGACCTGGATCACCGGCACCGATCCCGCGCTGTTTGCCCCGCTAGGCGGCGTTGCCCGCTTTCTGACGGTACGCGACGGCGCTCTTTTCGAAACCTCTCTGTGATCCCCCAGATCGGAGACCGATGACTGATCCCAATCATTCGCCTGAACCAGTGCCCGCCGGCGCTCGCGGCGCAACCCCGCCGAACGGCAGCGGCCCGCCGCCGGTCGATGGCGATGACGAGCCGCGCGCCTATGACGAGCACTCGATCAAGGTGCTGCACGGACTGGATCCGGTGCGCAAACGGCCGGGCATGTATATCGGCGACACCGATGACGGCTCGGGCCTGCACCACATGATCTACGAGGTCGTCGACAACGCGATCGACGAAGCGCTCGAAGGCTTTTGCGACACGGTTGCGGTCAGCCTTAATGCCGACGGATCGTGCACCGTCACCGATAACGGCCGCGGCATCCCGGTCGGCATCATGGAGGAGGAGGGGGTGTCGGCGGCCGAGGTCATCATGACCCAGCTGCATGCCGGCGGTAAATTCGACCAGAATTCGTACAAGGTTTCGGGCGGGCTGCACGGGGTCGGCGTATCGGTCGTCAACGCGCTCTCCGCGCGGCTTGATCTCAGGATCTTCCGCGACGGCTCCCAATGGTTCATGCGGTTTCATGACGGCGTGCCCGAGGCGCCGCTCGCCGAACTGGAACCGACGGCTGAGACCGGAACCGAGATCACCTTTGTGCCGAGCCCAGCGACTTTCACCAAGATCGAGTTCGATTTCACCACGCTCGAACATCGGCTGCGCGAGCTCGCCTTCCTGAACAGCGGCGTCACGCTGGTACTGACCGACCTGCGCGAAGGCGAGCCGAAGAGCGTCACATTCCATTACGACGGAGGGCTCGAAGCGTTCGCCCACTACCTTGACCGCTCGAAGCAGCCCCTGCATGCGCCGCCAATCGCGATCGGCGGCGAGCGCGACGGCATCAGCGTCGAGATCGCGATGGAATGGACCGATTCATATCACGAGACAATGCTGTGCTTTACCAACAACATTCCGCAACGCGACGGCGGCACCCATCTCGCTGGGTTCCGCGCGGCGCTGACCCGCACGGTCAACGCCTATGCCAACGACAGCGGTATCGCCAAGAAGGAGAAGGTCGCGCTGGTGGGCGAAGATATGCGGGAAGGTTTGACCTGCATTCTGTCGGCCAAGATGCCCGACCCCAAATTCTCCTCGCAGACCAAGGACAAGCTGGTGTCCTCCGAGGTGCGGCCGGTCATCGAGGGCATTGTTGGCGAGCGGCTCCAGCAATGGTTCGAGGAACACCCGGCCGATGCGCGGAAGATCATCGGCAAGGTGGTCGAGGCGGCCGCGGCGCGCGAGGCGGCGCGCAAGGCACGCGACCTGACCCGCCGCAAGAGCGCGCTCGACATCTCCAACCTGCCCGGCAAGCTCGCCGATTGCCAGGAGCGCGACCCGGCCAAGAGCGAACTGTTCATCGTCGAGGGCGACAGCGCCGGCGGCTCGGCGAAGCAGGGGCGCGACCGGCGCACGCAGGCGATCCTGCCCTTGAAGGGCAAGATCCTCAATGTCGAGCGCGCCCGCTTCGACAAGATGCTGTCCTCGGCCGAGATCGGCACCCTGATCCAGGCGCTCGGCACCGGCATCGGCAGCGAGGATTTCGACGCGGACAAGGCGCGCTATCACCGCATCATCGTGATGACCGACGCCGATGTCGACGGCAGCCATATCCGTACGCTGTTGCTGACTTTCTTCTTCCGCCAGATGCGGCAGTTGATCGAGAAGGGCTTTCTCTACATCGCCCAGCCGCCGCTCTACCGGCTGCAGCGGGGCAACGCCAAGCCGGTCTATCTCAAGGATGACGGCGCGCTCGAAGCCTATTGCATCGACGCCGCGCTGCGGGACGCGGTCTTCACCCAGCATGATGGCGGCCAGCGCGCCGCCAATGATCTGCGCGACTTGTTGGAGCAGGCGCGGGCGCAGCGTCGCTGGCTAGCGTCGCTCGCTGTCAAGGTCGGCAGTGTCGAGGTCGTCGAGCAGGCCGCGATCGCTGGCGCGCTCGCCGCCGGTCTCCTGGTTGATCCGAACCGCGCGATCGAAATGGTGCACCGCACGGCCGACCGGCTGAATGCGCTGAATGGAGGCGGGCCGAACGCGGCGTGGCAGGGCGAGGTCATCGCCGGCGAGGGGCTGGTGTTCAGCCGCACCACGCAGGGTGTCGGCGAGCGCCGGCTGATCGATGCGGCGCTGCTCCGGTCGAGCGAGGCGCGCCGCCTCGACACCGACAATGCCCGGCTGCGCGAGGTCTATGACCGGGCGGGCAAGCTCGTCGCGCGCGACAAGGAATATGCGATTACCGGCCCCTCCGCGCTCGTCGAGGCGGTGATGGAAACCGGCCGGCGCGGCATCGAGGTCAACCGCTACAAGGGCCTCGGCGAGATGAACCCGGAGCAGCTATGGGAGACGACGCTTGACCCCGAGGCGCGGTCTTTGTTGCAGGTCCGGGTCAACCACGAGGATTCGGCCGAGGAGACCTTCTCGACCCTGATGGGCGACCTCGTCGAGCCGCGCCGCGACTTCATCCATGCGAATGCGCTAAGCGTGGCGAATTTGGATGTGTGAGCGGGCCAAAAATACGGGTAAGGGTTGTAGATCCGGACGGTACGCCCATATGAGCGTGTGTGTCTGGATCGGGAGGGCGCCATGGCATTGGTGGGCTTCAAATTGGCGGACATCCCGCTGACCATCATCGATCCAGTGGTCATTTCCGCCAGAGACGAGGGAAAGGCGGTGGCGGCGCTCGTCGATCCAACAGCAGCAGCAGATTTCTGTGCGCGCAACATGGATCAGAGAGATCGTTATGAGTGGGTGGATCAGAACTTAGACGCGTTAATCCAAATTTTTGGCGAAAAATATAGCGCGGGTCAAGTAACAGAGGACGTGACTAATGGCGGCATATACACCCGAGTCGACATGGAGCTGAATGATCTTCGGAGTGCCGCCCATATGCTCACCCGATAGGCTTTTGCCTCAGGAGGCCATCCCCCACAAATTCAGTCCACACTCAGGACGCACGAAGACCACGCCGAGGCCGGTAACTCAGTTCCGGCGAGAATAATGAAACCGGCAGGACATGATCTCAAGCCGCTGCGTTTCCCCCGTCCCGACGACGCGATAGACAAAGCGATGTTCACCAGTGAGACGTCTCGACCACCAGCCGGTCAGGTTGCGGCGCAGCGGCTCAGGTTTGCCGATGCCGGTGAATGGTGCGCGCTGAATTTCGCTGATCAATCGATTAATGCGGTCAGCCATATCTCGGTCGCTGTCTTGCCACCCGAGATAATCGGCCCACGCTGCTCTGGTGAAGAGAACGTTCATTCATCGGGGTCGAATTCGACAAAGTCCCCGGCTTCCGCTTGCGCCATCGATTTTCGCAGATGCTCGGCATTCGCCGGATTGCCCAGCAAATGCAGCGTCTCTTCGAGCGCCTCGTATTCCCCCAGCGACAGCACAACCACGGCTTCGCCATTGCGGCGGGTTACAACCAATGGCGCGCGGTCGTCGCACACCTTGTCCAGGTGCTTTTTCAGGTTTTGCCGCAACTCGGTGTACGACACATGGTCCATGACAATCTCCCATCTGTCGTACAGGATATCGTACGAGTAGCCGGGCCTGTCAACGCGCGGTCGCGGCAGGCGGGGCCGCGCCACTCACTCGTAAAGGAGCGTGCCGTCGTCGAGGTCGGCGGCGGGAAACGCGTCTTTCTCGGTCCAGTAATCCTGAGAATGCCGCCATTCGGGTTGTCGCCGCGTTTCGGCAAGAGGTGCATGTTGCGCATCATATAACCCGGATTGAAGTTCTCCGGGTCGACCCAGGGGAGGAGCGGCATGTCCTTGTCCTCGGTGCGCAGGACCGGCGTGACCTTTTTCGCGCCGTTCTCCTTCATTGCCGGAGCAGCCGGCACACAAAGTCGCTCACCAGATCGGCGCGCAGCGTCCAGCTGGCTCGGAAATATCCGAAGACCCACGCCATGTTGGGCACGCCGGTAAACATCATGCCGCGATAGGTCACCGTGTCGGAGAACACCAAGGGTTTGCCGTCGATGGCGAAGTCGATGTCGCCGAGCACGATGAGATTGAACCCGGTGGCCGTAACGATAACGTCGGCGTCGAGAACCGTGCCGGAGCGCAACAGGATGCCGCTCTCGGTGAACCGCTCGATCTCGTCAGTGACGACCGAGGCGTGGCCGGCGCGGATCGCCGCCAGCAGGTCGCCATCCGGGATGAAGGCGATGCGTTGTCGCCACGGCCGGTAACGCGGCGTGAAATGCGTCGCCACATCGTAATCCGGCCCGAGATAGGCGCGCACTCCGGCCAGCAGCTCCTCTTTCACGACCTCCGGTTCGGTGAACGAGCGGCCGGTAAACACGGACTGATCGTGCAGGATCTTCCGGCGCACGATCTCATGAATCCAGGTCTCGTCGACTTGCAGCTCGCGCAACTCGTCGGCGAGCACGATCGCGTTGCGGCCGGTCCTGTAATAGGTCGGCGAGCGCTGCAGCATCGTGACATGCCGGCAATCGGCGGCAATCGCCGGGATCAGCGTCGCCGCGGTGGCGCCCGAGCCGATGACGACGACATTCTTATCCCGGTAGTCCAAATCCTCCGGCCAATTTTGCGGGTGGACGATGCGACCTCGGAAATCCTTCATCCCGCTCCACTCGGGCGTGTAGCCTTGCGAGTGGCGGTAGTACCCCTGGCACATCCAGAGGAAGCTCGCGGTAAAGCGGACGACCTCGGCGGTATCGGTCCGCGCCGCCTCGATCGTCCAGAGGTTCTCGGCGCTCGACCAGCGGGCGGCGGAAATCTGATGCCGGTAGCGGATGTGGCGCGCGAGGTCGTTCTCGTCGATGACTTCGCCCATATAGGCGAGGATCTCGGCCGCGGTTGCGATCGGCGCGCTGGTCCATGGTTTAAAGCGATAGCCAAAGGTGTAGAGGTCGCTGTCGGACCGGATGCCCGGATAGCGGTGGGTCAGCCAGGTGCCGCCAAAGCTGTCTTGCGCTTCGAGGACGAGGAAGCTCGTCCCGGGGCGCTGTTTCGTCAGGTGATAGGCCCCGCCGACCCCGGAGATCCCGGCACCGACGAGCACCACGTCGAAATGCTCGCTCTTTTGCGCCGAGGGTTGCATGCGCATTGTCGCTTCGGTCATCGGTTTCCTGGGTCGGGAGGCGGGCGATTGGATCGCTTCAGCTCGTCATTCCCGCGCAGGCGGGAATCCAGGGCAACCGCTTTGCCGTTGGCCCCTGGACCCCCGCTTTCGCGGGGGTGACGGGTGGATCGTTCAATCGAAAGCGATGATCCCTAATCCGCCGCTTCCTCGAGCTTTGCCGGCAATGCCTCGCTGCCGGTCCAGGGATGTTCGGCGATGTCGAAGAGAACCCCCTCGGGGCCGTACATCTTTACTTCGAACCCGCCGATCCGCTCCTGGTCCGCTTGGTCCATGTAGTGCTTGCCGCCATGGGCGCCGACCTTTTCCGCCGCTTCGTCGAGATCCTCGACGAGGACGCCGAAATGGTGCAGCCCGGTGTAATCCATGCCCTTGCCGATCTGGTCGGTTTTGAAGCGCAGGATCGCCAGGTCGATCGTGCCGTCGCTCAGGTGATGACCGTAGGCCAGCGGCCCGTCACTGGTGCGGACAAGCTCGAAATCGAAGGCCTTCTTGTAGAATTCGGCCATCGCGTCGGGGTCCTTACAGGCGATGGCGAGGTGGCGCAGCTTTGCCATGATCGGTGCTCCTTATTCGGCCGCTTCTTTGACGGGAACCGGGAGCGGCTCGGAGCCGGCCCAGCCATGCTCGGCGATGTCGAACAGGACGCGCTCGGGGCCATAGAATTTCTTCTCGAAATAGCCGGCCTGATTGCCGCCATGCCCCTGGTCGATGTAGTGCTCGGCGCCGAGGCTGTCGAGCCGCTTGGTGAATTCGTCGACATCCTCGACCAGGATGCCGAAATGATGAATCCCGCGGAAATCCATGCCCTTGCCAAGCTGGTCGGTCTTGAATTTGAGGATCGCCATGTTGAGCGTGCCGTCGGAGAGGAACACGCCGTCGGCGAGGACGCCGTTGGGCCGCCCGACCTCGACGAAATCGAACGCCTTTTTGTAGAACTCGGCCATCGCTTCCGGGTCCTCGGCGGCGATCGCGATGTGGCGGAGCTTGGGCATCAGGGCCTCCTAGCGTTTGAGATACGACATCTTTAGCACGACTGGCGGCTCATCTCGAAGCGCCGCATAGCGATTGGAGTGAAATCCCGGCGAGGAGACCGGCTAGGCTCTTGCCGACCCGGCCTAGCGCCTCCTCGTGGGTGAACAGCCCGAACCGGTCGAATTCCGGCAGCATTCGGCCGTTCCACGCAAATTGCGAGGCGCAGACCAGGGCTTGCGGGTCGGGCAGGTGCGGCAAAGCCCAGGCGAAGAGTGCAAGGTCCTTGCCGCTGCGGTACGGGAAGACGCCGAGCGGGCGCAGCTCGGCCTCTCGTGCCTGGAGCCCGGTTTCCTCGGCCAGCTCGCGGCGGGCGGCGGCGGCAAAGCTCTCGCCCACCTCGGCTTCGCCTTTCGGGATATCCCAGCGCGGCGAGCGGGTGGCGTGACCGAGCAGCATGCGCTCTCCGTCGGTGACGATCACGCCGCAACTGGTCGTCTTGGCGCTCACCGCCGCCTACCTTGACACGCCGCCGCAAACGCCGCCGTAGAAGCCGCCCGACCGGTCCTCATCGGAGGCGCCGTCGCGCTGCGCGCAGCCGGCGATCAGGAGACAGCCGAGGAGGGCGAGGGCCATCAGGCTGCGGCACCGCTGCGCGGTGCCGCTTACGGTCTCCGAAAACTTCTTGCCCATACCCTGACCCCGATTGCTCACCGCAAATTATTGCCTTAACGCAAAGGCCGCTATGGATACGCAAAGGTCGCAAAGGAGTTTATTCTTCGCGTCCTTTGCACGCCCTTCGCGTCCTTTGCGGTAAGGTGTTTCTCTTTGACCAGGAGAGCAACAGTGAACCAGGAACTGCGCTGTTATCGGCCGCTGATCATCGGGCGCCGCGGTGCCGTCGCGGCGAACCACCCGCTGGCGGCGCAAGCCGGGCTATTGGCATTGCGCGCCGGCGGCAATGCGGTCGATGCGGCGGTCGCGACCGCGCTTGCGCTTGCGGTCGTCGAGCCGATGATGTCCGGGCTCGGCGGCGACGGGTTCTATCACGTCTTCGATGCCGCGAGCGGGCGCGCGGTGGTGTTCAACGCCACCGGCCCGGCGCCGCTGGCGGCGACCCCCGAGCGCTATAGGGACGGGATCCCGCGTACCGGGCCGATGTCGGTCTCGGTGCCCGGAATGCTTGCCGGGCTCGGCATGATGCACCGAGAATTCGGCCGGCTGCCGTGGCGTGCCCTGTTCGCCGAGGCGATCCATTACGCCCGCGACGGCTTTGGCGCGACCGCGCATTACCGGCATTTCGCCGATCTCCACCGCGCGATGCTTGCCGGCGACCGGCGCAGCACCGCGGTCTTTCTCCACGATAACGCGGCGCCTGTGGTGGGCGCCCCGATCGTGCAGCCCGATCTCGCGCGTACCCTCGATGAAATCGCGGGCGCCGGCGCCGAGTGCTTCTATCGCGGCGCCCTGGCCCGCCGCATTGCGGCTGGCTGCGCCGCCGCCGGCGTGCCGGTTGGCGAAGCTGATCTCGACGCCTTCGAGGCCGAGCGTCGGGAGCCGATCAGGATCGACTATCGCGGGCTCACGGTGCTCGAAGCGCCGCCCAACTCGACCGGGTTCACGCTGTTGCAGGAGCTGAAGATCATCGAGAATTTTGATTTACCGGCGATGGGGTTGGGCTCGGCCGACGCGGTTCATGTCATGGTCGAAGCGAAAAAACTCGCCTTCGCCGACCGCGAGCGCTGGGGTGCCGACCCGCGGACGCTAGAGGAAGTCTTTGGCGCCGCGCCGGTCGGTGAATTGCTGTCGGCCGATTATGCAGCGCGCCTCGCCGGGCGCATCGACCTGCGCCACGCCGCGTCCGCCCAGCCGATCCCGGACGCCGCCGGCGACACGACCTATTTCTGTACCGCCGACGGCGCCGGCAACGCGGTCTCCGGGGTCCAGAGCATCAACAGCTCCTGGGGCTCGGGGGTGACCGCCGGCGATACCGGCATCCTGTTGAACAACCGCATGGCGTATTGGCACCTCGACCCGGCTCACCCGAACCACCTGCGGCCGGGGCGGCGGGTGCGCCATACGATGAACCCGCCCTTGGTGCTTAAGGACGGCGCGCTGTGGGCGGTCTTCGGCACCCCTGGCGCCGACAACCAGGTGCAGATCAATCTTCAGGTGTTGACGGCGATGGCCGATTTCGGCCTCGACCCGCAGCAGGCCGCCGAGACGGCGCGCTGGACCTCGAACGTCTCCGGGCAATATGCGAACTATCCGCACGACGGCCCCGACGTCTTGACGATGGAACGTCGCTTTCCTGGCTCGGTTCGGGATGAGCTGGCGCGCCGCGGGCACCCGGTCGATACGGTCGGCGATCTCGAAGGGCCGTGCAGCGTCGAGATCATCCGCTGCGACCCCGCGAGCGGGATGCTGCTCGCCGGCTCCGACCCGCGACGCGACGGCTGGGCGCTCGCGTGGTAGTTGGCGTGGAGAGGAGGCCCCCGATGAAGCGCGTTCTGACCGGCCGGTTCATGCACGAGACCAACACCTTCAGCCGCCAGAAGACCGACATGGCGGTGTGGCGGCGCCGCGACTTCCACCGCGACAACGAGATCCCGGCGGCCTTTCGCGGCACCCGCTCGGCCCTCGGCGCGACCTTCGAGGCGGCCGACAAATACGGCTGGACGCTGATCCACCCGATCTCGGCCAATGCCAACCCGTCGGGCACCGTGACCGATGACGCCTTTGAGCAGATCGCCGGCATGATCCTCGCCGCGGCCGAGCGCCAGAGGCCGATCGACGGCGTGCTTCTGCACCTGCACGGCGCGATGGTGGTCGACTCCTACGAGGACGGCGAGGGCGAACTCTTGGCGCGCCTCAGGCAGAAGCTCGGGCCGGACGTGCCGATCGTCGTCACCCTCGACCTGCACGCCAACGTCACCCGGGCCATGGCCGACAACGCCAGCGCCCTCATCGCCTTCCGCACCTATCCGCATATCGACATGTACGAGCGCGCTTGGCAGGGCGCGGAGTTGCTCGAACGCGCGATGCAGGGCGAGGTGCGCCCGAAGACCATCATCGCGCGGCGTCCGATGCTCTACGGGCTCGACCGCGGCCGCACCCAGAAGGGACCGATGGCCGAGCTGATCGCCCGCGGCGAGGCGCTTGAGGAAGCGGGCGAGGCGCTCGCGGTCAGCATCTGCGCCGGATTCAGCCGGGCGAACATCCACGATGTCGGCCCGTCGGTCACGGTGACGATTGACGCGGCTGGGGACGGCGACAACCCGCGCGGCCAGGCAATCGCCGAGGAGTTCATGGATCACGCCTGGGCGACCCGCGACTATCAGAGCTTTACGCTCTTATCGGTCGCGGAGGCGGTGGCGCGCGCCAGGGAGGGCAAGCCGGGCGACAAGCCGCTCGTCGTCGCCGATTACACCGACAACCCCGGCGGCGGCGGCTATGGCGACGCGACGGCGTTTCTGAAGGGGCTGGCCGAGGCCGGGGTCGAGGGTGTCGCCTTTCATGCGATCTGCGACCCGGAGGCGGTCGAGGCCGGCATCACCGCGGGGCGTGGCGCCAGGACGACGCTGTCGCTTGGCGGCAAGACCGACCCGGCGATGGGCGGCGGGCCGTTGATTTTGACCGGCGAGGTCACCCACCTGACCACCGGCCGGTTCATCGCCTACGGCCCGATGGGCGGCGGGCTCGAGCGCGATTACGGCCCGTCGATGGTATTCCGGGTCGCCGGCATCGACATCATCGTCATCACCAACAACGGCCAGGCGGTCGATCTCGGGCAGTTCACCTCATTGGGCATCGACCCGACCCGTTACACCACGGTCGCGGTCAAATCGATGCAGCATTTCCGCGCCGCCTTCGAGCCGATCGCGCGCGAGGTGATCCTGGTCGACACCGGGGCCTTATGCTCCGAGATCAACACGCCGGAATTGTTCGACAAGGTGCGCCGCCCGATCTGGCCGCTCGACGAAATCGCATAGCACCCGCGCGCCGCTGACGGCTTGGTTTGATGAGAGCGGGGCCCCTATTAAGGCGCATATGCGCCTAAAGGGTGATCGGCCGCGCGATGCGCCATCTGAAATCCTGGTCATTGCCGATCACCGCCGCCCTGATCCTGCTGGTCACAATGGGAGGTCGCCAGACAATCGGCCTCTTCGTCGCGCCGCTCGACCATGCCACCGGCCTCGGCATCGTGTCGATCAGCCTGGCGATTGCGGTCGGCCAGCTTGTCTGGGGCCTTGCGCAGCCGGTGTTCGGCGCCGTCGCCGACCGCTTCGGCCCCGCCCGGGTCATCGCGGTCGGCGGGTTGTTGCTGGCCGCCGGATTGGGGTTGACGCCGTTTGTGCGTTCCGAATGGGCGCTGGTTGGGACGCTCGGGATCGTCTCGGCATTCGGGGCCGGCGCCGGCAGCCTGTCGATCCTCATCGGGGCGGTGGCCCAGCGCGTCGCGCCGGAACGGCGCTCATTCACCGCCGGATTCATCAACGCCGGCGGTTCGCTCGGGCAGTTCGTGTTCGCGCCGCTGGTTGAGATCGTCATCGCAGGCTTCGGCTGGGTAACCGCGATGCTGGCGCTGGCGGCGGCAATGCTGACCACCTTGCCGCTTGCCCTGCCGATGCGACGGCGCGAGCCCGCCGCCGCGCGCGCAACCGCGATCGATCCCGGCGCCGGGCTGTGGCGCCAGCTCGCCGCGGCGGCACGCGAGCCGAGCTATTGGTGGCTGAATCTCGGCTTTTTTACCTGCGGCTTCCACGTTGCATTTCTGGTCACCCACCTGCCGGGCGAAGTCCGGCTTTGCGGCTTGTCTCCGTCGATCGCAGCGCATTCGCTGGCGATCATCGGGCTGGCCAATGTCGCCGGCAGCCTCGGCGTCGGCTGGCTTGGCGCGCGGTACCGGATGAAGCACCTGCTGTTCTGGATCTACCTGCTGCGGGCGACCGCCGTGCTCTGCTACATGGCGGCGCCGAAAACCGCCGCGACGTTCTATGTCTTTGCCACCGCGCTAGGCTTGACTTGGCTGGCGACCCTGCCGCCGACCGCCGGCATCATCGGCAAGCTGTTCGGGGTGCGCTACCTGTCGACGCTAATCGGGGTTAGCCTCGCCACCCATCAGCTCGGCGGCTTCTACGGCGCCTGGCTGGCCGGCCTCGCGGTCGCGCATTTCGGCGACTACACCTTGATGTGGTATGCCGATGCGCTGCTGGCGACGCTCGCCGCGCTCGCGAATCTGCCGATCCGCGAGGCGCGGTTGGCGCCGGCGGCAGCCCTCGCCTAGCGGGACCAGACTGTCGTCACCGAAGATCGGTGGCGCTTGGCGGCTCCGCTATCCGCGTGGCCAATCCATGCGGATCGGGTCCTTGCCGTCCCAGCCGAGCGCGGCCTCGCGCACCTGATCGAAGATGCGCATACGGGTTGGCGTCGCTTCCGCCATCTCGACGACCGTGCCGGGGTGGCCCTCGTTGAGGAAATAGATGAACGGGCCGCGCGGGGTGTCGCCCTCCTGGCCGATCTGCCAGCCGGTCGCCAAGGCGCGCTCGCGGATCTCGTGATAGTTGACCGGCCAGCTCGACCAGTGCTGCATCCCCTCATGGCCGGCGGCGAGGAAATCTCGGTAGAGACTGAGGGATTGGCAGCGCTGCTGGATCAATTCGAGCTGCACGTCGCCCGAATTGGCGAGCGCGATCGAGACCCTGAGGTCGTAGGCGCGGCCCTTGTAGCGGAACTCGTCCATCGGCAACTGCTCGGCGTAGAACCAGGGTCCCACGCCGCACACCTCGACCCAATGGCGCATCGCCTTGTCGATGTCGCGCACGACGATCCCGACCTGACGCATCGGTCCAAACAGGCGGCTCACCGCTTCCTCCCTGGCGTTTTGGCGGTCATTTTCCCGGTGCGGCGGGCGGCGCCGCCGGTCCGGCGCGCTTGGCGCCGAACAGCGCGGTAAAATCCAGCAGATCGGAGGGTATCGCCACCAAATTCGCCGGCAATCCCTTTGTCGCCAAACCCTGCCCAAGCCCCTCCTTGATCCTGACGTCAGCCAATGCCTCGAGTGTCTTCAGGACCGGCCCGACGGTATCGGCGGTGTATTTGTCATTGATTGCTTTCTGCACGGCTTCGTCGAAGGAGAACGTGTCGGCCCAGCCGATGTAATCGAGCGTGATGCCGCGCTCCGCGAGAAACGCCGTCATGGCCGTCGCTACGTTCTTCATGATGGCGCCGGACTGCTTGTTATCGTCGTTGAGCGCGCGGGCGCTGATTTCCTGGCAGACCAGGCTGAGGACCTCGCCGCGCCCGACCTTGTCCATCACGTCGGCGACGCTGCGTGCGTCGTAAACCGAGGTGAAGACGATTGCGGGTTCGGTTGGGTTGCCCTTGGGCGGTATGGTGCCAAAATAGTAAAGATATCGCGCCGCGTCCTCCTCGCGCACTGAGACGCCGATCGAGACCCCGGCCGTGACGTTGAGACCCTCCGAGCTCTGGCACGGCATGCCCTCGTTGCGATTCGAGGTGCCGCGGTTAGGCGCCGTCACCCATTCGCGGTTGTAGGGGGTGCGGTCGACGATGATTACCCGCGCCGATGGGACGTAATAATCGGACCAGGCGCCCGAACCGCTCAGCTTGACGTGCGGGATGACCACGCGCTTGGCGGCGACCTTGTTCGCCTTCAGATAGTCGAGCGACATGAACTGCGCTTGGTTGTCTTTGTTGGCGCCGGCATCGGGGATCACAAAGGCCGATTGGTTCGGCAGGATGTAGATCGCCTCGGTGTAGTCATTCTTGTCGTAATAGGCCCAGGCCTGCGGGGCGGCGGCGATCAGCGCCAGCACTACCACCGCGGTGCGCCCCGCACTCAGCCAGCGCCTCATCGGCACCCACCAGATCGCGACCAGGACCAGCAGTAGCACCAGAAACGGAATGCCGATATTGCCGAAGAATCGCATCCCCCACTGTGAGGTGATATAGGCGGTATCGCTGTTGTCGAGCTGCTTGACCGCGGCGTCTCCCGAGAGAATCGTACTTACCGGATTAAGCAGAAAGTTGATCCAGCCGTAGAGCAGGACGGCGGCCACCGTGGCGATGCCACGGCCCACGAGTGCGTTCATTTCCCCCTCTCCCTGTCGCTAGCAGCAATTTGGTTCAGCTTGCCGCGTCTTGGTTAACGAATCGTGGCCGAGGGCCAGCCAGCGAAATCACGCCACCCGGCGGGCGTGCCATTCGCCGCTGCCGAACTGGCTCCGGTTGACGATGCCCGCATTCTGGTCGCTGGCGGCGCCGAGCGCGACGGTGCCCCCCATCGCCCCGTCCGCGACCGTGCCTTCGAAGCGGTAGGACAGGTTGCTCGCCTCATAGCGGTCGCCGAAGCTGAAGCGGATCAGACCGGCCTCCAGCATGCCGCTGACCGGCCCCTCGAATTGCGCCGATTTCTGATATCCGGCCAGCTCATTGCCGCGCTGTTCGAGCGCGAGGCGGTGGCTGCGCGCGCCGTGCAGGAAATCGACCCGCAGCTCCCACTCACCGGCGACCGCCGGCGCCGGCTGCCGCGCCGCGGGCGGCTGGTTGGTCAGCGACGCCCGCAGCACGCCGGCCACGGCGTCGCCGACCTGGGCCGCCTCGCCGGGCTCCAACTGGAAGGGGTCGACCGCGATCGAATTCTCGGTCACCGAGTTGTCATCGAACATGACCCGCGGTTCGCCGTCGAGCGTTGCCTGGCGCAACGCCAGGCCATCGAGCGGGAAGCGGGCGCGGTCCCAGACGATCTTGAGCCGCGGCACCCGGTCGACGCCCTCGGGCGCGACGATCTCGCCGCGCACTCCAGGGAGCTGTGCCAGCCGGTCGGCGATGACCCGGCAATCCTCGTCCCATTTGCGCTCCTCGGCAGCGAGGTCGCGCTCCCCGAACCAGTATTCGAGCGCGGTGATGACGCCGATGATGTCCTCCTTCGATACCTTCATCGGCCGGCCCAGCGCCTGATGCGGTGAGCCGTTGCGCCAGGCTGCCTCGACCAGGCGCTTGTTGCCGAGCAAGAGCCCGCTCGTCTGCGGCCCGCGCAGGAATTTGCCGCCGCTGTAGATGACGAGGTCGGCGCCGCGATGGAGCCACGGGCTCGGCCGCTCGATATGCTCGGAGGCGGCGTCGACCATGATCGGGATCTGGCGCGGCTTGGCGACCGCGGCGATCTCCTCGAGCCGCACGCCCGAGAGGTGCTCTGACTTGCCGAGCAGCACAATCAGCGCGACCGGCTCTTCGAGCGCCCGGTCGAGCTCGGCGCGGCTGTCGATCTCGACGATATGGCAGCCGATCATCCTGACCGCCTGGTCATAGGCGAAGCGCTGCTGCTTCGGGATGATGACGCGGTTGACCATGCCGTCGGTAAAGGGCAGCCGCAGCATCCGCGCCGGGTCGTTGCCGGCGACGCAGGCGGCAGTGCCGAGCGCGACGGCCGCGGCGCTGCCGCAGGTCACGATCCCCCTTCGGCGCCGGTCAATTCGGCGATGCGCCGGCCGGCGCCTTCCATCAGCTCGTCGAGGTTGACGAACTGGCGCGAGGCGGCGTCGATCGCCGCGCGCACCTGCGGCAGCATCAGGCTGCCGCCGTGCATCGTGCGCACGCTGCAGCAATTGATGAACGGGCGCACGCCGAGCGCGAGATAGGGGTTCGCGTTGTTCGTGGTCATGTCATCTCCAACCGGCTGGAAGCCGCATTATACCAGCGCGCATGCCATTTTGTTGATCGGTACGCGCCGCGCGCCCATGTCCTGCGCATGAGCCGGATTATTCAGCCCGAGGCAGCGCTGGTGTTGTTTTCCGGCGGGCAGGATTCGACGACCTGCCTCGCCTGGGCGCTCGCGCGCTTCGCTTCGGTCGAGACGATCGGGTTTGATTATCGCCAGCGGCATCGCGTCGAGCTCGATTGCCGGGCGCGAATCGCCGAGCGTCTGAGGCGCGACTTCCCGCAATGGGGCGAGAGGCTCGGGCCCGATCATCTGATCGATCTCGCCGTGCTCGGGCAGATCAGCGACACCGCGCTGACCCGCGACAACGCGATCCAGTTCGCCGAGAGTGGGTTGCCCAACACCTTTGTTCCGGGCCGCAACCTGTTGTTCTTCACCTTTGCCGCGGCCACCGGCTATCGCCGCGGGCTCCGGCATCTGGTCGGCGGCATGTGCGAGACCGATTATTCGGGCTATCCCGACTGCCGCGACGACACGCTGAAGGCATTGCAGGCAACCCTCACGCTCGGCATGGACCATCGCCTCGTCATCCACACCCCGCTGATGTGGCGCGACAAGCGGGCGACCTGGGCGCTCGCTCGCGACTTGGGGGGCGCCCCGCTCGTCGAGTTGATCCGCGAGGAGACGCACAGCTGTTACCACGGCGATCGCAGCCATCGCCACGCCTGGGGTTATGGCTGCGGCACCTGCCCGGCCTGCGAATTGCGCCGCAACGGCTGGGAGGCGCTTATCGCCAATCCTTAGGATGCCTGCCGTGGTTCGCCGCTTCAAATTACCGCCAGCACCTTCTCCGGCGGGCGGCCGAGCGCCGCCTTGCCGCCCGAGACGACGATCGGCCGCTCGACTAGAATCGGGTTTTTGACCATCGCGGCGATCAGCGCCTCCTCGGAGAGTTTGCCCGGGTCGATTCCGAGCGCGGCCGCTTCCTTTTTGCGCACCAGCGCCTTGGCCGGCATTTTCAGCTGCCCGAGCAACGTCTTCAGCTGGGCGGCGGTGTAGGGAGTCTTGAGGTATTCGACGATCTCGGGCTCGATCCCCCTCTGCCGCAACAGGGCAAGCGTATTGCGCGAGGTGTTGCAGCGCGGGTTATGGTAGATGCGGACCGGCATGGCCTTCCCCTTCGAATGATTGCCCCCAAACGGGGTAGCCTCGGGCGATTCGGAATGCAAGGGCCGCCGGCTACGCGCCGGCGGCAAAGCTGGGCGCGACCTCGACCATGAAGCGCGCCATCTCGTCCTTGACCTGGGGGTGCGGCTTCAGCCCGACATTGACGTAGAGGATCACTTCGGCCACGCCGGCCGCCTCGACCTTTTTGAGCGTGTCGGTGATCTGCGCCGATGAACCGAGCAGCACCGAATTCTCGCTCAGATCCTCGGGCCTGACCTTGGTCAGCCGGTCGACGATCTCGATAAAATAGCGATAGCTCGGCGGCGCCGTCCTGGGGTCGCCGGGAAAGGCGGCGGTGGCGCATTCCTTGTAATAGCGGATCTGGCGGGCGCGGGCCGCTTCCTCTTCGGCCGGCGAGTCGGCGAAATGCAGGAAATAGCTGCACATGAGGCGCCCGCCGGGCTTCCCGTGGCGGGCGCAGGTCTCGTCATAGAGATCCCGCACCTGGCGCAGCCCGCCAAAGGTCATCGCCGCGGCGAACGGCGCGACGATCAGGTTGCAGCCAAGCCGCCCGGCCAGCTCGATCGAGGGCCGCGAGAACGAGGCGACATAGGAGGGGATCGGCCGCTGCACCGGGCGCGGCGTGATCGCGACATCGTCGAACTGGTAATGCTTGCCGTGATGCGAGATCGGCGCGTCCTCGGCCCACAACCGGCGGACGATCTCCATGCCTTCCTCGAAAATCGCCTGGTTGTCCTCGAACGAGACGCGGAACGGGTCGTATTCGCGCCGGTCATAGCCGCGCCCTGCGGCGAAATCGACGCGTCCGCCGGAGAGCAGGTCGAGCGTCGCCCATTGCTCGGCGACCCGGATCGGGTGGTGCAGCGGCAACACGGTTACCGCCGGCGCGAGGCGGATGCGCGTGGTCTTCGCCGCGACCTGCGCCAGCACCAGATCGGGGCAGGACAGGACGCCGAGCGACGAAAAATGATGCTCGCCGATCCACGCCGAATGGAGCCCGACCTCCTCGGCATAAAGCGCCTCGTCGAGGATGTCGGCGACGAGCTCGTTGGCGCTGCGCCGGTTGTCGACGTAATGGTTGTCAGAGAGCGTGAAATAGCCGAATTGCATCCGAATCCTCTCAGCGGAAATAATCGTTGTTGCTTCTGTATCAGCTATCGGCTGATTAGTAGCAGGTAATCAGCGCTCCGACTTATTTCATTTTTTCGCGAGCGCCTCAACTCGAGCGGGTACACCCAGGAAATTGAGACTTGGTCGTTGGCCTAGCCGCCGAACGTATACAAGTCGAATATGACGGTTCCCATCCCTCAAGCTCTTGTAGATAGCCAATACGCTCTTTCGCTTCTGCAAAGCTATTGCTCTGCTCAAAAAGACCAATGACAACCTCATTCATTCTGCGCTGCGTTTGTTTATTCCGTCTGAAGGCATCAAATATCTCTTTCGCGAGCGCCGAAGACTGTTTTCCGTTCCCGTTAAATGCCTGGAAGCGTCCGATAAACCCGTAGGGGTCTTGGCGCAAGCGTACGGTAAAAACCGGGACGCCACGACCCATAGCAAAGCCAATTTTCTGATCAGTCCAGTTGCTTACGTGAAAGCCGGGGTGAAGAAGCCCGACAAGGCCCTCGCAGGTCGCCAGTGCAGTTTCGATTTCACGCTGCCATTCCGCAGTTGGCTCGATGTCGTTGTGCGCAACAAAGCATGAGATGCCAAATCGGAAGAACGCCTGTTGGAGATCAGCGGCAAAATCCCGGTGCGCAGCGAGATGTGTAACAAATACACGAAGCATATCCTTACGCCAAAATGAAGGTGATATCCCTGGTGGTTTTGCTTCTCAAAATAAAGACCGACATGCTCCGCTAGATCGACTAACGGTCCATCTTTTCCATCCTTAATCATCTGAAGCAGGTAGTCAGTCTTCGAACCGTCCCACCGATCCGCAGTAGGGAATCCAAATTGGTCAAGTGATAAGTCGATAAGCGTCCACTCCTCGACTTCAAGCGCGTTAGCAATCCCTTTAATAAGTCAATTCTTTGAGATGGCGTAAGCGGCACTGTAGGAGTCTTTCAGAAAGCGCCTTGGTGCGGTCAGCAATCGGCGCCAGAGCAATTTGATCTAAACTAGATATTAGTCGCTGCGCTGTTAACCGGAAGCGCCTATTCGATCAGCTGTTCCGCGAAGGTCGGCCTTCCGAGCCAGCGGTCCAGTCGGAGCGCAATAATGCCGCCACCACGCAAGTAATTGGCCTATTTCCACAACTCGCGGCTCGCGAGGCGCGCGCCGTCGGCCAGGGCGGCGAGCTTGACCCAGACGACGCTGGGATGCACCTCGCAGGTTGCAGCGAAGCTGGCGAAGCCGCAATCCGCGCCGGCGATGACGTTCTCCTTCCCGACCGCGCTCGCGAAGCGGGCGATGCGCTGAGCGATCACCTCGGGATGCTCGACGATGTTCGAGGAATGGGTGATGACGCCCGGGATCAGCGATTTACCCTCGGGCAGTTTCAGGCCCTCCCATACCTGCCACTCATGCTCGTGGCGCGGGTTGCCGGCCTCGAACGAATAAGCTCCGGCGTTGATCCGCAGCATGATGTCGACGATGTGCTTCAGCTCCATGTCGTGGACGCGCGGCCCGATATTGATGCTGTAGCAGGTGTGGTAGCGGATCTTGTCCTCGGGCAACCCGCGCAGCGCGTGGTTGAGGGCATCAACCCGGGTCATCGCCCATTTGCGGCAATCCTCGACGCTGGCTTCCGGGTGCATCACGTAATAGGAGGCGAGGAGCGGGTCGTCGACCTGGAGCACGAGCCCGGCATCGATGATCGCGCGGTATTCCACGCTGAGCGCGTCGGCCAGCGCGTAGAGGTATTCCTCCTCGCTCTTGTAGTGCTCGTTGCGGTCCCAGTTGAGGAGGTTGGCGGGCGACACCGCCGGCATAAAGGCCTCCTCGTGGCGCACCCCGGCGAGCGCGGCTTTGAGGGTGGCGATGTCCTGCTGCAAGGGGGCCATGCCTTTGTAGGAAACGGGGCCGGTGCACACCCAGCGGGTGCGGCCGGTCTGTCCGGCGGTGCCCGGCATACCCGCCGCCCAGGCGTAGAACTCCGGAAAAGCCTGGTATTCGCGCGAGGTGCCCCAGTAATTGGCGCTTTCGGCGGTCTTGCTCGGTTCGATCCCGGCGAGCCGCTCGTTGACATAGGGGATGAACCCGATACGGCCCATCTCGCCATCGGCCATGATGTCGATGCCGGCCTCGCCCTGGCGCTTGACGACCTCGGCGACCGCGCTCTTGACGCGCCCGGCGAACGCCCTCTCGTCGACGCTCTCGCCCTGCTGCTTCTTCAGGATCAGCGCCCGCAGATCGTCGGGCCGCGGCAGGCTGCCGACATGGGTCGTCAGGATGCGTTGGGTGCTGCGCTTCATGGCGTCCTCCCGGGAGTTTGCGGCAGCCTACCGGATTCAATCACCGCAGTCCCGGCGAAAGCCGCGACCCACGTTGCCGCTGTCGGGGACGCGGATCAGTGGTCCCGGCTCTCGCCGGGACTGCGGTGCTTGTTGACCAGCGTGGCAAGCGTCTCGGCTGAAGTCGCGGGATGATTGAGATCACCGAAGCGGGCGACGCCGACGACATCGAAATCGTGCGGCACCTCTTTCGGGCCTATGCCGACGGATTGCCGTTCAGCCTCGACTTCCAGGATTTTGCCGCTGAGCTTGCCGGGTTGCCGGCGCCATACACTCCCCCGGCGGGGTGCCTGTTGCTCGCCCGCGCGGATGCCGCGCCGATCGGCGTGGTGGCACTGAAGCCGCTCGCCGCCGGCATTGCCGAGATCAAGCGGCTCTATGTCGTACCGGTGGCGCGCGGCGCCGGGATTGGCCGGCGGCTGGCCGAGCACGCGATTGCGGAGGCTCATGCCAAGGGCTATGAGCGGGTCCGGCTAGACACGCACCGGCCGAGCATGAGTGCGGCGATCGCGCTCTATCGGCGGCTCGGCTTTGTCGAGATTGCGCCCTATGGCCCCGATCTCGGCGGACAGATCGCCTTTTTCGAAAAGCGTCTGTGGCAATAAGAAACAGCAACACCGGCGAACGCCGGGGCCCCATCTCGCAGCCGTCTCCGGCCCGGATGAGCGGGTCCCGGCTTTCGCCGGGACTGCGATATTTGTTTTCGCGCTATGCTCGCGGTCCTTTTGCGGAGTGCCTCCGATGCGCCTGTTGATCGCGATGATGAAGCACGAGACCAATACCTTCTCGCCGGTGCCGACACCGCTCGCGCGCTTTGGCCCAAGCTCTTCGGATAGAACTGGGCCGGGGCCGCTTTACGGCGAGGCGGCGGTCGAGGCCTATCGCGGCACCGGCTCGGGGCTCGGCGCCTATCTCGACCTCGCCCTGCGCGAGGGGGCCGAGATCGTGCTGCCGATTGCGGCCGGCGCGCCGCCCAGCCGCCCGGTCGAGGACGCGGCCTATGAACACATCGCCTGCGTGATCTGCGACGCCGTCGCCAAGGGCGGCTTTGACGGGATCATGCTCGACCTGCATGGCGCGATGGTCACCGAAAGCCTCGAGGACGGCGAGGGCGAGCTGTTGCGCCGCATCCGGGCGATCGACCCCGTGACGCCGATCGCGGTCGCCTACGACATGCACGCCAACCTCTACGGGGCGATGATCGCCAACGCGACGGTTGTCGCCGGCTATCGTACCTATCCGCACATCGACATCTACGACACCGCCCATCGCGCCGGCGAGATCCTGCTTCGGGCGATGCGGGGCGAGGTGCGTCCGGTGATGGCATGGGGCAATGTGCCGATGCTGCCGCATGTCATGCGCCAGGGATCGGACGACCACCCGAACCGCGAATTGCAGGCCCGCGTTGCCGCGATGACCGCCCCAGGGGCTAATGGGGGGGCGCTGGCCGCCAGCCTCTTTACCGGCTTTCCGCATGCCGATATCGCGAATGCCGGTCTCTCCGCGGTCGTGGTGACCGACGGCGACCGGGCGCTCGCCGAGCGGCTGCGCGACGAATTGCTCGACCGCGCCTGGAACAAGCGCGAAGCGTTTGTCTACCGGCTGGAGCCGCTCGCTGCGTCGCTGGCGCGCGCCGGGGCAATTGAGCCGCCAAAGCCCGGCGAGGGGCCGATCGTATTGCTCGACCATTACGACAATTGCGCCTCGGGCGGCACGATGGACACGACGGCCGTGCTCGTCGCGATCCTCCGCGCGGGGCTCGACAATGTCGCGGCCTTCGCGATCTACGACCCGGTCGCGGTAGAGCAGGCGATCGCCGCCGGGATCGGCGCCGAGGTCGCGCTGGCGATCGGCGGCAGAATGGCGATGCCACAGATCCCCGGCGAGAGCCGGCCCGTGACCGTCACCGGGACGGTCAAGACGATCGCCAACGGCCGTTTCCGCAACAAGGGGCCGATGGGGCGCGGCGTCTTGACCGATATGGGGCCGAGCGTCGTCATCGACACCGGCAAGGTCGAGATCGCGGTGATCTCGCGGCACGTCGAGCCCAGCGACCTCAACTGCTTCTACGCGCTCGGGATCGACCCGATGCAGAAACGCTATCTGATGTTGAAGAGCCGCATTCACTGGCGCGCCGGGCTCGGCAGCGTAGCCAAGGCGGTCATTGAATGCGCCGGAATGGGGGTGTGCACCTCGGATTACAGCCAGCTTTCGTTCACCAAGGTGCGCCGCCCGATCTACCCCCTCGACCTGCCGAACCGTTGACCTTAGGTTAGGGCCCTTGCGGTTCGGCGAGCGGCGTCCCCTTTTTCGTCATCCCCGGGCTTGACCCGGGGATCCATGGATGGCCGGGTCAAGCCCGGCCATGGCGATTGAAGTGGTGAGCCGCCTCACCAAATCCGCTGCGATTCACATGCGATTGTCGCGAGTGAGGAGTGACCCTGATGGACGGCACGACTGAACTGCTCGAGAGCGACCGGCGCTTTCTGGTTCACCCGCTGCACCACCCCGAAGAACACAAGGCGCCGCTCCTGGTCGAAGAGGGCAGGGGGGCGATGCTTCACCTCGGCGACGGGCGCCAGGTAATCGACGGCCTGGCCGGGCTGTGGAACGTCAATGTCGGGCATGGCCGCGGCGAATTGGCCGATGCCGCCGCGGGCCAGATGCGCAAGATCGCCTATGCCTCGGCCTATGTCGGGATGACCAACGCGCCCGCCGTCAGGCTCGCCGAAAAGATCGTCAGCCATGCCTATCCGAGCAGCTCCGCGGTCTATTACACGACCGCGGGGGCCGAATCGAACGAGTCGGCGTTCAAGACCGCGCGCTATTTCTGGAAGGTCCAAGGCAAGCCGAACAAGACCAAGATCATCTCGCGCACCCACGCCTATCACGGCGTCACGATGGCGGCGATGAGCGCCACCGGCATGGCGATCTATCAGAAGATGTTCGGCCCGCTCGTGCCGGGGTTTATCCAGGTCGCGCCGCCCTATGCCTACCGCTGGCAGGGCAACGAGGAGCCGGGGGTGGGCGCGGCCGACGCGGTCGAGAAGGCGATCCAGGCCGAGGGCGCCGACACGGTGGCGGCGGTAATCTGCGAGCCGGTGATGGGGGCGGGCGGGGTCATCGTCCCGCCCGAAACCTATTTCCCGCGGCTGCGCGAGATCTGCGACCGCTACGAGGTGTTGCTGATCGCCGACGAGGTCATCACCGGGTTTGGCCGCACCGGGCGCTGGTTTGCGCTCGGGCACTGGGGGGTCGAGCCCGACATCGTCTCGTTCGCCAAGGGGGTGACCAGCGGCTATCTGCCGTTGGGCGGGATCATCCTGTCGGAGCGCGTGCACCAGGCCATCCTTTCGGCGCCAATGGACCAGCGCTACATGCACGCGGCGACCTATAGCGGCCACCCCGTGTGCTGCGCGGTCGGTCTGCGCAACGTCCAGATCATCGAGGACGAGAACCTCGTCGACCGCTCGGCGACGATGGGAAAGCGCCTCTTCGCCGCGCTCGAAGAGCTCTACAACCTGCCGAATGTCGGCGAGGTGCGCGGGCTCGGCATGATGTGCGGCATCGAGTTGGTCGCCGACAAGAGCACCAAGGCGCCGGCATTGGGCCTCGGCGTCAAGGTCTCGCGCGAGGCGATGGCGCGCGGGCTTCTGGTGCGGGCGCGGCCGGGCAGCGCCGACCCCCAGATGGGCGACACGCTGTGCCTGTCGCCGCCGCTCTCGACCCCGGAGGAGATCCTCGACAAGATCCCGCAGATCATCCGCGAGTCGATCATCGCCGCGACGAAATAAGATTTTCACAATGAGGCAGTGAGACGGTGAGGATGCCGTATTTACTCACCGCCTCATTGTCTCACTGGTGAAAATAATGCCCACCCGCACGATCGGCATCGTCATCGACGGCGCGACCGGCCGGCTCGGCACCACGCAGCATCTGCGGGCTTTGCTCGCTATCGCCGGCGAGGGCGGGTTGCCGCTGGCCAATGGCGACCACCTCGTGCCGCAGCCGGTGCTGCTCGGACGCAATGGGGAAAAGCTCGCGGCATTGGCCGGGGAAAGCGGCGGTTTGCGCTGGAGCACCGATCGCGATGCCTGCTTCGCCGATCCGGCGGTCGAGATCTATTTCGACGCCAGCGCGACCGGCGGGCGGCCCGAGCGCGCCCGCGCTGCTTTCGCCGCAGGCAAGCACGTCTATCTCGAAAAGCCAATCGCCCAGAGCCTCGACGACGCGCTGTCGCTGGCCCGCGCCGCCGAGCAGGCCGGCAAGAAGGGTGGCGTCGTCCAGGACAAGTTGTTTCTGCCCGGACTCAAAAAGCTGCGCAAGCTTTACGAGGCGCAGTTTTTCGGCCGGGTGCTGTCGGTCCGCCTCGATTTCGGCTGGTGGGTGTTCGACGGCGAATTCACCCCGGCGCAGCGGCCGAGCTGGAACTACCAAAAGGCCGGCGGCGGCGGGCTGGTCCTCGATATGTTCGCACATTGGCGCTACATCTTCGACCGGCTGCTCGGGCCCATAACCGCAGTCTCGTGCCGCCACATGACCGCGCTGCCGACGCGGCGCGACGAGAGCGGCCGCCACTACGAGGTCGATGTCGAAGACCACGCCTTTGCGATCTTCGAGCTGGAGGGCGGCGCCCTGGCGCAGATCGGCTCGTCCTGGGCGAATCGGGTCAAACGCGACGACCTCTTGCAGATCCAGGTCGATGGAACGCTGGGCTCGGCGGTCGCCGGACTCCATCGCTGCTTTATTCAACCATCGATTGCAACGCCGAAGCCATTTTTCAGCCCCGAGCAGCCGCAGCAGATGGTGTTCGACGAACAGTGGCAGGAAATGCCGGAGTTGGAGCCGTTCGAGAACGGCTATCGCGCCGGGTGGGAACTTTTTCTGCGCCATGTCGCCGAGGACGCGCCGTTTCCGGCGCCGCTCATCGAAGGCGCCAAGAGCGTCCAGCTCGCCGAGGCCTGCTACCAGAGCCACCGCGAGCGACGCTGGGTCGAATTGCCGGCGCTTCGGTTGTAGGGCCGCGCCCGCCTGCTATAGTGCGGGAAAGCCAAAACCGCGAGATTTGGGAGATCGCCGTGACGACGACCGCCTCAGCCACGCGCCGCCGCATCCTGCAAGCCGCCGGCGCCGCCGGCATCCTCTCGCTTACCAAGGCGCCGACCTTTGCCCAGGCGGCCCCGAAAAAGCTGATCTTCGCGCATGTGACGCCGCCGCCCGAATCCTCGGCCGTCGCGTTCGAGGCGATGGCGAAGGAGATCACCGAGCGCTCAAAGGGCGAACTGGTCATGGAGTTCCATGGCGGCACCCTCTTGACCAAGGAATTGGAAATCATCAATGCGGTCAAGGCCGGCAACATCGCGATGGGCGATCCCGGTGGGGCCGCGGCGACCGTGTTCCCGGAAATGAGCGTGTTCCTGGTCCCCTATCTGGTCGGCAGCTACGACCAAGCCTACCGCATGTTCAACGGTCAGATTGGCGAGCGGCTCGACACGAACATTCAGGAGAAATACAAGCTCAAGGTCCTGTTCTTCTACGATTACGGCTTCCGGCATTTCTGGAACAGCAAGCGGCCGATCGCCGAGCCCAAGGATCTGCGCGGGCTGAAGATGCGGGTGCAGCCGGCCAAGGTGTTCGCCGACACGATCAACGGCTTGGGCGGCGTCGCGGTGCCGATGGCGTGGGGCGAAGTCATCCCGGCGGCGCAGTCGGGGGTTATCGACGGCGCCGATCTGCCGATCGTCAACATCCTCGCGTTGAAGGCCTATGAGGTATCGAAATACTGCTCGATGACCTATCACAATTACGGCCCGACGGCGGCCGTGATGAACCTCGATATCTGGAACGGCCTGAGCGAGCCGCAGAAAAAGCTGTTCCAGGAGGCCTGCCACACCGCGCAGGCCACGGTGCGGCAGCTGACCGAGAGCGTCGACAATCTGGCCAAGGCGAAGGAGTTGTTGGAACCCAAGGGGATGGCGGTCAACGCCGCCGATGTCGCGGCCTTCCGCAAGGTCGCGGAGGAGAAGGTCTGGCCGGCCTACAAATCGCAGTTCCCCGAGATATGGGAAGAAATCGTCGCCACCAAGGTGTGAGCGGGTCGCCGTGACCCGGCCTGCCCGAGAAGCCCTCCCCCATCAAAGGGGGAGGGGGACATGACCGCCCCCGCAATTGCCAAAGACAGTGCCCGCCAACGATGGCGGGTGCGCGACGTCGTTTTATTGGCGCCGAAGATCGTCCTGACTGCGCTGTTGGCTTTGGCGATCGGCGACATGATCTTCGGCGTCTTTATGCGCTACGTCGTGACCGCGATCACCGACCGGCTCGATCTTGACCCGTTCAATTTCTTCTTTGTCGAGGAAGTCGGCGAGTACACGCTCGCCTGGCTCACGATGGTCGGCGCCGGGATCGGGATCGCCGAACATGCCCATTTCACGCTGCGCGTGCTGACCCATCGCCTGCCGCGGCTGGCGCAGCGGGCGATCCACCTGGCGACGCATCTCCTGATCGCCGGCTTTGGTGCGCTGACCCTCTGGTACGGCATTCAGCTGGCGATCGTGAACAGCCTGCTGACCTCGCCGGCCCTGGAGATCAATCTCGCCTGGCTCTACGCCGCGCCCGCGGTCGGCGGCGCTCTGATCATCCTTTACAGCCTCGCGGCCATCTTCGAGCCGCCACCGGACTTCGATCCCGACAGCTTCGATAAAGCCCAAATCGCAGCCGCCGGGGACGATTGACCCATGATGCTCGCGGCCACCGGCATCGTGTTTGTCGTCCTCGTCGCGTTCTCGGTGCCGATCGTCTTCGCGCTCGGGACGGCGGCGGTGATGGGGCTGGTGCTCGGCGGCAACTCGCTCGAAATGCTTGCGTCCAGCCTTGTCGGCGCGTCGCAGAACTGGGTCCTGCTGGCGATCCCGAGCTTTATCTTCGCCGGCACGGTGATGGAGCGCTGCGGCATGTCAACCGCGCTGGTCGACCTGGCGCGGGCGCTGGTCGGCTGGCTGCGCGGCGGCCTCGGCATGTCGGTGATCGTCGTCTCCTATTTCTTTTCCGACATCTGCGGCTCGAAGATGGCCGAGGTCTCGGCGCTCGGCGCGACCTTGATGCCGCCCTTGCGCCGCGCCGGCTACCGCCCCGAGGACGGCGCCTCGCTGATCGCCGCGGGCACCGCGATGGGGATGCTGGTGCCGCCGGCGATCTTCATGATCGTCATCGGCGAGGTCACCAACACCTCGGTCGTGGCGCTGTTTCTCGCCGGATTTGTGCCGGCGGCGGTGATCGGGGTGTGCCTGTGCACGCTGGTGGCGATCCAGGCGCATCTGTTGGGCTGGCCCAAGGACACCCGGCCGAGCCTGACCTTCCTGCTGCACGCGCTGCGCGAGGCGGCGGTGCCAATGGTGATCCCGCTGGTGATCCTCGGCGGGTTCTATCTCGGCGCCTTCACCGCGACAGAGGCCGGGGCGATCGTCGCGCTTTACGCGCTGCTCGCGGCCCGGCTGTATTACCGCAATCTCAGTTGGATGCAGATCCTCCACATCGGCTACGACAGCGCGGTGTTGACCGCGGTCGTCGTCTTCCTGCTTGCGGTGGCGACGATCTTTCAATATTTGATGGGCGTGACCGGCGTGCCGCTCTTGCTCGGCGAGCTCCTGCGGCCGCTCGAAGGGGCGCACTGGCTGTTCCTCGTCGGGGTGGCGCTGATCACGATGGTGTTCGGGATGGTGCTCGAGGGGCTGCCGGCCGCGGTGGTGCTGATCCCGGTGGTGTTCCCGATCGCGACCCGGCTTGGCATCAACCCCATTCATTTCGATATCGTGCAGACCGCGGCGGTCGGGATCGGCCTGTTCCTGCCGCCGATGGGGGTCGGCCTCTTGATGGCGCTGCGCTTCGCCGAGGTGTCGGTAGGACAGCACGCGAAGGGCTATTGGCCCTATGTGCTGGCCCTCCTGATCGGGCTGATGCTGATCATCTGCCTGCCCGAACTGAGCCTGGCGATCCCGCGCAGCGCCGGTTTCGTGCGCTGACCGTGCGGACCGCGGGCGTCCCGCCCGCATGCGGCCGGGACGGCCGCGGTCGGATCTAGGCGGCGGCCTCGGCGGGCTTGCCTTCCTTTAGGGCGCCGGCGACGGGTGCGGCGGCGCGCGGGAAATAGAGGTGGACCGCGGTGCCGATCCCCTCGGCGCTTTCGACCCGCGCGAAGCCGCCGAGTTCCCGCATGGCCTCGGCCGCCGCAGCGGCCGCCGGCCTCGGCGTCTGGTTGCGGTCAAAGACCCGGTCGAGCGCCGCTTCCGACAGGCCGGGGCCGCTGTCCTTTATCGTGAGCCTGGCGTATTCGCCGATCTGCGCACCCGGCGTGGCGGCGAGCGCGGCGGCGTCGAAGGCTGTGTTGCGGGTGCCGACGACCAGCTCGCCGTCGCCGTTGAGGTCGGCGCAGGCAGCGGCCACGAGGTCGAGCACCAAGAGGCGGACGGTTGGCGATTCGGCGCGGCACCGCCACAGCTCCGGCAGCAGCGACAGGCGAAAGGCGACGCGGCGCGGCACCTTCTGGCGTATCGCGCGTTCGAGCCGGGCCAAGACGGCGTTGAGATCGGCTAGCGCCGGCTCGCGCCGGTTCGGTGCGGCCGGCGCGTTGGCCGCTGGCTCGGCCTCCGTCGCGGGTGCCCCCTCGGCTTGTACGCCCGCGGTCGCGCGGCCTGCAACGGGCCGGCGGTGCCGGCGCAGCCACAGTCCCACCATGACCGCGAGGCCGCCGGCCAGCGTCGCGCCGAGGATCGCCAAAGCGCGCCGATCGGTTCGGCTGCGCGCCTCGGCATCGGGGTCGAAGACAAAATCGTCAGTATCGGCGGTCCGCACCACGGCGCCGACCCCGATCATGCTGGCCTCGATGCGGTCCCAGCGGTCGGGGTTCGAGTGCCCGAGCGCGACATCGGGATAGTGCGCCAGCCGGCGGGCGAGCTCGCCCTGGTAATGGGCAAACCCGACGGCATCGGCGATGCCGGCCGGGTGCGGCAACTCGGCGAGCAGCCGCTGCTGGATCTCGTCGGGGTGCGTTAGCGCGTAATCCCAGCCTTTGAGCGAGGCGGTCCGAAAGCTTCGCACCGTCTGCGGTTCGGCCCGCGCCAGGCGCTGCAGCGTGAACAGGGTGTCGCCGTAGAACGCAACGCGGTAATCGGCGGGATTGAAGGATTTGAGCGCCAGCCCCTTTTCGTAGGCCAGCCACGGCACCTCCCAGGCCGAACCGATCACAGCATCGACGCTGCGGTCGACCAGCGCGGCGACGGTCTGGTCGGGGTTGAGCGAGACCGATTTGAGCTTGCCGCGATCGATCCCCTCGGCCTTGAGCGCGGTGACGAGCTCGATATCGAGAATATCGCTGGCCGGCAATCGCCCGAGCTTGGCCTTGTCGAGCGAGGCGGGCGAGCCAAAATCGGCATCGGTACGGGAATAGACCGCCGCGCCGCTCTCCTGGAACACGGGCGCCAGCAGCAACAGCGGCAGGCCCTGGGCGATGCGGACCACCAGCTCTGTGGTGCCGGTGCCGAATTGTGCGCGGCCCTCGGTCACCTCGCGGACCGGATCGACCGGCGCTTCGCCGCGGCCCGGCGCCGGCTTGATCTCGACCTCGAGCCCGGCGTCGCGATAAAGCCCCTGCCACAGCGCCGCGTAATAGCCGGCAAACTCGAATTGTGCCGGGCCGTGCAGCTGGAGCACGAGCTTGTCCGCCGCGCTCGCGGCGCTGGCGACCAGCATCGCCGCCAGGATCGTGGCGACGGCCATCAATCTCGACATCGCGCCTCCCAGCTCGCGGGGCACCCGCCGCCCGGTATGTTTGCCTGGTGCCGGCCCCCTTCTCCCATGTCAGCGCGAAACCGCCGCGAAATCAATCGTCGCCGGTGGTTCCTGGGGTGGCGCGTCCCAGACGCCGCGGCCGGAGTCGCCCGGCAGAACGCGAAAAATCGTGCTCCAGCGCACGCGGGGAATGCTTCGCCCGGCAGGCGGACAGCAAGCGCGAAAAAGGCTCGGAGCAAGCCGCATTAATATCGGCAAGTTAGAAGGCCCGGGCAGGCTGCTCCCAAAGCAGGTGCGCTACCAGACTGCACGACGCCCCGGAGCCACCGGTCAGACTATATTAGCATCCGAGCGTCGGGTTTAGCCGATCGGGGCCTCCCCCGGAAACCGCGTCGTTCGCCTGTCGTTATCCGGCCCGGCTGTAGCCGTGACGTCCGGCCTGCCCATCCGCGATCTCGCGCTGCAGCAGCTCGAACACGCAGCCCAGCAGATCGCGGCCGAGAAACGGAGCGGGGATAAAATCGTCTCGATCGTGATCGGTACGCCGCGGCCGGCTCGCGAAATCGCCGGTAAACAGCGCCTTGAGCCAGGGCTGGCGAGCCCGCAGCTGGCGCATCGTGACCAGGCCGTCCAGTGTTCCGGGCAGGCTCACCGCGGCGATCGCCAGTGCGAACCGGCCGCGCTGTGCTGCGCGGATCGCGGAAAACCCTTCCGGTACGGCGGTGACGGCAAATCCCTCGGCGGTCAGAACGTGATCGCTCAGCCGGCGGCGTTCTGCATCGTCATCGACGACGAGTATCTGTTTCCCATCCGGGTACATCGGCATCTCTCTACGCCATTCGCGCGGGAATGGTATGGCGGGAGACCTTGGTCGTTTGGTTAACCCCTACGATTTATCGCTGCGGATTTCGCGAAAGTTTAGCGCGTTTTCTCGATTTAAATGACTGCTGGGCGGGCCCCTTCAGCTCGCCAGCAGCAGCTGGGTCAGCTCCGCCGGCATGCTCAGCATCGGGTAATGCCCGGTGTCGAGCTCGGCCCATTTGGCGCCAAGCCGCTCGGCGGCGCGGCGCTGATGCGCTTCGCCCGGGTTTTGCGCGCGCTTGCACCAGACGACGCTGGTCCGCCATTTTTGCGACCAGAACGAGTCGAGCTTGACCGGGTGCTCATAGATCCCGATCGGGTGCGGCGAATATCGCGCAACGGCCCAAGGGCGGATGTCGGGGCCGAGGTCGGGAAAGGCGTTCTCGGGCGTCGGCCCGCGGCTCAGGCCGCCGGGCACCGACACCGAGGTCGAGCGGGTAACGATGTCGCCGATCTTCTCGCCGTTGAGCAACGCCAACGCATCGACGAGGACGATGCGGCCGACCCGGTCGCGCATCAATTCGGCCGCTCGGCACACGACCATGCCGCCCGAGCTGGTGCCGACCATGACGGTGTCCTTCAAATCCTCGTAGAACAGCAGCTGTGCGATCTCGTCGGCGTGGCTCTCGGTCGTGATGCCGGGGCGCAGGGTGACCTTGCGCTCGCCGCATCCGTCAAGGCTCGGGTGATAGACCCGGTGTCCGGCCGCGCGCAGCCGGTCCGCCACCTTCTGCCAGATCCAGCCGCCCTGATAGGAGCCGTGCACCAATAAGAAATCCGCCATTTTTCAATTCCCTCCGGTGACGTCGATCGTCACGCCGGTGACGAAATCGGCGTCGTTCGACGCCAGAAAACAGATCACATTTGCCTGGTCGATCGCCTCGGCGACGCGGCGCAGCGGGGTACGGTCGATCTCGGCCTGCTGGTCCTCCGGGCTTGACTGGTTCCAGCGCGGCCGAATCCGTTCGGTCAACGTGCGGCTCGGGGCGATTGCGTTTATGTTGACGCCGTAGGGGCCGAGCTCGAAGGCGAGCTTGCGGGTAAAGGCAATGATGCCGCCCTTGGCGGCGGCATAGGCGCTGCTGCTCGACTCGCTGAGGCCACGCCCCGCGATCGACGACAGATTGACGATCTTGCCGCCTTTCTGAAGCTTCATGACCGGCACCACGGCATGGGTGAAGAGAAAGGTGCCGGAGAGATTGAAGTCGATCAGCTTCTGCCAGTCGGCGAAGCTCAATTCGTCGACGCTCGCACCGGATTTCGCAATGATCGTGCTGCCGCCGACCGCGTTGACGAGGATGTCGATGCGGCCGAATTCGCGCGCCACCGCGGTGACCAGGGCGTCGACCTGGGTCGCGTCGAGCGCGTCGCACAGCCGGCCATGCGCGCGGCCGCCGGCCGCGGTCAATTCGGTGACGGCCCGTTCGAGCCGCTCCTGGTTGTTGTCGACCGCGACGACGACCGCGCCCTCGCGTCCCATGATGTCGGCGCTGGCGCGTCCGATCCCGCTCGCCGCGGCGGTGATCAGCGCCACCTTGTCCTGAAAGCGCATCCTCCCCCCTTTCATGCCGTGTCACGGGCATGCATGCTGCGCCAACAGCAACACGGGAGGGAGCGCGATGCAACTCGGGATTCATCTGCCGCAGGCCGGCAGCCAGGCGACGCCGGATTTGATCCGCCGCCATGCGATCCGCGCCGAGGCCTTGGGCCTCTCCGATGTCTGGGTCAGCGAGCACATCATCGTGCCGCGCGCGAGCTTTCCGCGCTCGCCGTTGTTCTATGACCCGGTGCTGACCTTGACCTGGGTCGCCGCGGTCACCGAGCGGGTGCGGCTCGGCACCAGCGTCCTGGTGCTACCGATGCGCCACCCGCTGCCTCTCGCCAAGGAGTTGGCGACCCTGCACAACCTGTCGGGAGGAAGGCTCATCCTCGGGGTCGGGGTCGGTTGGCTCGAAGCCGAGTTCGCGGCATTGGGCGTGCCGTTTCACGAGCGCGGCCGGCGTATGGATGAAGGCATCGCGCTGATGAGCGCGGTGTGGTCTGAGGATCCGGTGTCGTTCAAGGCCAAATATATCGCCGCCGAACTCGACGAGATGACGATGCTGCCGCAGCCCATCAGCCCGATCCCGATGTGGCATGGCAGCCGCTCGGAAGCGGCGCACCGCCGCGCCGTCAAAATCGGCGACGGCTGGCACGGCAGCCAGGTGACGCCCGAAGAGGCGAGGGGGGTCGTCGCCCGGCTGCGCCGCGACCGGCCCGAGCCCGAATTCACGATCTCGATCCGCTCGCATTGGGACGGCCGGGACATCGGCATGATGAGGGAACGGGTCGCGGCCTACACTGAGGCCGGGGTGCAGCACATCATGGTCCACCCGCAGGACCGCGAAATCGACGACTGGGACACGGTAATCGAAGGCGTCGGCAAAGTCGCGGCAGGGTAGAAATCTACGATGCCTGTCACCGATGACGAGCTATTTGCCTTTGCCGATAGGTTGAGGAAGGTGGCTCCGAGATTTTTCTGGGAGACGAGTGAAGGTTGGCTGATGTCAGCTCGACCGACCCAAGGATAATGTCAATTTTCTTGCTCGTTCGCACGCTATCGAATTTTGAAGGTGCAATTTTGCTGATCCGAGCGAAGCGGATCGTGGAAGCGCGCACTCTGACGCGGTGCTGCAAAGGTTAGACCCAGAATCCACAAACACAAAGCGCTTTCCGCATGGATTCCGGGTTCGCCGCTGAGCGGCGCCCCGGAATGACCATTGAGGATGTCTACGGCACGTCGCGGTCGAGCAGCTCGATCAGCACATTCTGCGGCCCCTTAACAAAGGCGATGCGCACGCCGGGGCGGATCGTCTTGGGTTCGACGGTGAACTCCGCGCCCTTGGCCTTCAATTCGGCGCACACCGCATCGATGTTCCGCACCCGCAAGCCCATGTGATCGAGCCCCACAAAGCTGCCTTCCGGCTTTGTCGCAAGTTCGGAATCGGCCGGAACCTGGGCGATGAAAAACATCACGCCGCCGAGCTTCATGTCGGTGCGCGGCAGCCCGTTCGACATCACCGATTTGATGATCTCGGCGCCGAACATGCGCTCGTAATAGTGCGCGGTCTCGTCCGGATCGGGGCTGCGCAGATGGACATGGTCGTAGGCGAATTCGATCATTGCGGTCTCCCTCGCTGGCGATGGCGCCGAATGTAGACCGGCACAGGCTATTTGGGGAGGGGATGATGATGCGAGTATTGTCCGAGCGGGCAGGGAGGATGCCGCAATGGCGCTGGTGTTTGCGACCCCGCCGTCGCCCGAGACGCCGCTGCGCACAGCGATCGGCGCGGCGCACCGGCGCGGCGAGGACGAAGCCGTCGCGACGATCCTCGCTGCCGCCGACATCCCGGCCGCCGCGCGCGACCGGATCGCTGCGACCGCCCAGCGGCTGGTCGCGGCGGTCCGCCGCGAACGTCTCGGCAAGGGCGGGCTCGACGCCTTTCTGCAGGAATACGCGCTGTCCTCGCCTGAGGGCGTCGCGCTGATGTGTCTTGCCGAGGCGCTGTTGCGAATCCCTGATGCCGAGACCGTCGACCGGTTGATCCGTGACAAGATCGCCTCGGCCGACTGGCAACGCCATCTCGGCCATTCCGGCTCCCTCTTCGTCAATGCCTCGACCTGGGCTTTGATGCTGACCGGGCGATTGCTGCGCCCCGATAGTGGTGAACCGGGGCGCGACGCAGATCTCGGCAGCAACCTGCGGCGCTTCATCGCGCGCTCGAGCGAGCCGGTCTGGCGCCAGGCGGTGAGCGGCGCGATGCGGATCCTCGCCGACCAGTTCATCATGGGGCGGACGATCGAGGAAGCCTTGGCACGGGCGCGCGGTCCATCCGGCTCCGGGGGGCGGCAAGGCTATCGCTATTCCTTCGACATGCTCGGCGAAGCGGCGCGGACGATGGCCGATGCCGAAGGTTATCGTGCCGCTTATCAGCGCGCGATCGCCGCGATCGGCAAGGAAGCGGTCGGGCGCCCCGTCGAAGAAGCCCCCGGGATCTCGATCAAATTGTCGGCGCTGCACCCGCGCTATGAAATGGCGCAGCACGGCCGGGTCATGCGCGAATTGTTGCCGTCGCTGCTGGGTCTCGCGCGCGACGCGCGCGCCGTTGGAATCGGCTTTACGATCGATGCCGAGGAAGCCGACCGACTCGAACCCTCGCTCGACCTCGTCGAGGCGCTGGCGCTCTCCCCCGATCTGGCCGGGTGGGACGGGCTCGGCCTCGCGGTCCAGGCTTATCAGAAGCGAGCGCTCGCGGTGGTCGATTGGCTCGCCGAGCTGGCCCTGCGAGCGCGGCGCCGGGTGACGCTGCGGCTCGTCAAGGGCGCCTATTGGGACAGCGAGATCAAGCGGGCGCAGGAGCGTGGCCTCGATGGCTACCCGGTGTTCACGCGCAAGGTGGCGACCGATGTCTCCTATATCGCCTGCGCAAAGCGAATCATCGCCGCCGGCGGTGCGTTCTATCCGCAATTCGCGACGCATAACGCCCACACCGTCGCTGTGATCCTGGAACTGGCCGGTGGGCGGAGCGCAAATGGAGCTGGTTGGGAGTTTCAGCGCCTGCACGGCATGGGGGAGGCGCTCTACGCTGAAATCGTCGGCCCCGACAGAACGAACCATCCCTGCCGGGTCTATGCGCCAGTCGGCAGCCACGAGGATCTGCTTGCCTATCTCGTGCGGCGGCTCTTGGAAAATGGCGCCAACACTTCGTTCGTCAATCGCATCGTCGACGAACGCGAACCGGTCGAGGACATCGTCGCGGATCCGATCGCGCGGCTGGCGGAGCTACGAGCGAAGCCGCATCCGCGCATCCCGCTGCCGCGCGATCTGTTCCAGCCGGTGCGGAGGAATTCGCGGGGGCTCGATCTCGCCGATTCGCGCGTTCTGGCCGAGCTGCGCGACGGGCTCGGCGCGGCTTTGCGGCGGCCATGGCATGCCGGGCCGATCGTCGGCGGGCGCGAGCTCGCCGGGGCGGGCGAGCCGGTCGCTGATCCGAGCGACCGCCGCCGCCAGCTCGGGACCGTGGCGAATGCCGCGCCGGAGGCGGTCGAAGAGGCGCTCGCCTGCGCCGCGCGCGCCGCGCCGGCTTGGGACCGGATCCCGGCCGGGGCGCGCGCTGCCGCGTTGGAGCGCGCCGCCGATTGCTATGAGCGCGACCGCGCGCTGTTGATGGCGCTGATCATTCGCGAAGCTGGCCGCACCATCCCGGCGGCGCTGTCCGAAGTGCGCGAAGCCGCTGATCTTCTACGCTATTACGCCGCCCGCGCCCGCGCCGATTTTGCGTGGGCCGAGCCTCTCCCCGGCCCGACCGGCGAGCGCAATGAGATCACGCTGCATGGCAGAGGGGTTTTCGCCTGCATCTCGCCGTGGAATTTCCCGCTGGCGATCTTTACCGGGCAGATTGCGGCCGCGCTCGCCGCCGGCAACGCGGTAATCGCCAAGCCAGCCGAGCAGACCCCGCTGGTCGCCGCGGCGGCGGTGCGCCTGCTGCTGATGGCGGGGATCCCCTCCGACGTTCTTCATCTGCTACCCGGTCCCGGCGAAAGCATCGGCGGTGCACTCGTCGCCGACCCGCGAATCGCCGGCGTCGCCTTCACCGGCTCGACCGAAACGGCGCACGCGATCAACCTCGCCCTCGTCCAGCGCCCCGGGCCGACCGGACCGATAGTGCCGCTGATCGCCGAAACCGGCGGGCAGAACGCAATGATCGTCGATTCGTCGGCGCTCGCCGAGCAGGTCGTCGCCGACGTCGTGACCTCGGCCTTCGACAGTGCCGGCCAGCGCTGCTCGGCCCTGCGGGTTTTATATCTTCAGGAGGACGTCGCGGAGCGGATCCTGCGGATGCTGGGTGGCGCAATGGCCGAGCTCCAAATCGGCGCCCCGGCGTTGCTTGCGACCGATATCGGCCCGGTCATCGACGAGCCGGCGCGCCTGGCCCTGGAGCGCCACGCCGCCCGAATGGCCGACGAGGGCCGTCTGATCTACCAGTGCGGGCTATCGTCGGAAACAGGGCATGGCACCTTCTTTGCGCCGCGCGCCTTCGAGATCGATTCGGCGAGCCGGCTCGAGCGCGAGGTGTTTGGACCGATCCTGCATGTTATTCGCTGGCGGGCCGACCGGCTCGATGCGGCGCTCGACGAGATCGCGGCGACCGGTTACGCGTTGACGCTCGGCATCCACAGCCGGATCGACGATACGGCGCGCCACATCCTTGCGCGGCTGGGCGTCGGCAATAGCTATGTCAACCGCAACATGATCGGCGCCGTGGTTGGGGCGCAGCCCTTTGGCGGCGAACGCTTGAGCGGCACCGGGCCAAAGGCCGGCGGGCCCCGCTATCTCCATCGCTTTGCCACCGAGAGAACGGTGTCGATCGACACCACTGCGGCCGGCGGCAACGCGACCCTCCTGTCGCTCGACGACGTTACCGGCTGAGCGATCGAGGAGGACCGCCGACAGGCCGGCGCCCGGCCGCCGAATCGCCAGTTTGGGGTTGCCTCGCGTACCGGGCGGCCGCTAAAATCGAGCCGGCAGCGAGCCTATCTGCGCGTTCCCAGCCGACCATCCGATCTCGCCATCAACCCCGGATTTACTGGGTGTGGCGCAAATGTCTCGGCGGTATAAGCGCGAAATCGTTGGATTGCGAACAAACCGTTGCATGAATGTCGCTGTCGGCCGCGTTCTGCGTTACGGACCCGATTGACGGCGTTGGCGAGCTAAAAACCGATTGCCATCGTAAAAGTGGATGGTAAACATGGGGGAGCGGTGGTAGCGCAACCATCGTCGCATTTGTATTCGCGGCCGGAGGTATGGAATGAGACATCGCTATCTGCTAGGCGCCGGTGTCGCGCTCGCCGTGGCGTTAAGCTGGGCGGACGCGCAGGCGCAGCTGTTGGTCGCGCCCAGCGGGCCGGGTGCCTGGTACTTCGGCGGCCAGGGCGGCTGGACCAACCTCGACGACCAGAGCGGTGGGGTCGGGTTGAAGGCCGGCGGCTCCATCAGGGTCAAGGAGAGCTGGGACGACGGGTTCAACGCTGGCGTCCGCGCCGGCTATGAGTGGGGTCCGTGGCGCTTCGAAGAGGAATTCAGCTTCCAGTCAAACGGGCTGCATAGCCTGAGCCTTGGTGCGCCTGGTGCGCTGCCGGCTTGGCCCGCTGGGTCAAGCACCGCAGTCACCGGCAACCGCAACGCTTATGCGTTGATGAGCAACGCGATCTACGACATCCCCATTGGCTGGGCGATCACCCCGCATCTCGGCGCCGGCATCGGCGCGGTCTGGCTGCATGATAGCGCCAGCGCGAAACCAGGTTCGGTAATCCACCCTGTCGGCGGCAAGTTCGCGTCGGATACGCAGATGGAACTCGGCTATCAGGGGATCGCTGGCATCCGCTACAATATCAACCCGGCGTTGGCCTTCGACCTCGACTATCGGTATCTGGCGACGACTGATCCAACCTTTCACTCGGGTGTCGGTCCTTTCACCAAATATCACTCGGGGTACAGCTCGAACAACATCGTGGCGAGCCTGACCATGCGGTTTGGCGCGGCGCCGCCGGTCGTGGCACCGCCGATGCCGCCCGCCCCGCCACCGGTGGCACGCAGGGTATTCCTGGTGTTCTTCGATTGGGACCGGGACACGATTACGCCTGAAGGCATGCAGATCGTGCAGCAGGCGGCCGCGGCGTTTCGTGCCGGCGGACCGATCACGATCCAGGTCACCGGCTATACCGACGCGTCGGGCTCGGTCGGGTACAACCAGCGGCTCTCCGAGCGGCGTGCCAACAACGTCGCCAACGCAATGGTCAGACTGGGCGTGCCGCGTAACCAGATGTCGGTCAGCGGTCGCGGCAAGAACGACCAGCGCGTACCGACTGCCGACGGCGTGCGCGAGCCGCAGAACCGCCGCGTAGAGATCCTCTTCCCGTAAGCGATCTCGCGCACAGCAGAAGCCGGGGTCGTGCAACGGCCCCGGCCCCCTCTCACCGCCGCGCTCCGCGCGGCGGTTTTTATTTGTCGGTGGCCGTCTCGGCGGCTTCCGTCGGGGCGGAGCCGGCTCTAGGATTGGCGGCCTTTATAAGACGACGGGTTGCCATGCCTGATTCTCCAGCGATGCCGCTCTCCCGCTTTACGGTGCTCGACCTGACCCGGGTTCGCGCCGGGCCGACCGCGGTGCGCCAGCTGGCCGATTGGGGCGCCAAGGTGATCAAGCTCGAGACGCCGCCCGAGCCGGGCGCGGGCGAGGCCATGGGCGGGCCGCGTCTTGGGCCTGATTTTCAGAACCTGCATCGCAACAAGCGCAGCCTGACCCTCGACCTCAAATCGCCGGAGGGGATCGAAATCTTCCGCAAGCTGGTTCGCCGCGCCGATGTCCTCGTCGAAAATTATCGCCCCGACGTCAAGACCCGGCTTGGCATCGATTATCCCGCGCTCAGTGCGCTTAACCCGCGCCTCGTCTATGCGAGCATCTCGGGTTTCGGCCAAACCGGGCCTTACCGCGACCGCCCGGGGTTTGACCAGATCGCGCAGGGCATGGGGGGCCTCATGTCGATCACCGGGCTGCCGGGACAGGGGCCGGTGCGGGTCGGCATCCCGATCGCCGATCTGTCGGCGGGGATTTTCTGCGCGCTCGGCATCCTTGTCGCGCTGTTGGAGCGTGAGGTTTCGGGCCAAGGACAATGGGTCGAGAGCTCGCTGCTCGCCGCCCAGATCGCTATGCTCGACTTCCAGGCGGCACGCTGGCTGATCGCCGGTGAGGTGCCGCGCCAGGCCGGCAACGACCACCCGACCAGCATTCCGACCGGTGTGTTCAAGACGAAGGACGGCCACATCAACATCGCCTCGGCGGGCGATGAGATCTTCCGCCGCCTGTGCCGCGCGCTCGATCGACCCGATCTCGCGGATCACCCGGATTACCGCACCGGCGGGTTGCGCTCGCAGAATCGCCAGGCGCTCAATGCGACGATCGCTGCGATCACCGAACAGCGCGACAGCGCCGAATGGATCGACCGCTTCAACGAGGCCGGCGTGCCGGCAGGTCCGATCTACGCGATCGATGAGGTCTTCGCCGACCCGCAGGTCAAGCATCTCGGGATCGCGCAGGCTGTCGAGCACCCCACGCTGGGGCGGGTCGAGCTGGTGGGTCAAGCGGTATCGCTGAGCCGCACACCGAGTCGGCTCGACACCGCCAGCCCCGATCTGGGCGAGCACACCGAGGCTATCCTGCGCGAGCTCGGCTACGGCGACAGCGAGATCGCCGGGCTGCGCGGCCGCGGCGTCATCTGAGAGGCCAAACCATGCCGGTAATCAACCGCATTGCCGACTTTCAGGCCGAAATGGCGGGCTGGCGACATGATCTCCATACCCACCCCGAGACCGCCTTCGAAGAGCATCGCACCGCTGAGCTTGTCGCGAGACTGCTCGAATCCTTCGGTATCGCGGTCGACCGCGGGGTGGCGCGCACCGGGGTGATCGGGACGCTGGTTGGATCGAGGCCGGTCGGATCACAGCCGGGCGGATCATCGGCCGGCGGGCGATCCATCGCCCTGCGCGCCGATATGGACGCCTTGCCGATCCAGGAGAAGAACGGTTTCTCCTACGCCTCGACACATGCGGGCCGCATGCATGCCTGCGGCCATGACGGCCACACCGCGATGCTGCTCGGCGCCGCCAAATACCTCGCCGAGACGCGCAACTTCGCCGGCACCGTCCATTTTATTTTCCAGCCAGCCGAAGAAAACGAGGGCGGCGCCCGGCTGATGGTCGAAGAGGGAATCTTCGACCGCTACCCGGTCGACGCCGTCTACGGCATGCATAACTGGCCGGGTCTCCCGGCCGGCCAATTCGCGATCCGGCCGGGCCCGATGATGGCCGCCTTCGACATCTTCGAGATCGCGGTCTCGGGCCGCGGCGCGCATGCGGCGATGCCGCATCTCGGCATCGACCCGGTCGTCGCCGCGGCGCAAATCGTCACCGGGCTGCAGACGATCGCCAGCCGCAGCATCCACCCGCTCGATGGCGCGGTGGTCAGCGTCACCCAGATCCACGGCGGAGACACCTGGAACGTGATCCCGGACAGCGTCGTCCTGCGCGGCACCACCCGGTCATTCGACCCGGCCGTGCGCGATGCCCTGGAACCGGCGATCCGCCGGATCGCCGAGGGCATCTGCGCCTCGCTCGGCGCCAGCCTGGCGATGCGTTACGAACGGCGCTATCCGCCAACCGTCAACAGCGCCGCGGAGACCGAGTTCGCCGCCGCCACCGCAGCGGGCCTGGTCGGTGGCGATAACATCCGCCGCGACCTGCTGCCGAGCATGGCCGCCGAGGATTTCGCCTGGTTTCTGGAGAAGCGGCCCGGCGCCTATATCTGGATCGGCAATGGCACCGGCGCCGACCAGGCGATGCTGCACAACCCGCATTACGATTTCAACGACGAGATCCTGACGCTCGGTGCGAGCTATTGGGTCCGCCTCGCCGAAACCGTACTGGAAAAGGTTTAAGCGCGCACGGCCGCACGCCGGTCGAAGCGCTGTTGCAGCGCATCGCCCAGCAGGTTGCAGGCGAGCACGGTGAGGAAAATCATCGCGCCGGGGTAGATTGCCAGCAACGGCGCCGAGGTGATCAGCTCCTGCGCATTGCTCAGCATGGTGCCCCAACTGGCGAGCGGCGGCTGGATGCCGAGGCCGAGAAAGCTCAACACCGATTCCAAGAGGATCACGTCGCCGACACTCAAGGCAGTCGCGACGATCAGCGGCACCAACACATTGGGCAGGATGTGCGTCCACAGAATATGTGGCACGCCAGCGCCAAGGCTCTTCGCGGCCCGCACGAAGTCGCGGTTGCGGGTCACCAGCGTCGCGCCGCGCACCAGCCTTGCCGCCGTCGTCCAGCCGGCCAGTACTGCAAGCGCGAGAATGCGCAACAGGCTGATGTCGTCGGATCGCGCGAGGGCGGCCGGCACGCCGAGCTTATTGAGGTCGAGCGCCGCCAGGACGATCAACAGCGGCAACAACGGCAGCGCGATGATGGCGTCGGTCAGCCGCATCATCGCGCGGTCGGTCCAGCCGCCGAGATAGCCGGCAACGAGCCCCACCAGCGTGCCGATCGCCGCCGCGGCCAGCGCCGCGGCGATCGCGATCGTCAGCGAGATCCGACCGCCGGCCAACAGCCGCATCAGGACGTCGCGGCCCAGCTCGTCGGTCCCGAGCGGGTGCAATCGCGACGGGCCGGCGAGTCGATCGAGCAGGTCGACCGCGTTCAAGTCGACGCCGAGCGCGGCGCCGAGCGGCGGTCCGGCAAAGGACATCACCGCGATCGCCGCCAGCAGCAGGAACGGCAATCTCACCGATAGGAGACCCGCGGGTCGAGCCAGCCGTACGCCAAATCGGCGGCAAGATTGGCCAGCATTGTCGTGACCGTCGCGAGCAGCAACGCCGCCAGCGCAAGATTGTAGTCGTTGCCCATCACCGCATCGAAGATCAGCTTGCCCATACCGGGATAGGCAAACATCGTCTCGGTGACGAGCGCGCCCGAAACCAGCCCGCCGAACGACAGCGCCAGGATCGTTGTTACCGGGATCAGCGCGCTGCGCATCGCATGATGGAGAATCACCCTCGCTTCGCTCGCGCCCTTGGCGCGAGCAGTTCGGATATGGTCCTGGTCCAGCGCCTCGCGCATCGCGGCGCGGACATAGCGTGTATAGCCACCGATGCTCGCCAGGGTCAGCGTCGCTACCGGCAGCACCAGATGCGCCAGCCGGTCTCCGAAATCGCGCGCGCCGGCCGTGGCGATACCGCTGGCCGGCAGCCAGCCGAGGCCGGCGGCAAACACGAGGATCAGAACAAGCGCGAGCCAGAAGGTCGGCATCGATACCCCGGCAAAGCAAACCAGGTTGATCGCGGTGTCGAGGCGGGAATTCGGCCGCCGTGCGGCGGCCGTGCCAAGCCCCAATGCGAGCATCAGCGCCAGAACAAAGCTCAGCCCCATCAAGAGCAGCGAGTTGCCGAGCCGCGGTAGGAGCGCCGACCACACCGGAGCGGCAAACAGCCGCGAATACCCGAGATCGCCGCCGAGCGCTTGTCGGATCCAGGCCAGGTAGCGCGCAAAAAGCGGCTGGTTGAGCCCGTAAACCGCCTTGAGCCGCGCCATATCCGCGGTGCTCATGCGCGGGTCGGCCTGGCGCATCAGGTCGATCGGGTCGCCGGGCATCAGCCCGATCAACGCATAGATGACAAACGACATCAGCACCAGGATCGCCGCGATCTCAATGAGCCGGATTGCGGTGAAACGGATCATCGACTCAGGGCTGCGCCGCCCAATCGGTGATCCACAGCGTCGTCGGGTACTGGTTGCCGGTGGGACGGACCCCGCTCAGCCATTTCGGCAGGATGAAGACGTCCGAGCGGAAATAGAGCGGAAGAGAAGGCAGTTCGGTCGCGTAAAGTCGCTGGATTTCGGTCCATATTGCCTGGCGCTTGCCGCGATCGAGCTCGACCTCGATTGCATCGATCAAGCGGTCCATCTCGGCGCTCTTGAAGCCGGCGGCGTTCTGTCCGGCGAAGCCGTTGGCCTCATCGGGAACCTCGCTCGAATAGAGGATCGAGCGCGGCACGTTCTCCGGCGCGCTGATCCAGGCATACATCGCCATGTCGAAGCGGCGATGCGGCATCGTCTCGCCGAATAGCACGCGGGCCGGTTCGTTCTTGATGGCGATATCGACGCCGGTCCGGCGCCATTGGCTCTGCAAGACCTGCTCGACCAGCTCTCGGGTGCGGTTGCCTGCTGTCGTCATCAGTTCGAGCGACAGCGTCTGTCCCACGGCGTTGCGCCGGATCCCGTCCGACTGTGCTTGCCAGCCTGCCGCGTCAAGGAGCGTCGCGGCGCGCGCCGGATCGTAGCGATAGCGCGGCACCTCGGCGCTGTACCCGGCATCGAGCGGGTTGACCAAGCTGTCGGCCACCTTCTGGCGACCGGCGAACAGCGAATTGGTGATCGCCTCGCGATCGAGCCCGAGGATCAAGGCCTCGCGGACGCGCCGGTCGGCCAGAGCCGGCCGGTCGAGGTTGAGGTCGATGTGCTCGTAGACCAGCCCCGGCTGATAGATCATGTGAAAGGCGTCGCCGTGTCGCTTTTCGAAGGCGAGACCTTCATCGAGCGACAGGCCCAGCTCGCCCGCTACCATATCGATCGTGCCGGACAGCAAATTGGCTTCGAGCGCAGAGGTATTCTCGATCGCGCGCACCGTGATCCGCCGGAAATGCCCCGGCGGCCCCGCCCAATGCGGGTTCGGCTCGAGCAGCAGATGCGAACCGGCAGCCACCTCGCTGACGCGATACGGCCCATTATAAAGCCCGGGATTGATCGGCTCGGTATTGTAGTGCGTCCGCACCCGATATTGCGCCGGATCGGCGAACGCCGCGCGTTCGACGTGTTCCGGCAACAGCACGAAATCGTCGATCGCGGCATAGTCGAAGGTCAGTTTGTCGACATGCAGCGTGAAGGTCTTGTCATCCTTGACATCGATGCTGGTGATGCGGCGATAGAGCTCCGCGTTGCCGACCGCGCTTTGCGGGTTGCGGCCGACCTCGTAGGTGAACAGCACGTCCGCTGTCGTCACCGGCACGCCGTCGCCCCATTTTGCCTCGGGGCGGATCGAATAGGTGATGTCGATGCCTTTTTTGCCGTCGGCGAGATCGACCGGGACGGCCAGCCCGTTCTCGATCGACGGCAGCGTGACGCACAACAAGCAGACGAGCCGCCAAGTGGCGTCGTAGACTGTGAACGGTCGCAGCGCCATCCCGAGCACATAGCTCTTTGCCGCCATTGCATCGATATTCGGGTTGAGCGTCGATGGGAACTGGGTAATTCCGATCGTCAGCACGTCGCGTTCGTTACCCGTCGCCGGCGAGGACAGCAGTAGGGCGACGGCGAGCGCCGTCAGCCGGCGGCGCCGGCACCACCCCAACGGCAACCGTTTTGCGCGGAAAACGTTAGTCAGCAGCACAGAAAATGCCCCAAGCGCTTGAAAGCGGGCGTCCCCGGTCATATTATCGGCAACCGGCGAGGTCGGATACGTGACACCGAGAGTTGCGTGTTCGCGGGAACGAAGCAACAATACGGTTGTTTTTGACCCGAGGCCCGCAAGGGCCGTCCTCGGGTAGAGCAAGCCGTCGCCGCGTATCGTTCACTCCAAAACTGCCACAGAGGACAGTGATATGAAGCATCTCTTGAATGGCGTCGCGATCGCTGCGGCCCTTGTGATCGCCGCACCGGTGTGGGCGCAAGCCCCGACGACGGGGGCCGCTCCCGCCGCGCCCAAAGCCGCTGCGCCGGCCGCGCCGATGACGGGGATGGCGTCCCCGCAGCGGCATAAGCGTGTGAGGCACATGGCCAGGCACGGCTCTGGCGGTTCCCAGGCGGATCAACTAAACGGCCAGGAACTGGCCCGCATCCAAGGTGGCGGCACGGCGCCGCCGGCGCCGCCGCCGGCGTCTTCGGAGAGCCCATATGGCAAGTCGGGGCAACAGAAATAAAATCGCCGTAGCGACGCGTCGCAAGGGGGCCGGCTGGCCCCCTTGCCGATTCTGAGCCGAGGTGCGCATGCCGCCGGAACTCGGCGGCTATGTTACCGACATCCCCTATGTGGCCGGCTTCAAACCGATGCTGGCGCCGGCTTGGCTCGATTTCGTCGCCCTGCTTGGCGGAGCGAGGCCACCGGCGCGCAGCGGTGGCTTTGCTTGGTGCGATCTCGGCTGCGGGCAGGGCGTAACGGCAGCGATCCTCGCCGCCACGCATCCGGCCGGCACGTTCCACGGCATCGACGCGATGGCCGTGCATGTCGATCATGCGGCGGGGCTGGCGGCCGAGGCCGGGGCTAAGAACGCGCATTTTCATCGGGCCGATTTTGCCGCCGCGCTCGCCCGGCCTATGCCATGCTTCGATTACATCGCCGCGCATGGCGTTTACAGCTGGGTCGATGCCGAGATCCGGGCAGATCTGCGGCGTTTCATCGACCGCCAGCTCAACCCGGGTGGGCTGGTCTATGTCAGCTACAATGCCCTGCCCGGCTGGACCCGCGACCTGCCGTTTCAGCATCTGGTGCGCGCACTTGCCGCGCAGGCGCGGGGCGACAGCGCCGCCCGCTTTGATGCCGCGGCGCGATTGGTCGACCGCCTCGCCGACAGCCGCGTCGCGGCGCTAGCGTCGAGCTATATCGTCCGCGAGTTGCGCGAGCGCCCCGACGATTACCGGCCGGGCTATCTCGTCCATGAATTCCTTCATGCCGGCTGGCGGCCGCTTTATGTCACCGAGTTGCGCCGCGACATGGCCGAGATCGGGCTCGCGCCGGTCGGCACGGCAATCCTCGTGGAAAATTTCGATCGCTGGGTCCTCGGCCGGCGTCAGCGTGCGCTGCTCGCCAAGATCGCCGAGCCCGATCTGCGCGAGTTGGTGCGCGATTTCTGCATCGACCAGCGCTTTCGCTGCGATGTGTTCGCCCGCGATGCCGCAGCGCTCGACGAGGGTGAGCAGCGCCGCCTTTTGTTCGCCGCCGGCCTGGCGCTGGTCCGCCCGCCCGCCGCGATCGCTTATCGCGCGCCGACCCCGGCCGGGCAGCTCGATTACGCCAACCCCGTGGCGCGGGCGGTAGTCGGCGCGCTCGCCGCCGGTGCGCGCCGCCTCTCCGAGGTCCCGCCGGGCGTCGCCGCGGCTCGGGATCTCTTGGCCAATGCGCTGGCTTTGTGCGTCGCCGGCGATGTGCGGCCGGTCGAAACCGCGCGCGTTCCGGTCGAAGCGCTCAACCGCGCGCTGGGCCATCGCCTCGCCAGCGCGCAGGAGACCCCGCTGATCGCGCTGCCGTGCGGCACCGCGCTCGAGCTCGATCACCAGCTTTATGGGCTGTTGAGCGAGATGAACCCGGCATGGCGCGATTTTCTCGCGCTGCATGGCGTGTGAGGCAGTTTCAGATGGCGCCGATGCGGCGGCGCTCCTGCTGCGCCATCAGCCAGAAGGCGAGTGCCACCATCGTGAAGACGACGGCCAGGAACAACGTCGCAAGCGCGTTGATCTCCGGGGTCACGCCGGTGCGCACACTCGAATAGACAGCCATCGGCAGGGTCGTCGCCGAAGGTCCGGAGACAAAGCTCGCGACGACTAGATCGTCGAGCGACATCGTGAAGGCGAGGAGCCAGCCGGAGACCAGCGCCGGACTGATGCCCGGCAAAGTGATCCGCCACAGTACGGCGAAGGGACGTGCCCCGAGATCGAGCGCGGCTTCTTCGAGCGTGCGGTCGAAGCTCGCCAGCTGGGCGCGCACCAAGACCGCGACAAAACAGGCAGTGAAGGTCGCGTGCGCGATCGTCACCGTCAGAACCCCGCGGCTCGCCGGAACGCCCAGCCAACCTTGAGCCGCGACGAACAGCAAGAGCAGCGACAGACCGAGAATGACCTCGGGCACCACCAGCGGCGCCAGCAGCATAAAGCCGAACAGGAAGCGTCCGCGAAACCGTGCGAACCGGTTCATCGCCAGGCCGGCGCAGGTGCCGAGCACCAGCGCGATGCTGGCCGCCAGCACGCCGATTTCGAGGCTGGTCAGCGCAGCGGCGCGGAATTTGTCGTCCTCCAGCAGCACGCCATACCAGCGCGTCGACACGCCGCCCCAGATCGTGACCAGCCGCGAGGCGTTGAACGAATAGGCGACGAGCACGACGATCGGCAGATACAGAAAGCCAAACCCGAGCGCCAGCGCGCTCCAGCGAAAAACGGCGCCGCCGCGGCCGCCGGTCACACTGCCTCCGCGCGCCGGACGAGACGTTGTGCGATCAGGAGCGGCAGGGTCAGCACCGCGACCAGCGCAACCGCAACGGCCGCGGCGGCCGGCCAATCGACATTGTCGAAGAATTCCTGCCACAACAGCTTGCCGATCATCAGCGTATCGGGGCCACCCAGGAGGTCGGGGATCACGAACTCGCCGACCGCCGGAATGAACACCAGCAGCATGCCGGCGGCGATCCCTGGCAGTGTCAGCGGCAGGATCACGTCGAGAAAAACGCGCCACGGCGGTGCGCCGAGATCGGCGGCGGCTTCAAGGAGGGTTTCGTCGAGCCGCGACAAACCGCCATAGAGCGGCAGGATCATAAACGGCAGGTAGGAATAGACGAGCCCAAGTTCGAGCGAAAACCCGTTGTACAAGAGCGGCACCGGCGCCTCGACAAACCGCGCGGCGAGGAGCACCCTATTAACGAGCCCGCTCGGCTGCAACAGCGCGATCCAGGCATAAACCCGGATCAGAAAGCTGGTCCAGAACGGCAGGATGACCAAAAACAGTAAGAGGTTGCGCCACACTCCGGGCGCGCGGGCGATGGCGAAGGCGACGGGATAGCCGATCAACAGGCATAACAGGGTCGCCAGCGCGGCGTTGCCGAGCGAATTTGCGTAGACCCTGAGGCAGCCTTCGGCGAGTTCGCGGTAATTGGCCAGGGTAGCGTGGTTCTCCAATCCGGCCGATGTCATGCTGAGGAGCGGTTTGAAAGGCGGGATCGCGTCGGCGCTCTCGGCGAAGCTGATCCCGGCCACGATGGCCAGCGGCAGCAAAAAGAACACCGCGAGCCAGAGGAACGGCAACCCGATCAGTGTCCGTCGTTCCCAGATCCCGAGGCCGATCATGGCAATCGGTCCAACATTTTCCCTCTCCGCCCTTCAGGGGGGGAGAGGGAGGGGTCCAGCCAGCAGGGCTGGGAGGGTGAGGTGGGCATTCGGCCGGACCGCGGGCGTCTCGCCCGGATGCGGCCGGAACGGCCGCGGTCCGCGGGCGAGCCCTCTGGAATCTCCCACCCCGTCCCGGCCCTCTCCGCCCCCGGGGGCGGAGAGGGAGTGATAACGTGCTGAAGCCCGGCAACGGAGAAACCCGGGTCTCCGCGAGATTGCTTCGTCGCTGCGCTCCTCGCAATGACACCCTTTCTCGTCATTGCGAGCGAGGCGAAGCAATCTCGTGGGGATTTTCATTCCATCAGCACCACGGCGTCTTCCGGCGCCCAGCTCGCCCATACCGCGGCGCCGCGCTCAAGGCCGCGCACCGTCGCGCTCGGCAAATGTGCCCGCAACGCCAGCCCCGAACCCGTTGTCAGATGGATCGTCGACAGCCCGCCCTGATAGCCGACCGAGGCGATCGTGGCGGCGAGCGCAAACCCGTCGGGGCGTTCGGTCGACAGCAGCAGCTTTTCCGGGCGCAGCGCGGCGACTAGCCGGGTGCCGGTCTGCGGCTCGGTCAGCAAGCCAAACAGCGGTTGCGGCAGCGGGATCGGCTGCTCTGCATCGGCAATCGCCAGAGCCGGGACGCCGCGCCCACCGGCCACCTCGCCCTCGAACAGATTCACCGCACCGACAAAATCGGCGACAAAGCGCGAATTCGGCCGCTCATAGATTTCGGCGGGCGGGCCGATCTGCATGAGGCGGCCGCGGCTCATCACCGCGATCCGCGAGGCCATGCCGAGCGCCTCCTCCTGGTCATGGGTGACAACGAGAAAGGTGGTGCCGACCCGCTCCTGAATGCCGGTCAATTCGAGCCGCGTTTCCTCGCGCAATTTGCGGTCGAGCGCGGCCAGCGGCTCGTCGAGCAGCAACAACTTCGGCATCTTAGCCAGTGCGCGGGCGAGCGCGACGCGCTGCTTCTGCCCGCCCGACAATTCATGCGGCCGGCGGCGCGCATAGTTCGACATCTGTACGAGCGCCAGCATTTCGGCGACTCGCGCGTCGCGCCGGCGGCGCTCCATCCGCTCTTGCCTCAGCCCGAACGCGATGTTGCCGGCGACATCGAGATGGGGAAAGAGGGCATAGGACTGAAACATCATGTTGACCGGCCGCGCGTAGGGCGGCACGGCGCCCATCTCGACCCCGTCAATCAGGATATGGCCGCTGTCCGGCGTCTCGAAGCCGGCGATCAGGCGCAGCAGTGTCGTCTTGCCGCAGCCGGAGGAGCCGAGGAGCGCGAAGAATTCGCCCTGCGCCACGCTCAGCGACACCTGATCGACCGCTTCTATCGTGGCGAAGCGCTTGCTGGCCGCGATGATCTCCAGGAGCGCCATAACCCGCTCAGCAACCCGACTTCACTCGGTTCCAGGCGCGCATCCGCGCCCGCTCGTAAGCGCGCGGCGCCGGCCGGTCGAGATAGAAGAGCCGGCGCACCGGGTCCGGCGGATAAATCCCGGGGTCGTCGCGGATCGCCGGCAGAACGAACCGGGTCGCCGCTGGGTTCGGGTTCGGGTAGGAGACCGCGTTGGTGACGGCGGCGATGATCTCCGGGCGCAGCATATAGTCGATAAAGCGATGCGCGTTGTCGGGATGCGGCGCATCGGCCGGGATGCCGAGCATGTCGATCGACATCTGGGCTCCCTCGCGCGGCACGTGAAAGGCGATCTCGACCCCACTCTCGGTTTCGTGCGCCCGGTTGCGTGCCTGGATCACATCGCCCGAATAGCCGAGCGCGATGCAGATGTCGCCCGCGGCGAGGTCGTTGATGTATTGCGACGAATGAAACCGGCGCACAGAAGGGCGGATGCGATCGAGCGCGGCCGCCGCGTGGTCGAGATCGGCAAGCACGCGGCTCGTCGGATCGATACCCAGAAAGGCGAGCGCCGCCGGGATCACTTCCTGTGGGGTATCGAGCAGCTCGATGCCGCATGGGGCGAGCCTGGCGGCGAGCGCCGGGTTGAACAAAAGAGCGAGGCTGTCGCGCGGCACGTCAACGCCGGCTGGCCCGCCCAAGGCGCGTTCCAGCATCGCCGCATTGTACCCGATCCCGGTCACGCTCCACAGATAGGGCACGCCGTACGCATTGCCGGGATCGGCGATGGCGGCGAGCGCCATCAGGCGCTGATCGAGGTTCGAAAGATTGGGCAGCTTCGCCTTGTCGAGCGGCAGATAGGCGCCCGCCGCGACCTGGCGCGCCATGTAGGGCATCGCCGACGGAACCACGATGTCATAGCCTGAATGGCCGGCAAGCAGCTTGGCCTCGAGCACTTCGTTGCCGTCATAGACATCGTAGGTTACGGAGATTCCCGTCTCTTTTTCGAACTTAGCGACCGTGTCGGGGGCGATGTAATCAGACCAATTGTAGATGTGGAGCTGCTTCTCCTCGGCCCTGGCGCCGGCCATCAGCACCGCGAGCCCGAGCCCGATCAGGCACAACCGGCCAATCATCGTCACCCCCGTCATGCCACGCATTGAGCAGCGATGCACCGGATTGTCAATGCGCCGGGAGCCGAGCGGGGGCGCGTAGCGAGCGGCTATCGGCGGCCGCCGCTTTCCGGCTATTTTGCGCTGGCGATGGTCGGCCGAGTGGTCCTTTGGTGGCGAATGATCCGATGCGCTCGGTCCTGACCGTTGTGGCGGCGGCATTGATGCTTGTCTGCCTCGCGGGCTGCGTTCCGCAGGACGCAAGCGACGCGTCCGCGCATCCCAATCCGATCATCGTGCGCGAATTCACCTATTCGCTGGGGGTCGTCACCCTCGATCCGAGCTTCGGCTTCTCGCTTTCTCGCGGCGCGCCGGGGGTGCCGCCGAGTCAGCGCGCCGCCGGGGTCGCCCGTGCCGCCGCGTTCAGTCTCGCCGACGCGATCACCACGCAGCTCGGCCTGCTCGGCTATGACGCGCTCCGCTCCGACACCGCCGTCCCGGCGCCCGGCACCCGGGCATTCATCGTCAGCGGCACCTTCCGGCATATCGACGAGGGGCGCCGCCGGCACGTCGGGGCCGAGAACCCGAATATCGCCGTCGATGTCGACGTCGATTACCAGGCGGGAGGCGCCGCGCCGCAGAGGATCACCGAGCTCCACCTCGATTCGCGGCAGATCCCGCGGGATGCCATCGTCGGAGTGTCGGCGCGGCGCGGCGCCGACGTCAATCTCGCCGCATCGCGGGTGGGCGGCGCGATCGCCCGCTACATCAGTGACACTGCGCGGCTCAACAACTGGCCGGCGGCCTCCCACTGACTGCGGCCGGGCTCCGGATCTACAGCTCGCCCTCGGACTGCAGCATGCGCAGGGTTTGACGCAGCGCCGCGACGGTGTCTTCGAGCTCGGCTTCGCCGTGCGTCGCCGAGATGACGCCGCCGGGGTGGCTGCTCAGATCGACCCCGTGGATCATCATGCCGAGCCGCAGCTTGTGCACGACCCCGGCGTTGCGATCGCTCTTGAGGGTGGCCGCGGAATATTGCCGCGGGTCGAAGCGGGTCGGAGTGATCTGGGCCCGCTCCGGGTTGGTGAACAGCTCAAACGACGAGAACGTGCCGTAGACCGCCCACGGCACCCGCTCCTCCTCGAAGACCTCGTTGAGCCGCTGGCGCAGATCCGCGCCAAAGCGGTTGGCCCGCTCGCAGGCGTCGCCCTCGCGCACGATCCGCAGGCACGCGATCCCCGCCGCCGCGGAGAGCGGGTTGGCGTTGAAGGTGCCAGGATGACCGATCTTTTCCTTGCCGGCTGCCTTGGTGACTTCGAAATCCAAGAGGTCGAGGATGTCCTTCCGCCCGGTGACGGCACCGCCAGGCAGGCCGCCGGCGAGGATTTTTGCGAGCGTCGTCAAATCGGGCCGGATGCCATAGGCCTCCTGAGCTCCGCCGGGCGCTACCCGGAACCCGTTCACGACCTCGTCGAAGATCAGCAGCACGCCGTGCTCGGCCGTCAGCCGGCGCAGCGCATGGAGGAAATCCGGGTCTATGGGCAATTTGCCGCCATTCGCGCCGGTCGGCTCGATGATCGCGGCGGCGATGTCGTCGTGCTGCTCCAACAGGCGCGCCAGCGCGGCCTCATCATTCTGGTCGCACAAGAGGATATTGCCGGCGACCGCATCGAGCACCCCGGTCGTCGCCGATCCGTCGAAATGGTTGTGGTGGCCCGAGGTCATATGGTCGTGCCAGCCATGAAAATGATAGTTGAAGCGGATCAGCTTGGGCTTCTCCGTGAAGGCGCGCGCCAGGCGCACCGCCATCAGCGTCGCCTCGGTGCCCGAACTGGTAAAGCGCACGCGCTCGGCGGTCGGAACCAGCGCCTTGACGCGCTCGGCCCATTCGATCTCCAGCTCGTGGCTGGCGCCGTAGTGGGTGCCGCGGTCGAGCTGGGCATGCACTGCCGCCATGACCTCCGGGTGGCAATGCCCAAGCAGGAGGGCCCCGTGCCCGCCGAAATAATCGACATAGCAGCGCCCGTCGACATCCCATTTGCGCGGCCCCTGGGCCCTTGTGATGTAGAGCCCGTACGGCTCGATGTAGCGCGAATCATGGGTGATCCCAGAGGGGAACAGCTCGGCCGCGCGCAGGGCGTTGGCCGCCGAGCCGGGCGTCGCGGCGCGGTAGGCGGCGATAACAGGCGAATTGGTCGTCAGCGTGTCGGGCATCGATGGGCTCCGGCTTCTCTTCCGCGCATTGTTGTAGGCCCGACGCTCGCCGCGGGGAAGCGGCTTGGCCTAGAATTATCCCGCGAAGGGAGACCAGCGATGACCGACCCTTACGAGAATGAACTGCGCGCCCGTTTCGGCCTCGATGTCGGACTCGGCGCCGAGCCGGGGGGCGAGGTGCCGGACGATCCCTGGCTGCATCAGGCGCTAATGCGCCGCACCCAGCGCCGCTACGCTGATCGAGCGGTGCCCGATCCACTGGTGCGGCTGTTGCTCGCGGCGGCTTTCTCGGCCTCCTCGAAATCGGATTTCCAGCAGGCCTCGGTGATCTGGCTCAAGGACCGCGCCCGGCACGACCGCCTCGCCGCTCTCTTCCCCGACATGCCGTGGATCGGCGCCGCGCCGGTTTTTCTCGTGTTTCTCGGCGATGCGCGCCGGCTCGAACGAATCGGCACGCTGCGCGGGCGTCAGCAGGACAACGGCGCGCTCGAGGGATTTTTCAACGCCGCGGTCGACGCGGCGCTGGCTTTGCAGAGCTGCATCCTCGCTGCCGAAACATTGGGGCTGGGCACCTGCCCGATCAGCGTCCTGCGCAACCACATCGCCGAAATCGCCGAGATCCTCGGTCTGCCCGACAAGGTGTTCCCGGTCGCTGGGCTGTGCCTCGGCTACCCGGCGCAGAGCGGCTTTATCAGCATGCGTCTACCATTGGACGCAACCCTGCATATCGACCGCTATGACGATTCAGGCTTGGCCGAGGCGGTCGATGATTACGACCGCCGGCGCGACGCGCGCCATTCGATCGCGGACCGACAGCGCGCGCCCGAGCGCTTTAGCGCCGCTTCGTTTTATGGCTGGTCAGAGGACAAGGCGCGCCACGCGATGGCTCTCGAAGGGGCCGGGTTTGCGACCTGGCTGAAAGCGCACGGCTTCACCTTCGACGAGCCCCGCTGACCGGCGGCCTACCTACTCAGCAGCGGCGAGCTGCTCCTCGCCGGCGACGATCGCGGGCGGGATGCGCAACCAGAACAGCGAGATGACCGCCGATGCCACGGCGCACAGCGCCAGGGCATAGAGCCCACCGGCAAAGCTGCCGGTCAGGTTCTTGGCCCAGCCGACCAGGCTCGGCCCGAAAAAGCCGCCGAGATTGCCGAGCGAGTTGATCCAGGCGATCCCGGAGGCCGCCGCCGTGCCGGTCAGGAACATCGTCGGCATAGACCAGAACGGCCCCTTGGTGCCGTAGAACCCAGTCGCCGCGATCGACATGCCGACGACCGACCACCACGAGCCGATCGTCGACCCGGCGATGACCAACCCGACGGCCGAGAGGGCGCAGGTCCAGAACAGCGTCCAGCGCCGCTCGCCGAGCCGGTCGGAAAGCCAGCCGCAAAACACCATCGCGACCGCGCCGCAACCATAGGGGATCATCGTTAGCCAGCCGACCTGCATGTTGCTGACGCCGAGTTCCTTTATGATGGTCGGCAGGAACAGCAGCATGCCGAGGCTGGCGGTGACGATGCCGACGTAATTGAGCGACAGCAGCATGACCTTGGGGTCCCAGAACGAGCGCAGGATGCCGACCCCGTGCTGCACCTCAATCCGCTGTTTCTCGACGGAAATGCGCCGCTCTAGCCAATCCCGTTCCTCGTCCTTGAGCCAGCGCGCCCGGGCCGGCCGGTCCGTCATATAGAAGAACACAATGATGCCGATCAGGACGGTCGGGATCGCCTCGAAAAGATACATGCACTGCCAGCCGCGGAGCCCCCACAGCCCGTCGAGCCCGAGCAGTGCGGTCGAGATCGGCGCACCGGTCGCCACCGCAACCGGCAATGCCAGGGTGAAACCGGAATTGATGCGAGCGCGGTAGCTGTCGGGGAACCAATAGGTGAAATAAAGCACGAAGCCCGGAAACAAGCCGGCCTCGGCAAGTCCCAACAGGAAGCGGATCACCATGAAGCTGTACGGTCCGGTGGCGAAGGCTGTTGCGCCCGAGATCAGCCCCCAGGTGATCATGATCCGCGCGATCCATAGCCGCGCGCCGAGTTTTTCGAGAATAATGTTGCTCGGCACCTCGAACAGGACATAACCCCAGAAGAAGGCGCCGGCCGCCATTCCATACAAGGCTGCGTCGAGGCCGAGTTCCTTGTTCATGGTCAGCGCGGCGAAGCCGACATTGATCCGATCGAAATAGCAGAAAAAATAAGTCAAAGCGGCAAAGGGGAGGATGCGCAAATAGACCTTGCGCATAGTAATTCGCTCAAGCGAACGGATCATTGTCGCTCCTCGGGGCGCTTTGCTGTTTTTACGGGCACCCGGAACATATCGCGACCAAACCCGCGTTCAACGCGCACTCCGTCGCAGCCGCCCTTCTGTGACCAACTGCCGCATCGCCAAAGACAATCCGTTGCACGCCCAACCTATCGTCCGCCGGTTTCTGACGGTTGGCGTATTCCGAGGGGGGTCGCAAGTTGTATAAAAGGCCGCGCCTGATCGCGTGGAGCGTTCGGGGGTGGGGTATACGCGGGCGGGCGGCGAAGACCGCCTACCGAAGGGGGTTAGCCATGGCGCAATTGGGGTCGGTGACGGCGTCGACCTAAGGGATGCGAATGCTGCTGGGTTTTGTGGCGGCATTTGTCACCACCCTAATTTTTCATCAGATCGGCGTGGAGCTGTGCCACCCTCATCGGGCTGACGCCGAACACACCCTATAATTTCGCCCGCGTGCCGCCCTTCCATGTGCCGCAGGTGATCTCGCTCGCCTTCTGGGGTGGGGTGTGGGGCGTCGTCTTTGTCCTGGTCGAGCCCTGGCTGGCGCGCGGCCCCGGCGGCCCTACTGGGTCGGTGCGATCATCTTCGGCGCGATCTTTCCGACGGTGTTCTCCTGGCTCATCGTCGCGCCGCTCAAGGGGTTGCCGCTCGGCTACGGCTTCCGCTTCCCGGGGATTTTCGTCGGCCCGGTCGTCAACGGGCTGTGGGGCCTGGGGACACGGTTGTTCCTCCAGATTCTGGCGAGCCGGCGCCAGCGCTAGCGCGCCGGCTCAGCGGATCGCCGCGCCGATCGCGGCGCCGAGATCCTTGGTGCCGGCATTGCCGCCGAGATCGGGGGTGCGAGTGCCGCCATCGGCCAGCACCTCGGCGATCGCTCGCTCGACCGCCTGGGCCGCCGCGGTTTCGCCGAAATGCTCGAGCATCATCGCGCCCGACCAGATCTGGCCGATCGGGTTGGCGATGCCGCGGCCGGCGATGTCGGGCGCCGAGCCGTGCACCGGCTCGAACATCGAGGGGAATTCGCGCTCGGGGTTTATGTTGCCGGAGGGCGCGATGCCGATCGAGCCGACGCAGGCGGGCCCGAGATCCGACAGGATGTCGCCGAACAGATTGGAGCCGACCACGACGTCGAACCAGTCGGGATGGCGCACAAAATGCGCCGTCAGTATGTCGATGTGGTACTGGTCGATCTTGATGCCGGGGTAGTCGCGCGCGATCGCGGCAAAGCGCTCGTCCCAGAACGGCATCGTATGAATGATGCCGTTCGACTTGGTGGCCGAGGTGACGTGTTGCTTGCGCGTTCGGGCGAGCTCGAAGGCATAGCGCATGACCCGGTCACAGCCGCGGCGGGTGAAGACGGCCTGCTGCATCGCCATCTCGTACTCGGTGCCCTCGTATAGCCGGCCGCCGATCGAGGAATATTCGCCCTCGTTGTTCTCGCGCACGACATAGAAGTCGATGTCGCCGGGGGCCCGGTTCTTCAGCGGCGAGTCGACACCAGCCAGGAGGCGCACCGGGCGCAGATTGATGTATTGCTGAAAGCTGCGCCGAAGTGGGATCAAGAGCCCCCACAGCGACACATGGTCGGGCACGTCCGGATGGCCGACGGCGCCGAGAAACACCGCATCGAACAGCCTCAGCCGGTCGATGCCGTCGGGCGGCATCATCTGCCCGGTCTTCGCATAGGTCTCGCAGCTCCAATCGAATTCGCGCCATTCAAGCGCGAAGCCGTAGCGTCGGGCCGCGGCTTCCATGACTGCGATGCCTTCCGGCACCACCTCGCGCCCGATGCCGTCGCCGGCGATGACCGCGACGCGATAGCTGTTCGCCATAGGCTGCCTCCCAAGTGAAGGGGCCATGGTCCGGCGCTTGCCGCTCCCTGACAACAACTTTTAACCGCCGGCAGACTGCGAAGGCGCTCGGGCGGCGGTGCGCCGCAATCCGGAGCTACCACGACCCGGTGCGCGCGTCGTCACGAGCCGTGCTATGGGCTAAGCTAGGGATACCCGATCAATGCTTCTGCGGTCTGGGTCGAGGGGGGGTCGCGGTTTGGGAGCTGCCTAGCTTTTTATTGGAAGCGGCGGGGCCTGCCCAACAGCAGAGAATGAGTCGAGATGCCCGACATATCCGATTTGACCGGGACAGTTGCGCAAGACCCCCTGGCTGCGGTTCTCGGCCTGTTTGTGCTGGGTGGGCTCGCAACGCATTTCCTGTTCCGGAACTACCCGCTTGGACGGGCGATTGTGCGAGTCGTCTTTCTGGTTTTTCTCACCATTGCTTTCGTGCGCGCCGGGATCGTCCCCTACCAACCGCTGCAGTCGACCGGCACACCGCTGCTCGATGTCGTCCACGGCGCCCTGAAGATCGCGTGGTGGCTGTGGGCAGCCTGGTTCCTGGTCGGCTTTCTGCGCGCCTTTGTCATCGTCGAGCGCCGTCCACGCGAAAGCAAGCTGCTGCAGGATCTCGTCGCTGGCCTGATCTATCTGACGGCTGCGTTCGCCATCATCGCCTATGTCTTCGATCTCCCGGTCCAAGGCTTGCTGGCGACCTCCGGCGTGGTCGCCGTCATCCTCGGGCTGGCGCTCCAGAGCACGCTCGGCGACGTGTTTTCCGGCGTCGTCCTCAACTTCAGCCGCCCCTTTCTGCCTGGCGATTGGATCAATATCGAGGGCGGAACCGAGGGACGCGTCATCGAAATGAACTGGCGCGCGACGCATGTCCTGACCGGACGGCGGGACCTCGCGATCGTACCGAACAGCACGATCGCCAAGTCGAAGATCGTCAATGTCAGTTCTCCTTCCGGTATCCACGGGGTAACCGTGACGTTTCATCTCGACCCCAGGACGCCGCCGTCGATCGGTAGCGAGATCCTCATGAACGCGCTGCTGAACTGCCAATTGATCGTGGCGGCGCCGGCCCCGAGCGTCATCGTAAAATCCATTACCGGGGCGTCTACGGAATTCGAGGTTACGTTCTTTGTCGAGGAGCTGGCATCTTCGACGAATGCCCAGAACCGGCTGTTCGATCTGATCTTCCGGCACCTCGTCGCGGCCGGCATCGACCTGGCCTCTCCGCAAAACCAGCTTGAGCCGGGTCGAGCAGACGAACGTTCGCGAAAGCCTGAGCCCAAAGCCGAAAGGATCCTCCGCCTCGTCTCAATCTTCGCTGCCCTGACCACCGACGAGCGAACGACGGTCGCGACGAAGCTTAAGCACGCCTCCTACGATCGGGGCGACACGGTACTCGAGCCCGGGCAGATAATGAATTCGCTGTTTATCATCGGTGCGGGTGTCCTCTCGGTGACGCGGGACGACGGCGAAGGCGAGATCGAATTTGGGCGCTGGGGGCCGGCCGATCATTACGGCGAGATCGGGATGCTAACCGGCACGCCCAGCGTCACGAAAATCACCGCATTGGTGCCCGCGATGGTTTATGAGCTGGCCAAGGAAGACCTTGCGCCAATTCTCGAAGCTCGCCCCGAAGTCGCTCATGAGTTGAGCCGCGCGTTGGCGGAACGGCAAGCCGCCGCTCGCCTGACCGCCTCCTCCGAGCTTGACGAGAGTGTTCCGACAAATCGCCTCACCACCTGGTTTTCCGAGCGGCTGCATCGACTCTATGCCGTGGCAAATGCAGGGTGAGGGCGCTTTCGTTTAACCTGGCTGAGCCGGCTGAAGCCGCGGCGACAGAGGGTACGGCAGGCGGGTGTAGATAGCGGACTTTCACGGTCTGTCGGGACCGTCGGCGGGCGGGAATCCTCCCAATCCCCGGAACCGCCTCGACACGCCCGCGATCAAATCATCCGTCCTTGAGAGGAAGAGCTTGAGGAGAGGAGACGTGTTGGCTTTGTGGTAGCCCAAAACCAAATTAATTGTCGGCGGATCGCCCGCCAACGGGCGACTGACAACCGATCGGGGCAAAAAATTCAGCGCGTAGACTGGTAGCAAGGCGACCCCCCGCGTCGAGGCGACCAATGAGATCGCCATGGAAAGACTTGCTGCCTCGTGAGCCGTGGCGATGCTGACCCCTGATCTTCCCAGATAGCTATCGATGACGACCCGCAGGGTGGGTGCGGTATTCGACACATTTACAAACGTCTCACCTTCGATATCTCGCGGGTTGATAGCTTCGAGTACGGCGAGACGGTGGTCGCTGGGCAGAACAACGACGAGCGGCTCACTCGTCAGGTGCTTGAATGCCAGGTCGGGCATCTCTGCCTCGGGCCGAAGGAAAGCCACGTCGACTTTGCCTCGCAGGAGTGCGCTGGCGAGTTCTGGTGAAGTTTCGCTGACGAGGATGACTTCTATGCTCGGCAACTCGTCGCGGAGTAACCGCACGGCTTCCGCGAACCAATCAATTTCGGTTCCGGTCAGAAAGCCCATGACGAAGGACGCCTTGGCGGGATGCGGGGTGCGGGTCAACGCCGTCGCACCGGGACCGATCGAGACAGCAATGCTCGATCGCTTCACGGGCAATGCCGAGCGAAAGGCCGGCCTTGTGGCCGGTGTGCCGCTCCAGCGTGTGGGCGAACCCGCCGAGATCGCCAACGCCATCGTCTTCCTCGCGTCCAGCAAGTCGTCTTTCACGACCGGTCAGGTGCTCTTCGTCGACGGCGGCAAGTCGGCGACGTAGCCCGGCTTCCCGGTGTTGCCGGCCAGCAGGAGCGCGAAATCGTGAGGAATCGGAAAATGAGCAACCCAGTCGTATTGATAACCGGCGCTTTGATCGGCATCGGGCGCGCCGCCGCGGTCGCCTTTGCCAAGAAGGGCGCGAGGGTGATCGTTGCCGGCCGGCGTGAGGAGGCCGGTAAGGCGCTCGTTAAGGAGCTACGCTCTTTCGGTTCGGATGCCGAGTTCATCAACACCGACGTCCGAAAGGAGGATGACGTCCGAGCCCTTGTCGACAAGACCGTCGCACGATTTGGTCGCCTCGATGTCGCGGTGAACAATGCGGGCACCGAGGGCCAGGTTGGCGCGATCACGGACCAGACGGCGGAAAGCTATGCCGCGACGTTCGACACGAATGTTCTCGGCGTGATCCTAAGCATCAAGCACGAAGTGCGTGTCATGCAGGGCCACGGCAGCGGTAGCATCATCAACATCTCCTCGACCTACGGGCACGAGGGCGCGGCAGGGGCCTCCATCTATGTCGGCAGCAAGCACGCCGTCGAAGGCATCACCAAGTCGGTGGCGCTCGAGACCGCCAAGTCGGGAATCCGGGTGAACGGCGTGGCGCCTGGTCCGACGGACACTGGCATGTTGACCCGCTTTACCGGCACGCCCGAGAACAAGGCGGCACTGGGTAGCGGTGTTCCGATGGGTCGCCCCCGGCCTCGCGGAGGAGCTTGCCAATGCGATCGTCTTCATCGCATTGGACGAAGCTTCCTTCATCACCGGCGATATCCTCAACGTCGACGGTGGTCACGGCGTTAACTGATCCTGTCCGGGCGCGGAGCTCCGCGCCGCTCCTGGTTAAGGGTCCAGAGCTGTTCGTCGCGCCGGTTTCAACATTCCTGGACGCCTGACGCGCATCCCCAAACCCTTCGCTTCAACCGCTCAGAAAAGGCAAAACCCATGTCAGAACTCAAAGAACCGACGCCAACGACCATCAAGATTCCCGGTCCGGACCATCCGATCACGATTGCACGCAACTCCAGCCGAGTGGTCGTCTCGGTGTCAGGCCGTATCATCGCCGACACGCGCGAAGCGCTGACGCTCAGCGAGTCCCATTATCCGGCGGTCCAATACATTCCCCGCAAGGATGTCGATATGACGCTGCTGGCGCGGTCGGGCCGCGCCACCAACTGCCCGTACAAGGGAGACGCCTCCTATTTCAGCATCCCCGTTGGCGGCGAACGCTCGGTCGATGCGGTGTGGACCTACGAGACGCCCTACGCGGCGGTGGCCGAGATTAAAGACCATGTGGCGTTCTACGCCGACCGCGTTGACGCGATCGAGGAACAACCCGGCGACTGATGCCCGGATTGGCGCACTGCCGCCGTCAGCCCGTTGACGGCGTCATGCTACATCGCGTCAACTCGGCGATTCGATCGAGGCCGGTCGCCGCGCGATGGGGCAGGAGGAGCTGATGGGTAAGGCACTATTGCGTTCTCCCGCGCACCTTGGGTTGCGGCGAACGATGCGCCGTGCCGCGGCCCTGGTCGCGCTTTTTTGCTGGGGCGTGCTGCAGGCGGCCGACGCGCAGGCGCCGCCGGCGCCGGCGGTTGGCGTGCGCGCGGCCGAGATCCGCGGCGTTGCCCGCTCTTACGAGTTCATCGGCCGGATCGGTGCGATCAACACGGTGCAGCTGCGCGCCCGGGTCGAAGGGTTTCTCGACAAGATCCTGTTCACCGAAGGCCAGGAGGTCAAGGCGGGCGACCTGCTCTATCAGATCGAAAAAGCCCCCTATCAGGCACAGGTCGACCAGGCCAAGGCGAAGCTCGCCTCCGACCAGGCGCAAGTGATCAACGCCGACCTCCAGTACAGACGCTCGTTCGAGCTTGCACAGCACCAGAACGCGCCGCAGTCCCAGGCGGATAAGGACAAGGCGACGCTGGACAGCGCCCGGGCCGCGGTGATGCAGGACCAGGCGGCGCTGGATCTCGCCGCGGTCAATCTCGACTATACCGATATCCGGGCGCCGGTTGCCGGGCGCATCGGCCGCACCTCCTATACCCAGGGCAATCTGGTCAACGCCGCGAGCGGCGTCCTGGCGACGATCGTCAGCCAGGATCCGATCTACGCGATCTTTCCGGTCAGCCAGCGCCAGCTCGAAGAAATCCGCGCCGACCGCCACCAGGAAGACGGCAAGACGATCAAGATCGAGATCCTGGTGCGGCTGATCACCGGCAAGGAGTACCCGCATCCCGGCGTCTGGAACTTCACCGACGTCCAGGTCAACCAGCAGACCGACACGCTACTCATGCGCGCGACCCTGCCCAACCCCGAGCGGCTGCTGGTCGACGGGGAATTTGCCACGGTAGTGGTGAAGGAACGCAAAGAGCAGCCGCGCCTCGTCGTGCCGCAAGCCGCTTTGCAGCTCGACCAGGCCGGCACATTTGTGCTGGTCGTCAACCCCGACAGCAAGGTGGAGCTGCGGCGGGTCACGCCCGGCCCCCCGGACGGATCCGATATCGTCGTCACCGACGGGCTAAAGCAAGGCGAGCAGGTCATCGTCGACGGGATCCAGAAGGTGCGCCCCGGGCAGGCGGTCTCGGTCACGGTGCTGCCTCCCGGCAAGGGGGCTTAGGCAGTGATCTCTGCGATCTTTATCGACCGGCCGCGGCTCGCCTTTGTCATCTCGGTCGTCATCACCCTCGCCGGCGTCATCGCCATCACCCGGCTGCCGGTCGCGCAGTTTCCGGACATCGTGCCGCCGCAGGTATCGGTAACCACGACCTATCCGGGGGCCGATTCCGAGACCGTTGAAGCGACCGTCGCGCAGCCGATCGAGGAGCAGGTCAACGGCATCGACAACGCGCTCTATTACCAGTCGACGAGCGGCGCCGACGGCAGCTACACGCTGACCGTCACCTTCGCCCTCGGCACCGACCCCGACATCGACACGGTCAATGTCCAAAACCGCGTCGCCGTGGCGCAGCCGTTGCTGCCGGCCGAGGTGAACCACCAGGGGCTCACCATCCGCAAGAAATCATCGGCGCTGTTGCAGGTGATCTTTCTGAATTCGCCGGACAAGACCTACGATTCGCTGTTTCTCAGCAACTACGCGACGATCAACGTCATCGACCCCTTAGCGCGCATCAAGGGTGTCGGCCAGGCCAGCCTGTTCGGGCCACTCGACTATTCGCTGCGGATCTGGCTCGACCCCGATCGGCTGACCTCGCTCAACCTGACGCCGAACGACGTCATCACCGCGGTGCAGGGCCAGAACGTGCAGGCCGCGATCGGACGGATCGGGGCGGCGCCGGTCGCCTCCAACCAGCAATTCCAACTGACGATCAAGACCAAGGGCCGGCTGACGCAACCCGACGAATTCGCCGCTATTGTATTGCGCGCCAACCCCGACGGCTCGGTAGTGCGAGTGAAGGACGTGGCGCGGGTCGAGACCGGAGCACGCAGCCAGGACCGCTATGCGCGGTTTGACGGGTCGCCGGCGGCGCCGATCGGCATCTACCAAACGCCCGGCGCCAACGCCGTCTCGGTGACCACCGAGGTCCGCAAGGTCATGGACGAATTGGCCCAACGGTTTCCCCACGACCTCACCTATACCGTGTTCTTCGACACCACGGTCTTCGTCAGCGCGACGGTGCGCGAGGTCATACTGACGCTGATCGAGGCCTTCATCCTGGTCGGCATCGTGGTGTTTCTGTTTCTCGGCAAGTTGCGCACGACGCTGATCCCGCTCGTCGCGGTGCCGGTCTCGATCATCGGCACCTTCGCGGTCATGCTGGCGATCGGCTTTTCGGCCAACACGGTCTCGCTGCTGGCGCTGGTGTTGGCAATCGGCATCGTCGTCGACGACGCGATCGTCGTCATCGAAAACGTCGAACGGGTGATCGAGGAGGAGCCCGAGCTCTCGATCCCCGAAGCGACCAAGAAAGCAATGGACCAGATTACCGGTCCGATCATCGCGATCACCTTGGTATTGCTGTCGGTGTTCGTACCGGTGGCGTTCATCCCGGGGATCAGCGGACAGCTGTTCCGTCAGTTTGCCGTCGCGGTATCGGTGTCGATGCTGATCTCGGCGGTCAACGCGCTGTCGCTGAGCCCGGCGCTGTGCTCGGTCCTCTTGAAGCGGGGTCCGAACGGCCGCGGCCCGATGCGCTACGTCCTTGGCGGCATCGACCGCGTGCGCAACGGCTATACCGCCGCCGTCCGGCGTCTCATGCGGTTCGCGGTTTACGGCATCGTCGCCGTGGTCGTTATCCTCGTCGCGACCGGCGGTCTGTTCCGCATCACCCCGCAAAGCTTTCTGCCGGAGGAGGACCAGGGCGCCTTCTTCGCCGCGCTGCGCCTGCCGGAGGGCGCCTCGATCAACCGCACCCAGGCGGTCGTCGAGCAGGTCGAAAACATCATCCGCCCGCTTCCCGGCGTGCAGGGAGTCGTGTCGGTCGTCGGCTTCAACTTCATCGATAGTCTCGCTTCCTCTAACCAGGCGTTCATCGTCATTGGCCTGAAGCCTTACGCTGAGCGCACCGCGGCCTCGCAGAGCGCCGGCGCGATCATCGCCGCGCTGCGACCGAAGCTCGCCGCGGTGCCGGGAGCGATCGTCTTTCCGTTCAACCTGCCGCCGATCATCGGCCTCGGCAACACCGGCGGCTTCCAGTACGTGCTCGAAGCGCTGCAAGGGCAGACGCCGGCCGATATCGCCGCGACGATGCGCGGTCTCCTGGTCGCGGCCAATCAGCAGCCGGAGCTGGCCGGCGTCTTCAGCACCTTTGCGGCCGACACGCCGCAGATCTATCTCGACATCGACCGTGACAAGGCGCAGGTGCTCGGGGTCAAGATCAGCGACATCTTCAGCGCGCTGCAAGCCACGCTCGGCGGATTTTACATCAACGACTTCAACCTGTTCGGCCGGACCTGGCAGGTAAATGTCCAGGCCGAGACGCCGTTCCGCATGACGGTCGACGACATCTACCGGATCTATGTCCGCAACGCACAAGGCGGCATGGTGCCGATGCGCGCGCTGGCTCAGGTGAATTTTGTCCAGGGCTCGCAGGCCCTGGTGCGCTACAACGGGCTGCGCGGCGCGATCATCAACGGCGCGGCCAAATCCGGCTACAGCTCAGGCCAGGCGTTGGCTGCGATGGAACGGATCTCGGCATCGCTGCCGGCCGGATACAGCTTCGAGTGGACCGGCACCGCGCTTCAGGAAGAGGGTGCCCAAGGGCAGACCCCGATCCTTCTCGCCCTGGCGATATTATTTGCGTACCTGTTCCTCGTCGCGCTCTACGAGAGCTGGAACATCCCGATCCCGGTGCTGCTCTCGGTGAGCGTCGGGGCGCTGGGCGCGGTCGCTGGTGTGGCGATTGCCAGGCTCAGCTTTGATGTGTACGCGCAGATTGGTCTGGTGGTGCTGATCGCGCTCGCCGCCAAGAACGGCATCCTGATCGTCGAGTTTGCGATCCAGCAGCGCCGCGCGGGCAAGAGCATCCCGGATTCGGCGATCGAGGGTGCGCGGCTCCGCTTCCGCCCGGTGATGATGACCAGCTTCGCCTTCATCTTCGGGCTGCTGCCGCTGGTCGTCGCCACCGGCGCCGGCATGCTCAGCCGGCGCGCGGTCGGAACCCCGGTCTTCGCCGGCATGATCGCCGCCTCGTGCATCGGGATCTTCATCATCCCGATGCTGTATGTGGTGTTCCAGCAGATGCGCGAGCGGGTCGGCAAGCCGCGCTCCACGCCGCAGGAGGAGACGGCCGACCCGATCGGCCCGGACGCGCCGTAGTTCGGGCGAGCTGGTTCAGAGCGTCAGCCCCGCGATATAGGAGGCGAGGTCGCGCTCGGCGGCGGCCAGGGCGTCCGTCGCCTTGGCGATCGTGGCGCTGGCCGTTTCGATCGCGGTTTCGGTCTCGGTGAACTTGTCGAGCAGGCGCTTGTGCAATGCCGGGTCGCTGCCGATGACCGCGAGGTCGTCGCGCAACCGCTTCTCGTCGTCGACGAGCTGCGCGCGCTGTTCCTTGAGCCGCGCGAGTTCGGCGCGCTGATGCCCGGCCGCCTGCCGCCGCGTCGCGATCGTGTCAGCCCCCTGGCGCAGCTTGGGATCGAGTTCGCTGGAAGAGACCAGCGCTCCTAGCCGGTCGTTGTCGATATCGAGCAGCCGGATGGTCTCCTCTGTCGGTTGCTCCTCGACGACGGTGAGGCTGCCTTCGCCGGCGGCCGGCAGCGCGAACGGGATGCGATAGGCCTCGGCGGTCATTTCGACGGTTTTTGACTCGGGCGAAGTCAGGACGGCGCCCTGACGCCGCGGCTGTTCGAATAGGAAAGGCGGGACAGCCGCGGCGGCCTTTACCCGATAGCTGGTCGTCGCGCGGATCACGCGGCTCACCCGCAACAACCCATTGCCGATCGTCGCCTTGACGACGGGCCGGCGCTCGGTGTCGCTGCGGTCGATCGTCACCTTGCCGTCGAGCGAATAGCTGAGCAGGCGCTTGCCGCCGGCCGGCAGCGCGGCAAGCCGCGCGTCGCCGACATAGAGCGCGCCATGCCCGGCATTCTGCTGATAGAGCGTAAGCACGCCGGGCGGCAGTCCGGTCTCGCTCTTGTTGGTCAATTCGATTGCCGCGAGCGGATGCCGCTGGTCGACCCTCGGCTGATAAAGCTCTATGCGACGGGCCGGCAATTCGCGGTCGAGCAAGGGCAGGACAAGGCTCTGCCCGGCCGCGACGCTTACCTTGCTGGGCGCGGTGAAGGCGATCTGTGTTGCTTCCTCGGCCGCCGCGGCGGCCTCGATCCGGGCCGGTGGGGGCGGAGCGGCCGCTCCCGGGGCCGGCAGGGCCATCGCCGCGCCGGCCGGCGCGCGCTGCAACGGGAAGGTCTGGTCGCGAGCTCCGCTTGCCTTGGCGGCGCTCTCGGCCGCGACGGTGCCGGTATCGGGGGGCGGCAGGACATGCCCGCCCGACTCGACCGGCACCAGCGGGCGCGTCACGTAATAGCTCTCGTAGAGCGCCTGGCGAAAGGTCACCGGATTGCCCGAGAGCAGGGTTAGCTCGATGTCCTGCCAGGCCCGGCCGCTGAAGTTCTCCAGCACCGCCCAGCCCTGCAGCCGCGCGGTCTCGGCCCTGGGATCGGGCATCAGGCTCAGCCGGTACGAGGCCTTCCACAGCGGCATCGCGACGACATAGCCAAGCCGCACGGTGCGCGGCCCGACACCGTGGATGCTGAGCGTCAGCCGGCGCCGGTCGCCCCCGTGATAAGAGGCGATGCGCAACAGCGCAGCGTTGACCTGGCGCTGCAAGGCAGGATCGGCAAAAGCGATGGCGTCGACATCCTGCAGCACGAACTGCTGCAACCCGGTATCGGTCAAGACGCTGACCCGCGAACGGGAAAGGGCGACCCCGTCGGCACCGCGCACGGTCTCCTCGTCGACATGCACGAGCCGCCCGGCGATCGCCTTTGGCGCGGCGACCCGGATTTCGGCGCCCTGCAGCGCATTCAAGAGGTCGGTGGCGGAATTGAGCGCGGCGCGATCGAACGGGAGATCGACAAAGCTCTGCGTCAGCGGCTCCCGGCCGGGCAGCGTGATCTCCCCGGCGGACCCGCCGGAATCATAGACGACGAGGCTTTTCAGCACATCGTCGACCTGGTCGAGCGGCACCTCGAGAGTAAGCGCGGCGTCGCCCTCGACCGCCGCCTCGTATTCGAAATAGCCGACCCCGCCGGTCGACAATACGACCCGCTTCAGCACAAGCTCGGCCGCATTTACAGGCGGCGCCGCCAGCAGCACCACGCCGGCCAACGCCGTCAGCCAGCATCCCAATCTTCTTGCCATTTCCGCCTCCCGCGCGAAACCGGCCGATGGTCGCGAGCGAGAATGGCGAATTTGCGGTGTCCCGATGCTCAATTATGGCGCGGGCAATTGGAATCGACGGGCAGCACCCGGTCGGTCGAGCGGAGGCTGTCGGCGAGATCTGATCACATTGACATTGCCGTCGGCGGCCCGAACACTCTGCGGCTCCTTTTGGGATGGACGGACGGATCGTGGCGGCAAGCCGGGGATCAGCGGCGAGGTTGGGGGTCGATATCGGCGGCACCTTTACCGATGTCGCGCTGGAGGCCGGCGGGCGGCGGTTCAGCGCCAAGATCCTGACGACGCCCGAGGCGCCGGAGCGCGCCGTCATCGAGGCGATCGGCACGGTGCTGCGCGAGGCTGGGCTTGCGCCGGGTGACCTCTCGATCATCATCCACGGCACGACGCTCGCCACCAATGCGATCATCGAGCGCAAGGGGGCGAAGACCGCGCTCGTCACCACCGAGGGCTTTCGCGACACGATCGAGATCCGTCACGAGAACCGCTTCGAGCAATACGACGTCAACATCGATCTGCCGCCGCCCTTGGTGCCGCGGCGGCTGCGCTTTGTCGTGCCCGAGCGCATCGACGCGCGCGGCAGGACCGTTGTGCCGCTCGACGAGAGCGCGGTCGAGGCTCTCGCCGAACGCTTTGCGATGCTGGGCATCGAGAGCGTCGCGATCGGCTTTCTGCACAGCTTCACCAACCCGGCGCATGAACAGCGCACCCGCGAGATCCTCGCCGCGCGGCTGCCCGGCGTGACCTTTACCCTGTCCTGCGAGGTGTCGCCCGAGATGCGCGAATACGAGCGCTTCTCGACCGCGTGCGCGAACGCCTACGTGCAGCCGATGATCGGGCATTATCTTGCCGATCTCGAAGCGCTGCTCCGTGTGCAAGGTTTTCTGTGCCCGCTCTTTTTGATGCTCTCGGGTGGCGGGCTGACCACGGTCGAGACGGCAATACGCTTTCCCGTGCGGCTCGTTGAATCCGGTCCGGCCGGCGGCGCGATCTTCGCCAGCCATATCGCCCGGCAATGCGGGCTCGACAAGGTCTTGTCGTACGACATGGGTGGGACCACGGCCAAGATCTGCCTGATCGATGATTTACAGCCTCAAACGAGTCGCGCCTTCGAGGTCGCGCGCATCTACCGCTTCAAGAAGGGGAGCGGGCTGCCGCTGCGCATTCCGGTCATCGAGATGGTCGAGATCGGCGCCGGCGGCGGCTCGATCGCGCGGGTTGACCACCTCAAGCGGATCAGCGTCGGCCCGGACAGCGCCGGGGCTGATCCGGGCCCGGCCTGCTACGGCCGCGGCGGCGCCGCCGCCACGGTGACCGACGCCGATCTTTTGCTCGGCCGCATCGACCCGAGCGGCTTTTCCGGCGGCCGCATGATGCTCGACCGCGCCGCCGCCGAAGGGGCGATTCAGCGCGAGGTGGCCGTCCCGCTCGATCTCGCATTGTCGCTCGCCGCCTTCGGGGTCAGCGAGATCGTCGACGAAAACATGGCCAACGCCGCCCGCGTCCACGCCATCGAGAGCGGCAAGGACGCGCGCGGCCGCACCCTCGTCGCGTTTGGCGGGGCGGCACCGCTCCATGCCGCGCGGATGGCCGACAAGCTCGGCCTCGACCGGGTGCTGGTGCCGTCGAATGCCGGGGTCGGCTCGGCGGTCGGGTTTCTGCGCGCGCCGATCGCCTACGAGATCGTGCGCTCGCAATTGCAGCGGCTCGACGCCTTCGATGCCGACGCCGCTAACGCGCTGTTGGCCGCGATGCGCGCCGAGGCCGAGGCGATCGTCCGCAGGGGACTTTCATCGGGCGAGCCGCACGCGCCGCTCTCCGAAACCCGATCGGCCTTTATGCGCTATCGCGGTCAGGGCCACGAGATCGCCGTGCCGGTGCCGGCGGTGATCTATCGCGCCGAGGATGCCGGTACGCTCCTCGCCGCGTTCGAGGCCGCCTATCGCGCGCTCTACAGCCGCATCATCCCCGGCGTCGAGGTCGAAATCCTGAGCTGGGTGCTGCTGTTGAGCGGGCCGGTGCCGTACGCGGCGGGCGATGCCCCGCCGCTGCCGCTGTCCTCACACCCGGCGCCGGCGCGGCGCCGCGCGGTGTTCGATCCCGACGGCGCCGATTTCATTGAGGTGGGGATCTACGAGCGCAGCGCGCTCGCGCCCGGCGCCATCATCCCCGGCCCCGCGGTGATCGTCGAGGACGAGACCTCGACCGTAATCGGCCGCCTCTTCGACGCCAAGATCGACGCCTTCGGCTATATCGAGCTGACAAGGCGCTCATAAAGGCCCCTCTCCCGCATTGCGGGAGAGGGAGGGACCCGCGCCGCAGGCGTGGGAGGGTGAGGGCGTTCGCTTGCCGACACTTCACCCGCCTCGCTTGACGTTGCCGCGGCGAGTACCCACCTACACTGCACGACGTAGCCCGTCTTACCTCCGATTGTCCGCAACGCAACAGGTGCGTCCGCGGTCGATGAGGAGATTAGGCAATGTCGCAATTCCAATCCGATCCGGCTCTTGTCGTTCAGTTTCGGCGCCGCTGGGACGCTGCCGACCAGGGGACGATCAAGTTCCTGTCTGAGCTGAGCGAGGCCGAGCTCGACCGCCTCAGTGTCGCGCATGGCGAGCGAATCGTCCGCCGCCTCCCGGCGGCGCTGACCGCCGGTCTCACCGGCGGCGAGCGCAACGATCTCGCCCGCGCGTTCGGCCGACCGCTGGTCCGACGGATGGCGGAGCGGCGGCCGGGTTAACCGACGTAAGTGGTCTCACTTAGTCCTCCTGGAGGTGTTGCGATTGGATGCCCCAGGCCCCATTAGAGGATGTATAAGTAAATGAATCACGCAATCCTTGATACGGCTATCCATAAAGCCGGATTGTTGGCGGTAGAAACCTATATCACCTGCGCTGGTCCCGGCATCAGCGAAGATTCGGCACATGAGAAGTCGCTTTCCGCCTTTATGGCACTTCATTTACACCATGTCTTGGGAATCCAAGCGCGTCCTGAGTGTCCTTATACGCAGATTGTCAAAGATTTGGACATGTCGCCAGACCGATTATCGTTGAATGCCATCCAGCTACTAACTGCGGACATCGCACTATATGAAAATGGACTACCAGTTGCCGTGATCGAGTTGAAGGTGTTTACGGACAGCAAAGCCATGCTACCTAGGTTTTGCAACGATCTTCGTAAAGGTGATCTGGTCCGGCTATGTGAGAGAGTTCCGGTATATGCTGTTGCGTTGATATGCCAAACGGAGCGTCGAAAGCTGGGTGAACAAAAAGCATGGATCGAAAGGGGAGTCGGGCGGCAACTGACATATTCTCAGACACAGGTAACTAAGACGGATTCGGTCTCCGGCGAGAAGCCGTGGGAGTGGTGTTTCGGTTACGTTGAGCGCGGCCCTATCCCATAGGGGCGATGCGCCGAGCCATGCGATAAGGGTTGGTGGCGTTGCTACCTAAGTGCGGCGCATACAAGCTTAGCTCGGAGATCGAACGGGGCGGAGATGGTGGACTCGACGGGCGAATCGAAGGGGTTTTGCCGTGCATTCGATGACTGGCTAAGCGATGCCGGTCCACACCTCGCTATTGAGCTCCGTGTAGATAAGAAATGCTCTGAGAGCATAGAAGTTGGCTTTGTTGGTATAAACACCGCTATCGAGGCCTTTATCGAATACGGCGAGACAGACGCATTTTTTGAGTTGCAGGTATTCGTCGACTGGGAGGGTTCCAATTGGGATACGATCCTGATGTTGGATTGCGAGCCGGTTCGCAGGGCTGACGGATACGTCTGCGATTTGTGCCCGCCGGAAGATCAGAAGGTGTTCCCAAGCCGGGAGGCGTTGTGGCGCGACCACCTCTTCGAACCCTTCCTCGAATGGGTCAATGAGGATTTGGCCACGGCTGACGTAATCTACCTTTGGAGCTCGCCCGGGAAGGGCATGACGAGCGCCAGACTGCTTCGATCTTCGGCCATCCTGGAAGAGGATCCGTGCGGCGTCTGTGTCCCGCTGCGGCTTCAGGAGGTATAAAATGGCACGCGGAGCAGTGACTATCGAACGCTGACATAATGGGCATCGCTACGGACGTCGGTGCGGTCGGCCGGAAGTGAAAACCGACGCAGGATGTCCTCGACGATCGCCGGGGTTTGGAGTTTCCGGTCGGCATAAAGAATGAAGCGGCCGCTGGGTTGATGGAACACAACCCGCCCGCGCGGCCATTCTTCATATTCGGTCCAACGCACGACACCCTGGATGCCTTGATCGCGAAGCGCTCGTTCGCTCATGGCGGCGAGTTGGCTCCAGCGCTCGTAATGCGCGCCATGGGTGAGAAACTCGCCGTAGGTCTCCGCCTTGGCCATCGGCACGCAATCCACCACCAGGATTGGGTCACCATTGGAGGCCTGGATACGCCAGAAGATGCCGATCTGAGGCGTTTCATCTCTCTCGGGAATATCCACGCCGATACTGATGTCCGACAACAGACACTCCCTTCCTCGTTCGCGATTCGTAGGCCGGCTTCAGCTGCCGACTGTCGTTAGTGCGGGAGACCCGTAAGCATGCCTTCGCGTTGTTACGGCACTATCCGTCGCGCGAGCGTCTCCGCGATCGGGACTGCGATGCGGCGGGTTCGGGCGCCAAGGCCGAGCGGCTTCAACAGCATTTGCACGCACATCCGATAGGGAAAATGCGGTCGGATCAGTTGCCGGGAGCGACGGCGTAAGTCTCGACATATACCGTTGTCGATTTCTTCTCCGGGGTGACAGGATGTGTACAGGTGTTTCAGCGCGATGACGCTGTCCTCGCCGTCGGTCATCCGAAGCCGATTGAACAGTGCCGCGAATATTCCGCGGCGGCTTGCAGGTTCATCCTGTTGATATCTACGAAAATACCGATAGAAGTGCTTGTAATGCCGGATTTCGTCTTCGGCTATTCGGCGTGAGATGGTCGCCAGGACCGGATCGCGGCTGATGCGGCTCAGGGTCGTGTAGTAGCCCGCGGTCCCTGTCTCAACGACGCAGCGCGATGCCATCTCGCGGGTGCGCGTCGGCTCCAGCCCATCGGCGCTGCAATAGGCTGAAAACTCCTCGAGAAACGACTGGTAGACGCGATCCCAATCGAAATTCGGCCACGCGATCAGCACGTACCGACGCAGAGCATGGCCGTGCTGGATCTCTTCCGGCAGCCAATGCCGTTCGAGCCAGGAGGTAATTTCGTCGTCGCCCGAGAATTGGTCGATCAGGTTCCGCGTGTAGCGGTCGGTCGTGCTCTCCATGAACGACGCCGCCGCGACCAGGTAGAAAAGCGCATCGGGTTCACCGACCGTGTCTTTCCGGACCGCACGCCAGTCGATGCTGTCAAGCGACCAGTGCTGCTGTGCCGAGGAAACCGGTGCCATCGCACACCCCGCGCGGCTACGTTTGGCCAGGGGTTGCTCCGCGCGGCAGATCCAGCAAGCACATCAAGCCTATCTTTCAAGCGTGAAGGTGACTTCGCCACTGTCGTCGTCGACCGCGAACATCAACGGGGTACCGTTCTGATCAATCCATATTTTATACCGCGTCGTGCCATCGACCTGATATTGGCGGGCCGGGACGGCGGCGCCATTGATCGCCACGGTGGCCTCCGAACCGCCGGAAATCCGCACCCTTTCGATTTTCCCGTTGTCCACCCGCATCATCGTCGTCGAGCTAAGGCATTTGGCCGACCATGGGTTCGCCGGTTGCACCGTCGCCGGGGCAGTGACGGTGCCCAGCGGCGAGCTAATCACGAAATTATTGCCACTCGCCTCGCCCTTAACCTCGATCGTGTCGTCATTCTTTTTGGTGGTCCCGATAAACGATATCAGCCGATCGCCCTGCCAGCGTTCGGTACGCTCTGCATCCTCGCGATGGAGGCCGACACCGAGCATCTTCACCAGGAAGTGCGCGCTGGTCTGGACCGTCGTAATGTCTCCAACGCTCTGCACGGTGTTGGTGTAGGTACCAATATTGCCGAATACCGAATGCCGGACCCGGTAGCGCAACTGTTCGGTCGCAGTAGAAGCTGCTGGGGCAGCGGTATAACTCATTGCATTCGCCAGAATGCCGAGGATGGCAACCAAAGCGAACCCGATTACAGATCGTTGGATCGATATGATTGGGTCGTTTGAGGCTCGCATAATTTTCCCCCGCAACTGTCAATAGGCCGCGCGGCTCGCGGCTCTCATCTGGTGGACCTTCTACATCTTGCCCTTGTTCCCGATCAAATCACAAATTTACCAAGGCAGTCGAGCCGCCAGGGTGCCGCGTGGTGCAGGCTCGCGGAAGCGGCGGGATCGAGGTCAGCGTGGGCCGGATTTCCCCTCGCCGGCACGCGTCGCTTAGCCAGCGTTTGCGGCGGCAATAAATTACACCGACACTAGTCGGCGCAGCTCCTCGACGACCTCCGGATTGGCGAGCGTCGAGACGTCGCCGGCGTCCTGGCCGCTCGAGATTGCCGCCAGGACCCGCCGCATGATCTTACCGGAGCGGGTTTTCGGCATGTCGGGTACGATCCACACATGCGCCGGGCGGGCGATCGGGCTGATCTCGGTCACCACCGCGTCGGAGATCCGCTTGTGCAGCTCAGGTGTCGCCTTCAGGCCGGTTTTCAGCGCGACATAGAGATCGGGGACGCGCCCCTTGATCTCGTCGGCAACCGGCACGACCGCGGCCTCGACGACCTCGGGAACGGTCAGCGCCGCCGATTCGATCTCCTTGGTGCCGAGCCGGTGACCGGCGACGTTGATCACATCGTCGATGCGGCCGAGGATGCGGTAATAGCCATCGGCGGCCTGCACCGCGCCGTCGCCGGCGAAATAGGGCCAGTCGCGCCAATCCTTACTGTTCTGGTTTTTGCAATAGCGCGCGTAGTACTGGGCGACGAAGCGATCGGGGTCGCCCCAAATGGTCTGGAAAATTCCGGGCCACGGGTTCTGGATGCAGATATTACCGGCCTTGCCCGCGCCTTTCGGGATCTCGTTGCCGTCCTCGTCGTAGATGACCGGGTGGATGCCGGGGATCGCCGGCCCGGCGCTGCCCGGCTTCATCGGCCCCATTCCGGGCACGGTGCTGCACAGAAACCCGCCGGTCTCGGTCTGCCACCAGGTGTCGACGATGACCGCCTCGCCCTTGCCGACGGTATTGTAGTACCAGCGCCAGACCTCGGGCTCGATCGGCTCGCCGACCGTCGTCATGTGCTTGAAGCGGTAGTTGTAATTGTTGGGCTCGTCGGGTCCGGCCCGACGCAACGCCCGGATTGCGGTCGGCGAGGTATGGAAGATGTTGACGTCGAGCTCCTCGGCGATCCGCCATGGCCGCCCAGCATCGGGGTAGGTCGGCACCCCCTCGTAGACGACCGAGGAGGCACCCAGCGCCAGCGGCCCGTAGACAATGTAGGAATGCCCGGTGATCCAGCCGATATCGGCCATGCACCAGTAGACATCCTCGGGATGGATGTCCTGGATGTATTTCGAGGTGCCGGCGACGTAGGCCAGATATCCGCCGGTGCCGTGCTGGCACCCTTTGGGCCGGCCGGTCGTGCCGCTCGTGTACATCAGGAAGAGCGGTGCGTCGGCCGGCATCTGCTCCGGTACGACCCGGTGCCCGCGATATTTGGGTAAGAGGTCGTTGACGATATAATCGCGCCCGCGCAGCGGCGGGCTCTTGCTCGAATATGAGCCGGGGTGGCGCTGCCAGACCAGCACCTTTTCGATCTTGTGGCCCTGCTCGGCGGCGTCATCAACCGCGGTGTCAGCCTTCTCCTTCTGATCCTGCATCGTGCCGCTGCGATAGTAGCCGTCCATCGTGATCAAGACGCGGCTCGTGGAATCGACGATGCGGTCGGCGCAGGCCTTGCCGCTGAACCCGCTGAACACTTGGCTGTGGATGACCCCAAGCCGGGCGCAGGCCAGCATCACGATCGGCAGCTCGGCGACCATCGGCATGTGCAAGGTCGCGCGGTCGCCCGGCTTCAGCCCACAGAAATCCTTGAGCAGCGCAGCGAATTCATTAACCCGGACATACAGCTCCTGATAGGTGATGTGCTGGATTGCCTCGTTTTCCAGCTCCGGAACGAAATGGATCGCGGTCTTGTTCTTGTTCTTTGCCAGATGGCGATCGACGCAATTGTAGCTGGCGTTGATCCGGCCCCCGACATACCACTTCCAGAATGGCGCGTTGCTCGCGTCGAGCGTTTTGTCCCAGCGTTTGTACCAGTCCAGCAGATCGGCATACTCGTTGAAACATTCGGGAAACTTGTCCAGCGTGAACCGTTCATAGACCTTCTTGTCGGTCAGATTGGCCTGAGCAACAAAACTCGCTGGAGGATCGTATTTTTTCTCTTCCTGCCAATGGACAGCTATCTCGGCTTCAGACACATCGATCTGTTCCGGCATTCCCTGGCTCCCAAGATTATTGGCGCCGCTGCGGCGCGCCCCGATATCTGAAACCCAATGTACGCCGAACGGGTGGGGTTTTGAAGTAGCGCGCCGGCCTACGGCGCGACGCCCGCCAAACGGCAGATCACCGCCCATTCCGCCTCGCTCACCGGGCATACCGAGAGGCGCGACTGACGCAGCAGCGACATACCGGCCAGTTCGGGCACTTCCTTCATCTCGGCGAGCCCGACCGGCCGCGCGACCGGCATCACCGGAGCGACATCGACCATGCCGAACTTGCCGCTCGGGTCGCTGGGGTCGGGATAGAAGGGCCGGACGATCTCGACAATGCCGACGATGTCCTTGCCCTCGTTCGAATGATAAAAGAAGGCGCGGTCGCCCTGCTTCATCGCCCGCAGATTGTTGGCCGCCTGAAAATTGCGCACCCCATTCCAATGGGTGCGGCCATCGGCGACCATCCGGTCCCAGGAATAACTCGCCGGCTCGGATTTGAGCAACCAATAGGCCATTGCGGTGCTCCCCGTGATGTTCTCAGAAGATAGACCCTAGCAGCCGTTTCTCCCTCCCGACCAGCCCTGCGCGGTGCTATGATAAGCCGATCGGCGGCGAGTGCCGCCCGGAGAAGGAGAGCATGATGGGCGACATTCTCGGGATCGGTGTCACGCATTATCCCGGCCTCATTCAGCCGGACCAGCAGATGGCCGGGCTCTTGGACCGCACGTTGAGCAGCGATCAGGTCCCCGAGGCGATGAAGGACCCGGCGCGCTGGCCCGAGCCGATGCGCAAGGAATGGGCCGACCCGCTCGCCGCGGCCAAGGAACACCGCGCGCGGCTCGTCGGCGGGTTCCGCAAGTGCCGCGAGGCGCTCGACGCCTTCAACCCCGATCTCGTGCTGATCTGGGGCGATGATCAATACGAGAATTTCCGCGAGGACGGGGTGCCGTCCTTCTGCGTGTTCGCCCTCGACAGCGTCGACTCGCGACCCTACGCCCGCCCGGGCCGCTCGAACGCCAATGTCTGGGGCGAGGGCGCCGACACCGTGATCCACACCAAAGGCCATCACGCCGCCGCCTCCACGCTGGCGGCCAAGCTGATCAAGGCGGATTACGACGTCAGCTACGCCTACCGCATGCGCTACGAAAACGGTCTGCCGCATGCCTTCATCAACACGCTCCTCTACCTCGATTATGATCGCAACGGCTTCCCCTACCCGGTCGTGCCGTTCCATGTGAACTGCTACGGCTCCTCGGTCATCGCCAAGCGTGGCTCGACCGCGCACCTAACCGGCGAGGCGGACCCCAACCTGGTTGACCCGCCGGGGCCCAACCCGCGGCGCTGCTTCGATGTCGGCGGGGCGGTGGCGAAGGCGTTTGCCGACAGCCCGTGGCGTGTCGCACTGGTCGCCTCGTCGAGCTGGTCGCACGCGTTCCTGACACCGAAGAACCATTACCTCTACCCCGACAACGCCAGCGACCGGGCACGCTTTGACGAATTGTGCTCGGGCAAGCTCAACCGCTGGGGCGAGCTCTCGACCGAGGAGATCGAGGATGCCGGGCAGCAGGAATTCCTCAACTGGGTCTGTCTCGGCGGCGCCATGCACGCGCTCGGCCGCGAGCCGGTGATCGTCGATTATATCGAGAGCTATATCTTCAACTCCGACAAGTGCTTCGCCCTGTTCCCGGGGTAGGCGCGTTCCTTTGCCAAGAACCAGAATGTCCTCGGAGGCGGCCCCGGCAAAACCGGGGCCGTCGCCGCGCCAAAAGGGGCCGTTCGTCTTTCTCGACTACGATCAGGCGGAGCTGGATGCCGCCTATACGCAGGCAGCCTATCAGCCCAACATCCAGCAGCTGAGAGACCGCTGGGTCAGCAACAGCAAGCGGGTTCGCGCCCGCATCGGTCCGCCGGCGCGCCGCGCCTACGGGCCGAGCGAGATCGAACAGCTCGACATTTTCCGCACGCAAGCCGCAGAGCCGGCGCCGGTGTTCGTGTTGATCCATGGCGGCGCGTGGCGGGCTGGTCGGGCGGCTACCTACGCCGCGCCGGCCGAGATGTTGATCCGCGCCGGCGCCCATTATGTCGTGCCGGATTTCGCCTGGGTGCAGGATTGCGGCGGCAGCCTGTTTCCGATGGCCGAGCAGGTCTGTCGCGCGATCGCCTGGGTCTACCGCAATGGGGCCGGCTTCGGCGGCGACCCCGACCGACTCTATGTCGGCGGTCATTCGTCGGGGGCGCATCTTGCCGCGGTCGCGCTGACCACCGACTGGCAGCGCAGCTTCGACGTGCCGCCTGACATCATCAAGGGCGGGCTGTGCACGAGCGGCATGTACGATCTGGCGCCGGTGCGGCTGTCGCATCGCGCCTCCTATGTCCGCTTCACCGACGAGATGGTGACGGCGCTGAGCCCCATGCGGCATCTCGACCGGCTGCGCGCGCCGCTGATCGTAGCCTATGGCACCTATGAAACGCCCGAATTCCAGCGCCAGGCGCGCGACTTTGCGGCCGCCGTGCGCGACGCCGGCAAGGCGGTCGAGCTGATCGTCGGCGACAATTACGGCCACCTCGATCTGCCGGAAACGCTGTGCAACCCCTATGGGCTCTTGGGGAGCGCCGTCCTCGCGCAAATGGGTCTCACGCCCACTTGTTGACGCTGGCCCGCAACCAGCCAATCGGACTACGATAATCCGCCAGAGGGCACCAACGCCGGGTTCTTGCAGGGGCCGCGGCCCCGCGAGGAGGAGACATGAAATTCCTCAGCGATGAGATGATCAGTGGCCTGCTGCCGGCGGAAACCTCATCGTTTCCCTCGCCGGTGCCGACCCAGATCGTGTCGAGCGATGAATACCTGCCGATCGCGCAAACCGAAAAGCAGCGCACCGTCGAGGCGCGCCTCAAGGAGTTGAGCGGCGCTCTTGCCAAACGGCAAGGGCTGTCACGCCGGCGCTTCTTTCAGACCGCTGCCGGCATGGCCGCCTCGTTTGTCGCGATGAACCAGGTGTTCGGGCGCTATTTCGCGGCCAGCGAGGCGGAGGCGGCGACCCCTGAACTCGCCGACCAGCTCGCCGCGGCGCAATCGGGCCAATTCATCATCGACGGCCACACCCATTTCCTGCGCGACGACACCCGGCTGATGGGGTTCGTCAAGGGGCGCGAAGCGGTCGGCCAGTGGGGCTGGAACAAGGAGCTCAGCGGCAAGGAACAGACCATCGACGACCTCAAATTTAACAACTACGTCAAGGAGGTCTATATGGACAGCGACACCAAGGTGTCGCTGTTGTCGAACTCGCCCTCGGATGTGCCCGAGGATTGGTTCATCCCGCAGGACCAGGTCTTCAAGACGCGCGCGGCGGTCAACGAAAAGGCGGGGACGCGCCGCATGCTGGCGCATTTCACATTCACCCCGGGCCAGCCGGGCTGGCTCGACAAGGTCGATGAGGCGATTGAGCGCTACAAGCCGGATTCGTGGAAGGGCTATACGGTCGGCGACAATACCCACAAGGAGTTGGCCGGCTATCCCTGGCACGCCGATGACGAGAAGCTGATGTACTCGTTTTACGAGAAGATCATGAAAACGGGCATTCGCAACGTCTGCATTCACAAGGGCCTGTTCGCGCCGGCGATTGCCGAGAAATTCCCGCGCCTCTTGCCCTACGCCGATGTCAGCGATATCGGCAAGGCGGCCAAGGACTGGCCGCAGCTCAATTTTCTCGTCTATCACTCGGCCTATCGCTGGGTCGGAGCCAAGCCGGCCGATGCGATGGCCGAGTTCGACCAGACCGGCCGCACCTCATGGACCAGCGACCTCGCCGAGATCCCGGAGAAATACGGCGTCAGCAATGTCTATGGCGACCTCGGACAGCTGTTCGCCTGGACCGCGGTCGCCGAGCCTCGCCTGTCTGCCGCGCTGATGGGCACGCTGGTCAAGGGCCTCGGACCCGAGCGCATCCTGTGGGGGACCGATGCGGTGTGGACCGGCGCTCCGCAATGGCAGATCGAAGGCCTGCGACGCCTCGAAATCCCCGAGGACATGCAGAAGAAATACGGGTTCAAGCCATTGGGGCCAGCCGACGGCCCGATCAAGTCAGCCATTTTCAGTGGCAACTCGGCACGGCTTTACGGGCTGGAGCGACATGCCGAGATCGTCACGCACGACCGCTTCGCCGCGCTCAAGGCCGATTATCGCGCGAATGGCCCGGGGCGCAGCAATCTGCGCTATGGCTACGTGACGCGCTCGGCGTGAGTCTTACGGTTTGCGTCAGCGAGCCCGGTGGTTCGCGCGGAACAGGGAGGGTGATGAGATGCGCAGCGATCAGCACGGCACGCTTGGGTACGGCGGCGTGATCACGCGTCGTCGCGTGCTGGCGAGTAGTGCCGCTGCGCTGGGCGGGGCGAGCGTGGCAGCGGGGCCATGGCATATCGCGCTCGGCCAGGCCAAGAAGCCCTACCGGATCGGCACCGAGCAACCGCTGACCGGCGTTGCTGCGTTGGGCGGCAAGACCGCGGTGATCGGTTTGCAGATGGCGGTCGACCGTATCAACAAGGCGGGCGGCATTCTTGGCCGGCCGGTCGAACTGATCGTCGCCGACGACGAGTCGAAGCCCGATACCGGGCGCCGCGCGGTCGAGAAGCTGGTCACCGAGGACGACATCGATGTCCATGTCGGCGGCTATCTGTCGAATATCTGCCTCGCCTGCGTGCCGGTCTTTGTCGAGCACAACGTCGTCAACATGATCAGCGTCTGTCTCGACACGACGCTGACGACCAGCAAATGCAACCGCTATACCTTCCGGCCCTATGATTTCGCGCCTGCACAGGCGGTGGCGTTTGCCCCCTATCTCGTCAACAAGATGGGCAAGAAGTGGCAAATCGCCTATGCCGATTATTCCTGGGGCCAGTCGACCAAGGACGCCTATGCGGCCGAGATCAAAAAGAATGGCGGCGAGGTCGTTGGGACGATCGGCATCCCGCTCGGCACTCCCGACATGACACCGTTCCTGTCGAAGATCGGCGGCGAATTCGACGGGTTGTTCTGTATCTTTTTCGGCCCGGACGCGATCCACATAGTCAACCAAGGCTATGATTTGGGCCTCGCCAAGAAATACAAATGGGCTGGCGACGGCGCGATGGCCGCCTCAAGCCAGCTGCCGGCGCTCGGCGACAAGATCGAAGGCTTCATTGGCATCGACCGCTATGTGCCGGTATTCGACCCGCCGCTCGATACGCCATATCTGCACGCCTTCTTGGACGAGGCGGTCGACCGGCTGAACAAGGCCGGAATGTCCGGCACGCTGCCCGACCGCTATGTCCAGTCTAATTTCGAGGCGATGAACGCGGTGAAGGTAGGGATCGAGAAATCCGGCTTCCAGGGCCGTGCCGACAGCGACAAATTGATCGCCGCCCTCGAAGGGCTCGAGATGAAGGAGAGCGCCGATTTCCCCCAAGGCGACAAGGTGCTCCGCAAGGAAGACCATCAGGCGTTCGTGCGCGAGATCATCTTCGAGATGAAGGGCGGCACCTACAAGGTTCACGAAACAATCCCCTGGCAGAAGACGGTGGTGCCGCCGGCATGCACCTTCTCCGCCTAGATGGCCGGCGAGCCGGCCGGCTCCGCAGCGCCAATTCTGGCGACCAACGGGGTCGCGGCGCCCATCCTGGCGACCGAGGGGCTCGCAGTCCACTTTGGCGGATTGCGTGCGCTCAACAACGTCAATCTGGCGGTTGCAGCCGGCGAGATCCGCGCGATCATCGGCCCTAACGGCGCCGGCAAGAGCACCCTGTTCAACTGCCTGACCGGGGTGTTGCGGCCGACCTCGGGGCTTATCCGGTTCGCTGGCGGCAACATCACCGGGCTCTCGCCCGACCGGATCTCCAAGAAGGGCATCGCGCGCTCGTACCAGATCACCAATATCTTGCCCAATGCGAGCGTGCTCGAAAATGTCCGCATCGCCGCCCAGTCGCGGCGCCACGGGTGGAGCATGCTGCGCCACCACCGCGCCTACGGCCACATCATCGACAAGGCCGAAGCGGCGTTAGAGCAGGTCGGGTTGGCCGACAAGGCCGACGAGCTGGCCGCCAATCTGTCGCATGGCGAGCAGCGCAATCTCGAGATCGGCATCGCGCTGGCGACCGAGCCGCAACTCCTGTGTCTCGACGAGCCGACCGCCGGGATGAGCGCGGCCGAGACCCACGAGACGATGGAGCTGGTGCGCCGCATCGCCCACAACCTGACCATCCTAATTGTCGAACACGACATGCAGGTGGTGATGGAGCTGGCCCAGACGATCACCGTCCTCGATTACGGCGAGATCCTGGCCGAAGGAACGCCGGCCGAGATCCGGCAAAACCCCCACGTGCTGGAGGTCTACCTCAAGACATGAGGCGCTTTGGACCCGCATTCCCGGCGAGAGCCGGGACCCATGTTTCAACAGGCTCGGGCGCGGATAAGTGGACGGCCCTCGCCGGGAATGCGGCTGAAATCGAAGCCGGTTAGCTGACCGATGGAACCCCTGCTCGCCGTTGAAGACATCCACAGCTATTACGGCAAGAGCCACATTCTGCACGGCATCTCGCTCGAGGTCGGCCGCGGCGAGGTGGTGGGGCTCTTGGGCCGCAACGGCGTCGGCAAGAGCACGACCTTGAAGGCGATCGCCGGGCTCGTCCATCCAAGCGCCGGCCGGATGCTGTTCGATGGCCGGCCTACCACCGGGATGCCGGCCCACCGGGTGGCGCAGCTCGGGATCGGCTATGTGCCCGAGGACCGGCGGATCTTTCCGCTCTTGACGGTGACCGAGAACCTGCGCACTGGGCTCGACCGCCACGGCGTCGGCAAGGCCAAGAAGCAGGAGCTGCTCGACAAGATCTACCAATATTTCCCGGTGCTCGCCGAGCGTCGCCGCCAAGCCGGCGGCACCCTCTCGGGCGGCGAGCAGCAGATGCTAGCGATCGCCCGGGCGATGATGCTCGAACCGAAAATCATGCTGCTCGACGAGCCGACCGAAGGCTTGATGCCGCGCATGGTGTCGCAGATCCGAGAGATAATCGACGTGCTGCACCGTGAAGCGGTGGCGGTGCTGCTGGTCGAGCAGAATGTGCCGCTGACCCTTGCGGCCAGCGAGCGGATCTACATCATCGAGAAAGGCATCGTACGCCACCACGCCCCGGCCGCCGAGCTGCGCGTCGGCGACGCCGTCATCCACCAATACCTCGGCGTGTGACATGGGTGGGGTTCCGTTCGCGCATTTTGTGATCCAGACGCTGAACGGCATCGTCAGCGGCATGATCCTGGCGCTCGTCGCGTCCGGCTTGACGCTGATTTTCGGCATCATGGACGTGGTCAATTTCGCGCACGGCGAATTCCTGATGCTCGGGGCTTATGTCGGCGTCTTGACGCTGGCGCTGACCGGCAGCTTCTGGCTGGCGCTCGTCGCCGCCGCGGCGGTGATCGCCGCCTTCGGGGCCGCGGTCTACTGGACGACGCTGCGCCCGCTGTTGGGCCGCGACCCGCTGACGACGATCCTTGCCACCTTTGGTGTCTCGCTGGTCTTGCAGAATTACGCGCTGTGGCAGTTCGGCCCGGTGCCGCGCAAGATCGCCGAACCGTTCACCGGCCAATTCACCCTGTTCTACCTCGACTACCCATGGTACCGGCTGATCATCGCCGGGCTGGCGGGCGCGATCATCGGCGGGCTGTGGCTGTTCCTCAAATTCGGTAAATACGGGATCTGGATCCGCGCCACGACGCAGGACCGGGTGATGGCCCAGGCGATGGGCATCCCGGTGCCGTGGGTGTTGACCGGAGTGTTCGCGATCGGCTCGGCGATGGCGGCGGCCAGCGGGGTGTTGTTCGCTCCGCTCGTCGGGGTCGATCACGCGATGGGGGTCGACTGGATCCTCCGGGCGTTCATCGTCGTCGTCGTCGGCGGCATGGGCAATCTCGGGGGCTCGATCCTCGCCGCGATCTTCATCAGCCTGCTCGACGCCTACGCTTCCTTGTGGGTCAGCCCCTCCCAGTCGATCATCGTCTCGTTTGTCTTCTTGATCCTGACATTGCTGTTCCGGCCGACCGGCCTCTTCGCCCCAACCCCGAAATGAGCCCGACTCAGAGATGAGACCGCGCCAGCCGGTGGTGTTCTGGGTCGGGCTCTCCCTCATCCTAGCGCTCCTCGCGGTCGCGCCGCTGGTGCTGCCGGTGTTCTGGCGCCGTCTTCTGACCGAGATCCTTATCTGGGGCCTCTTGGCGATGTCGTCCGATCTGTTGATCGGCTACACCGGCATGGTGTCGTTCGGCCATTCCGCCTTCTTCGGTCTGGGCATGTACGGAGCGGCAGCAGCGCTATTGAACTCGAACCCGCCGAATTTGTGGCTGGCGCTGGCCTCGGGCCTGATTGCCGCGGCCGCGGTGGCGGCCTTTGTCGCGTATTTCTCGACCCGCCTGCGCGACATCTATTTCGCGATCACGACCCTCATTTTCTCGCAGATCTTCTACGTTATCATCTTCACCTGGACGTCACTGACCGGTGGCGAGAACGGGCTGACCTTCACCCGGCCGGCTTTCGCGATCCCCGGGTTGTTTTCGCTGCCATTCACCGCGACGACGCTGCACTGGTTCGTGCTTGCGGTGGTGGCGGGGTCGTACCTCGCGCTGCGGCGGATCACCCAGTCGCCGTTCGGCATGGTGCTGCAATCAATCCGCGAAAACGAGGCGCGCACCCGGGCGGTCGGCTATCCCGTCGAGCGCTACAAGATCGTATCGGTGATGCTGTCGGGGCTGTTCGCCGGCCTCGCCGGAGTGCTCTACGCGCTGCAGAACGAATTCGCCGCGCCCAGTTTCGTGTTCTTCGTCGTGTCCGGGGAGACCGTGATCTACAATGTCATCGGCGGCATCGGGACGCTCGTCGGGCCGCTCGCCGGCGCGGGGTTTTTTCTGCTGTTGCGCGAGGGGTTCTCCCGTCTGTTCACGCCGAAGTATCTGGACCCGGTGGGGCTGGGTGGACTGGCTGGGATGAGTTACCTCGTCCCGGTGGGGATCATCTTCATCGCCATCGTGATTTTCCTGCCGCAAGGGCTCTTGGGCTTCGCCCGGCGCTGGCTCAACCGCTGACTGCCCGGCGATTGGCAAACCGCGCGCCGTCGCCATATAATCCGGAACAGCGCAAACGCTTCAGACCGCGGAGAGATGACGATGGCGGACGGCACCACCCCAATCGCCCCGGCGACCCCGACGGAAGCGGTGACCCCAGGCGGGATCAACCACCTGGTGATCAATGTGCGCAACATGGAAGAGTCGCACAAATTCTGGACCGAGATCCTCGGCTTCAAGCAGGTCGGCCAGTCGAGCCGCCGCCCGATGCGCTTCTACAGCGGCGATCACGGCGGACAGATGAACCATCACGACATCGCGCTGTGCGAAAACCCGAACCTGCCGAAGCCGCCGGAGAATTGGGCGATGTTCGACATGCCGCTCGCGATTAACCACATCGCGATCACGATGCCGAACCGCGAAGCCTGGCTGAAGCAATTGGCCTGGCTGCGCAAGAAGGGCGTCCAGTTCCACCGCCGGGTCAATCACGGCATGACCCACAGCCTCTACATCAGCGATCCCAATGGCTACGGGGTCGAGGTGCTGTACGAATTGCCGCGCGAGGTGTGGGGCGAGAATATCCAGGGCGCGCTCGACTATGCCGAGCCGGTGCCGACCGAAGGGGACGAGGCCTTTGTCGACGATACCGACTATCCGAAATTCGGGACGGCAAAGGCGCCCGCGGCGGAATAGCCGGATAACCCTCTCCCGCATGGGAAAGGGATCGCAACACATCTCAGTCCATCGCCACAGCTGGTTCGGGGACAACGCGACGCGGCTTGCGCAGTAGCAGTAAGAGCGGCAATGAGACGATGATGACCATCCCCATCAGGTAGAAATCGTCGATATAGGCGATCATCTGCGCCTGGCGCGTCACTTCGGCATTGAGCGCGGCCACCCCGGACGGGATCGACAGGCTGTAGTGGCCCGCGAGGTAGGGCGCCTGCGCCAGCGGGTTGTCGGGACGAAGATGCTCGACCATCCGCGAATGAACGATCTGGGTGTTCTCCGCCAGGAGCGCTTCGACGATCGCGACGCCGCAACTGCCGCCGATGTTGCGCGTCAGGCTGAACAGCGCGGTTCCCTGCGTCAGGTGCAGACGCGGCAGGGTCGAGAAGGTGACCGTGGAGAGTGGCGTGAAGACGAGGCCGAGCCCGAAGCCCTGCAGGATGCCGGACACCAGGATCGGCTGCATCCCCATGGTCAGCGAGAATCCGGTCATCTGCCACTGCGACAATGCGACGAGTAGGAGGCCGGCGAGGATCACCAGCCGCGTATCGACGCGACCGATCATCCGCACCACGACGAACATCGCGACCATCGTGCCGAGGCCGCGCGGCGCGAGGATGAACCCGGCGGTGACGACCGGGTAGTTCAAGAGCGCCTGCATCATCGTCGGCAACAGCACCATTGTGCCGTTGAGGATGATCCCGACAAAGAACATCAAGACGACCCCGGCCACCAGATTGGGGTCCTTGAGCATCGCGCGATCGAGGAAGGATCGCTCGCCCGCCGTCACCGTATGGACGACGAACATATACAACGAGAGCGCGGCGATGGTCGCTTCGATCCAGATCTCGGTCGAGCCGAACCAGTCCTTCAGCTCGCCGCGGTCGAGCAGCATCTGTACCGCGCCGATCGCCAGGCTCAACATCGCAAAACCGAAGAAATCAAACCCCTCACGATGCGCCCGGCCAGTCTCGTGGATGAAAACGAGGATGCCGAGAGCGCATAAGACGCCGACCGGCAGATTGATGTAGAACACCCAGCGCCAATTCCAATTGTCGGTCAGCCAGCCGCCGAGCGCCGGCCCCATGATCGGGCCGAGCATCGTGCCGGTGCCCCAGATCGCCATCGCCCGGGCGTGCCGCTCGGGCGGGTTGGTCTGGAACAGCACTGATTGCGAAAGCGGCACCAGCGCCGCGCCGCATACCCCTTGCAGGAGCCGGTAGAGGACGAGCTGGGCGAGACTGGTGGCCGCCCCGCACAGCGCCGAGGCCACCGTGAACCCGATCACCGAAAACAGGAACACATATTTGATGCCGAAACGCCCGGCCAGCCAGCCGGTCAGCGGCGTCATGATCGCCGCGGCGACGATGTAGGAGGTTACCACCCAGGCGACCTGGTCCTGTGAGGCCGACATGCTGCCCTGGATGTGCGGGAGGGCGACATTGGTGATCGTCGTGTCGACCCCCTGCATGATCGTCGCGCAGGTGATCGAAGCGGTGATCGCGCCCCGATTGAACCGGCGCCCCGCGGCGGGATCGCCGCGTGCGCCAGCGCCCGCTCGCCCGCTCGATGGTTCAGAGGCCATGTCACCCCGCACGATTGCCGCGAATAGATCACAGATCGCGGGCGGCGCGTCGAGGCCCGGCTGCGGCATTGTCGGCCGCGGGATGCAGCCATGCCCGGTGGCCGCAACAGCCTGCGCCGTGCATCGCTTCCCCAACCGTGCCGGCTCGTACTAGGATCGCGTCCGGAAACCTTCGGTGCCCCTCGACAACCATGCGCCGGAGCAACGCGGAGGACGGCTGATGGCGACGGGTAAGAAGATTGCGATCGTGTGCACCGGGGCGGTCGGCGGCTATGCCGGCGCGCATATGGTCAAGGCCGGCGAAGACGTGACCTTTGTCGATTTCTGGCCCGAGCATGTCGAGCACATGAAAGCGCATGGGCTGACGATCACCCATATCAGGGAGGTCGAGCCGTTTACCGTGCCGGTGCGCGCCCTCCACATCACCGAATTGCAGCACGTCTCGAAGGAAGAGCCGTTCGACATCGCCTTCGTCTGCACTAAATCCTACGACACCGCGTGGGCGACGACGATGATCAAGCAGTACCTGGCGCCCGACGGCTATGTCGTCTCGCTGCAGAACTGCATGAACGAGGAGACGATCGCCGGCGTCGTCGGCTGGGGCAAGACGCTGGGCTCGATCGCCAGCTCGATCACTGTCGAACTGCACGCGCCAGGACAGATCCGTCGCGCCGCCGGCAAGTCCGGCTCGAAGCACACCGTGTTCCGGGTCGGCGAGGTACATGGCCGCATCACCGACCGGGCCAAGGAGGTCTGCGGCCTGCTCGCCAACGCCGATAGTGCCTTCGTCACCGAGAACCTCTGGGGCGAGCGCTGGTCAAAGCTCGTCACCAATGTGATGGGCAACGGGTTGTCGGCCTGCACCGGCCTAATCGGCCGCGACGTCGTCAAGAACGACGTATTGCGGCATTTCTCCAACCGGCTCGGCAGCGAGGCGATCCGCGTCGGCCAGGCGCTCGGCTATACTTTTGACGAGGTCAGCCATATGGACCCGGAAACCCTGGCCCGCGCCGGCGAGGGGAATGCCGCGGCGCAGAAGGAGATCGACGAGCATCGGCTCGCGGGCGCGAGTGGCGGTGGCGGCGAGCATCGCCCGTCGACCGGTCAGGACATGGTCAAGGGCCGCCGCACCGAGATCCCGTTCCTTAACGGCTTTGTCGTGAGAAAGGGCGAGGAGGTCGGCATCCCGGCCCCGACCAACGCGATTCTGACCGATATCGTGCTGCGGGTCGAGCGCGGCGAGTTGAAGCCCGATCCCAAGCACATCACCGATTTGCGGCTGAATTGACGGCTGCGATTGCCCCTCTCCCGCATCGCGGGAGAGGGTGCCTTCGGACAAAGTCCGAAGGCGGGTGAGGGTGTCAGCCACCGAGAGACCCTCACCCTCCCATCGCTGATGCGATGGGTCCCTCCCTCTCCCGCAAACGCGGGCGAGGGGCCACTAAGTGGAGGGCCCATGCTCGCTGTCGTCAACACGCCCAACGGACCCGAGCCGGTCGCGATCCGCGAGGTCGCGGAGCCTGAGTTGCGGCCTGATGAGGCTCTTGTCGCCGTCCATGCCTTCTCGCTCAATCGCGGCGAATTGCGCCTCTTGCAGGTCCGCCCGGAAGGCTGGCGCCCCGGGCAGGACATCGCCGGGGTGGTGTTGCGCGCCGCAGCGGACGGCGGCGGCCCGCCGGCGGGCGCGCGCGTCGTCGCATTGTGCGACTGGGAGGGCTGGGCCGAGCGCGCCGCGGTACCGGTTCACCGCATGGCGCCGATTGCCGACAATGTCTCGTTCGCCGCCGCGGCTGCCTTGCCGGTCGCCGGGCTGACCGCGCTGCGCAGTCTGCGCCACGGCGCGCCGCTCCTCGGCAAGCGCGTGCTGGTGACCGGCGCCGCCGGCGGGGTGGGCAATCTCGCCGTGCAGCTTGCCGCGCGCTCGGGCGCGCGGGTAACGGCGATCGTCGGCAATGCCGAGCGCGGCCGCGTTCTCGACGGGCTCGGCGCCGCCGAGATCGTCACCCGCATCGAGGACGCGCAGGGGCGCTTTGCGCTGATCCTCGAAAGCGGCGGCGGCGCGTCGTTGAAGGCGGCGATCGAGCGGATCGATCATCGCGGCACGGTCGTGATCTTCGGCAATTCCTCGGGTGAGGCGACCGAGATCAATTTCCGCGACTTTGCCGAGCATCAGAACGCCCGGATCCAGGCCTTCCACTACTTCACCTCGGAGGCCGAGGAGCGCTTCGATCCCGATCTGGCGCTGTTGGCCGGGTTGATCGCTGCCGGCGCGCTCGAGCCGCGCATCGCCGAGCATGGCTGGCGCGACATCGCCCGCGTCGGACCGTTGCTGCGCGATCGCCAGATTCCGGGCAAGGCGGTTTTCCACATCGAACAGAACTGAGAAAGAGGAGAGCACCATGACGATCAAGGTTGGCGACAAGGTCCCATCCGTGACGCTGCGACATCTGACGCCGGAGGGGCCGAAGGAAATTTCTACAGACGAATTGTTCGGCGGCAAGAAAGTCGTGCTGTTTGCGGTGCCCGGCGCCTTTACCCGCACCTGCTCGGAGCGCCATCTGCCGAGCTATGTCGGCAACGCCGCGGCGCTGAAGGCCAAGGGCGTCGACACGATCGCGTGCGTGTCGGTCAACGATGTGTTTGTGATGAGCGCGTGGAGCAAGGACCGTCAGGCCGACAAGATCATGATGCTCGGCGACGGCAATGCCGATTTTGTCAAAGCGATCGGCCTCGAGCTCGACCGCATCAAGGAAGGCATGGGCATCCGCTCGCAGCGTTACGCGATGCTGGTCGAAAACGGCGTGGTCAAGGCGCTCAATGTCGAGAAGCCGGGCGAATTCGCGGTGTCCAGCGCCGAGGCGATGCTGGAGAAGCTGTAGCTCGAAACCCCTGTACCCGGCGCCGACCCCCTCCCTACGCCCCTCCCTCACCTAGCCGCTTGCCCCCGCCCTTCCTCCCCCGCTTACGGGGCAGGAAGGGCGGAAGCGGGAGCGGGAGCTCGGGGCGCGATGAGCCGCAGGCTGCGGGCGTGACCCGCCGGAGCGAGCGGTTGAGGCGCAACACACGCGGTTGCGGCCATCGGCTGCAAGGTGTGACGGCATCGCCTCGCCCCTCGATCATCACGATCCAATCGTTTTAAATAAAATGCGCGACAATTGCGCAGAAAATTGTCTTGGCGATTACTTGTCATTTAAGGCGTGATTAACGAAGCTCGGGTTCGAATCGGTTGCGATGATCCGCAGCGATAAGTCCCGGGAGTCGGCAGACCAAGCATGACCGCAGCGCTCGACAGCCCTGTTGACTGGATGGTCCGCCTGGTCAGCGAGATCCCGGCCGCGGTAGCGGTGTTCGACCGGGATCTCTGCTATGTGGCGGCGAGCGAACCGTGGATCCGCGCCTTTGGGCTCCGCCGCCGAACGCTCGCCGGCCGGCGCCACGACCAGGTTTGCAAGACCGGCCGGGAGGCGGTGGAAGCGGTACAGCGCCAGGCCGTCGTCGGCGAAACCGTTGCCGACTACCATCTCGTCGGTGACGATGCGGCGCCAAACCGGCGGCCGGCAATCCTCAGCGCGCGACCGCACCGCGACTCCGCCGGGGACATAGCGGGCGTCGTTATGGGTCTCATCGAAGACCCTGTGCCGGGCGTCCGGGAGAGTGGGCCGCCGGCGCCGGACCCGCTCACCGGCCTCGCCGATCGCCAGCAATTTGCCCGGCGTTTGCATGAGCTTCTGTCCGATCCGGATCCCGAACGCCGCGCCGTCGTCGTCTTCGCGATCAATCTCGACGGGTTCCGCAACCTCAACACCCTTCACGGCTTCGCGATCGGCGACCAGGTGCTCAAGATCATCGCGCAGCGGCTGGTTTTGGGCACCCGCTCGCGAGATCCGGGCGATGGGGGAACGGCCGCGCGCGGCAGAGACATGGTTGCCCGGCTTGGGGCCGATGAATTCGGCATCATCTGCGGCCCTCCGGCGCTGCCGCAGGCGGAGGCGGAGGCCTTTGCGGCTCGCCTCCCGTTTATTGTCCAGTCGCCCATCGCCATCGGCGCTCAGTCGCTGCGGCTCACCGCCAGCATCGGCGTCGTCACCACCACCTCGGCGCATCGCGAAGCGGACGACGCGTTGCGCGATGTCGACCTCGCCTTGCGGCAGGCAAAAGCGCTGGGACCGAGCAAGGTGCTCGCCTGGGAACCCACCTTGACCAGGACGGCGATCCAACGGTATTCGCTTGCCGAGGAGTTGCGCCGGGCGTTCGACAACAGCGAATTGGTCTTGCACTACCAACCGATCCTGCGGCTCGGCGACAACCGCATGGTTGGCGCGGAAGCACTGTTGCGCTGGAACCATCCGAGCGAGGGGTTGGTCGCCTCCACGGGCTTCCTCCCGCTGCTGGAGGAAACCGGGTTGATCGTGGAGGTCGGCTGCTGGGTCGTTCGCGAGGCGGTCCACCAGGTTGAAACCTGGCGTCTGCTTTACGGTCGCGACATCATCGACTGGGTCAGCGTCAATCTCTCGGCACGCCAGTTGGATGACCCCTCGGCGCTGCTGGCGAGCCTGCGCGGGATGCATGGCGACGGGCTCTCGGTGCACCGTCTGAAGCTCGAGATCAGCGAGACCGCCTTTATGCGCAACCCGGAAATCACCCGCACGGTGCTCGCGGAGGTGGATGGGCTCGGTATCCGGGTCGTTGTCGACGATTTCGGCACTGCTCATTCCGCCCTCAGCAGCTTGGAACATTATCCGGTCGATACGATCAAGCTCGATGCCGGGTTCATCGCCCGGATCGGAACCGCCGAGGGAGAAAGGCTGGCTCAGGCCTTGCTCAATATCGCGCGGAGCCATGATGCCGCGATCATCGCCGAGGGCATCGAGACCGAGGCCCAGCGCGACTTCCTGCACGCCGGCGGTTGCGGTTTCGGGCAAGGGTATCTGTTTGCCGAGCCGATGGACGGGGCATTGCTCGGCGCTTATGCCCTGACCCATGCGGCCAAAGCCGGTCGCCGGCCGGCGCGACCACGGCCGGCCGGCCGGACGATCAATCCCCTGCCATCAGCAAATCCGTCACAGGCAGGCTGATCCAGTGCGGCGCGTAGCGGCCGGCCAGCGCCATCAGGCGGTTGATCGCTCCGGTGATTACGACCCGGCGTCCCGCGGCGAGGCCGCGATAGCCGAGCCGCGCCACGTCCTCGGCGGGCATCATCCGGCGCAGGTGCCGGGCCATCACTGAATTGTCGGCTCCGGCGACGGCGAAGAAATTGGTCGCGGTCGCACCGGGGCAGAGCGTCGTCACGCTGACCCCGGTCCCGCGCAACTCATAGGCCAAGGCCTCGCCGAGACTCAGCACGTAGGCCTTGCTGGCGAAATAGGCGGCCATGCGCGGGCCCGGCTGAAACGCGGCAACCGAGGCGACCAGCATGACCCGGCCATGCCCGCGCGCGATCATGCCGGGCAGCAGCAGCCGCGTCAGCTCGGTCAGCGCCATGATGTTGACCTGGAGGATTTCGCCGATCCGCACCGGATCGCACCGATCGAAGCGCCCGGCCGCGCCGAGCCCTGCATTGTTGACCAGGGTGTCGATCGCGAGGCCTCTGCCCGCGATCTCGAGGGCGAGGGTCGCGGCGGCGCCCGGCTCGGCAAGATCGGCCGCGATCACCGTCGCGACGGTGCCTCGCGCGCGCAGCTCGGCGGCAAGCGCCTCTAGCGGCGCGAGACTGCGCGCCGCAAGAACGAGGTCGTGGCCGTGCCGCGCCAGCTCGCGCGCCAGCGCGGCGCCGATGCCGCCGGACGCGCCGGTCACGAGGGCGAGGGGGTGGGAGACGGTGTCCATGGGCAATCGTCTACCGCCCTTTCAGCGCCGGTTTGCGGCGCTCGCGCCAGGCCTGGTGCGCCTCCTTTTTGTCCTCGGTCAGTTCGAGCGCCATAAAGCGGTAGAGATCGGCGTTGGCCGCCTCGCGCAGCGACCCGTCGAGGCCGAAGGCGACCGCCTCCTTGGCGAGCCGGGCGGCGAGCGGCGGCAACGCGGCGAGGTGCTCGGCGACCTCCATCGCCTTTCCCATCAGCGCGTCATGCGGCACGACCCATTGCGCGAGGCCGATCCGGTGGGCTTCCTCGGCCTTCAGCGGAAACCCTAGCGCCAGCTTCATCGCCTGGCCCCGGCCGACCCAGCGCGCCAGACGCACTGTGCCGCCCTGCGCCGGCAATATGCCGAGCGAGACCTGGGTCAGCCGCCATTCGGCGCGCTCGGAGGCGACGATCAGGTCACAGCAATAGGTGACGATGCAGCCGATTCCGATCGCATAGCCGTTGACCGCGGCAACCATCGGCTTGGCGAAGTCCGACAATAAATTCATCGCCTGAAAGCGCCGCCGCTTCGGCAATGCCTCGATCGCATCGGCGATCGAATCGCTGGTATGGGTCTTCGGGTCCTTGATGTTGGCGCCGGCGCTGAACGCGCAGCCCGCCTCGTCGCCGGTCAGGATCACGCAACGAATGCCGGGGTCGTCCTCGAGCTGCGGCAGCAGCTCCTTCAGCGCTGCATTGTAATCCTCGCCCCAGGCGTTGCGCGCCTGCGGCCGCGACAGCGTCAGCACTGCGACAGCACCGCGTTTCTCGTACAGCAAAGGCATCGAGGTTCTCCCCTCTGGCTAAATGATGCCACCTTCCTTTAACTCGGCGACCTCTTCCACTGAGAGCCCGAGCCAGCCGCCGTAGATCTCGGCGTTGTGCTGGCCGAGCTTGGGGCTCGGGGTTGTTTCGACCTTGTCGGCGCCGTGGAAGCGCAAGGGGGAGTTCGGCACGATGACGCGGCCGATCTCATCATGGTCGATCCATTCGAGCATGCCGCGCTCGTGCATGTGGGGGTCGTTCATCACCTCGTCGACCTCGCGCACCGGCGCCAAGGGGATGCGGTAGCGCTTGGCGATCGCGAAGACCTCCAACTTGCCCAAATTCAACGTCCAGGCCGAGATCGCCGCGTCGGTCTCGGCCATGTGCGCGACCCGGTCGGCGTTGGTCAGAAAGCGCGGGTCGTCGCGCAATTCCTCGCGCCCCATCGCCTTCAGGAGGTTGTGCCAATGCGCCTCGACCGCGACGTTGAGCGCGACATAGCCGTCCCTGGTCGGATAGACGCCGAGCGGGGCGCGGCCGTGGCTCGAATTGCCGGTGCGCGGCGGCACCTTGCCGGTCTCGAAATAGGCCTGCAGCGGCGACGTCAGCGTGGCGTAGGCGGCCTCCTCCATCGCCACCTCGACCAGGCGGCCCTCCCCGGTGCGCTCGCGCTCGAAGAGGGCGGTGACGGCGGCGGCGTAGAGATGGATGCCGGAGAGGAAGTCGACGACCGCCGGCCCCGCCTTGACCGGCGGCCCGTCGGGAAACCCGGTCGTGCTGATGAGGCCCGAGACCGCCTGGATCGTCAGATCCATCGCCAGATTGTCGCGATCGGGTCCGCTGAGGCCATAGCCCGAGCCCGAGGCGTAGACGAGGCGCGGGTTGATCTCGTGCAGCACGCTCCAGCCGACGCCGAGCCGGTCCATGACGCCGGGTGCGAAGTTTTCGAGCAGCAAATCGGCCTTCCGGGCCATGCGGAACAACAGGTCGCGGCCGCGCTCGTCCTTCAGATTGAGGGTGATCGCCCGCTTGTTGCCGTTGAGCATCGCGATCGGAAAGGTCGTGCTCTTGCCCGGCGGTGCGCGCCGGCGCAACGGCTCGCCCTGCGGCGGCTCGATCTTGATGACATCGGCCCCGGCCTTGGCCATCAGCAAGGTCGCATAAGGACCCTGATAGACCTGGCCGAAATCGAGCACGATCACGCCGGCGAGCGGCCAGTTGGCGCGCGGCCCGTTGGAGCAAGACATGCCGCGCTCACCGCCCCTTGAACGGCCGGGGCGGCCGCTTCTCGGCAAAGGCGAGCGCCGCCTCGTGGAAATCCTCGGTCAGATAGAGCTGGAACGGCGCCGCGATGAACTGCGCCTCGCGGGTGACGCGCTCCAGATACCAGCGCCGCGTGCGCACCGTGGTGCGCACCGAGAGGGGCGGGTTCTTGATGACCGCCCGGCCGAGGTCGCACGCCACCTCGAGATGCTGGCCGGCCGGCGCGACGCGGTTGAAGATGCCGGCAGCAAGCCCTTCCTCGGCCGTGAAAAACCGCCCGGTCAACGCGATCTCGTCGCCAAAGGCGGCGGCGTTCCGATAGTGGAACAAGGCCCAATAGCGCGACGCGCCGAGGCCGCGCGAGGTTTCGGTCAGCTGAAACCGGGTGCCCGCCTCGGCGACGATCAGGTCGCATTCGAGCGTCAGGCCGAGCGCGAGGCCGAGGACATAGCCGTGCACCGCGGCGATGACCGGCTTCCAGTTGACCGCGCGGGTCAACAGGTCGGCGGAATTGGTGCCGCGGCCCTGCGGCCCGCCGAGCCGCTGGAATTCTTCGCGGCTCCTGAGCTGGCGCTGGCGGACATCGGCGCCGCTCGAAAAGGCGCGGCCCTTGCCGTTGAGGATCGCGATCTCGGCCTCGGGATCGAGGTCGAAGCGACTGAGCGCCTCGTCCAGCTGGCGCACCACCTCGTCCGAAACCGCGTTGAGCTTGTCCGGCCGGTTCAGTGTGATCGTCGCGATCTTGTCGGCGCATTCATAAATGACGAGGGTGTCTTCGGCCACCGCTTCCTCCCGCGACGCTCTGTAGCGCGGAAGCTTGCGGGCGAAGTCCTCGGGCTGTCAACGCCAGCCCCCGGCTCACCCTATCTGCGCCAGCCAGCGTCGGTCGCGCGCCGATGGACGCCGGGCTAGGCGCTTCGCGAGGCGTGCTCTCGCCCGCTCGTGCTGCCCCGCGCGCGACGCGGCGGCGATAAAGGTGTCCTCGAACACCTCGCGCTGGGCGTGGCTGCCGCCGACGCGCGTCAGCTCGGGGAGCGCCGCGCCGAGCGTGTCGGCGGCCAGCGCATAGTCGCCGCGGGCATACGCCGCCGCGCCGGCGCACAAATCGGGCACGATCGGGCCTTGCGGCAGGCGCCCGGTTGCGACGAATTCGCGAACCCGCGCGCAGCGCTCCGACGTCCGCGCGCGGTCGCCGCAGGCGGCCTCGGCGAGGATTGCGTGAATATCGGCGAAATGCATCCCCGCCCGCGGGAAAAATCCCTGCACATGCGCCGCTATCTCGGCCCATTCGCCGTCGCGCAGCGGGCTCTCGCCATAAATCTGCCAACGCCACAGGAACGAGGCTGAATCCGCCAGGCTGAACAGCGGCGGGGCGTGCGACACGGTGGGCCGGATGGCGTCGGCGTAGAGCGCGCCGGCGCGGTCCGGGTTGCCGCGGGCCAGCTCGCACAGCGCCAGGTGCCAAGAAAGATGCCCGTGCAGCTGGCTCTTGCGGTCATAGCGCGGCAGCCAGCCCTCGATGAACCCGGCGCCGCCCGCGGCGTCGCCCGCCTCGTAATAGCCATGCGCGCGGGCATGCGCGGCATAGGCGTTGATCGGGTTGAGGGCGAGCGCCCGCTCGACCTCGCGCACGCCCGCCGCGACATCGCCCAGCTCGATGCGCGCCCAGCCAAGATAGGTCAAAAACCACCAATCCTCGTCCCAGCGCGGTGCGAGGCTTTCGAGCAGCGCCAGCTGCGCCGCGTGGAAATCGGCCCGGCCGCTGAACCCCAGGAGGCCGAAGACGCCGAGCGCCAGCGACAATACCAGCGCGTCGCGGGGAAATTCGGCGACATGCTCTTCGAGCATCGCCATCGCCTCGGTGCCCTTGCCGTCGATCGCCAAGGCCACGGTCTCGATATGTCTTGCCTCGCGCGCGGTGACCCGCTGGCGCAGGGCGCGCGCCGCCGCCGCTGCTTCCCGGGCCTCGGCGACACGCGCGTGGACCGCCAACAGGCGCGCCCGCGCGATATGCGCCAGGGCAAATTCCGGGTCGGCCGCGAGTGCTGCGTCGAGCAATTCCTCACCGCCGATATTGGCCGACAGCATCAAATCGAGCGCGCCGACGTAACTCTCCGCCGCCGCGGCCGTTGTTGTGGTAAGCGGTAGCCCGAAGCGGTCTTCCAGGGTTATCTCCATCTCATTTCAACCGCGGTCCCGTGGGCTGAAGGCCCACGGACTTGTTCCGCGGGGAAAGCCGGGACCCACTCATCGGCGCCCGAGACGGTTGAAAGTGGGTCCCGGTTTTCACCGGGACTGCGGTGCTACTTCGCCTCGACCAGCTCGATCGCCTCGCGGCTCGGGCCCTCGATCATCACCGCGCGGGTGTCTCCGAGCTTGTAGGGGCCGTCGAGGAAGGTGATGCCCTCGCTCTTCAGCTTGGCGATCCAAGCGTCGAGATCGGCGACGCTCAATCCGATATGGTCCTGCATCTGGCCGCGGCTGGGAGCGAGAGGTTCCGCTCCCTGGTTCATGTACCAGGTCAGCACGACATCGCCGAACTCGACCCCGGCGCGCGGCGTCCGGAACATTCCTTCGCGGTTGAGCGCCGGCCAGGTGCGGTCGGCGCCGCGCTCGACCCGGCAGTTGGCCTCGTTCAGCTCGGTGTCGGGGAAGCCCTGTCGCACCGGGGCGTTGAGGTGCTTCTTGTACCAGAGCAGCGCGTAGAACGGTTGCTCGTGCCACATATGCACGTGGTTGAAGCGCTCGGCCGGGTAGTCGCCGGCGATCTCGAACAGCGCGTCCTCGGGGCCGCCCGACATATAGGCGAAGCCGCCCTTCCTGGTCGGCTGGACGCCTTTTTCTCTCGCCTCGGCGATCTGCGCCCGGGTCAGGCCGAGCGCGTTGCCGACGCTCGGCCAGGTGTCGCTGCTGATCAGCACCGAGCCACCCTCGTCGGTGGTGTAGAGCGGCCGCATCGTCACCTCGGGGCGCTCCTTGAACGCGGCGACGGCGGCCTGCGAATCGTTGACATGCCAGCCGAAATGCCAGATCGCGCTCTGCGGGCTGGTCGGCGGCGGCGCCGCGACCTTGTCGAACAGCACGAGCACGTTGTTCGGGGATTGGAGGGCCGCAATGCCGCCCCAGTTGCCCTTTCGCGTGCTCGGAAACAGCCTTGCGTAGAACTTGATCGCGGCGTCGGGATCGACCGAGTTCAGATGGAGATGGTGGAAGCCTGGGGTCGGCAGCATCGGGCGTCCTCCTGCGGGAGAATTCGGCGCCACTATGCTCCGGGCGCCGCTGAAATCAACCGTCGGACCGGCTCGCAATGACGCGTACGGGCGGATCTGAACCCTCGCCCTAATCTCTCACGCGATCACCTCCGGCACCACCAGGAACAGGCAGGTATCCTCGGTCGTCTCGCCGGCGGCCGTGATCAGCGCATGCGCCTGGCCGCGGTGATGCGTCTGGTGATTGAAGAAATGCGTCACCAGCAGGCCCTTGGGTGCGCGGATCTCTCGGCCGGCGGCGCCGCTGAACCAGGTGAGATCAACGGCAAGCCACGCCTCGTCGACGTTCTCGGCCCAGCGCGAGATGTCGCGATCGCCCTTCTCGCGCGCCGCGCATAATTCGGCCCAATCCTCGATAAAATGGTCGCTCTGTTTGATCGGAGTCGCCGGCCGCGGCCAATCGTCGAAGCGGCTCATCCATTGCGCATCGCCCCACAGGATGTGCACGAGGGTGCCGTGGATCGAATGCCAGAACCCGCCTCGGTCGGCCCGCCGCTCGACGTCGGACAGGCGCCCCGCGGCATCGTAAAGGCGCCGGTTCATCTCGGCGTTGTAGGCCGCCATCGTGCGGACATAGCTGGGGGTGATCATCGCAACCCTCCTCTTGTGCAGTGCACAACAACTCTTATTTGCCGCAACCGGAGGCGCGCGTCAAACTCTCCCTCGTGTGGTGGACTTCAAGTTCGCATGATTATGGGGGAGGCCGCGTTTGCGAACTTCAAATCCGAAACCACACGAGATTCATATAATTGCTAGTGTGCTCTCGAATCTGGAATTCGCCTTGAGCCTCACCCCGAGATATGGCGAATCTCTGATTCGGCACACTAGCGCAATCAGGCAGGAGATGAGGGGATGCCCGAGGGACAGCGTGCGCGGCCGATGCCGACGCCCGAGACCACGCATTTCTGGGAGGGGACGCGCGCGAGTGAATTGCGCCTGCAGCGCTGCAATTCCTGCCGTAAGGCCTATTTCCCGCCGCGCCCATTCTGCCCGGCCTGCGCCTCGCGCGAGGTCAGCGTCTTTCGCGCCAGCGGCAGGGGCCGGCTCTACAGCTATGTGATCCATCATCGACCGGTGCCGGGCTTTACCCCGCCCTATGCGATCGCCGTCGTCGAGCTCGAGGAAGGGCCGCGGATGATGAGCAACATCGTCGACTGCCCGCAGACCCCGGAAGCACTCATGCTCGACATGCCGCTCGAAGTCGCGTTCGAGAAGCTCGATGACGAGATCACGCTACCGCTGTTCCGGCCCATCAAAAGCTGATTGGCGAAAGGTTGAGACGATGAAACCAAAATCGATCGCCATTGTCGGCGCCGCCGAAACGACCGAGCTGGGCCGCATCCCCGGCCTGTCGCAGATCGGGCTGCATGCCGACGCCGCGCTCAACGCGCTGAAGGATTGCGGCGTTAAGCCGAGCGACATCGACGGGGTTGCAACGGCCGGCGAGACTCCGACCGCGGTCGCGCATTACCTCGGCATCACCCCCAAATGGGTCGACGGCACCGCGGTTGGCGGTTGCTCGTTTATGATCCATGTCCGCCATGCCGCCGCCGCGCTTGAATCGGGCTTGTGCAAGACCGTCCTGATCACCCACGGCGAAAGCGGCCGTTCCGGCATCGCGCGCTCGCGCCCGGCGGCGTCGCCCGGGAGTCTCGCCGGCCAGTTCGAAGCGCCGTACGGGCCGATGGGGCCGCCGACGCTCTTCACGATCCCGGTCTTGCGCTACATGAAGGCCTACGGGCTGACGCACGAGCAATTGGCGATGGTCGCGGTCGTACAGCGCGAATGGGCCGCAAAAAACCCGCGCGCCACCTTCAAGGACCCGATCACGGTCGAGGATGTCTTGAATTCGCGGATGATCGCCTATCCGTTCCGGCTGCTGCAGTGCTGCCTCGTCACCGATGGCGGCGGCGCCTTGATCCTCACCACCGCCGAGCGCGCCCGCGACTTCCCGACAAAGCCGGTCTACCTCCTCGGCACCGGCGAGAGCGTCGAGACGCCGATGGTCAGCCAGATGGCGGATTTCACGTCGTCGCGGGCGTTCCGCGTCGCCGGCGCCAAAGCCTTTGAGGAGAGCGGCATCAGCCACAAGGATGTCGACCATCTGATGATCTACGACGCGTTTGCGCATTTGCCGATCTATGGCCTCGAAGACCTCGGCTTTTGCAAGCCGGGGGAGGCGGCCGGGTTTATCTGGGAGCGCAACACCGCGATCGGCGGGAGTTTGCCGCTCAACACCAATGGCGGCGGGCTCTCCTATATGCATTCCGGGATGTACGGGATGTACGCGTTGCAGGAAAGCGTGCGTCAGATGCGCGGCATCGCCCCGGCGCAAGTGCCGGGCGCGAAAATCTCGGTGTGTCACGGCGTCGGCGGGATGTTCGCCGCCTCGGGCACGATCATAATGACGAATGTCTGACCTTGATTTGCATCCCGGGAGGAGACGGCAATGGCACAAGTAGGCACGGGCAAATACACCTACGAGCTGATCCCCGATTTTTTCAAACTGCCCGCCGGGCAAACATTCGGGCTGGTCAGCCGCGTCGCGGCCGATGCGCAGGACCGCATCTATGTGTTCCAGCGCAAGGACCCGCCGGTCGTGGTCTTTGACCGCGAGGGCAAGTACCTCGGCGCCTGGGGCAGCGGCGAGGTCACCGACCCGCATGGTCTCAAAATAATCGGCGACACCGTCTACACCACCGACCGCTCCGACTCGGTCGCCAAGTCGTTTACCCTCGACGGCAAGCCGCTCCTGGCCCTCGGTGAGCGCGGCAAGCATTCCGACACCGGCCACATCGCGAACTGGCTGGCTGAGCGCGCGGCCGGGCCGTTCAACCATCCGACCGAGATGATCCGCCACCCCAACGGCGATATCTACGTCACCGACGGCTACCGCAACGCCCGGGTGCACCGCTTTGCGTCGGACGGAAAGCTCAAGAAATCATGGGGCGCGCCGGGCAAGGAAACCGGCCAGTTCCACCTGCCGCACAGCATCGCCTTCGACGATGCGGGCCTCCTCTACGTCGCCGACCGGGCCAACAAGCGCATCCAGATTTTCTCGCCAGACGGCGACTTCCTCGGCCAGTGGACCGGGATGGGCGGTCCCAACGACATCACCCGCGGCAAGGACGGCAATTTCTACATCGCCGAGCAGGAGGACGAGGGCAAGCCCGCGCAAATCTGCGTGCGCGATGGCAAGGGCGCGGTGCTCGCGCGCTTTGCGAGCCGCCATATCCACGGCATCGGCGTCGACTCCCACGGCGACATTTATGCTGGGCTGACCCAGGACCGCAGCGTCGACAAGTTCGTGCGCCAGGGCTGAGCGCCGACGTACCGGTTTCACTGGCAAACCCTCTCCCCCGGCGGGGAGAGGGCTTGCCGCACGGGCTAGCGCGGCAGTGGGGCGCCCTTGGTCTCGCGGCCGAGATACATCGCGATGATGCTGAGGAACGCAAAACAGGTCATCACCGCGGTCACCCGGTTGAAGCTGCCGCCGAAGGCGCCGACCAGGAGCCCGGCGACGAGCGGGCCGAAGCTGGTGATGATGCGGGCGCTGCCGGTGCAGAAGCCGACCGCGGTCGAGCGGATCTGCGTCGGGAACAACTCCGGCAGATAGACCGCATAGCCCGAGAACACGCCGAACACAAAGAACCCGAAGATCGGCAACACCACCGGATACCACGGGTAATAGGCGTCGAGCCCGAGGTAGAGGGTGAGGCCGGCGACAATCGTCCCGACGCTGTAGAGCGTGACGGTGAGCCGTCGCCCGAGTGCATCGGCGAGAAAGCCGAACGCGATATAGCCGAAGATGCCGCCGAGGCTCCACAGCATGATGCCCTGGCTGACGAACGGTACCGCCGCGGTGGCGTCGGCCGCGCCGCTCTTCTGCGCCATCAGCGACAGGATCGTCGGCAACCAGATGTTGGTGGTCCAGATCGCCAACAGCGATCCCAGGCCGAACAGCACGCCGACCATCGTGTCGTAGCGGTTCTCAGCGTTGAACAATTGCAGCGGCACGAAGCGCATGAACTGATGGTCGTCATCGGCCACTACCTGGCCCGCGGCGACGCTCTGGCGGCGCTCCTGCACCGAGTCGAAGCGATCGGGCTCGAGCATCCGCCGGCGGATGACCGCCAACAGGACCGCCGGCGCGATGCCGAGGAAGAAGACATAGCGCCAGCCATAGCCGCCGACCAGGCCATAGGCCCAGGAGCCGATGAAGGTGCCGATCGCACCGCCGGTCATCATGCACGCGGCGATCTTGGCCCGATGCGTCTCGCCGAGCGTCTCGGCAAGCAGCGGGATGCCGACCATCAGCTCGGCGCCGGTGCCGAGCCCGGCAATGAAGCGGTAGATCGCAAAATCCCAGATTCCGGTCGACAGCCCCTGCAATGCGGTGAACACGGCATAGATCGCGATGCTGAAGGCAAGCGTGCGCACCCGGCCGATGTAGTCGGCGAGGATACCGAACAGAAAGCCGCCAAAGGCCCAGCCGAGCAGTCCCGTCATCGCGAGCAGGCCGCCGTATTTGCCGATATCGGCGAGCGGCGGATTGCCGCCCAACAGCTCGATCATCGCCGGCCGCAAGACCAGCGAATAGAGGCCGAAATCGGCTGCGTCGAGCGTCCAGCCGGCCCACACGACAAGAAACACCAGCCACTGATACCGGCTGACCGCGCGCCATCCGCTCAGCTGTGCGACGGCAACCCCGCTCTCGCTCATCGACGCTTCCCCCTGGAAATGCGTGTTGGTCGTCGCATAGGCCGGCGACACACGCTGCTATGCCGTTATGCTGCAGATTAATGAGTTAAGCTAATAACTTAAATCAAGCGCTCGCGTCTAGCGCTGCAACGGGTGGGGGAAGTGCAGGTCCAACGTGAAATCCATCCACTGTCCCGGTATCCATGCCGGCAGCGGCGGAAACCGGCCGACCGCGAGGACCATCTGCGCGACCCGCTCGTCGATGTCGGGATAACCCGAGCTGTGCGCCACCTTGACGCTGTTGACGGTACCATCCCCGGTCAGGCGGAACGTCACGGTCGTCTCGCCGTGTCGCGCGCCGATGGTGGCGAGCGGCAACAGACCGATGTTGCGCAGTGTCAAGCTTAGGAGACGAGCGCAATATTCGTCGCGGACCGCGGACGGTCCGATCAGCTTCGCCGGACGCGCGGCGACCTGCGGGCGGTCCTCGTACAGCGGCAGCGGCCACTCCGATCCGGGCGGCTTTGGCGTCCGCAGCGCCGCTGGCGTTTGCGGCGCGGCGGGCTTAGCTGGGATGGGCTTTAGCGGCAAGGGCGGCACCACCCCCGCCAGCAGGGTTTCGGCGGCGGTCGGTTGCGGATCGGGCGATTTCGGCTCCCTGGGTCGCGCAGGCTCCGGTTCCGGCGGCGGCACGAGCGTCGGCGAGGCGGCGCTCGGGGTTTCGACAGCGGGCGGTTGCGGCTCGCCAGCATTGCGTGGCGCGTCGGCCGCGCCCGTGTCGGGCTTGGGTGCCGCGACCTCGGCGAAATCGTCCGAGGCGTGGCGGCCTTGCAGCGGTTTGGCGGGCTTCGGCTCGGCCGGCTGAGGCGGCGGCGGCTGCTCGATCACCATCTCGATCGGGATCGGCGCCGGGATGTCGACCGGGGACTGCGCCGGCCAGCCGATGATCATCAGCAGCGCCAGCAGATGCAGGATCAGCGAGCAGATCGCGCCGCGCGGCCAGCTGCGTCTGACGGGCGGCGGTTTGAGTTCGAGGTCGATGCGCGTCGGGTCGAGCCGCATGGCCTCGGCAAATTCGCCGCAGGGCGCCGAGGACGCCAGTACCGGCTCGTGCCGTCCGCCATCGGGCAGCGCGGTCGCACCGAGGGTTGGAGCCAGGGTGTCGGGGGAGCTGGGCAGGCGCACGCCGTTTTCGCTCTCTATCGTCCGGACGTGGTTTCGCCCAACAATCGTCTTCCGGGGAAGCAATCAAATCGGACCTGGGCATTTTAGCACATTCGCACGCACACGGGAGCATCCCGCCGCCCGGCGCATGGCTCGGCCGCGACCCATGCGGCGAAAGCGGGCATGGCGGGCGGGTCGGCGTGTTAGAGTCGCCGATGGACCGATCGCCATTCGGGTGATCCGGCCGGGAGGAGGACACCGATGGCATACGATCTCTTGATCAAGAACGGATTGATCGTCGACGGCTCGGGGCTGCCGGCCTTCCGCGGCGATGTCGGCGTCAAGGCCGGCAGGATCGTCGAGATCGGCAAGCTGTCCGGCCCGGCGGCGAAAACCATCGACGCCGCCGGGCGCGCGGTCGCACCCGGCTTTATCGACAATCATTGCCACTATGATGCGCAGGTCACCTGGGACCCGCTGTGCACCTTCTCGCCCGAGCACGGTGCGACCAGCGTCATCTTCGGCAATTGCTCCCTGTCGCTGGCGCCGGTCCACAAAGGCACGGAAGAGCGGCTGGCCGAGTTCCTCAGCTATGTCGAAGCGATCCCGATGGAGATATTGAAAACCGTCGAGTTCGAGTGGGAGACGGTGCCGCAATACATGGAGCACCTCGACAAACATCTCGGCATCAATGTCGGCAATCTGATCGGCCACACCGCGGTGCGGCATTACGTGATGGGTGACGATTGCCAGAAGCCGGGCGCCAGCGAGGCGCAGATAAAGGCGATGCAGGATGTCGTCCGCGACGGCATGGCGGCCGGCGCGCTCGGCCTGTCGATATCGCGCGAGAAGGGCCATTACGACCCGCAGGGCGTCCACATCCCGGCCTTGTGGGCCGACGAGTCGGAAATCTTCGCGATTTCCGACGTGCTGCGCGAGATGAGCACCGGCACGATCCAGGCCGGTGGCGGCCAGTATGTCGAGTTGAAGGACGGCATGATCCGGCGCCTCGCCGAGGCGACCGGCCGCACCGTCGTCTACAACAGCCTGTCGCAGAGCGCGCGCAAACCGGAAGAATGGAAGACGCACATGGCGCGCGTCGAGGAGACCGCGGCCTTGGGCATCCGCGCCTACCCGATGTGCACCCCAAACCGCATCACCCAGGACTTCACGATGAAGAACTGCCAGGTGTTCCGCGGTCTCAAGACCTGGCACCCGATCCTCTTGATGTCGGACGCGGAGAAGTTGCGGCTCTACGCCGATCCCGAGATCCGCGCCAAGCTGCATGACGAGGCGGTCGTCAACAAGCCGGAGAGCGCGGTCGGCTTCTCGAAGGCCTGGTGGAATTACATGTGGGTCAACGAGCCCAAGCTGCCGCAGAACCAGTGGATGCAGTTCAAGACGATCGGCCAGATCGCCGAGAAGCAGCAGAAGCGGGTGATCGACGCCTTCCTCGACCTCGTTGTCGAGGAACAGCTCGAAACCCGCTTCCTGCAGGCCGAGAACAACATCGACGACGAGGCGCTGACCAAGATCCTGACCCACCCCAACGCCGTCATCGGGCTCGGCGACGGCGGCGCGCACGTCCAGTTCCATGGCGGCTACGGCTACATCACCAAGCTGCTCGGCGAATGGGTGCGCGAGAAACGGGTGATGACGCTCGAACAGGCGGTGCGGCGGCTCACCTTCGACTCGGCCTCGACCTTCGGCCTCTATGACCGTGGGCTCCTGCGGCCGGGGATGGCCGCCGACATCGTGATCTTCGACCCCGACACCGTGAAATGCGGGCCGGAGATGGTCGTCCACGATTTCCCAGTCGGCGGCTGGCGCATCAAGGAGCCGGCCGAGGGCGTCTCCCACACAATCGTCAATGGCGAGGTGCTGCTGGAGGGCGGCAAGCACACCGGCGCCTTGCCCGGCCGCGTCCTGCGCAACACCTACTGGCACGCGAACCATTAGCAAACACTCGTCATTCCGGGGCGGGGGCGCGAGACCGCGAGCCCGGAACCGTGAACGCGGACGACTGATGATCAGGTCCGACCGCCTTGCACCGCCGGCCGCCGCGGTATTCATGGATTCAGGGCCCCGGAGACGGAGAAGGCCGTGAAGAAATGGCCGCGCGACTGAAAGACCCGGCTGATCGAAGAGAATAATCCAGATTAGGTCGACCTCTATTCTCCGCTCAGCGCCGCCACCCCGGGTAGCTCGCGGCCCTCGAGCCATTCGAGAAAGGCGCCGCCGGCGGTCGAGACATAGGAGAGCTGGCCCATGACCCCGGCGGCGGCGAGCGCGGCGACGGTGTCGCCGCCGCCGGCGACGCTCATCAGCTTGCCCTCGCCGGTCAGCTCGGCGATTTTTTTGGCGATCGCGACGGTGGCGCGGTCGAAGGGCGGCGTCTCGAAAGCGCCGACCGGCCCGTTCCACACCAGGGTGCGGGCGGCGTCGAGCGCGCGAGAGATCCGCGCGACGGTCTGCGGCCCGATATCGAGGATCATCGCATTCATCGGCACCGCAGCGACGCCGACCGTGCGGGTCAGAACGCCCGGCTCCAGCTTTTCGGCGGTGACCGCATCCTCGGGCAGGATGATGTCGCAGCCCTGCTCTTCGGCCTCGGAGAGGATGAAGCGCGCGACATCGGCGAGATCGGGCTCGCACAGCGAGCGGCCGACCGGACGGCCTTTGGCGAAGAGGAAAGTGTTGGCCATTGCGCCGCCGATCGCCATCAGATCGACCTTGCGGGTCATGTTGCCGAGCAGGTCGAGCTTGGTCGAGACCTTGGAGCCGCCGATCAGCGCCATCACCGGATGCCGGGGGTGGTCGAGCGCGGCGCCCAGCGCCTCCAATTCGGCCTGCATCGATTTCCCGGCCGCGGCGGGCAGGAGGTGCGCGAGAGCCACGATCGAGGCATGCGCCCGGTGCGCCGCCGAGAACGCATCGTCGACATAAACGTCGCCGAGCGCGGCGAGCTGCGCCGCGAATTCGGGATCGTTCGCCTCCTCGCCGGCGTGGAAGCGCAGGTTTTCCAGGAGCGCGACCTCGCCGGGCTTCAGCGCGTCGACGATTCGCTGCGCTTCGGGGCCGACGCAGTCCGCGGCGAACCGGACCGGCCGACCGCCGATCGCCCGGCTCAAGGGTTCGACGAGCGGGCGCAGCGATTGCGCCGGATCGGGTCCCTTCGGGCGGCCGAAATGCGACATCACGACGATCCTGGCGCCCTTATAGATCAGCGCCGCGATGGTCGGTGCGAGGCGCTCGATGCGGGTCGCATCGGTGACCTTGCCGTCCTTGATGGGCACGTTCAAATCGGCGCGCAGCAGCACGCGCTTCCCGGCGACATCGAGATCGTCAATCGTGCGAAACCGCGGCATGGCCGATCAGCTCCCCTGTGACACTCTTGCCGTTTATCGCCGGGGTTGGCCCCCTTTGCAAATGCGTCGGCGCGCCATACCTCCAGCATAGGATGGCCAACAGCTTCGACAGGCTCGCCTTCGAGACCGCGCAGATGGCGCGGATCGGCTGGTTTTTCGGCCAGAAGCTGTTGGCCGCGCGGCTCGCCCGCCCGGTGCCGGCGCCGCCCGAATTGCGCGGCCGCACAATGCCCGACCGGCACCGCCTCGTCGCCGATCTGTGGCGCTTGATCGAACAAGACTGGCGCAATATCGCGGCCGGCATCTACGCCGTCCCCGAGGACTGGCAGGGCAGCCCGCTCGCCGGGCTGCGCCGCGCCGTCGATTTCTTCGCCGATCTCGGCGCGGTCGAGGCACGCCGCCACGGCGAGCCGGCCGATGCGCTGCTGCCCGAGGCCGAAGCGGGGCGTTATCCGCCCTATTACCGGCGCAAATTCCATTTCCAGAGCGACGGCTATTTGAGCCAGGCCTCGGCCGAGCGCTACGATCATCAGGTCGAGGTGCTGTTCGGCGGTGGTGCGGCGGCGATGCGCCGCCAGGCGCTGGTCCCGCTGCGCGAGGCGCTGCGGCAGCACGGCGCCCGAAGCCCCGCGAGGCTGCTCGACATCGGCTGCGGCACCGGCGCGTTGTTGCGCGAGGTCAAGCGCAATCATCCGCGGCTCGCAGTCACCGGGCTCGATTTGTCGGCGCCATATCTGGCGGTGGCGCGGCGGCGCCTGGCGCCGTGGTCGCGGGTCGCGCTGATCGAGGCGGCGGCCGAGGCGATGCCGTTTGCCGAAGCAGAGTTCGACATCGTCTGTTGCGTCTATCTGTTTCACGAGCTGCCGGCGCGCGTGCGCCACGCGGTTGTCGCCGAAATCCGGCGGGTGCTGAAGCCCGGCGGGATGCTGATCTTTGTCGATTCGCTGCAAACTGGTGACGAACCCGATTACGACGCGCTCCTTTACTATTTTCCTTTTGCCTTTCATGAGCCATACTATCGGAGTTATCTAACCGAGGACCTCGACCGGCTGATCCGGCCGGGCTTCACCCCTGAGGAGCGCTCGCTCGCTTACTTCTCGAAGGTGGTCACTTACCGGCGTGGCGGTCACCCCCCGACCAGCCACAAGATGTAGATAGCGGTTGGCGCCGACCCACAAGAGTGATACCGTATCTTGTGGGGATGATCGGGCCAAACACAGTATACGGGGGGATTAAGAATGGATGGGTCCTGGACGCTGGAGCCGAGCGAGGAAGTCTGCGCGCCCGCGCGCGTTGAACTGACTTGGACTGCGGAACGTATCGAAAAGCTGATCGCGTTGTGGGAGGAGGGGGTCACCACAGCCGAGATCGGCCGGCGCATCGGGGTCACCAAGAACGCGGTGATCGGCAAGGTGCATCGCATCGGACTGGTGCCGCGGGTCGTCAAGGAAAGCCCGCCGCCGCGGCGCAATGTGTTCGATTTTACCGGCGCGGTCTGCATGTGGCCGATCGGGCACCCCACCGATGACGATTTCCACTTCTGTGGCGGGGCTCCGGTCGCCGGCAAGCCCTACTGCGGCCACCATGCCGCGGTCGCCTATATCCGGCCGAAGGAACCCAAGCCCGAAGCCGCGTAACTCCGCAACTCTGCCTCTCCCCAGTGGGGGAGAGGGCAGGGTGAGGGGGTTAGGCTACCGCGTCAGCTCGCGCATGGCGCGGTCGATGCCGTCGAGCGTCAGGGGGAACATGCGGCCTTCCATCAGCGCTCGGATCATGCCGATGCTGGTGGTGCCGCCCCAGTATTTCTCCGGCACCGGGTTGAGCCAGACCGCCTTCGGATAGGCGTCGGTGAGGCGGCCCATCCATGTTTTGCCGGGCTCGTCGTTCCAGCGTTCGACGCTCCCGCCCTCCTTCTGGATCTCATAGGGGCTCATGCTGGCATCGCCGACCATGACGGCCTTGTGCCCGGGATCATAGGTGCGCAGGATCTCCATGATTTCGATCTGCTCGACATGGCGCCGCCGCGAATCCTTCCACACCGTGTCGTAAACGCAGTTGTGGAAATAGAAATGGACGAGGTGCTTGAACTCGCCGCGCGCCGCCGAGAACAGTTCCTCGCAGATGCGCACATGGTCCTCCATCGACCCGCCGACATCGAGAAAGAGCAAGAGTTTGACCGCGTTGTGACGCTCCGGCACCATCTTCAAATCCAGCCAGCCGGCATTGTGCGCGGTTGAGCGGATCGTCCCCGGCAGGTCGAGCTCCAGTTCGGCGCCTTCGCGGGCGAACCGGCGCAGCCGGCGCAATGCCAGCTTGATGTTGCGGGTGCCGAGTTCGACCGTGTCGTCGAGGTTGCGGAACTCGCGGCGGTCCCACACCTTGACCGCGGTGCGGTTGCCGCCTTTGCCGCCGATGCGGACGCCCTCGGGGTTGTAGCCCGAATTGCCGAATGGCGAGGTTCCGGCGGTGCCGATCCATTTCTTGCCGCCCTGGTGGCGGCCCTGCTGCTCGGCGAGCCGCTGGCGCAGCGTCTCCATCAGGCTGTCCCGGCCGCCCAGCGCCTCGACAAGCGCTTTTTCCTCTTCGGTAAGATAGCGCTCGCCGAGTTTCCGAAGCCACTCCTCGGGCAGCTCGGTCTGCGGGTCGGACGGCGTCTCGATCCCCTTGAAGCACTGTCCGAACACCCGGTCGAAGCGGTCGAGATGGCGCTCGTCCTTGACCAGCGCGGCGCGCGCCAGGAAGTAGAACTCGTCGATGTCGAAGCCCACCACCCCCTGCCGCATCGCCTCCAGGAGGGTCAGAAACTCGCGCAGCGAGGCCGGCACCTTGGCCGCCCGCAATTCGAGAAAGAACGAGATGAACACAGCTTTGCCTTAAGGCTGCGGCGGCAGCGGATTCAAATTCTGGATCAATTCGGCCGTATCAAGATCCCCATTCCAATAGGCAATGATCGTGTCCATGTTTAGCCTAATCCATTCGAAAACCAACCGCTCGTCATCCGAAGAAAGTCGGCCCGCGACCAAGTGAGGTGCGGGTCGAACTCCGACTACAGCGGTATTGTCGATATTCATTTGATTGCCGTGAGTCAGGTTGACCTTGATGCGCACGTCATGGCGCGCATTGCCGCGGGGGCCGACCCAGACGGTCATCGGCAATCCAGTCGTCCGCGGATACAGATTCGCCATCTCGTAGAGCTCGTCGCTCGTTCTAGCGTCAGCTTTTTTCGAAATGGGGCCGCTCGATTTCATAAGAAGCGCTCTATATCAGCTTTATGTGGATTATCCCCGTAATCCTCGCTTTGAACCCTCTGTTATCAACAACTATCCCCGTTCGCGCCGGTTGAGAAACGCCAGGCGCTCGAACAGGTGGACATCCTGCTCGTTCTTTAAGAGGGCGCCGTGCAGGGGCGGGATCAGCTTTTTCGGATCGCGGCTGCGCAATACCTCGGGCGGGATGTCCTCGACAAGGAGCAGCTTCAGCCAATCGAGGAGCTCCGAGGTCGAGGGCTTTTTCTTCAGCCCCGGCACCTCGCGGATGTCATAAAAGATGGTCAGCGCCTCGTGCACCAGGTCGTGTTGCAGCCCCGGGAAATGCACGTCGATGATGCGCTGCATCGTCTCGCGGTCGGGAAACCGGATGTAATGAAAGAAGCAGCGGCGCAGAAAGGCATCGGGCAGCTCCTTTTCGTTGTTCGAGGTGATCATCACGATCGGGCGCTGCTTGGCGACGATCGTCCGGCGCAGCTCGTAGACGAAGAACTCCATGCGGTCGAGTTCGAGGAGGAGGTCATTCGGGAATTCGATGTCCGCCTTGTCGACCTCGTCGATCAAGAGAACCGGCGCCGCCTCGGCCTCGAAGGCGTCCCACAGCTTGCCCGGCTTGATGTAGTTGGCGATGTCGTGCACCCGCTCGTCGCCGAGCTGGCCGTCGCGCAGGCGCGAGACGGCGTCATATTCGTAAAGCCCCTGCTGCGCCTTGGTGGTCGATTTGATGTGCCAGGTGATGAGGTCCAGGCCGAGCGCGCGGGCGACCTCATGCGCCAGCATTGTCTTGCCGCTGCCGGGCTCGCCCTTGATCAAGAGCGGCCGCTCGAGCGCGATCGATGCGTTGACGGCGACCTGCAGATCCTGCGTCGCGACATAGGTGTCGGTGCCCTCGAAACGTTGCATGCCGGTGCTTTTCCCTATTCCTCAGCCGCGAACCAGAGCGGGCAATTGTAGTCGATCGTCACCTCGTCGCCCGCAGCGATCGGCACGAGCGCCACCAGATCGAGCGTGGTTTGCGCGAAATTGCGCCTGACCCGCGCGCGGGGCCGGCGCGAATGGTTGCACAGCGCGAGGAGACCGAGCGCGACAGCGCCGCTTCCCTCGCCATCGGGATCGCCGTCCCAGTGGAAATAATAGTCATGCAGGATGGTCTGATCGAGCAGCGGGCAATGCGCGGCCGGCACGATGATTACCGGGGCCGCCTCGATCACCGTTCCTGCGGCGATCGGCGCATAGGCGAAAACGCCGCGGCCCTTCAGCGGGTCGCTGCGGATTTCGAGGCGGTCGTTGGGGATGGGCCGCAAGCTGCCCTGGGCGCGCACGCTGCGCACCGCGGTCGCGGCCATCGCCCCGGGAACTCCTGCGGCTCGGCTGGGCTCAGGCGTGATCGCGCGGGCGGTCGCCGGCGCCGACCGAGGCGGTCGAGGCCGCCGCGCTGGTGGCCGAGGCGGCCGGCGGCGTCACCTGCGCCGGCGGGTTGGCGGCGGTCTCCTCTTCGGGTTCCTTCATGCCGGACTTGAACGCCTTGATGCCCTTAGCAAAATCGCCCATGACACTGGACACCTTGCCCTTGCCGCCAAATAACAGCACGCCCACCCCGATCACAAGCAGCCAATGCCATATGCTGAGAGAACCCATTCGACGACCCCAGACGCTGAACGTCCCGACAGTTTAACAGAGACCACGCCGATTCGCCGGGCGAATCGCGGTCGCGTGATGCCCACGCAGCTATGCTAGCAGGTCGTGCCGTATCCTTGGAAAATCAAGCTCGAAACAGCTGGACACTGAATGATGACCTATTTCCCGCCGCCCCATCCCGCCTGGGAGCGCTCCGGCCCGCAGGCTGCCGGCCTCGATCCCGCGGCGATCGCCGCCGCGGCGCGGCACGCCACCGAACACGAGACGCCGTGGAGCCGCGACCTCGCCCGCATGGTCAGGAGCGATTTCGGGGAGGAGCCGCCGTGGAACGAGCCGCTCGGTCCGGTGCGCCCGCGCGGCGGCCCGAACGGCCTCCTGCTGCGTCGCGGCCGGATCGTCGCCGAATGGGGCGATACCGGCCGGATCGACCTGACCTTCAGCGTGGCGAAGAGCTATCTCTCGATCCTCGCCGGTCTCGCCTGGGACCGCGGCCTGATCCGCGACCTCGACGAGCCTGTCTGCCGCACGATCGACGATGGCGGCTTCGAACCGCCGCACAACAGCCGGATCACCTGGCACCACCTGCTGCAGCAGACATCGGAATGGGAAGGCGAGCTCTGGGGCAAGCCCGATCTGATCGACCGCCACCGTAGCGTCGCCGGGCGCCCGGCTTCCGGCCGCAAAGGCACGCATCGCGACCTCCGGGCGCCGGGCACCTTCTGGGAATACAACGATGTCCGGGTCAACCGGCTGAGCCTTGCATTGCTGCGTTTGTGGCGGCGCCCGCTGCCCGAAGTCTTTCGCGAGCTGGTGATGGCGCCGATCGGCGCCTCGCGGAATTGGGAATGGCACGGCTATCGCAACTCCTATGTTGAGATCGATGGCGAGGGGGTGCAATCGGTCTCCGGCGGCTCGCATTGGGGCGGCGGCGTTTTCATCCACGCCGAAGACCAGGCGCGGATCGGCCTCCTCATGTTGCGCGGCGGGATCTGGGAGGGGACCCGCATCCTCTCCGCCGAGTGGATCCGGCGCATGCGCCAGCCCTGCACGCTCTACCGGCGATACGGTTACCTCTGGTGGCTCAACACCGGTCGCGAGATGTATCCGAGCGCCTCCGAGGCGAGCTATTTCGCCAGCGGCGCCGGCGGCAATCTGACCTGGATCGACCCGGATAGCGAATTGGTTGCGGTGTTGCGCTGGATCGACCCGGCGGCGCGCGACGGGTTCATGCGGCTGGTGATGACCGCGATCACTGGGTGACAGCCATATTCAGCCGCGGCAACGACGCTTCGGGCGCCGTGGCGATGATCGCGCTCTGAAGCTGGTTATCGCCAAGCTGCGGCGCGAGCAGTACGGCCGAGTGCGGTCGCCGCCCGATCTTTACCCGATCGCGGCCCTGGCCGGATGCTTTACGGCATCCGGCTATTGCGCCACATTGAAGACGGCGACCGCCTGGCTCAGCCTTCAGCCGAGATCGCCGATTTCTTCGAGAGGTAGTGGCAGTGGTCGCCAACTCGATGCAGCGAAGGTCCGAAACGGCGCGCAATCCGTTTCTTTAATCTCTGGTCTGCGGCGTTGCATTTGGCGACGGCAGCATGTTGGTCCGCACGGACAGGAGCGCAGTGATCGGATCGTAAACCTCAGACGTAACAAAAACCTCGGTGGTTGTGCGCTGTACCCTGCCCGGCCAAGCGAACGACATTTCAATCGAGCGCCGGTCGCCTCTGACAGCGATGTTCACCGAGCTTTCTGGCATCGAGATTTCGCTCCTAGGTTCGGTTTGCACCCCTAGGATAACGGAAGGGCGGGCGGGGCGGCTAAGACTCGCCCGCCAGCCGCGATCTTCGTCCATAGGTCACAGGGGAGCAACTCGCGATGGTCTGGCTCATCGATCTATCCGGCAGTGCAGAACATCTTGCTGGCGGCGAGGGGCGCTCGGCCTGGGTGCGCCCTTGATCGAACGTGCCGATCGTCTTGAACGCTTCCTCGCCTGGATCGAGAACAAGGACATAGGTGCGCTCGCCCGCATTGTCGGCGACAAGCTTCGATTTCATCGCCACTCCCCGCGGTTACGCCAGCCTAACGGCGTCTGCACCACGGGGTTTCGGCGGGGAACCCGTGCACTGAACGTTTCGGAGCTGCCCCCCCGGCCGCATCAAGCGGCTTGCGGCTGCTTTTGGTCGCCTTTCGACCTCCGGGGACGTGCGGCCATTCCGCTTGAACGGAGCCGCAGGCGGAGAAAGGCGGTTACCGCGGCCTCCTCGGCGCTCATCCTGGCGATGTTGCTCGACTGGTAGCGGCTCACGCGCCGCTCCAGGGCCCTCACCAGCGTTCCGTCGAGATACCCGTCGAAAATTGCCGGATGGATGTAGCATTTCCGACAGACGGCGGCGGTATTCCCGAGGTGCCGCGAAACCTGCTCGACCGCGCGGACCAGCGTAGACGCGCCCGCCTTGCCGGTCGTCTGCGTTAGTTCTCGCAAGGCCAAGGCGGCAAGAAACGTCCCGGCCCAGGTGCGGAAGTCCTTGGCGGTGATCTCCTCGCCGCTGATCTCGCGCAAATAGTCGTTGACGTCGCCGGAATCGACAATGTGGCGATTGCCCTGTTCATCGAGATACTGGAACAGCTCGTAGCCCGGCAAATCGCGGCAGTTCCTGACGATACGCGCGAGGCGCCGGTCGCTCACCCGGCTCTCGTTCCACACCCCGCTTTTGCCACGAAACGCGAGACGTATCGTATCGCCACTGACGGCTGCGTGCCGATTGCGCAGCGTGGTTAGGCCAAAGCTGTGATTGGTCTTCGAGTATTCACTATTGCCAATGCGAAAGAGTGTCAGCTCCAGAAGGCGGACGATCGCCGCCAGCACGCGCTCGCGCGGCAAGCCGTGACGGCGCAGATCGCGATCGACGTGCGCCCGGATGCGCGGCAGCGCCCGGCTGAACATCGGCATCCGGTCGAACTTGGTTTCGTCCCGCGTCTCGCGCCAGCGCGGATGGTAGCGATATTGCTTGCGTCCCCGCGCGTCGCGGCCGGTCGCCTGGATGTGCCCGGTCGGAAACGGGCAAATCCACACCGCGATCCAGGCCGGCGGTACGGCGAGCGACTTGATGCGGGTGAGCGTGGCGATATCGCCAATCAGATGGTCGTCAGGGTCGAGATAGTCGAAGCCGCTTGCCGCGCGGCGGCGGGCGATGCCGGGGATGTCGTCGGTGACATGTTGCAGCCGCGCGGATCGCGCGGCTGCGAGAGGGTCAGCAACTTCCTTGGCGACGGATCCGCCGTGCGGCATGCTCAGCTGCCCCGCGCGTCAGCTGGCCTTCTTGCGCTTCTTCGATTGGCCCGATTCCGACATAGCGATGGCGACCGCCTGTTTGCGGCTTTGGACCTTCTTGCCGGAGCCGCTCTTGAGCGTGCCGCGCTTATGCTCGCTCATGACTTTGCGGACCTTGCTCTTCTGTCGTGACGATGCCATGACCTTCCTCCTTAGGCGCGTTTTGAGAACGACGCGCCCCGGGAGGGGTTCCGCTCAAGCGGCACGCTGATCCTGATCCATCGATAGAACGCATGAAGTCGGACGTCGGAACGGGTCGGAACGGCACCTGTTTGAGTTTCGCAGGGAGGTTGGCCCATGGCACCGAGATCGTTCTGGCGCGGCTATCTCAAACTATCGCTCGTCACCTGTCCGGTGGCGATGGTGTCGGCGACGAGTGAGTCCGAAAAGGTTAGCTTCCACACGCTCAACCGTGCGACGGGTAACCGCGTCGAGAGCCACTACATCGACGCCGAGACCGGCGAATGGTTCCGGGGGTAGGCGATACCATCGCCGATATCGTTACCGAGCCGCACCGGACGGACACGCACCCCCTGTTGGAAAAGATGCGTCACGAGACGCCCGAGGGCGTCCTCGATATGCTATCCATTCCCGGCCTTCGCCCCGACAAAATCAACATTATCCATAAGCAACTGGGCATTACCGACCTGGTCGGGCTGGAAGCTGCTGTACGCGAGGATTGGCTGAAAGGCGTGAAGGGCCTGGGGGCGGCGCTGCGGCGAAAAATCCTTCCAGGGCTGGCCATCCGCGAGCATGCAGGCAATGCCCGGCACATCCACCGCGCGGCCGAGCTGATTGCAACGGCAACCGGCACCCTCGATCAGGCGGACCCCGATTTGGCGCGCGTGGTCCCCGCTGGCGATCTGCGCCGGGGATGTGAACTGGTCTCGGACCTCAGCGGTTGTCGCCGAGGTGAAGCGGGTCGCCCGCAGGCCGAAGATCGTCAAATCCGGAGACCTGGCCGTGCATGTCACCGATGCTCGGTGCTTCGGGGTCACCCTCCTTCTCGCCACGGGCTCGATGCGCCATATCGAAGCGCTGAAGCAGCGCGCCATAGAGAAGGGAATGGTGCTCACGACCGACGGCCTCCGTCGCGGCCGTAAGATCGTCGCGGCCGGGACGGAAGCCGAAATCTACGAAGCGCTTGGCCTTCAATACATCAAACCGGAACTGCGCGAAGGGCTAGAAGAAATCGAGCTCGCGGAAGCGGGTCGAATTCCTGACCTGGTTACGCGCGATGGCCTGCGCGGGGTGCTGCACGCCCACACCGAGGCCTCGGATGGGGTCGATACGCTGGAGGCGATGGCGGAGGCCAGCCGCAGCGGCGGTTACAGCTATATCGGCGTCACCGACCACTCGAAGTCGGCCCATTACACAGATGGTCTCAGCATCGCCGAGATCGACGAACAGCACGCGGAGATCGACCGGCTGAACGCGTTGTTCGGTGGCGGTTTTCATATTTTCAAAGGCATCGAGTCCGACATCCTGCCGGACGGGTCGCTGGACTATCCGGACGACGTTCTCCGCGGCTTCGACTTCATCATCGGCAGTATCCACGGCCAGTTCCGAATGGACCGCGCCGCCCAGACCGAGCGGCTCGTGCAGGCGGCCGCGAACCCGTTCGTCACCGTGATCGGGCACATGACCGGCCGCCAGTTGCCGCGGCATCCCGGCTATGAGGTGGACATCGAGCGGGTGCTGAGACCCTGCGCCGCGCATGATGTGGCGGTCGAGGTCAATGGCAACCCATGGCGGCTCGACCTCGACTGGCGCTGGCTTCGGCGCGGTCTCGAGCTGGGGTGCAAATTCAGCATCAACCCGGACGCTCATTCGACGGGAGAAATCGCATCGTCCACCCGATGGGGCGTGGCGATCGCCCGCAAGAGCGGGATGCCGCCGGATCGGGTCATTAATGCGCTTGATGCCCGTGCGTTCGCTTGCTGGCTGCGCGATCGCAAAGCCGAGCGCCCCCGCCTCGCGAACAGCCAGCGCGTGTGGCAGCCAGCCTAGGCGGCCTTACGTCGCCTGCCTGCCCGGGCGGGCGGTTTACGCTTGGAGCCGCGCAGCCCGGACCCGCCGTTTGCACTTTGGCGCAGGGCTTCCGTGAGGTCGGAGGGTTTGGTCGGCTCGGGCGCCTTCGGCGTGATCTTGCGGCCTTCCATCTTGGCCTTGACCAGATCGAGCAGCGCCGCGTCGTACCGGTCATCAAACCTCTCCGGATCAAACTTCCCGGCCTTCGTTTCGATGATGTGCATCGCGAGATCAAGCATCTCGTCATGCACTTTGCCAGCGGCAAGCTCGTCGAAGGCCTCGTCCGGAGAGCGGATTTCGTAGTCGAACTGAAGCGTATGGGCGATGAGACCGCCGTCGTGGGCTCGGATCAGTATCGATCGTACCCGACGGAACAAGACCGTCCGAGCGATCACACCGACCTTCGTCGCCGCCAATCGCCCCGGCCGGTCTCATAGCCTTTGACCTGGTCTTTGCCTTCGACCGGCTTGCCGGTTTCGGAATCGACGAATTCGCGGTGCACGCGGTGGCCGGTCTTGCGGTTGAGCACATGGAAGGCGATGCGTTCGGAGGTCGAGGCGGTGGTGAACAGTGCGACGGCGCATCTCACATCGCCGATCTTGAGAACCCCTTTCCAGTTCGCGCGCGCAGCCATGGCAGCCATTCGTTGTCAGGGACAACTATTCAACCGTCGAGCGCCCGGGCGGTTCCCTTCAGCGGCCTGGCGGCTTGTCGAGGAGCAGCGCCGCCTCGCTGCGAACGCGGCCCGTTATCTTGTTCGCGAGCACGCGCAGCAGCAGAGGCAGGCGGATTTCGACGCGGACAATATCGTCCTCGATATCAATGCGCCCGTCGATGCTTTGCCGCATGGCAGTGACGCTGAAATCGAGCCGATAGCCTGTCCAGGTGTAATCGAGCGAACTGACGATCACCGCCAGTTGCCCACGGATATGGCCGAGGCCGTCGTCGAGGCGGCGCTTGGCCTCCTCACGGCCGAGACGGTGAGAAATGGTGATGACGAGCGGGTCCGGCACAGTCGATCCCTTCGCGGCTTCCGGCACATCACCTCGGCAGAAGGCCGAAGTGGCGAACAATGTTGTCGACGTTGCGAAAGTTTTGCTTTCCAGACCACGTCAAACACATCGCCCGGCAGCGGCACGGCGCATCAACTGGTACCTCGCCGAAACCAACGACAACCCCAAGTCCTTCACCTGGACCGCCGACCCCGACGTCATCATCGAAAAAGTGCGACGCAGGAAACAGGTGTTAGAGTCAATCCGCTAGCGTGTCGACGACCAAATTAGAGGCGGCCGTCTTTAATTGCCGAGCACCGCAGCGACGGCGCATACGCTCCATCGCCCACTTGTCATAGCGCGAGGCGACCGGCAGGTGCTCCGACGTGTTGCGTGGCGCTTTGCGTCGGCTACCCGGCGTAATGCTAGAGGACCGCCCGCAATGCCATCCCTATCGAAATGAGAAGCGCCCACGAAAGGAGGGCTAACGACCCGATAGCAAGGATGGCGACTCCCGGCGGAAGCCGCGCTTCCGGCATTGCGGTCAGGCCCGGCTCGTGTCGCCTTCCACGAGTGTGATCAAACGTGCTCATCTGTCCTCCGTGCGAAATCGTGCCGCATGGATATTCGGCTCACCGTAATCCGTAAAAAGCTCTCATGGAACCGAAAAAAGTTTGCGAAACTTTAGTCCAAAGAAACTCGTCCTCGGCCGGCTGAAATTAAGCTTGTTGTTGCATGGAGATTGCCATTTTGTCTCGACTATAACCTTTTTCGGTTTTGCCTTCGGGCCATCACCTGAAGCTGACCCTTGATCGAGTGTCCTTTGCGATTTGGCGAAGCTTTGGCTGCCGAGCGTCGATCCGATCAAACCACAAAAGTCAGTAAATTTCACCCTCAATTTCATCGATCGGTAACGTAGTTCGGATATCCTCCTCGGGAATCAACTGTTAGTTAAAAAACTGTTAAAATTCAAACCCGTGGATTGACGGTGTGGGCGCGAAAGGTTCGCTCGTTTCTGTGCGGGTTCAGCAGTGGCCACTCGGAGATCCTATGAATCGAATCGGCGATGTTGTGATTGCGTTCATCCTAATTGCTTTCACCTTGCCGCTAATGTCAATCGTCGCGCTCGCAATAAAATTGGACAGTCCGGGTCCGATCTTCTCTCGCCTAGAGCGCCTCGGTCTCGATGGCCGTCGCGTTAGAATCCTCAAGTTCCGAACCACAGTCTGCCGGCCGCACGACCCGAGACGGAGCGGGATTTCCGACGCACACCTGACCCGAGTGGGTCGGTTTCTTCGCCGCACCCACGTCGATGACTTGCCACAGCTTATGAACGTTCTCAACGGCGAGCTGACCCTGATGGGGGCCGGGCCGAGCCGCCCCTTCGGTTCGCGGTAACAAGCGCGCTCATCGGCCAAGGACTGAATTCCACCGATTGCGTTGAAGAAGTCGGTTTTGGGCCGATCGAGATAGCGGTCGCCGAAGGCCAACGCGGCAGTTGACGGGGATCGTTTCGGTCTTTCGGCACTGCGGTCCTCGGTGTGGCGAACCGCCCGGCGATAGTGCTGGAGGATCTTTCGGCCGGGCAGCGGTAGATGTCATTCGCATAGTCGTAGGCGAAGTACTCGCGCGAGAAAGTGCCCTCGGTGCGCTTGCTTGTCGAACACCGGGATGTGCGGGACCGCCCGGTTGGCCGTGCGATCGAGAATCGTTTGCAAGCCGCCTTTCCGTCGGGTGCTGCCTCAGTTTTGAAATCTGAGAGGTAGTACCCAGCACCGCCCGGCTCTTCGAAGACCGGCCCTGCGGGCGAGCGCGGATGAACGGGCCCGACCTGTTCTGGGCGGTTCGCGGCGGGGCGGCAATTTCGGTATTGCGACGTCCTTCTAATTCCGTCTTCATCCGATCGGGCCGATGGTCACCGGTGGGACTGATCGCGTACCCGTTTGACCACGCCCGCGACGTACTACGTTTCTACCGCGACACGACAAAATCCTCTTCCCTGGGCTCATTCATGCCCCCGACGGTTCCGGCGCAAAGCTGGTGGTGATCATAACCAGCCACTGCGGCTCCCCCGCCGGGGCGAAGCGGCGATGCGGCCACTCAAAGAATTCTGCCCTCCGTCCTCGATGGGCTAGGCCCAAACCTTATTGCCAGCTCGACACCATGCTTGACGCCGGTAACCCGAAGGGAGCGCTCAACTACCGGAAATCGAGTTTCCTGGCGCTACTGACCGATGGCGATCGAGACGATGATCGAAGCTTTGCGAGCTGCCCGGCTCCGATGGGTGGCTTGCTGCTAGAACATTTCCATGGCGCGGCGACACGGGTAGGGGCCGCCGCAGACACGGCCTTTCCGCATCGCATGGTTACAATTTCCTTGTACTCAGGCAATGCTGAGGCTTGCGATCCCTCGGCTCGATCGTCGGCGTCGCTCACGAAATGGACCCTAACGGCACACCTTGCCCATTGGCGTGCGTGTCGGCGAGCTGCTGAATTTTGCTCCTTTTAGGTCCTTGCCGCCGGCTGTACGCCGTCAGATTTTTCGATGAGCGACTGCGGCATTGCCGGCATGGGCGGCGACCGAGAGTTAGTCAGTCCCCGACAGGGCCGCGGCGGTTCTAAGGTCCGCGACGAATTTCCGGTATTCGTGCTCCTCGGCCACCCTGTCGCGAATTCGCAGCAGAAAGGACGGGTGGATCGTGACGAGGATTGTGGCGCCGTCGATGACGGTAAGCGGCCGGCCGCGGACCTTGGCGAGCGTCACCGGACGACCGAGGAGGCTGCGCGCCGCCGTCGCGCCCAGCGCCAGGATCACTGTGGGTCTGACCACTGCCCCCTCCAAGTCGAGCCACCAACGGCAGCGCTCGATCTCGTCCGCGTTAGGCCGCTTGTGCAAACGTCGCTTGCCGCGCTGCTCGTATTTGAAATGCTTGACCGCATTGGTAACAAAAACCTTGCTTCGGGCAATGCTGGCGTCGGTCAGCGCCCGTTCGAGGATGTGCCCGGCCGGGCCGACGAACGGCTCGCCGGCAAGGTCCTCACGGTCACCCGGCTGCTCTCCGACCAGCATCAAATCGGCACTGGTCTCCCCCTCTCCGGGTACCACCTGAGTAGCGTTCCGGTAGAGCGGGCAGCGTCTGCACTCGGCCTCCTCGCGGCTGAGTTCGCCGAGTGTCGTCGTCCCGGGCCGTTCGAGGACCTCGGTCACAGCGCCAACGCCGGGGCGTCGAGCAGCTTTTCGAGCCGGATCGGCAGCTCGCGGATTCTGACACCGGTGGCGTGCTAGACGGCGTTCGCGATCGCCGCGTTCGTATCGACATTGCCGAGTTCGCCCAGCCCCTTGATGCCGAGATCGTTGATCTGACGATCCTCCTCGGGAACGAGAATCACCTCCGCCCTCTATATCGGCATTGGCCGGCATCAGGTATTCCGCAAGGTCGGTGTTGGTGTAGCGCGCGCGACGGCGATCGATTTCCGTCGCTTCGTGCAAGGCCGATGACACACCCCAGATCAGGCCGCCCATCAGCTGGCTCTCGGCGGTCACCGGGTCGACGATCCGGCCGGCGGCGAAGGCGCCGACGATCCGCGGACAGCGAATCTCGCGGGTGCGCAAGTGAACACGCACCCCGACGAATTCGGCGCCGAACGCAAACTGGATGCGATCCTTGAGCTTGGCGCCGCCGGCGAGCATGGCGTGGCCCAGGTACAGCTTTTTTATTCCGTCCGCTGCGATGCCGTGCGGGATGTTCTCGGCATAGGCCTCGATCGCCCCATTCGAGACACGGCCAACCGCCGCCTCGATCGGTTCGGCAACGCCGTCCGGCCCGTTGAGCCAGCCGTCGGCCAGCACTAGGCGCGAGGCATCCTTGCCAGCAAATGCTCCATCCGCGGCCTTGACAGCGGCCTCGGCGATGCGCGCCCTGATCTGCTCGCAGGCCTTGGCGACGACGTTGCAGACACTGGCGGTGGTATTGGAGCCGCCCGCGACCGGTGCCGGCGGCAGATCGGAATCCCCAAGCTCGACTGTGATGCTGTCGAGCGCGATACCGAGCCTGTCGGACGCGGTCAGCGCGATCACCGTATAGGCGCCGTTGCCGATCTCGTGCGCCGCGGTCTGCACCTTGACGGCGCCCTGCGGCGTCATGCTGACCCGCGCGGTCGCCGGACCGATCTGCGTCGGATACATCGTTGCGGCGCAACCCCAGCCGACAGTCCACTCGCCGTCTTGCATCGAGCCCGGCCGCGGATGGCGCTCTCTCCAGCCGAACGCCTCTCCGCCCGAATCGAAGCAGGACATCAGCGAGCGACTGGTATAGGGCAGCCCCTTGATTGGCTCGCGATCGGTATCGTTGCGCCGACGCAATTCGACCGGGTCAATGCGGGGAACCCGGTTGCCGATCCCCGCCTGCTGTCGGAAGATTCCGTCCATCATCAGATATTCAGCCGGGCGGCTTGCAGCAGCGCACGAACCACCGTCCGCCTGCCGAGCTCGCACTTGTAGTCGTTTCACCATGAGTGGTCGCGCCGGCGAACGCGGCCTGGGCGGCGCGGCGTGCGCTGGTCTCGTCGAGCATTGTGCCGGCGAGCACCGCTTCAGCTTCGCGCGCTCGCCACGGTTTGCCCGCGACGCCGCCAAGCGCGATCCGCGCCTCGTTAACCACGCCTTCGGCGAGGTCCAAGGCAACCGCGGCAGAGGCCAGCGCAAACTCGTAGGATTGCCGGTCGCGGATCTTCACGTACAGCGAGCGCCGGGTCCAGGCCGCCACCGGCAGACGGAACTCGAGGATCACCTCGCCGGGTGTCAGGTTGGTCTCCACATGCGGAGTGTCGCCCGGCGCGCGGTGCAAGGCCTCGAACCGCATGGATCGCGAGCCGCCCGGGCCGGCAATCTCGACCTCCGCATCGAGCGCCACCAGCGCCTGCGCCAGATCGCCGGGATAGGCGGCGATGCACTGGTCGCTGACCCCGAGCACGGCGTGCTTGCGGCTGACCCCGTCGAGCGCGGCGCAGCCGCTTCCCGGCGCACGCTTGTTGCAGGCGCCCCAGGACGGATCGCGGAAATAGGTGCACCGCGTCCGTTGCAGAACATTGTCGCCGAGCGTCGCCATGTTGCGGATTTGAGGGCTTGCCGCGAGATCCAGCGCCTGTGCGACGACCGGATAATTCCGCCTGATCTCGGGATGGTCGGCCGCTGCGGCCATCGTCACGAAAGCCCCGAGACGGAGCGCGTCGGTGCCCCGTTCGATGTCGCCGCCGGCCGGGTCGAGATCTTTTCCTATCGGATGGGCGACCAGCTAGGATGGGCGAGCAGCGTCCCGTCGGGGAACCCAACGAAAATCGCCGGATGGATGTAGCATCGGCGGCAGTTGCCGAGGTGCCGAGTCACCCGTTCGACGGTACGTAGGACAGCTCGTTTGCCCGGTGTTGCGCGCTGGAACGTACCCACAGGTGCGCCAATCCAGCGTCGGATCGACTTAATCGAATTGGCGGATCGACCGGGAAAGCGCTCGGTGATGCATGCCGGGGCCCGCTGCATTAACCAATAACCGATAACCGCACATGTAGCGCCGCCGCTGGTTTGGGACCCCGGCGTCGCCGGCCGCGGTCTCCGACAGGGCGCAGCAGCGCAACCCGCCGCTACGGCCAGGTCTGATCACGCCTGCTGGCTGAGATGGGGGGCAAGCTGCCGGTGCCGCCTTGGTGCTTGGCAGCACGAGCGCAAAGGCGGCTCTACCTTGAGGACTGTAGATTCTGGTTGAAATTAGTCCTCTAATTTCAACCAGAAACTTCTGAAACTTTCTCTTCTGACGTAGGTTAACAGGTGAGGAGTTGACACCGGTTAGGATCGCGACCGCTTTGACCTAATCGAGAGCCAAGGGGCCATATTTTGCCCTGCCCTTTAGAACTGATGTTATGGAGGATGGAATGGCTAATCAAGAGCAGTCACCGAAGGGCAAATCTGGACGCAGTGACAAATACAATCCGCACGACACTGGACTCCCGAGCGGTGCACAAGTCGGCCGGGACGTTCCGGACGAAAGCAAAGAACGACACACCGAAATTGCCGTTGAGGCAGGCAAGAAGCTCCGAAATGTTCATGAAAAACTCGCCGACGTTGATAAGGGACGGCGTTGAGCCAGGAGGCCGAGGTCGGGGTGAGGTGAAAATGGAACCGGGGATGTCGTTCCAGCCAGGCCTGACCTTGGGATGCTTGTGCGTGGCGGAATTGTCCACGATCAGGTGCAACTCTCGCCCGGCCGGGATCTCGCGGTTGGTCTTGTTGAGAAAGCGGAGGAATTCCTGATGCCGGTGGCGCGCCATGCATTGGCCGATGACCCGGCCGTCGAGCCCATCGAGGGCGGCGAACAATGTCGTCGTGCCGTGGCGCTTGTGGGTCATCGTTCCGCAACGGCCCTTCTTCATCGGCAATCCAGGTTGGGTGCGGTCGAGCGCCTGGATTTGCGACTTCTCGTCGACCGACGGCACCAGCGCGTGCTCGGGCGGATCGACGTAGAAGCCGACAACATCCTTGACCTTGGCGGCAAACTTCGGATCGTTCGACCGCCTGAAGGTCTTCACCCGGTGCGGCTTCAGGCCATGCGCCGCCCAGATCCGCTGCACGCTGCGATGGCTGACCCCGGCGGCCGTCGCCATTGCCCGGCCAGTGCGTCCTCTCGCGCGGCGGCTCGGCAAGCGTCATCTCGACCACCCGCTCGATCGTCTCCGCCGTCAGCGGCGGCTTGCCGCGCATCCATAGATTGAAGGCGGTCCTGGCGACGCTCGTTTCGCCGCGCCGCGGGTCGGAAGCCATCGCCGGCACTGAAGCCGTCAACCGAGCGGAGTGTTGCCGTGCTCGATCAGAAAGCAGCGGCGCTAACGGCTAAATGCACACCCCGAGCGTCGATTGCCACACCCTTCGGGACGGGGGGTTGAATAGGTCCGTGCGTTTAGCTACGATCGCCTACGGTCGTATGCCGCGTGTTTGGGGGATCGGTTAGTAACACAAATGATGCGGTGGGCGCCACGGGCCGGATTCGTCTGGGCTCGTCGCGGTGTGCGCCCTGGCTGGCAAATTCCTGATCTATTGCACTTTAAGGGCTGCGCGTGAGTGGTCCCCTGTACCCTGGCGCCGCACCCGCGGAGGTGAGTTGGTGAACGAGGCAGATCTTCCCACGGGCGATTTCGCAGTCCCGGAGTTGGCGGAAGCATTGGGACCTGCTTTTATTGCCCGGGGTGGGATCGGACAAAAGATACTGCCTTTGCCGCGTCTCGGCGCCATCACCCGGAAAATGCGGGCCAAGGGGCGTGTCGTCGTCCTCGCCCATGGCAGTTTTGACCTTCTTCACATCGGGCACGTGCGCCACCTGCAGGCCGCACGCCGCCGTGGCGACCTGCTGGTTGTCACGATCACGGCCGATTCGTTTATCAACAAGGGACCTGGTCGGCCGGTGTTTGCGGAAGGGTTGCGGTCGGAAATGTTGGCCGCGCTCGAATGTGTCGATTATGTCGGTATTGTCCCCGGCCCGGACGCACTTCCGGCAATAGAAGCAATCCGTCCGAGCTTCTATGTAAAGGGACAGGATTATCGAAACCCTGAAGCCGACATTACCGGAAGAATCGTCGCTGAGCGCAAGGCGGCGGAAGAGTATGGTGGGCAGCTCATTATCACCGAGGAAATCACGTACAGCTCTACCGAATTGATCAATCAACACCTCAATGTTTTTGACCCCCATGTCCGCGAACATCTAGACCATCTTCGACAAAATCGCGTCGGCCATAAAATTACCGAGCTGATGCAGCGGATCAGCGGCATGCGTGTATTGGTCGTCGGCGAGGCCATTGTCGACGAATACCGATATGTCCTGCCGATGGGTAAGGCGCCAAAAGAAAACATTATCGCAACGCGCCTGCAAGATTGCGAGGTCTTCATGGGCGGGGCGATCGCAACCGCCAACAATGTTGCGGCCTTCTGCGAGAGTGTGGAGGTGCTGACGGTCATTGGCGAGCGGGACAGCTATGAGCAGGCCATGCGGGACGCGTTCAGGCCCAATGTATCAATGCGTTGCCTGATGCGTCCCGGCGCTCCGACTACCCACAAGTGCCGCTACGTCGATCCCAGCCTCGTCAAAAAACTATTCGAAGTTTACCAGATCGATGATGTGCCGCTGTCGCCGCGCGATGAAACGCGGCTGTGCGACATGTTCCGCGATGCCGTGTCGCAGGTGGACGTCGTGATCGTGAATGATTTCGGCCACGGCATGATCGGCGAGAATCTGATACGCACGATCGTCGATCACGCGCCATTCGTGGCGATCAACGCGCAAACGAACAGCGCGAACATGGGCTTCAATTTGATCAGCCGATACCCGCGCGCCGATTTCGTCTGCGTCGATGCGCTCGAGGCGCGGCTGGCCTCCAAGGATCGTGCCGGCGAATTGACGCAGATCATCGATCAGGCGCTCCCCGCGATGATCGATTGCGACCGGTTCATGATCACCAACGGCCGGCACGGCGTGCTGACCTACGAGCGTGGCGATGTTGTGCGCTCCCTGCCTGCTTTCGCGTCAAAGGTTATCGACACCATGGGAGCGGGGGACGCGGTCCTGGCCATCGCCGCACCGCTTGTCGCTGCGGGAGCGCCGCTCGATCTGGTCGGCTTCCTCGGCAATGTGGTCGGAGCTCAGAAGGTCGAGATCGTGGGTCACCGAGCCTCGATCGACCGGATTGCGGTGTTGAAGGCGGTCACTGCCCTGTTGAGGTGATCTGCTGCGGTGATCCGCCTCGGAGCATCGCGACGCGATCGCCCGGCATCGGAGTTGTTGATGCAGAATCGCTTTAAGCAAGTGCTGGTGACCGGTGGTGCCGGTTATGTCGGCTCGGTGCTGGTGCCCAAGCTCTTGGCGGCCGGTTGCGGGGTCGCCGTGCTGGATCTGTTTCTCTATGGCGAAGATGTGTTCGACGCGGTCAAGCCGAACCCAAAACTCCGGCTGATCAGGGGCGATTTGCGTCATCGGCCCACCGTCGAGGCGGCGCTCGCGGGCTGCGATGCGGTCATTCACCTCGCCTGCATCTCGAACGATCCGTCGTTCGAGCTCAACCCGGAACTCGGCAAATCGATCAACCTCGACGCCTTTCGTCCGTTGGTACGCGCCGCGAAGGCGGCTGGCGTCAGGCGCTTTATCTATGCCTCGTCATCCTCGGTCTATGGCATCAAGGAAGGGGTGTCGGTCACCGAGGATTTGCCGCTCGAACCGCTGACCGACTATTCGAAATTCAAGGCGGTGTGCGAGCGCATCCTCGATGAGGAGCGTGTGCCAGGCTTTGTCACTTTGACGCTGCGCCCGGCTACTGTGTGCGGCTACTCACCTCGCCAACGGCTTGATCTCGTTGTCAACATCCTGACCAACCACGCGGTCAACACCGGCAAGATCAAGGTCTTTGGCGGCAGTCAGCTGCGCCCGAACCTGCACATCGAAGACATGACCGATCTCTATGTCCGATGTCTGGCGGCCGCCGACGAAGAGATCGACGGGCGCGTCTGGAATGCGGGCCACGAAAACCACTCGGTGTGGCGGCTGGCCGAGACCGTGCGCGACGTGGTCGGCGGCCCGATCGCGCTTGAAACGGTGCCGACTGACGATAATCGCTCCTATCACGTTTCTTCGGAGCGGATCCGCCGCGAGTTCGGTTTCATGCCGCAGCGGACCATTGCCGAGGCGGTCTCCGACCTGAATGAAGCGTTCAAGCTCGGCCGCCTCCCGGACCCGATGAACAGCAGCCGCTACTACAATATCCGCGTGATGCAGGACGCGCGGCTCAAATAAGGGCTTACCGTCAAATCAAGCAGATGCGGCCTATGAATTTAACGCAATGGCGGATCGGCTAGGCGTCATGCTCACCGCTTGCGCGCCGATTGGGATCGACCTCGATAACACGATCGCCGACTACACTGATCTTTTCATCGCTCTCTCCCACGATTTCGGCCACACTGGTGGTGACGCGGTGGCGGGTGGCAAAGGCGCCGTGCGCGCCGTGATGCGCAGTCTGCCGGACGGCGAGGAGAAATGGCAGCAGTTGCAGGCGATGGTCTATGGAAGGCGGATGGCCGAGGCGCGGTTGATCGACGGTGTGCTAGCCTTCGCGGCGGAGTGCCGTCGGCGCGATATCGGATTGCGGATCGTCAGCCATAAGACGCGCTATGCGACTGCCGACCCGGGTGGGGTCGACTTACGGGAAGCGTCGCGAAGCTGGCTCTCGGCTAGCGGGATGCTTGAAGTCGGGGGTCTCGACTTCAATCATGTCTTCTTCGAGGACACACGCTCGGACAAGATCCGACGTATTCGATCGCTCGGCTGTTCCTATTTTGTTGACGACCTTGATGAGGTATTCGCCGAGCAAGAATTTCCGGAATCTACGATCGGTCTCCTATTCGACCCTGAACGAATATATCCGGACGGCCATCGTGGCCTCGCAGTGTGTCGGTCGTGGCAGGAAATTTCGAAGCATGTCTTTGGCGGCGGTCGCTGAGAAGACCGTGAACCTGACGGCCGTCGTCGAACGGCTATCGGGACACATCGTGCACCGGCTTGTGCCAGTTTTAGGCGGCCGCAACAACCGGCTGTGGCGCGCCGATACCGACCACGGTCCGATCGCAGTCAAGCACTATGCAAGGGATCGTGACGACAAACGTGATCGGCTGTCCGTCGAGTACGAGGCGCTTTCCTTCCTGGTCCGCGGCGGCGTAGAGGCGGTGCCGCGCCCCCTGGCTCGCGACGATGACGCTCTGCTCGCCATCTATCAATGGATCGAAGGCGATCGGATCGACCAGGTCGATACCGAGGCGGTTGATGCTGCGGTCACTTTCTTGCGCGGCATACACCACCTCGCTCCGGCTGCCCGTGCCGGGGACTGGACGCGCCCGGCTTCCGCATCGATCTTCTCGCCGGCGGAAGCGCTCGAACAGATCTCCAACCGCCGCGCCCAATTCAATGGTGTCGCGGCCGATGTGCCGCTGCTTGCCGCGTTTCTCTTGGAGTTCGACGGGTGCTGCCGCGACATCGTCAAGACGACGCGAGTCATGAGTGACCGGGCCGAGATCGATTGGGACATGCCGCTGCCGGCCGAGCACCGTATCCTGAGCCCGTCCGATTTCGGCTTCCACAACGCGCTGCGCCGGGCCGACGGCGCCATGATCTTTGTCGACTTCGAATATTTCGGCTGGGACGATCCGGCGAAATTGTGCTGCGATTTCTGCGTGCATCCGGGATCAAACCTGTCGGAAGCGCTGGCGGCCCGGTTCGAGGCGGGGGTACAGTCCATCTACGGCGAGGAGGACCCGCTCTTTCCCGCGCGGCAGCGCATCATGCGGCTGCTCTGCGGTCTGTGCTGGTGCATGATCATACTCAATGAATTTCTACCCACAGCACGGCAACGGCGCGTGCTTGCGGGGGGGACCAAAGACGCGGCAGAGGGGTTGCCGACACAGCTCGAAAAGGCGCGGGCTCTGCTTTTAAAAATTAACCAATTGCGATGCACAATTGCGGAAGCATGGGCATGACGTCATCCGCGTATTATGCCGCCGCGATGGCGATGCCGCTCGATGCGCGCTCCCTCTATTTACGGCGTCTTGTCGCGGGTGCGATGGTCGCGGGCGGCCGGGGTCACCTCGGCTCGGCGATGTCACTGATCGAGATCCTCCGCGCCTTGTATGACGAGGTGTTGCGGGTTCGCCCGGAAGAGCCCGATTGGCCGGAGCGCGACCGCTGCGTTCTCAGCAAGGGTCATGGGTGTTTGGCGCTCTACGCCGTGCTCGCCGAACGCGGCTTTTTCCCGATAGAGACGCTGAAGACCTTCTGCCGGCACGACAGCATTCTCGGCGGACACCCCGAATTTGGCATCGTCCCTGGCGTTGAGGCGTCGACCGGATCTCTCGGCCACGGACTTTCGATCGGCATCGGCCTGGCGTTGGCGGCCCGACTGTTGCGTCGCAAGACGCGCACGATCGTCGTGCTCGGAGACGGGGAACTGAACGAGGGCTCGGTCTGGGAAGCCGCACTGGCGGCCGGGAAGCATCGGTTGAACCATCTGACAGCCGTCGTCGACTACAACCATTTCCAGTCATATGGCCCGACCGCAGAGGTCCAGGATCTAGAGCCTCTGGCCGACAAGTGGGGCAGCTTTGGTTTTGCCGTTGCGGAGCTGAACGGACACGACGTGCCGGCTCTGCGCGATGTGTTCGGCAGCCTCCCGCTCGCTCCCGACCGGCCGAGCGCCGTCATCTGCCACACGGTCAAGGGCAAGGGCGTGCCTTTCGCCGAAAACAACGCGGACTGGCATCACAAGAGTAGGCTCAATGAGACGGAACTCTCCGGCGTTCGCGAAGCTCTGGGCGAGTTTTGATCATGCGCGCTACCGCGCTCAAGATGATCCACGCGCTGGCCAAGCGCGACCCGCGTGTTCTTTATATCGGCTCGGATCCCGGCGGCGGCACACTCGATGCGATGAAGGCCGAGTTTCCCGACCGGTTTTTCATCGAGGGGATTTCCGAGGCCAACGTCATCGGCATGGCCGCCGGATTGGCGATGGAGGGTTTCATCCCCTACGTCAACACGATAGCCACCTTCCTGACGCGCCGTTGCTACGATCAGATCGCGGTCGATCTCTGCCTGCATCAATTGCCAGTGCGCCTGATCGCGAATGGCGGCGGGCTTGTCTACGCGCCCCTCGGGCCCACCCATCAGGCGATCGAGGACATCGCGATCATGCGCGCGCTGCCGAACATGACGGTGGTCGCGGTATCGGACGCACAAGAGATGACGCGGTTCATGGAGCTGTCGCTCGACTGGCCGGGGCCTATCTACGTTCGCCTGGCAAAGGGCGGCGACCCGATCATATCGCGTCCGGAGCTCGGCTTTGCGATCGGTGAACCAATCCTGCTTCGCCCGCCGGGCGATGTCCTGCTGGTTTCCACAGGGGTGCTCTCCGGCCAGGCGCTGGCGGCGGCCGATACCCTCGTCAATGACGGTATCGCGTGCGGCGTGTTGCATGTCCACACGATCAAACCGTTCGACGCGACGACCCTCGCAAAGCTGGCGCGGGACGTGCGGCTGATCGTTACGGTCGAGGAACACACCCGGATCGGCGGTCTCGGCAGCACCGTGCTGGAGGCCCTGAGTGAAAGCCTCGATCAGGCGCTGCCACAGGTGATCCGGCTCGGCATCCCGGATTGCTTCTCTCACAATTACGGTTCCCAAGAGGGTCTCTTCAAGCATTATGGTCTCGACGCGAACGCGATTGTCGCTGCCGTGCAACGCGCCACGGGCCACGAGCCGATCGGCGTCTCCGAAGCTGCTGGAGGACGATCTCGATGAGCTTTCGAGTTCGGTATTCCTACCTTCCGGAGCAATTCGACGAAAATGCGATAGACGAGATCCTCGGCGAACTGCGTCGCCTCGTTCTGACCGGCGACTTCACCTTGGGCAAGCCGGTTGCTCAGTTCGAAGGCCGGTTCGCCGAGTTGATCGGCGTCAAGCACGCGATCGGAGTCGGCTCCGGAACCGATGCGCTCAAGCTGTCGCTGAAGGCGATCGGGATCGGCCCAGGCGACGAGGTCATCACCACCGCAAACACCTTTATAGCCACTGTCGGTGCGATCAACGAGATCGGCGCGCGCACCGTGTTTGTCGATTGCGACGATACGTTCTGCATGGACGTAAGCCAGGTCGAGGCGGCGATCACCCCGCGCACCAGGGCGATCCTCCCGGTCCACCTCACCGGCTACATGACCGACATGCGCCGCCTGATGCCGATCGCGGCCAAACATTGTCTGCCGATCGTCGAGGACGCCTGCCAGGGCATTCTCGCGGATATCGAAGGAAAGCGCGCCGGCAGTTGGGGGGTGGCCGGGGCCTTTTCACTGCACCCGTTGAAGAACCTCAACGTCTGGGCCGATGGCGGCGTCATCGTCACCGATGACGATGCGATCGACCGGAAGCTGCGCCTCTTGCGCAACCATGGTCTGCGCAACCGAGACGAGGTCGAGATCCTCGGCTACAACAGCCGGCTCGATTCGGTCCAGGCGATTGTCGGCAACTGGCTGATCGGCCAGACTCATGACATCACCAACCGGCGCATTGCCAATGCGGCATATTTCGACCAGGCTTTTTCGGAAATCCCGCAGATCCGCATCCCGCCACGTCCTGATGACTGTAAACGCGTCTATCACCTTTACATCGTCTTCGCCGAAGATCGGGACCGGCTGTTCGATTACTGTCTGGAGAACGGTATCGAGGTGAAGGTGCACTATCCGATACCGATATATCAACAGGACGGGCTGAAGCATCTCGGATACGAACCCGGTGATTTCCCGGTCGCCGATCGGCACGCGCGCGAGATCATCACCTTTCCGACCGACCAGCATCTTACGCGTGAACAGCAGGACATCGTGGTCGAGACGGTGCGCCGGTTTTATGGCAGAGGCTGAGAGCCCGACATGCGCAAGGTACCTTACGTCAATTTCGCGGCTCAGTTCGCCGAGGAGCGCGAGCAGCTTCTGCCGATCATCGAGGCCGTTTTCATGCGCGGCGAATTCGTCGGAGGCCCTGCCGTCGATCGCCTCGAAGAGGAGCTCGCCGGTTATCTCGGTGTCGACAACGTGGTCGCGCTCAACTCGGGAACGGATACCCTTCTGCTCGGTATGAAGGCGCTCGGCATCGGCCCCGGGGACGAGGTCATCACGCCTCCCAACTCGTTCGTCGCCTCCACCGCTGCGGTCCTGGCGCTCGGCGCGACGCCGGTGTTCGCCGATGTTCTTGACGATCAGACGATCGATCCCGACGCGGTCCGCGCCGCGATCACGTCGCGGACCAAGGCGATCATGCCGGTCCATTTGACGGGGCGCATGTGCGAAATGGACCCGCTGATGGCATTGGCGGAGCGGCATGGCCTGGCGGTCGTCGAGGATGCGGCCCAATCCATCGGCTCGCTCGACCACGGCCGGATGAGCGGCGCGATCGGCGATGTCGGCTGCTTTTCGATGCACCCGCTGAAGAACCTGAACGCCGCCGGTGACGCCGGGTTTGTCGTGCTGCGCGACGCTGAGCACGCCCGCCGCGTCCGTTTGTGGCGCAATCACGGTTTGATCGATCGCGAAACGGTCGCCGAATGGGGAATGGTGTCGCGTCTCGACTGCCTGCAGGCCGAGATTCTGCGCTACCGCCTGCCGCGGCTCGCCGATGTCATCGAACGACGCCGGCACAATGCCGCACGCTATCGCGAATTATTGCGTGGCCTGCCGATCTACATGCCGGACGAACGCAATTATGCCTTCGATACTTACCACACCTTCGTCATCCAGGTTGATCGGCGCGACGAGTTGCGCGAGTTTCTCGCGGGCCGCGGCATCGGCACCGCGATCCACTACCCGATCCCGATCCACCTGCAACCGGCCGCCGCCTGGCTGGGTCACGGGCCGGGATCCTTCCCGGCAACCGAACGCCAGGCCGGGCGCATCCTCACCCTGCCGGTTAATCAGTTCCTGAACGACGACGATCTGGTCTACATCGCCGAGACGATCGGCGAATTCTATCATTGAGGGAACATTTCCCGGGCACCGGCGAGGTCGCGACGGACCAGACCGGCTTTGCTATCTGGTGGAGCGAATCTAACGCTTGGTGCCCGCGCGTGTGGCGGCGATGATGTTGTCAGGATCAGCTCGGAGTGCACTTCCAGCGAGAGGTGCCCGCAACAACGTAAAGGAGACGTGGCAACATGCCATTTGTAATCCCCGCGGAAGGCGGTTGTCAGTGTGGCGAGATCCGCTACCGCCTTATAGGCGAACCGATCTTCCTGGGGGTTTGTCACTGCACCGACTGCAAGCACCAATCGGGATCGGCGTTCGGAATGAGTCCGAGAATGCGAAAGGCGGATGTTGAGCTATTGCAGGGAGCGCCGAAGCAATGGACCACGCGCTCTGACAACGGAAACCCTAAAATCTGCGTCTTCTGCGGCACCTGCGGGACGCGGCTTTGGCACGGACCCGGCCCGCTCGGCAACTTGAGCGTCAAACCCGGCACGCTTGACGATCCGTCGCAATTGGCTCCGCGTTACGAAGGATGGACAAAGCGCAAGCTCCCTTGGCTAAGGATCGAAGGGCTGGAGGCGAGCTTCGAGACACAGAGGTCATCGCCACCGGCGAGCGCCAGTTAAGGGCGTTTCGCCGACCTGTCACTGCGCGGGCACCAAGTGTCAGATTTGATCCACTAGCCGAACGCGACAACAGGGGTTTTCAGATGCGAGAAGTAGATTTTCTGGAAAAATACCAGAAAGCGACAAAGCGCGACTATGTCGGCCGAGTTACCGCGCACGACAAGGCGGAATGCGCCGCGATCGCCAAGAAATGGGGGCAGGAATATTGGGATGGTCCACGTCAATACGGCTATGGCGGATACCATTACGATGGGCGATGGCTGCCGATCGCGGAAGACATCGTCCGTCACTATGATTTGAAGGCGGGAGACCGGATACTCGATGTCGGCTGCGGCAAGGCCTTCCTGCTCTACGAATTCACGCGGGCCGCCCCGGGGGTCGAAATCGCGGGTCTCGACATTTCCGAGTATGGCCTCGCGCACGCCAAGGAGGAGGCTCGCCCGTTCCTCAAGCCCGGCGACTGCGCGACCCTCCCTTACGCATCGCACAGCTTCGATTTTGTCTATTCGATCAATACGTTCCACAACCTGACGATCGACCGGGTCAAAGCCGCGGTACAGGAGGTCGAGCGTGTCGGCAAGGACAAGAAGTGGATCTGCGTCGAATCGTACAGGAACGAGCGAGAAAAAGCCAACCTGCTCTATTGGCAGTTGACTTGCATGAGCTTCCATATGCCGGAGGAATGGGCCTGGCTCTATCGCGAGTGGGGTTATACGGGTGATTATGGCTTCATTGTCTTCGAGTAGCCGGCGACGGGTGGTCGGGTATCTTGCGAAAATTGGAGTCGGCGATGAAGGCTGCAGTGCTGGTCAAGCAGAACGCCCCGCTCGAAATCTACGAGGTCGGGTTGCGGAAACTCGAAGTCGGGCAGGTCCTCGTCAAGGTCGAGCACAGCGGGATCTGCGGCAAGCAGACCGACGAGATAGTCGGCCGCCAGGAGGACAAATACATCCCCCACCTGCTCGGTCACGAGGGCGGCGGCGAAGTCGTCGAGATTGGCCCCGGGGTCGGCAAGGTGAAGCCGGGCGATCGCGTCGTCTTGCACTGGATGAAGGGGAGCGGCATCGAGTCGGCGCCGCCGCGCTTCGACTATAAGGGCCAGGTGCTGAGCGCCGGCTGGGTGACGACCTTCAGCGATTACACGATCGCCTCGGAGAACCGGCTGACGGCGGTCGACCCCAATGTCCCGAGCGACGTGCGCGCGCTGCTCGGTTGCGCAGTGACAACGGGCCTCGGCATCGTCTTCAACAATGCCAAGCTGCTCCCGGGCCAGTCGATCGCGGTGTTCGGCGTCGGCGGGCTTGGGCTCAATGTCGTCCAGGGCGCCGATCTCGTCAACGCCTACCCGATCGTCGCAATCGATCGCAACGAGGCGAAGCTCGACTTTGCCCGCAAATTCGGCGCCACCCATGCGATCAACGTCGAGAAGGAAGATGCCGCCGCGGTGTTGAAGGACCTCTCGTACGGCAGCGGCTTTGATGCGGTCGTCGACACGACCGGCCTCAACAAGGTGCGCGAGACCGCCTACGACGCTACCCATGCCAAAACCGGCATCACCGTGCTCTGTGGCGTGCCGTTTGCCGGCGATCGCCTGTCGATCGATTCCTACCCTCTCCATATGGGACGGCGGATTATCGGCTCGCACGGGGGCGATACCCGGCCGGACACCGATATCCCGCGTTATGTGGCGCTCTTTAATCGGGGCAGGTTGCGGATCGGTGAGTTGATCACCAACCGCTTCCGGTTCGCCGATATCAACAGCGCCATCGAAATCATGCGTCGCGGCGAAGCCTGCGGCCGCTGCGTGATCGAGATGGGACACCACTAGCCTCCGGTGCCGAGGTCGCGATGCCGCTGATTTCGCCCGAGCGCCTCCTCGGCTGTATTCGGCGCTTCGGAGCCTTTGAGCGGTCGCGGTATCGGCCATTTCTTTGCGCCGGACAGCGCATCGGTTGGGTCACCCACGAATTTACCGCGCTGCTCGGGGCGGAGCCGGAGATTTTCGAGGTCGGTCCCGCGGCGGTCTGTCTCGCCGCGCGGCTCGACGATTTGGAGATCCGGTCGCAGGCGGTAAATCAAACCGTCTGGCGTCAGCGCGATCTCCCCTGGTTCCGGCGCTGGAACGACGAGTATGCCGGCGTGTCGGCCGGGCGCTGCGACGCGCCGATGCTGCATCTGGCACGTTGCGCGACGGTACCGTTCGGCGTCCGCACTTACGGTGCTCACGTCAACGGCTATGTGCGCGGTGCTTCCGGGCTGCTTTTGTGGGTGGCGCGGCGCGCATCCACAGAGCCCGATTTCGGCGGGCAGCTCGACACGCTGGTCGGCGGCTTCATCGGCGCCGGCCTGACACCGGACCAAATCGCCGAGAAGGAACTCGGCGAGGAGGCCGGGATCGATGTCGAGCCCTTGCGGGCGCCGCGGGCGGTCGGTGTCGTCAGCGGGATCCGGGAGGAGCTGGAGGGCGTGCGGCCTTTTTCGATCTATTGCTACGATCTCGAGCTCAACCCTGGAGAGCAGCCGACCAATCGCGACGGCGAGATCGACGGGTTCGAGCTCTTGACCGTGCCGCAAATCGTGGAACGGCTCGAGGCCGGCCACTTCAAGTTCAACGCGGTTTGGGTGGTGGTCGACTGGCTGATGCGCAACGGCTTCGTCGCCGCCGAAGGACGGCAATTCATCGATCTCGCCGGCGCCTTGCGCCATTGGGATCCGGAGTGATCGGCGTGGCGTCCTCGGCCGCCGCCGTCGATCTTGTTATCGGCGCCGACGGGTTGATCGGCGGCGCGCTCTTGCGATACCTGGGCGATAGCGGAGTTCCGGTCTTGGGGACGACGCGCCGGGCCGAGGCGCGCCCGGGCATCCTTCCGCTCGACCTCGCGCAGGTCGGGCCGGAATGGCGACCGCCGGCCGAGGTCGGTGTCGCCTATCTGACCGCGGCGGTCGCCCAGCTGAGCCGGTGCGAGAACGATCCGGTCGGGGCGCAAAGAGTCAACGTCGATGGCGCATTGCGAATTGCCGCCGCGCTCATTGCGAGCGGCGGCTTTGTCGTGTTCCTGTCGACGAGCCTGGTCTATGACGGCACACGCCCGGCGGTACCCGCCGATGCGTCGACCTGCCCCGTTACGATCTATGGCAAGCAGAAGGCGCTTGCCGAAGCGGGTCTCCTGGCATTGGGTTCGGCGGTCGCGGTCGTGCGCATCACAAAGGTCGTGGCGCCGCGCCAGGGCGTGTTCGACGCCTGGCAGCAGGCGCTCGATCGCGGCGAGAGCATCGAACCCTTCAGCGACATGGTCATGGCGCCAGTCTCGCTCCCCTTCACCGTTGCGGCGCTCGTCGCCATCGGGCGGCACCGGCAGGGGGGGATCTGGCAGCTCTCCGGGCCGGCCGACCTCTCCTATGCCGAGGCCGCAAGGCACCTGCTGCGCTGCCGCGGCCTGCCGGAGACGCGTCTGCGCCCGACGACCGCGCGCGAACGCGGCCTCTCGCCATCTCTGGTGCCGCGCCACACGAGCCTCGACACCAGCCGCCTCGAACAGGAGTTGGGGCTGGTGCCGCCGCCGGCCGCTTTCGTCTTCGACGAAGTCTTCGGCGCTCGGCGCCGGGGGATCGCGGGGGCCTATTAAGCGTTTCAACCCCGGCCGAGGTAGTGGAACCAGCCGCTTGTCGCCCCTTCGATCGATTCGGGCGTCCATACCGGGGCATCGCGCCAGTAGTCGAGATTTTCGAGCAGGATCTTGACGCCGGTTTCAATCGGCACGGTGGGCTTCCAGCCGAGGTCGCGCTTGATCGCGCTGATATCGGCCCAGGTGCAGTCGGGCTCGCCCGGACGCTTCGGGATGCGGACCGTCTCCCGCGCGCCGATCAGCTCGACCAACCGGTTGACCGACACCGTCGCGTCGCTGCCGACATTGTAGGCGGTCGCCACGAGGTCGCTTTCGGCAGCGGCGATAAAGGCATCGACCACATCGCTGACATAGGTAAAGTCGCGGGTCTGCGTGCCGTCCCCGACGATTGTCAACGGTTTGCCGGCGATCAGCTGGGCGAGGAACACGCCAAATACCGCCCCATAGGTGCCCGAGGTCCGGGCCCTGGGGCCGTAGACGTTGAAGAGCCGCAGCGCGATCGCCGGCAGCCCGTAAAGCCGGGCCCAGTGCAAGACCAGCTGCTCGCCCAGGTATTTCGTCAGGGCATAAGGATAGCGGGTGTCGATCGGCGCGCTCTCGGGCGTCGGAAAGATCGTCGCGAGCCCATAGCACGACGACGAGGCGGCATAGAGAAAACGCCGCACCTGCGCCGCGCGCGCTGCTTCCAGCACGGCGAAGGTGCCGTCGACATTGGCGCGGAAATAGGTCTCCGGGTTTTCGATCGACGGCACGATGTCGGCCATCGCGGCAAGGTGGAACACCCGGTCGGCGCCGCCGATCGCGGCCCTCATCGCCGCCGCGTCGGCGACATCGGCGGCGAACAGCTCGAGCCGCGGGTTGCCGGCGTGCTGGGCAAGGTTGCCGCGCCGGCCGACCGCGAAGTTGTCGATCGCGCGGACCCGCCGGCCGCGCAAGAGCAGCGCATCGACGAGATGGCTGCCGATAAACCCGCCGCCGCCGGTGACGACATCCAGATCGCCCGTTCCCGCCGCCATCGTCCGTCAGCCTCGCCGCAGTTCTGCCCGCCTACGCCGCCGGGAGACTAGGAGGCGGGCCGGTGAGAGGCAACGAGCGCATGAGGCCGCCGTCACCTCGGCGGCTTGACGACGACCCCTTGCCCGGTCGGCAGTTCGAGCACAGCCAGATGCTTGGCTGCGAAAAACGCGTCATGCGCCCGCTTCTGCTCGAGAAAGGCGGACCAGCCGTAATCGTCGAGCACGATATGGGCGCCCGGCACCAGGCGCTCCCAAAAGAATTCGAGCGCCGCCACTTCCGCCTTCGAGCTGTTCAGATCGACATGCATGAAAGCAACCCGATCGGGCGCCGCCGTCGCCAGGGAACCGGGTACCGCTCCCTTGACGATGACCACGTTCCGATGGGGCGCGAAGCGGTCGCGGACGTGCTCGTAGATGCCGGGCTGGCTGTAGCCCGCCTGGAGGCTGTTGAAGAAGCCCTCGTTGTGGTCGGCGGGGTCGAATTCCGCCAGCCCCTCGAAGGTGTCGTAGAGGAAAAAGCGACGCGATAGCCCGCCGAAATCGAGGCAATCGAAGACGCAGCCCGACATGAAACCGCGCAGCACCCCGAGTTCGACCAAAATCGCCGGGCAGATTGAGCGCATTGCGCCCGGCCCAGACCAGCGTGTGAACGCGCCAGATCCGGGTGTCTTCATCAAGGCAGGTGCTGTTGCGGCGAACCGCCCGCACAAAGCCCGGGTCGGCCATGAACCCGACGGATTTCTGGAAGGTGATCAGGTTGTCGCCCTGAAAGACGCTGGAAAGGTTGGGGGCGGCATCCACATCGAGAAAACGCCGCGCCTTGGCATTGAGGCGGAACGGCAGCGAAAAGCCCGGCAACAGCGCGTGCAGCTGATTTTCGGTGAGCCCATCGGGGTCGTCCGACGGCGGCGGCATCTGCCGCAAGAGCGATTCGTTGCCGGGGTCGCCCTCGAGCGCCCGGCCGTAGGCCCGCAGCGCGTCGCCGCGCTGGAACAGCTGGTCGAGCACCTTGCCGAGCCCGGCCCACGCCGCCGCGTCGCTGGGCGCCTGGGCCAGCAGCCGACGATAAGCCGCTTCCGCCCCCGGCAGATCGCCCTGGCGCTCCAGCGCCTCGGCCTCTTCGATCGGCGAGGGTGGCGACGCCGCTTCCATCATGGATCAGTCCCTGGCGATCTCGTTGGACATTCTACGGTCCTCGCGCGCGAGTGCGCGAGAAAAACGAGATCAGGCCCAAACCATTGATATTCCATCATTCCGGGTGCAAATAACAGCGGAAACAATAGCGAAAATAACAGCGGAAACAATAGCGAAATAACAGCGGAAATAACAGCGGAAATAACAGCGGAAATAACAGCGCAGGGAGGGGCGGGCAACAGCTTCCGGCATCGGCGATAGTGTCGGCCTTTGGGGCAGAGGCAGTCGAATACGTAAGACCTGACGAACGACTGGTTCAGGCTCGATTCCGTTGAAAAAGTAGGGATTGCGCGGGTTCAGGATGGCTGATTCAATCCGGTCTGGGGGACCGGAGTACAGCCGATGATGGGGGAACGTCGGGTTGGGCAGGACGCCCTGTTCTATGAGTTTT